>Ga0182742_1000010_pt1 | contig 442600 bp, 406 predicted proteins | sample eDN5th37CBELigMG_FD_128880 | JGI IMG/M metagenome (GOLD analysis project Ga0182742, IMG submission 128880) | Enriched Miracle-Growth compost microbial communities from Emeryville, California, USA - eDNA 5th pass 37_C BE-Lig MG (version 2)... ... | reverse complement strand
TTACCCACCAAAGCCATCGTGGCAGCGTCCTGTTGCAAGGTTCTCACTCCATCAGCCGGCGCAACGCAGCGTAGTCCGTCTTCCCATTGTCGTTCACAGGCCACTCCAGCACACACCGCAGCCTGGACTGAGCAACACGCCGTCGGCGATGCATAAGGCTTCGGTACTTTCGACGCGATCTGTGTCCGAGGCCGCAATCATGCGCGCGCAGTCGGCTGAGGCGCCGGGTCGATCCTTCCTGAGCACCATACGGGCCTGTCCCATGTGAAAATATTGCCACCGAGAATTATTTGCGCCTGCTTCATGAAGGGGAGCAATGTATCTTTTGAGGTAATCTTCAAAATCGAAGAGGACTCGGTTATCGCGCAAATATTAACTAGAGACGAATAAATTTTCACGGCACGTATTTAGGGCGAGAGTCCCGGACTGTTGATTACTCTCTGGATTTTTTGAGAGTAGATTGATGTTGTCTCTCCGGTAGCGAATGGTTGGGGGAGATGGTCGCCCGGCGGGCGCTGCCCGGAACGATGCGCTGCCTGTGCCTGTGCCTGTGCCTGTGCCTGTGCCTGTGCCTGTGCCTGTGCCTGTGCCTGTGCCTGTGTCGTCGGCAATGTCCTGTGCACCAGATCGCGCATCCGAGGTTATGAGCTTCATCTGTTGTTGCCGCCGGCAGAGTGCGCCAGGAACGGAAGTCAAGCGAAGCCGCTCGGGAGAGGGACTTAACAGGCGTCGTCTTCCGTGTTGCTGCCGAACCGCGGTCGGCATCCCGGAAGGTTTCGCAAACTGAGGTGGCGCATGCGAGCCATCTGGCGTTGCATCGCGAGCTGGAGCGGAAGGTTGCTCGGCCCGATCTCCTCCGCAGCGCGCCGGGATGCGGGGCGGCAGTCACTTGAATGAGGGTGGTGCAGTCTCAAGCCTAGGGTCGGAGTAATGGAGGAGAAGGATTGTGACCAGCCTGCGGATGCCGCTCAAGTCACCGCCAGAGGACGTGGTGTTCTGTCCTGATGACCACGTTGCCGCCCATTCGCAGTTGACCGCCTTCGCCCGCTGGTGCGAGGCCCAGACAGGCCTGCCTCTGACGGACCATACCGCGCTGGACCGCTTTGCGGTGGAGGACTTCCGCCGCTTCTGGCGACTCTTCTTGGAGTGGTCAGGCCTGCCCTGGGATGGCGCGGCCGAACCAGTCTGTGTGGGCGATTCCTGCGAGACTGCGCGCTTCTTCCCGGATCTCCGTGTCAACTATGCCAATTGCCTTCTCGCGGGCAGTTCCGTTCAGCCGGCCCTGACGGCCCGTCACGCCGGCAGCAGCCACGACCGCTTCACGCGTGGCGCGCTGCGCGTCGCAGTGGCGCGGCTGGCGAAGGCGCTGCAGGGGTTGGGCGTGCGCCGTGGCGACCATGTCGCGGCGATCGCGCGCAACAATGCTGAGGCCATCATTGCTGCCCTGGCCACCGCCGCTATCGGCGCGACTTTCGCGAGTTGTGCGCCCGACATGGGCGTGCCGGCCATTCTCGCGCGCTTTGCTCCCTTGCGGCCGGTGTTGCTGTTCGGATGTCTCGAAGCGAAGCCATGGGACCTGGGCGTTCCCGTCGCCGAGCGTGTCGCCGGGACAGCGGACAACTTGCCTGACCTCGTCGCGGTCGTCGCCCTGGATGGCGGCACGCCGCCCGCCGGGCACAGGGTGGTGCCTCTGCACTGGCTTACAGATCTGATCCATGATGCTGTTGCCGGTGAGAGCCAGCCTGACTGGCCACGCCACCCGTTCAACCATCCCCTGTTCACGATGTTCTCTTCCGGCACCACCGGGGCGCCAAAATGCATCCAGCACGGCGTGGGCGGAACTCTCCTGGAGCATGTGAAGGAGCATCGTCTCCATTGCAACCTCGGACCGGGCGACAAGCTGTTCTTTCAGACATCCTGTGGCTGGATGATGTGGAACTGGCAGCTCTCCGCGCTGGCCTCCGGCGTGGAACTCATCCTCTACGACGGACCGCTCGAAGGGCCGGACACATTCTGGCGGATCGTGGCTGAGGAGCATGTGACCGCCTTCGGCACCAATCCTGCCTACCTGCACTTCTGTGAGGATACCGGCTTCTCCCCAGGGCGGGTGTTCGACCTCTCCGCCCTGCGGGCTGTGCTCTCCACCGGCTCCATTCTGTACTCCCGCCAATATGACTGGGTCCGCGACCAAGTGAAGGCGGCCATGCCGCTACAATCGATCTCGGGCGGAACAGACATTATCGGCTGCTTTGTTCTGGGCAATCCAAACCTGTCCGTCCACCGCGGCGAGGCACAGTGCCGCAGCCTCGGGCTTGATGTCCGCGCGCTGCTGCCCTCCGACAATCCGGAGATACGGATCGGCGAACTGGTCTGTGCCAATCCCTTCCCCTCTCGTCCCCTGGGGTTCTATGGCGATGTCGATGGCTCGCGTTTCCATGCTGCCTATTTCACGCAGAATCCTGGCCTCTGGACGCATGGCGACCTGATCGAGGCCACCTCCCATGGCGGCTGGCGACTACACGGCCGCTCCGACGGCGTTCTCAATGTGCGAGGCATTCGCGTCGGTACGGCAGAAATCTACCGCATCCTCGGCGATATCGACGAGATCCAAGAGGCGATGGCGGTCGAGCAGCAGGCCGAGGAGGAAGCTGGCGGTACGCGAATGGTTCTGCTGGTCGTGCTGCGCGATGGCCTGGTGCTGGACAATACGCTGGCAAAGCGCATCCGCTCCGAGCTTGCGCGAAGTGGTTCCTCAGCCTTCGTGCCGGCGCGTATCGCGCAGGTCGAGGCACTGCCAGTGACCTTCAATGGCAAGCGATCCGAAGCTGCGGCACGCGATGCGGTGAACGGCCGGATCGCACGGAATCGCGATGCTCTGCAGAATCCAGAATGCCTCGAGGCCATTGCCGGGCATCCGGTCCTGCGGGCACCATCGGCTATCAGGGGATCAGGGGAGGCAGCATCAAGCCGCCGGCCATTGGCCGAAGGCGACCAGCTGCGCCGGGAGCTGCAGGTGATCTGCGAACGCGCGCTGGGCGTTTCGCCGATTGGCTGGTCCGACAATCTTCTTGGCCTCGGCGCAGACTCTCTGGCGATGGTGCACCTTCTGCTCGAGATCGAGGGGTATGTCGGGCATGCTCTGCCTCTTTCGGCTCTGCTGTCGACACCCTCGATTGACGGCTTGGCTGTGGTTCTATCCACCGGTGCGGAAATGGCGGCGCAGCAGCAGCGGGCAGGGCAGGAGGGTCCGCATTTCCGTCCCATGACACCCGAGGATCTCGATCCGGTCTGCTGCTTTCTCCAAGAAGCGTTTCAGGAATCGGGCGTCAAGGCCGCTACCTGGCGTCAGCTATTCGAGCACAGGTGGTCCGATCGCTCCCATGGGCTCGTGCTCCTCGATGGCGCGACGGTCGTGGGCTTCCTCGGGACCATCACGGCCCTGCGCCAGTTGCGCGGCAAGGCGGCATTGGTCTGCAACATCTCCTCTTGGTCCGTTCGCGCAGAGTACCGCGGCTGGGGCATGGCTCTGCTCGCTGAGGTGCTGCGGGACGAAAACCTCACCCATGTGGCCTTCACCCCTGGGCCAACCTCCTGGGCCGCCCTCCTGGCGCAACGCTTCGTGCCAATGGATGCGCACCGGATCATCATGCCTCCCTTGTTGCAGGTCGGGGCGCTGCTGAAGCCAAATAGGCCGGCCATCAGCTTCGATCCGGCCGAGGTTCGAGCGATGCTGACCGGTGAGCAGCGAGAGATCTTCGACGACCACGCAGCGTATGACTGCCTGCAGCTTGCTGTCCGGGACGGATCCGATCATGCTTATCTCGTGGTGAAGCGCCGCAGGCACTGGTTCTCTCCGGGGCGCCTGGGGAGGGTCGTGCCTGCGCGGATTCCCTACTCAGATATTCTGTATTGCAGTGCTCCTGAGGTGCTGTCGCGTCATCTCGAGCGGGTGAAGCTGGCAATTCTGCGCCGGCAGCGAACGATGGCACTGGTGGCAGATGCGCGGCTCTTCCCGGTCCAGCCGCCTGGCCTTCGGGTTCCGGCACGCACATGCTTCCGCTCATTGCAGGCCGCCGCCGGCGACCTCGACCGCCTCTACTCGGAGATCGTGCTTCTGCCCATATGAACGCCTCTTCCAAGGCGCCGGCATCATCGTTGTCCCATGTCTTCCATGCGGCGATGCGGAGCTGCCCGGAAGGCTGCCAGCATGGCCTCGAAGGCAGGCTTGGGACGCAGATCGGCATCGAAGGGAAGGGGACGGGTCGGCAAGCCGTCGGGCCGGGCGAAGACACGAGAGAAGCTGGGGCGCTGCCAAGTATAGCGATCCGACAGCCCCCAGGTAACGACAGCAATGACTGCGCGCTCGCTCAGCACCGTATCGAGATAGCGACGATACATCGATGCCACCGCCTCGTCGCGCGGGGCCACCGCAGAAGGCGCGCTGGTATCCAACACATCAAGCTCAGTGATGATGATGCGAAGGCCACGCGCCGCAATCCTGCCGAGGAAGTCAGCATAAGCCTTGCTGTTGAAGGGCTCGCTGAGCCTCAGATGCGACTGCAGCCCGACAGCGTCGATAGGCACATTGGCGGCGTGCAAGGCGTCCAGGCGCCGAAGCAGGGCTGCACGCTTGGCAAGCGCATCACCATACTCCTGCTCCATGCCGTAGTCATTGTAGACAAGGATCGAGTCCGGAAATGCCTCTCGCGCTGCCCGAAAGGAGAAGTCCCAGTAGGTATCGCCGAGAAGGCGCGAGAAGGCATCCCGGCGCAGACCATCGCTGCGCCGATCTCCGGGATTGAGTGCCTCGTTGATGACATTGACGGACCAGGTCTGCCGCGCGAGCCTGGCGCCCGATTGGTGAATATGCCTGACAATGGCCGCGCGGGCCTCCAGAGGGCTCGTGAGGGCTGAGAACCAGCGCGGCAGGGCTTCATGCCATAAGAGATGGCTGCCGGTGAGCGGAACTCCATTCGCCGCAGCCCAGGTCACCACCCCCCTATCGGTATTGTCCTCGAACCGTTCGGCGACCGGGCTCATCTGCCGCCAGTTCAGAACGGGCACCACCAGCCCGCATTGCCGGAGAACCAAGCGGTCATAGTCGGGTGAGAACATCGGAGGGTAGTCATGCGCAGCCGCGCCATAGTGGAGACCGACAGCTGCGGCGGCATCGCGGAGACTCGGCAGCGCTTCAGCCAGCTCCTTCGCCGGAGCGTGCGTGGAAAGAGATGCGGCGGGAAGGCCGCCCAGCGCGCCAAGGCACCAGCGCCGCGACACCGACATACGGGTTTGATGCGACGCCAGCCCACTAGCAGATGGAACAATAGGCCGGGTTGCCGGCATCCGCATGTCTCCTCTGCAGCTTCGTAAACAATACGTCCGGGCCGAGGCTGCTGACGCGCCGCGCCGTGCCGGAAGCTTTCGTGCTTGACCCAGGCGTGCGCATGATAGGCACAGGCTTTGCCGGACTGCCATCTGGTAGATGGATCCAGATGGCCCGCAGAGCAGCCGCGCGCGGTGAATCCACCTCATCCTTTCGCGCCATACAGATGAACACGACAGGAATCTATGGAAAACTTCCTGCTTGCGGGAGAATGCTTCCTGGGACTTGGTACCTTTGGAGGAGAGCACTCCAAAGAGATCTGAACGGCTTGGCATGCAGCGCTCGTAACGTTTGGCTCTGCCACTCGCTTCACACAGGAGTTATGGTCTCCAGCAGCGCGCCTCCTCTAGGTTGTGCAACAATGTTGTTGCTGATTGGAAGGCGATTCCGACCCGGCGCCGACAGCCATCATTCTGGAGTGACGCCGATGGCGTTGCGGTCTGACGTGTCGCACTGCTCCCCATTCAGAATCGGATGACGAGAGGAGATGGCGATGTTGATTCTGGGATTCAGCGGGCTTGCTCAGACTGAGACGTTTCTGCAGTCCCATTTCCCGGCGCAAATGGGTGGGCCATCGCGTATCATTCAGGGGCTAGACTCCGCCGCGGCTATCATCCGGGATGGGAAAGTCCTTGCGGCCGCTGCACAGGAACGATTTGACCGGCAGAAGAAGAGCGGGGCGTTCCCCTTCGATGCCATCGACTTCTGCTTGGAAGCGGCAGGTGCCTCCTTCGCTGATCTCGATGCGGTCTGCGGAAACTTCGACTTTGATCGCTATGCCCTGGCTTTCCAGGAGCCGGTGGCGAAGCAGTATCTTAAAGAATGCCTCTCGACAGATGCGCTCTCCCGGCAGCTGCTTGCTCGTTATGGCACGACACCACCTCTTGTTCCTGTGGACCACCACTTGGCGCATTTGCATTGCGCCTTGACCAGCGCTCCCTTCGAACGCTGCCTGGGGGTGGTTATGGATGCAGCTGGTGAAATTGGTTCGCTGTCTGTCTTCCGAGTTGATGAAAGCGGCCCGAAGCGGCTCGCGCGCTTCCCTATTCATCAGTCGCTCGGCATCTTCTATTCGCTGATTACACAGTTCCTCGGATTTGCCTTCAACGAGGACGAGTACAAGGTGATGGGACTGGCAAGTTTCGGAGACCCCAGCCGCTATGCGGAGTTCTTCTCCAGCGCCATCCGGCTGCGACCTGAGGGGCGTATCGAAGTTCCTTGCCTTGAGATCAATGAGGATTTCAGCGAAAGGCTGTTTTTCTCCGCAAGCATGCGAGCCATTGAGAATGGACTTGGATTTTTCGGAACAGAGGTCGAAATCGCGCGGAAGGCGGACGTCAGCGCGGCGTTGCAGCAGCGCTTCACGGAGGCGGTTATTCATGTCTGCAGCCATTTTGCCGAGCGGGAGGGAATGCGGGATCTTCTGCTCAGTGGAGGTTGTGCCGAGAACTGCATGACAGCCGGAGCACTCCGGGCGGATGGGCGCTTCGGCGAAATTCATGTTGGCTATGCTTCCGGCGATGATGGTACGGCGCTGGGAGCGGCGGCAGCGCACAGCTTCGCGCTGGGGCAACCGGTTCGCATGCCGCAGCGAATGCCGTTCTTCGGGCCGGCTCCCCGGCTTGAGTCAGCCCTGACTGCAGCCTCGGCGATTGGCCTCAACGTTGAGGCTTTTCCATCTGAACTCCTCATGCTGGAGGCGGCCGCAGATGATCTTGCAAAGGATAGGATCGTTGCCCTCTGTCATGGTCCGATGGAGTACGGCGCCCGCGCCCTTGGGAACCGGAGCCTGCTTGCACTGCCATCGAACGCCGGGAACAAGGAGCGCATCAACCTCGCCATCAAGAAGCGGCAGAACTACCGCCCCTTCGCGCCGGCCGTCATTGCTGAGCAGTCGCATGTCTACTTCGACTTACGCCCTGGCGAAGCTTACCCATATATGACGATGCTGACGCATGTGCGGCCCGAACACATCGATCGCCTGCCGGCGATCACGCATATCGACGGAACCGCCCGTGTGCAAACTGTCAACCGCGAGCATAATCCGACCTTCCACCGCCTCCTGTCTTTGCTTGCTGAAAGAACCGGCATGCCGGTGGTCTTGAACACAAGCTACAACGTTAACCACCAGCCGATTGTCTGTGTGGAAGAAGATGCGGTTTCGACTTTCGTCGAGATGGGCATCGACGCGTTGTACATCGCCAATGCCCGTGTGTCGCGGTAGGTAGGCCGCTGTTCGATGCTGCGGCCCCTTTGGGTTGGAGCCGCCGCGTCAGAGCTGATTGGCGATGAATTTCGGGATGAACTGACGATGCCGGTTCATCACGACGCCGGCGAGCCGACCGCCTGCCTGCATGATCTCCGCCTTGGCACGGAGGGCGGAATACATCCGAGTCTTGCCCGTTTGTACAACCAGTATAACTTCGGGCGCTTCCTGCGCGATTCGCACGAAGTAGGGCACCTCGGTTACCGGGGGGCAATCCACCACAATCAGCTCATAGGCGCTTCGCAGCGTCTCATAAAGATTCGGCACAATCCGTGCCGCTTGGCGCGAGCCGCTGGGATCGAAGTCGGGCGATAGCTTCGCTGCATGGAAACTGGTGCCGCCCACGGAAACGGCCGCCACCTCGGCATGTCCGCGGCTCAGGCAGGAGCCAACGAGGTCGGGCAGTTCCTGGCCGAAGGCGCTGCCTTGGTCATCGTCGCCGACATTACAGTCGATCAGGAGGACCCGGAAAAACTGACCTGAACTGGCTGCGAAGGCGAGTTCCCGCGCGGTTGTCGAAGCTCCGTCACCCTTCTCGGCAGCCGTGATATGCAGGATTGCGCCGCCACCATCCGCCATCGCATTGCGAACTCGCCGGAACAGCGGTGCAATTTCACGTCGAAGGCCAAATGTCTCGCTCGGCAGGATAACCCGCATCGCGACTTTCGGATGCACAAGGGCATGCGGCGGGGCGGCGGTAGATCTCTCCCGTGCCGGGAAGGATTGTCCCGATTCTGGCGCATCATCAATCCGGCTCTGCTGGTCTGACTTGCTCAGTTTGTAGAACAATAGTGCCAGGTCTTCGACGGACTTATCCATGGTTAACCCTTGTCAGCGGAATGCACCGGCGAACCCACCCTGCTGCGGCAGGGCGCCGAAAGCTGCGGGAGCGATCGCGTCCTGCCTTGTCAAGGCAGGTTCACCAGCAGAGGCCGTTATACTGCCCGTGGCCGGTCTGCTGGGTGCCGGGCATGCGCACCAGATCAATCAACCGCTGCTCCGTACGCAGTGCAGGAAGGCCGCGCCCCTCACCAAGATCGGCATGGGCCAGCACCAGTGTGTCGCCATGGGTAACCACATCTTCCAGATCATCTCGGAGCAGGCAGGCAAGATGTGGAATCCGGGTCTGAATGAAGGCAAGATTAGACCCTGTGAGGCGCGCATAACTGACATTCCGGTCAAAAATCCGGATGTCGTACCCTTTGCCAAAAAGCCGCTCGGCGAGCTCGACTGCCGGGCTTTCCCGCAGATCGTCAGTGCCATTCTTGAATGCCAGGCCGATGAGTCCGACGCGCCGGTTCCCGACGGCCTGTACCATGTCGAATGCTCGCCGGACATGCTCCTCGTTCGAAGGTAGAAGCGATCCCAGCATGGGGCACTGCAGGTCGAGGCTCCTCGCCTTGTACATCAGAGCACGCAGATCCTTGGGCAGGCATGAGCCGCCAAAGGCGAACCCCGGCCGCAAGTAGGCCGGCGAGATGTTCAGGCGCGTGTCGGCGCAGAGCGTGGCCATAACAAGGTGGCTGTCGATGCCCAGCTGCTTGCAGACCGCCCCGATCTCGTTGGCGAACGTGATCTTCGTGGCATGCCATGCGTTGTTCGTGTACTTCACCATCTCTGCTGTGACGGTATTCAGAATGACAGCCCGCTCTGCTGCCTTGCCGATGAGGTCTCGCAACGGCGCCAGGCTGCGCTCATCATCAGCGCCGAGCACGACGGTTCTTGCCTCGTCGTAGTCACGGATCGCGCTGCCCTCACGGAGAAACTCTGGATAGATGGCGATTCCCAGCCCTTCACCAAGCTTGCGGCCAGACGTTGCCTCCAGGATAGGCACCACTTCACCGGACATGGAGCCCGGCAGCATGGTCGAGCGGATGACGACGGTGTGGAAATCACGCTTGCGGCTGATGGCGTGCCCGATCTCCTCGCAGACCCGCCTGATCTGAGAAAGGTCGAGGTTGCCGTTCGGCAGGCTCGGAGTGCCGACGCAGACCAGGGAGAGGGATGTCTCCGCCACGGCCGCAGCTGCGTCGGTGGTAGCTCGTAGCCGACCCGCCTGGACAGCCTGCCTGATCAGGGCGGAAAGCCCCTTCTCGACGATTGGAGATTCGCCAGCGTTGATCGTGTCGACTTTCGACCGGCTGCTGTCGACGGCAACGAGCTCGTGACCGTCGCGCGCAAGGCACGCAGCCGAGACGGCGCCGACATAGCCGATGCCGAAGACTGAAACCTGCATAACTGCCCTCTTCAACGTCCTCGGCGCCGGTCCAGGTCCCTGAGGGACGCCGGCCCTTGCCCACGGAGAGGTACATGATATCGGTCTGACGCTGTAACAATGTAGCGTTCGATGGGTGTAACTCCGTCGGCTGCGACGGCGGGGAAGCTGGTGTGGCCGTGGCAGAACACCTGATATGCTTTCGCCAGACTCGCCAGGAGACACGCCTGGGGGCAGGGGAAATGCGCGCAGGCCGCCGCATGGCTACCGGAGCCAGAATCTTTCTACCGGTGCGATGGGTTCCCTCACGCGCGTTTCATCCGAAATCTTTTCTCTTCATCCGTTTGCAGCAGAGTCGTGCGCCAACTGTCGGAGAGAGTACCTCGCCGTATCCACCACACGCCTTCTCGGTGGAGCTAAGCTATCACTGGCCGGCGTATCATGCGCATTAATGTGAGGTTGCGGCGGCGAGCATAAAGTTCTGGGCGGAGACCCCTTGTGCAACCTCTTGCGTCTCTTCCTTCGCTGCGTGAGGTCATCGCAGTCGCATTCCGGAATCGCTGGTGGATTTTGCTGGCAGCGCTACTGCCGGTTGTTCTTGGCGCTGCGCTTCCTTTTCTCTTAACACCAACCTACGAGGCAAGGGCCCGTGTGTTGGTTCGAGGTGGGCGCGAGTTCGTGCCGCAGATCGATGCGCCGGGAATGTTGCAGATCCCGCAGACGACCATGCGCGAGATGGTGGATACCGTCATTCAGATTCTTCAAAGCGTGGATCTGTATCGTGACGTCCTGCATGACGAGTCGGTGCAGAAGATTTACCCGCGGCTCGCAGCTGAAGCCCCTGCGGATATGAAGGTCGAGAATGTCGCGCTCACCTCCCTTGCTCGGGATCTCGCTGCGGCACCGGTCAGAATGACGAATGTCATTGAGATCAGCCTGCGCAACCCGGACGCGGTGACCGCGGTTCAGGTACTCCACACGGTTCTTAGCCGCTTCCAGGAGCGCTATGTGCGTGCCTTCAGCCAGCGCCGCACCGCGCTGCTGGAGGCGCAGATTGATGAGAATCTGAAGCGGCTGGAGGCCGCCCAGCAGGAGCGGGTGGCTTATATGGCCTCGCGCGAGCTGTACTCCCTTACGGATCAAAGGAACCTTCTGGTTCAGAGGCACGCGCGGGAGAAGGAGGCCCTGCGTGCCGTCGAGATGCGCAAGACCTTGCTTGAGGAGCAGATCCGCTTTCTGAAGTCGGAGCTGGAGCAGCAGCCGACCACCATCACGGTCCAGACGACCGACCAGGACTCTCCTGTCGCCACGGATGCCCTGAGGCGCTTGCGCGAACTCCAGGAGCGGGAGCGGGAGATGCTCCGGACTCTCGGACCTGAGCACCCGAATGTGCGCGGTACCCGCGCGGCCATCCAGGCCACGCAGCAGATCATCGCGCAGACCAATGCCCGCACCACTGCGGTATCCGTCGGCGTCAATCCGCTCGTCACGACGCTCAAAACGCAGCTCGCCTCGGCCGAGGGTGAACTGGCCCCGCTGGACGGGCAGATCCTTGCCTATCAGCAGTCAGTCGCGACTCAGGAGGCACGGTTGCGGCAGATCAGTGCGGACGAGATCCAGCTGCAGACCTACGACCGCACCATTGCGCAGATCGAGGGGGCCGTCCGCGAGCTGCGGCAGCGACAGACAGATGCGCGTTTCAACGAGGAGCTCGACCGTGCTCAGGTGGCTGGCCTCAGCGTTATCGAGCAGCCACAATCCTCGGATCGTCCGGTTTCTCCAAAGAAGCTCCTGTTCCTGGCCGGTGGGATCATAGGCGGAGGCATCATGGGCAGCTTCGCTCTGCTCGTTGCGCTGACCTTCGCCCGGCGCTTCCTCACCACCGAGACCGTCGAGCGCATGCTGGGCGTCCCGGTGCTTGTCACCCTGCCTGCAGCCGGTGGTCGTCTGGGTCGCCGGCAGACTCTGGAGGTCCCTGCCGAGGAGGTGCCGCCGAGGATCGGGGCCGGGGCATGACGCCCGCCTGGTACTTTCGCCGGCTGCGCAGCATGGGGGCAGCCGAACTGCTGTGGCGGCTGCGGGGCCTGACCTTGCAGCAGGCTTGGCGCGGGCGCCGTGGCGCTGCCTGGCGCCTTCCCCCAGTCACTCCTCGTTGGGCTGGCGGCTGCCTGCTGGCCGGAGCGGCCGCGGAGGGGGAGGGCGCCGCGCTGATCGCACAGGCGGATGCTATCCTGGAAGGAAGCTGGCCCATCTTCTCCGCGCAGGCGGACCTTGCCGGCCTGGATCCCGACTGGTTCCGGGATCCAGCAACCGGTCGCGCTGCTTGCGCGGACCGGTACTTTACCGATGTCCCCTACCGGGATGAAGGGCAGGCGGGCAACATCAAGTTCCTTTGGGAGGTGTCGCGGCATCACCATGTCACCGTACTGGCCGCCGCCTATCACCTGACCCGGGATGAGCGCTACGCCCGGCGTGCCATCGCGCATCTGCGCTCCTGGTGGCGGCGCAATCCGCCGCTCTGTGGCGTGCACTGGGTCAGCGGCATCGAACTGGGGCTCCGCCTTGTAGCCTGGGTTTGGACGCGCCGGTTGCTGGAAGGCTTTTCCGGTATCGCGGCCATCTTCGAGTGCGATCCGCTGTTCCAGCGGCAGCTTCATGCCCATCAATCCTGGCTGGCCGCCTTCCGCAGTCGCGGCAGCTCTGCAAATAACCACCTGCTCGCCGAAATGGCGGGACTGCTCGCAGGTAGCCTGGCCTTCCCGCTCTTCAGAGTGAGCGCAGCTTGGGCGAGGTTGGCAGCGGCGGAACTCGAGCAGCAGATCGAGCGGCAGACCTTCCCGGATGGGCTGAACCGGGAGTTAGCCGGCGGCTATCATGTCTTCGCGCTGGAACTTCTGCTGGTCGCCGCCTGCGAGGCCGATGCTGCCGGTGCACCGATGAGCACCGCATACTGGCAAAAGCTGCAAGCCATGGCCGATGCGCTCGCTGCGACGGTGGACGTTCGGCTGCAGCCCGCGCGGCAGGGTGATGCGGACGACGGCCGCGTATTGCTGGTCTCGCCACCCGACCGGCCGGCCAGCACCGAGATGCTGACGGCCTGTGCGCTCATTCTGGGCGCTGCGCCCTGGTGGCCCAGCCTGCCTGCAAGCGGCATGGGGCCCTCGTCCCTTGCCGCGATCGCGCGCCACCGTCGCCTGCCTGGCGAACGGCGGGATAGCAGGCCGCACCTGTTCCCGGCCGCCGGAATTGCCATCCTGCGCGACCTGCAGCCCGGCCCGACAGAAATCTGGTGCCGGCTGGACCATGGCCCGCACGGTTTCCTGGCCACGGCGGCGCATGCGCATGCCGATGCGCTGTCCTTCGAGTTGCGCTTCGGCGGGCAGCAGATCCTCGTCGATCCCGGAACCTATTGCTACCACGGCGAGCCTGCCTGGCGGCAATACTTCCGCTCGACCGTCGCGCACAATGCTCTGGAACTGCATGGGCGGGATCAGGCGGTGCCCGGGGGGCCGTTCCTCTGGCTTACCCATCCGGCCGCTCGACTGCTCTCGGCGCGCGGCCTTGACGAGGGAGCGCTGGCCGAGGTCGAGGCATGTCACGACGCCTATCGCAGCCTCCCCGGTAGCCCCCTCCACCGGCGGCGGATCGTGTTGGATCGGGGCGCGCGCAGCCTGGAGGTGGTGGACGTGATTGACGGCACCGCCTCTGTACCGGCGCGCCTCGCCTTCACCCTGCATCCGGCAATCGGCAGCGAACTTCGTGGCACGCAGGTGGAGTTGTCCTGGCTCGCGGCGGGCGGCCCGGAGCGGGCGAGGCTCGTCTTGCCGGAGGGACTTGAATGGTCTGTGCATCGCGGCGGAACGGAGCCGATTCTCGGCTGGTACTCCGGCGGCTTCGGCCGAAAGGAGCCAGCCACGCTTCTGCTCGGTTGTGGACAGGTCGAGCCGGGCCAGGAGCTACGCAGCCGCATCACCTTTGCGCCGCCTGAAGCGGGCAGCATCATGCGGCAGAGACAGGCCCAGGAGGCATAATCCATGCGCGAGAGCGACTCTGCAAAGCGCGAGCGGCGGGTCCTGATCGTCGTGCAGAACCTGCCGGTTCCCTTCGACCGAAGGGTCTGGCTGGAGGCGACGACGCTTGCCCGCGCAGGCTATGCGGTGAGCGTGATCTGCCCGAAGATGAAGGGCTTCAATGCCTCGCACGAGACGCTCGAAGGCGTGGAGATCCATCGCTATCCGCTGCCTTTCGATGCGCAAGGCGTGGTCGGCTTCGTCGCCGAGTTCGCCTGGTGCTTCGTCATGACGGCATGGCTCAGCCTGCGGGTGGCCGTCTTCGGGCGCGGCTTCGACGTTCTCCATGTCTGCAATCCGCCCGAGACCTATTGGCTCCTTGGACTGTTCTGGCGGTTGTTCGGCAAAGTGTTCCTGTTTGATCACCATGACCTCTCACCCGAGATGTATGCCGCCAAGTTCGGGCGCGACGACGGCATCCTGCTGCGCATGCTGTTGTTCCTGGAGCGCATGACCTTCCGTGTGGCGCAGGTGGTGGTGACGACCAACGAAAGCCATAAGGCGGTCGCGCTGTCGCGCGGCGGCAAGGCGCCGGAGGATGTCTACGTCGTCCGCTCGGGCCCCGATCTCTCCCGCTTCAGGCTGTATGAGCGTTCGTCCGAATGGTCCCATGGAAAGCCCTTTCTCCTCGCCTATCTGGGCGAAATCTGTAAGCAGGATGGTGTGGATCACCTCGTCAGGGCGATGCGGATCCTTCGTGACGAACTGGGTCGCCGGGACGTCCACTGCGTCCTGATGGGGGGCGGGCCGCATCAGCCGCAGATTGCCCGCTATGCTGAGGAGATCGGCGTGACGGATTGCTGCACTTTCACGGGCCGCGTGAGCGACGAGGATCTCTGCCGCGTCCTCTCCTCGGCCGATATCGGCATCGATCCCGATCCGAAGAATCCCTGGTCCGACCGCAGCACCATGAACAAGGTGGTGGAGTACATGTTCTTCGGCCTGCCGGTGCTTGCCTATGACCTTCACGAGACGCGCGTCTCGGCCGGAGAAGCGGGGTATTACGTGAGCGCCAATGACGAGCGCGCGCTGGCAGTCGGCATTGCGCAGTTGCTCGACGACGCGACGGCGCGGCAACGCATGGGCGAGATCGGACGCCAGCGTGTGCGGACGGCGCTGGCCTGGGCCTACTCGGTTCCGCCGCTGATGGCGGCCTATGATCATGCCTTCGCGGTGCGGGAGGCGCGCCGGCTCGGCGCGGCCCGGCGCAGCGGCGGCGGGGCCTCGGCCTGACACCATGCTGATTCGCGATGGAGCCATCTACGTCGTCAGCAGGGCAGTTCCCGGTGTACTGGCCTTCGTCACGTCCATGCTCCTCACCTGGTACTTGCCTGTCCACGAGTACGGTCTCTACGGCCTTGGAATGGCGGTAGCCGTTCTCGGCAATAATGTCCTGTTCGAGTGGTTCGCGCATGGCATGATGCGTTGGTACGAGACTCACCAGGACGATCCCGCCTTCATGCCCACGGTTCTGGTGCTGTTCGCCGCCTCGTGCCTGTTGTCCCTCCTGCTGCCCCTGGGCGCGTGCGTCTTCGGCCTGCTCGACGGCGACCTGACACTGCCCTGGATTCTGCTCTACGGAGTCTGGGCTTTGGGATGGTTCGAGTTCACCTCTCGTATTCAGACCTGCGCCTTTCAGCCGATGCGCTACCTTGTCATGAGTCTCACGCGCTACAGCCTGATCCTGGTCGGCGGTCTCCTTGTTGCCTGGCTGCTGAAGTCGGGAGAGGCCGTCCTGCTGGTCGCCTTCAGCGCGATGCTGCTCTCCGGCTCGCTCTACATGCGGGACTGGCTGAAGCCCATGCACCTGCGCTTCGATCCGGTGCTGGCTCGCCAACTTCTGAGCTATGGCGCTCCGATGTTCCTCGCCATGGTCTTCGGAAGCCTCATGACCTCGATTCAACCCGTTCTGATCGGTATGCTGGCCAGCAAGTCAGCTGTTGGCGGCTTCACCATCTCCTTGACGCTGGTTCAGATGACGGTCCTCACCATCACCCAGGCGATCAGCATGGCCACCTGGCCGAGATCCGTCCGGGCGATCGAGAGCGGTGACGTGACGGAGTCAGACCGTCAGCTCAGGAAGAATTTCACGCTTCTGCTGGGCGTAGTGCTTCCCTCCAGTGCCGGCCTGGCTCTTCTGGCGCCCGAACTCGGTCGCCTCTTCGTCAATCCGGAATACCAGGACGCCATCGTTCGGACGTCGCCGTGGCTGAGTGCTTGCGCGGTGCTGATCGCTTTACGCTCCGCCTATCTTGATTCGGCCTTCCAGCTCGGACGGCGGACCGCGCTCCTCGCCCAGGTCACCGGCCTTGGCGCCGCTGTCAATGTTGGTCTGTCCGTGGTGCTGATCCCGCACTGGGGTGACCTCGGTGCCGCGGTGGCAATGACCATCGCCTTTGCCGTCTCCACCATCCACGCTGTCCTCCTGGTGCGGCGCTATTACCCCTTGCCGTTTCCAAGGCGCGAGACCGCTTGCATCAGCTTTGCAACGCTCGTGATGGCGCTCTCGGTCGTGTGGCTGGCCCGCTCCGGCACCTTCCACTTGCCGTTGCAGATCATCGGCGGCGTGCTGACCTATGCGGCGATCCTGGGGGCGCTTTTCTGGTATGCGACTTGGCAGGGGCTGGTGAGCAGGGATGCACTGGCACGCGCCCTGGGACGAGTGCCATGATGTTTGGTGACACCCTGCGGGCGAGGACAGAACGCTCACCGATCAGCCGCTTTCTGGGCGCTGTCGAGGTGAGCTTCTGCTTCTTCGCCATCTCGCTCTACAGCGGCGGCTACATCCCCATCCCGGTTTCGGCCAGTGGTGCCGAGTTAAAGGCGGGCGAGACAAACCCGTTCAACACGGTGGCGATGTCGCTCCTGCTCTGCGGCACCCTTGTCGCTGTCGCCCTGCGCTGGCGAAGAGTCCTCTTCGTTGCGCGGCATGGCGGCGCGATCAATATATTTCTTCTGCTCGTTCTGCTCTCCGTCACCTGGTCCTACTATCCGGTGATCTCCCTCAAGCGCTTCCTGGTGCTGCTGCAAACCGTGCTCCTGGGCTACTATCTTGTGGCCCGCTTTCCGATGCACCGTATCATTCAGCTTTGGGCATCCGCGCTCTTCTTCGCCATGCTGGCCTCGCTGCTGGCGGCCCTGGCGTTTCCAAAAATTGGCATCATGAGTACGGGTGAGGTCGCAGGCACCTGGAGGGGGGTCTTCGCGCACAAGAGCAGCTTAGGCGCTGCTGCCATGCTGGCCGCCCTGTGCAGCGGCTGGGTGTGGGTGCACGAGCCACGGCGGCGCCTGCGTCATAGCCTTGCCTTGCTGCTTTGTCTGTTCCTGGCCTTCATGTCCAGTTCGAAGACTGCCCAGGTGGCGATCATGCTGATCATCGCCCTCTCGCTATGCCTCCCGCTTCTGCAGCTGCCTGGTCTTGCACGGGTTTGGGCGACGTTCATACTCGCAGTCGGGGCCATATGCGGCGTGGCGCTGCTGGCGCTGTTCTTTGCCGACATCATGGAGGCGCTCGGCAAGGATCCGTCGCTGACCGGCCGGGTCCCCGTATGGTTGATCCTGCTCGACCTGGCCAGCAATCGTCTGGGCCTTGGCTACGGCTACAGCGCGTTCTTCATCGACGGCAACCCGGACAGCGACCTCGTTTCGGGGCTGGCGGGTTGGACAATCAATGAGGCGCACAACGCCTACATCGAAATGGTGGTCCAGCTAGGCATCCCTGGGCTGGTGATCGCGCTCTGGGCTCTCGGAGAGTCCGCCTATCGTGCCTTCACGTTGCAGCATGATGCTTTCCGGCCCTGGCTCGGCTTCGCCATCATCTATACGCTCACCTTCTCGGCGACAAATCTGGCCGAGACCATTCTGTTCCGCGCCGGTGACATGCACTGCGTCATGTTCACCGCGATCTATGCCGTACTCCGGATCGAGGCGGCCCGGCGAGTGGCCGTATCCCAGGGTGGCCTGTTCCCGCCACGCGGTCCGACCGATCCTCTCTACGCGATCGTTACGCCCTGACCTGCACGGCAGATACATTGTCGCTCCGGGCGGGCCTGTCCTCAGGGCGCCTGCTCGTGCTCCGGGTGGGCACCGGAGATCATCCTGTCGCTGGAGTGCTGCGGCTGAGTCCCGGCCAGAGCCAGCCAAGCCGCCTCGAGGACCGCCAGCACCACGCTGGCCACATACCGGTTCTGCACGATGGCCTGACCCTCCGCGGCCAGGCGGCTGCGCAACTCCGGCTGCTGGACGAGGCGGGCCACAGCCTCCGCCAGTGCGTGCGGATCCCGCGGTGGTATGAGGGCGGCGCTTCCGGACCCAAGGATTTCCGGTACGGCACCGACCGGTGTGGCCAGGCAGGCCGCTCCGGAGGCCATGGCCTCGATCAGCGCATTGGGAAATCCCTCGCCGCGCGAGGGTAGCAGGAAGATGTCGGCCTCACGCATGATGGACAGCATCTGTGCATGGCTCACATAGCCATCGGATTCTACGCGATCGCCAAGGTTCTCCGCCTGCAGCCGTGCCATCAGGCTCGGCGGTAGGGCGATCAGCCGGAAGCGAACCGGGATTCCTGCATCCGCCAGCAGCCGCATCGCGGCGAAGACGTCGTCGACGCCCTTGCGAACCGCCTCTGTGCCGGCGGCGAAGAGGCAGGTGGGTATGCCGCCGGCGGGGTGCCGCCGTGGCGTCACGAGATCGTCCGGTACCCAGTTCGGCAGCACGACGATTCCATCCGTGCGGCCAAGCCGCTGCACCAGGTCCCGCCAGAAGGAGGACTGCACGATCAGCCGGTCGGGCAGGCGCAGCACGCGACGGATCAGTGCCCGCGCCCGGGGAGACGACACGTCATAGAAGTGGTCGAAGGCCCCCCCGAGGCGCATGAGCACGGGCCGCCTCAGCATGCGGCTCAGCAGCACATAGAGCGCCGCCTCCCAGAAGGTCTGGAAATCCGATGCCTGGATCTGCACGATGTCGGCCCGGCTCCGGAGCACGGCGAAGGGAAATATCAGCAAGTGCCAGAGCGTCAGCGCCGCACCCAGCAGGACGCGGCGGATGCCGCCACGTAGGACGGAAGCGTAACCGTAGTTGTCGGTGACGTCCTTCTTCGGCGGGCGTGAGGTGCTGAAGCGGATGAAGTCATGACGATCCCGCAGGGGGGAGTTCACGACATTCAGCATGAAGGTGGTCACACCGCCGGTTGTCGGCGGCCAGGGGCCGACAAGCAGGATCCTCAGCCTAGGCTTCAAGAATCAGGTTCTCCTGCGTAAGTCCATGGGTGCCGCACCACAGCTCGAACATCAGCAGGGCCCAGAGCGCTGCGCCCCAATCTCGTGTGCCGCGGGCATGCTCGCCGAGCAGCATCTCCAAGGTATGCCGCGGCACGATGCCTTGCACCGCGGCCGTTGGGGAGAGCAGCCGGTCCCGGAGGAAGCCGGCGAGATCGTCCTTGAACCAGAGGCTGAGTGGAACGACGAAGCCCTGCTTGCGCCGCCACAGAAAATCGGGCGGCAGGTAGCGCTCAAGGGCCTTGCGCAGGATGTATTTCTGCCGGCCGCCGGCCATCTTGGCATTGAAGGAGGCGCGATTCATCAGCTCGCCGAGGCGATGGTCGAGGAAAGGCGCGCGCACCTCCAGGCCATGGGCCATGCTCATCCGATCGACCTTGTGCAGCATGTCATCCGGCAGGCTGACGCGCTGTTGCCAGGCCGCGATCGCTCCCAGCGGGTGCAGGCCAGGCTCGCGCAGAAGACGCGAGGCTGTGCATTCGGGAATATCGGGCGTGGTGAGGCATGCGACATGCTGGCGCAGGAAGGCGCCACGGAACACCGTCTGCTGCTTGGCGATAAAGCGGTCGGCGGCCTCAAGGCCCGCATCCTCGATGTTGCGCGCCAGGCGCAATAGGCGCAGCGAGCGGACGCTGCCCGAGGACGCCGCAGCACGGAGGGCCGATACCGCCAGCGCGCGCAGTGCCGCCGGCATCCGGCGGACCCGTTCGCTCAGGGCATGGCTTCGATAGACATCATAGCCGGCGAAGAACTCGTCGCCGCCGTCGCCCGACAGCGCGACCTTCACATGCTGGCAGGTAAGCTCCGACAGAAACCAGGTCGGCAGCGCCGCCTGGTCTGCGAATGGCTCATCGGCATGCCAGGCGATCCGCTCCAAGACCTCGACGCTTTGGGGTTCCAGGACGAATTCGTGGTGCCGCGCTGCGAAGCGGCTCGCGACGATCCGCGCGTAAGGCCGCTCGTCGTAGCGCGGGTCGGCGAATCCCACGGAAAAGGCCTCCAGGGGGCTGGCCGACACCTCGGCGGCAAGGGCCATGACGGCGCTCGAATCCACCCCTCCCGAGAGAAAGCAGCCGACCGGCACATCCGCGACCAGGCGCATTCGCACCGAATCCCGCAGCAGATCGAGGCTCTGCTCGACCAGTGCCTCCGGATCATCGATCTCGTCGGTGGGCAAGGGCGGCTGGTACCAGGGGCGCTGCTCCAGGCCGGCGCCGGGCGTGTAGGTGAGCAGATGCCCGGGCGGCAGACGGCCGACATTGCGGAAGATGGAGCGCTCGCCGGTTACGTAGCCAAGCGTGAGGAAGCTGTACAGGGCCAGCGGATCGAGCCGCTTCTCCGCCACCCCGCTCACCGCCAGCGCCTTCAGCTCCGAGGCCAGATAGACGGCCTCCGCAGTCTCGCAGACATAAAGTGGCTTCTCACCATAGCGGTCACGCGCGGCGGTGATGGTCCCGCTCGCGCGGTCGTAGACGACGAAGGCGAACATGCCATTGAGGCGATGCAGACAGGCCTCGCCCCAGTGCTGCCAAGCGCGGAGGAGAACCTCGGTGTCGGAAGTCTCGGCGAAGACATGGCCCAGCGCCTCCAGCTCGGACCGGACCTCGCGGTGGTTGTAGATCTCTCCATTGAAGGCGATCCAGAACCCGCCGTCGCAGGAGGACATCGGCTGCTTCCCGCCGACGAGGTCGATGATGGCGAGGCGGCAATGCGCCATGGCGATCGGGCCGACGCGGCATTCGCCAGACTCGTCAGGCCCCCGATGCCGGATGGAGGCGGCGGCGGCGGCGAAGCGCTGATCCGGCTCAGGGCCAGCGGCGACCTTGCTGTAGGACAGGACGAAGCCACACATCAGGACGCCTTTCCCGAGTCAGACGAAACCCGGCCGTGCCTGATCGCGCGACCGTTGCGGCGCCACCAAACCAGCCACAGGCGGCATCGCCGCAAGAGCCGGTGAGCCCAAATCGTGTGAGCCTCACTCTGGTGCGGGCGGTTACGCTTTGGAACCATAGGCCGCGGCGTTCTGAACGTGCAGTGACCCTGCCGACCTACTTCAAAAGAGATGTGCGCGGCTTTCCTGGACGAGGGCTACGATCTAGCGGCGGTGCCGTTATCGCCCCGCCATCGCAGGCGCGATGGAACGCTCGACCCGGCAACCCTCTCGGCAGGGAAGGGCGGCGCCTGCCGCTGCTTGCAAGCCCCCATCTCCCGCAGCCCGGCGTCCCGAACGGGTCGGAGAAAAAAGGACGTCCAAGGATGTGCGGTATCGCCGGAATTCTTCGTCTCGATGGTGCCGCGCCGTCGCAGGAGGAACTGCTCGCCATGGCCGCGGCGATGGCGCATCGCGGACCGGACGACGAAGGACTGTACCGCAGCGGTGGCCTCGGGTTTGTCTTCCGGCGGCTGGCCATCCTCGATCTCTCCGCCTCGGGGCATCAGCCCATGGTCACGGCGGATGGCCGGCACGCCATCATTTTCAATGGCGAAATCTACAACCATCGGGAGCTGCGGGCCCGCCTGGAAGGCGAGGGCGCCGCCCCGGCGGGCGGCTGGCGATCGGGATCCGACACAGAAACCCTGCTGCACGCCTGCGTCGCCTGGGGGGCCACCCGCGCCTGCCGCGCCGCCAATGGCATGTTCGCCTTCGCCTGGTGGGACGCCGATGCGCGTCGGTTGATCCTGGCTCGCGACCGCTTCGGCAAGAAGCCGCTGTTCCTGACCTGGGACGGTCCGAACGGACTGGCTTTCGCTTCCGAGTTGCGCGCCCTGCGCGCCGCCTGGCCCTTGGCCGAACGCCGCCCCGAGATGGACCAGCGCCGGCTGGCCGCCTTTCTTTGTTACCGCTTCGTGCCGGGCCAGGAGACGCTGCTGGCGGGTGTGGAGCCGCTGGCCCCGGGATGCATCCTCGAGGTCAATGCGGACGAGCTTGCGGATGCGGCACAGGCGCCCACCCCCAGGCCCTACTACGACTACGACTTCTCGCGCGGCACGGCGGTGCATGCCGTCACGGCGCAGCAGGACGAGGCGCCGGACGCCGGGAGTGTTCCACCCGATCTCCTGTCGGACGAGGCTGAGGCAGCGAGCCTGCTGCACGAGCTGCTGGAGGATGCCGTTCGCCTACGGCTCCTGAGCGATGTGCCCTTCGGTGCTTTCCTCTCGGGTGGCCTCGATTCCTCGCTGATCGTGGCGCTGATGGCACGGCTGCACCCCGCGCCGGTGAAGACCTACTCGATCGGCTTCGATACCGGCTTCAGTGAGACCGGGCCGGCGGAGCGGGTCGCCCGCCACCTGGGCACCGACCACCACGCGCTCACGGTCGGCGCGGCGGACCTGGTGCGCGCGATGCCCGCTGCGCTCTGGAGCCGCGAGACGCCGATCAGCGAGCCGAGCGACGTACCGATCTACCTCCTGGCACGCCTGGCGCGGGAGAAGGTCACTGTCGTGCTGTCCGGCGAGGGAGCGGATGAGGCCTTCGCTGGCTATCCGAAGTATGCCGCGCAGGCCGCGGCGCACAGTGCTCCCGGCCGGGCCGTCCTGAGCCTGCCAGGCGCGCGCAACGCCCTCGGCACGGTCGCGCGAGCGCTGCCAGCCTCCTTGCGCCGGGCGCAGACCATGCTGGAGGCCTTCGCGTTGCAGGAACGCTTCGAGCGCCACGCGGCCTGGTTCGGTGCCTTCTCGGCCGATGAGCGGCGGGAGATCCTCTCCCCGGCCCTGTTCGCGGAATCGGAGGCGCAGGCGCATGCGGCGGCCGAGTGCGTGATGCGCGGCCGCGGCGCGGACAGTCTGGCTTTTCCTTCCCCGGTCGAGGAAGCACTCTATCTCGACACCCGGCTCTGGCTGCCGGCGAACCTCCTGCTGCGCGGCGACCGGATGACCATGGCGCATTCGTTGGAGCTGCGCTGCCCCTTCCTCGACTGGCGCGTCGTCGAGTTCGCGGCCCGACGCCTGCCGCGCTGGATGAAGGTGCGTGGCCGCCATGGCAAGCGCATCCTGAAGCGGGTTGCCGAGCAGCATGCCGGGCTGCCAACGGAGATCGTCCATCGCCCGAAATGGGGCTTCAAGGTTCCTGTCAGTGCGTGGTTCCGCGGAGGCGCGCTCGGCGCATCGCTGCGGGATGCATTGCTTTCCCACCAAGCGAGGGCGCGCGGCTGGTACCAGGAGGCGGCCATCCGGCGCCTGATTGAGGACCACGCTGCCGGCCGTGCCGACAACGGCAGGAAACTCTGGATCCTCTACCAGCTCGAGCTTTGGCACCGCATGTTCGTGGACGGCACCCTGTCGCCTGCCGACGATCTGGCGGCCTGAGCCAGTCATGGGGCGGATTGAGAGCCGGAGAGGGGAGGGGCGAAACGTCGGAAGCGCGTACACGCCGCACAGCCAGCGTGCATGCGCTCCATGAAGACGAGGCAGGGGGTTGGCCGCAGCGTCGCGAGTGGAAGCTGCGGCCAACCCTTTGCCAATCAGGCGAAGATGAAGTCGTGCCAGTCGAGGGAGGTGACGTTGGGCAGGAAGACGCCACCGTTCTGGCCGTTGTTGTAAACGACCTCGATGCCGGTCCCGACGCCCTCCCAGGTCGAGGTGTGCCAGGAGATGTCGGACTGGGTCATGCCCACCATCTTCAGCGTGTCGCCGCCGTGGGTGAAGTCCGAGATCCAGTCGAAGCCGTCGCCCTTGGAGAAGACGAAGACGTCGTCGCCTCCAGCGCCGGTGAGCTTATCGGCACCCAGCCCGCCGGTGATGATGTCGGCACCCGAGGTGCCCACCAGCGTATCGGCGCCAGAGGTGCCGTTCACCACATGCGCGGTGCTGGCGCTGGTGTCCGTACCCGTCGCGGCGCCGGTATCGTGGAACTGGAAGGTGGACTCTCCGCTGGAGAGCAGGGTCAGCTTGCCGCCGCTCACCTCCGCGCCGTTATAGCTGGCACTTTCCACGTACAGGTTGCGGTCGGTCGCCGCCGTGCCACCATAGGCGTCGTTCAGGAAGTGCACAGCTACGGTGTGCGCGCCCGCACCCCAGTCGCCCTGGACGGTGATGGCGTCACTCTGACCAGCGGCGTGCAAGGCCGAGGCCGTCAGCGTGCCGCCGACCTGATGCCCATCGACGCTGATCGTGTACTGCGCATCGCCGTTATAGGCGTCCTGGCTGATCTTGAGCACCAGGCTGTCGGCGCCGCTGCCAAGCGTGTTGGTCGCCGGCGCCGTCACGGGCGTGGACGGGGCCGCAGAATCAGGAGAGGACTGCGCCGGGGGCGAGGTCTGAGACGAGGCGGGGATGCCATCCCAGACCTGGACGTTGTCGACCAGCATGTCGACCGGCTTGTTGCTGTACGGGCTGGCCAGGAAGATCCGGTCGATCGGCGCATTGTTCTGGCCGATATTGTCGCCAACGTGGTCGAACACGGTCTCGCCGTTGACCTTCAGCCACACATGGCCATCGTTGTCGCCGCGGTGGGTATAGAACTCAACATGTGCCCACTCGCCCTGGGGCACTGCGACCGAATGGTTCTGCTGCTGCCAGAAGGTCTGCAGCGGGACATTGCCGTTGGCGTTGGTATCCCACTTCATGTCCCAATAGGGAGTTCCGCTGTTGTCCACCACGATGTTGGTGACCACGCGGAAGTCGCCGGCGGACTTCCACTCCGGAACGCCCGTCATCCAACCGCCGGGGCCGAGTAGCTCACCGAGGTTGGAGGGCAGCTTGATCCACTCGCTGATGTAGAAATCAGTCGGGCTCTGCTCCGGGGTGATCATCAGTGGCGACTGCGTCGCGTCGTTGGGCTTTTGGTTGACGTCGAGATGCAGCGCATTCGTCTGGCTGCCATCGGCCCCGGTGACGCTGTCGATGCTGTTAGAGATGACGTCGGGCAGGTTGCCACCCAGTGTCAGCAGCTGAATGCTGGTCTGTCCGCCCCAAACATTGCCCGGCCAGGTATAGCCGGTCGAGGAGTCCGTCCCCTTGATGTCCTGATAGGCGTTGCCGCCGGAGACATTGTAGGGAGCGGTCAGGCTGAGGTTGCCCTCGAAGCCTGAGGAGAGAAGAAGATTGGCCATATTCTACCTATCGACGTTTTTGTCGGGGTTAAATTCTTGTTTTGACAGTCATCGCGCTGCGAAAATTAACTGTCAGTTGAAATTCGGCGCAGGCAGGTAGCTCCGGGGCGACGATTGCCGCCCGGCCGCTAAGCCAGCGTCAGAAGTCCCTGCCAAACCGCTGCTGTCACCCGGGAAACTGTTTCCCGGCGAATCTCGCAACGGACTGCCTCTTACGTCACCTGCGCCGAAGCATCAGCCTTCACGCGTTGCGACTGTCAAATGCCGCCCACCGACCGCGATCTGCACCGGAGATCCATAACCTCCGGCGTGAATTCGGCACGACTCACCACCGCCGCGAAATGCAGCGTCAGAAGTCCATGCTCGAATCCTTTTCGCATTGCGCCCCAGTCATATGCCCTTCGTGCCGGATCGGCGCCTGGCGCAACCAGGAGGGATCAGCGGCGAGGACATCAATCCGGGCAAAACCGACCCGGTCCATGCACCGCAGGCAGGCCTGCGACAAATGGGGAAAACTGGAAGTTCCTGGAGCTGTGACAGACTTGTACGCCATGACGGCGCATGGCGGACGACATGAGGCAGGAAAGGATAACTACAGAATTGGCATGACGAAGGACTCCGTCGTGCGGGAGACAACCAAAATAATGTCGGCGGGAATCGGAATGAAATTCATCTGAAGAGTTGACGATCAAACGCGACAAGCGAGCCGACACCGTTCCTGTCGCTGCCCCGGATTGCCATCCATCATCATCCCGGTCAAGCCAGATGAAGTGAAGATCAGGCTCAGAATCGATTCTTAGTGAGAATCGCTGTGCATATAACACCTTTTCGGCATTATGGTACCACAGGTTGGGGGGAAACGTTGCAAACTGCGTCCCGATTCGCAGTGCAGGCTGCGCACTGGAGCACCCTCCTTGCGGCAACATAGTACCGCTAGACCTTGTCGTGCACTGCATTCGCGTTCGGATTCGCACTTCGACCGGCGTGTTCTGGGTGCTTGGTCGCGATAGGAGAGCGCTCCACGAACCAAGCGTCCGACACCACGCTCCCATCCAATGAGCGAATCGCGGGGAGCCAGCAGTCTCCCAGGCGATGATGTCAGCTGCCGCCTCTTGGCTGCCGTAGGGGCGTCGCCTTCCGGTAGAGTGGCCGTAGGTGACGATCGCGTCGTCTCTGTGCTCCGCCCGCTCGGAGAGGTATGGGCGAGGCGCGAAAGACGCCGAGAGGGCCGTGCACCGGGCAATGAGGCGGGTTTACGGATGCCAGGCGCCTGATACCCTGATGCACCGTGATGGTCGCCGGCTGGCTGGGTGGACGCGAACCTGCCCTTTCCCGACAGCTGTCAGTGAGCTGGCCGTAGAGGTACTGCGCCGGCGGAGCCATCCGGCGGCTACGAGTTGCCAGGAAGTGCGGATCCCGGAGAGATCTTCGTGGGACTGCGGCCGCCCGAGCTATTGGTGACGACGGGAAAGGAGCTCCGGGGCGGATCGCGGGGACGAGGAGGATATCCACGTCTTCGCGGGCGGAGCTAACTCGGCGCTTCGGGGCAGGGCGAAGGAAACGGCAGACGGGGTTGGTGCGTCGCCCTGGGCGAACTCTCCGAGGCTTATCCGCAAATGGCCGCATCGGACCTGATGCTTGAAGCGCGCCTTAAGGAGGCTCCCTGGGGTGGGTGCAGGGACCCGCGCGACAGGTTCGCGTCAAGCGCGCGATGTGCAGACCTGGCGTTTCGGAGCGGAAAGCCGGCGCGGCGCCAGGGCAGCATCGATCGGTGCAGCATAAACCGCATCATGAGGCAGAAGATGAAACTCGACCGGACGGCGGGAGGCCTCGAAACAGCCTGCGCGGTGCCTTTACGCAGGCAGGCTCATCCTCCGCGGCGGTGACCCCCGCTGCTGGCTCAAGAGGGGAGCGGCGCGGCTACCCACCGGAACCGCCGTCCTCTGGCCCGCCGGTATTCCGATCCGCCGCCACTCCTCCCGGCTGGCTGCCCGCCACGGAAGTAACCACGCGAAGCGGAAAGGCATGCGTTGAGCAGGCTGGAATGTCAGCGAACTCTACGAATGTAGAAGGAGGTCCCCGGAATCTGACCCTCCAGCGGAACGCAGGCGGCCTCGACTTCCTCTCGTGCAGCATGCCAGACGTATTGGACTCCCAGCATGACCTCGAAGGCAGGGTTCAGCGTCAGGAACGCCTCGAGTGCGTACTGCTCGTTCCATAGACGCTGCATCTGGAACAGCCATTCCCAGGGGTAGTCCCGGGGTGTGAAGATGTCATGGACATGCACGACCACGCCGGGCTTCAAGCGTGGGAGGATCTGCAGAATCTCCATTGCCACATCGCCACCCGGGCGTAGGACGTGCGAACTGTCGATGAAAAGTACATCGCCCTCAGACAGGCCGTCGAATATGGCCAGATCAACCTCCTCGACACGCTTCCGCACGATTTCAGCGCCTGATCTTTCCAGCCAGGGCCGTTCGTAAGGTTCGATGCAGAGGTGCTGGGCGAGGTGGCCGCCGGGTTCGGTGGCGTTGCGCTCTAGCGCATGGCGCGCAAGGAGCGTGGAGAAGCCCGAGCCCACTTCGATAATCTGACGTGGCTTCAGCAGGCGGAGCATGGAGTACCAGATGCTTCCGTCCATGCGCTGGAAGTAGGTATTGTCGAACCAGTAAACGTCGTCCCGGCCCTCAGGCTGGGAGAATGGAAGATGGGAAAGTTCTGCCTGAAAGCGGAAGCGTCTCAGCAGCTCTTTCTCTGCATCCAGACGCATGTCGATTCCCGGGAGAATGCGTTCCTGCGAAAGCCTCTCAGGGGTTAGATCACCGGGGCGGAACTGAGGCTCATAATAGTGGTCGCGGATGGGGAGCACGCCAACTCCGAGCAAGGCCCGCTGCGTAACTGGCAGCTTCTCCAGCCCATGCTTGCGTGCCCGCTGCATAAGCCAGGCCGGTGCCAACAGAATCGCGGCGATGACGGGGTCCAGCGCCCGTGAAAGTGGCCCGTTCATAGAGTTCGTGTTCCCTGGCTGGCCTTGGCGAAGCGCCGGACCCTGCGGGCCCCACCGGTTCCGAGCTGAGCGCGGTTCCTCCGAATGGACACGCCGTCTGATGGTGAGTTTGGCTGGACCGGTTCATTCAGCATCTGCATGGCGCCGCTGCTTTGCCAGTGAAGATCGGGCGCTTGTGACAGGGAACATGGCTGAGGTAGCGGCCACAACGGCCGACACAGGGCTGGTGGGTGCCACCCGCGGCCGCAACAGGCCCCGCAGCAGCCCGGCTGCGCAAACCTGCCATTGCAGCACCGCGTAGATCCCCATGGTGAAGCTGCGCTTCTTCAGGATCATGAGGATGAACGGCAAAACAGCGAGCGCCACAGGCAGGAGTGGATCCAGCCGCTGCTGCAGGGCCAGGATGGCGCAGAGGAGAATGGCTCCCCACCACGCGATGACGACGAAGCTCAGCCAGAACACGCGTAGGAGCATCGGAATGCGCGCACTTCCGAGCGCCGCGCGCAGAGCCTCTCCCTGGCCATCAAGGTACCGGGTTCGCCACCGCCGGAGCAGAAGCGCCAGGGCAGGCATCGTATGCCCACTGTGGGAGACGGCCGGAACGTCAATCCGCCGCAGCCGCCATCCCTTTTCCTGCAGGCGCAGACCGAGATCAAGCTCCTCAAAGGAATGGAGATTTCGATCGGTGAAGTATCCGAGCTGGTCAATCGCCTCGCGGCGGAACAGGCCGCCACCGTCCAGCCGGTTCACGAGGCCGGGCTGAAGATGCGCCATGCCGCGTTCGCGGCGCATCCGGTATTCGAGGTTGGCCGCATCGAACTCGACGCCGCCGCCAACGCCAGCGAGACGGGCGTCCTCCGCCAGGGCATGGAATGCCGCTGGCAGGAAGGCGGGATGCAACTGCATGTCGCCGTCGAGGAGCAGAAGGTAGTGCCCAGTGGCATGCTGGTAGCCAAGCTGTGGCCCGATGCCACAACCGCGGGCCTCCTCCGATGCGAGCGTGACCACGTTGACCCCGATCCGCCGTGCGATCTCCACAGTCTCATCATCCGAACGAGAGTCGGCGACAATGATCTGCGTCGGATAGTTTCGCGTGGCCTCCAGCACGGAGGCGAGACAGTCGCCGATCTTCTCCGCCTCATTCAGGGTTTTGACGATGACGGAGAGAAGTGGCCGCCTCTTGGTCGACCGAACGTGCAGCGCGCCCGGCAGTTGAGAGCTTTCATCGCCCGGCCGATCATGCCTGGGTTGAGCCGGCGTGGCATCTTGGGTTGTGTTCATCATGAACAGGATGCGCTCTCAAAGGCATCGTCGCGGCGCGACATGCGCCCGCGTTCCGCAGCAAGGGTGCAAGACATAATGGTTATTTACTAGTAACTTTTTACTCACGCCTGCGGTATTACCATGATTGGCGGAAGCTGCGCTGACCGAAAGAGTTCTTGCCGAACGTGATGGTTGTAGGCATCAATGGAGTGCCGTCTCGTCGCAGCAGTAGCGGCGAACATGCACGTCGAATTTAGAGGTTCTGCAATTCGGATTGGATGAAGGTGATGCCATCACAAGTCTGGGTTCTCCGGAGCGTGATCCAATTCCACTGAAGCGGACATTGAGACTGCAGATCCATATCTTGTGAGGCTTCATCTGGATTCGCCGAATGAAGTTGCGGTGCAACTACTGCCTGGGAGGTGGGCCAGTTAGATGTCGCACACTCTAGCGAAGACGATTCAGCATCCGATGTACCGGTTCCGCTTTCCTTTCGCACGCTGGCGGCCGGTGATCCGCCGCCAGCCGCACGGGATCACCGATGTCGCCCTGACTTTCGACGACGGCCCTTCGCCGACAACAACGCCCGTTGTGCTGGAGATGCTCGCGCGCGCCAACGCTAAAGCCACCTTCTTCCTCACCGGCAGCCGCATCGAGGCCTATCCGGAGTTGGTCCAGGCCCTCGTCGCCGAAGGGCATGCGATCTACGCGCATGGGTGGGAGCATATTCACCTTGAGCCAGCCGGCCCGGCTGTGGCCTTGGAAGTCATGCAGCGCGCCGAAGCACTGCTGGCGCAGTTCCGTCCTACACCATCGCTCTACCTGATCCGCCTGCCCTACAACGATGGCTTCCGCCGCGCCTGGATGCATGCCGCCATGACGCGCTTTCACCCCAATGCCTGCTTCGCCTGGTGGAACCTCTCGACGCAGGACTACCGGCTTGCGGAAGGTTGCACGATGGTTGCGGATCTTGAGGCGCGTTGCCGGGACCTGGGGCAGCGCATGCAGCGGATTCGCAGCCTGCCGGGCAGCCTCGTGCTGCTGCACGAGGATCCTTTCGGTGCTCCTGGAGCCCTGGCGCCGCGCGTTACGGAGCTCATATTGCCGCATGTCCTGAGCGCTGTCGCCGCGCGGGGGCTCAGGTGCGGTCTGGTCCAGACCGAAGCCTCGGTGTTGCGGAACCGCTGGTTCTTCCCTGCTTTTGCGCGCGAGCGGATGATCTGATTCGCTCCATCCGGATCAGGCGGAAGTCGATGGCCTGCCGCCTTGGCGATCAGGCCCGCTTCCAAGCTTCCGCGGATCCACGCCATGTCCTGCCACGGGAGCATGCCCGGACCTGGCACGCCGCCCCAAGCCGACGCGCGGCAGGCGTTCAGGGAAGCGTCGCGCGGTGCGGAGAGGAGGGCAGCGAATGCCTTCGCGTCACCGCCGCATGCCGGCTTGGATCGACTTTGTTCAGCACAACGGCCTCGATAGCCAGGGAGTGCGCCTCCAGTCGGGCAAGCGCCGCCTCGACAACATCGCGCGGCGTCGTCCCCCAGCGTGTCACCATGAGGATCAGGTCGGACATCCTGCCCAGGATCAACGGATCCGCCGACCGCATGACCGGTGCGCCTGCCAGCAGGATGAGATCGAAATGCAAGCGCGCATCCTCAAGGAATTGTACGAATTCGCCGGCGGACTCCGCATCCACCCGGGCGCCGAATTGCGGCCGGTCAGGCACCACCACAAGGCAGGGAAAGACCGCTGGCCGGATGGTGTCTTCCAGGCTTGCGTAAGTCTCTCCTGCGCGGGGCGGCGAGCAGGTGCCTGTCGCGTCTTCATCCAGCAGCAGTACGCGCTGTCCGGCAGCTAGCAAGGCTTCGGCCAGGGCCTGGCACAGGGTGGACTTGCCTTCGCGGGGCAGGGCGGAGGTGACCAGCACCACGCGCCCTTTCGCACTGCTGTCGAACAATCCGAGATGACCGGCGATGTCGCAGATCTCAGCATCGAACACGGCACGGCAACCTGCGCTGCCGGCTTTGCGGGATCGCTGCGGCAGGGCGCCAAGGCAGCGCAGACCGGTGATGGACGTCAGCTCCACCGCCGTGGTGAAGCCTCGCCTGGCTTCCCTTCGGAATGCCGCAAGCAACAGACCGACCAGCAGCCCGCTGCCTGAGCCGAGCGTCAGCAGGATAAGGGATCGCGGCCGCTCCGGCAGGAGTGGCAGTCCCGCTGGTGCTGTCGGCGCTGCGGCCACCGGGATCAGGCCGGGTTCCGCGACGCTCCGGATCTGCGGATGGCCTTGTTGTGGGGTACGCAGTTGCAGGTACTGCGCGGCAAAGGTGCGAACGATGCGGGTGGCCTGTTCGGGGCTGCGCCCGGAATAGGCGATGGTGATGAGGCCAGCTTCCGCATCGGCACGTACCGAGAGATGCGCCTGCACCTCCTGCGTGGCCGGTTCCGCCAAGGGAGACGCAACCCAGGCCTCCGATGATCCCAGTGCCTCCACGACCTGCCGGGCCATGTTGCGCGAGCGGAGGATGCGCGCCTCGCGCCATACCGCCGCTCGCGCCTGCGGCAGGGCGTCGAGTCGGATGGTCACCTCAGCCGTGGAGCGGCGCTCCATGACGCTGAACCCGGCAAGGCTGGCCAGCAGCCCGAGCAGAACCATCAGGAACACCAGCGCACGGCCTCGCCAGACCCGTGCGGCAAGCCGGCTGGCGGCCGTGCGGGTCCGGCTTCGCGACAGTGCCTGCGCCAGATTCGAGTTGGGCGGGGGCCAATCCACGCGCGCCATGCCTTCCAGCTTGCGAGCCGGTGGCATATTGCGGCAGGGGGTAGGCGCACTGAATTGCCCTTGCGGGTTACTCCGTTGCAGGCCTGGGTCAGGCCACTGTCACAAGGGGCTGCTCAGCCTGCATCACGCCGATCTCCGCCGCCATCGGGTGGTGTGCCTCGCGAAGCTGCGCCAGCAGTTCCGGCGCCGTCTCGGGCGCCACGGCAATGAGCAGGCCGCCGCTGGTCTGCGGGTCGCAGAGCAGGCCGCGCCGCCAGGCCGGCAGTTCCGGCGGCAGCCGGACCGCATCGCCATAGCTGGCCCAGTTGCGCGTCGCCGCACCGGTGCTGAAGCCGGCGCGGGCCAGATCCTCCGCTCCCTCCAGCAGCGGCAGGGCATCCAGCCGGAGCTGCGCGCCCAGGCCGGAGCCGCGGCACATCTCCAGCGCATGGCCGAGCAGCCCGAAGCCCGTCACATCGGTCACCGCGTGTACGCCCGGTAGGTCGGGCAGCGTGGCGCCCACGCGGTTGAGCTGCGTAGTTGAACCTAGCATCACGCGATACAATTCCGGGGAAAGCGCGCCGCGCTTCAAGGCCGCGCTGAAAATGCCGATGCCCAGCCCCTTGGTCAGGATCAGCCGGTCCCCCGCGCGGGCGCCGCTGTTGCGCAGGAGGCGGTCGGGTCGCACCAGCCCGAGCGCCACCAGCCCGTAGATCGGCTCAGGACTGTCGATGGAATGGCCGCCTGCCACGGGGATGCCGGCCTCGGCGCAGACCTCCGCACCGCCCGCCAGAATGCGCCGCACCACCTCAGGCGCCAGCTTGCCGAGCGGCATGCCCAGGATCGCCAGCGCCAGGATCGGCGTGCCGCCCATGGCATAGACGTCCGAAAGGGCATTGGTCGCGGCGATGCGGCCGAAGTCATGCGGGTCGTCCACCACGGGCGTGAAGAAGTCGGTGGTTGCCACCAGGGCCTGAGTTTCGTTCAGGCGATAGACGGCGGCGTCGTCGCCCGTCTCGGTGCCCACCAGAAGATCGGGGAAGGCCCGCGCCGCCGGCGTCTCCGCCAGCAGGGATTGCAGCACGGAAGGCGCGAGCTTGCAGCCGCATCCGCCGCCATGGGCGAGCGAGGTCAGGGGGGGCTCGACATCGGCCATGAATCTTGTCCTCTAGCGGTTCGGTGCGGGTCAGTCGGGATTACGGGACAGCAGGGTGAGCAGGGAAGCGAAGCAGGACGGGAATGATGCTGCCGCCAACAGGTTTCGCACGCTGCCCCAGGTGCAGCGGCTGCTGGAGATGCCTAATGCGGCGCCGCTGATTCGCGAGTTCTCCCACCCCGCCCTGACAGCGGCGCTGCGCGGCACACTCGATCACATCCGCGCGATACTGCGTGACACGCCGGCTGCGGAGGTACCCCCGCCCGAGACGTTGCTAACGCGCGCGGCGGAGATGTTGCGGACCGGGCAGCGACCGGTGCTGCGCCGTGCCATCAACGCCACCGGCATCGTGCTGCACACCAATCTCGGCCGTGCGCCCCTCGCACCCGAGGCGGTGGCGGCCGCGGCCGAGGCGGCGCGCGGCTACTCCAACCTGGAATTCGACCTCGGGGCCGGCGCGCGCGGCTCGCGCACGCAGGGTATCGAGCCGCTGCTGCGGCAGCTCACCGGCGCCGAGGCCGCGCTCGCCGTCAACAACAACGCCGCCGCCGTGCTGCTGGCGCTGAGCGGCCTCGCCGCCGGCGGAGAGGTCATCGTCTCGCGCGGGGAACTGGTCGAGATCGGCGGCGGCTTCCGCATCCCGGATGTCATCCGGCAGGGCGGCGCGCGGTTGGTGGAGGTCGGCAGCACCAACAAGACACGCCTCGCGGACTACCGGGCCGCCATCACTCCCGAGACGCGCGTGCTGCTGAAGGTGCATCGCAGCAACTTCCGTATCCTGGGCTTCAGCGCCGAAACCAGCGTCGGCGAACTGGCCACGCTGGCGCGCGAGCACGGGCTGCTGGTGATGGAGGATCTCGGCAGCGGCACACTGGCCGACCTGCGCCCGCTCGGGCATGCGCACGAGCCGACGGTGCCGGAATGCCTCGCGGCAGGCGCCGACCTCGTCGCCTTCAGCGGCGACAAGCTGCTCGGCGGCCCGCAGGCGGGCGTACTGGTCGGCCGCCACGCGGCAATCGACCCTCTGCGCCGCCATCCGCTGCTGCGCGCGCTGCGGCTCGACAAAATGACCCTCGCCGCCCTGGAGGCGACGCTGCGCCTCCACCGCGATGCGCCGCAACGCCTGCCGGTGCTGCGGATGCTCGGGCAGACGGAAGCCGAACTGCGCGCGCGCGCCGAGCGTCTGGCCGGGCTACTGATGGACATGGCGGAAACGGCCGTCGTGGCGAGCGAGGGCCATGCCGGCGGCGGCGCGCTGCCGGGCGAGGGGGTGGCCAGCCATGCCGTCAGCCTCGCCGTCGCGGGCCTGCCGGCGGAGGAGCTGGCACGCCGCCTGCGGCTGCGACAGCCGGCGGTGATCGGCCGCATCGCCGGCGGGCGGGTGCTGCTCGACATGCTCGCCGTCAGCGACGAGGAACTGCCGGAGATCGCCGAGGCCATTCGCCAGGCAGGAGGGGCGGAATGAACCGCCTGCTGCTCGGCGCCATCGGCCATGTGGACCATGGCAAGACCGCCCTGGTGCGCGCGCTGACCGGCATGGACACCGACCGCCTGCCGGAGGAGAAGCAGCGCGGCATCTCCATCGCCCTGGGCTTCGCGCATTTCACGCTGGACGACGCCTCCGGTACGGTGGTGGACATCATCGACATGCCCGGCCATGAGCGCTTCGTGCGCACCATGGTCTCCGGCGCGACCGGCATCAACGCGGTGCTGCTGGTGGTGTCGGCGAACGAGGGCATCAAGCCGCAGACCGTCGAGCATGTGGATATCGCCGCGCTGCTCGGCCTGCGCCGCGCCGTCATCGCCATCAGCAAGACCGATCTTGTCACCAGCGCGGAAGCGGCGGCCGTCGCGCGCGACGCCGCGGCGCTGGCGGCACGCGCCGGCCTGCAGGGGCCACCGCCCGTGCTCACCGCCGCCACGTCGGGCGAGGGTATCGCGCCGCTGAAGGAAGCGATCGGCGCGGTGCTGCGGGATGGCGAGCCGATCACGGCCGAGGGCGTCCCCTACCTGCCGATCGACCGCGCCTTCAGCATCGCCGGGCATGGCACGGTGGTGACGGGCACGCTGCGCGGCGGCGCGCTGGCGGTGGGCGACGAGGTCGCGCTGGTCCCTGCCGGTCCGGAACTTCGGGTGCGCGGCCTGCAGGTGCATGGCGCGAAGGTGGCGGTGGCGCAGCCCGGCCAGCGCGTGGCGGTGAACCTGCGCGGCATCGAGGCAGCGCAGGTGCCGCGCGGCGCCGCCCTGGCCCCGCGCGATGCCCTGCCGGCCTCCGAATGGCTGAGCGTCACGCTGCGCGCGGTGGCGGATGCGCCGCCGTTGCGCAACACCGCCCGGCTGCGCCTGCTGCTCGGCACGCAGGAGCTGGAGGTCCGGCTGCGCCTGCTGGACCGCGAGGTGCTGGAGCCCGGCGAGACCGCCCTGGCGCAACTGCGCTGCGCCACGCCCGTCGCGGTTCCGGCACGGGAGCATTTCGTGCTGCGCATCGCCTCCCCGGCGCGAACGGTGGCCGGCGGTCGCATCCTCGATGCCGAGACGGCGCGGCTGCGGCGCCACGTCGCGGCGGTGCTGGAGCATCTCGCCGCCCTGGCCTCCGCCGGGCCGGAGGAGCTGGTGGCGCGCACGATCGCGCAGGCCGGGGCGACGGGAGTTGCGTTGCAGCGGCTGGCGCGCCTGGCCGGACTGGCACCGCCACGACTGGCGGAACTCCTCCAGGAACTGCCGGCGATCGTCACCCGCGGCCGCGTCGTGGTGTCGCGACAGGCCTTCGAGGCCGTTCTCGCGCAGTTGCCCGCGCGCCTTGCTGTGCATCCTGAAGGTCTGCCGCGCGACAAGCTTCCGGCACTCCTGCCGGAGGCAGGGACGGCGGTGCTGGAGGAGGCGGTGGCGCGGCTCGTCGCCGCCGGCACGCTGCGGCAGGAGGGCGGGGCGGTGCGGGTTCCGCGCCCGGCGCAGGAGCAGGCGCGCGCGAAGCAGGAGGTCGCGCTGGCCGCGAGGCTCGCCGAGGCGCTGCGCCAGGGTGGCCTCAGCCCACCCGATGCGCATGTCGTCGCGCCCGATCCGCAGTCGCGGCGCCTGCTGGAGAAGCTGGTGCGCGCCGGCATCCTCGTGCGCGCGCCGGATCGCGTGCAGAAGCGGGACGTCTTGTTCCACCGCGACGCAATCGCCGCGGCGCAGCGCGCCCTGGCGCCGCTGCTCGCCCAGCCGCCGGGCCTGCTGGTGAAGGAGGCCGGTGCGGCGCTCGGCATCTCGCGCAAGTTCAGCGTGCCCCTGCTCGAACATCTGGACACCATCCACTTCACCCGCCGTGTGGGCGACCACCGCGTGCTGGCCGCCGGATGCGAGGCGGTGTAGGGAAGGGGATGGAGGCGATCGGGGTCTGGTGGCCCTCCTGGTCTTCAAAACCAGTGGCCCGTTCAGAGCGGGTGGTGGGTTCGATTCCCATCCGCCTCCGCCAGCCGCAATAAGCTCGGGGGGAAAGAATTCCCCCCAACCCCCCATCTTCTTTCTGTCAGTTTGTCTCGGGCTGGCCCTACGCGCGGGAAGCTCGAAGAAAAAAGAAGGGGGCCTGGGGGAATTCATTCCCCCGGCCTTCTCTACCGCCGGAACCAGCGCGAAGGCCGCTTCGGCAGGTTCTGCGGCTGGGTGAAGCGGAAGCTGACATCCGGCCGCGTCGCGGATTCATCGCCTGCCGCCATGATGGAGACACGCAGCATGGCGCTTCCCGCCAACGTCGCGATGCCCGCCAGGGTGGAGAGCGCCGGCGAGCGGCCGCGCGCCAGCGAGGCGGCGTAGAGGCCCATCGGTAGCAGCGTGCCCAGGCCTGTCACGCCCAGCTTCTCCACCTTGCCCCACTCGCCTTCCAGCGCGGGCGCGACGCCCGTTCTGCGATAGGTGTTGTGCGAGACGCAGGTGGCCGCCAGATCCGCCGCGAGCGCCAGCAGCGCCACCTTGTCCAGCGTGCGCCCCACGCGCCCGGTATCGCCCATGGAGAGCGCCGCCGCGCCGGCGGCGAGTGAGGAACTGCCGAAGCGCACGGCCATGCTCTGGGGCGCCGCGGCCCAGAGCGGGGTGGAGGTCGCGGAGAGCAGGGCAGCGGTATAGGTCGTCATGCCCGCGCCTGTCACGGCGGCGGGAACCTGCGTCGCACGCGCGGCCCGGCGCAGGAACGAAAGCCGCGGCAGCCAGCGCGAAGCCACCGAGGCCGCTGTGCCCAGGATGGAGAAGCCGCTGAAGCTCATCAGGATCCAGGTGCCGATGGACATCGGCGAGGTCGCTTTGGCGACGCGCAGCATGTTGTAGAAGCGCTGCGGCGTGTGCAGGTCGTAGATCAGCAGGCCGGCGCCCACGGTCGGCGCCAGCATGGAGAGCGCGCGGCCACGCCGCACCGTCGGTGCCGCCTCGGGCCCGCGCGCGCGGTCGGTGATCGCCGAGAGCAGCGCCGCCGCTCCGGCCAGCCCGCCCAGGAAGATGTAGCCGCCCACCACCCAGTTGTTGAAGGGTGCCGCCTTGACCTGGGGCCGCCCGTAATAGGTCGGGCCTTCCCAGTGTGGGCTGCGGCCCTGCGCCGAGGCCTGCGAGGCCATGGGAGGCGACGCCGATGGCTCCTGCGGGCCGAGTTCGGTGGCGAGGCGCTCGGACATCGGCGGTCTCCTCAGTCGCGGCCGGAAAGGATGGCGAAGGCGGCAAGCGCCAGCCCCGCCACGGCGGCGAGGCCGGTGCCGAGGCTCGGGGCCACACGGTTGGCTGCGCGGGTGGGTGCGGCGGGCAGGTTGTAGGTCTCCGGCCGGTCGGTCAGCAGGAAGAAGGCGTTGAGGTGGCCGAGATCGCCGGTCGCGCCCGGGCTGCCGGGCGTGCCGTAGAGATAGGCGTTGGTCGCGCCCAGCTCATGCAACTGTGTCACGCGCTTCGCCGCCCGCTCCTGCAGGTCCTCCAGCTCGCCAAATTGGATGCTGTCGGTCGGGCAGGACTTGGCGCAGGCCGGCTCCAGCCCGCCCTTCAGCCGGTCGTAGCAGAGGGTGCATTTGTGCGCCTTGCCGTCGAGTTCGCTGAGATCCACCACGCCGAAGGGGCAGGCCGGCACGCAGTAGCCGCAGCCATTGCAGATATCCTGCTGCACCACCACGGTGTCGAACTCGGTGCGGAACAGCGCGCCGGTGGGGCAGGCCTCCAGGCAGGGCGCGTTGTGGCAGTGCTTGCACACGTCGCTCATCATCAGCCAGCCGCTCTGGAACGGCGACTGCGCATTGTCGCGAACGCCGCAGGACCCCGTCTTCTCGATGAAGTTGACGTGCCGCCAGGTATTGGCGGAGAGCGCGCCGGTGTTGTCGTAGCTCTGCCCGGTCAGGCCGATATTGTCGGCGGGCAGGTTGTTCCATTCCTTGCAGGCCACCTCACAGGCCTTGCAGCCGATGCAGAGCGTGGTGTCGGTGAAGAAGCCGTAGGATTTTCCTGGCTCGATGCGCACGCCCGCCGTCAGCTCGGACTCGTTGGGGATCACCTTGTCGAGGCGGGATTGCGACTCTTCCGCGGCGCGGGCGGGCATGTCCATGGGCGTGCTCCTCAGGAGACGGGCTGGTCGGCGAGCTCCACCGAATGGGCAATGAGGCCGATCAGGTTCCTCGCGGGCGTGTACTGCACGCGCACCCGCGCCTGCCTGTGCTGCAGCGGCGGAAGCTGCTCCGGTTCGGCGCCGGCCTTGTGGCCGAGCAGGAACAGGTGGGAGACGCCACCGTCATCCATCAGCTGGAAGCGGCCTTCCTGCACGATGGTCACGATGCCTTCCATGGTTCTCATCGCGATGGGCCCGGAAAGTTGCTGGCGCAGGAGGAGGAAGTCCCCGCGGTCCGGGAAGTTGCACAAGGGGGGCAAGGGCGGAGGGCAGCGGCAAGCCTGGGCGCGGGCATAAGGCTGGGGGAAGGAATTCCCTCAGGCCCCCCTCTTTTTTCTGCCCGTTCACACCCTGTCGGCCAGCGAGCGCCAAACTGACAAAAAGAAGAAAGGGGTTCGGGGAAATTCTTTTCTCCGACCTTCTCCCCGCCGCCCACCCTGGACGAACCCCCATCGCCCGCTACCATGCCCGCTCAATCGGAGGAGGGGATGCATGCGCGCCAATTTCGTGGATGCCGGGGAAGCGCTGGCGAAGGTGATGCAGCGGCTGCGGCGGGAGAATGACCTGCCGGTCACCATCAATGTCCAGCCCAACGTGACGCCGGAGGAGCTACCCGGCCATCTGGCGGGGCATGCCATCGCCATCATCGATCACACGGCGCTACCCACCGCCATCGCGAAGCAGATCCCCAGCCTGAAGCACGTCGTCTTCCTGGGCACCGGCGCGCGCTCCTACATGAACCCGGAGGAGCTGGAAGCCGAGTGCGGCATTCAGGTCCACATCATCAAGGGCTATGGCGACACGGCCGTGGCCGAGATGGCTTTCACCCTGATGTGGACCGCCGCGAAGGGCATCGCCCGCATGGACCGCGAGATGCGCGCCGGCAACTGGCTGCGCACCGACGGCGTGGAGCTGACCGGCAAGACGGTGGGGCTGCTGGGCTATGGCGGCATCGCCGCCGAGATGGCGCGGCTCTGCCGCGGCGCGGGAATGAAGGTGCTGGCCTGGAACCGCTCACCGAAGGTGGCGGAAGGCGTGGAGTTCGTCAAGCTCGACCGGCTTCTGGCGGAAAGCGACGTGCTCTCGGTCCATCTGCTGCTGAGCGATGAGACGCGCGGCTTCCTCTCGGCCGAGCGCTTGGCGAAGCTGAAGCCTTCGGCGATCCTGGTGAACACGGCGCGCGGCGCGGTGGTGGATGAGGCGGCGATGATCGCCGCGCTACGGGAAGGGCGTCTTGCCCATGCGGCGCTGGACGTGTTCAACGTCGAGCCGCTGCCGGCGGCCCACCCGCTGACCGCCCTGCCGAACGTCACGCTCTCCGCGCATTCGGCCTTCCGCACGCCCGAGGCGAGCGACAACCTGATCGAGGCGGCGCTGAATCACTGCCGCCGGATCGTCGCGGAAGCGGGCTGACCCTTTTGCCCGCCGCGCCGCTGTGGCAGGAGAGGCTCTCGGCGCGGACGTGGCGAAACGGTAGACGCAGCAGACTTAAAATCTGCTTCCCCTCGGGGAGTGCGGGTTCGAGACCCGCCGTCCGCACCAGCGCCACCCGGCTTAGCGCCGGGAAGGCTTGATGCGCTACGCGGCCAAAGCCGCCGCCGGTTCAGTCCGCCATGTGCAGGCGGGTGAACTCCGGCATGTCGCGCTCAACAATGGAGCGGGCAAACAGTCCACCCCCAACCAGGGCGGCGACAACAGTGACAAAGAGAAAAGCGGACATGGGTAAACCCCTTGATCCTTTAGGTCCGCCGCAATGCTGCGGCTGCGAAGAAGAATATAGGGAGCCTTCGCTTACCTAAGGACTGCGTTTTTCGCAGGTGCAGCATGGAGGGGAGCATGGCTTCCCTGTCATGTGCTTCGCGCAGGGCTCCCAGCTTTGCGAGCCGGTGGCTGCATGGGCTGGGTCAGCGCACCAGCCGTCGCGCCAGCCGGATTGCCTTCTCGCCGCGGGGTGGGTCGAGCAGGCGCGAGAGGGCGAAAGGCCCGTGCCGCACCCGCGCGCGCCAGTCGCTGAAGGCGGCGAAGCCGTCATATCCGTGGTAGCGCCCGAAGCCCGAGCCCCCGACTCCGCCAAAGGGCAGCGCCGTGAAGGCGGCGTGCTCCACGCAGCGGTCCTCCACCAGCGCGCCGGCGCGGGTCCGCGCTGCCACCTCCGCCGCCTCGGCACGGTCAGCGCCGAACAGATAGATGGCCAGCGGCGCCGGACGCGCCCGCACCCAGGTGAGCGCCGCCGCCAGATCCGCCACCGCCCGCACCGCGAGGGTGGGACCGAAGATCTCGCCCTCCTCCCGGTCCTCCACCAGGGTGATGCCGCCTGGCAGCCGCTCCCCCCCTTCGGCCAGCCTGGCCTGCCGCGCCTGCTGGGGCGGCAGCACGGCGCTGTCGACAGGCATGGCACAGGCGCGGCAGGCGTTGGCGAAGTCCTCCATGCTGTGGCCGACCAGCAGCACGGTATCGGGTGCCACGCAGGTCTGCCCGGCATTCACCGCCTTGCCCGCCAGGATGGCCTGCGCTGCGCGCCGCAGATCGGCGCCCGGCAGCAGGATGGCCGGGCACTTCCCGCCCAGTTCGAGGGTCAGCGGCGTCAGGTTCTCTGCGGCGGCACGCATCACCCGCCGGCCGGTTTCAGTCCCCCCTGTGAAGACCAGATGGTCCCAGGGCTGGGCAGCAAAGTCGGCCGCCACGGCCGCATCCCCCTGCACGACGCGCGCGACGCGTGGGCCGAGCGCCTCCTCCACCACCTCGGCCAGCAGGGCGGCGGTGCGCGGGGTGTGCTCGCTCGGCTTCAGGGCCACGCGGTTGCCTGCGGCCAGCGCCTCCGCCAGCGGCCAGAGGCCAAGCTGGATCGGGTAGTTCCAGGGCGCCATCACGCCCACCACGCCCTTCGGCACCGGCTCGACCCAGGCCAGGCTTGGCTGGAAAGGGAAGGGAGCCAGCACCGGGCGCGGACGCGACCACCACCACAGCCACCGCCGTGCCCGCCGCGCCGCCTGCGCCGCCAGCAGCACATCGGCCACCAGCGTCTCCACCGCCGAGCGGCCGCCATAGTCGGCATTCGCCGCCGCGACGAAATCCTCGGCCCGACGCACCACGTCGCGCGCCAGGGAGGCCAGCAGCGCCCGCCGTTCGCGCAGGGAAAGCCGGGCCTCCTCGGCGCGCAGCGCCGCCAATGCGGCGGCGGGCTCGCTCATGGCGAGGCAAGGTTGGGGGAAGGAATTCCCCCAAACCCCCATCTTCTTTTTGTCAGCTTTGGCGCCCGCTGCCCGCCCAGGTAGGAAACAGACAGAAAAAAGAAGGGGGCCTGGGGGAATTCATTCCCCCAGCCTTTTCCCTTCATGATGTCCCCCGCCAGAGCAGCCGCAGCTTCTCGCCCCGGCTCAGCCTTACCCGCGCGCGCGGCGGCTGGAAGCCCTGCCGGCGCATCTTCTCCAGCAGGAGCGCATAGACCTGCAACATGACGCGGGCTGGCTTCAACGCCGCGCGGCATTCCGGCGGCGCCAGCGCCTGAGCGGCGGCGAAGGCAGCCTCCGCCCGCGCTGCCAGCCGTTCCGCCACCGCGGCCAGTCCTGGATCGGCGACAAGCGCGCCGGCCGGCAATCCGGCCAGACCTTCAGCGGCTAGCCAATCCTGCGGCAGGTAGAGGCGGTCCCGCGCCGCGTCCTCCTCGATGTCGCGCAGCACGTTCACCAGCTGGAAGGCATGGCCCAGCGCCAGCCCGAAAGGCTCCGCCTGGGGGGCGCCGAAGATCCGCACCGCCATCGCTCCCACGCTGCCCGCCACCTGCCGGCAATAGGCTTCGAGCGCCGCCTCGTCGGCGATGCGGCGGAAGGGGCCGGCATCGGCCTCCATGCCGTCGATCATCGCCTCGCATTCGGCGCGCGGCAGGGCGAATTCACTCCGCGCCCAGGCTAGCTCGCGCGAGAGGGCGCAGTCCGGCGCGTCGAGCTTGCGCCGCCAGGCCGCCAAGGCACGGCGCTTCTCGGCCTCGGGCATGGTGCCGTCGGCAATGTCGTCCACCGCGCGGCAGAAGGCATAGACGGCATAGAGCGCCCGCCGGCGCTCGCCCTGCAGCGCCGCCATGCCGCGCGCGAAGGAGGAACGCGCCCGCAGCACCCGCGCCCGCACCACGGCGGCATCCGGCCCGCCCCGGCGGGGCGCGGCGAGCAGCGCCTGGGCAAAGTCGCCGCGGCTCAGGGCGATGCGTTGTGCCAGAGGGTCGCCGCCGCGCAGGCGGGCCAGCAGGCGGCGGGCCAGTTCCAGCGTCACCGCCGCTTCCAGCGCCATGCGGCGGCTGCGCAGGCGTCGCGGCAGGCTGGCGGCGCGCTCCAGCAGCGCCTCCACCCGGTCCAGCGCGGTTTCCAGCAGCGGCGTGCGGGCGGCAGGCTCGGCGAAGAAGCGGTCCTCCCCGCCGGCCAGCGCCAGCCAGTCCTGCGGCAAGTAGACGCGGTCCAGCTTGGCGCGATCCTCGGCGGCGTCCTGCAGGTGATTCAGGATCTGCAGCGCGGTGCAGAGCGCATCGGCCGATGCCAGGGCCTCCGCATCGCTCTCGCCGTGCAGGCGCAGCAGCAAGCGGCCGACCGGCACGGCGGAATTGGCGCAGTAGCCTTCCAGTGCGGCCCAGTCGGCATAGCGCGACTGCACGGAATCCTGCCGGAAGGCGATCAGCATCTGGCGCGCCTCGGCCATCTCCGCGCCGCTCTCCCGCAGCGCGCGGGCGACGGTGATCGGGCTCGCCGGCTCGTCCAGCGCCGCCTCCAGCCGGTCGAGCCGGGCCAGCTTCTCGGCCGGCGGAAGCTCGGGGTGGTCGGCGATGTCATCGGCCGCGCGGACGAAGCCGTAGAAGGCCAGCACCTTGCTGCGCTGGTCGGGCGCGAGGAGCCAGGAGGCCACCGGGAAGTTCTCGGAATCCGGGCCGCGCGTCGGCGGTCCGGCCAGCACCTCGCCGGAGGAGAGGGAAGGTTCCGCCGCGCTCATGCCGTCCCCGTCCGTGAATCGCCGTAAGCCCGGCCCTTCCAGGCCGGCCGGGCGCCCAGCCAGTGGCCGAGCAGCGCTGTCCACTGGATCGCCAGCGCCACGGCGACGGCGAAGGGATGCAGCGGCACGCTCCACCACCGCTCGCGCATCCGCCAGGTGATCGCGCCGCGCAGCCCGAGCGAGAGCAGCACCGCCAGCACCGCCGCCGGATGCGGCAGCAGCAGCCAGGGCAGAAGGTGCCCGCCGCCGAGCAGCAGTGTCCAGACCGGCAGGCCGCGCGGCGTCGCCATGCCCTCGCGCGCGTTCTTCACGAATCCCGCCCAGGCTTCGCGGAAGCCGGAATACATGCGGCAGGCGGCGAGCCGGCTGCCATCCACCACCTCGGTACGGAAGCCCTGCGTACGCAGGCGGCGGGCCAGCGCCAGGCCTTCATGCAGGATGCCGGGCGCCGCCGCGTGCCCGCCAGCGCGGCGATAGGCCATGGCCTCCACCAGCATGAGTTGGCCGCAGGCGGCGGCCAGGGAGGGCCGGTGCGTCTCCGCCCGCCCACCGCCGGGCAGGTAGCCAAGCATGAGGAAGTTGATGGCCGGCACCGTCAGCCCTTCGCCCAGGCCACCCAGCACCTGCCGCGGCACGCCGGTGACGAGGGCCAGCTCGTGGTCCTCGGCATGGGCGGCCATGGCGGCGGCGGCATGCGGCCGCAGCCGGACATCGGCGTCGATGAACAGCAGATGGGTGCCACGCGCCGCCTCGGCGAGCCGGGCGCAGGCATGCACCTTGCCCGTCCAGCCCGGTGGCAAGGGTGGCGCGGTGAGCAGGCCGAGCCGCTCATCCTCCGCCGCCAGCGCGGCGACGATGGCGCCGGTGCCGTCCCGGCTGCCGTCATCCATCACCACCACCTCGATGGGCACGTCGCGGCTGGCCAGGGCGGCGCGCAGGCAGGGCTCGATATTGGCTGCCTCGTCCCGCGCCGGGATCAAGATGGAGACCAGCGTCGGCCCGGGGGGCTTGCCGCGCGCCCGCGGCAGGCGGCGCAGGTTGTTCGCCGCGAGCCCCAGGGGCAGGGCTGCCAGCACCAGGCTGGCCCAGGGAAGGACAGCGCCGAGCAGGCTCACGTGGCCAGCCTCAATCGCGCGCTTCGTGGCGGGGGTCGAAGCGGCGGCCGGCCAGCCTGGCCCGCAACTGCCGCCATCGATCGTAAAGTCCGCCCATGCCTTCCTTTCCCTGCTCCACCACCCGGAACCGCGCGGGCTCCCGGCGGATGGCCTCCGCGGCGAGGCGGTCCATCACCCCGGCCAGCGCCGTGGCCAGCGCCTCGGCCCGTGCCTCGCGCGGCATGGCCTGCAATGCGGCGCCGTGCAAGGGCGGACCGAAGGCGGCCAACATCTCCGCCTTGCGCTCCGTCCAGAAAGGATACTCCAGCGCCAGCGGAACGAAACAGGCCTGTGGCGCCAGTTCCGCCAGGCGCGTCAGGCCGGGCGCGATCGGCACCGGGCGCTCCCGGGCATCGGCGAAGCGTCCGGGCGCGTTCATCCAGAGCATGTCGTCACGCTCCGGCGCCAGCACCCGCCGGGCGATGCGCAGGAAGGCGGCCGCACCGCGCGGATTCGCCGTGTCCACGCCGAAGACGCCGAGGCGCCGCATGAAGCGGTAGCGCGCCAGCGCCGCGGCCTCCATCGGGATGAACATGCGCCGCCCCGGAAATAGCCTGCGGGAGAGCAGCATGAAGGCCACGCCGTCCCACCAGGAGGGGTGGTTGGCGAAGACCACCAGCGGCACGCCCTCCGGCCGTTCAGGCATCCCCCATTCCGGCACCCGCAGCGCCCGCATGTGGCGGCGGAAGAAGCGGGTGAACATGACGTCGTAGAAGGCGAGGTGGGAGGGCGCGTAAGCCTGGAGCGGGTCGGTCATGGGGTTCCGTCGGGAGCGGGGAGGGCGCTGCCCTCCCCGGGCGTCTCCCGCTGGGGTGACAGTGTCACCCCAGCGGGGGATCCAAGGGGGGAGCGCCCCCTTGGCCCCGGCTGGTCCTCTTGTCGCATCACTCTGCCGCCAGCGCCGCGCCCCGCTGCCCCGCCCGCTCGGCTTCCGTCGCCATGCCGCGCCCGCCAAGGTCCTGGTCCAGCGCATCCGCGGCGATCCAGCCCGACATCATCACCATCGGCATGCCCGGACCGGGATGCGCGGCCCCGCCGGCGAGGTAGAGCCCCTTCACCGCGCGCGAGCGGTTGCCCGGCTTGAAGGCCCCGATGAAGCGCCCGTGGCTGGCAAGGCCGTAGATGGCGCCATCCAGCACCTTGTAGCGCTCATGGATGTCCTGCGGCGTCAGCGCGCGCTCCACCAGGATGCGCTCCTCGATGTCCTCCATCCCCGCCGTGCGCTTCAGCTTGTTCAGGATGGTCCGGCGGTATTCCGGCAGCATCTTCGACCAGTCCTGGCCGGGGCGGAGATGCGGCGTGTGCACCAGCACATAGAGCGCCTCGCCCGCCTCCGGGGCGACGCTCGGGTCGGTGGCGGCGGGGGCGGCGAGATAGGCGGTCGGGTCCGGCGCCGGGATGCCCTTCTTATAGATGGCGTCGAATTCCTCCTCCGCGTCGCGCGAGAAGACGAAGTCGTGGTGCGCCAGGTGCTCGTAGCGCCGGTTGAGGCCGAGATAGAGCACCACGCCCGAGCAGGCCGGCTCGAACTTCTTCCGGCTGTACTTCCGCGCCGCGCGGCCGCCGACCAGCTCGCCATAGGTCCGAATGGCGTCCATGTTGGACACCACGGCGTCACAGGCAATGCGCTCGCCGCCGGCCTTCACCGCGCGGACCGCGCCGTTCTCGATCTCCAGCCCCGTCACCTCGGTGCCCGGCCGCAGGTCGGCACCAAGCTCGGCCGCCAGCTTCGCCAGCCCCTCGGCCACGGCGCGGGTGCCGCCCTTCGGGTACCAGATGCCCTCCGCCGCCTGCATGTCGCCAATGCCGCAGAGCACGGCCGGCGCCAGATAGGGGGAGGAGCCCACATACTGCGTGTAGTGGTCGAGCATCTGCGCCAGCCGCGCATCCGGCACATGGCCGCGGATCACCTTGGCCACCGTCTGCCCCATGCGCAGCGCCAGCACGTCGCGCATGGTGTTGGGGTCGAGGTTGGCGCGGAAGTTCATCGTGTCGGCGATGCCTTCCACCGGCTTCCAGAAGAAGAATTTTTCCGAGACGTCGTGCAGCTTGCGGGCAACCTCCTGGAAGCGGCGGTAGCCCGCGCCATTCCCAGCGGCGAAGCGGTCCATGGACGCCGCCATGGCCGGCACGTCCTGCATCAGGTCGATTTGCGTGCCGTCCTCGAAGAAGCAGCGCCATTGCGGGTCGAGCCGGATGAGCGGCAACTCGGCCTGCTGGTCGCGCCCGGCCTCGGCGAAGATGCGGCGCAACACGCGCGGCATGGTCAGGATGGTCGGCCCCATGTCGAAGCGGAAGCCGCTATTGGCGCCCTCCGGGCCGCTGGGCAGGTTCAGCACCGCCGCCTTGCCGCCGAGCCAGGGGTTCTTGTCGAACAGCGTGACGCGGTGCCCGCGCGCCGCCGCCACCGCCGCCGCCGCAAGGCCGCCCAGCCCGCCGCCGATCACCACCACATGCGACACGCTCATGCGACCATCTCCTTCCCCTTGCCGGCCAGCGGCGAGGGCGCCAGCTCAGGCAGCGCGGTCTCGACGCCTTCCAGGCCCAGGTCGCGCAGCAGCAGGTTGCTGCTGATCCGCGCCCCTTCATAGATCACCGGCAGGCCGCTGCCGGGATGCGTGCCGCCACCCACGAGGTAAAGCCCTTCCGTGCCGCCGAAGCGGTTGCCCGGACGGAAGTTGAGCATCTGCCCCAGGTCATGCGCCAGGTTGAAGGTGGCGCCGTAGCCGACCGCGAACTGCTCCTGCCAGTCGTCCGGTGTCACCATCCGCTCATAGCGGATGCGCGATTCGATGTCGGGCAGCCCGAGCTTCCCCAGCCGCCGCAGCGCCTCTGCGCGGAAGGCGGGGGCAGCGGCGCGCCAGTCGGTGGAGCCGCGCAGGTTGCCCACCGGGATCAGCAGATAGAGGCTGCTGTGCCCCTCCGGCGCCATGGAGGGATCGGTGGCCACCGGGTTGTGCAGGTAGAAGGAAGGCTCGGCCGGCAGCAGCCCGGCTTCGATCTCCTGCAGGTTGCGCCGGTAGTCCTCGGCCAGCAGCACGGTGTGATGGGCGAGCTCCGGGAAGCGGCCCTCGACGCCGAGATAGAGCATGAAGGTGGAGCAGGAATAGCGCGCCCGGGCGATGTGCCGGTCGGACCAGCGGCGGCGCAGCGCATCGGGGATCAGCTTCGGCGCGGCATGGGCGAAGTCGGCGTTCATCACCACCGCGTCCGCCGGCAGGAAGCTGCCGCCGGCATGCACGCCGGTGGCGCGGCGGCCGTCGAAGGCGATGCGCTCCGCCGGCGTGCCGAGGCGGATCTCGGCGCCCAGCCGCTCGGCCACCCGCGCCATCGCCGCCGCCACGGCGCCGCAGCCGCCCTGCGGGTGGAAGACGCCGTGCTCGTATTCCAGGAAGGAGAGAATGGTGAACAGGCTGGGGCAGCGGAACGGGCTCATCCCCAGATACTTGGTCTGGAAGGAGAAGAGCAGCCGGGTGCGCGGGTCGCGGAAGAAGCGGCGCAGCTCCGCGTCCACCGAGAGGTGTGGCCGCAGATGTGGCAGCGCCTTCACCATGTCCCGGGCGAAAAGGTCGGCGGCCGAGGAGAAGCCACGCTCCAGCACCGGCCGGAAGGCCTCGAGCTTGGCGCGGTTGCTGGCGAGGAAGGGGCGGAGGTTGCGGGCATCGGCCGGGTCCAGCCGGGCGATCTCGGCCTCCATCCGGTCGATCTCCGGCGTGGCGTCCAGCACCGGCCCCGCGCCGCCGCCGAAGACCAGGCGGTATTGCGGATCAAGCCGGGTCAGCGCCACCTCCTCGCGCAGCGAGGCGCCGCAACTGGCGAAGATCTCCTCCAGGATGCGCGGATAGAGGAAGAAGGTGGGGCCGAGATCGAAGCGGTAGCCCCCCGGTGCCGTCAGGGTGCGGCTGCGGCCGCCCACCACGCTGTCCTTCTCCAGCACCGTGACCCGCAGGCCGCGGGCCGCCAGCAGCATGGCGGTGGCCAGCCCCCCTGGACCGGCGCCGATGACGATGACGTGGCGCCGTGTTCGGCGAAGGGAAGGGGCGGTCAGCGGAAGGGTCATGCCGGCTCTGCGAACACCTGTCGGATCGGTAAGAACAGGTGCGGTCGCGTTGCGGCTTGCCAAGGGTGGCGGCGTCCGCGCGCCGCCACTTCGTCGTCAGGCGAGGTCCAGGCCGCCCGGCGCCAGGGGCTTCTGCTCAGGCGGCCTGCGCCGCCAGGCCCTCGCGCCGGTCGCCATAGCCGCGCGGATTCGCCTCCCGCCATGCCCAGGCGGTGCGGACGATGTCGTCCAGCGCGGCGTAGCGGGGCGTCCAGCCGGTCTCGCGCCGCAGCCGCTCGTTGGAGGCCACCAGCACCGCAGGATCGCCGGCGCGGCGCGGACCGATGCTGTGCGGCACCGGACGGCCGGAGACGCGCTCCACGGCGTCGAGCACCTCGCGCACTGAATGGCCCTGGCCGTTGCCCACGTTGTAGCGGACGCTCGGCCCGTCCTTCAGCCCGTCCAGCACGCGCAGATGGGCGTCCGCGAGGTCGGTCACATGCACGTAATCGCGGATGCAGGTGCCATCCGGGGTCGGGTAGTCCGTGCCGAACACCGTCAGCTCCGGAGCCAGGCCGAGAGCGGCGTTGATCGCCAGCGGGATCAGATGGGTCTCGGGACTGTGGTCCTCGCCCAGCCGGCCCTGCGGGTCGGCACCGGCGGCGTTGAAGTAGCGCAAGGCGGCCGAGCGCAGCCCATGCACCTTGTCCGCCCACTCAAGCCCGGCCTCGGCCATGCGCTTCGATTCGCCATAGGCGGAGGTCGGAGCCAGCCGCGCCGTCTCGTCGATCGGCGTGGTCTCGGGGTTGCCGAACAGCGCGGCGGTGGAGGAGAGCACGAAGCGCCGGCAGCCTGCCTTCACCGCCGCATCCGCAACCGCCAGCGTATTGCTGAGGTTCTCGGAGAGGTAGCGCAGCGGGTCCCGCATGCTCTCGCCGACCAGGGAAAGAGCGGCGAAGTGCAGCACTCCGTCGAACCGCCAACCGGCGAAGACTTCGGACAGCGCCTGGCGGTCGGCGACGTCGGCGACCACCAACTCCACGCCTGCTGGCACAGCGGCGCGGTGTCCCTGGCGGAGATCATCGACCACAACGACCTCATCTCCCCGCTCCTGCAGGGCCAGGACGACATGGCTGCCGACATAGCCGGCTCCACCCGTAACCAGGAAACGCGCCATCATGAATCCCTTGTTGCTGGACGCCTCGACGAGCAAGCTGCGACGCCCCCACTGCATTGCAGAAAAGTGGCAAAACGCGAGTGCGATGGTGCACTGCGGCAAAATATACAGCGTCGGACGCCTGGAGTCAGCAATTTCAACCTATGAGTGATGAGTATGGCTGGAAAATATCCGGATAAGCATCAAATTCCGGTTCGCGTTGCTGAAGTGGTTCTTCAATCCCCACTTCTCAAAGCGTCAGCTCAGCCATCACTGGGACATGATCGCTGGCCTGGGTCCAACCGCGCGCAGCTTTGAGCACGTTCAGGCCGCTGAGGGCACCTGCCAGATCCTGGCTCACCCAGATGTGGTCCAGCCGCCGGCCGCGGTTGGCCGCAGCCCAGTCCTTGGCGCGGTAGGACCACCACGTGTAGAGCTTCTCCGAAGGGGGCACGAAGTGGCGGAGCGCATCGTGCCACGCGCCCGCCTGCTGCCAGGCCGCCAGTGCCTCCACCTCGACCGGCGTGTGCGAGACCACGCCCAGCATCTGCCGGTGGCTCCAGACATCCTGTTCCAGCGGAGCGATGTTCAGGTCGCCAAGCATCACGGCACGCCGCGCCGGGCCGCGCGCCCGGTTCCAGGCTGCCGCCTCCGCGACGAAGTCGAGCTTGTGGGCAAATTTCGGGTTCACCGCGCGGTCCGGCACATCACCGCCGGCGGGAACGTAGAAATTGTGCAGCTCCAGCCCGCCCGGCACGTCGAGCGTCACGCCCAGATGGCGGCAATCCCCCTTCTCGCACCAGTCGGGGTCCTCCTCCCGCGCCACAAGCGGAATGCGGGAGAGAATGGCCACGCCGTTATAGCCCTTCATGCCGCGTTGCGCGCGATGCTGAAAGCCGAGCGCAGCGATGCCGTCATGCGGGAACAGGTCATCCGGGCACTTCGTCTCCTGCAGACAGATCACGTCCGGTGCCAGGTCACGGACCAGATCCGTCAGCAGCGGCAGGCGCAGACGGACGGAGTTGATGTTCCAGGTAACAATGCGGAGCGTCGGCATGGCGGGGAGGGATAGGACGTAATGCCGTTCGGGGCCAGAGGTTGCGCGGCCCGGAAATGGTGGCGCCCGGTCAGGGGGGTGACCGGGCGCCGGGGGGTACATTCCTGGAGGGAATGGTCGGGATTGGCCATGGGGACTGGCCACCCACTTACCAGAATGGCATTTAACGCGCAAAAAATAAGGGTTTTTCCGGGCAATTCAAAAACGTTTGAATGAAAAACCTAGGGGCCGGCTCGCTCATTCCGCCGCAAGGGACGCAGGCAACACAGCCCTGTCGCTGGCGCCCTGGTGGCGCCGCGCGGCCTCGCCGAACGCCTCGAACAGGCGGCGCGAGAGCATATCCTCAGGCCAATCATATTCAGGGTGCCACTGCACACCAAGGGCAAAATCAAGCGCATTTTCCACGCGCGCTGCCTCGATCGTGCCATCCGGCGCCCAGGCCTCGGCGACAAGGCGTGACGCCAGCGTCGCCACGCCCTGGTTGTGCAGCGAATTCACCGGCACCGCCTCCGGCGACCATTTCAGCCCGGCCCAATGCCGCGCCAACTCGCTCCCGGGCGCTACGCGCACCGCATGGGCCTTTCCGGTGCGGACCTTGGGCAGCGCCTGGTCGGAGGGGGTGGAGTGGTCCATGCGCCCCGGAAGGTCCTGGATGCGCTGGTCCAGCGTGCCCCCGAGCGCCACGTTCAACTCCTGAAAACCGCGGCAAATGGCCAGCACCGGCACACCACGCTCCAGCGCGCCGCGGATCAGGGGGAGGGTGGTGGCATCGCGCGCCGGGTCCTCCGGTGTGCCCTCGAGATGCGGCGGGCCGGCATAGAGGTCCGGCTGGACGTTGGAGCGGCTGCCGGTCAGCAGCAGCCCGTCCAGGCGCGGCAGGATCTCCGCCGCCACGCCTTCCCCGGCCGCTGGCACAAGGATCGGCACACCGCCAATCGGTCCGAGGACCACCTGGATGTAGTGGTCCGAAACCGCGTGGTTCGGCATGGCGAAGGCCCCGAAGGCCTTCATGCAGCAGGGGATGCCAATGAGGGGGCGCATGCCGGAAAGTTTGCCCTTCAAAGCGGCGCGATCAAGTCACGATTCGTGCCGCTTTGTGGCGTCAGACCTGCGTCAGCGGTTACCCTCCTGCTCGAAGAAGCGTGGATCGTTGAAGGTGAAGAGCAGCTTGTCGAGCCGCATGCCGGTCTCGATGGCGCTGAGGCTCACGCGGGTCTGCCGCCCCTGGCTGTCCACCACGATCCACTGCCGCAGCTCCAGCGGGGTCTCGGCGAAGATCAGCGAGAGGCGCCCCTCGGCGGGCGCGTCGCGCCGGCGCAGGGTGACGCCGACGAAGCCGCCCGTGCGCTCCAAGGCGATCACCTCGATATCCCCGCCGAAGCGGATCTGCGGGCGCAATAGCAGGCCGAGCGGCGTGGAGCCGACGGGCACCACGGTGGGCTGCTTCAGCTCGCGGTCGTAATAGAGAAACTGCCCGTCCGAGGCGACGAGCAGCAGCGGCTCCGGCGGGTCGTAGTCAAAGCGCATGCGGCCGGGGCGGGCGATATAGGCCGTTCCCTCCGCCGCGCCGCCATTCTGCGCGATCTGCAGGAAATGCGCCCGCATCGTGGTGATGCTGTTGAGGTAGGCTTCGATCCGCGCCAGCAGCGCCGCCTGCTGCTGGCTCTGGGCGGCGGCGCCATGGGGCAGGAAGGGCAGGGCCGCGGCAGCGGCCAGCAGGGTGCGTCGGAACATGCCGCCTATCTGGCCCTCGGCGCGCTCGAAAGGAAGATAAGGCTGAGGGAATGAATTCCCCCAGGCCCCCTTCTTTTTCTGTCAGCTCCCCGCCCCAGCGGAAAGCGCGGCCCCAAACTGACAAAAGAAAGGTGGGGGTTCGGGGGAATTCTTTCCCCCGACCTTCCTTTACATCGGGCCGCCCTGGACAGCTGTCGCCGTCAGGGCGGGAAAGCTGCGCGCCTGCGGCAATTGGTAGTGCCACCACTCCAGCTTGTAGTGGTCCCAGCCGGCGGCGGTCATCAGCCCGAGCAGCAGCGCCCGGTTGCGCTGGTCCTCGGTTGGGACGCCCGGATGACCATGGGCCGATTCGGGCACGGTGGCATCGAAGCCGGTGCCCATCGGCAGCTCGGCGCCGGTCGCGGCGTCGCAGAGCGTCAGGTCAACTGCCGTGCCGCGCGGATGCACGCCGCCGGCGCGCGGGTCGGCGACGAAGCGCTTGTCCTCGACGGCGTTCCACAGGGCCCACTGCGCCTCGATCGGGCGGAAGGCGTCGAACACCTTGATGCGCAGGCCGAGCCGGGCCGCCTGGTCGCGGGCCTGCAGCAGGCGCTCGCGCGCCTGGGGCAGCAGCAGCGCCACGGGGCGGGTGTAGATGGGCGCGCCGGTCAGGTTGTCCGGCGTGGCGTAGCGAAGGTCGAGGACGAATCCGTCGTCCCCGGTGATGGGCAGCAGCATGGCGCCCATCCTGCCATCCACCCGCGGTTCCGTCGCCGCCCGTTCTGCCCTATGCAGCGCCGCATGCGAATCCTGGCATTGGATGGCGCGCTGGCGCGGGCCTCGGCAGCGGTGTGGGCGGATGGGCAGGTGCTCGCCGCCGCGTCGGCGGAGGGCGCGCGCGGCCAAGCCGTCGCGCTGCCGCCGATGGCGGCGCGCGTTCTGACAGAGGCGGGCCTCGGCGCCCCGGCGCTGGACGCGGTGGCGGCGGTGGTGGGGCCAGGCGGCTTCACCGGTCTGCGTGCCGCGCTTGCCCTCGCGCAGGGGCTGGCGCTGGCCGCCGGCTGCCCCGCCATCGGCGTGACCACCGGCGAGGCGCTGGCCGCCGCCCTGCCGCCGGCCCTGCGCGCGGACCATGCCGTCTGGTCGGTGATCGACACCAAACGCGGCCGCGTGCTGCTGGAGCGCTTCGCACCCGGTGCGGATATGCCGCTGGGCCCGCCCGAGCCCTGCACACTGGACGCCCTGCCGGAGCCGGATGGACCCGTCGCCCTGGTGGGCGATGCCGCCGCAGAGGCGGCCGGGGCACTCGCCGCGCGCGGCATCCCGGCAGTGCTGACCGAACACCGCCTGCCGGACGCCGCCGCCGCCGCCGCGGTGGCGGCGCTGCGCCTTGCCGGGCGCCTGCCGCCGCGTGCCGCCCTGCCGCTCTATGTGGAGCCGCCGGCGGTACGCTTGCCCCCTGGGCGGACCGGTGCCTGAGCTGCGCTCTGCCGGACCTGAGGCGGCGGCCGAGCTAGCCGCGCTGCACGGCGCCACCTTTTCCCCAACGGAAGCCTGGGGCGCCGAGGCGCTGCGCCTGATGCTGGAAACGCCGGGCACCTTCGCCCTATTCAGCCCAGGGGAGGGCTTCATCCTCGCGCGCGTCGTAGTGGACGAGGCGGAGGTGCTCACCCTGGCAGTCGTTCCCGCAGCCCGCCGCCAGGGTCTGGGGCGGGCGCTGCTGGAGGCAGCACTCGGTGTGGCGGAGGCGGCCGGCGCCAGGCAGATGTTCCTGGAGGTCTCGACGGCCAATCCGGCGGCCCGCGCCCTCTACGCCGCGGCGGGCTTCACGGAGGTTGGCCGCCGCCGCCGCTACTACGCTGACGGCAGCGATGCGCTGGTGCTCAGCCGCCGCCCTTGCGGATCCTGACCTGCAGGCTGCCGTCCGGCATTTCCTGCTGCCCCAGCACGGCATGTCCTTGTTCGGCAGCAGTGCGCGGAACATTTCGCCGGGGCTCTTCACCCCGCAGTTTCACCAGCAAAACCTGTCCCTCTGCCATTCGGTCCAGCGCAAGACGAGCCCGAACGAATGTCATTGGGCAAGTTTCTCCTGTTATATCCAGGGTCTGGTGGACAAGATTTTCTTCCGAAGCTGTATTTTCCATGGTTTTGCCCACAACTGGAATTTTGCGTGGATGGGATATTGCGAAGCGGTTGCGATTGACGATATGGTTTGGCAAGTCAAGGCGAGACGCGCGTCATGGCTGTACCGGATGGTTTTTATGAGGCTTGGGGATGTCCGAAGAACAGGACGGTCGTGAACTCTTGGGGCTGACGGCGCAGATTGTCGCCGCGCATGTCTCGAACAATTCCGTCCCCTTGGCCGACGTGCCGACACTGATCGAGCAGGTGCACCGCACTCTGTCCGGCCTCGGCACTGCCCCCGTCGCCGCGCCGCCACCGGTCGAGCGTCCCCAGCCCGCCGTTCCCGTGAAGAAGTCCGTCCATGACGATTATCTGGTCTGCCTGGAGGACGGCAAAAAGCTGAAGATGTTGAAGCGCCATCTCAAGACGGCCTATGACATGACGCCGGAACAGTACCGTGAACGCTGGGGCCTGCCGCCGGACTACCCGATGGTGGCGCCGAACTATGCGCGCCACCGCTCCTCGCTGGCCAAGAAGATCGGGCTGGGCACCAAGCCGCGCCCTGCCCGCTCCCGCCGCGCCCCCGCCACCGCCTGAGCGGCGGCTCCGGGCCGCGCGCATCGCCCGCCTTGCCTCGCGGGGCCGATGATGGCAAGCCAGCGGTGTTCAGGCTTCGGGGCGCCCCGGCGTCCCCGCAGCGCGCCGGACGCGCCGCAGGGCGCGGTATGGTGCGCCTGAGCGCCGTGTCATAATGCGTGCGGGCGGGTAGGGGCCTCTCTTCCCGCCGGCACAGGAGAGCACCCGACCAATCCCGATGGACACGCGCACCGACACGCCCCGCCCCGCCGCCGACGACGCCGCGCCCGATCCCCTGCGGATCGAGCGGCTGTGCATCGAGCGGGGCCTGAAGATGACCGGCCAGCGCCGGCTGATCGCGCGCGTCCTGTCTGAGGCAGCGGACCATCCGGATGTGGAGGAGCTGTACCGCCGCGCGCTCGCCCTCGATGCCCGCGTCTCCATCGCCACGGTCTACCGCACCGTGCGGCTGCTTGAAGAAAAAGGCATCCTGGAGCGGCACGACTTCGGCGGCGGCCGCGCCCGCTACGAGGCCACGGACCACGGCCACCACTATCACCTGATCGACGTGGACAGCGGCAAGGTCATCGAGTTCTCCGATGAGCAGCATGAGGCGCTGGCCGAGGCGATCGCCGCCCGGCTGGGCTATGAGCTGATCGGCCATCGGCTGGAGCTGTTCGGCCGCCGCCCGGCGGCCGAGGCGCCGAAAGGCGCGGCGCGGCGGAACGCGCGTCGGCGCGGGGGCGATGCCGCATGAGCCACGATGCGGCGGCCGGCTTCGGCGAGTTGCGCATCGGCAATCTCGGCGTCCGCATCGCGGTGGATGCGGCGGAGGTCGAGGCGGCGCAGGCACTGCGCTACCGCATCTTCTACGGCGAGATGGGCGCCCATCCCGATGCCGCCACCGCCGCGGCGGAACGCGACCATGACGCCTTCGACGCCGTCGCCGACCATCTCCTGGTGCTCGACTACGACCTGGGCGAGGGCGCCGATGCAGTGGTCGGCACCTACCGGCTGATCCGCCGCGCCGCGGCCGAGCGCGTCGGCGGCTTCTACTCCGCCTCGGAATACGACATCGGGCCGTTGCTGGCGCAGCCCGGCAACGTGCTGGAGCTCGGCCGCTCCTGCGTGGATGCGCGCTACCGCAACCGGGCGGCCATGCAGCTCCTCTGGTCCGGCATTGCCGCCTATATTTCCAAGCACCAGATCGCGCTGATGTTCGGCTGCGCCAGCCTGCCCGGCACCGACCTGGACCGGCTGGCCATGCCGCTGACCTATCTCCACGCGCACCACCTGGCGCCGCCGGAGCTGCGCCCGCGCGCCGTACCCGAGCGCTACGTGGCGATGGACCGGCTGGACCCCGCCACGGTCGATCCGCGCGCCGCCCTGGCGGACCTGCCGCCGCTGGTGAAGGGCTACCTGCGACTCGGCGGTTTCGTCGGCGAGGGGGCGGTGATCGATAGCCAGTTCAACACCACCGATGTCTGCGTGGTGGTGAAGACCGAACTGGTCACCGAGAAGTACAGCCGCCATTACGAGCGCAAGATCGGCGGCCGCGACTGAGTCGCGCCCGATGTCACGCCCGCGACACCGGGCTGACATTGTTCTGGCGTGATGGGTCAGCTATCCGGCTTGGTTATGCAGGTTTCCGCTCCCGTCCCCATGGATGCGCCATCGCGCCGCCGCGCCCCGCCCTGGCTGCAGCCGGAGACGGATGGCGCCGGCCTGCTGCCGGCCTCAGCCTCCCTGCGTGGCGGCCGACTACGGGCCAGCCGGCGCCTCGCCGCGGTCCTGCTCTGGACCCTGCTGTGCATCCCCGTGCAGATGGTGCTGCTCTCCCTGCCGGGGGATGGCAAGCGCCGCTTCGCGCGCCTCTACCACGCGTCCCTGTGCCGGCTGATCGGGCTGCGCGTGCAGGTGGTGGGGGAGGTGTGCCGGGAGGCGCCGGCGCTGTACCTGTCGAACCACTCCTCCTGGCTCGATATCCTGGTGCTGGGCGGCGTGCTGGAGGCGCCCTTCGTCGCCAAGGCGGAGGTCAGCACCTGGCCGCTGATCCGCACGGTGGCGCGGCTGGGCCGCACCGTCTTCGTCAGCCGCAGCCGCGGCCGCACGGGGGAGGAGGCCGATGTGATGCGCCAGCGCCTCGGCGCCGGCGACAGCCTGATTCTGTTCCCGGAAGGCACCAGCAATGACGGCTCGCGGGTGCTGCCCTTCCGCTCCTCCTTCCTCGGCGTGGCGGACGCGGCGGTGGCGGTGCAGCCCATCTCGGTGGTCTATGACCGCATCGGCGGCCTGCCGGCCCGCCGGCGGGACCGGCCTCATTTCGCCTGGTACGGCGATATGGACATCGGCAGCCATTTCTGGCGCATGGCGCGCTGCCCCGGCGGCCGGGTGACGGTGCTGCTGCACCAGCCGATGGATCCGCGTGCCTTCCGCAACCGCAAGGCGCTGACGCAGGCGGTGGAAGGGATCGTCGCCGAGGGCGCGGCGGTGCTGCGGCAGAACCGCGCTGCCACGCCGCTGGCACCACCGCCGCGCTGAACAAGAAAAGCCCAGCGAGACCAGGGTCCGCCGGGCTTTCATCGGCCTGCCGCGCTGTGCGGCGCCGCGTTCAGTCGGTCGGCGCGAGGCTCTTGATCAGGTCGAAGACCCGCTTGCGGACGGAGGGCTCGGTGATCCGGTAATAGGCTCGGACCAGTTCAAGCGTTTCGCGCTTGTGCAGCGTGTCGTCCTCGAAACCGTCCTGCTGCTCGGCGAAGCCGTTCAGACGGCTACGCAGGGCAGTGGTGCCGCCCATCGCGTCCGGCATGTCGTCGAAGAAGAAGCCGATCGGCACGTCCAACACACGGGCCAGATCGAACAGGCGACTGGCGCCGATCCGGTTCACGCCCCGCTCATATTTCTGAACCTGCTGGAAGGTGAGCCCAAGAGCCTCTCCCAACTTCTCCTGGCTCATGCCGAGGAGGGTGCGCCGCAGCCGCACCCGGCTGCCAACGTGAACATCGATCGGGCTCGGCCGATGCTCCCGTTCGCTCCGCTCCATCACATCATCGCTGGGCATGTCGAAACCTCCGCCACAATGTGCAGGACCACGCCCGGTTGCTCTGAGTGGCTATCCGCTCTCGTAGCGGCATCCACCCGGCTGACCTCTGCCTTGCATCCCTAAGAACGTGAGTAACGGTATGGCAAGGTTTTGTCAACTCTTTCGAGAAATCTCAATTAAGCGACGTTGTGGCCCGCATCTGACCGTCCTTTCGTAGGCGATCCCCGAAAAAACGCAACCAGGAGGATCAGAACCGCCGCCGCCAACGCGCCAATGTTGCCTAGCCGCGCGAAGAGCGTAGGGGGTAGTGGAGTGGGCAGCGGTGCCACCACCGTGCCCATTTCGCCCAGCCCCAGCCGGGCCACCGTGCGCCCGTGCGCATCGAACAGTACGGAGATGCCGGTCTGCGCGGCGCGGGCGAGGGGAAGCCCCTCCTCGACGGCGCGCAAACGGGCTGCCGCCAGATGTTGATAAGGGCCGGCCGAGAAGCCGAACCAGGCGTCGTTGGTAATGTTCAGCAGCCATTCCGGCCGCTGCTCCGGCGCCACCGCTCCCGGAAAGATGATCTCGTAGCAAATCAGGGGGCTGAAGGGCGGCAGGCCGCCGGGTGCCATGGAGACGGGTCCGGGGCCGGCGCCGAAATCCACCCCGCCCTGGACGACCCGGATCGGGATCAGACCGCTGAGCGGCATGTACTCGCCGAAGGGGACGAGGTGCGCCTTGTCATAAACGCCCAGTAGCCGCCCCTCCGAATCCACCGCGGAGAGGCTGTTGAAGAGCTGGCTCAGATGTCCGTCGGCTCCCCATTCGGCCCGCACGGAGCCAGCCAGCAGGATGCCGCCGGGCGGCAGGGTGCGGGCGGCGTACTCGCGGGCGGCGGCGTCGGAGGGCAGCAGGAAGGGGCTCGCCGTCTCCGGCCAGACCGCCACCAGCCGCCGGTCGGCCGGGGCGCGGGCGGCACCCTGCTGGGTCAGTTCGAGGTAGCGGCGGAAGATCGGCCAGCGCTGGTCCTCACGCCACTTTGCCTCCTGCTGGACATTGCCCTGGACCAGCAGCACCGAGACCGGCTGCGGCGGTGGCTCCTCGCCGGCCAGCCGCGCCGCACCCAGGCCGGCCAGGGCCAGCAGCGCCACCGCGCCGCCCGCCATCGCGCGCCGGCCGAGCCAGGGCAAGCCGGCGAGCAGCAGGGTGACGAGCGAAAGGCCATAGACGCCCACCCAGGCGGCGCCCTGGAGCGGCAAGGCGTCGAAGGCCCAGACAGAGCCCATCAGGTTCCAGGGAAAGCCGGTGAAGAGCAGGCCGCGCAGCCACTCCGTCACCACCCAGGCGCCGGCCAGCGCCAGCCAGCGCCGCCAGCCTGGCCGTGCTGTCCAGGCTAGCACCGCCGCCACGGCGATATAGGCCGCCATCGGCAACGCCAACCCGGGCACGGCGATCGGCACCAGCCAGCCCCACCGCCAGGGATCGGTCAGCAGGGCATGGCTGATCCAGTAGAGGCCGACGATGTGATGGCCCCAGCCCCAGGCCAGCCCGAGCAGCGCGGCGCGCCGCCAGGTCGTCGCACCTTCCAGCAGGGCGAGCAGGCCGGGAACCGCCAGCAGCAGAACCGGCACGGCATAGAGGGGCGGCATGGCTAGGGCGCCCAGCGCCCCCAGGCCGAAGGCAGCGAACAGCGCCCGGCGGCCGCTCAGGCGGGAGATCTTGGAGAGCACGCGGAGGGAAACCCTATTGGAGAAGGGAAACGGCCCGGAAGCGGTAGCCCAAAGGCGCTGGCCGGGCGAGGGGCCGCGGGCATGTGAAGAACTTTGAAACCCATGGCGGCAGAACCGGGGAGAATGAGGCCCTGTCCTCAAATCCCTCCAAGGGCGAAGGCGAGGGGGAATGAATTCTCCCCCGAGCCCCCCCTTCTTCCTTCTTATCAGCCTCATGGGGCCGCCCCGGCGACGGCCGCGGCAAGGGCGATCGGGAATGCCCTCCGCCCAAGTCGCAACAGAAAGCTTGCAGAAAAAGGAGGGGGTTTGGGGGAGTTCACTCCCCCAACCTTCCTTACTCCGCCGCCACCTGCGTGGGGGCCGGCCCGCTATGCGTCCCTGGCCGCCGGATGCGCAGACGGCGGATGCGGCGCGCATCCGCATCGAGCACGCGGAACTCCAGCCCGGAGGGGTGCGAGACCAGCTCTCCCTTGGCCGGCACCCGGCCAGCCAGGGTGAAGACCAGCCCGCCTACCGTGTCGATGTCCTGTTCGCGCTCGTCCTCGGTCAGCACCTCGCCGATGCGCTCCTCGAAGACGTCGATCGGCGTGCGGGCGTCGAGGTCGATCAGCCCGTCCGGCCGCTCGACGAATTGCGGCGGGCGGTCCTCGTCATGCTCGTCCGAGATGTCGCCGGTGATGGTCTCGACCAGATCCTCGATCGTCACCAACCCGTCGATGCCGCCATATTCGTCCACCACCAGCGCCAGATGCATGCGCTGCTGGCGCATCTGCAGCAGCAGGTCGAGCACCGGCACGGATGGCACCACGAAGAGCGGCCGGCGCAGCACCGCCGCCATGCTGAAGGGTCCCTCGCGGCCGACACTGGCGAAGACGTCCTTGATGTGGACCATGCCGACGATGTCGTCGAGCTGCTCGCGATAGACGGGGAAGCGGCTATGCCCCTCGCGCTGGATGAGGCGGATGGCCTGCTCCAGGGTCAGGTCCTCGGGCATGGCGACGATGTCGGCACGCGGCACCATCACGTCGCTGGCCGTCTTGCCGCGCAGCTTGAGCACGTTGCGCAGCAGGGCACGCTCCTGCGCGTCCAGCTCGGGCCGAGGCGGCCCCTCATGCTCATGCGGCTCCTCGGGGTCGCGACCCTCGACCAGCGCCTCCATCTGGTCGCGCACCGTCTCGGCTGAGCGGCGGCGGAGCAGACCCTGCAGGCGCCAGAGAATGCCCTCGCGGGCCTCGCGGGTCTCGCTCATGTCACGCCCCGCCAGGGGTTGGGCATGCCGAGGCGGCGGAGGATGCGGGCCTCGGCGCGCTCCATGCGGCGGGCCTCGCCGGCCTCGATATGGTCATGGCCGCCCAGATGCAGCGTGCCATGTGCCACCAGATGCGCCAGATGGGCGGCGATGCGGCGGCCGGCGCCGCGCGCCTCGCGCCGCACCACGCCGAGCGCCAGGGCGATATCGCCCAGATGGCCGAAGCCTTCCCCGGGAAAGGAGAGCACGTTGGTCGGCTTGACCTTGCCGCGGTGCTCACCGTTCAGGCGCTTCACCGCGCGGTCGTCCGTCAGCAGGATGGTCATGCTGCCGGAGGGGGCGCCGATCGGGGCATTGTCGAGTGGGAAGCCATCGCTGAGCATCTCGGCCCAGGCGGCTTCGGCGGCGCGGCGCGCCAGATCCTCGGCGCGGGGCACGGCCGCACGCCATGCCGGAGCGTCGATGACGACGACGACCTCCGGTGTGGGATGCCCGGCCACGTCACTGCGGCCGGGCGACAGACTTCCCGGTTCCATCATTCTCCTTCCTGCCGCGCGGGAGGAGTCCCGTCGCGGCGCCGCCCGCCCGCGCCGCCCATCCTGGCGGCGGGGCCACCGGCCGATTGATCGGCACGGTTATACGCGGCGACGATGCGCGCCACCAGCGGATGCCGCACCACATCGGCCTCAGCGAAGCGCGAGACACCGATGCCCTCCACCCCGTCGAGGATGGAAAGCGCCTCCACCAGTCCGGATTTCTGCCCGGCGGGCAGGTCCACCTGGGTGGGGTCGCCGGTGATCACCATGCGCGTGCCCTCGCCCATGCGGGTGAGGAACATCTTGATCTGCGCCGGCGTGGTGTTCTGCGCCTCGTCCAGAATCGCGTAGCAATGCGCCAGCGTACGGCCGCGCATGAAGGCCAGCGGAGCGATCTCGATCTCGCCCGAGGTGATGCGGCGCTGCACCTGGTCGGCCGGCATCATGTCGTGCAGGGCGTCGTAGAGCGGGCGGAGATAGGGATCCACCTTCTCCTTCATATCGCCGGGCAGGAAGCCCAGCCGCTCGCCCGCTTCCACGGCCGGGCGCGAGAGCACGATGCGGTCCACCCGTCCGGCCAGCAGCAGTGCCACGCCCTGCGCGACGGCGAGATAGGTCTTGCCCGTGCCGGCGGGGCCGATGCCGAAGACCATGTCCTGCCGCGCGAGCTGATCCATATAGGCGGCCTGGGCGTGGCTGCGCGGCGCGATGGCGCCCTTGCGGGTGCGGATCGCCGGCAGGTCGGCGAGCGGCAGGCGCGGCTCCTCCGCCCCCGGCGCCGCCGGCACGCCCTCCGCTAGGCGCAGGGCCGCCTCCACCTCGGCCATGCCAACCGATTCGCCCCGCTCCAGACGCATCCAGAGGCTGCGCAGGGCAGTCTCCGCGATGCCCGTCGCCTCGGTGGAACCGATGATCGAGAGCCGGTTGCCCCGGCTGGCCAGCCGGATTCCCAATCGCTGCTCGATGCGGGCGAGATGGCGATCATGCTCGCCGAAGAGCAACGGCAGCAGCGCGTTGTCCTCGAACTGGAGCGTGACGGTCCGGGCTTCGGAGACGGTGTCAGCCATCGACGGCCGGCTCAGGGTGCGGGTATCGGCGCGCGGCGCGATGGAGGCGGTGTTGCTCAAGCGCAGGCAAGCTCCTTCTCGTCGAGCAAGGTTGCGGAGAGAGAATTGGGGTGCGCGGCGGTGATTCGCACCCTCACCACCTGTCCCGCGAGGCCTTCCGGGCCAATCGCATGGATGGGTTGCAGCCAGGGCGTGCGTCCGGCCACCTGGCCGGGGTGCCGCCCGGCGCCGGTCATCAGCACGTCGCATTCACGGCCGACGCAGGCGCGGTTGAACGCGTCCTGCTGGCGGCGGAGCAGGGCCTGCAGCTCCTGCAGCCGCTCGTCCTTCACCGCCTCGGCCACCTGGAAGGGCTGGCCGGCGGCGGGGGTGCCGGGGCGGGGCGAGTATTTGAAGCTGTAGGCCAGGGCGAAGCCGACCTTCTCCACCAGTTGCATGGTCGCCGCATGGTCCTCGGCGGTCTCGCCGGGGTGGCCGACAATGAAGTCGGAGGAGAGCGCCAGGTCGGGGCGCGCCTCGCGCAGCTTGTCGGCCAGGCGGTAGAACAGCTCCGCCTTGTGGCCGCGGTTCATGGCCGCCAGCACCTTGTCCGAGCCGCTCTGCACGGGCAGGTGCAGGAAGGGCATGAGCTGCGGCACGGCGCCATGCGCGCGGATGAGCTCGTCATCCATGTCGCGCGGGTGGCTGGTGGTGTAGCGGATGCGCGCCAGCCCATCGACCTCGGCCAGGGCGTAGATCAGCCGCGCCAAGCCCCAGGTGGAGCCATCGGGTGCCTCGCCGTGCCAGGCGTTCACGTTCTGGCCGAGCAGCGCGATCTCCCGCGCCCCGCGGGCCACCAGCCGCTTCGCCTCGGCAATGATGGCGGCGGCCGGGCGGCTGAACTCGGCCCCACGCGTATAGGGCACCACGCAGAAGGAGCAGAACTTGTCGCAGCCCTCCTGGATGGTCAGGAAGGCGACCGGACCCTGCTGGCCTTGGGGCTCCGGCAGGTGGTCGAACTTCTGCTCCACCGGGAAGTCGGTCTCGATCTGGGCGCCGGCGGCGCGGCTGGCGCGGGCCACCATCTCCGGCAGGCGGTGATAGGTCTGCGGCCCGAGCACCAGGTCCACCCAAGGGGCGCGGGCGGTAATCTCGGCGCCTTCGGCCTGGGCGACGCAGCCGGCCACCGCCAGCACCATCTTCTGCCCCGCCGCCTCCTTCTCCTGCTTCAGCAGGCGCAGCCGGCCGAGGTCGGAGAACACCTTCTCCGAGGCCTTCTCGCGGATATGGCAGGTGTTGAGGATGACCATGTCGGCCTCCTCCGGCGTCTCGGCGGGGCCATAGCCGAGCGGCGCCAGGACATCGGCCATGCGGCCGCTGTCATAGACGTTCATCTGGCAGCCCCAGGTGCGGATGTAGAGCCGCTTGCGGGGGGAGCCGGCGGTTTCGGGCAAGGTGAGGCGATCCTGGGCAGACAGGGAAGAGGTCATGACGCGAGGGAACCCGGGGCTGCGGAGCCCGGCGGCACAGGCCGGCCGGGGCCACCCCGATGGGGGGCGGCGTCGCGGGCGGATGTGCGGGGCGCGTGGCCGCGGGTCAAGCGGCCAGGCTCCCCGAGACCGCGGAATCCGTCTGCGATCCAGGGCGCATCATGTGGGAGGATGCTCGCGGATGCGGCCCAAGCCGGTCAAGCCAAACCGACGCGGAGAACATGACGATTCGGGTAGAGGGGCTGCGATTCGCCTCCGGCATGCCTGCCCAGGCGTGCCCTGCCCTCGACGCGGGCACCCCGCCGCGCCCATATCCCCTTCCCATGCCCGAGCCGCTCGCCCTCTATGTGCATTGGCCCTTCTGCGCGGCCAAATGCCCCTATTGCGACTTCAACAGCCATGTGCGCGAGCGCGTGGACGCCGCCCGCTTCGGCGCCGCGCTGCGCCGTGAGCTGGCCTTCGAGGCCGCCCGGCTGGAGGCGGAAGGGCAGGGGCGCCGGCCGCTCGCCTCGGTCTTCTTCGGTGGCGGCACGCCGAGCCTGATGCCGCCGGAGGTGGTGGCCGACATCATCGCCGACGCCACCCGCCTCTTCGACCCCGTGCCGGGGATCGAGATCACCCTGGAGGCCAACCCCAGCAGCGTCGAAGTGGCGCGGCTGGCGGAAGTCCGCGCCGCCGGGGTGAACCGCGCCAGCCTCGGCGTGCAGTCGCTCGACGCGGAGGCGTTGCGCTTCCTCGGCCGCCGGCATGACGTGCCGCAGGCCATCGCCGCGCTGGAGGCGGCGCGCAGCCTCTTCCCGCGCCTCTCCTTCGACCTGATCTATGCCCGCCCCGGCCAGCAGGAAGCCGCCTGGCGCGCCGAGCTGCGGCAGGCGCTGGCGCTCGCCGCCGACCACCTCTCGCTCTACCAGCTCACCATCGAACCCGGCACGCGCTTCGCCACCGAATACGCCCGCGGCGCCTTCGCCCTGCCGGACGATGAGGCCGCTGCCGCCCTCTACTTCGCCACCGGCGAGGAGGCCGCCCGTTTCGGCCTGCTGCCCTACGAGGTCTCGAACTACGCCAAGCCCGGGGCGGAAAGCCGGCACAACCTCGCCTATTGGCGCTATGGCGACTACATCGGCATCGGCGCCGGCGCGCATCAGCGCCTGCTGCTGAAGGAAGGGCTGGTCGCCGCCCGCCGCCATCGCGGCCCTGAGGAATGGCTGGCGCGCGTCGAGGCCGAGGGCCACGCCATCACTGGCACCGAGACCCTGAGCCCCACCGACCGCGCCCGCGAGGCCCTGCTGATGGGGCTGCGCCTCAGTGAAGGCGTCCATCCCGACCGTCTGCTGGCCCGCACCGGCGTCCCGCTGGCCGAGGCGGTCGACCCGGCCATCCTTGCCGCCTGCCTGGACGAGGACTACCTGCGCTGGACGCCGGAAGGCGCGCTCGCCGCGACCTGGGAAGGCCGGCTGCGGCTCGACCTGCTGCTGCCGTCGCTGCTGCGGTGAGGCAGGACCAGGGGAGAAGGAATTCTCCCCGGGACCCCCTCTTCTTTTCTGGCAGTTCGCGGCGCGCGCTACCCGCGCGCATGCCTTGGCCGAAGGCAATACCCAAAGCCTGACAGAAAAAAGATGGGGGTCTGGGGGAATTCCTTCCCCCAGCCTTCCTTGGCGAATTCCGGATCGGGAACATATACCGAACGTTAATCCTTCCCGGACGTTAGCCATGGACCTTCGTGCCAAACTCGCCCTGCTGGCCGACGCGGCCAAGTACGACGCCTCCTGCGCCTCTTCCGGCACGGAGAAGCGCGACTCCCGCGCCGGCGGCCTCGGCAGCACGGAGGGGATGGGCATCTGCCACGCCTACGCCCCGGATGGCCGCTGCGTCTCGCTGCTGAAGGTGCTGCTGACCAATTCCTGCATCTTCGACTGCGCCTACTGCATCAACCGCAAATCCTCCGACGTGCGGCGCGCCCGCTTCACCGTGGAGGAACTGGTCCGGCTGACGCTCGCCTTCTACCGGCGCAACTACATCGAGGGGCTGTTCCTCTCCTCCGGCATCATCCGCAACTCCGACTACACGATGGAGCAGCTGATCCGCGTCGCGCGGACGCTGCGCGAGGAGCACGGCTTCCTCGGCTACATCCACCTCAAGACCATCCCGGACGCGGCGCCGGAACTGCTGGCGGAAGCAGGCCGTTGGGCCGACCGGCTCTCGATCAACATCGAGTTGCCGCAGGCGCGCAGCCTGAAGGAGCTGGCGCCGGAAAAGGACCTGGAAGGCATCCACGGCGCCATGGACAACCTTTCCGGCCATATCGCCGAGGCCAAGGAGGCCCGGCGCACGCCGACCCGCGCCGCGCCGCCGCGCTTCGCCCCCGCCGGGCAGTCCACCCAGATGATCATTGGCGCCGATGACAGCGACGACCGCCACATCCTCGGCACCAGCGACACGCTCTACAAGAAGTTCGGCCTGAAGCGGGTCTATTACTCCGGCTTCTCGCCCATTCCGGATGCCTCGGCCAAGCTGCCGCCCGCGCCGCCGCCGCTGCTGCGCGAGCACCGGCTCTACCAGGCCGACTGGCTGCTGCGCTTCTACGGCTTCGGGACGCAGGAGATCCTGGCCGGTGGGGAAGGGGGCATGCTCGACCTGGAGCTGGACCCCAAGCTGGCCTGGGCGCTGAAGCACCGCGCGCTCTTCCCGCTCGACCTCAACCGCGCCTCGCGCGAGGCGCTGCTGCGGGTGCCCGGCCTCGGCGCGCGCAACGTGGACCGCATCCTGGCGGCGCGGCGGCATTCCTCCGTGCGGCTGTCCGATCTGGCGCGGCTGCGGGTCCCGCTGAAGAAGGTTTCCCCCTTCATCCTGGCGTCCGACCACCGCCCCGCGCGCAACCAGCTCGATTCCGCCGGTCTGCGGCGGCAGCTCCTGGCACCCAGCGCCTTCGCCCAGGCCGCCAGGCCACGGCAGCTTGCGCTCGATGTATAGTGTCACCCTGGAAAGCCCCGCCGACTTCGCGGGCTGGCGGGAGGCCACGCGCGGGCTGCTGACGGCCGGCATCCCGCCCGAGGCGGTTTCCTGGCACAGTCCCGCCGAACCGCCCGGCCTCTTCGCCGGGCCGCCGCCGCCCGATGCCCCCGGCCAGGGCGGCATCCCCCCCGTGCCGCGCGACTTCCTCGACATGGCCGAGCGCGCTGCCCGGCACAGCGACCCCGAGCGCTTCGCGCTGCTCTACAGCCTGCTCTGGGATGCTCGCCACGCCCCCGGCCTGCTGCGCACCCCCACCGAGCCGCGCATGGCCCGGCTGGAGGCCATGGCCCGCGCGGTGAAGCGCGACGCCCACAAGATGCATGCCTTCCTGCGCTTCCGGGAAATCGAGACGGAAGCGGGACCGTGCTCCGTCGCCTGGTTCGAGCCGGAGCACCACATCGTCGAGGCAGAAGCGGGCTTCTTCCAGCGCCGCTTCGCCGCGCTGCGCTGGTCCATCCTCACGCCGCGCCGCTGCGCCCATTGGGACGGTGCGGAAATCCGCTTCACCGCGGGCGCCCGCCGCGCTGATGCCCCTGCCGATGACGCGGCCGAGGACCTCTGGCGCACCTATTTCGCCAGCATCTTCAACCCCGCCCGCCTGAAGCCCGACGCCATGCGCGCCGAGATGCCGAAGAAGTACTGGAAGAACCTGCCCGAGGCCCGGATCATCCCCACGCTGATGCAGGGCGCCTCCGGCCGGGTGCGCGCCATGCTCGGCCAGGAACCGGCGCCCGACGGGCAGCGGCGCCGGCGCAAGGACTGAGGCCGCCCATCCCGGAGGGAACCATGCCGCCGTCGCTGCTCCTCGCCCTGCGTTCCATGGCCTACAACAATGCCTGGGCGAACCACCGCCTGCTGGCCGCCTGCGCCGGCCTTACCCAGGTGGAGTTCGAGGCGCCGCGCACCGGCTTCTTTCCCTCCCTCCAGGCCACGCTGAACCACATCCTGGTCATTGACCGCTTCTACGTGGACGCGCTGGAAGGCGGCATGCTTGGCCCCGCCGCCTGGGCGGAGCGCATCCCATGCCGCACCCTCGCGGAGCTGCGCCCGGCGCAGGCTGCCATGGACCGCCGCCTCATCGCCTGGTGCGAGGCGATGGATGAGGCCACCCCCGGCCGCATCATCGAGATTCACCGCGCCGACCGTATCCAGCGCGAGCGCGCCGACCGCCTGCTGCTGCACCTCTTCCAGCACCAGATCCATCATCGCGGGCAGGCGCATGCCATGCTCAGCGCCACCTCGGTCGCACCGCCACAGCTTGACGAGTTCTACGCCGAGGGAGAGGCGCCGCTGCGGACGGCGGAATTCGCGGAACTGGGCTGGACGGAGGCGACGATCTGGGGCGAGGGCAGAACCAGGGGAGAATGAATTCTCCCCTGGATCCCCTCTTCTTTTTCCCTGTCAGTTTTGCGCGCGGGCGCCGGGGCTGAAGCAGTCCCGGCGCCTGCTGCGGAGAGCCTCTTCTGCCGCGGGCGCACGTAAAAACTGACAAAAAGAAGATGGGGGTTCGGGGGAATTCATTCCTCCGACCTTTTCCCCTATTCCGCCGGCAGCCAGACCTTGAAGGTCGCGCCTTTCCCTTCCTGGCTCTCGATCAGCAGCTGCCCGCGGTGGCGGTTGACGATGTGCTTGACGATGGCCAGGCCGAGCCCGGTTCCGCCCGCCTGCCGGGCGCGGCCCTTATCCACGCGGTAGAAGCGCTCGGTCAGCCGGGGGATGTGCTCGCGGGGGATGCCGGGCCCGTCATCGGCCACGCTCAGCGTCACGCCGGCCCGGGCGCCGGGGGTGCGCTCCACGGCAAGCCTCACCTCGCCGCCCGCATTGCCGTACCGCACGGCGTTCTCCAACAGGTTGCGCAGCACCTGGGCGAGTTGCTCGGCATCCGCGGGCGCCGCCACGGCCGCCTCGTCCAGCGCCAGGGCCAGCTTGACCGAACGGCTGGCCAGGATGGGTGCCATCGCCTCCGCCTCGCTGCGCGCCAGCTCGGCCAGGACCACGCGGCCGGTCGGTGGCTGGTGCTCCGCCAGCTCGATGCGGGAGAGGCCGAGCAGATCGTCGATCAGCCGCCGCATCCGGTCGGACTGCTCGGCCATGATGCCGAGGAAGCGGGCCCGCGCCTCCGGGTCGTTCTCCGCCGGGCCGCGCAGGGTCTCGATGAAGCCCATCAGACTGGCCAGCGGGGTGCGCAGCTCGTGGCTGGCATTGGCCACGAAGTCGGCGCGCATCCGCTCCACCGCGCGCTCCCGCGTGCGGTCGGAAAGCTGCACGATCAGCCGCCCGCCATCGGCCAGCGGCGGGTCGAGCGGGATCACCTGCACGGCCAGCTCGCGCGGCACCGGCACGGGCAGAACGAGGTCCACCGCTTGCCGCGTGCCTTCGGTCAGGGCCCGGTCCACCGCGCCGGCCAGGGCGGGGTGGCGCAGCGCCGCGGCCGTATCACCCGCCAGCGGCCCCGCCTCGGTGGCCCGCACGCCGAACAGCGCGCGGGCAGCGGCATTGGCGCGCAGCGCCCCGCGATCGGCGCCCAGCACCAGCAGCGGGTCGGGCAGGCTCTCCAGGATGGCGGCGTCCGCCCGCCGCATGCGGCCGACCAGCGCGCCACGCTCGGCGAGGCTGCGGGCGAGCCGGGCGACGCCCTCCGAGATCTCGGCCAGGGCCGGCAGGAGGGGCGGGGAAAGGGGCGTAGGCCAGGCGGCCTCGCCCTCGGCGGCGCGGCGCAGCACGGCGGCCAGGCGGGCGAGGCCGCCGAGCCAGAGCCGGGCGACCACCAGCGCCGCCGCCGCCGTGGCCAGCATGCAGAGCAGCGCCGGCACGGGCGCGGCCTGCCCGCCGAGCGCCAGCAGCGCGAAGAGGGTGACGGGCACACCGCCGATGAGCGCGGCCGATCCCAGCCAGCGGCCCGGCGCCGGCCTGTCCTGTTGCATCCATCTGCTCCGCGACGGGCGGTCCTGCGGCGTCCGGCTCAGTAGCCCAGTTCGCCGGGCAGCTCGGCGGGGGCGACGGGGGCGGCCGGCGCACCGGGCGAGAGGGCATAGACGGCCAGCGCCCGCTGCACCTTGCCGCCGGGGTTCAGCCGCAGCGCACCATCCGCCCCCAGCACGATCTCGCCCACCGGCATCTGCGGCATGCCCCCGGCGGAGGCTTCGCGCATGGCGCGGGCGGCGAGCGCGGCGGCGTCATAGGCAACGCCCGCGACACGCGCCGGCCGCTCCCCGAAGGCGGCCTGGTAGCGGCTCTCGAACTGGCTGTGCGCCGCCGGGTCGGGACCGGGAAACCAGGCGCCCGCCAGCGCCGGCTGTTGCGTCAGACCGTCGTCATAGGCCCAGACCGCGAGGCCAGCGAGGCGCAGCGGCGGCACCGCCGCGCCGGCGCCGGTCAGGCCGCCCACGAAGTCGCGCGCCCGCGTGCCGCTCTCGCCGAGCAGCAGCATCTCGACGCCGGAGGGGGAGCCGGGCGCCGCGTCGGGAGCCGGGGCGAAGCGCGTCGCCAGCTCGCGCGCGGCGAGCGAGGGCGCGGCGGCGGCGGGATAGAGTTCCACCACCGGCGCGGGCAGGCCGAGATCCTTGGCCGCGCCGCGCAGCGCGGAGGCCATCTGCCGGCCCAGCGCGCCGTCGGGCGCGGCCAGGCCGAAGCGCTGCACGCCCTGGCCCTGGGCGGCGGCCACCACGCGGCGCACCTGCTGCTCGGGCGTCAGGCCCAGCGGCCAGACCTGGGAGGCGGCCTGGTTGGCATCGTTGGTGAAGGGCAGCACCGGCACGCCCGCGCTGCGGGCGGCACCGGCGACGGCGGAGGTCTCCTGTGCCGTCAGCGGCCCGACCAGGATGCGCGCGCCGTCGGCAATGGCGCTGCGGGCGGCGGCGGCGGCGCCGCTCGGCGTGCCGCCGGTGTCCCGCGGGAGGAACTCGAAGCCCGGCCCCCCCTGTTCGAACAAAGCGAGCTGCGCCGCGTTCAGCAGCGGCTGGCCCAGCGAGCCGTTCGGCCCGGAGAGCGGCAGCAGCAGGGCCACCTTCTCGCGCGCCGGCTGCGGCGGCAGGGCAGGGCCGCCCGCCTGCGGCGCAACCGGGTATCCGGTGCCCGAGACTTGCGGGGCACAGGCCGCGAGGCCCACAACGGCGCTGAGCAGCATGGCCGCCGTCAGGCCGCGCCGGGACGAGGGGAGGGTCAATGGAGCCGCCTTTGCAGCAGAACGAGACCGGGACCACGGAAGCAGCAAGTGAAACCTCCCCTCCCCCGGGCAGCAAGCCGGGGCTGACACTGGTGGCGACGCCGATCGGCAATCTCGGCGACCTCGCACCCCGCGCCCTGGCCACGCTGCGCGCGGCCGACGCGGTACTCTGCGAGGACACCAGGGTAACAGCCCCGATGCTGGCGCGACATGGCGTTTCAGCGAAGCTGCTGCCGCTGCACGAGCACAACGAGGAGGCCGCGACCCCGCGCCTCCTGGCGCGCATGGCAGCCGGTGAACGCCTCGCCCTGGTTTCGGATGCAGGCACGCCGCTGATGAGCGATCCCGGCTACCAGCTCGTGCGCGCCGCCATCGCGGAGGGCATCGCGGTCTCCGCCGTGCCCGGGCCGAACGCGGCGGTGATGGCGCTGACGCTTTCCGGCCTGCCGCCGCACCCTTTCCTGTTCCAGGGCTTCCTGCCGCCGCGCGAGGCCGCCCGCGCCGCCGCCCTGGCGACGCTGCGCGCCGCCGAGCGCGCCGGGCTCTCCGCCACGCTGATCTTCTACGAGGCGCCGCACCGGCTGGCCGAAACACTGGCCTCCATGGCCACCGCGCTCGGCCCCCGCCCGGCCGCGGTGGCGCGTGAGCTGACCAAGCGCTTCGAGGAGGTGCGGCGCGGCACGCTGGAGGAACTGGCGGCGCATTACCAGGCGAACCCGGCGCGCGGCGAGATCGTGCTGGTGGTCGGCCCGGCGGGCGAGGAGCCGCCGGAGGCCGAGGCCAGCCTGGACGAGCGGCTGCGCGCCGCCCTGGCCGCCGGCGAGAGCCTGCGCGACGCGGCCGCCCTGGTCGCCACCGCCACCGGCCTGCCGCGCAAGCAGGTCTATGCGCGGGCGCTGCAGTTGCGGGCGGAGGAATGACATTGCTCCGCGCGGCCCGCTTCTTTACCTATCCGCGCGCAGGCGGGAGGACGACCGGCCGCTGAACAACGGGGAGAGCGGGACCGGCATGGCGGACGCTGCGCACATGATCGATGCGCCGATCATCATCTTTGCCTTCGATCGGCCGAACTACCTGGAGCGCCTCTGCGCCTCGCTGAAGGCACAGCAGGGCGTCGCGCTCGACGAAAGGCGGATCTGCCTGGTGCAGGACGGCCCGGTCTCGCGCCGCTCCGGCGTGCGCTACGCCGAGGATGCGGCGATGGCCGAGAGCGTCGCCGTCTTTCGTGCCGCCTTCCCGCAGGGGCAGGTGCTGGCCAGCGCCGAGAATCTCGGCATCGCCTTCAACATCCGCCGCGGCGAGGCGCATGCCTTCGAGACGCTTGGCGCCGAGACCGCCTATTTCTTCGAGGACGACCTGGAACTCGGCCCCGCCTACCTGCTGATGATGGAGCGCCTGCGGGCTGCCTTCGCGCCCTTCCCGGAGGTCGGCTACTTCGCGGCCTATGGCGACCACCGCGCCACGCCCGACCCGAACCGCGTGCGCCTGGTGCCGCTCGATCACCATTGGGGCTTCGCGCTGCGTCGGGATGCCTGGCAGCGCATCCAAGCCTGGCTCAGGCCCTACTTCGCCATCCTGGAGAGGACCGACTACGCCAACCGCAACCACCTGGCGGTCTACCGCTTCCTGGAAGGCCAGGAGATGGCGATCGACAAGTCCTCGCAGGATGCGCTGAAGGCGGTGGCCTGCGCGCAACTCGGCATCGCCCGCGCCATGACCGACATGTGCTTCGCCCGCTACATCGGCGAGAAGGGCGCTTCCTTCAGCGAGCGCCGATTCCGCGAGATGGGCTATGACCGGATGGTGGCGGTGGAGCGCGGCGACCTGCCGATCGAGCCGCCGAGCGTCGAGCGCGTCACCGCCATCCTGCGGCGGCAGCAGGAGCATTTCCGCCGCTTCCGGCAGTTGGAGTTCGACGGTTTCCTGCAACGCTATTCCGCCCGCCACTGGGACCCGGACCGGATGGCGGCGCGCGAGGACATCGACCAGCTCTACCGCCTGCTGCTCGACCGCCTGCCGGAGGGCGAGCACATCTACGAGCAGTATGTCGGCCGAAGCCCGGTACGGCAGCTGCGCAACATCATGCTGAACAGCCGCGAGTATCGCGGGCGCAATTTCCGCGAGTGAGCGGGCGCGGCCGGGCGGCTTTTTTGCCCGGCCGCGCCCCGCCCGCGCGCCGGCGGTGCTACACTTCCGCCGCAGAATGACCGATCAAGACCTCCTCGACCTCGCCGCCCGGCTCGCGCAGCGCGCCGCCGCCGCCATCCTCACCGTGCGCGACGCCGGCTTCGCGGTGGAGCACAAGGACGACCTGAGCCCCGTCACCGCCGCCGACCGGCTGGCCGAGGCGATCATCGCCGAGGGCCTGCGCGAGGCCGCGCCGGACATCCCGGTGGTGGCGGAGGAGGAGGTCTCCGGCGGCGCGCTGCTCGCCGCCAGCCCGCGCTACTGGCTGGTGGACCCGCTGGACGGCACCCGCGAGTTCGCCGCCGGCCGGGCGGAGTTCACCGTCAATATCGGCCTGATCGAAGGGGGGCGGCCGAAGCTCGGCGCCGTCGCCATCCCCGCGACGGGGGAGTTGTTCACCGGCATCCTGGGCCTTGGCGCCTGGAAGGAGGATGCCGGCGGCCGCCGCCCCATCCAGGCCCGCCGGGTGCCGGAGGAGGGCCTCGTGGTCATGGCCAGCCGCCACTACAAGGACGACCCGCGCCTGCCGCGCTTCCTGGAGGGCAGGAAGGTGCAGCGCATCGTCAACATGGGCTCGGCGGTGAAGTTCTGTCGGCTGGCCGAGGGCACGGGCGACCTCTATCCGCGCTTCGGCCGCACCATGGAATGGGACACGGCGGCGCCCGAGGCGGTGCTGCTGGCGGCCGGCGGCCGCTGCACCGATTTCGAGGGCCGCCCGCTGGCCTATGGCAAGCCGGGCTGGGAGAACCCGCCCTTCCTCTGCCAAGGCGCCGAAAGCCAGGGCGCGGCATGACGGAGCGGCTGACCCCGGACCAGCTGTCCCGCGCCGCCGAACTGCTGCGCGCCGGCGGGCTGGTCGCCTTCCCGACCGAGACGGTCTATGGCCTGGGCGCCCATGCCGGCAATGCCGCGGCGGTGGCGCGCATCTACGCCGCCAAGGGCCGCCCGCGCTTCAACCCGCTGATCAGCCATTTCGCCGAAGCGGAAGCCGCCTTCGCCGAGGTGGTGGCGGATGACCGCGCGCGGCTCCTGGCGGAACACTTCTGGCCGGGGCCGCTGACCCTGGTGCTGCCGCGCGCGGAACACAGCCGCATCGACCTGCTGACCGGCGCCGGCCTGCCCTCGCTGGCCGTGCGGGTGCCGGCGCATCCGCTGGCGCGGGCGCTGCTGCGCGCGGCCGGTGTGCCGGTCGCCGCGCCCTCCGCCAACCGCTCCGGCTCGGTCTCGCCCACCACCGCCACGCATGTGCTGGACGGGCTGGAGGGGCGGATCGACGCGGTGCTCGACGGCGGCGCCTGCCCGGTGGGGCTGGAGAGCACGGTGCTCGACCTCACTGGCCCACAGCCCGTGCTGCTGCGCCCCGGCGGCGTGCCGGAGGAGGCGCTGGCGGCGCTGCTCGGCCCGATCGGCCGGCCGGGCGCGGTGGCGGAAGGCGAGGGCGGGCTGAAGGCGCCGGGCATGATGTCCTCCCATTATGCCCCGGGCCTGCCGGTGCGGTTGGACGCCAGCTCGGTGGGGCCGGAGGAGGCGCTGCTGGCCTTCGGGCCGCCGCTGCCCGGCGCCGGCGCCGTTTGGCAACTCAGCGTGGGACGCGACCCGGTGGAGGCAGCCTCGCGCCTCTTCGCCGGGCTGCGCTGGCTGGACGAGGAGGGGCGCCGGCTTGGCCTGTCCGGCATCGCCGCCATGCCCGTGCCGCCCGAGGGGCTGGGCGCCGCGATCAACGACCGGCTGGCCCGTGCCGCGGCGCCCCGGCCAGCGGCTTGACGCGCCGCCGCCCCGAGGGATATCGCCGGGGTTGACGAGCAGGGGGGCACCTCCGCACCGCCGATGGAACCATCGCCGCCAGTGACGACGCCGATCGTCATCTATGCCTTCAACCGGCCGGACTATCTGGAGCGCCTGTGCCTTTCGCTGCGGGCGCAGCAGGGCGTGACCCTCGACGAGACGCAGGTGCACCTGCTGCAGGATGGCGCCGTCTCGCCCCGCTCCGCCGTGCGCTTCGCCGAGGACGCGGCGATCGAGGCCAATATCGCCGCCTTCCGCCGGATCTTCCCGCGCGGGCAGGTGCATGCGGCGCCGGAGAACCTGGGCATCGCGCTGAACCTGCAGCGCGGCGAAGCGCTGGTCTTCGAGACGCTGAAGGCCGAGGTGGGCTATTTCTTCGAGGAAGACCTCGAACTCGGCCCCTGCTACCTCGCCATGCTGGAGGCGATCCGCGCGCAGATGCCGGCGCATCCGCAACTCGGCTACTTCGCCGCCTATGGCAATCACCGTGCCCCTGGCGACCCACGCCGGCCCGGCTTCATCCCGCTGGAACACCACTGGGGCTTCGGCCTGACGCGGCGCTGCTGGAAGGCGATGCAGCCCTGGCTCGCCCCCTTCCGGCAGATCTGGCGGGAGAGTGACTACCAGGCGCGCCCGCATCTGCGGCTGGTCGAGGTCTATCTGGACAAGGCGGTGGCCAGCACCCAGTCCTCGCAGGACGTCTCCAAGACCATGGCCTGCGCCGATCTCGGCTTCGCCCGCGTCAACACCGATGTCTGCTATGCCCGCTACATCGGTAAGCAGGGGCAATCCTTCAGCGCGGCGAGCTTCGCGCGGCACGGCTTCGAGGGCACGGAGGTCGCGACCATGCTGCCGCCGGAGCCGCCGCGACTGACGGCCCCGCAGCTTGAGGCGTTCATCCAGGCCAAGCGCGCCCATCACGCGCGCATCCGGCAGGAGCAACTGGAGCCGCATCTCGCTGAGATGCGCAAACGCCTGTTCAACCCGGATCGGCTGGCGACCCGCGCCGACATCGAGGAGATCTGGCGGGTGCTGATGGATCGCCTGCCGGACGACGAAAGCTATTACGAGCGCAATGTCGGCCAGCGCACGGTGCGGCAGATCCGCACCAGCCTGCTGCGCGGGCGGGAGGCGCGGGCCAAGAGCTTCTTCCTCAAAGTGCCGTGAAGGTCTGGGCGCGGCATGGCGGCCGCGCCATGCTGACGCTTCGCCCGCCGCCGCGCGGGTCTTGCAGGCGGTTTCCTCATGCGCCTTCCCGCTCGCCGGCTGCCCTGGCTTCTTCTCGCCCTGCCGGCGCTGCTTCTGGCGGCGGCCTGCGCGGCGCCACCGCCGCAGCGTATCGGGCTGGCCGGGCTGCGCGCCGGCCTGGCGCCGGACTGCATTGCGGCCGGTGCCGCCGTCTATATCGGGCAGCGGCGCTTCCTGACGGCAGCGCATCTGGTGGACGGCACCCAGCCGCTGCTGCATGGCTGCGCCGGCGGCGCCGCGCCGCCCTGGATCCGCCTTGGCAGCCACGACCTGCCCGCCGAGCTGCTGCGCAGCGGCCAGGCCGACCTGCAGGCCGGGCTTGGCACCTTCTATGTCGGCGGGCGGGACGTGGCGCTGGTGCGCGTGGCGGCCCCGCCGCCCGGCTTGCCGGCTCTGCACCTCTGCCCGGACGGCCCGCGCCCCGGCGAGCGGGTGCGGGTGGTGACGCCACGCCGCGACACCAGTGACGCGATCACGGCGCTGATGCGGGAGTCCGACCCGCTGCACGGCGGCTATGCCGAGCTCTCGCTGCGGCTGGAGCCGGGCGAATCGGGCGGCGCGGTGATCGACGCGCGGCGCTCCTGCCTGATGGGGCTGGTCAGCCATCGCGAGGAGATCGCGGGCCAGGTGCATACCCGTATCGTGCCTGCCCCGGTGCTGCGCGCCTTCCTTGGCGAGTAGAAGGTCGGAGGAAGGAATTCCCCTGAACCCCCATCTTCTCTCTGACAGACAAAAGGAGGTCTGAGGGAACTCTTTCCCCCGGCCTTCCTCTACCCGGCGGGGTGGCGGCCCGCGCCAGGGGGGCCTACATCCTGGGCCTGCCCGCCAGAGGTAATTCCCGCCCGCATGACCCGTCTCGACCGCTATCTCTTCCGCCAGCTTGGCATTGCGCTGCTGGCCGTCACCGTGGGGCTGGCCGCCCTGATCTGGCTGACCCAGAGCCTGCGCTTCATCGAGCTGGTGCTGGACCGGGGCCTTTCGCTCGCCGTCTTCATCGAGCTGACCGGGCTGCTGCTGCCGAGCTTCTTCGCGGTGATCCTGCCGATCACCACCTTCATCGTCACGCTGTTCACCTATGTGCGGCTGAATGCCGACCGCGAGCTGGTGGTGATGCGCGCCACCGGCCTGTCGGACTGGCGGCTCTCCCGTCCGGCGCTGCTGCTGGCCGGCCTCGCCACCGCGGCGGGGCTCGCGCTGCAGCTCTGGCTGGTGCCGGTGAGCCACACTGCCTTTCGCACCTGGCAATACGAGATCCGCAACGAGATGGCGGCGATCCTGCTGCAGGAGGGCGTTTTCAGCAGCCTGGGCGACGACCTGACGGTCTATGCCCGCCGCCGCAACCCGGACGGCACGCTGCGCGGCATCCTGGTGCACGACACGCGCGAGCCGGGCACGCCGGTGACCATCATGGCGGAGGAGGGGCGGCTGGTCTCCACCGCCAACGGCCCGCGCGTGGTGCTGCTGAACGGCGTGCGCCAGCAGCTTGAGCCCGCCACCGCCACGCATGGGCCGCGCCTCTCGACCCTGTCCTTCGCCGAGAACAGCCTGGACCTCGCCACCACCTCCCGCTCCACGCCCGAGGCGGTGCGCAACCGCGATTCGCGGGAGCGCTTCGTCTCCGAGCTGCTGCACCCCGACCCGGCGGAGAACCTGCCGGAGCGCGACATCCGCAAGTTCCGCGCCGAGGGGCACCAGCGCCTTGCCTCGCCCTTCACGGCGCTTTCCTTCGCCATGGTGGGCCTGGCCACGGCGCTGGCCAGCGGTTTCCGCCGCTATGGCGACTGGCGCCCGGCGGTGATCGGCGTCGGGCTGGTGGTGACGCTGCTGGCGATCGGCCTCTCCATCGGCAACCTGGCGGCGCGCGACAACCATTTCATCCCGCTGATCTGGCTGCACGCCATCGGCCCGGCGGTGATCTCGGCCTGGGTGCTCTCGGGCAGCCCCGGCCTGCCGCGCCGCCGCCCCGGCGCGGCGGAGGGCTGAGCCGATGCCGGCCTTCTCTCCCACGCTCTCGCTCTACATCGCCCGGCGCTTCGCCGGCATGGTGCTGGCCATGACGGCGGCGCTCACCGCGCTGGTGGCGCTGTTCGACTTCATCGAGCTGCTGCGCCGCGCCGCCACGCGGGCCGATGCGGGCTTCCTGCTGGTCGCCTCCATCGCCTCGCTGCGGCTGCCCTTCATGATCATGCAGATCCTGCCCTTCGCCATCCTGCTGGGCGGCATCCTGGCCTTCTGGCGCCTCTCGCGCGCCTCGGAGCTGGTGGTGGCGCGCGCCGCCGGCATCTCGGCCTGGAGCTTCCTGCTGGGCCCGGTCGTTGTCGCCGTCTGCCTGGGCGGGCTGGCCACCACGGCCATCTCGCCGCTCTCCGCCGCCATGCTCTCCCGCGCCGAGCGGCTGGATGCCACCTATTTGCGCAACGCCGCCGGCCTCAGCACCCTGGCGGGCGGGCGGCTCTGGCTGCGGCAGGCCGATACCACCCTGGAACCCGGCGGCGTGGCGATCATGGCCGGGGTGCCGGAGGCCGGTCCGCAGGGCTTCGTGCTGCGCGACGTCTCGCTCTGGCGGCTCTCCACCGATGACCGGCCGCTGGCGCGGGTGGAGGCGCCGCAGGCCCGGCTGGTGCCGGGGGCCTGGACGCTGCAGGACGCCGTGACCTTCGGCGCCAACCGCCTGCCCTCGCCGCCCGAGACACTGCGCGTGCCGACTTCCCTGACGCCCGACCGCATCGAGGAGAGCTTCGCCAGCCCTGACACGCTCTCCTTCTGGGCGCTGCCGGACTTCATCAAGGTGCTGGAAAGCTCCGGCTTCTCGGCCATGCGGCACCGGCTGCAGTTCCAGTCGCTGCTCTCGCTGCCGCTGCTGGCGGCGGCGATGGCGCTGCTCGCGGCCGGCTTCTCCATGCGCCATTCCCGGCGCGGCGGCGTGGCGCAGATGATGGGCGCTGGCGTCGCTTCCGGCTTCATGCTCTTCCTGCTGGACAAGGTGGTGGAGGAGTTCGGCCAGGCCGGCACCCTGCCGGTGGTGCTGGCCGCCTGGGCCCCCTCGGTGGCCGGGCTGCTGCTGGCGCTGACCCTGCTGCTCTACGTGGAGGACGGCTGACGCGCGCAGCCCTGGCTAAGCCCTCTCGCCGCCGCCCGGCGAAGCGGCTATGCAGGCGGCATGGACCGAGCCATGCGCGATGCCGGAGCAAGCCCGGCGGGGAACAGGAAGGCCGGGCGGTGGCCGCGGCCATGCGGCTGGCGCGCCGCGCTGCTGGGCAGTGCCGCGCTGCTCTCGGTGATGGCGCCGGCCAGCCCTGGCGTGACGCAGCCCCTCAGCGGCGCCTCGGCGCAGCCCTCCGCCGCGACTCCGCCCGCCATGCCGCCAGCGCAGCCCGCCGCGACTCCGGCGGCAGGCGCGGCCGCCACGCCGCAGCAGGGCGGCAACAACGCCCCTGTCACCTTCACCGCCGAGTCGGTGGAGTATGACCGCGAGCGCAACCTCGTCATCGCCACCGGCGCGGTGGAGGCCTGGCAGAACGAGCGCATCCTGCGCGCCGACCGCTTCACCTTCGACCGCAACACCGGCATCGCCACCGCCGAGGGGCATGTCCAGCTGCTGCAGCCGGACGGGCAGGTGCTCTTCGCCGACCGCGCCGAGCTGACCGGCAACCTGCGCGACGGCGTGCTGGAAGGCCTCTCCGCCCGGCTGGCGCAGAACGGCCGGCTGGTGGCCAACGGCGCCCGCCGCACCGGCGGCTCGATCCTCGACCTCTCGCGGGTGCTCTACTCCTCCTGCGACCTCTGCGCCGAGGACCCGACCGCGCCGCCGCTCTGGGAGCTGCGCGCCCGCTACGCCACGCACGACCAGGAAGAGAAGCGGCTGCGCTACCGCGACGCCACGCTGCTGATGGATGGCGTGCCGGTGCTCTACACGCCCTATCTCTCGCATCCCGACCCCTCGGCGCCGCGCTCCTCCGGCTTCCTGACGCCGACGCTCGGCACCTCCAGCTTCCTCGGCGGCTTCGTGACCACGCCCTACTACTGGGCGATCGACCCGAGCCAGGACCTGACCCTCTCGCCCACCCTCTCCACCAAGCAGGACCCGGGGCTGGGCTGGGCCTATCGCCGCCGCTTCAACGCCGGCGAGATCGCGGCCTCCGGCTCCTTCGGCCAGCGTGACGGCGCCAAGGACGAGGAGGGGTTGGGCGCGCATATCTTCAGCCGCGGCCAGTTCGCGCTCGACGAGCACTGGCGCACCGGCTTCAGCTTCAACCGCGCCAGCAGCGAGGCCTATCTGCGCGCCTGGCGCTACCCGACCCAGCGCTCCCTGGCCTCCGACATCTATGCCGAGGGCTTCTGGGGCGACGAGACCTATGCCCGGATCGACGCGCGCGGCTACCAGGGCCTGTCCGAGATCGACGACACCGCGCAGATCCCGCTGGTGTTGCCCAACCTGTTCGCCGACCACTATTTCGGGCGCGATGGGCTCGGTGGCTACTTCACCATGGATGCCAGCGCCTTCGCCCTCTCGCGCAGCGAGGGCACGGACACCCGTCGCGTGGCCTCCCGCCTGCGCTACGAACTGCCGCGGGTGGATCGCTGGGGGCAGGTCTGGACCCTGCGCATGCAGGCCGACGGCATGGGCTACTGGGCCGACGACCTCAATCTGGCGCCCAATTTCGCCAGCCAGAGCTCGGTCGAGGATGGGCACGGCAATGTCCGGCTGGGCCTGGATTGGCGCCTGCCGCTGCTGCGCAGCGCCGGCGAGTACGGCAGCCAGCTGATCGAGCCGCGCCTGCAGGTCGTCACCGGCCCCTCGATGGGCCGGCAGACGCTGATCCCGAACGAGGACAGCCTGGAGTTCGAGTTCACCGACGCCAACCTGTTCGATTTGAACCGCTTTCCCGGCCGCGACCGGCAGGAAGGCGGCACGCGGGTGGACGCGGCTTTGCGCGGCGCCTGGTTCTTCCCCAATGGCGGCCAGCTCGAAGGGCTGGTCGGCCGCTCCTACCGGGCCAGCCGCGAGGAAGTGTTCGAGCAAGGCTCCGGGCTGGAGGACAAGGCTTCCGACTGGGTCGGGCGGGTGCGGCTCTCGCCGGTGCCCTGGCTCAGCCTGGTGGCCCGTACGAGGCTCGACAAGGACGGGCTGACCCCGCGGCTGATCGAGACGCAGGGGCGGGTCAGCTTCGGCCGGGGCAGCGTCAGCGCCAGCTATCTCTACACCGTTCCCTCCGCCGCGCTGACCACCCAGCAGGAGCGGCGGGAGGTGGGTGGCGCCGTCAGCGGCCAGATCACCCGCTACTGGCGGGCCGGCGCCTTCGGCCGCTACGACCTGGAGCTGAACCGCGCCGTCGCTGCCGGGGTCAGCCTCACCTATGAGGACGAGTGCCTGGTCTTCGACACCCGCTTCGCCCGCACCTATGCAGACCCGACCAGCGCCTCGTCCTACTACACCTCGGACACGGTCCTGCTGTTCCGGCTCTCCTTCAAGACGGTGGGCGACTTCGGCTTCCGGGCCATCTGACGGCGGGGTGCCTCACCCCGCGCAATTGGGGCTGGCGGCGTCGCGCCGCACGGCCTAGGAAACCCGCCATGCGACTCGCCTCCGCCCCCCTCCGCGCCCCGCGTCCGGTCCGGCTGGCCCGTGCCCTGGCCCTCGCGCTGCCCCTGACCTTGCCGCTCGGCCTGCCGGCAGCCATGGCCGCGCCCGCCCAGGCGCCGGGCCGGGCGGCGGGCGTGGACGACAGCAACCACATCGTCGCCGTGATCAATGGCGACATCGTCACCGCCAACGAGGTGACGGAGCGCGCCCGCCTCTTCGCGCTGAACGCCGGCATGCGGGCCGCGCCCGAAGTGGTGCAGCGGCTACGCCCGCAGGTGACCCGCCTGCTGGTGGACGAGCGGCTGCGCATGCAGGAGGTGCAACGGCGGCGCGTCCCCGTCTCGGATGCGGACATCGCCGCCGCGGTGGGCGAGATCGAGCAGCGCAACGGCATGCCTTCCGGCGGCCTGGCGGCGCAGCTCCGTGCCGCCGGCGTCGAGCCGCGCGCGCTCTACGACCAGATCCGCACGCAGATCGGCTGGTCGCGCCTGGTGCGGCAGCAGCTCGGGCCGCAGGCGCAGATCGAGCCGGCGCGCGTCGAGGAGTACATGGCCGCCCGCAAGGCCCGCACCGGCGAGCCGGAATACCTGGTCTCCGAAATCTTCATCCCGGTGGATGACCCGGTCACCGAGCCGGAGGTGCGCCGCTTCGTGGACGACGTCACCGGCCAGCTCCGCTCCGGCGTTCCATTCCCCGCCGCCGCCACACAGTTCAGCCAGAGCCAGAGCGCCCTGCAGGGCGGCGACATGGGCTGGGCCCGCGCGGACGAGTTCGACCCCGCGGTGGCCGACCTGCTGAAGCGGATGCCGGTGGGCGCCATCGCCAACCCGGTCCGGGTGCCCGGCGGCTTCCAGATCGTCGCGCTGCGCCAGAAGCGGGAGACGGGGCGGGATCTGGCCACCATGGTCACGATCCGGCAGGCCTTCTTCCCCTTCTCCGGCGCATTGGACCCGCAGGCGCCGACGCAGCAGCAGGTGCAGGCGGTCGAGCGCGCCCGCGCGCTGGAGGGCAAGGCCTGCTCCACCGTCGAGGCCGCCGCCCGTGGCTCCGACCGTCCGGCCGATCCGGGCGGGGAGCTGCGCCTGGAGTCGCTGCAGCCGCCGCCGCTGCGCAACATCGTCGCCAGCCTGCCGGTCGGCCGTGCGAGCCAGCCGCTGATCACGCCTGAGGGAGTGCTGGTGATCGCCGTCTGCTCAAAGGAGACGCGCAACCTCGCCGAGCTGACGCCGGACCAGGCGCGGCTGCAGATCCTGCGCGACCGCATCGAGCTGACCTCGCGCCAGCTGCAGCGCGACCTGCGCCGCCGCGCGCAGATCGACATGCGGAGCTGATCCGGTCATCGCCCCGCCGCTTCCCTCGCTCGCCGAGACCATCGCGAAGCATGGGCTGGCCGCGCGCAAGGCGCTCGGCCAGCACTTCCTGCTGGATGCCACGCTCTGCGCCCGCATCGCCGCGCTCGCTGCGCCGTTGGAGGGGCGGCACGTGCTGGAGGTCGGCCCCGGCCCGGGCGGCCTGACCCGGGCGCTGCTCGACAGCCCCGCCGCCGAGGTGGTGGCGGTGGAGCTGGACCGCCGCGCCATCGCCGTGCTGGAGGAGCTGGCCGGCGCCTATCCCGGCCGGCTGCGCATCGTCGAGGGCGACGCGCTGCGGATCGAGACGGAAAGCCTGCTGCCGGCGCCGCGCAAGGTGGTGGCGAACCTGCCCTACAACGTGGGCACGCCGCTGCTGATCGGCTGGCTGCGGGAGGCGGCGCGGTTCGAGAGCCTGACGCTGATGTTCCAGCAGGAGGTGGCCGAGCGTATCGTCGCCGCCCCCGACACGGAGCATTACGGGCGCCTCGCCGTGCTCTCCCAGTGGCGCTGCGCCTGCCGGATGGCGCTGCGCCTGCCGCCCGGCGCCTTCAGCCCGCCGCCCAAGGTGTGGTCCGCCATTGTCCATCTCGTGCCGCACCCGGAGGCGCCGGACCCGGCCTTGATGGCGGCGTTGGAACGCGTCACCGCCGCCGCCTTCGGGCAGAGGCGCAAGATGCTGCGCTCCAGCCTGAAGTCGCTTGGCGGCGCGGAGGCACTGCTTGAGGAGGCCGGGATCGAGGGCACGCGGCGGGCGGAAACCCTCAGCGTGCCGGAATTCGACCGGATGGCGCGGATCGTCCTGGCGCGCGGCTGAAAGAGAAAAGGTCGGGGGAAGGAATTCCCCCGGTCAAACCTATAGGTTCGACCCATCTTTTTTCTGTCAGTAGGTGGCGCGGCCACCGGAGACGTCGAACACCGCGCCCGTGCTGAAGGAACACTCCGCGCTGGCCAGCCAGCAGATGAGCGCGGTCACCTCCTCCAGGGCACCGAAGCGACCGATCGGGATCTTGGACAGCATGAAGTCGATGTGCTGTTGCGTCATCTGGTCGAAGATCGGCGTCCGCACGGCGGCGGGGGTGACGCAGTTCACCCGGATCTCCGTGCGGGCCAGTTCCTTGCCGAGCGACTTGGTGAAGCCGATCACGCCCGCCTTCGAGGCGCTGTAGGCGGCGGCATTCGGGTTGCCTTCCTTGCCGGCGACCGAGGCAACGTTGACGATCCGCCCGTAGCCGTTGCGCTCCATCGCGGGCACGGCGGCGCGGTTGCAGTAGAACAGGCCGTTCAGGTTGACGTCGATCACCCGCTGCCAGGCCTCGGTGGGATAGTCCCGCACGGTGGCGTTGGGGCCGGTGATGCCGGCGCTGGCCACCAGCACGTCGAGCCGGCCGCCCAGTGCCTCCAGGCTCGTCGCCATGGCGCGCTCCACCTGCGCGGCATCGGCGATGTCCAGCACCTGGGTATCGGCGCCGCCGCTCGCGGCCTTCGCGGCCGCCAGGGCCTCCGCGTTCAGGTCCCAGAGGCTGACCTTGGCACCTTCCGCCGCCAGCCGGGTGGCCACGTCCAACCCGATGCCGGAGGCGGCTCCGGTCACGATGGCGGTGCGCCCTTCAAAACGACCCTGCATCGCCACGCTTGGTCCCTCCCTACGGTTTTCCTTGGGCCGCAGGATGGCAGAGCCGGCCGGGCGTGAGTAGGCCGCAACCGTCTTTCCCGGAGTGCGGCGGAGGGGGAGGGCGAAGGCAATGCCTCCAGTCGGAACCCGGACTCATCCTCGGATGTGCGGGCGAAGAAAAGTCCGGGAGGACGAGATCTCGCCCGCCGCAGTCGCTGCCAGTGCAGCAAACTGACAGAAGACAAGAGGCAGCGGGGGAGAATGAATTCTCCCCCGGAACCCCCTCTTCTTCTTTTTTGTCAGTTTCGCCGCGCGGGCGGCACGCGCTCACGCCGGGGCAAAAGCCGCCTCGGCGACTGCCGCCGTAAAGGGGGGCAGGCCATACCTTCCGCCCGAAGCGGAGCCGAAAACTGGCAGAAAAAGGAGGGGGTTTGGGGGAGTTCACTCCCCCAACCCTGCTTCAGCCAGGAATTTGAGAACGCACCCTCGTTCTCCCCCCCTTTGCACGCTTCCGTGGGCTGCCCCTGGCGCCCAGGCGGCAGGGTGGTATCGTTTTGCCATCCGGAACCGCGCATGGAAGCTGACATGCCTGACATTCTCTTCGTCAAGCCGACCCTGCCCCGCGCTGGTGCGCTGGTGCTACCCCTGGCCGAGGGCTTCACCCTCTCCGGCCTGGCGAAGGAGGCGGACGAGGCGACCGGCGGCGCCATCGCGCGCGGGCTGGAGGCGGCCGGCTTCAAGGGCAAGAAGGGGCAGAGCTGCACGCTCTGGGCGCCGGGCGGGCATCTCTCGCGAGTCGTCGCGGTCGGCCTCGGTGCCGTGCCGGACGAGCGGGGCGCCGAGGCGGCGGGCGGCGCCGCCTGGCCGCTGATCTCCGGCGAGCCGGAGGCGATGGTCGCCGCCGAGGGGCTGAACGCCGCGCTGGCGGCGACGCTGGCCTTCGGCGCCCGGCTGCGCAGCTACCGCTTCGACAAGTACCGCACCAAGGAGAGCGCGGAGGACAAGCCGAAGCTGGTGCGCCTGACCGTGGCGAGCGCCGAGCCGGAGGCGGCCCGCGCCGCGCATGCGCCGCTCTCGGCGGTGGCGGATGGCGTGTTCCTGGCGCGCGACCTGGTCAGCGAGCCGCCCAACGTGCTGTTCCCCGAGGAGATGGCCGAGCGCTGCCGGAAACTGGAGAAGCTTGGGGTCGAGGTCGAGATCCTCGGCCCGAAGGAACTGAAGGAGCTTGGCTTCGGCGCACTGCTCGGCGTGGCGCAGGGCAGTGCGCGGGAGCCGCGTGTGGTCGTCATGCAGTGGAAGGGCGCGAGCAAGGGCGGCAAGGGCGATGGCAAGGCGGCGCCGGTCGCCTTCATCGGCAAGGGCGTGACCTTTGACACCGGCGGCATCTCGATCAAGCCGGCCGCCGGCATGGAGGATATGAAGTTCGACATGGCCGGCGCCGGAGCCGTTATCGGCGCCATGGCGGCGCTGGCCGGGCGCAAGGCGAAGGTGGACGCGGTCGGGCTGGTCGGGCTGGTGGAGAACATGCCCTCCGGCACCGCGCAGCGGCCGGGCGACGTGGTGAAGTCGCTCTCCGGCCAGACCGTCGAGGTCATCAACACCGACGCCGAGGGGCGCCTCGTCCTGGCCGACGTGCTCTGGTACGCGCGGGAGCGCTTCAAGCCGCGCTTCATGGTGGACCTGGCGACGCTGACCGGCGCCATCATCATCGCGCTCGGGCACGAGCATGCCGGCCTGTTCAGCAACGACGACGACCTTGCGCAGAAGCTGGCCGCCGCCGGCACGGCGGTGGGCGAGGGGCTGTGGCGGATGCCGCTGGGCGAGGCCTATGACAAGGCGCTGAAGTCCGACATCGCCGACATGAAGAATGTGGGCGGCCGTCCCGGCGGCTCGGTGACGGCGGCGCAGTTCATCCAGCGCTTCATCGACACGCGCGAGGGGCCGATGCCCTGGGCGCATCTCGACATCGCCGGCACCGCCTGGGCCACCAAGGACAGCGCCACAGTTCCGAAGGGTGCCACCGCCTTCGGCGTGCGGCTGCTCGACCGTCTGGTGGCCGAACACTACGAGGGCTGACGGCATGGCGAAGCCTCCCGGGGGGCAGCGCCCTCTGGTCGGGGGCTGAGCGATGCGCCTGCGCCTGCGAACCCATCTCGGCCCGAAGGCCGCGGCGCGCCCGCGGCTGCTGCCCTGGCGGGCCGGCGATCCGGCGCCTTTGCCGGACATGCCCTTCACCCCCGGCACGGCGCGCTGGCGCGAGGGGATGGCGATCGCGCCCGGACCGGATTGGGAAAAGGCCGGCGCCGCCGGCATGGCGGTGCTGCCCGAGGGAACCCGCCGCGCCGTGCTGGATGCCCGCGTCCTGCGCCCGAGGGAGGCGGTGGCGATGGCGCTCGGCGCCCTGTTGCGGGCGCCGCCGGGCTTCCGGCTGGACATCTGGCATGATGGCGAGGCGGCGGCGCTGGTTTTGCTCTGCCGCGACGCGCGGGCGGTGCTGAAGGGCGTGGCGCTGGCCCGCTGCCTGACGGCCGCCCCCGGCAACGCGCTGACCCCGAAGACCTTCGCGAAGCGGCTGCGGCGGCTGGAGAAGCTTGGCATCGCGGTGCATGTGCTCGGGCGCCGGCAGCTGCGGGCGGCGGGTTTCGGCGCGCTGCTGGCGGTGGGAGAAGGCTCGGTCAACCCGCCGCGCCTGGTGGTGCTGCGCTGGCGCGGACGCATCGCGGTGCCGCCTCTGGTGCTGGTGGGCAAGGGCATCACCTTCGACACCGGCGGCCTCTGCCTCAAGCCCGCCGAGGGGATGGAGGCGATGCGCACCGACATGGCCGGCGCCGCCGCCTGCGCCGGGGCGATGCTGGCGCTCGCCCTGCGCGACAGCCCCGCCCCGGTGGCCGCCGTGCTGCCGCTGGCCGAGAACGCCATCGGCGGCACCGCTTACCGGCCCGGCGATGTCATCACCACCCTTTCCGGCCAGACGGTCGAGGTGGTGGACACCGATGCTGAAGGCCGCCTCGTCCTGGCCGATGCGCTGACCTATGCGGTGCGCGCCTTCCGTCCAGAGGCGGTGGTGGACATTGCCACGCTGACGGGCGCGGTAATTACCGCGCTCGGCCATCATCGCGCCGGACTGTTCGGCAATGACCCACCCTTGGCGGCGGCGCTCTGCGCGGCGGGGGAAGCGGTGGGCGAGTGCCTCTGGCCGCTGCCGATCGGCGAGGGCCACCGGCGCGACCTGGAGAGCGAGATGGCCGACATCAGGCAATGCGCCACGGGCCGCCACCAGCCCGATGCCTGCCATGCCGCCGCCTTCCTGCGCGAGTTCCTGGGCGAGACCCCGCCGGCCTGGGCGCATCTGGACATGGCGGGGATGGTGGACGAGCCTGCGGACCGGCCACCCGGCGCCGCGCCCATCCCGGGCGGCTTCGGCGTGCGGCTGCTGGACGCGCTGGTGGCCAGCCGCTTCGAGGACCCGCACCGGACATGAACCGCGACGAGAACCCGGGCGCGCGGCCCGCAGCGGAGGCATCGTGAGCGAGATCGGCTTCTACCACCTGACCCGCACGCCGATGGAGCAGGCACTGCCGAAGCTGCTTGGCCGCGTGCTGGGGCAGGGCGGGCGCGCGGTGGTACGGGTGGGCGATCCGGCGCGGCTGGCCAGTCTGGACGCCTCTCTCTGGCTGTCCGGCGACCCGGACTGGCTGCCCCATGGCTCGGCGCAGAGCATCGGCCATCCCGAACTGCAGCCGATCTGGCTCACCACCGAGGACGAGGCGCCGAACGGCGCCCGCTTCCTCTTCCTGGTGGACGGTGCCGACAGCACCCGCCTCGCCGAGTACGACCGCGTGCTCGACCTGTTCGACGGGCAGGACGAGGCGGCCGTCGCGGCGGCGCGCCGGCGCTGGTCGGCGGCGAAGGCGGCGGGGCACAGCCTGACATACTGGCAGCAGGGGCCGCGTGGCTGGGAGCGGAAGGGCTGAAGCGGGGAAAGCCCCTGCGCGGCGGCATTGAGGCTGCCTCGGTGCTGATGGTCACGGCCCGGCGCGCCGCGGCTGGTTGCCCAGCTTGCCCGAACCTCCTGCACTTCTTGCCTGGCGGCCAGTTCTGGTGGTGCTTGCCGCGAGTGCTGGAAAATCGAAGAAAAAAGAAGGGGGGCTGGGGGAATTCATTCCCCCAGCCTTGTTACTTCGCGCCCTTCCAGACGTCATGCGGTGCCCGCCACAGCACCGGGTCGCGCATCGCCTCGGCCAGCGCATCGGAAACCACCTCCAGCAGCTTCTCGCCCTTCTCCGCCGTGGCGGCGCGCGGGTCGCCCATGACGCCGGTGCCCGGCGCGCGCTCGGCGAAGGACCAGAAGCGCTGGAAGGGGCCGGAGCGGGTGGTCGAGGGGTCGGAGAGGGCGCCGGCCACCTTGTCCTGCCGCACCTGCCCGGGGTCCAGGGCCAGCCAGAAGCTGGTCTCCGCCTCGCAGGCGTGCTGCACGCCGGGCTGGGTGTCGAGCAACTCGCCCAGCTTCGGGCCGGCGACATGGAAAACGGTGGTGGCCACCACCGGCATGTCGAATTCCAGGCACAGCTCGCGCGCGGCCACCGCCAGCGGGTCGATGTTGCCGCCATGGCTGTTCACCAGGAACAGCTTGCGGAAGCCCTGCGCCTTGATCGAACGGCAGACGCAGGTGAGCACGGCGCGGAAGGTGGCGTAGTCCAGCGTGATGGTGCCGCCATAGGGCAGGTGGTGCTCCGACATGCCCTGCCACATCGGCGGCAGCACCACGGCCGGCAGGTCGGCGGCCTTCTGCGCCGCGCGGATGCAGCAGGCATGGCCGATCATGCTGTCGGTCCAGACCGGCAGATGCGGCCCGTGCTGCTCCAGCGAGGCGACCGGCAGCACCACCAGCGCGTCACGCTCCGCCAGGGCGCGCAGCTCGGGGGCGGTCAGCCGCTCCCAGCGCACGACGTTTTCCGGGGCTTCGCTCATCGGGACTCTTTCTCCGCTTCAGATCCGGGAGCGAACGGAACCACGTGGCAGCCAGGACGTGAAGGGTGCGCGGCTCAATTGGCCTGGCCAAACAGCCGGCGGATGCCGCCCCGCAGATGCGCCGCCATCGCCGAATGGGCTGCCGCCGCATCGCCTGACTCGATGGCGGCGAGGATGCGGTCGTGCTCGGCCTGCATCTCGGCGAAGCGCGCGGCGGAGGGGAGGGTGCAAAGCTCGCGGGTGAGGCGGATGCTGAAGCGCATCTGCTCGGCCAGCGCCGCGAGCGTGGCCACGAAGAACCGGTTGCCGCTGGCCCGCGCGATGGCGAGGTGGAAGGCGATGTCCTCCTCGATGGCGGGCCGCCCCGCCGCGGCCTCCGCCTCCAGCGCCTGCGCTGCCCGGCGCAGCGCGGCGCGGGTGGCGGGACCGGCATAGGCCGCGGCGCGGGCGGCCATCTCGCTCTCCAGGCCGCAGCGGAACTCCAGGAAGCTGCGCACATCGGGGATGCTGCTCAACGGTTCGTAGGCGAGGCTGAGCGGTGGCGATGCCGCGGCCTCCCGGACGAAGGTGCCGGAGCCCTTGCGCGTCTCGATCCGCCCTTCGGCCTGCAGCCGCGCCAGCGCCTGCCGCAACACCGGCCGGGAGACGGCGAAGCGCCCGGCCAGCGCGTGCTCGCCAGGCAGGCGGGCGCCCTGCGGGAACTCCCCGGAGCCCAGCATCTCCAGCAGCCGGGCATGGACGGCGTCGCTCAGGGGGCGGCTGGTGTCGTGCTGGCCCATGGCGGAGCGGTCGCGCGCTCAGGCCCGCAGCCGCGCCGGATTGCCGAAGGCGGTCGCCCCGGCGGGAACATCGCGCGTGACCACGCTGCCCGCGCCGATCAGGGCATCGTCGCCGATGGTCACACCGGGCAGGATGATGGCCCCGCCGCCGATCCAGACGTTGCGGCCGATATGGATGGGCCGGCCGAACTCCAGGCCGGAGGCCCGCCCTTCCGCGTCGCGCGGATGGTCCGCGGCCAGGATCTGCACGCCTGGCCCGATCTGCGTGCGGTCGCCGATGGTGACCGGCACGACGTCGAGGATCACGCAGTTGAAGTTCAGGAAGACGCCGGCGCCGAGACTGATGTTGTAGCCATAGTCGCAGTGGAAGGGCGGCCGGATCACCGCGCCCTCGCCGACCGCAGCGAGCCGCTCCGCCAGGACGGCGCGCCGCTCGGCGGCGGGGCGGTCGAGCATGGCATTGTAGCGCACCATCCATTGCCGGGCCGCCATCATGTCGGCCTGCAGCTCGGCATCCCCGGCGTCGTACAGCTCGCCGGCCAGCATCTTCTCCTTCTCCGTGCGTGCCATGCGGCGTCCTTCCCTTCCTGGACTGGCTGTGAAACCCCCATGCTGGATAACATGTAAAATCTGTCAACGAAAATCCCCGAAGAAATAACAGAAAGCCGTTGGGTAGGAAAATCTGTTTGACAAATCCGCCTCTCCCCTGAAGCTGCGCGGGTCCGCAGGCGGGCGGCGTTCGCAGGGCTGGCGACAGACCAGCCGCAATGCCCACCCAGGCCGCCGCGCGGAGAAGGAGGAAACATCGCCATGAAAAGAAGAGCCGCGTGGGGTCTCGCCCTGGCCCTGCTGATGACCTGGCTGCCCGCTGCCGGCGCCCAGCAGGTGCCGGACCGGCCGGTGCGCATCATCGTGCCCTTCGCCCCCGGCGGCACCAGCGACATCGTCGCCCGGCTGCTGGCCAACGGCGCGATGCCCTCCCTTCCCGCAGGCGTGGTGGTGGAGAACCGCCCAGGCGCCGCCGGCAATATCGGTACCGCCGAGGTTGCCCGCGCCACGCCGGACGGCACCACGCTGATCCAGTGCACCATTGGCACCTGCGGCTCCAACCCCTCGCTTTACGCCAGTCCCGGTTATGACCTGGCGCGCGACTTTGCGCCGGTGATCCTGACCGGCGCGGTGCGCAACGTCATGGCGGTGCGGCCCGGCCTGCCGGCGAAGGACCTGAAGGAGGTGCTGGAACTCGCGCGGAAGCCGGACGGGCTGAGCTTCGGCTCCTCCGGCGTCGGCGCCTCCAACCACCTGGCGCCGGAACTGCTGCGGGAGAAGCTGGGCCTGAAATGGGTGCACGTGCCCTATCGCGGCAGCGGGCCGGCCATCACCGACCTGATCGCCGGGCGCATCGACGTCTTCTTCGACAACCTGCCCTCCATCCTGCCGCATATCCGTGCCGGGGCGGTGCGGGCGGTGGCCGCCGTCTCGGCCGAGCGCATCCCGGAGCTGCCGGATGTGCCCACCTTCGCCGAGCAGGGCATTCCCGGCATCGTCATCGATAGCTGGTTCGGCTTTCTGGCGCCGGCTGGCACGCCACCGGAGCGGGTCGCTGCGCTGAACGCCGCCTTCAACAAGGCGTTGGAGGACCCGACCGTGCGCCAGCGCCTGCAGGAGGCCGCCGTGGTGCCGCTAGGCGGCCCGCCCGAGCGCATGGGCGAGCAGGTGAAGAGCGAGACCGCCCGCTGGGGCCAGGTTATCCGCGCCAACAACATCCGTGCCGAGTGAGGTTCCCGTGTCCCGTATCACCCGCCTCCGCACCATCCGCATCACGGACCGCCCGAACCTGATCTGGGTCGAGATCGAGACCGACGAGGGGCTGACCGGTCTCGGGGAGAGCTTCCGTGGCGCCCAGGCGGTGGAGGCGGTGCTGCACGAGCAGGTGGCGCCGATGCTGATCGGCCGCGACGCCCGCCGCATCGAGGCCGTCTCGCGCCAGCTGATGACGCCCTATCTCGGCTTCCACAGCGCCAGCGCCGAGGTGCGCGCGGCGAGCGCGGTGGACATCGCCCTCTGGGACCTCGCCGGGCAGCGGCACGGAATTCCCGTGCACGAGGCGCTGGGCGGCGCCGTGCGCGGCGAGATCCGCGCCTACAACACCTGCGCCGGCTATGCCTACAACACGCAAGGGGCGGCACGGCGCGACATCGGCGCGGCAGATGTGGCCGCCGGCCCCTATGACGACCAGGTCACCTTCATGCGCGATGCCGGCGCCCTGGCCGAGAGCCTGCTCTCGGAGGGCTATGCCGCCATGAAGATCTGGCCCTTCGACATCTACGCGCCCGCCACCGGCGGCCACATGATCAGCCTGGAGGACCTCAAGGCCGGACTGGAGCCCTTCCGCAAGATCCGCGCCGCCGTCGGCACGCGCATCGAGGTAATGGCCGAGTTGCACAGCCTCTGGGGCACCCAGGCCGCCATCCGCATCTGCCGCGCGCTGGAGGATTACGGCGTGTTCTGGGCCGAGGACCCGATCGGCAAGATGGACGACGCCCAGGCGCTCTCGGACCTGCGCCGCCAGACCCGCACGCCGATCTGCGGCAGCGAGACGCTGGGCGGCGCCGTGCCCTTCCGCACCCTGCTGGCGGCCGATGCGATCGACGTGGTGATGCTCGACCTCGCCTGGTGCGGCGGGCTGACCGAGGGCCGCAAGATCGCCGCCCTGGCCGAGGCGTATGCCAAGCCCCTGGCGCCGCACGACTGCACGGGCCCGGTGACGCTGATGGCCGGGCTGCACCTGGCCCTGCACGCGCCGACCGCGATCTTCCAGGAGGTGGTCCGTGCTACTCTCGCCACCTGGTATCGGGACTTGGTGACCGAGCTGCCGGTGCTGAAGGCCGGCATGGTGCAGGCGCCGGAGGCGCCGGGCCTCGGCACCGTGCTGCGGCCGGAGGTGAAGCGGCGCGCCGATGCGGTGATCCGTGAGAGCGGAGGTTGAAAAAAGGCTGGGGGAAGGAATTCCCCAGGCCCCATCTTCTTTTTGTCAGTAAAAAAAGCTCGGAGAGAAAAGTTAGCGGCGTGGGGGAATTCTTTCCCCCGATCTTGCTTAGAGCTGCGCTTCCAGCGGCAGGCAGCGCACCAGGTTCGCCATGGCGCGCCGCCCCCAGGAGGCTTCCGGCTCGTGCCGCGTGCTGCCCAGGTCGTCGGTCCAGCGCAGCCTTCCCTGCGGCGTTAGGGAGAGGCGGTAGCTGCGGTGGAGATCGGTCAGGCGGTTGTATTCGCGGGCCAGCAGCTTCGCCAGGCCGGGATGGCGGGCGAAGGCGCCCATCTCGGTGTTGAGGTTGGCCGAGCGCGGGTCGAGGTTGAAGGTGCCGACGAAGACCAGCTCGCGGTCGATCATGATGGCCTTGGTGTGCAGGCTGGCGCCGCGCGAGCCGAAGACGCCCCTGCCGCTGCGGCCACTGCGCTTCAGCTCATAAAGCTCAATGCCCAGCTTCAGCAGGCGGCGGCGGTAGCGGGCATAGCCGCTGTGCACCGCCACCACATCCGTCGCAGCGAGGGAATTGGTCACCACGCGGATCTTCACCCCGCGCCGCACCATCTCCTCCAGCACTGCCATGCCGCTCTGGCCGGGGACGAAATAGGGCGAGATCAGCACGGCCTCCTGCCGCGCCTCGCGCAGCGCGGTGGTGATCGCCGGAGCCATGATGCCCGGCACCTTACGGCCCTTCGCCTTGGCCGGCGGGTCAGCCAGCACGCGCACCGTGCCGTCGGCCGGCAAGAGGTGGTAATCCTGCGCCAGCATCTGCGCCCGCGTGGCGGTCAGCGCCTCGGCATAGGACTCCGCCTTCTGCGAGGCGGGAATCTTTTCCAATTCGTCCCGGAACGCCTGCAATGCCTCGGGGCTGACGCCGGCGGCCTGGCGGAACTGGTCCATCGGCCGGGCCAGGCTGCTGACCCAGTAGCTCTCGAAGACGCGCTGCGCCTGGCTGCTGGCCTCGCCGGCGATCAGCAGATCGAGGTCGCGGAAATTGAAGTCGCCCGCGCCGTCGAAATAGGCGTCGGCGATGTTGCGGCCGCCGACCAGCGCCAGCCGCCCGTCCACCACCCAGTTCTTGTTGTGCATCCGGTGGTTCAGGTGCCAGCCGCCGAGGGCGAACTCCACCCCCATGCCGAACTGGCCGAGCCAGCGCAGCCGGGCGGTGTTGAACAGCCGCACCTCGATCAAGGGATGCGCCGCCAGCAGGGTGATGCGGCGGTCGGCGCCGAGGGCGTAGCTGTCATCGAGCAGCATCCGCACCCGCACGCCGCGGTCGGCGGCCCGCAATACCTCGCGTGCCAGCAGCCCCCCCGTGATGTCGTCGGACCAGTGGTAGTATTGCAGGTCCAGGCTACGGCCGGCGGCACGGGCGCTGAAGGCGCGCACCATGAAGGCCTCCAGCCCCGAGGGCAGCAGGGCCACGCCGGTATCGTGGCCACGGAGAAGGGCTTCGACCACGTCATCCACCTCCGAGCGGGGCGGGGCAGCGCCTGCCACGATGGCCGGATAGGGCCGGGGGCGGAGTAGCGTGCCGGTCATGCCGCCGCCGCCACCTCGCCAGGCGGCGCCTCATGCGCCGCTGCCAGCGAGAGCCGCGCCTTCAGCGGGAGATGGTCGGAGGCGACGCGCGCCAGGGAGCTGTCATGGGCCTGCACATCCCGGACAACGCCCCGGGGCCAGCCGAAGATGCGGTCCAGCGCGAAGACCGGCATGCGGGAGGGAAAGCTCGCCGGGCCGAAGGCCACGCTGCCGAACAGGGCCTCCAGCGGCCGCAGCGAGGAGCGCGGGCCGGGGCGCCACTCGTTGAGGTCGCCGAGCATCAGGGTCGGCATGCTGGCGCCGCGCCCGATCGCCTCCAGGATGGTGGCGGCCTGGCGCAGCCGGCAGCGCCGGAGCAGGCCGAAATGCGCCGCGACGATGCGCAGCTTGCCCGCGGGCAGCTCCAGCTCGGCGATGACGGCGCCACGCGGCTCGGCGCCGGGCAGGGCGAGGCGCTGCACCTCCAGCGGCGTGCCGCGCCGCACCAGCAGGGCATTGCCATGCCAGCCATGCCCGTCCGGCAGGCGGGAGACCGGAACCAGCGAGAGGCCGCTCTCCCGCAGCGCACTGGTGTCGAGCAGGCCGGTGCGGCGGCCGAAGCGGCGGTCCGCCTCCTGCACGGCGAGGATGTCCGGCTGGATCTCGGCGATCACCTGGGCAATGCGGCCCGGATCGAAGCGGCGGTCGGTCCCGACGCATTTGTGCACGTTGTAGGAGGCGACGGTGATCTCATCCGGCCCAGGCGGAGGCAGTGGCGGCACCGAGGGCAGCACGGAGAGCCCATGCCGCCCCCGGAGTTCCGACAGCCGTGCCGTCAGGGCACGCTTTGCCGGCCGCCGGCCGCCTCCCTGCGAGGCGTCGGGTGGTGTCATGCTGCGCTCCGGGGAAACACGCGATGGTCGCTCCGCCTGGGTTGGAAGAAGGGCGGCGCGGCGGGCCGCCTGCTGCTTTCAAACCTAGGAAAGCGGGCCAGGGTTTCCAAGCGGCAGCTTGAGAACCGCGTGCCGCTCAGCCCAGGCCCAGGAGGGAGCGGGCGAAGTCCCGCGCGCCGAAGGGTCGCAGGTCGGCCGCCTTCTCGCCGACACCCACCGCATGCACGGGCAGGCCGAATTCCTGCGCCAGCGCCACCACGATGCCACCCTTGGCCGAGCCGTCCAGCTTGGTCACGACCAGGCCGGAGACGTTCACCATCTCGCCGAAGACCTTGCATTGCTGGGTGGCGTTCTGCCCGGTGGTGGCATCCAGCACCAGCAGCACGGAGTGCGGCGCCGATGCGTCCACGCGCTGCATCACGCGGACGACCTTGCGCAGCTCCTCCATCAGCGCCGACTTGTTGTGCAGGCGCCCGGCGGTGTCCACCAGCAGCACCTCGGTGCCCTCGGCCTGGGCCTGCTTCAGCGCATCGAAGGCGAGGGCGGCGGCATCGGCCCCTTCCTTGGCGGGGGCGAAGACCTGGCAGCCCGTGCGCTCGCCCCAGATCTGCAACTGCTCGACGGCGGCGGCGCGGAAGGTGTCGCCGGCAACGAAGCCGACGCTGCGGCCCTCCTCGCGCCATTGCTGGCCCAGCTTGGCGATCGTCGTGGTCTTGCCGGTGCCGTTGACGCCGACCACCAGCACCACATGCGGGCGCTTCGTGTCGTCCAGCACCAGCGGCTCGGCCACCGGCTCCAGGATGGTGGCGATCTCGGCGGCCAGCGCCTCCTTCACCTCCTGGTCGGTCACTTCCTTGCCGAAGCGGCTGCGGCGGAACTGCTCGACGATGCGCTGCGAGGCGGCGACGCCGAGATCGGCGGTGATCAGCGCCTCCTCCAGCTCCTCCAGCGCCGCATCGTCCAGCTTCCGCTTGTGGAACAGGCCGGTGATGCCGTCGGTCAGCCGCGCGGTGGAGCGCGAGAGCCCGGCCCGCAGCCGGCCGAACCAGCCGGCGCGCGCGGCGGGTTCTTCCGCCACGGGCGTCGGCTCGGTGGGCAGGAAGGCGGTGACGGCGGGCGGCGCGGCGCCGCGTTCGGGCTCCCCGGGCTCTGCCGGGCCCGGCGGCGGCTCCGGCTCCCGCTCAGGCGGAGCGGACGGCTCGGGCGGCCGTGGCGGCGGGGCGGGGACCTCGGGCGGCGGCACGGGCATGCCGGGCGGCGGGGTCAGCGGTGGTGCCTCGGGCGGCGGAGTCGCCGGAGCGGCGGGAGTGGCGGGGATCGGCTGCTCGGAGGGCGCCGGCTGCCAGCCGGGCGGCGCAGGGGGTGCCTGGCTCGGCGCGGGCGGCGGCGCCGGCTGCTCGGGCAGGTCCTCGCGCGGCGGGGCTTCGGCGGGCGGCGGTGCGGAGGGCACTTCGAGCGGCCGCGCCGGGCCGGCGGGCGGCACCGGCGGCGGCACCTCGGTGGGCACATGGGGCAGGTCGCCGGGCGGCAGAATGTCCCTCGGCAACGGCGAGCGCAGCTCCGGCGGCGCCACCGGTGTCAGCGGCGGGGGCTGCGGTGCCGCCGGCGGCTCATCGGGGCTGCGGGTCTCGGGCGGGGCAGGGGCGGTGATGGCCGGCTGCACCGCTTCCGCCGGCGCCGCTTCCTCCTGCGCCGCCGGCGCCGGCTCAATGGCCGGCGGCGGGGCTTCCTCGGCGGGCTTTTCCTTCTCGCGGCCGGTCAGCTTGGCCCAGATGTCGCGCAGCGCCATGGCGTCAGGCCGCCTCGGCCAGCAGGCCGTCCGGTCCCGCATCGCGCACCCGCGCGCGGATGATCCGGCCCTGCGCCTCGGGCAGCGCCGCACCGGTCAGGCGGAGCGGGGCGAAATGCTCGGTATGGCCGCGGTCGGGGGCTTCCAGCAGCACGGTTTCCTCCTGGCCCTGCAGGGCATGTTCAAGACGAGCCTTGTAGAAGCCCGCGGCGGCCTCAGTGCCGGCGGCGCGCAGGCGGGCGGCGCGCTCGCGGCGCAGCGGCACGGGAAGCTGCGGCATCCGCGCCGCCGGGGTGCCGGGGCGCTCGGAATAGGGGAAGACGTGCAGGAAGGTCAGCCCTGCCTCGGCCACCAGGTCGAGCATCGCGCGGAAATGGTCTTCCGTCTCGGTCGGGAAGCCGGCGATCAGGTCGGCGCCGAAGGCGATGCCGGGCCGCAGGGCACGGGCGCGGGCGGCGCAGGCCAGCGCGTCGGCGCGGCTGTGGCGGCGCTTCATCCGCTTCAGCATCAGGTCGGCGCCGTGCTGCAGCGAGAGGTGCAGATGCGGCATCAGCCGCGGCTCGCCGCCGATCAGCCGCCAGAGATCCTCATCGATCTCCACCGGGTCGAGCGAGGAAAGGCGCAGGCGCGGCAGCTCGGGCACCAGGGCGAGCAGGCGACGCACCATCTGGCCGAGCGTCGGCTGGCCCGGCAGGTCGGGGCCGTAGCTGGTGATGTCCACGCCCGTCAGCACCACCTCGCGATAGCCGTTCTCCACCAGGGCGCGCACCTGCTCGACGATGGCGCCGATCGGCACCGAGCGGGAGGGGCCGCGCCCATAGGGGATGACGCAAAAGGTGCAGCGGTGGTCGCAGCCCTGCTGGACCTGAACGAAAGCGCGGGCACGGCCGGCGAAGTCGGTGACCAGATGCGCCGCCGTCTCGGTCGCCGCCATGATGTCCGTCACCGGGGCGGGCGGCGCCTCCAGCGCCCAGGCCTCGGGCTTCAGCTTCTCGGCATTGCCGATGACGCGCGCGACGCCGGGCAGGCCCGCCCACTTCTCCGGCGCGATCTGCGCCGCGCAGCCGGTGACCAGGATGCGCGCCCCGGGGTTCTCCCGCGCCGCGCGGCGGATCGCCTGCCGTGCCTGCCGCTCGGCCTCGGCGGTGACGGCGCAGGTATTGACCAGGATGGTGTCGCGATGCCCGGCCTGGGTGGCGAGGTCGCGCATCGCCGCGCTCTCATAGGTGTTGAGCCGGCAGCCGAAGGTCAGCACCCGAACCGGCCCGTCCGTCTCCGCCTCGGGCGCCAGGGCGGCGTCCTGCGTGGCGCTCATGCCGGATAGGCCTCGGGGTCCAGGCTGCCCAGGAAGGCGGTGGCCACCGGCCCGGCCATCAGCACGGCGCCTTCGGGGCGCCATTCCAGCTCCAGCGTGCCACCGAGCAGGTCGATCCGCGCCCGCCGGCCCGTCAGGCCACGCCGGTGGGCGTTGACCAGCGTGGCGCAGGCCCCGGAGCCGCAGGCCAGCGTCGGCCCCGCGCCGCGCTCCCAGAGGCGCAGGCGGATATGGTCCGGCGCCAGCACCTGGGCGAAGCCGATATTGGCGCGGTCGGGGAAGAGGGGGTGGTGCTCCAGCTTCGGCCCCAGCTCCAGCCAGGGGAGGGCGTCCACTTCCTCCACGAAGAAGGTGGCGTGCGGGTTGCCCATGGAGCAGGCGGCGGGATCGCGCACCGGGCCGAGTTCGAGCGGCAGATGGGCGGTGTCCATCGCCTCGGCCAGCGGCACCTCCCGCCAGCCCAGGCGCGGCTGCCCCATGTTCACCCGGATGATGCCGCCCGGCAGGCGCTCGGCCGGCAGGTCGCCGCTGACCGTGCGGACCACCACCTGGTCTCGCCCTGTCTCGGCCATCAGCAGCGAGGCGACGCAGCGCGTGGCATTGCCGCAGGCGCCGGCCTCGGAGCCGTCCGGATTGTGGATGCGCATGAAGACGTCCGCCCCGGCCTCCGGCCGCTCCAGCGTGATGAACTGGTCGCACCCGACGCCGCGGTGCCGGTCGGCGATGGCGGCGATGCGGGCGGGCGTCAGGGGCAGGGCGGCGGGGCGCGCGTCCACCACGACGAAGTCGTTGCCCAGGCCATGCATCTTCCGGAAGGCGATCATGCCACGCCATATGCCCCGCCTGGGCCGGATAATGAAGGGGGAGGAGGCATGCGGGGCCGGCAGGACACCGCCCTTCCCCTTGCTCTGCGCGGGCGCTGCGGGTATAGGGCCCCTCCTTCCCGCGCGTCCGGGCCTGTAGGGCATGCCCGGCCGTGGTTTTGTGCCTGCCCCAGGGCTTCCCCTGCGGCGGGTACTCCAGACTCAGGAGACCGAAATGCCCAAGATGAAGACCAAGTCGAGCGTGAAGAAGCGCTTCAAGATTACCGCGACGGGCCTGGTGAAGGCCGGTGTCGGCAACAAGCGCCACATGCTGACCGCCAAGACCAACAAGATGAAGCGGCAGAACCGTGGAACCTTCGTGCTGCCGAAGCAGGATGGTGAGACGGTGAAGCAGTGGATGCCCTACGGGTCGAGCCGGTAAAGGAGAGCTGATCCATGGCTCGTGTTAAGCGCGGCGTCACCGCCCATGCCCGTCACAAGAAGGTCCTCAAGCTCGCCAAGGGCTATGTCGGCCGGTCTTCCACGAATTACCGCCCCGCGCTGGAGCGGGTCGAGAAGGCGCTGCAGTACGCCTATCGCGACCGCCGCAACAAGAAGCGCGACTTCCGCGGCCTCTGGATCCAGCGCATCAACGCGGCCGTGCGCGAGCACGGGCTGACCTACTCGAAGTTCATCGCCGGCATCAAGGCGGCGGGGATCGAGCTGGACCGCAAGGTGCTGGCCGCCATCGCCTTCGAGGACGCCGCCTCCTTTGGCGCCCTGGTCGAGAAGGCCAAGGCGGCGCTGCCGGCGGATCAGGCCCAGGCCTGATCGCTGTCCCCCTTCGGGGGGCTCAAGACACCAAGCCGCCGCCGCCCGGGGAAGCACCCTGGGCGTCCGGCGGCTTTTTTCGTATCCGGGCTTCGATGGACGGGACCGAGACGATGACGGATGACCTCGCCAGCCTGCAGGCCGAAACCGAGGCCGCACTCGCCGCCGCTGGCGACCTGCGCGCCCTGGATGCGGTGCGGGTGGGCACGCTGGGCAAGAGCGGCAGCCTGACCGCGCTGCTGAAGGGGCTGGGCCAGGTGCCCGCCGAGCAGCGCAAGGAGCGCGGCGCGGCGCTCAACCGGCTGAAGGGCGCGCTGGAAGCGGCCATCGAGACCCGCCGGGTGGAACTGGACGCCACCGCCCTGGAGGCGCGCCTCGCCGCCGAGCGGATGGACGTGACCCTGCCGCCGCGCCCCTTCCCGCCGGCCGGGCCGGAGGCCGGGGCGATCCACCCGATCGGCCGCACCGTCGAGGAACTGACCGCCATCTTCGGCGCCATGGGCTTCGGCGTGGCCGAAGGGCCGGATATCGAGGGCGATTGGTTCAACTTCGGCGCGCTCAACATTCCGGACCATCACCCGGCGCGACAGGACCACGACACCTTCTACCTGCCCGCCGGCCCGGATGGCCGCCGGCCCGTGCTGCGCACCCACACCTCGCCGGTGCAGATCCGCACCATGCTCTCCCAGGAGCCGCCGCTCCGCGTCATCGTCCCCGGCCGCACCTATCGCGCCGACCATGACGCGACGCACAGCCCGATGTTCCACCAGGTGGAGGGGCTGGTGATCGACCGCGGCATCACCCTCGGCCATCTGAAGGGCTGCCTGATCGACTTCCTGCGGGCCTTCTTCGGCATCTCCGACCTGCCGGTGCGCTTCCGCGCCAGCTACTTCCCCTTCACCGAGCCCTCGATGGAGGTGGATATCGGCTGGAACCGGAAGACCGGCGAGCTCGGCAAAGGCGGCGACTGGTTGGAAATCCTGGGCAGCGGCATGGTCCACCCGAAGGTGCTGGCCAATTGCGGCATCGACCCGCGCGAGTGGCAGGGCTTCGCCTTCGGCATGGGCATCGAGCGCATCACCATGCTGAAGCACGGCATCCCCGACCTGCGCCCCTTCTACGAGAGCGACGTGCGCTGGCTGCGCCATTACGGCGCCCCCGTGCTCTCTCCCGCCAACCTGGTCGAAGGCGTCTGACCGGCCATGAAGTTCTCTCTCAGCTGGCTGAAGCAGCATCTGGAGACGGATGCCTCGCTGGATCAGATCACCGCCGCCCTCAACACCATCGGCCTGGAGGTCGAGGGCGTGGAGGACCGCGGCGCGGCGCTGGCGCCCTTCCGCATCGCCCATGTCATCGAGGCCGTGCAGCACCCGAACGCCGACCGCCTGCGCGCCTGCAAGGTGGATGTGGGCGACGGCGTGATCCGCTCGGTGGTCTGCGGCGCGCCGAACGCGCGCACGGGGATGAAGGCCGTGCTCGGCCTGCCCGGTGCCTATGTTCCGGGCACCGGCATCACGCTGAAGGTCGGAGAAATCCGCGGCGTGAAGAGCGAGGGCATGATGTGCTCCTCGCGTGAGCTGGGCCTCGGCGATGACCATGAGGGCATCATCGACCTGCCGGAGGACGCGCCGGTCGGCCAGCCCTACGCCACCTGGGCCGGGCTGGACGATCCGGTCGTGGAAATTTCCATCACCCCGAACCGGGGCGACGCGCTCGCCATCCGCGGCATCGCGCGCGACCTCGCCGCCGCCGGGCTCGGCACCCTGAAGCCCTTCGCGCCGGAGAAGATCGAGGGCGTCTATCCCTCGCCGCTGCGCTGGGCCGTCGAGGATTTGGAGGCCTGCCCCTGGGTGCTCGGCCGCGCCGTGCGCGGGGTGAGGAACGGGCCTTCGCCGAAGTGGCTGCAGGATCGGCTGGTCTCCATCGGCCTGCGGCCGATCAACGCGCTGGTCGATATCACCAACTTCTTCACCTACGACCTCGGCCGCCCGCTGCACGTCTTCGACGCCAAGAAGGTGAAGGGGGACACGCTCTTCCTGCGCCGCGGCCGCGAGGGCGAGCGCTACCTGGCGCTGAACGGCAAGGAGATCGCCGTCACGCCGGAGGACCTCGTCATCGCCGACAGCGAGGCGGTGGAATCGCTCGCCGGCATCATGGGCGGCGAGCATTCCGGCTCGGACGAGAACACCTCCGAGGTGTTCATCGAATGCGCGCTGTTCGACCCCGTCCGCATCGCGCTGTCCGGCCGCCGGCATGACCTGCGCTCGGATGCCCGCGCCCGGTTCGAGCGCGGCATCGACCCCGCGCTGCTGCCCGCTGCGCTGGAGGCCGCCACCGCTATGGTGATCGAGCTCTGCGGCGGCGAGCCCTCCACGGTGACCAAGGGCGGCGCCGAGCCCGCCTGGCAGCGGCAGGCCAGCCTGCGCTTCGAGCGCATCGCCGGCCTCGGCGGCGCCGAGATCGCGCCGGATGCGGCGGTCGGTATCCTGGAGCGCCTCGGCTTCGGCGTGGTGGCGCGGGATGCGGAGACGGTGACGGTTTCCGTCCCTTCCTGGCGCAATGACATCGCCGGCCAGGGCGCGCTGACCCAGGCGCCCGCCCTGCCGGCGGAGAAGGCGCAGGCGGCCGCCGAGGGCTGCGCCGCCGTCGAGCCGGAATGCGACCTGCTGGAGGAGGTGCTGCGCATCCACGGGCTGGACCGCATCCCGCCCGTCTCGCTGCCCGTCGCCTCGCCGGTGCCGCTGCCGGCGCTGGCACCGAAGCAGAGCCGCGCCGTGCTGGCCCGCCGGGTGCTGGCGGCGCGCGGCATGCTGGACTGCGTCTCCTTCGGCTTCCTCGACGGCAAGGTGGCGGCGCGGTTCGGCGAGACGCCCGCGGCGCTGACGCTGGACAACCCCATTGCCGCCGATCTCGACCAGATGCGCCCGACGCCGCTGGCCAGCCTGCTGCTGGCCGCCGCCCGCAACGCGGCGCGCGGCTGGCCGGATGTGGCGCTCGCCGAGCTGGGTGCCGCCTATCGCGACATCACGCCCGAGGGGCAGCTTGCGGTGGCGGCCGGCATCCGCATCGGCAACACCCCGCGCCATTGGGCGGCACCCGCCCGCGCGGTGGACGCGATGGACGCCAAGGGCGACGCGCTCGCCGTGCTGGCGGCCTTGGGCGTGCCGATGGCGGCGCTCTCCGTCACAACGGATGCGCCGGGCTTCTACCACCCTGGCCGCTCCGGCGTGGTGCGGCAGGGGCCGAAGACGGTGCTCGCCACCTTCGGCGAGATCCACCCCCGGCTTCGCGAGGAACTGGGCCTGCCGGGTGCGGCGGTCGGCTTCGAGGTCTTCCTCGATGCCATCCCCGAGCCGAAGCGGCGCAAGAAGGGCGCACCCGACCTTCCGGCCTTCCAGCCCCTGAAGCGCGACTTCGCCTTCCTGGTGAATGCCGACGTGCCGGCGGAGAACCTGCTGCGCGCGGCGCGTGGGGCCGAGCGCAACCTGATCACCGAGGTTGCGCTGTTCGACCGCTATGCCGGCGACAAGCTGCCGGAGGGCAAGGTCTCACTCGCTATCGAGGTGACGCTGCAGCCGCGTGAGCGCAGCCTGACGGATGCCGAGATCGAGGCGGTGGGGACGAAGATCGTCGCCGCTGTGACCAAGGCGACAGGCGCGACGCTGCGGGGGTGAGGAAAAGGTCGGGGGAAGAAATTCCCCCGAACCCCCTTCTTTTCTCTGCCTGCTTGTGGCGCTGGTGAAGCGCGCACACGCCGGGGCCGGAGCGGCTCCGGCGACCGCGGCCGAAAACCGGTAGAGAAAGATGAGGGTGGTCCGGGGGGAGAATTCCTTCTCCCTCCAGCATTTGCCTTCAGAACTGCGGCATCGGCGGCAGCGGGGGCATTGGCGCCTTGAACCACTTCTCGTGGATGCGCCCCAGCTCGCCATTGGCCACGATCTTGGCGATGAACTCGTTGCACCAGTCGCGCAGCGCCGTGTCCTGCTTGCGGAAGGCCATGCCGTTGGCCTGGGCGCGCAGGGTGAATTTCGGCTCGATCTGCAGGTTCGCGTAGTTCTCCGTGAGCTGCGCCAGCACGGTATTGCTGGCGCCGATCGCCTGCACCTGGCCGGAGATGATCGACTGCGTCGTCGTCGCGTCGTCGTCGAAGCGCATGATGCGCGTCTCCTTCGGCGCCACGGCGGAGACCGCGGAATCCTGCGTGCTGGCCCGCGCCACGCCGACGCGCACGCCCTTCAGGTCATCCGGACCGCTGATCTTGGTGGATTTCGGCGCCAGGATGTAGGTGGTCAGCGCGCTGTAGGGGTTGGAGAACAGCACCTGCTTGGAGCGTTCCTCGGTGATGCCGAAGGTCGCCACCAGCAGGTCCACCTTGTTGGTCAGCAGGAAGGGGATGCGGTTCGGCCCCGTCACCGGCACCAGCTCCAGCTTGACGCCCAGCTCCTTGGCCAGCAGCGCCGCCACGTCGTCGTCATAGCCGGCGGGGTTCTGGTTGGCGTCGGTGCCGCCGAAGGGTGGGTAGTCCGTCAGCACGCCGACCGTGATGGTGCCGCGCTTCTTGATCTCATCCGGCGTCGCGGCGGCGGCGGGGCGCACCATGGCCGGCAGCAGCGCGGCGCCGAGCGCCAGCGCGCCAAACCCGCGGCGCGAAAGGCGGTGATGGGTCATTCCTGTGTCCTCCTGGGCTTTCGGGTCAGCGCCGGGCCACGGCCAGCCGCTGCTCCATGCGCTTGCTGTAGGCCGAGAGCGGCCAGCAGATGACGAAATAGGCCAGCCCCACCAGGCCGAAGATGGTGAAGGGCTGGAACACCGCGTTGTTGATCACCTGCGCCGCGCGGGTGATCTCGACGAAGCCGATGATGGAGGCGAGCGAGGTCGCCTTGATCAGCTGCACCAGGAAGCCGACCGTGGGCGGGATGGCGACGCGCAGCGCCTGCGGCAGCACGATGAGGCGCATCTGCCGCCAGTATTTCAGCCCGAGCGCGGCGGAGGCCTCCCATTGCCCTTTCGGCACGGTCTCGATGGCGCCGCGCCAGATCTCGCCCAGGAAGGCGCTGGCATGCAGCGACAGGCCGAGCGTTGCGGCACCCCAGGGATCGACGGAAATGCCGAAGATGCCGGGCACGAAGAAGGCCAGGAAGAGCTGCATCAGCAGCGGCGTGCCCTGGAACAGCTTGATGTAGCCGAAGGCGGCCCAGCGCAGCGCCGGGATGCGCCCGCTGCGCGCCAGCGCGACCAGCAGGCCGCCCACCGCGCCGCCGGCGAAGGCGGCCAGCGAAAGCAGCAGCGTCCAGCGCAGTGCTGCCAGGATGAACAGGATGTCGCCTGTGCCGAGGGTGCGCATGACCTGACCTCCTTCAGCGCGATGCCGGCTGGCGCAGGAAGGCACGCTCGATCCACGCGAAGATCGCCCAGAACATCACCGAGAGCGCGAGGTAGAGGCCGGTGACGACGAAATACACCTCGAAGGAGCGGAAGGTGCGCGCCTGGATATCGTTGGCGGCGGCGGTCAGCTCGCTCGCCGCGATGGTCGAGCAGACCGAGGAGTTCAGCATCAGCAGGATGAACTGGCTGGTCAGCGAGGGGTAGATTGCCTGCAGCGCCGGCTTCAGCACGATCAGGCGGAAGATCTGCAGGTTCTTCAGCCCAAGGGCACGGCCGGCCTCGATCTGGCCGTGATGGATGCTCTCGATGCCGGCGCGGATGATCTCGATGCCATAGGCGCTGACATTGACCACCAGCGCCAGCAGCGAGGCCTGGTCGGCCTCCAGCCGCAGTCCGAGCGCGGGCAGGCCGAAGAAGATCACGAAGAGCTGGATCAGGAAGGGCGTGTTGCGGATCAGCTCGATATAGGCGTCGATCACCCAGCGCAGGGGGCGCGGCCCGCTGGTCTTGGCGAGGGCGCCAAGGATGGCCACCACCAGCCCGATCGCCATGGCGGCGGCAGAGAGCCAGACGGTGCGCAGCAGGCCAGCCATCAACTCGTCCCAGGCGTCGAAGACGGCGCTGAACTCGAAGACGTAGTTCATGGCAGACCCATGCGCATGCTTTCCGGACGTGCTGGGGCCGGCGCTTGGCGGCCGGTGCCCCGTTGCTTCCCGCCGCATGGCGGTGCGGCAGGGCCGAGGCTCGCCTGGATCATGTCATCTGACAAGGGCGGGACGCATGACGTTCCGGACAGTTCCCGGCCTAGCGCCGGCCGAACATCCGCTCGAACTCGGCCTTGCCGAAGCGCAGCCAGGTGGGTCGGCCATGCGAGCAGGTGGAGGCGCGCGGCGTGGCCTCCATCTGCCGCAGCAGGGCGGACATCTCGGCCGGGTTCAGCCGCCGCCCGGCGCGGATCGAGCCGTGGCAGGCCAGCCGCGCCACCGCGGCGTCGAGCCTGCGCTCCAGCGCCGTGGTCTCCTCCCACTCGGCGAGTTCGGCGCAGAGGTCGCGCAGCAGCGGCGCGGGGTCGGGGTTGCCGAGCAGGGCGGGAAGGGCGCGCACCAGCACCGCGCCGGCGCCGAAATCCTCCACCTCCAGCCCGAGCCGGGCGAGGGTGGGGGCGGCCTCCAGCAGGCGCCGCGCCTCCGGGCCGGGCAGCTCCACCACGGCGGGCAGCAGCAACGGCTGGCTGCGCACCTCGCCCTCCATCAACTGCGCCTTCAGCGCCTCATGGGTCAGCCGCTCATGCGCGGCGTGCTGGTCCACCAGGATCAGCGCGCCGTCGGGCGCCTCGGCCAGGATATAGGTCTCCAGAAGCTGCGCCACCGGGCGGCCGAGCGGGCCTTCCCCGGCCATCTCGGGCAGCGCAGGCGGCGGGGGAGGGGCTGGTTCCGGCCGGGACTGTGGCAGGGTCAGGCGCAGCCCGGGCTGCCAGCCGAGCGGGCGGGCCGGTGCGGGGGCGGCGAGCGGGGCAGGTCCTTCTGCGAAGCCGGCGGGGCCGGGCGGCGGCGGGGCCATGACCTCCCAGTCGGCCGGGGCGGGCGGCGGCGGCGCGGCCGCGGGGCCGGCGCCGACCGCAAGGGCGCGGCGCAGCGCCGAGATCAGCGCGCCGCGCACCGCGCCCGCATCACGGAAGCGCAGCTCGGTCTTCATCGGATGGACGTTCACGTCCACCAGCTCGGGCGGCAGGTCGAGGAAGAGCGCCGCCACCGGGTGCCGCCCGGCGGCGATCAGGTCGCGATAGGCCACCCGCAGCGCGGCGCGCAGCAGCGGGTCGCGCACCGGGCGGCGGTTGACCACGAGATGCTGCTCGGCGGCGGTGGCGCGGGTCAGGGTGGGCAGCGCGGCCATGCCGTCCAGGTCGAGGTCGCTCCAGGCGCCGCTCACCGGCACCGCCGCCTTGGCGAAATCCGGCCCCAGCAGGGCCGCGAGACGGGTGGCGCGGTCGGCGGGGGCGAGGCTCAGCACCGTCCGGCCCTCCACCTCCATGCGGAAGGCCACCTCCGGCCAGGCCAGCGCCAGCCGCCGCACCGCCTCCACCGCGTGCCCGGCCTCGGTGGGCGGGGTCTTCAGGAACTTGCGGCGGGCGGGGGTGGCGAAGAACAGGTCCCGCACCTCGACGCGGGTGCCCGGCGCGCCGGCGGCCGGACGGATCTCGCCCTTCATGCCGCCTTCCACGGCCAGGGAATGCGCCTCGTCGCCCGGCAGGCGGCTGGTCAGCGTCAGCCGCGCGACGGCGGCGATCGAGGGCAGCGCCTCGCCACGGAAGCCCAGCGTGGCGATGCGGAAGAGCGCCTCCTCCTCCGGCAGCTTGGAGGTGGCGTGGCGCTCCACCGCCAGAGCGAGGTCGGCGGGGGACATGCCGCAGCCGTCGTCCTCGACCAGGATGCGGCTGATGCCGCCGCCCTCCAGGGTGACGGCGATGCGCGTCGCCCCGGCATCCAGCGCGTTCTCCACCAGCTCCTTCACGGCGGCGGCGGGGCGCTCGACCACCTCGCCGGCGGCGATGCGGTCGGCCGTGGTGGCGGAGAGCAGGCGGATGCGGTCCATACCCCTCCTCTAGCGCCCGCCGAGGGCGCGGGGAAAGACCGTGGGCACCGCCGCCTGGACACGCGCCGCGCGAAGGACAGGACGGTTTCGCTTTCTCCGTGTGTGGCGATCGTCGATAATCGCCCTTCACCCTTCAGGATCGCGTATGATGGATGCGGCGGCGGAAGCCCGGACCACTCCCACCCTGGCCCAGGAACTGACCCAGCGGATCTATGGCGAGGACGTCTTCGCCGGCTTCGCACCGCCCCTGCCGCCGGACATGCAGGGTTGGAACAGCCGCCATGCCGCCTTCCGCGAGGTGATCGAGGCGGTGCGGCCGCGCATCATCGTCGATGTCGGCGTCTGGAAGGGCGCATCGGTCAACTTCCTCTGCGAGACCATGGCCAGCCTCGGCATCGACGGCGCGGTGATCGCGGTGGACACCTTCCTGGGCAGCCCCGAGCACTGGAACCGCGAGCGGCCCGACAACATCTTCGCCTCGCTGCGCTTCAGCCACGGCATGCCCGGCCTCTACTGGCAGTTCCTCAGCAACATGGTGCACCGCAAGCTGCAGGACCGGGTGGTGCCGCTGGTGCAGAGCAGTGAGAACGCGGCGGTGATCCTGAAGCGGCTGAAGATCGCGCCGGACATGATCCATATCGACGCCGCGCATGAATACGAGCCGGTGCTGCGCGACGCGCGGCTCTACTGGAACCTGCTGGCGCCCGGCGGCGTGCTGATCGGCGACGACTATAGCTGGAAGGGCGTCGCCAAGGCAGCGGACGAGTTCGCCGCCGAGATCGGCCAGCCACTGACGGTCAACTCGCCGAAATGGATCCTGCGCAAGCCGGGCCAGCGCAAGGCAGCCTGAGATTCGCGGGGCCGCCCGGCCGGCCCCGCTTCGCCCCGGGGATCAGGAGCGGATCAGCGGCGGAGTCTGCTGGTGCTGTACAACCCGCCATTCCTCATGCGACAGCCGCCGGTAGGTGGAGGTGCAATGCGCCTCATAGGGCTGGGTGCCCTCCCGTTCCGCCCGGGCATGGTAGGCCACCACGATCAGCCCCTCCTGCGGGCGCATGATCTGGCGCTGCGACAGCACCACCTTGCTCCAGCGCGGCGTGTTCGCCACGGCCTCGATCGCCTGCTGGCCCGTCATCACGAAGGGCGGCGCAGGCAGCACCATCAGGCATTCGTCGTCGATGCAGGCGCGGTAGTGCTCCGCATCGCCGGTCCACAGGCTTTCCTCGAAGCTCCAGACGCGGTCGTCATCCATCGCCGGTGGCCTCCATTCTGTTGGCTAGGTCAGATATGGCGGACCGGCGGGCTGCCTAGGGTCTGGCGGCGCCGGGAAAGGGTCGGCAAGGCCATCCGGCCGGCTCCCGGTGAGGAGCCGGCCGGGCCGTAGCGTTCAGGAGGGCAGCCCCTGGAGCTGCCGGATGCGCTGGATCAGCCCGGTGGTCGAGGGATCGTGCTCGCCGACCTGCCCCTCCGGCTCCAGCTCGGGCAGGATGGACTTGGCGAGCTGCTTGCCCAGCTCCACGCCCCACTGGTCGAAGGCGTCGATGTCCCAGAGCGCGCCGAGGCAGAAGACCTTGTGCTCGTAGAGCGCGACGAGCTGGCCGAGCGTATAGGCGTCGAGCCGGTCGAGCAGCAGGGTGGTGCTGGGACGGTCTCCGGGGAAGAGGCGGTGCGGCAGCAGGCGCTCGATCTCGTCGGGCGCGGTGCCAGCCTTGCGCATCTCGGCCCGCACCTCCTCCGCCGTGCGGCCGCGCAGCAGCGCCTCGGCCTGGGCCAGGCCGTTGGAGAGCAGCAGCCGGTGGTTCTCGGCATAGGGGTGGTTGGGGTTGGCCACCAGCACGAAGTCGGCCGGCACGGGTGTGGTGCCCTGGTGCAGCAACTGCATGAAGGAGTGCTGCGCATTGGTGCCGGGCTCGCCGAAGATCACCGGCCCGGTGTCATGCTCCACCGGCGTGCCGCCCAGCGTGACGCGCTTGCCCAGGCTCTCCATCTCCAGCTGCTGGAGGTGGGCGGGGAAGCGCGAGAGGCGGTGGTCATAGGGCAGGATGGCATGCGCCTTCAGCCCGAGGCCGTTGACGTGCCAGACCGTGATCAGCGCCAGCAGCAGCGGCAGGTTCTCTTCCGGCGGCGCGGAGAGGAAGTGCTCGTCCATCGCACGGGCGCCGGCGAGCAGATCGGAGAAGTCGTCCCATCCGCAGCCGAGGGCGATGGAAAGCCCGATCGCCGACCAGAGCGAGAAGCGCCCGCCCACCCAGTCGCGGAAGCCAAAGACGCGATCGGCCGGCACGCCGAAGGCCGCCGTCGCCTCGTGGTTGGTGGAGAGTGCCACCATGTGGCGCCGGGCGCCCATCTCGCCCAGGTTGCGCTCCAGCCAGCCGCGCACGACATGGGCATTCGCCATGGTCTCGGCGGTGGTGAAGGTCTTGGAGGCCACCAGCATCAGCGTGCGCTGCGGGTTCATCCGGGGACGGATGGCTTCCCAATTATGCGCGTCGGCATTGGCCAGGTAGAGCGGCCGCATCGGCGAGCGCACCGTCCAGAGCGCGCGGCTGGCCATGAAGGGGCCAAGATCCGAGCCGCCGATGCCGATATTGATGACGTCGGTGAAGGATTCGCCCGTGGCGCCGCGGATGTCGCCGGTGTGGACGGCATGGACGAAGCTCTGCATCGCCCGCAGCGTCTCCTCCACCGCCGCGCCCGCATCCTCCACCGTGCCGTCCGGATGGCGGGCGACGAAGCCGGCATTGCGCGAGGCGCGCAGCGCCATGTGCAGCACCGAGCGCCCTTCGGTCTGGTTGACCGGCTCGCCCGCCGCCATGGCGTCGCGCCGCGGCATTACCTCGGCGGCCTTGGCCAACTCCAGCAGGGCCGCCAGGGCCTCGTCATCCACCGAGGTCTTGGAGAAGTCCATCTGGATGTCGCAGGCCTGCCGGTGGAAGCGCTGGAAGCGCTTGGGGTCGGCGGCGAACAGGGGCCGGATGGCGCCGCTGCCGGGCCGGCGGGCCAGCGCGGCCACCCGGCTCCAGGCGGCTTCGCGTGCGGAAGGCGTCATGCGGCAATCTCCCCCATCATCCCCTCATCGGCCGGAGCTTAGCCGTAATTGCTCAAAGGCCTTCCGGTTGCCCCGCCACGGTGACGGAAAGTTCCGCCGGGGCCAACAGGCGGGATGCCACCTTGATGGCCTGCTCGCGCGTGATTGCTGCGAGGCGCTCCGGGCGGCGGGCCAGCCAGTCCAGTGGGCGGCCGTTGCGGCGCATCGCCAGGAGGATGGCGGCGATGCGGCGGCTGTCGGTGAATTGCAGCGGCTGGTTGCCGGTGAGGAAGGCGACCGCCTCCTCGATCTCGGCGGCGGTGGGGCCGGACTCCGCCATCCGCTTCCACTCGGCGCGCAGCACGGTGAGCGTCTCGCCGACCCGGGCATTGGCGGTGGCGCAGGAGCCGACCAGCACGCTCTGGTCGAAGATCACCTCCAGCCCCGCGCCGATGCCGTAGGTCAGGCCGCGCTCCTCGCGGATGCTGTGGGTGAGGCGCGCGGTGAAGCCGCCGCCGGCCAGGATGCGCAGCACCAGCTGCGCGGTCTCCCAGGCCGGGTCGCCCACGGGGATGCCGGGCTGGCCGAACAGGATGGCCGATTGCGGCGAGGCCACCGGCACCACCTGGGTGCCGAAATGGCGGAAAGCGGGCAGCGCCGGCGGGTCCTCCAGCTTGCCCTCGGGCAGGGCGCCGAACAGCTCCGGCAGCAGTGCGGCCAGATCTTCGGCGGTGATGGCGCCGGAGGCGGCGATCATCAGGCCCGGGGCGCGGCGGAGGTGCCGCGCCAGGGCGGCGCGGAGCTGCTCGACGGTGAGGGCGGCGAGGCTCTCCTCGGTGCCGCCGGCCGGGCGGCCCGCCGGGTTGTCGGGGAAGCCGGCGGCCCAGAAAGCCCGGGCGCCGCGGCCCTGTGGCCCTTCCAGCGAGCGCCGCACCATGGCGACGGCACGGGCGCGCTCGCGCGCCACCGCCTCGGCGTCGAAGCGCGGCGCCGTCATGGCCAGCCGGGCGAGCCGCACCGCCTTGGGCAGGGCGGGGACGAGCGCCCGGAGGCCGCCCTGGAAACTGTCGCGGTCGGCCGAGAAGTCGAGCCCGATGGCCTCGTCCTGCAGGGCATCGGCGAAGGCGAGGGCGTCGAGGTCGCCGGCGCCCTCGGTCATCAGGTTGGCGGCCAGGCGGGAGGCGCCCTCCTGGCCCTTGGGGTCGAGCGCGGCGCCGCCGGGCCAGGACCAGCTGATGCTGACCACCGGCACCGAATGGTCCTCGGCCAGCCAGGCGGTCAGGCCGCCGCCCTCCACCACCTGGATGGGCAGCGAGAAGCCGGTGCCGCTCATGCCGCGCCTTCCGGCAGCAGCCAGCCAATCATCGAGGGTTGGGCGAGCACGGCGCGGGCGGCCTCCTCCACCTGGGCGCGGGTGACGGCGCGGATGCGGGCCGGCCAGTACTCGATGCCCTCCAGCGGCAGGCCGACGGCGAGGGTGGAGCCGAGGATGCGCGGCGCGGCGCCGAGGCTGTCCAGCGCCAGCAGCGTGCCGGCGGTGATCTGGCGGATCGCGCGCTCCACCTCGGCATCCGTCACGCCGTCATCGAGCAGGCGCTGGACCTCGGCGGCGACCGCCTGTTCCAGCCGCTCGGTCGTGGTGTCGCGGCGCGGCGTGACGGAAAGCTCGACACAGCCGGTGCCGAGGGCATCGCTGTCATAGGCGCAGTGGGCGGTGACGGCGAGGCCGCTCTGCACCAGCGCCTTGTCGAGCCGCGAGCCCCGCCCGCCGCCGAGCAGGTGCGAGAGCACCTCCAGCGGATGGGCGTGGCGGCTGGCCTCGTTGTCTGGCGGCAGGGAAGGGGCGATCCAGCCGCGCAGGAAGGCCGGTTCCTGCACCGTCGCCTCGCGCCGCACCAGGCGTTCCTCCAGCGGGGCGGGCGGCGCGGGGGCGCGGCCGCGATGAGCCTTGGGATAGGGGGCGGGGCGGCCCTGGATGCCGCCGTAATCCTCCTCCGCCAGCTTCGCCACCGCCTCGCGCGAGACCGCGCCGCTGACCACCAGCGTGGCGTTCGCCGGCGTGTAGAAGCGGCGGTAGAATTCCAGCATGTCGTCGCGCGAGAGGGCGGCGACCTCCTCCGGCCAGCCGATCAGCGGCCGGCCGCGCCAGTGCTGGCGGCCCCAGAAATGCGCGTCCCACTCCTCGCGGAAGCGGCCGCGCGGCGTGCTCTCGACGCGCTGCCGCCGCTCCTCCAGCACCACCTGCCGCTCCGCCTCCGCCTCCTCGGCCGGGAAGCGGGCGGTGGCCATGCGGTCGGCCTCCATGCCCGCCACCAGCGAGAGCCGGCTGGCCTCGACATTCTGGTAGTAGGCGGTGACGTCGCGGCTGGTGAAGGCGTTGTCCTGCCCCCCCTCGCGCGCGACGCGGCGGGAGAAGGCGCCGGACGGCACGTGCTCGCTGCCCTTGAACATCATGTGCTCAAGGAAATGGGCGAGGCCGGACTTTCCCTGCGGGTCCTCCCCGGCGCCGACGCTGTAGAAGACATAGTGCGCGACCACGGGCGCCCGCCGGTTCTCGGCATGCACCACCGTCAGGCCGTTCGGCAGCGTCCAGAGGCTGGCGCCGAACAGCGGCTTGTCCGTGCCGGTGGACGGCAGGGAGGGGGCGGGCTGCGCCGCCGCCTGCGCAGGGGGCAGCACGGCGAGCGCAGGGATGGCGGCGGCAGCCGAGAGGGCCGCGCGGCGGGACAGGGCGCACATAACCCCATCAGATGGGCTTTCGCCCCCGCTGGCAACAGGCTCGCTCAGAACAGCCCCTGGAACAGGCCCTGCCGGCGCCGCTGGATGATCGCGGTTTCGCCTTCCCCGGCGCTGCGGCCGAGGGCAGCGTTCTCGCGCAGGCGCTGGGCCTCGCGCTCGGGGTCCACCAGGGTGCCGGGTGGCGGCGCGTCGCGCCAGAACATCAGGCGGTCCACCAGGCCGCGGCTGGCCTGCTCAAGATGCAGGCTCTCCTCGTCCACGCGCTGGCGGATATCGGGGGAAGCGCCGCCGCCGGCATGGGCCAGCAGCGCCTGCTCGCCGGCGGAGGGGGCGGCGGAGGCGCCGACACCGAAGGCGGCGCCGGGAGCCACGGTCGCCTCGCCCGCCTCACGGCCGCGCAGCTCCTGTGGGCGCGGCGTGCCGGGGCGCGGCGCCGGCAACTCGCCCAGCACGGGCGGCAGCGAGAGCGGCGCGCGGGTGACGACGCTGAACTCGTCCGGCGCGGCGCGGGTGAAGCCGAGCGTGCGCGCCGTGTCCGAGCCGCAGCCGGCCAGCAGCAGGCCGCAGCCCAGTGCCGCGAGGGCGGAGGTCGAAAGGGGGCGGCGCGCCCGAATCCGGAAGGGAAGCTGCCTCATGGCGTTTCCTTAGCGGTGCGGCGGGAACCGAACAAGGCATCGGCGATCAGCGCCGCGACACCCAGCACGATGGCCGCGTCGGCGAGGTTGAAGACATACCAGTGCCAGTTGCCGGCCCAGGCATCGGCGAAGTCCACCACCGCGCCGAAGCGCAGCCGGTCGATGACGTTGCCGATGGCGCCGCCGACGATGCCGCCGAGCGCCACCGCGGTCAGCCGGTTCTCGGCGCGGGCGATCCAGCGCAGCAGGAAGAGGGCGACGACCAGCGCCAGCACCGCCAGCAGCAGCCGGTGCCAGAGGGCCTCCCCGGCCAGCAGGCCGAAGGTGACGCCGCGGTTCCAGACCATGGTGAGGTCGAAGCCCATCCCCCCGAGATCGAGCAGCTTCACCTGCCCGATCTCGGGCAGGCGGAGCACCTCCAGCACCCACCACTTGCTGAGCTGGTCCGCCACCAGCACGGTGGCGGCAACCGGCAGGCCGAGCTTGAGGCTCATGCGCCGGCTTCGACCACGGCCTCGCAGCGCCGGCACAGCGTCGGATGCGCCGCCGACTGGCCGACCTCCGGCAGCACGCGCCAGCAGCGCGCGCATTTCTCGCCCGGCGCATGGGCGAAGACGGCGGCCACGCCCGGCATCCCCTCCAGCGCGGCGGCGCCTTCCGGCGGGGTCTCGCCGGAAAGGGTGAGGTTGGAGGTGATGCACAGCTCGGCCCAGGTCTCGGCGGGCAGCAGGCCGAGCGACTCGGGCGGCAGGTGCAGCACCGGCGCCGCCTGCAGGGATGAGCCGATCTCGCCGGCGCCGCGCGCCTTCTCCAGCACGCCGGTCACGGCGCGGCGGATGCCGCGCACCGTCTCCCATTTGGCGGCCAGCGCCTCATCCCGCCACGCGGCCGGGATCTCGGGGAAGCCCTGCAGGTGGATGGAGCCGTCCTCCGAGGGGAAGCGGGCCAGCCAGGCCTCCTCGGCGGTGAAGGGCAGCACCGGGGCGAGCCAGGCGGTCAGGCAGCGGTGCAGCGCGTCCAGCACGGTGCGGGCGGCGCGGCGGCGCGGGCTGTCCTTGGCGTCGCAGTAGAGGCTGTCCTTGCGGATGTCGAAGTAGAAGGCGGAGAGGTCCGTCGCGCAGAAGCCGTGGATCTCGGGATAGACGCCGTTCCAGTCGTAGTCGGCCACCGCCTTCCGCAGGCGCGCGTCCAGCTCCGAGAGGCGGTGCAGCACCCAGCGCTCCAGCTCCGGCAGCTCGGCATGGGGGAGCCTCTCGCTCTCCTCGAAGCCGGCGAGGCTGCCGAGCAGCCAGCGCAGCGTGTTGCGGATGCGGCGGTAGAGCTCCGCCTGCTGGCCGAGGATGGTCTTGCCGATGCGCAGGTCGTCGGCGGTGTCGGCGTTCATCACCCAGAGGCGCAGGATGTCGGCGCCGTACTGCTTGGTCACCTCCTGCGGGGCGGTGACGTTGCCGAGCGACTTCGACATCTTTCGGCCGGTCTCGTCCAGGACGAAGCCGTGCGTCAGGATGGCCTTGAAAGGGGCGTAGCCGTTGGTGCCGATGCTCTCCAACAGGGAGGAGTGGAACCAGCCGCGATGCTGGTCCGAGCCTTCCAGATAGAGGTCGGCGGGCACGGGCAGGCCGCGCGGGCGCAGCACGAAGGCATGGGTGGAGCCGGACTCGAACCAGACATCCACGATGTCCATCACCTGCTCGTAGTCGTCCGGGTTACGGCCCTCGCCCAGGAAGCGGGCGGCGGCGCCGGGCTTGTACCAGGCATCCGCGCCTTCCTCGGCGAAGGCGGCGCAGATGCGGTCCAGCACGGCCTGGTCGCGCAGCACCTCGCCGGACTTCTTCTCGACGAAGACGGCGATCGGCACGCCCCAGGCGCGCTGGCGGCTGATGCACCAGTCCGGCCGGGCGGCGACCATGGAGCCGATGCGGTTGCGCCCCTGGTCCGGCACGAAATGGGTGTTGGCGATGGCCTGCAGCGCCTTGCCGCGGATGCGGTTGGCATCGTCCATCGCGATGAACCACTGCGGCGTGGCGCGGAAGATGATGGGCTTCTTGGAGCGCCAGCTATGCGGGTAGCTGTGGGTGATGAAGCCCTTGCCGGCGAGGTGGCCCATCGCCTCCAGCGCCGCCCAGACCGGCTCATGCGCCTTGAAGACATGGACGCCCACGAAGCCCGGCGCCTGCACGGTGTAGGTGCCGTCATCCGCCACGCATTCCGGCACGGCGATGCCATGGGCGCGGGTGAGGTGGAAGTCGTCCTCGCCATGGGCGGGGGCCATGTGGACGAGGCCGGTGCCGGCCTCGGTGGTGACGAAGTCCCCTTCGAGCAGCGGCACCTCGAAGGCGTATCCACCCTCGGCCTTGTCCCAGCCGCGCAGCGGGTGGGCGGCGATGGCGCCTTCCAGCTCCGTGCCCTTGAAGACGCGCTTCACGGAGAAGGCGGCGAGGCCGACCTCCTTGGCGAAGGCGCCGAGCAGCGCCTCGGCGACGACGAAGCGCTGGCCCGCGCGCGGCAGGGCGCCGTCCTCCACGCCGTCCACGGTGACCAGCGCGTAGTCGATCTCCGCGCCATAGGCGAGGGCGCGGTTGGCCGGGATGGTCCAGGGCGTGGTGGTCCAGATCACCGCCTCGGCGCCGATCAGGTCCGGGCTGGCGGCCTTCAGGATAGGGAAGCCGGTGTAGAGGATGGCCGACTTGTGGTCGTGGTACTCGACCTCGGCCTCGGCCAGCGCGGTCTTCTCCACCGGGCTCCACATCACCGGGCGCAGGCCGCGGTAGAGCGAGCCGTTCATCAGGAACTTGCCGATCTCGGCGGCGATGGCGGCCTCGGAGGGGAAGTCCATGGTGGCGTAGCGTCCGGCCCAGTCGCCGGCGACGCCGAGGCGCTTGAACTCCTCGCGCTGCACGTCCAGCCAGTGCGCGGCATAGGCGCGGCACTCGGCGCGGAACTCCAGTACGGGGACGGCATCCTTGTCCCGCCCACCCTGGTACTTGCCCTTGGGGTTGCGGTACTCCTCCTCGACCTTCCACTCGATGGGGAGGCCGTGGCAGTCCCAGCCCGGGATGTAGTCGGCATCCTTGCCGTCCATCTGGGCGGCACGGTTGATGACGTCCTTCAGGATCTTGTTCAGCGCGTGGCCGATATGCAGGGCGCCGTTCGCATAGGGCGGGCCGTCATGCAGGACGAATTTCGGCCGCCCCGCCGACTGCGCGCGCAGCTTGTCCCAGAGGCCGATCCGCTCCCAGCGCTCCAGCCAGCCGGGTTCGCGCTTCGGCAGGTCCCCCTTCATCGGGAAGGAGGTCTGCGGCAGGAAAACGGTGCCGCGATAGTCGCGGGTCCCGGTGTCGGAGCGAGGAGCGTCGGAGGGCACGTCGTTCATCGGTCAGGCGTCCATGCCGCCGGGGAGGCGGGCTTCAGGCAGGGAAGGGAAGGCGCGCGGCGTGGGGATCCCGGCCCTCTGGCTCAGAGGACCGGGCGGCTAATTCGCGCCCCTGCGCGGAGAAGCATCCGGAACATAACGGGCTTTTGCGGCCGGGCGGGGCGGGGGTCAAGCGCGTGTTGCGGCGCAGGGGGAAAGTGTGGGTGGGCGGCGGGATGGCCTCGCGCATTGCCCCTGGGCGTCCACTCCGGCATGAACGCGGCCATGCAGCTTCTCTCTCCGGACGAGGCGCTGGCCCTGCTGCGGGCGCATCCGCGCCTGCAGGCGGCCACCGCGCCCGGTCAGCCCGGCTTCAGCCTGCCGACCTTCACCGCCCCGGTCGCCCGCTACGTGCTGGACGAGGCGCCGCCGCCGGAACTGGCCGCGCTCGGACTGCGGGTGGAAGGGGCGGCGGGGGGCAACACGCTGCTGCTCGATCCCAACACCCCCTTCGCCACCGGCCTGCGGCTGCGCTTCCGTGGCCGGGCGACGCGGGACAACCTGCTGGTGCTCGGCCCCGCCCCGCTGGTGCGCGGCGAGATCATGGTCGCCGGCGCCGGCAACGGCCTGGTGCTGGGCGACACCGCCGGCAAGACCTTCCTGCGCCTGACGCTGCGCGGCGATGACTGCCTCTTCTTCACCGGAGCAGGGCTGAGCGCCAACGAGGTCAATATCCTGCTGCAGGGAACGGGCCGCAGCGTCGTCATGGGCGATGACTGCATGCTCTCCTCCGACGTCACCATCCGCACCTCCGACTCCCACGCCATCATCGATCTCGCGGCGGCGGAGCAGGTCAACCCGCCGCAGGATGTCGAGATCGGCGAGCATGTCTGGCTGGCCAATGGCACGGTGGTGATGAAGGGGGTGCGGATCGGCGCCGGCTGCATCGTGGCCGCGCGCGCGGTGGTCTCGCGCGACCTGCCGCCCTGCAGCCTGGGGGCGGGGGTGCCGGCACGGGTGATCCGCAGCGGCGTCACCTGGTCGCGCCGGCTCACCCCCTCGCGGGCGGAGATCGCGGCGCTGGTGGAGCGTTTCCAGGGGCGGGGCTGAACCGGGAGCCGCCTCAACCCGCGCCGAGCAACTCCCGCGCGGCGGCGGCATCGGCCGCGATCTGCGCCTTCAGCGCCTCCAGCCCGGCGAATTTCCGCTCCTCGCGCAGATAGTGCAGCAGCGCGACGCCGATTTCCTGCCCGTAGAGATCCTCGCCGAAGTCGAAGAGATGCGCCTCGACCCGGCTCTCGGTTCCCGCCACCGTCGGGCGCAGGCCGATATTGGCCACCCCCGGCACGCTGCGCCCGTCCGGCAGCTCGGCGCGGATGGCGTAGACCCCGCGCGCCGGCTCCAGGTGCCGCCCGAGCGGGATGTTGGCGGTGGGGAAGCCGATGGTCCGCCCGCGCTTGTCGCCATGGCCGACCTCGCCGCGGATCGCCCAGGGGCGGCCGAGGGCGCGGACGGCGCGCTCGGGATAGCCGTCCTGCAGCAGCCGGCGGATGCGGGTGGAGGAGATCGGCCCGGCCTCATCCGCCACCGGCGGCACCACGCTCAGCCCGATACCCAGCCGCTCGGCGCGCTCTGCCAGGAAGGCGACGTCGCCGCCGCGCCGATGGCCGAAGGCGAAGTCGGTGCCGCAGGCCAGATGCTTCGCCTTGAGGGCGCCGTGCAGCACCTCGGTCACGAAGTCCTCGGCCGACATGGCGGCGAGGGCGGTGTCGAAGGGCAGCGCGACGACATGCTGCGCCCCCGCTCCGCGCAGCGCCTGCGCCTTGGCCGCGGCGAGCGTCAGGCGGAAGGGCGGGTCATCGGGTCGGAAATGCTCGCGCGGATGTGGCTCGAAGGTGAGGGCCACCCGCGTCAGCTCGGGGCGGGCGGCATGGGCGGCGCGCAGCACGGCATGGTGGCCGAGATGCACGCCGTCGAAATTGCCGAGGGCGACGGTGGCGCCCTGCGCCTCGGGCGGGATCGTGATCATCGCCGCGCCCTGCCGTTCAGCGCTCCGCCCGCCGCGCCCACTTCTCGACGGCGACGGGCGCGAAGCTCTCCAGCGCGTCCAGCGCATCCTCCGGGGTGGCGGCCAGCGTCACCATGGCGCGGTGCTTTGCGTGCAGGAAGCCTTCGCTCACCATATGGTCGAAGACCGTGGCGAGGCGTTCCCAGTACTGCGCGGTGTTGAGGAAGACGAGGCCCTTGTCGTGGATGCCGAGCTGCGTCCAGGTGAAGGCCTCCACCGCCTCCTCCAGCGTGCCGATGCCGCCGGGCAGGACGACGAAGCCATCCGCCAGGTCGGCCATCATGGCCTTGCGCTCGTGCATGGTGGCGACCACCCGCAACTCGGTGATGGCGCCATGCCCGAGCTCGCGCTGCATCAGCGTCTCGGGGATGATGCCGATCACCTCGGCTCCGGCGCGCATCGCCGTATCGGCGACGATGCCCATCAGCCCGACATGACCGCCGCCATAGACGAGGCCGAGGCCCCGGGCGGCGATGGCGCGGCCGAGCTCGCGCGCCGCGGCGGCATAGGCCGGATTGATGCCGGGATTGGAGCCGCAGAACACACAGACACGCTTCATGCAGATCAGTTCCTGCTGGTTGCACGGCCTCCGGAAGGCCGGAGCCGTGCGGGCCTGGCCCTGGGCGGGCGGGCTGGCGGCTGAGGCGGGCGCCGCCCGGCATGGCGCGTGCCTCATCCTCCGCCCGTTCCGCCCTGGCGGCACAAGGCGCCGCTCCTCCAGGGCTTAACGCCGGCCGGCCGGATGGACAAGCTGAACCGGTGGCGCGACAACCCTGCCCCCATTGCAAGGAAGGGAGGCTTCATGCCCGTCACCGAAATCGGCAGCAGCGAAGGCCTGCTGGAGGAGCTGCGCGGCTGGGTGGAGCACGAGACGCCCACCACCGACCCCGCCGCCATCGACGGGCTGATGGAGAAGGCCGAGGCCGAGCTGCGCGCCGTGGGCGCCACGATCGAGCGCATCCCGGGCGTGGAGGGCTTCGGCAGCCAGCTGGTGGCGCGCACCCCGGGCGAGGGGCGGCCGGTGCTGGTGGCCGGGCATCTCGACACCGTCTGGAGCCATGGCACGCTGGCCGGGCCCGTGCCCTTCCGCGTGGAGGGCGAGAAGGCGCACGGCCCCGGCATCTACGACATGAAGGCCGGCAGCTTCTTCGCCTTCCACGCGGTGCGCGAGATCCTCAGGCAGAAGGTGAAGACGCGCAGCCCGATCACCCTGCTGCTGACCTCGGACGAGGAGGTGGGCAGCCCCACCAGCCGCGCCCTCATCGAGCGCGAGGCAAAGCGCGCCTGCGCCGTGCTGATCCCCGAGCCTGCCGGCAACCCCGGCAAGGCCTGCGTGACAGCGCGCAAGGGCGTCGGCCGCTTCGTGGTGAAGGTGCAGGGCACGAGCGCCCATGCCGGCGGCAATTGGGAGGAGGGCGCCAGCGCCATCGTCACCCTGGCGCGCCTCATCACCCAGATCCACGCCCTGGTGGACCTGCCCGGCGGCACCACCACCAACTGCGCCCCCATCTGGGGCGGCACCCGACCGAACGTGATCCCCAACGAGGCGGGTTGCGAGGTGGATTTCCGCGTTGCCACCGCCGCCGACGGGGCGCGCATCGAGGCGGCGGTGCAAGCCATGGCCGGGCCGCAGCCGGAAGGCACCCATGTCACCATCACCGGTGGCATGAACCGCCCGCCGATGGAGGAAAGCCCCGCCGGCCTGGCGCTCTACGCCCGCGCGCGGGAGATCGCCGCCCGCATCGGCTACGACCTGCCGAAGCAGCACCGCGGCGGCGGCTCGGACGGCAACTTCACCGCCGCCCTTGGCGTGCCGACGCTGGATGGGCTCGGCTGCTCCGGCGCGGGCGCCCATGCGGAGTTCGAGCACATCCTCTGGCGCGAGCTGGCGCCGCGCTGCGCGACCCTCTGCGAGCTGCTGGAGACGCTGGGGGACTGAAGAAGCCTGGGGGAAGGAATTCCCCCAGACCCCCATCTTCCTTCTTCGAGTTTCCCGCGCGGGCGGGACACGCAGCCCAAAACTGACAGGAAAAAGAAGGGGGTTCGGGGGAATTCATTCCCCCGACCTTCTGCGTTGCGCCATGGCGCCCCCGGTGAGCTAATCCGCGTCAAATCCTTTCTCGCAGGAGCCCCCGATGGCTGAGGCCGACCACCTGACCCCGCTCCTGGAGCCCATGGTGCTGCTCGCCGCCGCCGTGGTGGCGGTGCCGCTGGCCAAGCGGCTCGGGCTGGGCTCGGTGCTCGGCTACATCGCCGCGGGGGTGGCGATCGGGCCTTCAGTGCTCGGGTTGTTCGGGGCGCCCGGCCGGGTGGCGGGGGTGGCGGAGCTGGGCGTCGTGCTGCTGCTCTTCGTCATCGGACTGGAGCTGAACCTCGGGCGCCTTTGGGCGCTGCGGAAGGACATCCTGGGCCTCGGCACCGCGCAGGTGCTGGGCTGCGGCGGGCTGGCGGCGATCGGGCTGATGCTGGCGGCGGGCTGGGCGGCGCCGGCGGCCAGCGTGGCCGGGCTGGGCCTGGCGCTCTCCTCCACCGCGCTGGTCATGCCGCTGCTGGAGGAGCGCGGCGAACTGCAATCGCCGCAGGGGCAGACGGCCTTCGCCATCCTGCTGCTGCAGGACCTCGCCATCGTCCCGCTGCTGGCGCTGGTGGCCTTCCTTTCGCCCATGGAGGCGGCGCATGACGGCTCTCCCTGGGCCTCGGCGGCGCTGGCGGTGGGCGCGGTGGCGGCGGTGGTGCTGGTCGGGCGCTTCCTGCTCAGCCCTTTCTTCGGCCTGCTCGGGCGGGCCGGCGCGCGGGAGATCATGACCGCCGCCGCCCTGCTGGTGGTGCTGGGCGCGGCGGCGTTGATGGCGCTGGTCGGCCTCTCCATGGCCATGGGTGCCTTCCTGGCCGGAGTGCTGCTGGCGGAGTCCAACTACCGGCACGAGCTGGAGGCGGATATCGAGCCGTTCCGCGGGCTGCTGCTCGGGCTGTTCTTCCTCTCCGTCGGCATGAGCGTGGATCTCGGCGTGGTGGCGGCGCAATGGCCGGTGCTGCTGGCCGGGGTGGTCGGGCTGGTGGCGGTGAAGGTGCTGGCGACGCATTGGCTGGCGCGCGCCTTCGGCCACGCCCCCGGCACGGCGCTGCGCACCGCGCTGCTGCTGGCCCAGGCCGGCGAGTTCGGCTTCGTGCTCTATTCCGCCGCCGCGGCGGCCGGGGTGATGCGGCCGGAGCAGGCGAGCCTGCTGGTGGCGCTGGTCACGCTCTCCATGGCAGCGACGCCGCCGCTGGTGCGCTTCGGCCCCGCCTTCCTGCGGAGCTGCGGGCAGGAGATCCCGGAGGAGGATTTCTCCGATGCCATGGGCAACGTGCTGCTGGTCGGCTTCGGCCGCTTCGGGCAACTCGTGGCGCAGGTGCTGCTGCGGCATGGCGTCAGCCTGACGCTGCTTGATTCCGACGTGAACCGCATCGAGGAGGCCGGGCGCTTCGGCGCCCGCGTGCATTACGGCGACGGCGCACGGCTCGACGTGCTGCGCGCCGCCGGGGCCGGGCGGGTGCGGATGATCCTGGTCTGCACCGACCGGCCGGAGACCACCAACCGCATCGTGGACGTGGTGCAGGAAGCCTTCCCGGACACGCCCTGCTTCGTCCGCGCCTGGGATCGCCGGCACGCGCTGGAACTGCTGGCGCGCGGCGTGGACGGGCAGATGCGGGAGACGCTGGAATCCGCGCTGGCCCTGGGGCGGGAGGCGCTGGTCGGGCTGGGCGTGCCGCGCGACACGGCGGAGGCGGTGGAGCAGGACGTGCGCGAGCGCGACCGCGAGCGGCTGAAGGCGCAGCAGCTCGGCGGCATCTTCGTGGCCTCGGACCACTACAAGGTGCGCCCGGAGCCGCTGACGCCGCCCCGGCGCGAGAAGCAGCCGGGGTGAGGTGGAGGCAGAGCCTGGCTCAGCCCGCCCGCCGGGGCCGCAAGGCCATGGCCGCCGCTGCCAGCATCAGGGCCGCGCCGATGACCTGCCGGGCTCCCAGCGCCTCGCCGAAGGCCAGGGCACCCAGCAGCAGCGCCACCACGGGCGAGACGAAGGCGTAGAGCCCGGCCCGCGCCGAGCCCCAGTTGCGCATCAGGCGAAGATAGATCGTGTAGGCGAGGAAGGTCCCGAAGACCACCATGAAGCCCAGGCTGGCCAGCGGCACGGGCTGCAGCAACGTGGCGAAGCGCGTGCTGCCGACCGGTTCGAGGAGGGCCGTCAGCACCGCCAGGCCGATGCCTCCGGTGAGCGCCTGCGCGCCGGTCAGCTGCATCGGCGTGACATCCTTCAGCAGGGGGCGGGACAGCACGGAGCCCAGGCAGTAGCTGAAGCTGCCGAGGATGATGGCCAGCACGCCCCAGAGTTCCAGCGCGCTGCCCCGCAGGGACAGGCGGTCGAGGAACAGGGCGCCGAGACCGGCCAGCCCGAGCAGCAGTGCCAGGGCATGGCTCCAGGAGGGCTTTTCCTCGCCGCGCAACAGGGCGAGGCTGTAGAGGCCGATGACGACCATGGTGAGGTTGACGAGACCGGCGACGCCGGAGGCCACGTGCTGCATGCCCCAGAGGATCAGGGAATAGGTGCCGGTGTTGACCAGCAACCCGGTCAGCAGGACCCGTGGTCCACTGGGGCCGCGCAGCAGTCTGGGAATGCCCGGTACCAAGGGCAGCAACAGCAGCGCCACCAAAGCGAAGCGCAGCGCGGCGAAGAGGATGGGCGGCATCGTGCTGATGCCGACTTTGGAGACGACCCAGGTGCTGCCCCAGATCAGGCTCATCAGCAGGAACAGCGCCGCATCGGCACGCATATTCTGGCGCGTCTGAAGGCCATCGGCCATTCCGGGGGTGGCGGTGCAGTCCGACATGAAAACGCCTTTCGCCAGTTGCGTGTCCGTAACGCAAGGCGACGGCGGAGGACGGCGTCAAAAGGGTTGATGCCGGGCATCAGTTTCCCTGCTTTCCGCAGGCCGGGAGCGTGATCTGCTTCTTGCCGTGCTGGCGGGGTCCGGGGTGACACTGTCACCCCGGCGGAGTTCCCCCACGGGCCGATGGGGGCAGCGCCCCTGGCTCCGGCCGTTGTCTATTTCGCCTGGGCGAGCAGCTTGCGGAAGTCGCCGTCGAGCGTGGCGAGCGCGCCGTCGATGCGTTGGCGGTGCGCCTTGATCCAGCTCTCCTGCGCCGCGAGGTCGTCCTTGCCCTCGCCGATCATGCGCGACATCTCGGCCGGCTGCGGGCCGCCGCTGGTGGCGCGGTTGCGCACGATGGCGACGGGGTCGAGGGTGGCGCGGAACTCGGCCTCGCTCATCGGCAGGGTGGCGTTCTCCACCTGCATCTCGTGCCGCACGGTCTCGGCATAGATGCGCTGCGCCTCGGCATAGGGGAAGTCGCTGGGGCGGATGTCGTTGGCCTTGGCGTAGCTCACCACCTCGGAGGCGAAGTGGTGGCCGACGCGGAAGGGCAGGCGGTACTCGCGCATCAGCTTGTCGGCCACTTCCTGCGAGGCGGTCCAGTCGCTGTTCAGCTCCTCCAGCGCGCGCTCGGGGCTGATCACCAGCGCGTTCAGCACGCGGTCGAGGGAGGCCAGCATGCGGACGGCGCTGGCGACAACAGCGGCGTTGTCGCGGGAGCTCTTGGCGTCGCTCATGCCGGGCGGGATGTTGTGCGCCTGGATGACGCGGCCGACGCCCGCGGAGATGACGCGTGAGGCCTCGGCGCGGGTGTCGTTCAGCAGGCCGGGGTTGCGCTTCTGCGGCATGGCGCTGGAGACGTAAGTGTTGCCGTTGCCTTCCTGCAGCAGGATCCAAGGGCGGGGCTGGGCGTACTGCGTCATGACGTCCTCGACGAAGGCGCCGACATGCAGGGCCATGCTGTTGACCACCGCGCCGATCTCGACCGGCATCTCGGTGGCGAGGATCTGCGCCGCGTCATAGGCGTTGTCCACGATGCCGGTGAAGCCGAGATACTTCGCCATGCGGTCGCGGTTCAGTGGCCAGCTCGTGCCGTTGAGCACGGTGGTGCCCATGGGCGAGAGATCGAGCCGCGCATAGGCCTGGCGCAGCCGCTCGGCGTCGCGCTTCAGCCCGGCGATATGGCCGAGCAGGTAATGGCCGTAGCTGTTGGGCTGGGCGGCGACGCCGTTGGTGTAGTTCGGCACGATGGTGCCGGCATGCGCCTCGGCCAGGCGCAGCATGGTGCCGGTGGCCTTGTGGAGCTGCGTGGCGAGCTGGAGAAGCGCGTCGCGCAGCATGGCGGCGCGCACGGTGGCGAGCATGTCCTGGCTGGAGCGGCCGGCATGCAGCAGCGTCGCCTCGACGCCGGCGGCCTCGATCAGCAGCGGCTCGAAGGTGATGACGAGGGTAGGGCGCTTGCCGTTGGGCTGGTCGCCGGCCTCCAGCACCTTCTCCAGCCCGGCGGCGATGCGCGGGGCGAAGGCGGGATCGAGCAGGCCCTCATCGGTGTTGATCACCGCGCTCGCCTTGTTGATCTCGCCCAGCCAGAAGAACTCGTCCCGCTTGGGCGCGGTCTGGGCCGAAGCGGGAAGGGTCAAAGCGGGAAGGGCAAATCCACACATCAACAGTGCTCCGAGACAGTTCCGGACTCGTGGCATGGCTTTCCTCCCCCTGCGCCGACCGGATGCGGTTTGCATCCGGCCGCACAAGAAGGAAGTGGTTTCCGGGCCTTGTCGAGAGGCGGCGGGCGGGTTCCGCCGGGAGAACCCTCAGCGCAGCAGGAGGCAGACCTCGTGCAGATCCGCCGCGACACGGTGGCAGAGGCGGCGGATTTCCTCGGTGGCGGGGAGGAGGTCCGGAACCATCACCGTGCGCATGCCGGCGGCGGCCGCAGCGCGGATGCCGTTATGGGAATCCTCCAGCGCCAGGCAGTCCTCCGGCGCGACGCCCAGGACCTCGGCGGCGCGCAGGAAGGGATCGGGCGCCGGCTTCCCGCGCGCGTAGTCCCCGGCGGCGATCACCGCATCGAAGCGGCCTTCCAGCGCGTGCAGGCCGAGGTTGTGCCGCACATCCTCGTGGCGGGAGGAGGTGCAGATGGCGCGCGGCAGCCCGAGCGCATCGAGCCGGTCCAGGATTTCCCGCGCGCCCGCCTTCAGGGCAAGCGAGGCCCGCATGGCATCGTGGTGCCGCAGCCAGGCGGCGCGGAAGGCATCCACGTCCCCCGCCGGGCCGATATGCGCCTGGAGGGTGATGCGGTTCGCGGACCAGGGGCGGCCCACCAGCGTCAGGAAGTCTTCGGCGGTGTAGGAATGGCCGAGGTCCCGCGCGGCGGCGAGGATCGCGTCGCGGGCGAGGATCTCGCTGTCGAAAAGCAGCCCGTCCATGTCGAAGATGACGGCGGCTGGACGTGCGGGCATGGCGACCTTTGCGGCGAAAGAGGCGCGCCCGGTATGGAGCGCGGAACGGCGGCCGGCAAATGAAACTCCGGCTGCCGTCCCGCGGGAGCTTCAGAACTCCAGGCAGATCTTGCCGAAATGCCGGCCGGATTCCTCGTGCCGGAAGGCATCGGCGATCGCCGCCAGGGGGAAGCTGCGGTCGATCACCGGGCGCAGGCCGGTGGCGTCCAGTGCGCGCACGAAATCCCGCTGGTGGCGGCGGCTGCCGACGATCAGCCCCTGCAGCCGGGCCTGCTTGGCCATCAGCGCGGCGGTCGGCACCTCGCCCTTGCGGCCGGTCAGCACGCCGATCAGGGAGATATGGCCGCCGACGCGCACGGCGGTGATGGACTGCTCCAGCGTGCCCGGGCCGCCGACCTCGACGATGTGGTCCACGCCGCGGCCGCCGGTCCAGTCACGGGCGCGGGCGCCCCAGTCGGCATGCTGGCGGTAGTTGAGAGTATGGTCGGCACCGAGGCTGCGCAGGCGCTCCAGCTTGGCGTCGGAGGAGGAGGTGGCGATGACCGTCGCGCCCATGCGCTTGGCGATCTGCAGGGCGAAGATGGAGACGCCGCCGGTGCCCAGCACCATGACGACGTCGCCCGCCTTCAGCCCGCCATCCACCACCAGGGCGCGCCAGGCGGTGAGGCCGGCGGTGGTAAGGGTGGCGGCCTCGGCATGGCTGTAGCCAAGGGGCGCCAGGGTGAACCAACTCGCCGGGCGGATGACGGCCTCGCGCGCATAGCCGTCCACGCCGTCGCCGGGGACGGTGGAGAAGTCGCCCACGGTGGGCGGGCCGTCCTGCCAGCCCGGGAAGAAGCAGGAGACAACATGGTCGCCGGGGGCGAACTCCTCGACCCCCTCGCCCACGGCTTCCACCACGCCGGCGCCGTCGGCCATGGGGATGCGGTTGTCGGCGGTCTTCATGCCGCCGCTGACCACGCCGAAGTCGTGGTAGTTCAGGGAGCTGGCGTGCAGCCGGACGCGGATCTCGCCCGGCCCGGGCGCGCCGGGCTCGGGCATGTCCACCAGCTCAAGCCGGTCCAGCCCGCCCGGCGCGCGCACCATGATGCCTTTCATCCACAGCCTCCTTGTCCTGTTCGGTGTGACCGTCGAGGGGGAAATGGGAGGCGGCGGCCATCGTTGCAGGGCGGGAGGCCGTTCAGGCCTCCACGATCGGGACGAAGCCGCCAAAGATCATGCGCTTGCCATCGAAGGGCATTTCGCCGAGCGCCTTCATGCGCGGGTCGCTCATCATGCGCTCATGCAGGGCGTTGCGCGTCGCCTTGTCCGGGTACTCCACCCAGCTGAAGACGACGATCTCACCATCCTCGGCCTTCACCGCGCGGCGGAAGTCGGTGGTCTTGCCGTCCGGCACCTCGTCGCCCCAGCACTCCACCACGCGCGTGGCGCCGAACTCCCTGAACAGCGCCGCCGCGGCGGCCGCGTGCTGGCGGAACGTTTCCTTGTTGGCGGCCGGCACGGCCAGGACGAAGCCTTCGACATAGGACATGGTTGTTTCTCCCTGTTGGCCAGGCGCGACATGGGCGGGCGCATGGCCGTTTTAGGTTGATATCAACCTAAAGCGGCCAGGTCAAAGCGGAGGCAGTCTCGCGAGAGCGCCAAGGTGGCGTGCGGCCAGGAAATCACGGGTGCAGGGGACCGTGCCCCCTGCGGGAGCAGTGCGAGGGGGCGGCGCCCCCTCCTCGGCGGTCTTGCGGCGTCAGGCGCCCATCAGCCGGTGGAACAGGGGCACCGCGGCGGCGAGGCGGGCGATGCTGGCCTGCTCGCGCGGGCTATGGGCGGTGTCCATCACCTCCGGCCCGAAGATGATGCAGGGGGCGATTTCCTGCAGCTCGCTGGCATCGGTGCCGAAGGGGCGGGTTTCCGCCTGGTGGCCGGTGGCGGCCTCGGTGGCGCGGACCAGCGGGTGGTCGGCCGGGGTTTCCGGCGGGCGGCCCTGGCGGACGATCGTCAGCCTGACCCCGACGCGCTCCGCGGCGGCCTCGACGGCCTGCACCACGGGGGTGGGGTCGATGCTGCGGCTGTAGCGGAACTTGATGCGGGCGGTCGCTTTGGGAACGGTGACGTTCACCGCCGCGCCGTGGTTGTCGAGGATCAGGTTGAAGTCGCTGAAGGGCGGCGTGTAGGCGGCGTCGTGCAGCGTGGTGTCGATGCGCAGGCGCTCGGCCAGCGCCTTCATCTCGACCAGGAAGGGAATCAGTGCCCAGTTGGCGTTGCGCCCTGTGCCGAGCGAGGAATGTGCCTGCACGCCCTCGGCCACGGCGATGAAGTCGATGTTGCTGCGATGGCCGCGCACGGGAATGAGGTCAGTCGGCTCGGCGACGATGACGCCGCGCGGCGCGGCGCGGCGGGCGAGGGTGGAGCGGTCTGCGATGGCGCGGGCGCCCTGTTTGGTGGTCTCCTCGTCGGTGGTGATGAGGAGGGTGGCGGGGAGATGCGCCGGCAGGGTGCGGGCGGCGACGATGCAGGCGGCCAGCGGCCCCTTCATGTCGGCGGCGCCGAGCCCGTGCAGGATGCCCTCGGCATCGATGCGGCCGGAGAAGGGGTCCTCCTTCCAGCCGGTGTCGGGGACGGTGTCCATATGGCCGGAAAGGGCGACGCCGCCGGTCGGGCCGCGGTGGGCGACCAGCACCTGCTTCGCCACGCCGGCGGCATCGGTGTAGTCGATGCGTTCCAGCTCGAAGCCGTCCAGTTCGGCGGCGATGCGGTCGGCAACGGCCTGGTTGGAGACGAAGGAGCGGCTGTCCAGCCGCACGAGGTCGGCGGCGAGCCGCGCCACGGCGTCGATGTGTTCCATGGGCCCTGCCTATCCCTTGTCGGGCGGGCGCTGGCAAGCCACGCTGCGACCCCATGCAAGACCCTGCCTATCTCGACCCCCGCAGCGGCCGCACCTGGCCGCTTTCCGAGCCCCGCTGGTGCGGACCGGAGGGCCAGCCGCTGCTGCTGACCGACCTGCCCGGCCTCAAGCGTGATGAGATCGAGGCCGGCGAGCGCAGCCTCTGGCGCTACGCCGCCGCGCTGCCCTTCCGGCCCGAGTCGCGGATCAGCCTGGCCGAGGGCTGCACGCCGCTGGTGGCGGGGGAATGGAACGGCGCCCCGGTGCGCTTCAAATGCGAGTGGTTCATGCCGAGCGGCAGCTTCAAGGACCGCGGCGCCTCGGTGATGCTCTCGCTGCTGCGGGCGCAGGGCGTCGATCACGTGCTGGAGGATTCCTCCGGCAATGGCGGCGCGGCCATCGCCACCTATGCGGCGGCGGGCGGCATGAAGGCCAAGATCCTGGTGCCGGAATCGACCAGCCCGGCCAAGACGGTGCAGTCCCGCGCCGTGGGGGCGGAGATCGAGCTGATCCCCGGCAGCCGGCAGGACTGCGCCGACGCCGCGCTGGCCCAGGCGAAGGATATTTTCTACGCCAGCCACAACTGGCACCCCTTCTTCCTGCACGGCACCAAGACGCTGGCCTACGAGCTGTGGGAGGACCTCGGCTTCCGCGCGCCGGACAACGTCATCGTGCCCTGCGGCGCGGGGTCGAACGTGCTGGGCTGCGGCATCGGCTTCTCCGAGTTGCTGCGGGCCGGGGAGATCGTCCGCCTGCCGCGCATCTTCGCCGCCCAGCCCGCGCATTGCGGGCCGATCGCGCGGGAGTTCCTCGGCGAGGAAGCCGTCGCGCCGCGCCCGACCATCGCGGAGGGCACCGCCATCGCCCAGCCGATCCGCACGCCGGAGGTGCTCTCCGTGCTGCACGGCAGCCAGGGCGGCGCCGTGCTGCTGGAGGAGGCGGAGATCGCGGCGGCGACCGGCGCGCTGGCGCGGCAAGGCCTCTATGTCGAGCCGACCTGTGCCCAGGCGGCGGCGGCCTTCGCGCGGCTGCTGGCCAACGGCACCATCAGCCGGGACGAGACCACCGTGGTCGTGCTGACGGGCAGCGGCCTCAAGGCCACGCAGCGCCACGCGGAGCTGCTGGGGCTGGCGCTGTGAGCGACGCCGCCAAAGGCGACAGTGGGGCTTCCGGGCCGCGCATCGCCCTGCTGGGCTTCTCCATCGAGTGCAACCGCTTCGCGCCGGTGGCGCAACGGGAGGATTTCCGCTGCTGGCTGGAGGGCGAGGCCATCCTCGCCGATGCGCGCAGTCCCGCCCCGGCGGCGCTCGGCGAGATGCCGGGCTTCGTCGCCGCCATGGATGCCGAGGGGCCCTGGCAGCCGCGTCCCGTCCTGCTGGCCATGGCCGAGCCGAACGGCCCGGTGGACCAGGCCGCCTTCGACGAGATGATGGTGATCTGGCGCGCCGGGCTGGAGGCGCTGCGCGGGCAGGTGGAGGGCGTCTACTGCGTGATGCACGGCGCCGGCCTGACCACCGCGCTGGACGACCCCGAGGGCGCGCTGCAGAGCCTCGTCAGGGAGGCGCTGGGGCCGGAGGTGCCGTTGGTCTGCTCCTACGACCTGCACGCGAACGTCTCCGAGACGATGGTGGCGCAATGCGACGCCTTCGTCGGCTACCGCACCAACCCGCATGTGGACATGCGCGAGCGCGGCGCGGAATCCGCCGCCCTGCTGCGCCGGCTGATGCGGGGCGAGCGCTTCCACCGCGCCTTCCGCCGCCTGCCGGTCGTGGCGCCCAGCGTCAGCCTGCTGACCGCCAAGGGCCCCTATGCCGAGGTGATCGAGTTCGGGCAGGAGCGGCAGAAGGTGCTGGGGCCGGACAAGGTGGCGAATGTCTCGGTCATGGGCGGCTTCGCCTATGGCGACACGCCCTTCAACGGCCTCGCCATCATCGTCACCGGGCCGGACCGTGATGCCTGCGAGGCGTTGGCGGATGCGCTGGCCAAGGATGCCTGGAGCAAGCGCGACCGCTTCGTCGCGAAGCTGACGCCGCTCAGCGAGGCGGTGCAGCGGGCGCTGACCACCGAGGTGCCGCTCGCCTTTGCCGATGTCGCCGACAATCCGGGCGGCGGCGGGGGTGGCAACACGATGTACATCCTGGAGGCCTTCCACAAGGCGGGGGTGAAGGATGCCATCTTCGGCGTGATCCACGACCCCGCCCTGGCCGCCGAGGCGCACCAGCTTCGCCAGGGCGCGCGCTTCACCGCCCGCTTCAATCGCGCCACGCAGGACAGCTTCGCGCATCCCTTCGCGGCGGCGGCGGAGGTCCTCGCGCTCTCCGACGGCAAGGTGACGGGGCGGCGGGGCATCTTCGCCCGGACGGCGATGGATCTCGGTGCCACCGCGGCGCTGCGGCTGGGCGGCATCGTGGTGGTGGTGATCAGCCGGCGGACGCAATGCGCCGATCCGGCTTTCCTGGAGCATCTCGGCCTCGACATCGGCGCCGCGCGCTGCGTGGTGGTGAAGTCGCGCGGGCATTTCCGCGCCGGCTTCGACGAGTTCTTCACGCCGGGTCGCATTGTCGAGGTGGATGCGCCAGGTCTGACCTCGCCGATGCTGGACCGCTTCAAATGGACCAGGCTGCCCCGCCCGGTGCTGCCGCTCGACCCGGAGACGCGCTGGAGCCCGGCCTGAGAAAGATCAAGCCAGCCCTGAACTTTGGCGATGAAGCGGGCGGAGAAAGAAGGGCGTAACCTTATTTCTGGTTGAAGGTCGGGGGAGTGAACTCCCCCAAACCCCCTCCTTTTTCTGCCAGTTTTCGGCTCTGCCGCCTGCCAGATTGGAAGACAGGCTCGAATGCTCCCCCCGGCCTGCTTCTTCGTGCTTTCTGCACGCTGATGCAGGAGCCGAAGCGGCCCAGCGGGCACGGCATTGTCTGCCGATGCGGCAGCCGCTACGTGGCGGGGCGCTTCGCCAGCGCGAGGCCGATGCCGAGCGCGACCATCGCGCCTCCCGATATTTCCCGCAAGCGGCGGATCAGGGCGGGACGTGCCGCGGCGCCTTCCCGGATGCGGCTCGCCGCGAAGGCGACCACAATATCGGCAAGGGTGTTGAGTGCGACCGACACGAAGCCCAGCACCACGAACTGCCATGCGACCTGACCTCGGGCCGGGTCCACGAACTGCGGAACGAAGGCAAGGAAGAAGGCGGCTGTCTTCGGGTTCAGCGCCTCGATCAGTACGCCTTCACGGAATGCCCGCCCCGGCCCCACCCGCCGCACCGCCGGCCCATCGCTCAAGCCTGCCGGCGCGTCCTGGCGAGCGGACTGGCGAGCGGACTGGAAGGTGCGCAGGCCAACCCAGATCAGATACGCCGCACCGATCAGCTTCAGCGCAGTGAACAGTTCCGCGCTCGCCAGCACGATGGCGGAAACGCCCAGGCTGCCCGCGAGGACGTGGACCATGCCGCCGAGTCCGGTCCCCAAGCTGGAGGCCACCCCTTCCGCCCGGCCGCCCGCCAGCGTCCGCGCAGCGACGTAGAAGATGCCGGGCCCCGGGGTGACGGCAAGCACCAGGGCGGCAGCGAAGTACAGGGCGAGCTGGGACAGGTCTGGCATGACAATGGATCTATAAAGGATTGAAAGCTCAGCGCCAGGCGGCCAGGGCTCTCGGCGGAGACCTTCCAGGGCACGACTTTGCTCGCAGGGTGGCCAGGCCGGATCGGATCGCGTTCTCGCCCTAACGCCATTCCTCAAGGATCAGGCTTTCCCGGGCGTCATAGTCGTCCGCATCCGGCCGCGTCATGGCGACGCCGGAAAGCTCGGTGCGGAAGCCCTCGGCCTTCAGCATTGCATAGGCATCGCGCCGCGCATGGGTCACGCTGGCCTGGAGGCGCCGCGCCCCGCACCGGGCGGCCTGCGCCGCCACGGCGGCAAGCAAGGTCTGGAAGCCGGCCGCGTCGCCCGGTCGCACGGCGGCGAAGCGGAGGGCCAGCGTGCCGCTGCCCGCCTCGCTGCCAGGACCTGTGTGGTAGAGCGCGAAGCCGATGATCGCGCCGCCCGCCTCCAGCAGGATCGTGTCCCCGAGCCGCTGTGCGGCGGTGGCGCGGATTTCCCGGCTGAGGTCCAGCCCTTCCAGTGCCGCGCCGGTGATGCGGCGGCAGCCGGACAGGACCTCGTCCTGCCGCTCCGGCTGGAGTTGCGAGAACAGCAGCGGCGGCGCGGCGGACGTGGCGGCTTCGACTGGCCGTGCCATCACCGCGATGAGGTGCCGCGAGAGGAAGCCGCCCTCCTCATAGAGGCGCAGGTGCCGCGGGCTGCTGGGCTGGGTGTAGAGTGCGGTACGGCGGGCGCCCCAGGCCTCCGCCGCCGAGAGGGCGGCGGCGAGGAGCCGCCGTGCGAGGCCACGGTTCCAGCAGTCCGGCCGCACGCTGAGCGGGCCGAGCACCGCCAGGCTGCCCCAGTCCATCACCGCGACGCTGCCAAGGATCTCGCCGCCGGCCTCGGCGATGAGGCAGCCCGTTGGATGGGTGTGCCAGCGCGGGCGGAGCAGGTCGGCATCGCCGAGGAACCGCATCGGGTCGGGCAGGCCGAACTCGGTGCCGAAGGCGAGGCGCAGCACGCGGTCTGCCGCTTCGAGGTCCTGCGCCGTCATCGGACGGATGGTCGTTTCCATGGGGCCTCCCTTGCCGCACCGAGGGTGTCAGCGCGCGCCCCTGCCGGCAACGGGGGGAGTGCGCGTTGCTCAGCGGTCGTCCGGATAGTCCCGCCCCGGGCGCGCCTTGTAGGTCGGCAGCGACCAGCCGCGCAGCAGGGCCGCCGCCCGCACCAGGAAGGCGGCCGCCATGCCCGCGCAGACGGCGAGGATGCGCTCCGCCCCCAGCAGCGAGAGCGCGACGAAGCCTGCCGCACCCAGTGCCGCCGCGGTGGCGTAGATCTCCTTGCGCAGGATCAGCGGCAATTCGCCGCAGATCATGTCGCGCAATGCGCCGCCGAAGGTGGCGGTGATCATGCCGAGCAGGATGGCGGCCCAGGGGCTGGCGCCGTCATCGAGGGCCGCTTCCGCGCCCAGCACGGCGAAGAGCGCCATGCCCACCGCATCGGCCCAGAGCAGCGGCACGAAGCGCCGCTCCAGCCGATGCGCGGCGAAGAACAGCATGATCGCCACGGCGGCCACCATCAGCGCCAGGCCGGGCGTGCCGAGCCAGAGCACGGGGCGGCCGAGCAGCACGTCCCGCACCGTACCGCCGCCGAAGGCCGTGGTGGCGGCGATCAGCACGAAGCCCACGGGATCGAGCTGCTTGCGCGAGGCGGTGAGGGCGCCGGAGGCGGCGAAGGCGGCCGAACCGACCCAGTTCAGCGCCTCCAGCAGCAGCGAGAAGGATATCGCCAATGTCTATTCGGCGGGCAGCGGGCGCACCGATTTCTCCGCCAGCGCCGTGCCGCGCGCGCTGCCCATGCAGAGCAGCGAGAGCGCCAGCAGCCCCGCCACCAACGGCAGCACGAGATGCGGGTAGCCGGCATCGAGCAGCAGGCCGAAGGGCACCGGCGTCAGCGCACCGCCCAGCGGGAGGCCGGAGGAGATGAAGCCGAAGACCTTGCCGATCTGCCCGGGCGGGGCGGCGTCCTTCACCATCACGTCGCGCGGGGTGCGGCTGGCGCCAAGAGCGAAGCCGGCGCCGAGCGCCATTGCCACGGCGACATAGCCCGATACAGGGAAGCTGCCGAGCATCAGCAGCAGTGTGATGGAGACCAGCGTCAGGCCGATGACGAAGCTGGCATGGCGCGTCGAGCGGTCGGCGAACCAGCCGCCGAACAGCACCCCGACGGTGGCACCGGTCATATAGCCGGTCAGCGCCATGGAGCCGATCGCGACGGGGATGCCCCACATCTGGTCCAGCACGGTGATGAGGAAGGCCTGAATGCCCGAGCCGGCCATGGCGGAGAGCAGGAAGAAGGCGAAGAACAGCAGCATGGTGCGGGAGAACAGAACGGAGGCGCCGAGGCCTTCATCCTTCGCCTTCGCGCGGGTCTGCTCGGCCAGGATGCGGCTCTGCAGCAGGATCGCGCCCACCACCGGCACGCCGAGCAGGCCGAGCAGCAGCAGGGCCTCGCGCCAGCCGATGGACACCGCCAGCACGGCGATCACCGGGGGACCCAGGGCGAAGCCCAGGTTGCCCGTCATGGTGTGCATGGCGAAGGCCCGTCCCATGCGCGACTTGTTGATGCTGCCCGCGAGGATGGCGTAGTCGGCCGGATGGATGACGCTGTTGCCGATGCCGGAGAGGATCGAAAGCCCCAGGATCACCCAGTAGTTCGGCGCGAAGGCCATGGCCGAGATGGAGAGCGCCATCAGCAGCGTGCCGCCGACGAGATAGGGGCGGGCGCCGTGACGGTCCACCAGGAAGCCCACCGGCGTCTGCAGCAGCGCCGTCACCGCGCTCATCAGGGCCACGGAGAGGCCGAGCGCGGCATAGGAGACGCCGAAATCCTCGCGCCAGATCGGGAAGAGCGGCGCTAGGCAGAGCATGTAGAAATGCGACAGGAAATGGCCAGTGCCGATCAGGCCGATGATGCGCCAGTCACGGCTGGGCGGCGGCTCGGCTTCGAGGCCGACAGGCGGCATGGGACGTTCCTCTTGCGAAGCAAAGCGGAACGCTGCGCCGCGAGGGCAGGCCTGTCAAACGCTGTAAAGGCAAGGCCGGGCCGCGCCGGAGGGCGCCGCCCGGGAGGGGCGGCGCCGCGTCGCGCAAGGCGGCTCAGACCTCGTCGTCGAAGCCGGAATCGTCGAAACCCGGATCATCCTGGAAGCCGGAATCGTCCTGGAAACCGGAATTGTCGGCATAGGTGTCGTTGGTGAAGCCACCCTGGTCGGGCGCCGCGTCGGGCTGCGTGGCCGGGTCGGTCCAGGGGCTGGAGGCCGGCACCGCTTCCTGCCCGAAGCTGCCGGCCATATCGCCGGCTGCGGCGGTTGCGGCGGTCGCCGCCTCGGCCGCGCCGCCCTCGAACATGTTCATCAGCATGTTGCCGAGCACCATGCCGCCGGCCACGCCGGCCGCGGTGGTGAGCGCCGAGCCGAGGAAGCCGGAGCCGCGCCCGGCCTGCATCATGCCGGGATTCATGCCGTTGGGCGGCATCACCGGCTGTGGGCGCGGCGACATCGGCACCGGGCGGTTGCTGCCGCCGCCGCCGAACATGCCGCCGAACAGCCCTCCACGGCCCTGCTGTTGCGCCGCCTGCGCCTGGCGCTGGGTGTTCTCAAGCTGCCACTCCAGCTCCTGGATGCGGTTCTGCGCCTGCACCAGGGCGTGTTCCTGCACGAAGGCGGTCTGCGTCAGCCGGTATCGCGCCTCGGGGTAGCGGGCGAACAGCTCGGAGATGAGCTGGTCGGCTTCCCGGTCCACTGGCGGCAGGGGCGGGCGGGACTGGGTGGCCGGCACGCTGCCGCCGCCCCAGGGGGAAGCCGATGGCTGCGGGGCGGAAACCCCCGCCATGCGCTCCACGAAGGCGGTGATGATGCGGCGTTCTTCTTCGGTCATGTCCGATCCCCGGGAGGGGCCTTTCTCGAACAGGGTGTCGTCCGTCCGCGCCCGGACCGGGCGCGGTTCAGCACTTGGACCGCCGCCGCGGCGCTTTCAAGAGAAAAATTACAGAACGTCCATGTTTCGCTCAGGCCCCGCGCGACAGGCCCAGCCGGCCCCATTCGATCACCGGGCAGCGGTCCATCACCGCCACCAGCCCGGCGGCGCGGGCGCGCTCGGCGGCGGCGGTGTCGATCACGCCAAGCTGCATCCAGACGGACTTGGCGCTGAGCCGGATAGCCTCGTCCACCACCTTCCCGGCCTCCTCGCTGCGGCGGAAGATGTCCACCATGTCCAGCGGCCCGGCTTCCTCCAGGCTGGCGGCGACGGTGGCGCCGTGCAGGCGCTGGCCGGCGAGGCCGGGATTCACCGGCGTCACGTCGAAGCCGCGCCCGATCAGGAAGCCGGTGACGCCATGCGAGGGGCGCGCCGGGTTGGCGGAGGCGCCGACCACGGCGATGCGCCGGGTGTTCAGCAGCAGGCTGCGGATGGTGTCGTCGCTCAGGCCGTCGATTGCCATTGTTGGAACGGGTCCTCAGTCTTTTTCGCGGTGGAGGATGCGGAGGCTGTGGCGCTCCAGCGTCAGGTCGTAGAGCGTGCCGTCGGCGCCGCGGGCGTCGTCCACCTCCCACACGCCGTCATCCAGGCGGACGGATTTGAAGCCAGTGAAGCCCTGCCCGCGCAGGGCCTGGTCGATCGCCGCCTGCTCCTCGCCGGTGGCGACGCGGTCGCCTTCACTGGCGTCGATGACGGTGAGGTCGTCCGGGGTCAGGCGGATGTCGCGCGCGTCATTGTTGCCGCGGCTGGCATTGTCCACCTCCCAGAGGCCATCATCCATCTCGATCTCGCCCCAGCCGACGAAGCCCTGCGCCCGCAGGGCAGATTCGACGCGGGCCCGCTCATCGGCGGTGGGCGCGCGGGCTAGCGCCGGAGCGGTGGCCAGCAAGGCGAGGGCCAGGGCGGAGGCGGCGAGACGGGGCATCATGCGTGGTCAGCTCCTTGCGGTGAACCTGTCCTCCCCCGAACGCGGCGGGGGAGGGTAAGGTTCCGGCGCGGCGGGCCCCCTCAGTAGATCACGACGCCGCGGATGCTCTCGCCGCGCGTCATCAGGTCGAAGCCCTCGTTGATCTTCTCCAGCGGCATGGTGTGGGTGATCAGGTCGTCGATGTTGATCTTCCCGTCCATGTACCAGTCCACGATCTTGGGCACGTCGGTGCGGCCGCGCGCGCCGCCGAAGGCCGAGCCGATCCAGCGCCGGCCGGTGACGAGCTGGAAGGGGCGGGTGCTGATTTCCTTGCCGGCCTCGGCCACGCCGATGATGGTCGAGACGCCCCAGCCCTTGTGGCAGCATTCCAGCGCCTGGCGCATCAGCGTGGTGTTGCCGACGCATTCGAAGCTGTAGTCGGCGCCGCCATTGGTCAGCTCGACGAGGTGGCCGACCAGGTCGCCCTTGATCTCCTTCGGGTTGACGAAGTGGGTCATGCCGAACTTGCGGGCCATTGCCTCGCGCGCGGGGTTGATGTCCACACCGACGATCATGTTGGCGCCGACCATCTTCGCGCCCTGGATGACGTTCAGCCCGATGCCGCCCAGGCCGAAGACCACGACGTTGGCGCCGGCCTCCACCTTGGCGGTGAAGATCACCGCGCCGATGCCTGTGGTCACGCCGCAGCCGATGTAGCAGACCTTGTCGAAGGGTGCGTCCTCACGGATCTTCGCGACGGCGATCTCGGGCAGCACCGTGTGGTTCGAGAAGGTCGAGGTGCCCATGTAGTGATGGATGGGCTTGCCCTGGCAGGAGAAGCGGCTGGTGCCGTCCGGCATCTGTCCGCGGCCCTGCGTCACGCGGATCTTCTGGCAGAGATTGGTCTTGCGGCTGAGGCAGTAGTCGCACTCCCGGCATTCCGGCGTGTAGAGCGGAATGACGTGGTCGCCCTTCTTCAGCGTCCGCACGCCGGGGCCGACATCCACCACGATGCCCGCGCCCTCATGGCCGAGGATGGAGGGGAAGATACCCTCCGGATCGGCGCCGGAGAGGGTGTACTTGTCGGTGTGGCAGAGGCCGGTGGCCTTCACCTCCACCAGCACCTCGCCCTCGCGCGGGCCCTCCAGATCGACCTCCTCGATCGAGAGCGGCTTGCCGGCTTCCCAGGCGATGGCGGCGCGTGTCTTCATCGGGGCATTCTCCTCGGCTCGGCTGTGACGCCCGGCCTAGGTGGCACTTCTTGCCCGGGCGCGAAAGGTGGTCATCTTTCCTCCCATGCAGATCCCATTCCTAAGCCGCCACCCCCGCGTGGCGCTGCTCCGCCTCTCCGGCCTCATCGCCGCCCGCGGTGGCATCGGGCCGGGCGGGCCGCTGAACATCGAGACCATCGGGCCGGTGCTGGAACGCGCCTTCGCGCTGAAGCGCGCGGCGGCCGTGGTGCTGGCCGTCAACTCGCCCGGCGGCTCGCCAGTGCAGTCCAGCCTGATCGCCCAGCGCATCCGCCAGCTTGCCGAGAAGCACAAGCTGCCGGTGATCGCCTGCGTGGAGGATGCCGCCGCCTCGGGCGGCTATTGGCTGGCCTGCGCGGCGGACGAGATCGTCGCCGATCCCTCCAGCATCGTCGGCTCCATCGGCGTCATCTCCGCCAGCTTTGGGGTGGAGGAACTGGCGGCGAAGCTCGGCATCGAGCGCCGCCTGGCCACGGCGGGCGAGCAGAAGTCCTTCCTCGACCCCTTCCGCCCGGTGCAGCCCTGGGAGCAGGAACGGCTGGAGCAGCTGCTCGGCACCCTGCATGGCGAGTTCAAGGCCTGGGTCCGCGCGCGTCGCGCCGAGCGGCTGAAGGCGCCGCAGGCCGACCTGTTCAACGGCCGCTTCTGGACCGGGCGCGAGGCCCTGCCGCTCGGGCTGGTCGACCGGCTGGGCGACGCCCGCGGCGAGATCCGCCGGCGCTTCGGGGAAAAGGCGCAGATCGTGCCCTTCGGGGTCAAGCGGCCGCCGCTGCCCCTCCGCCTGCTGCGCGGCGCCGCCGTGATGGTGGAGGAACGGGCGGCCTGGGGGCGGCTCGGGCTGTGAGCGGTGCAGGGGGCGCCGCCCCCTGAACCGCCGCCGGGGTGCCCATGGAAGTAACAGCGTCACCCCAGACCCCGCCATCAGTTGAGGTGCGGAACCTTTGCTCCGCCTGCACTCTGCTCCCAGCGTTCCGGCAGAAGGAGGAGACGAGCGGATGGACATCCTGGCCTCGAACGCCGCCTACGAAGCCTTCCTGCGCACCGAGCTGGGGCACGAGCTGGTGGAGGAGGCGCTGGAAGAGAAGCGCGCGGAGATGGCGGAGGACCCCTTCTCCTTCCTGCGCGCCACCTATTTCCGCTGGGCCGAGACCGTGCTCGACCTGCACCCCGAGCTGGCCGACGCCCCCGTCGTGCTGGCGGTGGGGGACATCCACCTGGAGAATTTCGGTACCTGGCGCGACGCCGAGGGCCGCCTCGTCTGGGGCGTCAACGACTACGACGAGGCGGCCGAGATGCCCTATGCGCTCGACCTGCTGCGCCTCGCCACCAGCGGCCTGCTGGCCAGCCCGGAGGAGGACCACCGCGAGATCGGGCCGATTGCCGAGGGGCTGCTGGAAGGCTATGCGCGCGGGCTGGAGGAGCCGGCGCCGGCGCTGCTGGACCGCGAGCGCGCCTGGCTGCGCCACACCGTCATGGTGCCCGACGCGCATCGCGACGCCTTCTGGGCCAAGCTGAAGAAGAAGCGGAAGCGCTTCGAGGCACGCAAGCCGGACGAGCGGCCCTTCCTCTTTCCCCGCTACGAGGCCGCGCTGCGCGCCGCCCTGCCGGCCGAGGCTGAGGAGCCGCTCTTCTGGTACCGCAGCGCCGGGCTCGGCAGCCTCGGGCGGCCGCGCTGGGTGGCGCAGGCGCAGTGGCGCGGCGACTGGGTGATCCGCGAGGCCAAGCCGGTGCTGCCCTCGGCCTGGACGCGGCTGCACGGCCAACAGGGGCGCGCCGTGCGCTGCCTGGAGATAGCCACCGGCCGCTACCGCGCGCCCGACCCCTGGTACCGCGTCACGGACGGGGTGGCGGTGCGCCGCCTCTCGCCCAACAACCGCAAGATCGAGACCGACCGGCCGGTTTCGCCCGAATGGGAGGGCGGGCCGGAGGAGACGCTGGGCCGGGAGGTGCTGCTGGACGCCCCCATGCTGGACGCCATGGGGCGCGAGCTGGCGGCGCTCCATCTCGGCACCGGAAACGCCTCCAAGGCCATCCGGGCCGATCTGGGGAAGCGGCCCGCCGGCTGGCTGCGCAAGGCGGCGCTGCTTGCGGCGCAGGCGGTGATGGAGGACCACCACCTCTTCGCCGCCCGGATGCGCAGCGGCGGCGCCTGACCTCGCCCGGCCGCCGGTTGGGGGCGGCGCGGCGATGCGCTAGGACGGGAGGGCCGACCACAGGAGGCCATCCATGGACCAGCATTCGCCGCAGACCGCCACCACCGCCGACCCCCGCCTCGACCGGCTGGCCGAGATCGCCGTGCAGGTCGGGCTGGGCGGGCTCCACCCGGGCCAGGAACTGGTGATGACCGCCTCGGTCGAGGCGCTGCCGCTGGTCCGCCGCATCACCGAGCAGGCCTATAAGGCCGGCGCCTCGCTGGTGACGACGCTGTTCTCCGACGACGAATGCGCGCTCGCCCGCTACCGCTTCGCCAGCGATGGCAGCTTCGACGTGGCGCCGGGCTGGATGTACGAGGGCATGGCGGCCGCCTTCCGCGGCGGCGCGGCGCGGCTCGCCGTGGTGGGGGAGGACCCCAACCTGCTGGCCGGTCAGGACGCCGAGAAGGTGGCGCGCGCCAACCGCGCCCGCTCCAAGGCCTATCGGCCGGCGCTGGAGCTGATCACCGCCTCGGCCATCAACTGGACGCTGGTGCCCTTCGCTACCCCCGCCTGGGCGCGCGCGGTGTTTCCCGAGCTGCCGGAAAGCGAGGCAGTGGCGAAGCTGTGGGAGGCGCTCTACGCCAGCACCCGCGTGGACCGGCCTGACCCCAAGGCGGCCTGGGCGGAGCACAACGCGGCGCTGATGGCGCGGCGGAAGATGCTGACCGAGCGGCGCTTCCGCGCGCTGCGCTTCCAGGGGCCGGGCACCGACCTGACCGTGGGGCTCGCCGACAACCATGCCTGGATGGGCGGTATCTCGAAGGCGCGCAACGGCATCACCGGCAACCCGAACATCCCGACCGAGGAGGTGTTCACCACCCCGCACGCGGCGATGACCGAGGGCACGGTGGCGGCCACCAAGCCGCTGGCGCATGGGGGCACGCTGATCCGCGACATCCGCGTGCGCTTCGCCGAGGGGAAGATCGTCGAGGCGCATGCCAGCACGGGCGAGGAGGTGCTGCAGAGGATGATCTCGACCGACGAGGGCGCGCGGCGGCTGGGCGAGGTGGCGCTGGTGCCGCATTCCTCCCCGATCGCACAGAGCGGGCTGCTGTTCTTCAACACGCTGTTCGACGAGAATGCGGCCAGCCATATCGCGTTGGGCCAGGCCTACAAGAAGTGTTTCGTGGATGCCGAGGGCATGACCGACGCGCAGTTCGCCGAGCGCGGCGGCAATTCCAGCCTGATCCATGTGGACTGGATGATCGGCTCGGCCGAGGTGGACCTGGACGGCATCGGCTTCGACGGCAGCGCGACGCCGCTGATGCGCAAGGGCGAATGGGTCTGAGCGCCATCCAAAACTGACGGAAGGAAGAGGGGCGCGGGAGAATTCGGGCCTGTCCTCGAATCCGCCCGAGGACAGAGCCGGGGGAGAATGAATTCTCCCCCGGAACCCCCTCTTCTTCTTTTTCATCAGTTTTGGCGCGCGGGCCGCAGGCGCTCACGCCGGGGCGCAAGCCGCCCCGGCGATGGCCGCCGCAAGGACGATCGGGAATGCCCTCGCCAGCGGCGCAACTGAAAACCGACAGAAGAAGGAGGGGGGTGGGGGAGTTCCTCCCCCGACTGGCTTCAGCCAGGAATTTGCGGACACGCCCTCATTCCCGCGGACTTTCTTCTTTCTACGGCCCGGGACAGGACACGGCCTCGGCGAAGCGGGCGATGATCTCCGCCGGGCTGTCGAAGAGCAGGGCGGGCTGGGTGCCGGCGAGGGCCGCGCGGGTGGCGTAACCCCAGGCGACGGCGCCGAAGTCCATGCCCGCCGCGCGGGCCGCCTCGGCGTCGCGCAACTCGTCGCCGATATAGATGGCCTCGCGGGCGGGGATGCCGGTCTGGCGCAGGGCTGCCCGTAGCTTGCGCGGCTTGCCGAAGAGCGAGGCGCTGGTCCCGTAGTGGCCGATCAGCCCGGCCAGGCCGGGGCCGAGGGTGGCGCGGATCGAAGCCTCGGAATCGGAGCTGACGATGGCCAGACGCGCCCCGCCCGCCGGTAGGGCCGCGAGCAGGTCCGGCACGCCGGGGAAGAGGGGGAGGGTGCCCGCCACGGCCTGCTTCTCCCGCCGGAGGTGGCGGATGATCCAGGGCAGCTTCCAGCCCGGAACTTCCAGGCGGAGCATGATCTCGCGCGGGCCGAGGGCGCGCAGCGCCTCCCCTTCCGCGGCGTCGATGACGCGGAAGCCGAAGCGCCGGGCGGCGCCGTTCAGGGCGCTGGTGAACCAGGGAAAGCTGTCGGCCAGGGTGCCGTCGAAGTCGAAGATCGCCAGCCGGTAGCGCATTGGCGGCGGCTCAGCCGCGGACCTGGGCGATCCAGTCGGCCAGGTTGTAGAAGTTGGAGACGCGGGCGATGCGGCCGTCGCGGACCTCGAAGAAGGCGCCGGCGGGCAGGGTATAGGTCTGGCCGCGCGCCTCGGGCAGGCCCTCGTCGGTGGCGAGATAGGTGCCGTGCACGGTGAACTCGGCGGCGGCGCGCTGGCCGGCAGGCTCGGTGAGCACCACGATGTCCCGCAATTGCTCGCGGTAATGCGTGTTCATCCGGGCCATGAAGGCGCGGAAGGCGGGGATACCAATCTCGCGGCCGCCCTGGTTGATGTCGTGCGCCACGTCCTCGCTCAGGAGGGCAAGCATGGCTTCGACGTCACCGGCGTTGAAGGCGTCGTAATAGGAACGGATCAGCGTCTCGGTGGCGGACATCGGCGATGGGCCCTTCCTTGCCGGGGGGTGGGGCGGGTCTTATGGTGCGCCGCATAACACGGCTGCAAGCCCAAGACCTGATAGACCGGAATGCCGCAGATGACTGCCTCTCCCTCGGGCTCCCACGCTGGCAAGCCCCTCAGCTTCCAGGACATCATCCTGACGCTGCACCGGTTCTGGTCGGCGCAGGGCTGCGTGATCCTGCAGCCCTATGACATGGAGATGGGCGCGGGAACCTTCCATCCCGCGACCACGCTGCGGGCGCTGGGGCCGCAGCCCTGGAAGGCCGCCTATGTGCAGCCCTCCCGCCGCCCGGCGGACGGGCGCTATGGCGAGAACCCGAACCGGCTGCAGCATTACTACCAGTACCAGGTGATCCTGAAGCCGAGCCCGGCGGACCCGCAGGCCCTGCTGATCGAGAGCTACAAGGCGCTGGGCATCGACCCCGCGCTGCATGACATCCGCTTCGTCGAAGACGACTGGGAGAGCCCGACGCTAGGCGCCTGGGGCCTGGGCTGGGAAGTCTGGTGCGACGGCATGGAGGTGACGCAGTTCACCTACTTCCAGCAGGTCGGCGGCATTCCCGTGGAGAAGCCGAGTTCCGAGCTGACCTACGGGCTGGAGCGGCTGGCCATGTACATCCAGGGCGTCGAGAACGTCTATGACCTGGATTTCAACGGCCAGAGCGTGACCTATGGCGACGTGTTCCTGCGGGCCGAGCGCGAGTTCTCAGCCTTCAACTTCGAGCACGCCGACACCGCCCTGCTGTTCCAGCACTTCAAGGACGCCGAGGTGGAATGCGCCTCCCTGGTGGAGAAGGCGCTGGCCCTGCCGGCCTATGACCAGTGCATCAAGGCCAGCCATGCCTTCAACCTGCTGGACGCGCGCGGCGCCATCAGCGTGACGGAGCGGGCGGCCTATATTGGCCGCGTCCGCGCACTGGCGAAGCGCTGCTGCGAAAGCTGGCTGGCGGGCGCCTGACGGCCCGCCGCCTCCGACCCTCTGCCCGACCGTCGTTCTCCCTTAAGGCCCTGTGATGCCCGAACTCCTGCTCGAACTGTTCTCCGAGGAAATCCCGGCCCGTATGCAGGCGCGCGCGGCCGAGGACCTGGCGCGGCTGATGGGGGAGGCGCTGAAGGGGGCGGGGCTGGCAGCCGAGGGCCTGCGCACGCTTTACGGCCCGCGCCGGCTGGCGCTGGTGGCCGAGCTGCCGGCCGGCACGGCGGCGGTGGAGGAGGAGCGGCGCGGCCCGCGCGCCGACGCCACCGGCCCGGCGCTGGAGGGTTTCCTGCGCGCCACTGGCCTGACCCGCGCCCAGCTTGAGGAGCGGGACACCGGCAAGGGCGTCTATCTCTATGCGGTGATCCGCCGGCCCGGCCGCGCCACGCCGGAGGTGCTGGCCGAGATCATTCCTGGCCTGCTGCGCCGCTTTCCCTGGCCGAAATCCATGCGATGGGGCGGCACCAGCGGCTTCGCCTGGGTGCGGCCTCTGAAGCGCATCCTCTGCCTGTTCGGCGGCGAGGTGGTGCCGTTCAGCCTGCTCCATGGCGAGGATGACGGGCACGGGCTGATGAGCGGCGACCTGACCGAAGGGCACCGCATCATGGCGCCGGGTGCCTTTGCCGTGAGAAATTTCTCGGACTATGCGACGCAACTCGCCGCCCGGAAGGTCATTATCGACCCCGTTGAGCGCACCAAGCTGGTGCGTGACGGTATTGCGGCGCTGGCCGCGGCGGAGGGGGTCGAGGTGGTGCCGGACGAGGGGCTCGTGGCCGAGGTGGCCGGGCTGGTGGAGTGGCCCGTGCCGCTGCTCGGCCGGATCGACGACGCCTTCATGGATCTGCCGCCCGAGCTGATGCGCACCACCATGCGGGTCAACCAGCGTTATTTCGCGCTGCGCCGGCCGGATGGCGCGGCGGCGCCCTGCTTCGCGCTGGTCTCCAACATCGCGCCGCGCGATGGCGGCAGGGCGGTGGCGGCGGGCAACGAGCGGGTGCTGCGCGCCCGCCTTTCCGACGCCCGCTTCTTCTGGGACCTCGACCGCAAGCAGCGGCTGGAGGACTTCCTGCCGAAGCTGGAGGGCGTGGTCTTCCACGCCAGGCTCGGCACGCAGGGGAGCCGCGTCTCGCGGCTGGAGCGGCTGACCGCCTGGCTGGCCCCGAAGCTCGGCGCCGAGCCGGCGCTGGCCGCCCGCGCCGCGCGGCTGGCCAAGGCGGACCTGGCCAGCGGCCTGGTCGGCGAGTTCCCGGAGCTGCAGGGCATCATTGGCCGCTACTACGCGCTGAAGGATGGCGAGGACCCGCGCGTGGCCGAGGCCATCGCCGCCCATTACCGCCCCCTCGGCCCGGGCGACACGGTGCCCTCCGAGCCGATCGCCATGGCGGTGGCCCTGGCCGACAAGCTCGACCAGCTCGTCGGCTTCTTCGCTGTGGACGAGCGGCCGACCGGCTCGGGCGACCCCTATGCGCTGCGCCGCGCGGCGCTCGGCGTCATCCGCATCCTGCGCGAGAACGGGCTGCGGCTGGGGCTGATCGACGTGCTGGCCGAGGCCTTCTTCGGCTATCCGCAGGCGCTCGGCACCACCGCCGAGCCGGAATTCGGCATGGCCGTGGCGCAGGAGAAGATGAAGGCCGGCTTCCAGCCCGCGCCGGGCTCCGACCACCCGCCCATGGTCGCCGCCTTCGCCGCCGGGCTGCTCGACTTCCTGGCCGAGCGGCTGCGCGTGCAGCTTCGCGCCGAGGGCGAGCGGCATGACGTGCTCGCGGCGACGCTCGGCGCCGGCGGCGGGGACGATCTCGTGCGCCTGCTGGCCCGCGCCAGCGCCCTGCGTGCCTTCCTGGAAGGCGAGGATGGCGCCAACCTGCTGACCGCCTATCGCCGCGCCGCCAATATCCTGCGCATCGAGGACAAGAAGGACGGGCCGCACCGCGCGGAGACCGATGCCGGGCTGTTCGTCGCGGCGGAGGAAAAGGCGCTCTCCGCCGCGCTCGATGCCACCCTGCCGCGGGCGCTGGCCGCGCTGCGGGCGGAGGAGGACACGGCGGCCATGTCGGCCCTCGCGGATCTGCGTGCGCCGGTGGACGCCTTCTTCGATAAGGTGGTGGTCAACGACGCCGACGCCCGGCTGCGGCGCAACCGCCTGGGCCTGCTGGCGCGCCTGCGGGCGGCCATCGACCAGGTGGCCGATTTCTCCAAGATCGAAGGCTGAAGGAAACCCGGTATGCAGAAGTGGGTGTATGGCTTCGGCGCCGGCCGCAATGACGGCAAGGCCGAGATGCGCAACCTGCTGGGTGGCAAGGGCGCCAACCTGGCCGAGATGGCCTCGATCGGGCTGCCCGTTCCCCCGGGTTTCACCATCACCACCGAGGTCTGCACCTACTACTACGAGCACAGCAAGCAGTATCCGGCCGAGCTGAAGGCGCAGGTGGCCGAGGCGCTGGCCCGCATCGAGGAGGCGGTCGGGCTGAAGTTCGGCGACGAGAGCAAGCCGCTGCTGGTCTCCGTCCGCTCCGGCGCCCGCGTCTCCATGCCCGGCATGATGGACACGGTGCTGAACCTCGGGCTGAACGACAGGACGGTGGAGGGCCTCGCCGCCGCCTCCGGCGACCCGCGCTTCGCCTGGGACAGCTACCGCCGCTTCATCCAGATGTACGGCTCGGTGGTGCTCGGCGTCGATCACCACCGCTTCGAGGAGATCATCGAGGACGCCAAGCTGGACAAGGGCGTCTCCGAGGACACCGAGCTGACCGCAGGGGACTGGACCCGCGTGGTCGGTGAATACAAGCGCATGGTGGAGGAGGTGCTGGGCTCGCCCTTCCCGCAGGAGCCCGAGGCGCAGCTCTGGGGCGCCATCGGCGCCGTGTTCGGCTCCTGGATGAACCAGCGCGCCATCACCTACCGCCGCCTGCACGACATCCCGGCCGAATGGGGCACGGCGGTGAACGTCCAGGCCATGGTCTTCGGCAATATGGGCGAGGATTGCGCGACGGGCGTCTGCTTCACCCGCGACCCGTCCACCGGCGAGAACGTGTTCTACGGCGAGTACCTGATCAACGCCCAGGGCGAGGACGTGGTGGCCGGCATCCGCACGCCGCAGCCGATCCGCAAGGGCCGCGCCAAGCCTGGCGAGCGCAGCATGGAGGAGGCGATGCCCGGCGCCTTCGCCGAGCTGATGCAGGTTCGTGAGACGCTCGAGAAGCACTACACGGACATGCAGGACATCGAGTTCACCGTGCAGCAGAACAAGCTGTACATGCTGCAGACGCGCAACGGGAAGCGCACCGCCGCCGCTAGCCTCAGGATCGCCGTGGACATGGCGCGCGAGGGGCTGATCGACGAGACGGAGGCGGTGAAGCGCGTCGCGCCCTCCTCGCTCGACCAGCTGCTGCACCCGACGCTCGACCCGAAGGCCGCGCGCACCCTGCTCTCCAAGGGCCTGCCGGCCTCGCCGGGCGCCGCCTGCGGCGTGGTGGTCTTCTCGGCCGACGAGGCGGAGCTGCGCGCCGCCAAGGGTGAGAGCGTCATCCTCGTGCGCATCGAGACCTCGCCCGAGGACATCCACGGCATGCACGCCGCCAAGGGCATCCTGACCACGCGCGGCGGCATGACCAGCCACGCGGCGGTGGTGGCCCGCGGCATGGGCCGGCCCTGCGTGGCCGGTGCCGGCGGCGTGGTGGTGGACTACCACAGCCATCAGCTCTCGGCCGGCGGCAAGGTGGTGCAGGCGGGCGAGACCATCACGCTCGACGGCGCCACCGGCGAGATCTTCCTTGGCGCCGTGGCGATGGTCGAGCCGCAGCTGTCCGGCGACTTCGCTACCTTGATGGGCTGGGCCGACAAGGTGCGCCGCCTGAAGGTGCGCGCCAATGCCGAGACGCCGCTGGACGCCGAAACCGCACGGAAATTCGGCGCCGAGGGCATCGGCCTCTGCCGCACCGAGCACATGTTCTTCGACCCCGAGCGCATCGGCGCCGTGCGGCAGATGATCATGTCGGAGAGCGAGGGCGGGCGGCGCGACGCGCTGGCCAAGCTGCTGCCCTTCCAGCGCAAGGACTTCACCGAGCTGTTCCGCATCATGGCCGGGCTGCCGGTGACCATCCGCCTGCTCGACCCGCCGCTGCACGAGTTCCTGCCGCACCGGGACGAGGAGATGGCGGAAGTGGCGGAGAGCCTCGGCGCCGATGTCGCCGCCATGAAGCGCCGGGCGCTCGACCTCTCCGAGGCCAACCCGATGCTCGGTCATCGCGGCTGCCGCCTGGGCGTGACCTATCCCGAGATCTACGAGATGCAGGCGCGCGCCATTTTCGAGGCGGCCGTCGCTACCGCCAAGGAGACGGGCAAGGCACCGGTGCCGGAGATCATGATCCCGCTGGTGGCCACCCGGAAGGAGCTGGAGATCACCCGCGCCCAGGTGGACAAGGTGGCCCGGGAGGTCTTCGCCGAGGCCGGGCAGAGCATCGAATACCTCGTCGGCACCATGATCGAGCTGCCGCGCGCGGCGCTGACCGCCGATGCCATCGCGGGCGTGGCCGACTTCTTCTCCTTCGGCACCAACGACCTGACGCAGACCACCTTCGGCCTCTCGCGCGACGATGCCGGCAAGTTCCTGCCTCACTACGTCGAGAAGGGCATCCTGCCGAAGGATCCCTTCGTCTCGATCGACCCGGAGGGCGTCGGCGCGCTGGTGCAGATCGCCACCGAGAAGGGCCGCAAGGTGAAGGAGCAGCTCAAGCTCGGCATCTGCGGCGAGCATGGCGGCGATCCGGCCTCGATCCAGTTCTGCGAGAGCGTTGGGCTGGATTACGTCTCCTGCTCGCCCTACCGCGTGCCCGTCGCGCGGCTGGCGGCGGCGCAGGCGGCGCTGGCCGGCGGCGGCACCGACCGCACGGCCTGATCTGCCGCGCTGCCGGACGAGCTTGCCTGCTCCGTCCGGCAGCGCGGGACGGCCGCTCCCCGTGATGTGGTTCGGATTTCGTAACGGACTTGGTCTAGACTGCTTGCCAAACCCGTGAAGGGGGCGGCCATGCCGGTCGAGCGGGACGTCGCACAGCACTACACACATGGGGCGCTGGAGCGCGCCATCCTCGATGCTTTGGCGGCAAGCGGCCGCGACGCCCGGCAGTTGAGCCCCTCGGATCTCGCCGAGATCGACGAGCTTCATCTCGGCTGGCTGGCGGCGACGGCGGAGCTGGCGAAGGCGCTCGGCCTCGCGCCAGGCATGCGCGTGCTGGACATCGGCTCGGGCCTGGGCGGGCCGGCACGCTATTTCGCCGACGCGCATGGCTGCCAGGTCACCGGCATCGACATCACGCCCGAATTCGTGGCGGTGGCCGCGGCGCTCACCCGGCGCTGCGGCCTTTCCGGCAAGGTCGAGTTCCTGAAGGTCAGCGCGCTGGCCATGCCCTTTGTGAGTGCCAGCTTCGACGCCGCCACGCTGATCCATGTCGGCATGAACGTGGTGGACAAGGCGCGGCTCTTCGCCGAGGTGCGGCGGGTGCTCCGGCCCGGCGGCCATTTCGGCGCCTATGACATCGTGCATGCCAAGCCGGAGGAGCCGCTGCCCTATCCCATGCCCTGGGCCGACGACACGGCGACGAGCTTCGTCGAGACCGCCGAGACCTACCGGCGCCTGCTTGCTGAGGCCGACTTCACGCTGGAGCGCGAAGAGGACCGCAGCGAGCTGGCGCTCCGCCTGGGGCGGGAGATGCGGGAGCGGGCGACGCAGCCCGGCCGGCCAGCGCTCGGCCTGCACGTGGTGATGGGCGAGGGGACGCACCAGCGGCTGGCCAACGTGACGGACGCGCTGGAGCGCGGCATCATCGCGCCGGTGGCCTTCATCGCCCGCGCCGGCTGAGCGCGGGCGCCGGCCGGCTCAGCCCGCCGCCTGCTCCGGCAGGCGCATCCAGCCCGGCACGCGCGGCACCAGCACCGCCTCGCCGCAGGCCAGGCGCTCACCCTCCCGCAACGGCAGGCGCAGCAGGGCGAGGCCCAGCCCGTCCGGATGGCCGGAGCGCATCTCGCCCACCTCCGTGCCCTCGCGCAGAACCGGCGTGCCGGGGGCGGGTAGCGGGCCCTCCACCGCCACCGGAACCAGCCGCCGCTTCAGCAGGCCGCGATACTTGGTGCGGGCGGTCAGTTCCTGGCCCATGTAGCAGCCCTTGCTCCAGGAGACGCCGCCGAGCTCGTCGAAGCCGGCCTCCAGCAACACGGACTTTTCCGCCTCCAGGTCGGGCGCGCCGTCGGGCAGGCCGAGCGCGAGGCGGTGCCGGGCATAGTCGCCGGCCTGACCGGGCAGGGTTCGCCCAGCAGGAAGGATGGCGCGCCAGCCGGCCTCCGGCAGGCGCGGGTCGGGGGCGGCGATGGCCTCCGGTGGCGGCGTGGCCTCGTCCCAGCCTGTCCAGACGGCGAGGTCGGGCCGTTCGGCCAGCGCCACGCGGGAGCGCAGGCGGAAGCGCGAGAGGCGCTGCACCAGCATGGCGGCCTGGGCGGCCGGCACGTCCAGCAGCAGGCGTTCGCCTTCGGCCAGGATGAAGAAATCGGCCAGCCACTTGCCCTGCGGGGTCAGCAGCGCGGCCCAGACGGCATGGCCGGGCGTCGCCTGCGTGACGTCGTTGGACACGAGGCCCTGCAGGAAGCTGAGGCGGTCCTCGCCGGAGAGTTCCACCACGGCACGATCGGGAAGGGGGGCTATGGGCATGCCAAAGATTTTGGCAGGGGATGCCGCGCCGACAAGCCACGCTGCTGCACGCCGCCCCCCAACCATGCTATGCGCGCGCCAACCATGCGCATCCTCTTCGTAACCGCCACCCGCATCGGGGATGCGGTGCTCTCCACCGGGCTGCTGGACCACCTGCTGCGGACCTATCCGCAGGCACGGATCACCGTGGCCTGCGGCCCGGCGGCGGAGGGGGTCTTCGCCCGGATGCCGCAGCGCGCCGCCACCATCGTGCTGGAGAAGCGCCGCTTCTCGCTGCACTGGCTGGCGCTCTGGGCCCAGGTGGCGCGGCATCGCTGGGACCTGGTGGTGGACCTGCGCGGCTCCGCCCTTTCCTGGCTGGTACCCGCGCGGGCGCGGGCGGTGATGCGCGGCGGGCGCCGCCCCGGCCACAAGCTGCTGCATCTCGGGCAGGTGCTGCGGCTGACGCCGGCGCCGCGCCCGGTCGCCTGGTTCGACGCCGCGGATGTCGCGCGGGCGGAGGCGGTGCTGCCAGGGGAGGGGCCGTTCATCGCCCTGGGTCCGAGCGCCAACTGGCCGGGCAAGGTCTGGCCGCCGGAGCGCTTCGTGGAGCTTTTCCGGGCCCTCACCGCGCCGGAGGGCCCGCTGCCCGGGGCGCGCCCGGTGATCCTGGGCGGGCCGGGCGAGACCGAGGCCAACATGGCGGCCCCGGTGCTGCGGGCGCTGCCGGGCGCGGTGGACCTGGTGGGGCGCCTCTCCCTGCCGGAGGCAGCCGCGGTGCTGACCCGCTGTGCGCTCTTCGTCGGCAATGATTCCGGGTTGATGCATCTCTCCGCCGCCGCCGGGGCGCCGACGCTCGGCCTGTTCGGCCCGACCCAGGCCAGTGAATATGCGCCGGTCGGCCGCCGGGCGCGGGTGGTGATGGCGGAGGGGCCGCCCGGCCATGCGCCGATGGAGGCGCTGAGCGTCGATGCCGCGCTGGAAGGCGCCATCGCCCTGCTGGGCCGGCCGGAAGTGGCGGCGGCATGAGGCTGGCCCAGGTGATGGCCGGCAGCACGATGGGCGGGGCCGAGGGTTTCTACGAACGGCTCACCCTGGCGCTGCACACGGCCGGGGATGAGGTGCTTTCCGTCATCCGCAGCGACCCGGCGCGCGCCGCCCGGCTGGCGGTGCACGGGCTGGCGCCGGTGCAACTCCGCTTCGGCACCTGGCTCGACCTGCCGACCCGGCTGCGCCTGCGGACAAAGCTGCACGGCTTCCAGCCCGAGGTGGTGGTGGCCTGGATGAACCGTGCCGCCAGCTTCACCCCACCCGGCCCCTGGACCCTGGTGGGGCGGCTGGGCGGCTACTACGACCTGAAATACTACCGCCATTGTGACCACCTCGTCGGCAACACGCGTGACCTGGTGGCCTGGATGGTGCGCCAGGGCTGGCCGCGGGAGCGGGCGCACTACCTGCCGAATTTTGTGGACGACATGAGCGAGGTGTTGCCCGCCGAGCTGGCGCTGCCACCGGGCGCGACCTCCGGAGCGCCGCGCCTGCTGGCGCTGGGCCGGCTGCACCGAAACAAGGGCTTCGACACGCTGCTGCGCGCCCTGCCGGCCATTCCCGGCGCCGTGCTGACCATCGCCGGCGAGGGGCCGGAGCGCGAGGCGCTGACCCGGCTGGCGACGGAGCTGGGCGTGGCGGACCGCGTGCAGCTCCTGGGCTGGCGGCAGGATTCCGGCGCGCTGCTGGCGGCCTGCGACGTCTTTATCTGCTCCTCGCGCCACGAGCCGCTGGGCAACATCGTGCTGGAGGCCTGGAGCGCGGGCCGGCCAGTGGTGGCCGTGGCGGCGCAGGGACCCTCGGAGCTGATCCGGGACGGCGAGACGGGCGTGCTGGTGCCGCCCGAGTCGCCGGAGGCGCTGGCGGTCGCCATCAAGGCCCTGCTGCAGGATCCGGAACGCCGCGCCGCCCTCGGCGAGGCGGGGCGCGCCGCCTATGCCGCCGGCTTTGCCGCGGGGCCGGTGCTTGCGCGCTGGCGCGGCTTTCTGCAACAGGTGGCGCCGCCTCCCGCTGCCGCCCCGGCGAGGTCCTTGTCTGTCGAAGCGCCGGGCGGGCGGAGCTGACTCGCGCATGTGCGGCATCGCCGGCCTCATCCTGAAGCAGGGACTTGTTCCGGACGCGGCGCTGCTGCAGCGGATGACGGCTGCCCTCGCGCATCGCGGCCCGGACGGCGGCGGACACCATGTGGCGGGGAATGTCGCGCTGGCGCATACCCGGCTCGCCATCATCGACCTCGCCACCGGGGACCAGCCGCTCTTCGCGGGGCCGGCGGCGCTGGTCGGCAATGGCGAGGTGTACAACTACCGCGAGCTGCGGACGGAGCATGTGCTCTCCTGCTCCACCGGCAGCGACTGCGAGCCGCCGCTGCACCTGTTCCGCCGCGACGGCCTGGCCTTCGCCGACACGCTGCGCGGCATGTACGCCTTCGCCATCCATGACCGGGTGGAGCGCGAGGTGGTGCTGGCGCGCGACCCCTTCGGCATCAAGCCGCTCTACACCGCCGAGGTGGAGGGGGGCATCGCCTTCGCCTCCGAGCCGCAGGCGCTGATCGCCGCCGGGCTGGTGGCACCCCGCGTGCGCGCCGAGGCGCGCTCCGAGCTGCTGCAGATGCAGTTCACCACCGGCGCGGAGACGATCTTCGAGGGCATCCGCCGCGTGCTGCCCGGCGAGAGCATCGCCATCGCCGAGGGCAAGGTGCTGGAGCGGCACCGGCGCGCCGCGCTGCCGGAGGGCGGGCCGGTCCCGGTCGGCGAGGAGGAGGCGCTGGCCCGTTTCGAGGCCGCCTTCCGCGACAGCGTGGACCTGCACCAGCGCAGCGACGTGCCCTATGGCATGTTCCTCTCCGGGGGCACCGACAGTGCCGCGGTGCTGGCCATGATGGCGCGGCTGAACGAGAGCCCGGTGCGCGCCTTCACCGCCGGCTTCGACGTGCCCGGCGCCGCCGATGAACGCGAGCGCGCCGCCGCCCTGGCCAAGGCGGCCGGGGCGAAGCACGAGACGATTCTGGTGAGCGAGGCGGAGGTCTGGCGGCACCTGCCGGAGATCGTCGCGGGCATGGACGACCCGGCCGCCGACTACGCGATCATCCCCACCTGGTTCCTGGCCCGCCGCGCCCGGCAGGAGGTGAAGGTGGTGCTCTCCGGCGAGGGCGGCGACGAGATGCTGGGCGGCTATGGCCGTTACCGCGCCGCCATGCGGCCCTGGTGGCTGGGCGGCAAGGCGCCGCGCACCCGCGGCTCCTTCGACCTCCTGGATGTGCTGCGCGCCCCGCCGACCGGCTGGCGCGACGGCACCGCCGCCGCCGAGGCCGCCGCCGCCTCCCCCGGCCGCACCCGGCTGATGGCCGCGCAGGCGCTGGATGTGGCGGACTGGCTGCCCAATGACCTGCTGCTGAAGCTCGACCGCTGCCTGATGGCGCATGGCGTGGAGGGCCGCACGCCCTTCCTGGACACCGCCGTGGCTGAGGCGGTGTTCCGGCTGCCGGATGCGCTGAAGGTGCGCAAGGGCATGGGCAAGTGGCTGCTGCGCGAGTGGCTGGCGCGCAACTTCCCCGCCGCTGAGCCGCATCGGCCCAAGCAAGGCTTCACCGTGCCGATCGGCGCCTGGATCGGGCATGTGGGGGAGAAGCTGGGGCCATTGGTCGCAGCGCAACCAGGGGTGATGGAGATCGCGAAGCCGGCGAAAGTGACGGCGCTGTTCAAGGCCGCGGCCGGCAAGCGCGAAGGCTTCGCGGCCTGGCACCTGCTGTTCTACGCGCTGTGGCACCGGCGGCATGTCGAAGGCATCGTGCCGCAGGGCGATACGCTGGAATACCTCGCGGCCCGCTGACACCGGCCGCCGTGCTTGGCGAGGCGGGCGGAATATGGGAGGTTGACCGATGCGAGAACGACCGACCCCCCGTGCCCGCCTGCTCACCGCCCCAAGAATTCGCCTGCTGGAACAACTTCTGCTGACCGGTGTGGCCTTTTCCGGCCTGCTTGCGGTCCTGCACCTGCTGCGGCTGGGCTAGAACAGCCTCCGCTCGCCCCGCGCTCAGTTCAACCCCTCTGCCTCTCCGTTTTGGCGTGTACTCTTCCGATCAGGTGAATCCGCCTGATCGGGGCCTGCTCTTGCGCACCTTCCGCGATCCGGCTGCACAACTCCATGCGATTGGCCAAATACGCGCAGGACTCCGCCGGAAGGTCACGCATTCGTTTCGTGCAGCGCAAGAAAGCCGGAATTTAGATTCATCCTGATTCTACGGCCTGCGTTCCTGACGTGAGCGGTGGCGCACGGTGGAGACGGAAGAGCCGTCAGCTTTTCGTGCTTCTACCAAAAGGTGGACGGGTTCCATGCGAGTCCTGGGAAGGATCTGCCACTTACCGCCCCGGTGGTGGCATCTGAGGAAGGAGGCGCATCCAAACGGCTGCGGACTTTCCTGCAGCATCAACAACCATCCGGCCAGTTCCAACCCACCATCGGCCACACCCCTGATCGTGCGATGTGGCTTGGCGGCGCAGGCATGAGGCCTTTTTCCGCGCCGCCCGGGCTTCAGGAGGCGCGGGAGACCTCCACGGCGGCCAGCCAGCCCCCCCATGTGAGCCTGCTCGATCCCGCGGAACTGACCACGAGGCATCTGGCGGCTTGGCGGAACTTCCAGCACCTCAGTCCCGCACTGGAAAGTCCGTATCTGACCCCGGAATTCCTGCGCATCGCCGCACGCGTGCGGCCAGGCGTGCAGGTCGCGGTGGCTGAGGAAGGGCGAGGGATCGCTGGCTTCTTCCCGTTCGAGCGGCGCCGTGGTGACATCGGCCGGCCAGTCGGGGGGCCGTTCTCGGACGTCCAGGCGGTGCTGGCCGCACCCTGGTGGGACTGGGACCCCAGGCAGTTTGTTCGCGCAGCCGGGCTGTCCGTCTACGACTTCACCTTCCAGCGCATGGAGCAGCGGCCCTTCTGCCCTTTTGCTCGGGCGAAGAAGGTTTCCCACACCATCGACCTCTCGCGGGGCTTCGACGCCTATGTGGCGGAATGCCGTGAGCAGGCGCGGGGCCGGGCTGCCCTCTCCTCCGGCCTGCCGCACCAGACCCTCGCCCGTGCGCGCAAGCTGGCGCGGCAGTTCGGACCTCTCCGCTTCACGATGCACGAGCCGGATCCCGCCGTCCTGCGCCTGGTCCTCCGCTGGAAGAGCGCCCAGTACCGCAGGACAGGCCTGTTCGACGCCTTCGCGCTACGCTGGACCACAGAACTGCTGGAGCGCATCCATGCCACCCAGACGGAGACCTTCGCGGGCGTTCTCTCGACGCTCTCGGTGGGCGACCGCGTTGTCGCAGGCCATATGGGAATGCGCTCCGCCTCGGTGCTGCACTGGTGGTTTCCGAGCTACGACGTGGCCTGCGCGAAGTTCTCGCCGGGCCACATCCTGCTGATGGAGGCCTGCCGCCACGCCGCCACTCACGGAATCCGCACCATCGAGCTCGGCGAGGCGAACGAGTACTACAAGCTGCTGGTGACGAACGCGGGGGTAGAGGTTGGCGCGGGCTTTGTGGGCCTGCCCTCGCTGCCTGACCAACTGCGGCGGATGCGCCATGGCACAGTGACGCTGGCCGAACGGCTGCCGATCGGCCCGTTCAGGCAGTGGCCAGGGAAGCTCTTCCGCCGGATCGACAGGATCAACCGGTTCCGGTAGCGGAGCCGGGAGGTCGCGCGGCCTCCCTGTGTGGCCAGACGGGCTGCACCCTGGCCGCAGGCCCTTTCGGGTTCCCTCTGTGCCAACGTGCCGTCACTGCAGCAGATGGCCCTTTGGCCGCAGCGGGTCAGGCAGCGCGCTCTCCCCCAGGGTCTCCAGCAGGTCGATCTCGATGACGCGCACCAGCGCGTTCAGCGGCAGGTCGTTTTGCTCCAGGCCGAAGGGCTCTTCCAGCTCGTCGCTGAGGGCGTCCAGGCCGAACAGCGCATAGGCCAGGATCGCCGCCACCAGGGGCGTCCAGAAACCCAGCGTGCCGACGAAGCCGAGCGGCATCAGCAAGCAGAACAGCCAGGCCGTGCGGTGCAGCAGCAGGGTGTAGGCGAAGGGCGTGGGCGTGGAGAGGATGCGCTCGGCGCCGGCCTGCGCGCCGCCCATGGCGGCGAGGCGACCGGCCAGCGCGGCGTAGAGCATGTCGCCGAGCCGCCCCTCGCGCCGCAGCGCCGCCAGCTCGGCGGCCTGGGCCCGCAGGATCGCCTCCCCCCGGTTGCGCCGGGCCGGCAGGGCGGCGGCTTCCTCCGGCGGCAGCCAGGGGCGCGCGGCGGCGGCGCCATCCGCGCGGCGGAGCTGGGCGGCCAGTTGCGCGGCGAAGCCGATGGCGCGGCGGAGCAGGCGCTGGCGCAGCGCCGCATCCTCGGGGAAGAGCGCCGTCACCTCCCGCCCGAAGCTGCGGGATTCGGCGATGAGCTGGCCCCAGAGTTTCCGCGCCTCCCACCAGCGGTCGTAACAGCTGTTGTTGCGGAAGCCGAGGAAGACCGAGAGCGCGATGCCGAGCAGGCCGAAGGGCGCCACGGTGAATTCGGGGAAGCGCAGCCGGCCGCTGTGGTGCAGCCAGGCGAGCAGCATCGCCAGCACGGCGATGAACAGGACGCGCGGCGCCACGCGCGGCACGATCGAACCGCGCATGGTGAAGAGCAGGTCCAGCGCCCCCGGCCGAGGGCGGACGATCATGGGTGCCGCGCTCCCCGCGGGGCGGTCATTCCCCGACGAAGGGGTTCTTGCCGCCGCGCCCATGCAGGCGGATGGGCACGCCCGGCATGTCGAAGGCCTCGCGGAAGCTGTTCACGAGGTAGCGGCGATAGTCCTCCGGCAGATCCTCGGCGCGGGGGCCGAAGACGGCGACCGTCGGCGGCCGGGCCTTGGGCATGGTGGCGTAGCGCAGCTTGATGCGGCGGCCATCCACCAGCGGCGGGGCGTGGCGGGAGACGGCGGCCTCGAACCAGCGGTTCAGCTCGCCCGTGGGGACGCGGCGGTTCCAGCGCTCGACGGTCTGGCGCACGGCGGGCATCAGCCGCTCCACGCCCTTGCCCGTCATGGCCGAGAGCGCGACGACGGTGATGCCCTTGAGCTGCGCGAGGGAGGCCTGCAGCACGTCCTCCAGCGCCTTGCGGGCCGCCGCGCGGTCCTCCACCGCGTCCCACTTGTTGTAGGCGATGACCACGGCGCGGCCCTCGCGCTCGGCCAGGCGGGCAATGCGCAGGTCCTGCTCGTCCATGCCGAGGGTGGCGTCGAGCACCAGCACCGCCACCTCCGCCTCCTTCAGCGCGGAGATGGTCGCGCCCACCGACATCTGCTCCAGGTGCTCGCTGATGCGGGCCTTCTTGCGCATGCCGGCGGTGTCCACCAGCCGCACCTTGCCGCCGGTCTCGTCGGTCCATTCCACGGCGACGGCGTCGCGCGTCAGGCCGGGTTCGGGGCCGGTGATCATCCGCTCCTCGCCGATCAGGGCGTTGAGCAGGGTGGACTTGCCGGCATTCGGGCGGCCGACGATGGCCAGGCGCAGCGGACGGTCGCGCTCCTGCGCCTCGGGGTCCTCCTCCTCCGGCAGCATCTCGATGGCGGTGGTGTAGAGGTCGGCGATGCCCTCGCCATGCTCGGCCGAGATGGCGACGGGGTCGCCAAGGCCCAGCTCGTAGGCCTCCATGGCCGCCATGCCGCCGGCGCGGCCCTCGGTCTTGTTGGCCACCAGCAGCACCGGCACGGACTGGCGGCGCAGCCAGGCGGCGAAGGCGCGGTCGGAGGGGGTGACACCGGCACGCGCGTCGATCACGAAGAGCACCAGGTCGGCCTGCTGGATGGCGGCCTCGGAACTGGCGCGCATGCGGCCGGCGACGGTGTCAGGCGGCGCTTCCTCCAGCCCTGCCGTGTCGAGCAGCAGCACGGGACGGTGGCCGAGGCGGGCCTCGACCTCCTTGCGGTCACGGGTGACGCCGGGGGTGTCGTCCACGATGGCGAGCTTGCGCCCGGCCAAGCGGTTGAACAGCGTGGACTTGCCGACATTCGGCCGGCCGACAATGGCGATACGGGGGAGCATGATGCACAGGGCTTTACAGCGGAACCCGCCCCGGTGGAACAGAAAGCGGGGTGAAAGCGAGGCCGGGGGAATGAATTCCCCCAGACCCCCTTCTTTTTTCTTCGAGTTTTCCATGCTGGCGGAAAGTGGGCGCAGTCGCCGGGGCTGGTTCAGCCCCGGCGCTGTCTAAGCCGCCCGTTGCGCAGGCCGCGCGGCCATGGCCTGCCGCACCCGTCCCCCTGGGCAGCCGCCGGGCAGCGCCGCCGCGCGCTGGGCCACGGGCAGCAACGCGCCGAGGTCCACGCCCGTGGAGACGCCCATGCGGGCGAACATCCAGGCGACGTCCTCGGTGGCGACGTTGCCGGTGGCGCCAGGTGCGAAGGGGCAGCCGCCCAGGCCGGCGATGGCGGCGTCGAAGACCCGCACCCCCGCGCCATGCGCCGCCATGATGTTGGCCAGGCCCAGCCCATAGGTGTCATGGCCATGGAAGGCCCAGGCGGCGACCTGGGGGAAGGCCTTCGCGCAGGCGGCGTGCAGGCCGGCGACATGGGCAGGGTCGGCGCGGCCGGTGGTGTCGCAGAGGGCGTATTCGGCGTCCGGGCGCAGGGCCGCGAGGCGACCGACGAGGTCCAGCGTGGCCTCGGGGGCGACGCGGCCGGTGAAGGGGCAGTCAAAGGCCGTGGCGATGTTCATGCGCAGGCGGACGCCCTCCAGCTCCGGCAGCAGGGCGGCGAACTCGGCGACGGATTCCGCCGGGCTCATGCGGATGTTGCTGCGGTTGTGCGCCTCGGAGACGGAGACCACCCAGACCAGGTGCCGCGCACCGGCCGCGAGGGCGCGACGGGCATGGCGGGCGTTCGGCACCAGCATCTGCGGGTCGGCGCCGGGGAGGGCGAGTGTGCCGGCCAGGATCGCCTCGGCATCCGCCATCTGCGGCACGGCGGAGGGGCCGACGAAGGCGCCGGCCTCGATGCGGCGCAGGCCGGCGGCGGCGCAGCCCTGGACGATGGCGAGCTTCTCCTCCGTGGGGATGAAGGGGCCGATCGGCTGGAAGCCGTCGCGCGGCCCCACCTCGACGATGGTGACATCCGGCATGGTGCGGGTTCCTCCCGGGGGAGAGGGTGGCGCGGCGAGGGAGCGCCGACCAGTGCCGGATGCAGAGCCGTGCCATCGCGGGACGCGATCACTCGGGGGGGGAGGGGATGGTCGGGGCGGTGTCAGCGGGCGGCGCTGATCAGGGCGAAGCTGGCGCCCTGCGGGTCACGCGCCTGCAGGATCCATTGGCCGCCCGGCACCTCATGCGGGCCGCTCAGCACGCTGCCGCCGTGCGCCTTCACGCGCTCCGCCGCGGCATCCACGCTCTCGACGCGGAAATAGAAGGTCCAGGGGAGGTTGGGCACGCCGGGCGGGCGGGTCATCATGCCGCCGATGGTCACGCCATGGGTGGCGAAGAGCTGATAGACGCCCATCGGGCCCATGTCGTGCGCCTCGGCCTTGGTCCAGCCGAAGAGGCGGGAATAGAAGGCGAAGGTGGCCTCCGCGTCGGTGGCGACCAGCTCGTGCCAGGCAGGGTGGCCCAGTCTGTCCATGGCGAAGGGGGGCGGCGGCATCGCGTCCGTGCCGCGGAACAGGACGAAGACGGTGCCCTCCGGGTCGGCGGCGACGGCGAAGCGGCCGATGCCGGGGATGTCGTCGGGCTGGCGCAGGATGGAGCCGCCGGCCTCGGTTACCCGCGCCGCCATGGCGTCCACGTCCTCCACCGCGACGTCGCCGAGCCAGGTGGGGCGCGCCTCGGCGGCGCAGCTTCCGCCCTGCGGCATGGTCATGGCGCCGGCGACCGGGGCTTCCCCGGCGAGAAGCAGGGTGTAATCCGTGCCGGGCTGCTCGGCGCTGCGGGCACCCCAGCCCACGACCGCGCGGTAGAAGGCGGTGGCGGCCGCCGCATCGGTGGTCATCAATTCGTACCAGATGAAAACACCGTCCGGATTCGGCATTCTGTTTCCTCCGCTGCACCGTGCGCCTTGCGCGGCGCCGTCGTGAGACGACATGGAAGAGTTGATATCAACCTAAATGGCTTGTCAAACCCTGTGGACCTGACTTTCCAGACGACCCTGCTGGTGCGTGACGCCTGCCTCTGCCTGCATGTGCAGCGCGCGGCGCGGGCGCTGGCGCGCCGCTTCGACGAGGCGCTGCGACCGGCGGGCCTGACCAGTGGCCAGTTTTCCCTGCTGATGTCGCTGAACCGCCCGGAGCCGGCGCCGATGAAATCGGTGGCCTCGGTGCTGGCGATGGACCGGACGACATTGACCGCCGCCCTGAAGCCGCTGGAGCGGCGCGGCCTGGTGGCGGTGGTGGCCGATGCGCAGGATCGCCGCGCCCGTCGCTTGGCGCTGACGGAGGAGGGCCGTGCGCTGCTGGCGGAGGCGCTGCCGGTCTGGGAGCGGGCGCATGGCGAGGTGGAGGCGCTGCTGGAGGGGGGCGACGCGGATCGGCTGCGGCGGGACCTGCTGGCGCTGTCCTGAGATGTCGGGGTCCGGGGTGGTTCAACCACCCCGGCGGGGGTGTCCAGAGGGGACGGCGCCCCCTCTGGCCCAGGCTTGCCGGTTTGACCGGGATTTCCTTTCCCCCGCAGAGTCCCCGCCATGTCCCAAGGCATCAGCGAGGGCCGGCTGCGGTTCGATCTGGTCACGCTCGACCTGTTCCTCTCGGTGGCGGAGGAGGGGAGCATCGCGGCGGCCGCGACGCGCCGGCATATCGCGCCCTCGGCCGTCAGCCGGCGGCTGGCGGAGCTGGAGGCGGCGATGGACACACCGCTGCTGCAGCGCCATGCGCGCGGCATCGCGCTGACCCCGGCGGGGGAGGCGCTGCAGCGGCATGCCCGCAGCGTCTTCGCCGTGCTGGGCCGGATGCGCGACGAGATGGGCGAGCACGCGCAGGGCGTGCGCGGGCATGTGCGGATCGCCGCCAACACCTCCTCCCTGGCGGAGTTCCTGCCGGAGGAGCTGGCGCTGTTCATGGCGCGCTGGCCGGGCGTGCGGGTGGAGATGCAGGAGCTGCTGAGCCCGGAGATCGTCCGCGCCGTGCGGGACGGGCTGGCGGATGTCGGCATCATGGCGGAGAGCGTGCCGGCGGAGGGGCTGGAGAGCCTGTTCTACCGCGAGGACCAGTTGCAGGCGGTGGTGCCGCTCGGGCACCCCTTGGCCGGGCGGGAGGCGCTCGACTATGCCGAGACGCTCGATTTCCCGCAGGTGGGGCTGGCGCGGGAATCCTCCATCCAGAGGATGCTGGTCAGCACGGCGGAACAGGCCGGGCGGGTGATCGATGCCAGGGTGCATGTGAACAGCTTCGACGTGCTGCGGCGGCTGGTGCAGGTGGGGATCGGGCTGGCGGTGCTGCCGGAGGCCTGCATCCGGCCCTTTGCCGAGGCGATGGGGCTGCGTGGCATTCCATTGCGTGACGCCTGGGCGCAACGGCGGCTGAAACTCTGCGTGCGGGACCGCGCGACGCTGCCGGCGCCGGCGCGGCTCTTCGTGCAGCAGGCGGCGCGGCTGGAGAGCTAGCCGGCGGCAGCCATCGCGCGCGGCGATGCCTCGCCTCGCCAAACGCGAGTGGCGGGCGGGGCGGTCGCTTGGCATCCTGGCGGGCAAAGAAAACCGGGAGATGTCCGAGCCATGCTGTCGAACCGGCGGCGCCTGCTGGGTGCCGCGTCCCTTGGCCTTGCTGGCGCCCTGCTTTGCGCCCCGCCCGCCACCCATGCCCAGAGTGGCACCATCACGCTGATCGTGCCCACCGCGCCAGCCGGCAGCACCGACTTCGCCGCCCGCCTGCTGGCCGAGCCGCTGGCGAAGCGGCTGGGGCAGAGCGTGGTGGTGGAGAACCGCGCGGGGGCGAATGGCGCCATCGGCACCGGTGCCGTCGCGCGCGCCAGGCCGGACGGCACCACGCTGCTGGTGCAGTATTCCGGCTACCATGTCGGCACGCCGGCCATCGTCCCGAACCTCGGCTACGACGTGCGGAAGGACTTCGTGCCGGTCGCGCTGCTGATGGACGCACCGCAGGTGGTCTTTGTGCATCCCTCCGTGCCGGCCAAGACGGTGGGCGAGCTGGCGGCCTATGCCAAGGCGCATCCGGGGGAGCTGAACTATGCCTCCTCGGGCAATGGCTCGATGCAGCATCTCGGCACCGAATTGTGGAAGCAGCAGGCCGGCTTCGACATGGCCCATGTGCCCTATCGCGGCACCGGTCCGGCGACGCAGGACCTGCTGGCTGGCCGTGTGCAGGTCTTCATGACCACGCCGCCGCCGCTGATGCCCTATGTGAAGGACGGCACGCTGCGGGCGCTGGCCATCACCTCCGCCTCGCGCCACCCGGCCCTGCCGGAGGTGCCGACGATGAGTGAATCCGGCCAGCCCGGCTTCGAGGTGACGGCCTGGTTCGCCGTCTTCGCGCCCGCCGGCACGCCGGAGCCGGTGCTGAAGCGGCTCACCGAGGCGGTTGATGCCGTGGTGAAGGAGCCGGATTTCCGCCGCCGCGTCGAGGAGCAGGGCGGCATCGCCCATCCGATGACGCCGGAGGCGCTGGGCCAGCGGGTCGAGAAGGAACTGGCCGAATGGACCCAGGTCGCCCGCGCCGCCAACATCAAGCCGGAGTAAGTTCATGACCGACGCGCAGCCCCGCCCCGATCCCTCGCCGCTGGCCGGCGCCGGCGCGCCGCTCGCCGGGCTACGCGTGCTGGAGCTCGGGCATTTCGTCGCGGCGCCTTTCGCCACGCGGCTGCTGGGCGATCTCGGGGCCGAGATCATCAAGGTCGAGCCGCCCAATGGCGACCCGGTTCGGCAATGGGGGGCGCGGCACAATGGCCATGCCCCCTGGTGGTCCGTCCATGCGCGCAACAAGCGCTGCATCGCGCTGGACCTGAAGCGGCCGGAGGCACGGGAGATCGTGCTCGGGCTGGTGAAGCACTGCGACGCCGTGGTGGAGAACTTCCGGCCCGGGCAGCTTGAGAAGCTCGGCCTCGGCGCGGAAGCCATGAAGGCGGTGCGGCCCGACCTCGTGATCGCCCGCATCTCCGGCTATGGGCAGGACGGGCCCTATCGTGACCGGGCGGCCTTCGGCGTGATCGGCGAGGCGATCGGCGGGTTGCGCTACCTGACCGACCACTCGCCCGGCACCAGCGACCTGCCGCCGGTGCGGGTCGGCGTCAGCCTGGGGGATTCGGTGGCCGGCATCTATGCCGCGCTCGGGCTGGTGGCGGCGCTCTGGCGGCGGGACCGGCGCTCGGCGCCGCCCGGGCCGGGGGCGGAGGTGGATGTGGCGCTCACCGAGTCGGTGTTCAGCCTGCTGGAAGGATCGCTGCCCGACTACTCGACCCTCGGCACCATCCGCCAGCCCTCGGGCGGCGGCATCGCCACCGCGGCGCCGACCAATGCCTACCGGGCGCGGGACGGCGTCTGGGTGCTGATCGCCGCGAACTCGGACCCGCTGTTCCGCCGGCTGACCAAGCTGATGGGCGCACCCGAACTGGTGGAGGACCCGCGCTTCGCCGACAACCAGGCCCGCGTGCGCAACGTGGCGGAGCTGGATGGGCTGATCGGCGCCTGGGCCGCGCGCTTCGACGGGCGTGCCCTGGAAGCAATGCTGGCCGAGGCGGACATCCCCTCCACCCGCGCCTTCACCATCGCCGACTGTGCTGCGGACCCGCAGTTCCGCGCGCGGGAGATGGTGCGGGAGGTGGAGGATCCGCTGCATGGTCCGGTGCTGCATCCCGGCGTGGTGCCGCGCATCGACGGGGCCGTGCCGCCGCCACGCTCCACCGGGCCGGAGGTGGGCGCCGATACGGCCGCGGTGCTGCGGGAACTGCTCGGCATGGAGGGGGAAAAGGTGACCGCCTTGCAGGAGGCTGGGGTGCTGCGGGCGAAAGGATAAGAAAAGTCCGGGCGGTTTCCGGGCTTGTCGCCAAGGGGGCAGGACAGAGCCGGGGGAGAAAGAATTCTCCCCTGGACCCCCACTTCTTCTTCTTTATCAGTTTTGCAGCGCTGGTGAGGTACGCTCACCCTGGGGCTGAAGCCGCGCCGGCCGTGGCAGCAACGAAACAGCCTGCGCGGCAAACCGGCGCGAAAACTCGAAGAAAAAAGAAGGGGGTTCGGGGGAATTCATTCCCCCGATCTTTTCCCTTATCCGCGATAGGCCGCCAGCGTGCCGTCATCGGCCAGCAGCACCAGCGTGTCCTGCGCCACCGCCCCGGGAAGGGTGGTGCCGTCCGGCAGGCGCAGGCGGCCGGCGATGCTGCCGTCCGCCGGGTTGATCAGCAGCGCCTCGCCCTTGCTGGAGGGCACGATAATCTGCCCGCCGGCCACCAGCGGCGTGCCGAAATTGGCAGGATCGTCGTTCTTCTCCTTGCCCGGCGGCGGCGCGTTCAGCTCGGCGATCCAGCGGATGCGGCCATCCTCGCGGCCGAGGGCCATCAGGTCGCCGCTGCGGCTCATCAGGAACAGCCAGTCGCCCACCGGGACGGGGGTGGCGGTGCCGCCGATCTCGCGCTCCCAGAGGCGTCGTCCCGAGCGCAGGTCCACGCCGAGCGAGGTGCTGCCCATGCCCATGGCATAGACCCGCCCCTCATGGATCACCGGCAGGCCATGCACGCTGGAGATGTCGCCGATGCCACCGAGGCTGCGGCCGGCCAGGCTCTCGGTCCAGAGTACCTGGCCGTCCTCCGGGCGCAGGGCCACCAGCTCGCCGGAGGGGAAGCCGGCGACCAGGAAGTCGCCATTCACCGCCGGGGCAGGCAGGCCGAGCGGCACTGCCGTGGTGGGCTGCGCGCGGTGGGTCCACTGCTTCGCGCCGTCCTGGGCGGCGAAGGCGATGAGCTGGTTCTCGATGGTCGGCACGTAGATGCGGCCACCGGCCACGGCGGGCGCGCCGCGCGCCGGGGCGGGCAGCTTCACCCGCCAGCGCGGCTTGCCGTCGGCCGGGTTCAGCGCCATCAGCTCGGCCATGCCGGTGGCGACGTAGAGCGTGCCATCGGCATAGGCGCATCCGGCACCGACCGCGCCGGTCTCATCATCCTCCGGACGGGTGTCGAAGCGCCAGCGGCGGCCACCCTTCGCGAGATCGAAGGCCGAGATCACGCCATAGGCATCGGCGGCGAAGACGGTGCCATCGGCCACCACCGGGCCGGTGGTGATGCGCCGGCGATAGCCGCTGCCTGTTCCGACCGAGGCGGTCCAGGCGCGGCTCAGGCGCGGCGCCAGAGAGGAATGGCCGGGATCATGCGCGACATTGCCGCCCGGCTGCGGCCACTCGGCGCGGGGCTGCGGCGGTGGAAGGGTCAGGGCCTGCCCGGCCAGGGCCGGATCGGCTTCCAGCGTGCGCTGCGCCTTCAGAACGGAGATGCGCTCGCCGGGCAGTGGCTGCTTGGCGGTGCCGAAGATGCTGTCGATGGTGCTGCAGCCCGCCAGCACTCCGGCACCACCTAGCAGCGCCGCGCGCCGCGTCCAGATCGTCCTGCTCCGCATCAGACCCCCAATCCTGCCGCCAGACGGCCCGCCCGGTCGCGCAGGCCGCGCGGGGCGGTCACATCAGCGGCCAAGGCTTCAAGAATGCGCTTCGCCTCGGGCTTCTCGCCGCGGCGGATGGCCAGCAGCGCCTGCATCTCCCGCGCCGAGGCGCGCCAGGGATTGCTCGGCCCGGCGAGCGGCGTGAGCCGTGCCGAGAGTACCGCCGGGTCCTGCGTGTCCATGCCGTGCAGCACCCACATCAGGCTGGCGAGGTCGCGATAGAGCCGCGGCGCGCCCTCGTCGCCGGAGAGCTGGTCCCAGAGCGCCAGGGCGGCCTCGCGGTCGCCGGTTTCGGCCTTCAGCGCGGCGGCGCGCAGGCGGGCGAGGATCTGGTAGCCCTCGGGCGAGGTGGTGGCGAGGCCGGCGAAGCTGTCCCCGGCGGCCTTCAGATCGGCACCGGGAGCCTCGGCCGTGCGGCTGATTTGCAGGAACAGGGCGCCGGACTGGGCGGCCTGGCGGTCCTGCCACCACTGCCAGCCCTGCCAGCCGCCGACGCCGAGCAGCACCAGGAGGGCGACGCCGCCCAGCAAGCTGCCATACTTCACGCCGAGCCGCTTGGCCCGCTCGGCCCGCAGCTCCTCCTGCACTTCGTCGAAGATATCCGGCAAGGTCCGGTCCCTGTGAAAAGCGGCGCGGACCATAGCGGCCAAGGCGCACCGCGTTAAGGGCTGGCGGCCACAGGGGCGGTCCTGCTGGGCCGCCCAATGGGATTCTCCCTGGCGCCTCAGCGGAAGCGGACGGGCTGGCCCTCCGGCGCGCCCAGGACCTCATCCTCCCGCATCACCGCGCGACCGCGGATGACGGTCATCACCGGCCACCCGGTGCAGCGCTGCCCGGCGAAGGGCGTCCAGCCGCAGGGGGAGGCGATCCAGCTCTCCTCGATGGTCCGCTGCCGCTTCATGTCCACGATGGTGAAGTCGGCATCGTAGCCGGCGGCGAGGCGGCCCTTGCAGACGGCGCCATAGACCCGCGCCGGGCCGGCGGCCATCAGGTCCACCAGCCGGCTGAGGGAGAGGCGGCCCGCGTTCACATGGTCGAGCATCAGCGGCACCAGGGTCTGCACGCCGGTCAGGCCGGCGGCGGTGGCCGGCCAGGGGCGCTCCTTGGCGGCGCGGGAATGCGGCGCGTGGTCGGAGCCGATGCAGTCCACCGTGCCGTCCCGCACCGCGGCCCAGGCGGCCTCCTGGTGGCGGGCGCCGCGGATCGGCGGGTTCATCACCGCGTAGCCGCCGAGACGGTCATAGGCCTCGTCGTTCTGGCTGAGGTGGTTGATCAGCACCTCGACCGTGCCGACGTCGCGGAAGTCCTTGAGGTAGTCCAGCTCCTCGGCGGTGGAGACGTGCAGGATGTGGGCCGGGCGGCCGGTCTCGCGGGCGAGCGCCATCAGGCGGCGGGTGCCGAGGAAGGCGCATTCCACGTCGCGCCACTCGGCGTGCAGCTTGTAGGGGCCGCCGGCGGCATAGATCGGCTTGCGCTCCTGCAGGCGGTACTCGTCCTCCGAGTGGTAGCAGATACGGCGGCGGCCGGAGCGCATGACGCGCTCCAGGCTGGCATCGTCCTCCACCAGCAGGTCGCCGGTCGAGGAGCCGGCGAAGACCTTGATGGCGCAGACATCCGGCTCCGCCTCCAGGGCGGCGAGCTCGCCGATGTTGGACTTGGCGGCGCCGACATAGAAGCCGATGTCGCACCAGGCCTTGCCCTTCACATAGGCGCGCTTGTTCTCCAGCGCCGCCTGGCTGGTGATGGCGGGGCTGGTGTTGGGCATGTCGAACACCGCGGTGATGCCGCCGAGCACGGCCGCCTTGGTGCCGGTGGGGATGGTCTCCACCGCCGGGTCGCCCGGGTCACGCAGGTGGACATGCGGGTCGATCAGGCCAGGCAGGACATGGAGGCCCGCGCAGTCGATCACCTCCGCCGCCTCGGCCGTGCGCAGGTCGCCCAGCGCGGCGATGCGGCCGGCGCGCACACCCACATCCGTCTGCACTTCGCCCCAGGGAAGCACGCAGGTCCCGCCGCGCAGGATGAGGTCGAAGCTGGACATGCGGAGGGCTCCTTCAGCCTGAGGGACGGTCCTGCGTTGTCTAGGCGGATTCGCGGGCGGCGGCGAGAAGGCTGGGGGAATGAATTCCCCCAGGCCCCCTTCTTTTTTCTGACAGTGCCCGGCGCGGGTGGAAGGCATGGCGCCATAACGGATAGAAAGAAGATGGGGGTTCGGGGGAATTCGTTCCCCCGACCTTTCTGCTGCCGGTGCAACCCTGATGGGGTCTGGCGTGCTTGTGCTGGCGGCGCGCTTCCTGCCGGTCGTCTCGATGGCGCGATGGAAGCGCTTCGTGCGCGGCACCGTCCCGGTGCTGACCTGGGGCGGGCTGCGCGGCGGCATTTCGCTGGCGCTGGCGCTTTCCATTTCCGAGGTGGGAGAAGTCCACCATCCTCGTGCAGGGCCTGACCCTGCGGCCGCTGGTGAAGCGGACGGTGCGCCTGCCGGGGAGGGCGCTGCCCTCCCCAGACTCCCCCGGACCCCGGCAGCCGTTCAGTGGCGTAGCAGCTGCTCGGCGATCTGCACCGTGTTCAGCGCGGCGCCCTTCAGGAGTTGGTCGCCGGCGACGAAGAGCGCCACCGAGCGGCCCGAGGGGTCTCCCAGGTCGGGGCGGATGCGGCCGACCAGCACGTCACCCTGGCCCGAAGCCTCCGAAGGCATCGGGAAGTGGTTGGCGGCGCGGTCATCCACCAGCCGCACGCCAGGGGCATCGGCGAGGGTGGCGCGGACCTCCTCGGGCGAGACCGGGGCCTCGAACTCCACGTTCAGCGCGATGGCATGCGCCCGCAGGACAGGAACCCGGATGCAGGTGATGCCGATCGGCAGCGCCGGGACGTCCATGATGCGGCGGGTCTCGGCGATCACCTTCAGCTCCTCGCCGTTGTAGCCGGTCTCCGGGTCCACCTCGGCATTGTGGCTGAACAGGTTGAAGGCATAGGGGTGCGGCAGGACCTTGGGCGTGAAGGCCTCGCCGCGCAGCGCGGCGGCGGTGGATTCGCGCAGTTCCTCCATCGCCGCGGCGCCGGCGCCCGAGGCCGCCTGGTAGGTGGCGGCGGTGACGCGGCGGATGCGGTGGCGCTGCTGCAGTGGCCAGAGCGGCACCGTGGCGATGATGGCGACGCAGTTCGGGTTGGCGATGATGCCGCGATGGCTGGCAATGGCCGCCCCGTTCACCTCCGGCACCACCAGCGGCACGTCCGGGTCCATGCGGAAGGCGGAGGAATTGTCCACCACGACCGCGCCAGCCTTCACCGCCGCTGCCGCATAGCGCTTGGAGACGCCGCTGCCGGCGGAGAAGAGCGCGACGTTCACGCCCTCGAAGCTGGATTCGTCCAGCGCCTCCACCGGCAGGTCCTGGCCGCGGAAGCGCATCGTCTTGCCGGCGGAGCGGGGGGAGGCCAGCAGCTTCAGGCCGGCCAGGGGGAAGTCGCGTGCCTCCAGGCAGTGCAGCAGCTCGACGCCCACCGCGCCGGTGGCGCCGACAATGGCCACCACGGGCGTGGCGGGCACCACTTGGTGCGGGGCGGCCTGGGCGGGTTCTTCAAGGGTCAGCATGGGGTGGGTCTCTTCCGTGGTGCCGGGAGAGACGGGGCCGTTGCGTCCGGCCTGGCCCCGTCCGTCTCCGGCGGGGCCTTCTGGTGCTTTATGCCGTGGCGATCACCGCGCACGCACCAGAGGACGCCCCGCCGGAGCGGTCGTCTTGGTAATGCGCTTAATGATGATGGTCGCGAACATGGCGATGATCTTGCGCGATCGGCGCCCCGCGTCAAGCTGCGTGGGGGCACGGCCGATCCTCATCGGCCGGGAGCGTGGGAGGCAGCGAGCCGGCGCGGCCGCATTCCGCCCGTGCCGGCGGAGGAGAGCGCATGTCGGATGACTTCCGGATCACCACCATCGCCGAGCGGCCGGACCTGGCGCCGCTGGTCGCCGGCTGGTTGTGGGAGGCCTTCTGGCGCGAGGCCGGACAGGGGCTGGAGGCGACCCGCGGGGCGGTGGAGGCCTCGGCGGCGGGGGACGAGGTGCCGCAGACCTTCGTGCTGCTCGCCGCCGGTCACCCGGTGGCGACCGCCAGCCTCGTGGCGGGCGATCTGGACGCCATGCCGGAGCTGACGCCCTGGCTGGCGGGTCTCTTCACCATCCCTGAGGCGCGGGGGCGGGGCCATGCGCGGCGGCTGGTCGCGCGGGTGGAGGCGGCGGCGCGGGAGGCGGGATACGCGGAAGTCTGGCTCTACACGGACACGGCGGAGAAGCTCTATGTCCGCGCCGGCTGGGAATTGGTGGAGCGGCTGCCGCATGGGGCTGGCACCCTCTCGCTCATGCGGCGCGACCTGACGGGGGAAGGCTGAGGCGGAAGGGGCACTGGAAACGCTGCGCCTCCGCCGGGGTTCTCCCTGGAGATGGAGGCTGCGCGGCGGATGGCGGAAGCGACGGGAACAGAAGCGGAAAAGGGCGCCAACCTCGAATACGCCATCGGCCTGGCGCGGGCCCTGGCGGGGGCGCTGATCTTCGCCTTCCCGCTGGTGATGACCATGGAGATGTGGTGGATCGGCTTCTACGTCGCGCCGCTCCGCCTGTTCCTGTTCCTGCTGCTGGGGCTCGGAATGCTGGTCGGGCTTGCCTATTACAGCGGCTTCGAGCCCGCGGACGGAGTGCTGGACGCCGTGCTGGACGGGTTGGTGGCCTTCGGCGTCGGCGCGGTCGGCAGCTTCGCGGTGCTCTGGCTGCTCGGCATCCTGACGCCCGAGATGGGCTGGCGCGGCACCGTCGGCATGGTGGCGATCCAGGCGGTGCCGGCCGGGATCGGCGCGATGGCGGCGCGCAAGCAGTTCGGCGATGCCTCGGACTCCGGCAGGGAGGACCGCGCCGGCTATCCGGCACAGCTCTTCCTGATGGCGGCGGGGGCGTTGTTCCTGGCCTTCAACGTGGCGCCGACGGAGGAGATGATTCTCATCACCTTCAAGATGAGCCCCGCGCAGATCCTGGGTTTGGCCGTTGCCTCGATCCTGCTGCTGCACCTGCTGGTCTATACCGTGGGCTTTGCCGGGCAGGAGAAATGGCCGGAGGGGGCGGGCTTCTGGACCACCTTCCTCACCTATACCTTGGCTGGCTACGCCATTGCCCTGCTGCTCAGCGCCTATGTGCTCTGGACCTTCGGCCGCACCGACGGCACGGCGCCGGAGCTGGTGGCGATGATGGCCGTCGTGCTGGGCTTCCCCGCCGCGCTGGGCGCGGCCATCGCGCGGCTGGTGGTCTGATGCCGGCGATGCAGAAGCCGGCGCTCGAATGGGTCTGCGCCGCGCTGGGCGGTGCCGTCGTGCTGGCGACGCTCGCGGTGGTGGCGGCGCAGATTCCCGGCGATGACAAGGCACCGCCGGAGATCGAACTGCGGGTGAGCGCGGTGCGGCCGGCCGGGCAGGGCTATCTGGTGCGCTTCGAGGCCGCCAACGCGGCACCCTCCACCGCCGCGGCCGTGGAGGTCGAGGGGCGGCTGGAGGAGGACGGGCGGCTGGTGGAGGCGAGCCGCGTGCAGCTGGACTACGTGCCGCGCGGCTCGCGCCAGCGCGGCGGCCTCTGGTTCACGCACGACCCGGCGCAGTACCGGCTGAGCCTGCGGGTGCTGGGCTATCAGGAACCCTGAGGCGCCGGCGGCTCAGGCGCGGAAGGGCACCGTCGCGCCGTGCCGCGCCTCTTCCGGCAGGCAGAGGGCGGCGAGGGCGGGAGCGACCTCGGCGGGCTGGGTGAGGCGCTTCGGGTCCTCGCCGGGCATGGCCTTGGCGCGCAGCTTGGTGGCCACCACGCCGGGATCGAACAGGTTCACCCGCAGCGGGGTCTTCTCGACCTCCTGCGCCCAGCACTTCACCAGGTACTCCATGCCGGCCTTGGTGGCGCCGTAAGGTCCCCAGAAGGCCTTGGGCTGGCTGGCCTGCGCGGTGGTGAGGAAGACCGCCCGCCCGGCCGAAGCGGCGCGCAGCGGCGGGTCGCAGGTGCGGATCAGGCGCCAGGCGGCGGTCACGTTCACGCCCGCCACCTCGGCCCATTCGCGCGGCTGGATATGCGCCACCGGCGTCAGGCTGCCGAGCGCGCCGGCGGCATGCACCAGGATGTCCAGACGGCCGAAGCGCTCCACCAGGGAAGGGCCGATGACGTCGATCTTCTCGGCGTCCTTCACCAGATCGAACGGCAGGAGGGTGGTGGCGCCGCCGATGGTGCGGATGGCGTCGTCGGTCTCCTCCAGCCCGCCCTGGGTGCGGGCGAGCAGCACGCAATGCGCGCCGAGGCGCGCCAGTTCGACCGCCAGCGCGGCACCGATGCCGCGGCTGGCGCCGGTGACCAGGGCGACCCGCCCCTCCAGCGGCCCCGCTGTCACTGGCCGTTGGCCGCCAGCAGGGCGGGAGCGCGCTCGGGGTGGTCGGTCAGGTCGGTCAGCGGGATGGCGTAGTCGCCCGTGAAGCAGGCGTCGCAGTAGCCGGGGTTGGCGGCGTCACGGCCCGGGCGGCCGAGGGCGCGGTACATGCCGTCCAGCGAGATGAAGGCAAGGCTGTCGGCGCCGATGATGCGCGCCATCTCCGCCACGTCGTGCCGGGCAGCGAGCAGCTTCTCCCGTTCCGGCGTGTCGATGCCGTAGAAGCAGGAATGCGTGGTCGGCGGCGAGGAGATGCGCATATGCACCTCCTTCGCGCCGGCCTGGCGCACCATCTCGACGATCTTCTTGGAGGTGGTGCCACGCACGATCGAATCGTCCACCAGGATGACGCGGCGGCCCTCGATCATCGGCCGGTTGGCGGAGTGCTTCAGCTTCACGCCGAGATTGCGGATCTGGTCGGTCGGCTCGATGAAGGTGCGGCCGACATAGTGGTTGCGGATGATGCCCAGCTCGAAGGGGATGCCGGCCTCGGCGGCATAGCCCATGGCGGCGGGGACGCCGGAATCCGGCACCGGCACCACAACATCGGCCTCCACATGGCTCTCCCGCGCCAGCTCGCTGCCAATGCGCTTGCGCGTCTCGTAGACCGGCGTGCCCTCGACCACCGAATCCGGGCGGGCGAAGTAGATGTACTCGAAGATGCAGAAGCGGCTCTGGCTGCGGCCGAAGGGCTTCATGCTGCGCAGGCCATCATTGTCGATGATGACGATCTCGCCCGGCTCGATGTCACGCACGAACTCGGCACCGACGATATCGAGCGCGCAGGTCTCGCTGGCCAGCACATAGGCGCCGCCCTCCGGGGCACCGAGGCGGCCGAGCACCAGCGGGCGGACGCCCAGCGGGTCGCGCGCGCCGATCAGCGCGCCGTCATGCAGGGCGACGAGGGAATAGGCGCCCTGGACCTGCTTCAGCGCGTCGATCAGCCGGTCCACCACGTTGCTGTAGAGGCTGATGGCGATGAGGTGGACGAAGACCTCGGAATCCGTCGTGCTCTGGAACAGGCAGCCGCGGCGGACCAGGGCGCGCTTAAGCTGCGCCGCATTGGTCAGGTTGCCGTTGTGGGCGACGGCCAGGCCGCCGAATTCGAAATCGGCGAAGAGCGGCTGCACGTTGCGCAGCGCCGTCTCGCCGGTCGTGGCATAGCGGTTGTGGCCGACTGCGGAGCGGCCCTTGAGGCCAGCCATCACCTTGGCGTCGCCGAAGATGTCGCCGACGAGGCCAAGGCCGCGATGGGCGTTGAAGCTGCCTTGCTCGGAAAGGGCGACGATGCCGGAGGCTTCCTGGCCGCGGTGCTGCAGCGCGTGCAGGCCGAGCGCGGTGAGCGCCGCCGCGTCGCTGGCGTTCCAGACACCGAATACGCCGCATTCCTCGTGGAAGCCGTCGTCTTCGTCCCAGGGTTGCGTGGAGGGCAGGGGCTGCATCGGCATCCTCATCACCGGCCTCGCGCCGGGGGGCGCAGCAACTCGTCCATGCTGGGCATGTCGCTGCGGGGCAGGTCTGGAAGTCGCGGGCGATACTCCGGCGGAAGCTGCGCCACAAGCCACGCCGCCGCATCCGCCACCACGGGCAGGCTCCGCGCCTCGCGCACCGGCTCCGGCCAGCGCTCCACCGAGGGAAGAAACAGCCCGCCCACGATATAGGCGAGCAGGACGAGAAAAGCACCCCGCGCGAAGCCGAAGACCATGCCCAGCGCGCGGTCCAGCCCCCCGAGGACAGAGGACCGCACCAGCCCGGCGAACCAGGCGATGAGCAGCTTCAGCATCACCAGGGCGACCACGAAGCAGAGGCCAATGGCGAGCAGCTCGGCCAGCCAGGGCGGCTGCACCGTGCCGGCCAGCAGCGGCACCGCATGGGGGAAGAGATAGAGGGCGAAGACCACGGCGCCCGCCCAGGCGCCAACGCCCAGCACCTCGCGCACGAGGCCACGGGAAAAGGCGATGAGCGCCGAGAGGGCGAGCACCGCGAGGACAATGCCGTCCACCCAGGTCATCGGGCGCAGGCTATAGCCAAGCGGCGGCGTGGAGTCACGCGGGGGCGCGCTATTCCGCCGCCTTCGCGCGCTTCGCCGGCGGAGCGGCGGCCAGGGCGGCCACGAGGTCGGTGAGATGGCCGATCTCGGAGACCCGCAGCCCGTCCGGCGCGGAGGCGGCCCGGCCGCCCCGCGCCACCCGGCGCGGCAATGTGGCGCTGGCGAAGCCGAGCTTGGCGGCCTCGCGCAGGCGGTTATCGGTCTGCGCCACCTGCCGCACCTCGCCGGAGAGGCCGACCTCGCCGAAGAAGACGGTGTCCGGATTGGTCGGGCGGTCGGTGGCGGCGGAGACCAGGGCGGCGGCGACGGCAAGGTCGGCGGCCGGCTCGGTGATGCGCAAGCCACCGGCGATGTTCAGGTAGACGTCGTTCTGGCCGAGGCTGACCCGGCAGCGCGACTCGAGCACGGCCATCAGCATGGCGAGGCGCCCGGAATCCCAGCCTACCACCTGCCGGCGCGGCGAGCCCCCCGAGGGGGAGGGGGAGAGCAGCGCCTGGATTTCCACCAGGACCGGCCGCGTCCCCTCCATTCCCGCGAAGACGGCGCTGCCGGAAATGTTGCCGCGCCGCTCGGCCAGGAAGAGGGCGGAGGGGTTGGCGACCTCGACCAGGCCCTGGTCGGTCATCTCGAAGACGCCGATCTCGTCGGTGGCGCCGAAGCGGTTCTTCACCGCGCGCAGGATGCGGAACTGGTGGCCGCGGTCGCCTTCGAAATAGAGCGTGGCGTCCACCATGTGCTCCAGCACGCGGGGGCCGGCGAGGGTGCCTTCCTTGGTCACATGGCCGACCAGCACGACGGCGAAGTTGCGGGTCTTGGCCAGGCGGGTCAGCTCGGCGGCGCAGGCGCGCACCTGGCTGACGGTGCCGGGGGCGGCCTCCAGACTGTCCAGCCAGACGGTCTGGATGGAGTCGATGATGACCAGCGTGGCGTCCCGCTCCTCCTCGAGGGAGGCGGCGATGTCGCGCAGCGAGGTGGCGGCGGCCAGGCCGAGCGGGCTTTCAGTGAGGCCGAGCCGCAGGGCGCGCAGCCGCACCTGGTCGATGGACTCTTCGCCGGAGATGTAGAGCGCGCGGCGGCCCGCAGCGGCGATGCGCGCCGCGGCCTGCAGCAGGATGGTGGACTTGCCGATGCCGGGATCGCCGCCCACCAGCACCACCGATCCCGGCACGAAGCCGCCGCCGAGCACGCGGTCCAGCTCGGCCATGCCGGTGGCGGTGCGCGGTGGCGGCGCGGCGCGGCCCTTGAGGCCGACGAAGTCGATGCGCCGGCCGCCCCCAGCCTTGCCCGATGGGCCGGGAGCGCGGGTCTCAGGCTGCTCCTCGACGAGGGTGTTCCATTCGCCGCAGGTGTCGCAGCGGCCCTGCCACTTGGCGGTGACGGCGCCGCAATTCTGGCAGACGAAGCGGGCGGTGGATTTAGCCATGTCCGCAGTATGGAACAAACCATGCACGAAGGGGAGTCCCTCCAGCGCATCACGGTAGCAGGTGATATGTACGTGCCATCTGGCATTTAGCGGGATCTGGGCTGGCCCAGCGTGCGATGTTGTGCAAAATGCCCGCGTCCCGGTTGGACACGGCGGCTAAATTCGCGTGATCGGTTATGAGGCGGGGGATGAGGTCTTGCGGGGCCTGGAAAAACCGGCTGCGATGCGTGTGCTGAAGCGGGCTTCGGCAACTTTTGATTGTTCGTTTGCTATGATGGAGTATGCCTCGCCGGCTGCTTCAGGCCCAGGTTGTGCTGGTCGAGCCGCCTTCCTGCGCTGCATGCCTTTTCCTGGCGAGGTCTGGGAGGCGCGGTGATCACTTCCTTTCCTTCCTTCCGCGGTCCCCTCCTGAACGGTTTGTCCCTCCATGCCTTCCAGTAGCCCGCCTTCGCCGCAGGAGCTGCGTCCAGCCGCACGCGGGGCGCCTAGCCCGGCAGGGCGTGGCGGCCGACCCGGCCTGCGCGTTTACCTCCTGACGCTCAGCCTTGTGGTGCTGATCCCGGCCCTGCTCGCCGGGGGCGTGACAGCTTGGCAGCTGGGCTCCGCTTACCGGCAGGCTGCGGCGGCGGGGCTGCGCGGCACCGCACGCGCCACGGCGGTGGCCGTCGAGCGGGAACTCGACGTGGTGGCGGCGGCGGCGGCCAGCCTCGCGCGCTGGCCGCCGCTCACACGGCTGGAGCAGGCCAATCCGGACGAGATCGCGGAGTTCTATGCGCAGGCGCGCGCCGTGGGGCAGGCCTTTGGCGGCTGGGTGGTGCTGACCTATCCCGATGGGAAGCAGATTTTCAACACCCTGCGCCCGCTCGGGGCCAAGCTGCCGGAGGCGCAGGGGCGCGTCTGGATCGAGCAGGCGCTGGCCAGCGGTGAGCCGGTGGTCAGTGACCTGTTCGGCGGCAGCGTGGCCGGGCGCCCGATCCTTGCGGCCTTTGCGCCCGTCATGCCGCCGCAGCCGTCGCCGCATGCCTTGGCCGACATGGCGAGCGACCCGCGCCGCGTGCTGATCCTCGCCGTTGATCCGTCCCGTCTCTCCGGCTTGCTGGCGGGCATCCAGCCAGGGGCCATCGTCGCGCTGGTTCATGCGCAGACCGGCCAGATCATCGCCCGCTCGCTGCACCATGAGCGCCCTGTCGGCCAACTGGCGCCCGACTGGCTGCGCCAGGCCATGGAGGCTTCGGCGGACGGGCTCACCGATGGCACCTCCCTGGGGGGGCGCCCGATCGTCGCCGCCTTCCAGCGGCTGGAGCGGCTGCCTTGGTTCGCCGTGGTGACGGCGCCGCAGGATGCCTATGAGGCGGCTTGGCGGGACCCGCTCGAACGGCTGGCCCTCTGGGCGGCGGCCCTGCTGGCGGCGGCGCTGGGCATTGCCCTGCTGATGGCTTGGCGTCTGTTGAAGCCGGTGCGCGCACTGGCCTTCGAGGCGGAGATGCTGGCATCGGGCGCGCTGCCGCCGCCAGTCAGCCTGCCCGGTCCCGTGGCCGAGTTCGAGGCGCTGCGCCTGGGCCTGCGCCGCTCGGCCGAGATGATTCGCAGCCGTGCCGTGGCCAATGGGCGAGCGGAGGCGGCAGAGGCGGCGGCGTCCGCGCTGCGTACCGAGCGGGACCGCACGCGGCTCTATTTCGACGTCGCAGGGGTGATGCTGGTGGTGCTGGGGCCGGACGGCGTTGTCCAAGGCATCAACCGCCGCGGTATCGAGGTGCTTGGCCTCTCGCATGAAGAGGAGGCGATCGGGCGCGACTGGTTCACCGACTTCCTGCCGGAACGTCAGCGCGAAATGGCGCGGACCGCCTTCATGCGGGTCGCGGCCGGCACGGCCGAGCCGTACCATGAGCGGAACGAGAGCTATGTGCTGCGCTCCGATGGCGAAGAGCGCCTTGTCTCCTGGAGCAACGCCGTGCTGCATGACGCCGGCGGGCAACTGCTGGCGGTCGTCGCCTCAGGCGAGGATGTCACGGCCCAGCGCGGCGCCGAGGAGCGGCAGGCGCTGCTGATGCGGGAGGTGGACCACCGGGCCAAGAACGTGCTTGCGGTGGTGCAGTCCATCATCCGCCTGAGCCAGAGCGACGAACCCGCCCATTTTGCCGTTGCGGTTGAGGGGCGGATCAGCGCCCTGGCACGGGCGCACACGCTGCTGGCGCGGGAGAACTGGGGCGGTGGCGAGTTGCGCGCGCTGATCGAGAGCGAGCTTTCGCCCTATGTGCGTTCGAAGCGGGTGACGATCTACGGCGCGGGCATCTGGCTGGCGCCGGAGGCCGTGCAGGCGATCGCCATGGTCTCGCACGAGCTGACCTCCAATGCCGTTCGGCACGGGGCACTCGCGGGAACCGAGGGCGAGCTGGCGGTGCGCTGGGCAATGCTGCCGGATGGGCGCCTGAAGATGGATTGGGCTGAGCATATGGCTGTGGCCGCAGGGGTGGTGCAGAAGCCCCGCCGGCGCGGTTTCGGCCTGCGCATGGTGGATGCGACAGTGCGCAGCCAGCTCGGCGGCAGCATCAGCCTGGACTGGCAGCCGGAGGGGCTGCATTGCAGCATGATCATCGCCGCCGACCGCGTGGCGCCACGCACGGCCACACGGCCGGCCGAGGAGGCTTTGCCGGTCGTGGCGGCGCCCCAGGCCATCCGCGGCATGCGAGCGCGTCGTGTGCTGCTGGCGGAAGACGAGCCGCTGGTCGCCATGGAACTGGAGACGCAGCTGCAGGCGCTGGGCTTCACCGTCGTCGGGCCGGCCGCCACGCTGCAGGAGGCGCTGCGGCTGGCCAGCGAGGAGGTGCTGCTGGATGCGGCGGTGCTGGACGTGAACCTGCGCGGGCAGGCGGTCTTCCCGGTGGCCGATCTGCTGGTGCGGCGCGGCGTGCCTGTGGTCTTCGCCACCGGCTACGGGGCGCTGCCCGGCGGCTGGGCCACGGGCGGCGGGCAGGGGCGGACCGCCCTGCTCCGCAAGCCGCTGACCCGGGGTGCGCTGGCGGCCGCTCTGCGCAACCTGACGGTCTCCTCTGGCAAGGACGAGAACGCGGCGCAGCGGCGCGTCAACTGAAGGCGCCGCACCGGGGAGGCAATGGCCTCCCCGCATCCCGCGGTCAGCGCGGGGAAGGGGCTGCCCCCGAATGCCTGGCTGAAGCAAGGTCCGAGGTTCCAGGCACTGCCTCGGACATTTTTCCAAACCTTGCCTTGTTTCGGTCAGGTTTCGATTCCGCCGCCCGGGCTGCTCCAGCCCCGGCGCGCGTTACCAGCACGGCGCAACTGAACGGATAGGAAAAAGAAGGGAGGCGGCGGGGGAATTCATCCTCCCCCGGCTCCGCCGCCAGGCAAATCTGCGGACGAGTCCGGGCAGTTCCGGGCTTTTACTTCCGCAATTCCATCTGGATCGGACCCTCGCGCTCGCCGCGCGCGAACTGGTCCACCATGGGGTTGCCGGTTTCGCCCAGGTTGGCGGCGGGGCCGGTCCAGATGATCCGGCCCTTGTGGATCATCGCCGCCGTCGTGCCGATGCGGCGGGCGCTGGCCATGTCATGCGTGATCGAGACGGCGGTGGCGCCGAGGCGCTGCACCACGTCCACGATCAGCCCGTCGATCACCGCGCCCATGATCGGGTCGAGGCCGGTGGTGGGTTCGTCGAAGAAGATGATGTCCGGCTCGGCGGCGATGGCGCGGGCGAGGCCGACGCGCTTCTGCATGCCGCCCGACAGCTCGGCGGGGGAAAGGTCGCCGACGCTGGCGGCGAGGCCAACCTGGGCGAGGATCTCGGCCGCCTTGTCGCGCGCCTTGGCGCGGTTGATGCGCTTCTGGGCCAGCAGCTTGAAGCAGACATTCTCCCAGACCGGCAGGCTGTCGAACAGTGCGGCGTTCTGGAACAGCATGCCGATGCGGTCGTTGATCGCCTCGCGCTCGCGGCGCGACATGGCCAGCACATTGTGGCCATCGATCTCGATGGTGCCGGCATCGGGCTGGATCAGGCCCAGGATGCACTTGATGGTGACGGACTTGCCGGAACCGGAGCCGCCGAGGATCACCATGCCCTCGCCGGCGGCAACGTCGAGGTCCACGCCGTCCAGCACGGTCTTGCCGTTGAAGCGCTTGGTGAGGCCCCGCAGGCGGATTTTCGGGCTGCCGTTCATACGCCGAAGAACATCGCGGTCAGCACATAGTCCAGTGCGAGAATGAGGATGGAGGCGGCGACCACCGCGCCGGTGGTGGCGGCGCCCACGCCCTGCGCGCCGCCGCGGCTGGTATAGCCGCTCCAGCAGCCCATCAGCGCGATGACGAAGCCGAAGACCGCCGCTTTCACCAGGCCGGACACGACGTCCCCGGTCTGCATGAAGTTGAGGGTGGAGGTGAGGTAGGAGGCGGAGGTGAAGCCGAGCTTGGTGGTGCCGATCAGCCAGCCGCCCATCACGCCGAGGATGTCGGCCACCACCACCAGCAGCGGCATGGCGACGATGCCGGCCGCGAGGCGGGGGGCCACAAGGTACTTCATCGGGTTGGTGGAGAGGGTGGTCAGCGCGTCGATCTGGTCGGTGACGCGCATGGTGCCGATCTCGGCGGCGAAGGCGGCGCCGATGCGGCCGGCCACCATCAGCCCGGCCAGCACGGGGCCCAGCTCCCGGGTGATGGAGAGGACCACGACATTGGCGATCGCGCTCTCGGCGCCGAAGCGGGAGAAGCCGGAATAGGACTGCAGCGCCAGCACCATGCCGGTGAAGACCGCCGTCAGCGCCACCACGGGCAGCGAGAAATAGGCGATCTCCAGGAAGGCGCGGCCGAGCAGGCGCGGATAGAAGGGCGGCCGGACGAGATGGGACAGGCCCTCCAGCGCAAAGAGCGTGATGGCGCCCACCTGCCGGCAGCCTGCCAGCACGAGCCGCCCGACCAGGGCGACGAAGTTCAGGAGATGCTGCAAGTCAGGAAGGCCGCCTCATGCCGGAAGGTGGCGCCGCCGGTAGCGGGCGCCGAGGGAGGTCAGGATCTCATAGCCGATGGTGCCGGCCAGGGCGGCGACGGCATCCGGGGTCTGCTGCGGCCCGATCAGCTCCACGCGGTCGCCCTGGGCCAGTTCCGGCACATCCGTCACGTCCAGGGTGATGAGGTCCATGGAAATCCGGCCAACCTGTTGTACGGGGCGACCGGCGGCGATGGCAATGCCCCGGCCGGACAGGGCGCGAAGGTAGCCATCGGCATAGCCCGCGGCAATGGTGGCGATGCGGCTGTCGCGCCGGGCGGTCCAGGTGGCGCCATAGCCGACGGTGGCGCCGGCCGGCACGTCGCGGACCTGCAGCACGGGAATGGTGAGGCGCAGCACCTGCCGCATCGGGTTGGGCCGGCCGGGGGTGGGGTTGATGCCGTAGAGGGCGCAGCCGGGGCGGGCGAGGTCCGAGGCGAAGTCGCGTCCCAGGAAGATGCCGGCCGAATTGGCGAAGGAGCGCGGCACGCCCGGCAGGGCGGCACCGGCGGCGGCGAAGCGGGCGGCCTGGGCGGCGTTCAGCGGGTGTTGCGGCTCGTCGGCGCAGGCCAGATGGGTCATGACGTAGCGCAGGCCGAGCTCCGACAGGTCCCCGGCCGCCGCCAGCTCCGCCGCATTGAGGCCGAGGCGCTCCATGCCGGTATCGACATGCAGGATGGCGCCGCGCAGGCCGGCCGTGCGCACGGCGGCGACGTCCTGCGGCGAGTTCAGCACGGGGGTGAGGGCGGCGCCCGCGTCGGCGCCGGGCGGGAAGCCGCCGAGCACGGCGATCATGGGGCCATGGCCGAGAGCTTCGCGCAGGGCGAGGCCCTCGGCGAACTGGGCGACGAAGAAGTGGCGGCAGCCGGCGCCGGCGAGGGCGCGCGCCACCGGAGCGGCACCCAGGCCATAGGCATCGGCCTTCACCACGCCCGCCGCCGGGCCGGAGGAATGCCGGGCGCCGAGGTCGCGCCAGTTGGCGATGATGGCGCCGAGATCGACCTCCAGCTCGCCGGCAAGGGCCTCGGCGTCATTCATGGCCGTAGGGGTCCGAATGATGCACATCCAGGTCGCCGAAGCGGGTGAACTCGGCCTCGAAGAACAGCGGGATGGTGCCGGTGGGGCCGTGCCGCTGCTTGGCGATGATCAGGTCGGCGCGGTTGTAGGCCTTCTCCATCCGGTCCTTCCAGCTCGCCAGGGCAGTTTCGAACTTCTCGGCGTTGTCGAAGTTGGTTTGCTTCGGCTCCTGCATCTTCAGATAGTAGTCATCGCGGTAGACGAACATGACCATGTCGGCGTCCTGCTCGATCGAGCCGGACTCGCGGAGGTCGGCGAGCTGCGGGCGCTTGTCCTCGCGGTTCTCCACCTGGCGGGAGAGCTGGGAGAGGGCGATGACGGGCACCGCCAGCTCCTTGGCGATGGCCTTTAGGCCCTGGGTGATCTGGCTGATCTCCTGCACGCGGTTCTCCGGCCGGGAGCCGGCGGCGGGGCGCATCAGCTGCAGGTAGTCCACCACGATCAGGTCCAGGCCACGGGTGCGCTTGAGGCGCCGGCAGCGGGTGCGCATGGCGGAGATGGTGATGGCGGGCGTGTCGTCAATGTAGAGCGGGAGCCGGGCCATCTCGCGGCTGACCTCGACGAACTTGTCGAAGTCGCGCTGCTGGATCTCGCCGCGGCGGATACGGTCGCCAGAGATGCGCGCCTCCTCGGAGAGGAGACGGTTGGCGAGCTGGTCGGCGCTCATTTCCAGCGAGAAGATGGCGCAGCCGCCCTTGGGCACGGCGCCCGGCCCGTGCTCGTCCTCCGCATCGCGCAGCAGGGACTTGGCGGCGCCGAAGGCGATCTTGGTGGCCAGCGCCGTCTTGCCCATGCCGGGGCGGCCGGCGAGGATGACGAGGTCGGAGGGGTGCAGGCCGCCGGTCTTGGCGTCGAGGTCGCGCAGGCCGGAGGGCAGGCCGGAGACGCCGCCGCCACTGGTGAAGGCCTTCTCGGCGAGGGAGACGGCCTCCGTCAGGGCCCGGCCGAAGGTGACGAAGCCGCCCTCGGAGCCCCCATCCTTGGCGAGGTCGAACAGCGCCTGCTCGGCGGCTTCGAGCTGCTCGCGCGCCTGTAGCTCGGCCTCCGCACCAAAGGCGCGGTTCACCACCGTCTCGCCGAGGTCGATCAGCTGGCGGCGCAGCCAGGCGTCATGGATGACCTTGCCGTATTCGCCGGCATTGATGATGCCGACCATGGCGCCGAGCAGCTCGGCCAGGTAGGCGGCGCCGCCCACCTCGCCCAGCACGCCGGAATGCTCGAACTCGGCGCGCAACGTGACGGCGTCGGCGAGTTGGCCCGCCTCGATTCGCCGCTGGATGGCGGCGAAGATGCGGCCATGCGCGGCATGGGCGAAATGCTCGGGCGCCAGGAACTCGGAGACGCGCTCATAGGCCTTGTTGTTGGCCAGCAAGGCACCGAGAAGGGCCTGCTCCGCCTGCAGGTTCGCGGGGGGGTGGCGCTGCGAAAGGCCGAGCAGGCTGTCACCGGGCGGAGGTACGCTGTTCATGCCCCCAGTTTAGCTCGCCCGGGGCCACCGCGACGAGGGGAGGGCTGTGGATAACGGGGATGAAAGCTGGAAGGGGCGCCGCTGCCCCTTCCATGCAACAGGTCAGTGCAGCCCGATCAGGTTTGGGGCCGCAGCCTGGCGGAGGAGCCCTGGGGCACCGGCTTTGTCTGCAGTTCGGCCGCCTTCAGCTCGGCCTCATGCATGTAGTCACGGGTGAGGGGGAGGGTGTCCACCCTGCGGGTAAGCTGGATCTGCCAGTTCATGTGGCCCATGTGGCGGAAGGCCAGCTCCGAACCGACCAGGTAGAACTCGAACATGCGGCAGAAGCGCTCGTCATAGAGGCTCTGGATGGCGTCGCGGTTGGCGGCGAAGCGGCGGCGCCAGTGAGCCAGGGTTTGGGCGTAGTGCAGGCGCAGGATCTCGATGTCGGTCGCCCAGAGGCCGGACTTCTCCACCGCCGGCAGCACTTCGGAGAGGGCGGGGGAATAGCCGCCGGGGAAGATGTACTTGGCGATCCAGGGATTGGTGCTGCCAGGGCCGTCGGAGCGGCCGATGGCGTGGATCAGCGCCACGCCATCCTCCTTCAGCGCGCCGCGGAGGGTGCGGAAGAAGGTGCGGTAATGGTCGATGCCGACATGCTCGAACATGCCGACGGAGACGATGCGGTCCACCGGCTCCTTCCAGTTCCGGTAGTCCATCAGCTCGAAGCGGACGCGGTCGGAAAGGCCGGCCTCCTCGGCACGGCCGCGGGCAATTTCGAGCTGCTCGGTGGAGAGGGTGATGCCGGTGACGCGGGCGCCGTGCTCACGCGCCAGGTGCAGCGCCATGCCGCCCCAGCCGCAGCCGATGTCGAGGACGTGCAGTCCGGGCCTGTCCAGTCGCAGCTTGGCGGCGATGTGGCGCTTCTTGAGGAGCTGCGCCTCCTCCAGCGTCTCGTTCCCGGTAGGGAAGTAGGCGCAGGAATACTGCCGGTCGCGGTCGAGGAAGAGGGCGTAAAGGCGGCCGTTCAGGTCGTAATGGTGGGCGACGTTGCGGCGGGAGCGGCCGGCGGGGTTGAGCTGGTCCACCCGGCGGCGCAGCCAGCGCACCTTTTCCATGACGCGCTCGCCGACATGGCCCTGCTCCATCCAGTTGATGACCAAGAGATCCATCGCGTCATAGAGCGAGGAGCCGGGCAGGGCGGTGATGTCCCCGTCCATGTAGCCCTCGCCGAAGGCCAGGCCGGGATTGGTCAGGAGGCGGCGCTCGGCGCGGGGGGTGCGCAGCTCGATGCCGGCGGTTGGGCCCGCGGTGCCGTGGTAGATGCGGGTGACCCCGTTCGGGAAGCGGACCGTCAGCGTCCCACGCCGGATCATGCGGGACAGGATGCGATCGAACAGCATGTCCGAACCTCCAGGTGCAGAAGTTCCGGCAATGGTTCGACGCGTCAGGGACGCTGTCCAGTCAAGGGGCGCGGAGGGGCGCCTAAAGAATTCTCCATGAAAGAAGGGGGAGCGCCCCTGCGGGCGCTCCCCCTTCCGTTTCCTGGCCAGGGCCGCCGGTCGCCCGGCGGTTGCGGCTTACTGCTCGCTGGCGCTGCCCAGCTCGGACAGCTCGGCGGCCAGCTCGGCCTCCAGGCTCTCCTGCTCGGCCTGCTGCTGCGCCTGCAGGTCCTCGCCACGGGACTGCTTCTCCGCCTCTTCCGGCGAGCGGGCGACGTTCACCGTCACCGGCAGGTCGACTTCCGGGTGCAGCGCGACGCGCACCTGGGTCAGGCCCAGGGTCTTGATCGGCTGCTCCAGGATGACCTGGCTGCGGTTGAGGGTGAGGCCGGCCTCCTTGCAGGCATCGGCGATGTCGCGCGCCGAGACGGAGCCGTAGAGGCCACCCGACTCGCCGGCCTGACGGATGATGATGACGGAGAGCCCGTCCATCCGCTCGGCCACGCGCTCGGCTTCCTCGCGGCGCTTCAGGTTCTGCGCCTCAAGCTGGGCGCGCTCGCGCTCGAAGCGGGCGAGGTTGTCCTTGTTGGCGCGGATTGCCTTGCCCTGGGGGAGCAGGAAGTTGCGGGCATAGCCCGGGCGGACCTTCACCAGCTCGCCCATCTGGCCGAGCTTGTCGACCCGCTGCATCAGGATGACTTCGATCATCGGTGTAACCCCGATCTCACATGTTGGCGGGCGGGTTGCGGCGCCCGTACTGTTCGAGGAGGCCGAGCGCCACGAGAATGAGGGCGCCCGGCAGGCTGAAGACGAGAATTAGGACGTAGAACAGGATCAGCAGCGGCAGCCGCGCACTGTGCCTGGCCAGCCGGCGGTGCATCGCGGCAAGCCCCTGCAGCAGCAGCGGCACCGCGAGCACCAGGCAAAGCGACAGCGGCAGCAGCGCCTCGGCCGGGTCGGCCACCAGCCAAGCGAGGCCCGCAAGGGCCGGCAGGGCCGGATACCAGGCGGGCAGCCGGGCCTCGCGCCAGCGCGGGGCGGGCGCCAGGGCCAGCCCACGCCGCTCCAGGAAAGCCTGGGCGGCGGCGGCATTGCCCACCAGCGCGATGGCCAGCCACAGCGCCAGCGCGGCGGCGTTCAGCCGCACGATCTGGTCCACGGCGGAGGCCGGCACCTCGGCGCCCATGCGCGTCAGGCCGATCTCCACCGCGCCGCGCATCACCGCTTCCAGCCCGCCGTGATCGGCCGCCAGCGCGGCGGCGATCAGGGTGAGGGCGGCCGGCCAGAGGCCCAGCAGCGCCAGTGGCGCGGTAAGTGCGATCCGTGGTCCGGAGCGGAGGGCCAGCGCCACCAGCAGCAGCACCGGCAGGCCATAAAGCGCCAGCCAGAGCAGCACCGGCAGCAGGCCAGGCGTGGCGATAAGAAGCGCCGCCCCGCCCGCACCGACCGCGATGGCCAGCGCCAGCTTGCCGAAGCCGAGCCCCGCCAGGAACAGCGGCAGGGGCGCGAGCCAGAACAGCCCAAGCCCTGCCGGCAGCCCTCGGAAGGCCCAGAGAGCCGCAAGCGCCGAGACGAGCCCGCCCGCCGCCCCCGCCAACAGGCGGGGATCGTCGATCAGGCCGATACGGGGCTGCTGGGCGGCCACGCTGCCGATCCGTCCTTCTGTCCGGGTTCCCGTCCGCTGCCCGTCAGTCGTTGATGACGTAGGGCAGCAGCGCCAGGAAGCGGGCGCGCTTGATGGCATTGGCCAGCTCGCGCTGCTTCTTCCCCGACACGGCGGTGATCCGGGAGGGGACGATCTTGCCGCGCTCGCTCAGGAAGCGGGAGAGCAGGCGCACGTCCTTGTAGTCGATCTTGGGCGCGTTCGGGCCGGAGAACGGGCAGGACTTGCGGCGGCGGTAGAAGGGCCGGCGGGCGCCCACGGCGGGGCGGCGGGCGGCGATGTTCAGCTCGGTGGACTCGGACATGATCGATTACTCCTCGCCGCCGGCGTTGTCGCCGTCTTCGCGCGGGCGGGCGCGATACTCTTCGCGGTCGTCGTTGCGGTCACGGCCACGGCCGGAGGCGAAACGGCCGGCCGGCGGGCGGGGGCCGCGGAAGCCGCGGTCACGCTCGCGGTCGTCGCCGCGCTTGGCCAGGATGGCGGAGGGCGCCTCGTCGATCGCCTCGATCCGCAGGGTCATGTGGCGCAGCACGTCCTCGTTCAGGCCGAGCTGGCGCGCGACCTCCTGCTCGGCCGCCACGGGGCAGTCGAGGCCGAGGAGCATGTAGTGCCCCTTGCGGTTCTTCTTGATGCGGTAGGCCAGGCCACGCAGGCCCCAGTACTCGCGCTTCTTCACCTCGCCGCCGGCTTCGGTGATGATGCTGGTGATCTGGTCGCCGATGGTCTCGACCTGCTGCTGCGTCAGGTCATTACGTGCGATGAGCACGGTTTCGTAAAGCGGCATGGGATCTCCCTGCGGCTGTCTCAGCCCAGGCAACGCCGACCCATGCCGGCGCGCGCAAACGGGCATAGCCGGGCGCGATGCCTCGCGCGCCCGGCAGGGGAGCGCGGCGTAAACCACGAATCCCTCGCCGGGGCAAGGATTCCCGTGGCCGGCCCGCGCCGGGCGCGGGGATCAAGGATGCGGCGCGGAATTCTTGAGCCCGCGCATGGACTCGGCCGTTGACTCCAGGGAACGGCGCCGTTACCCCGCCCGCCTTTAAGGGATTCTCCGTCATTTGGAAGAGTCCGGCAAGAATTCCCGCGGCCCGGAGCAACCGGCTGCCGCCACAATACTCAGGAGAGCCAGCACCGCCATGCCGATCGCCTTCGTCTTCCCCGGCCAGGGCAGCCAGGCTGTCGGCATGGGCCGCGACCTGGCCGCCGCCTTCCCCGCCGCGCGCGAGGTTTTCGAGGCGGTGGACGAGACGCTGAAGCAGAACCTCTCCCGCCTGATGTTCGAGGGGCCGGCGGAGGAGCTGACCCTCACCGCCAATGCCCAGCCGGCGCTGATGGCCGTCAGCCTCGCGGTGATGCGGGTGCTGGAGCAGGAGGGCGGCTTCGACCTCAAGGGCCGGGTGACGCTGGTGGCCGGGCATTCGCTCGGCGAGTACAGCGCGCTCGCCGCGGCGCAGACCTTCGACGTGCCGACCGCGGCGCGCCTGCTGCGGTTGCGCGGCGAGGCGATGCAGAAGGCGGTACCGGCGGGCGTCGGCGCCATGGCGGCGCTGCTTGGCGCCGAGATGGCCCAGGCGCAGGAGATCTGCGCCCGTGCCGCCGAGGGACCCGAGGGCGAGACCGAGGTGGTCGAGGCGGCCAACGACAATGGCGGCGGGCAGGTGGTGATCTCCGGCCATCGCGGCGCGGTGGAGCGCGCGGTGGCGCTGGCCAAGGAGCAGGGCATCAAGCGCGCCATGCTGCTGCCGGTCTCCGCCCCTTTCCACTGCGCGCTGATGGCGCCGGCGGCGGATGCCATGGCGGAGGCGCTGGCCGCAGCCGAGCTGCGGCCGCCGCTGGTGCCGGTGATCGCCAATGTCACCGCCGCCAAGGCGACCGACCCGGTGGAGATCCGCGAGCTGCTGGTGCGGCAGGTGACGGGCACGGTGCGCTGGCGCGAATGCGTCGGCACCATGCTGGAACTCGGCTGCGACCGCTTCGTTGAAATCGGTTCGGGCAAGGTGCTGACCGGCCTGATGAAGCGGCTGGCGCCGGATGCGGCCGCCGGCACGGTGGGCACGCCCGCCGAGATCGAAGCCTTCCTGAAGTCGCTGTGAGGACGCCCGGAGCAATGTTCGGACTGGACGGAAAGGTGGCGCTGGTGACCGGCGCCACGGGCGGAATCGGCGCCGAGATCGCCCGCACGCTGCACCGGCAGGGCGCGAAGGTGGCGCTCTCCGGGACCCGGCGCGAGGTGCTGGAGACGCTGGCGGCGGAGCTGGGCGAGGGCGCCCTGGCGGTGCCGGCCGACCTTTCCGACCCGGCGGCGCCGCAGGCGCTGGTGGAGCAGGTGGAGAAGGCCTTCGGGCAGCTCGACATCCTGGTCAACAACGCCGGCTTCACCCGCGACGGGCTGGCCATGCGGATGTCCGACAAGGACTGGGCGGACGTGCTGGAGGTCGATCTCGCCGCGCCCTTCCGGCTGGCGCGCGCCGCCATGCGCGGCATGATGAAGCGCCGCAGCGGGAGGATCATCTCGATCGGCTCGATCTCCGGCATCACCGGCAATGCGGGGCAGGCGAACTACGCCGCCGCCAAGGCCGGGCTGATCGGCATGAGCAAGGCGCTGGCGCAGGAGCTGGCCTCGCGCAACATCACCGTCAACGTGGTGGCGCCGGGCTTCATCCGCACGCCGATGACCGATGCGCTGAACGACGCCCAGAAGGCGCGGCTGATGGAGCGGATTCCGCTCGGCCGCATGGGCGAGACCACTGACATCGCGGCAGCGGTGGCTTATCTGGCCTCCGATGCCGCCGGTTGGGTGACGGGTTCGACCCTCCATGTGAATGGTGGGATGGCCATGACCTGAAACGGGAGGGCCGGGTCATCTGTTCCCCGGCTTGCTTCCGTGTTAATGCCGCGCCGGCCGAGGGCGGGGAATAGGCTCCTCCCGGGACCCGGCAGCGTCTGCAAGCAGGAGAGACTCGGGCGATGAGCGATACCGCCGAGAAGGTGAAGAAGATCGTTGTCGAGCACCTCGGCGTCGAGGAGAGCAAGGTCACGCCCGAGGCGTCGTTCATCGACGACCTGGGTGCTGACAGCCTCGACACCGTCGAGCTGGTGATGGCCTTCGAGGAGGCGTTCGGCGTCGAGATTCCGGACGATGCCGCCGAGAAGATCACGACCGTGAAGGACGCGATCGACTACATCGAGGCGCAGAAGGCCGCCTGAAGGCCTTCTAGCGGCGCCTCCCAGGGAGAGATAACGCGTGTTCGGTTCTCTGACGACGCCGCGGCGTGTCGTCGTCACCGGGATGGGCATTGCTAGCCCGCTCGGTGTCGGCGTGCCGCATGTGTGGCGGCGGATGCTGGCCAGCGAAAGCGGCATCGGCCCGATCACCCTCTTCGACGCCAAGGATCTGCCGGCGCGCATCGCCGGCGAGGTTCCTTCCGGCCCGAAGACCGAGGGCAAGCTCGACTTCAACGAGTGGATCCCGGTCAAGGACCAGAAGAAGATGGACCGCTTCATCCAGCTCGCGCTGGTGGCGGCCACCGAGGCGGTCGAGGATTCGGGCTGGGTCCCGCAGACCGATGACGATCGGAACGCCACCGGCGTGATGATCGGCTCCGGCATCGGGGGGCTGCCCGCGATCTCGGAGAATGCGCAGCTCGTCGGCGCCGGCAAGGCGCGGCGTCTGTCGCCCTTCTTCATCCCATCGGCGCTGATCAACCTGGCCTCCGGCCATGTTTCGATCAAGTACGGCTTCAAGGGGCCGAACCACGCGGTCGTCACCGCCTGCGCGACGGGCGTGCACGCGCTCGGGGATGCAGCGCGGCTGATCGCGCTCGGCGATGCCGACGTGATGGTGGCCGGCGGCACCGAGGCGGCCATCAGCGACATCGGCATGGCCGGGTTCTGCGCCGCCCGGGCCTTGTCCACCGGCTACAACGACACGCCGCAGGAGGCCTCGCGTCCCTGGGACGAGGGCCGCGACGGCTTCGTCATGGGCGAGGGGGCCGGCATCTTGGTGCTCGAGGAGTACGAGCACGCCAAGAAGCGCGGCGCCAAGATCTATGCCGAGGTCATCGGCTACGGCATGTCGGGTGACGCCTACCACATCACCGCGCCGGCCGAGGGCCATGACGGCGCCTATCGCGCCATGAAGGCGGCCTTCAAGAACGCCGGGATCAGCCCCGCGCAGGTCCAGTACGTCAATGCCCACGGCACCTCCACGCCGATGGGTGACGACCTGGAGCTGGAGGCGGTGGAGCGGATGTTCGGCGACGCGGCGAAGGGTCTCGCCATGTCCTCGACCAAGTCGGCGATCGGGCACCTGCTCGGCGCGGCCGGGGCGGTGGAGGGCGTGTTCTCGATCCTGGCGATCCGCGACAGCGTCGCGCCGCCGACGCTGAACCTGCGCAAGCCCTCGCGGGAGAGCGTGATCGACCGTGTGGCGCTGGAGCCACAGGAGCGGAAGATCGAGGTGGCGCTGTCCAACAGCTTCGGCTTCGGCGGCACCAACGCGAGCATCCTGTTCCGCAAGGCGCCCTGACCAGGGGCGGCACCGGGTGTGGGAGGGCCTTGGCTCTCCCGGCCACGGCTTTCAGCCTTCGGCAGCCGGCGCGGTGAAGGCGCAGGCCACCGGAGGCTTTGCCGTTCCTGGGCTGGCACCACTCTGACGGAGGCGGATCATGCGGAAATTCCTCCTGGCGCTGCTGTTGCTGCTCGTTCTCGCGGGGAGTGGCGCTGCCTGGTGGGGATGGCAGGCCTGGCAGCAGCCGGGGCCTCTGCCGGAGGCGACCGCCATCGTGGTGGAGCGTGGCAGTGGCACCCAGGCCCTCGCGCAGGCGCTCGGCGAGAGGGGCGTGATCCGGGATCCGCGGATCTTCGCGGGCGCCGTGTGGGTGACCCGCAACCAGGGGCCGTTGCGGGCCGGTGAGTACCTGTTCCCCGCCCATGCCTCGCTGCGGCAGGTGCTGGAGGTGCTGCGCACGGCCCGGCCGGTGCAGCGGATGGTGACCCTGCCCGAGGGGCTGACTGCCCGGCAAATGGTGGACATCCTGGAGAATGTGCCGGGGCTGTTCGGCGACATGCCGGCCATCGACGAGGGTGAGCTTCTGCCGGAGACCTACGCCTATAGCTGGGGGGACAGCCGCGCCACCGTGGTACGGCGCGCTTCGGGCGCGATGCGCGAGACGCTGAACCGCCTCTGGAAGGAGCATGCCGCCGACCTGCCGCTGAAGACGCCCCGGGAGGCGCTGATCCTGGCCTCGATCGTCGAGCGGGAGACCGGCAAGCCGGAGGAGCGGGCGCGGGTGGCGGCGGTGTTCATCAACCGCCTGAAGCGCAACATGCCGCTGCAGTCCGACCCAACCGTCGCCTATGCCGCTGCTGACGGGGGGGCGCTGGACCGGCCGCTCACGCGGGCGGACCTGGACATGGACCACCCCTTTAACACCTACCGGAACCGCGGTCTGCCGCCGGGACCCATCGCCAGCCCGGGGATTGCGTCGCTGCGCGCCGTGCTGCAGCCGATGGAGACCGATGAACTGTACTTCGTGGCCGATGGCTCGGGCGGGCACGCCTTCGCCAGGACACTGGAAGAGCACAACCGCAACGTGGCCCGCTGGCGGGCGCTGGAGCGGCAGCGCAACGCGCCCTGATCCGGCCGGCGGTGAAGCCGGCCGAACCCTCTCTTCTTCTTCCTGTCCAGTCCAGTCGTGCTGTCGGAGAGCGCCCGCACCGGGTCTGAGGCAGCCGCTCCTGGCCGGGGGAGCAAAAAACTCGAAGGAGAAGAAAGGGGTTCGGGGGAATTCCTGCCCCTGATCTTGTTCTACGCCTCGGTCACATGCTTGGCCGGCAGTCTGGCCGCCAGCGCAGCCCGGAGGCCGATCGGCAGGGCGCCGGCGAGGCGTGCCACCATGTAGGTCGGCCAAGGGAAGGCCACGCGGGTGCGCCCGGCGGCGATGCCGGCCAGGGTGCGGCGGGCGGCCTCCTCGGCATCCATCAGGAAGGGCATGGGGAATTCGTTGACCGCCGTCATGGGCGTGCGGACATAGCCTGGGCAGATGGCGTGCAGGCGGATGCCGCGGTGGCGCTCGGTGGCGTCGGCGGCCTCGGCCCAGCGCTGCACGGCCGCCTTGCTGGCGCAATAGGCGGCGGCGCCGGGTGCGGCGACGAAGGCGGCGACCGAGGCGATCACCGCGATGCGGCCGCGCACACCGTCGGGGCCGAATGGCTGTTCGGCCATGCGCGCCATGGCGGGGAGGGCGGTGTTCAGCACGCCGGTGACGTTGGTCTCGAAGATGGCGCGGATCTGTCCGGCGGGCTCGGTGGCGCCGCCGGTACCGCCGGAGATGCCGGCATTGGCGATCAGCAGGTCGAGATGGGGCATGCCGGTGATCCAGCCTTCGGCGGTGGCGGCATCGCGGACGTCGAGGCAGGTTTCGGTGGCGGCGGCGCCGGCGGCGCGGCAGGCTGCGGCCGCTTCGGCCAGGCGCGTGGCGTTGCGCGCGGCGAGGTGGAGCGTCACGCCGGGGCGCGCGCAGGCCAGCGCCAGGGCCCGGCCAAGGCCGGAGGAGGCGCCGGTGATCGCGATCTGTGTCCAGGCCGTGTGCGCCATGGCTTGCATCCTGCCGCAGAGGGGAAGAGAAGGCCCGGCATGGCTCTCTCGTCGATGACCGGTTTTGCCCGGCATGCGGGCACCCTGCCGGACGGCACGGGTTTCGTGTGGGAATTGCGCAGCGTCAACGGGCGCGGGCTGGATGTGCGTCTGCGCCTGCCCAACGGGCTGGACCGGCTGGAGGCGCCGCTGCGCGAGGCCGCCACCGCGCGGTTCCGGCGCGGCAACATCTCCGCCACCCTGACGCTGAAGCGCGAGGACCGGGCGCCGCGCCTGACGCCCGACGCGGCGGCGCTGGAACAGGCGATCGCCCTGGCGGTGGCGGTGGCGGCACGCATTCCGGGCTGTCCGCCGCCGCGCGCGGAGGCGGTGCTCGGCCTGCCGGGCGTGCTGCGCGCCGAGTCGCCGGAGCCGCAGGAAGGCGAGGAGGAGGCGCGGCATGTCGCGCTCGCCGCCGGCTTCGGCGAGGCGCTGGAGGCGCTGGCGGCGATGCGCCGGGCGGAGGGCGAGAAGCTGGCCGCCATCCTGGGCACGCTGCTGGACGAGATCGGTGCGCTGCGGGAGGCCGCCGTCGCGGAGGCAGCGAGCCAGCCGGCGGCGCACCGTGCCCGGCTGCAGGCGGCGCTGGCCGAACTGCTGGAGGGCGACAGCCGGGTGCCGGAGGAGCGGCTGGCGGTGGAGGTGGCACTGCTGGCGCAGAAATCTGACGTGCGGGAGGAGCTGGACAGGCTCGCCGCCCATGTGGAGGCAGCGCGGGCGCTGCTGGCGGAGGAGGGCGCGGTGGGGCGGCGGCTGGAGTTCCTGACGCAGGAGTTCGGGCGCGAATCGAACACGCTGGGGGCCAAATCGGCCAGCCTGGCGCTGACCCGGCTTTCCCTGGAGCTGAAGGCCGCGATCGAGCGGCTGCGTGAGCAGGCGGCGAACGTCGAATGAACCGGATCTCGCGACGCGGGCTTTGCCTGGTGCTGGCCGCACCCTCGGGGGCGGGGAAGTCCTCCGTCAGCCGGGCGCTGCTGGAGCGCGAGCCGGAGCTGAAGCTTTCCGTCAGCGCCACGACGCGGGCGCCGCGGCCCGGGGAGCAGGAGGGGGTGCACTACTTCTTCCGCACGGTGGAGCAGTTCGAGGCGATGGAGGCGGAGGGCGCGATGCTGGAGAGCGCCAACGTCTTCGGCCGCCGCTACGGCACGCCGCGCGCGCCGGTGGAGGAGGCACTGGCCACAGGCCGGGACGTGCTGTTCGACATCGACTGGCAGGGGCACAGGCTGCTGCGGGCGGCCTTGCCGGGGGATGTGGTGGGCGTGTTCCTGCTGCCGCCCAGCTTGGTGGAACTGGAACGGCGCTTGCATGGGCGGGGGCAGGATTCCGCCGAAGAGATTGCCCGCCGCATGGATGCCGCCCGCGATGAGATCAGCCACTGGGCCGATTTCGACCATGTCCTGGTGAACCACGACTTCCACGAGACGGTGGCGCAGGTACGCGCCATCCTGCAGGCGGCGCGGACCACCCGCGCGCGGCAGCCCTGGCTGCCGGACTTCGTCGAAGGCCTGCTGCGCTCGTGAGAGGCCGGGCGCGGCCCACTAGGGGCCGGCCCGGGATGACTACACCATGTACACGCTGCTGAACGTCGTGGCGCCGATCTTCGCGCTGATCGGGATCGGCTACGTCTCGGCCTGGCGCCGCTGGGTCTCGGAGGAGGCCTTGCGGGGGATGACGGACTTCGTCTTCCGCCTTGCCATGCCGGCGCTGCTGCTGAACGGGGCCACAACCCCGCACCCGAATGGCGGGCCAACGGCCATCGCCTTCTTTTCCGGTTGCCTCGCCGCCTATGCGCTGGCGCTGCTTCTCTCGCGGCTGGTGCTGCGGATGCGCCTGGCGGAGGGCGGCACTTTCGCGCTCAATGCCGCCTTCGGGAATACCGGCATGATCGGCGTGCCGCTGGTGATCGCCGCCTATGGGCAGACCGGGCTATCGCAGTTGCTGGCCATCATCGGGCTGCACTCGCTGATCCTGCTGCCGCTGGGGACGGTGGTGGGGGAGATCGCGCACAGCTCACGCGCGCCGCTGCTCAGCATCCTGAAGGCGACGGTGCTCTCGGTGCTGCGCAACCCGATTGTGCTCGCCGTGCTGTCGGGGCTGGTGATCTACCAGTCCGGACTGGAACTGCCCTCGGTGGCCCGGAGCTTCCTGGAGATGACGGGCATGGCGGGGCCGCCGGTGGCGCTGTTCTGCCTGGGTGCCAGCCTGATCGCCTTCGACGCGCGGCGGGACTGGCCCTCGGCGCTGCTCTGCACGGCGCTGAAGCTGCTGGTGATGCCGGCGCTGGTCTGGCTGGCCGGGTGGGCGATTGGGCTGCCGCCGCTGGCCTTGGCGGTGGCGGTGCTGGCGGCGGGGATGCCGACGGGGGCCAACGCCTTCTTCCTGGCACGCCGTTATGCCGCGGGGGCGGACCGCTCGGGCGCCACGGTGCTGCTCTCGACTGTGCTCTCGCTGGCGACGCTGGCCTTGTTGCTGGCGGCCCTGTGAAGCGGGCCGGGGCGATGGCCCCGGCTTTTCCCCTCAGTGCAGGTTGAACTGGCCCTCGGCATAACGAAATTCGGCCGGACGGGTCAGCGCGCTGGAAGCGATCCGCACCGAATGCAGGGGGCCTTCAATCTCGCGCTGCCAGAAGGCCAGGAAGCGGTGCAGCTCCGGAAAGCCGGGCGCATGGTCGAACTTTTGCCACACGAAGCTCTGCAGCACGCCGGGGTGGTCGGGCAGGTGGTAGAGGATCTCGGCGGTGGTCAGGCGCCAGTCCGGGATGCGCACGAAGCCTTCGATATCCCGCAGCAGCATGGGCGATCGTCTCCGTTCTCGGCGGCGGCCCGGTTGCCGGGTCGCGTCGCGTTCCCCTTGCAGGGAAGTGGGAGCATCGCATGGCTGCACCACCAGCTTGCAAGAAAAACCCGCATTTCCAGTATCTTATCACTCAATGCCGGAGAGTGCTGCTTGACGCTTGACGGAAAATGGAGAGCGTCCTAGATCGTCAGCACTCGCCGGGGGTGAGTGCTAACAAGGCTTGCCCCACCCGGCGGGGCAACCGTCGCTGAATGCGCCACACACAAGGGCGTCAGGAGAGGGCCAATGAAGTTTCGTCCTTTGCATGACCGCGTCGTCGTTCGTCGGGTGACCGCCGAAGAGAAGACCGCGGGCGGCATCATCATTCCCGACACCGCCAAGGAGAAGCCGCAGGAAGGCGAGATTGTCGCCGTCGGCCCTGGCGCGCGCAACGAGCGCGGCGAAATCGTCGCCCTCGATGTGAAGGTCGGCGACCGCGTCCTGTTCGGCAAGTGGTCCGGCACCGAGGTCAAGATCAGCGGCGAGGACCTGCTGATCATGAAGGAATCCGACCTGATGGGCGTGGTCGCGGCCTGAGGCCTGCGGACCCCCATTCCTGCAACAGATTCTGACGAGGTAGAGAACGATGGCTGCTAAGGACGTGAAGTTCGGCGCCAATGCCCGCGAGCGGATGCTGCGTGGCGTGGACATCCTGGCCGATGCCGTGAAGGTGACGCTGGGCCCGAAGGGCCGCAACGTCGTCATCGACAAGTCCTTCGGTGCCCCGCGCATCACCAAGGACGGCGTGACGGTCGCCAAGGAAATCGAGCTGGCCGACAAGTTCGAGAACATGGGCGCGCAGATGGTGCGCGAGGTCGCTTCCAAGCAGAACGACCTGGCCGGTGACGGCACCACCACCGCGACCGTGCTGGCCCAGGCCATCGTCCGCGAGGGCGCCAAGGCCGTGGCCGCCGGCATGAACCCGATGGACCTGAAGCGCGGCGTCGACAAGGCGGTGAACGTCATCGTCGAGGAGCTGCAGGCGAAGACCCGCAAGATCACCACCTCCGCCGAGGTGGCGCAGGTCGGCACCCTCTCCGCCAACGGCGAGGCCGAGATCGGCCAGATGATCGCCGAGGCGATGGAGAAGGTCGGCAACGAGGGCGTGATCACGGTTGAGGAGGCCAAGGGCATCCAGACCGAGCTCGACGTCGTCGAGGGCATGCAGTTCGACCGCGGCTACGTCTCCCCGTATTTCATCACGAATGCGGAGAAGATGATCGCCGAGCTCGAGAACCCCTACATCCTGATCCACGAGAAGAAGCTGTCCCAGCTGCAGCCGATGCTGCCGCTGCTGGAGAGCGTCGTGCAGTCCGGCCGCCCGCTGATCATCGTGGCCGAGGATGTCGAGGGCGAGGCGCTGGCCACCCTGGTCGTCAACAAGCTGCGCGGTGGCCTGAAGATCGCCGCCGTGAAGGCTCCGGGCTTCGGTGACCGCCGCAAGGCGATGCTCGAGGACATCGCGATCCTGACCGGTGGCCAGGTGATCTCCGAGGACCTCGGCATCAAGCTCGAGACCGTGACCCTCCAGATGCTGGGCCAGGCGAAGACCGTCCGCATCGAGAAGGAGAACACCACGATCGTCGACGGCGCCGGCTCCAAGGAGGACATCCAGGGCCGCGTGGAGCAGATCAAGGCGCAGATCGAGGAGACCACCTCGGACTACGACCGCGAGAAGCTGCAGGAGCGCCTGGCGAAGCTGGCTGGTGGCGTGGCCGTGATCCGCGTCGGCGGTGGCTCCGAGGTCGAGGTGAAGGAGCGCAAGGATCGCGTCGACGACGCGCTGCATGCGACCCGCGCCGCGGTCGAGGAAGGCATCGTGCCGGGCGGTGGCGTGGCGCTGCTGCGCGCCGCGGCGAAGCTGGCCGACCTGAAGGGCGACAACAACGACCAGCATGTCGGCATCGAGATCGTCCGTCGCGCCGTGCAGGTGCCGCTGAAGCAGATCGCCGAGAACGCCGGCAAGGACGGCGCGGTGGTCGCCGGTGAGGTGCTGCGCGACGGCACCTACGAGTACGGCTACGACGCGCAGATGGACGAGTACAAGGACCTGGTGGCCGCCGGCATCATCGACCCGACCAAGGTCGTGCGCACCGCGCTGCAGGACGCCGCTTCGGTGGCCTCGCTGCTGATCACCACCGAGGCGATGATCGCCGAGCGTCCGGAGAAGAAGGCGCCGGCCGGCGCCCCGGGCGGCATGGGCGGCATGGGCGACATGGACTTCTGATCCCCAGCGGATCGAGGGCTTTGGAGGGGGCGGTCCGCAAGGGCCGCCCCCTTCGTTTTTGAGGGCAGGGGATGCGCGGCAGTTTTCGTTGACAGGCTGTTAACGATCTGCACCACTAATCCACAGCCAACCGCTTCCGCTCGCCTTGCCGTGCCTCCGGAGACCCGGTCGCCTTCAAGCCGTCCCGGGACATCGGCTGGGTCATGGCAGGGGCGCTGGTGCTTCTGCCGAAGCGAAGAGGAGTGCATCGCATGGCGATTGGCACCGTGAAGTGGTTCAACGCGACGAAGGGCTTCGGCTTCATCGTCCCGCAGGACGGCGGCAAGGACGTGTTCGTCCACATCACCGCCGTGCAGAAGGCTGGCCTGCAGGGGCTGCAAGAGAACCAGAAGATCAGCTACGACGTGGCGATGGAGCGCGGCAAGGCCGCGGCCACCAACCTCAAGCCGCTCTGATCGGCCAAAGCTGCTGGCGGCAAGGGCCCCGGCGGCGCACAGGGCGGGAGGGCAGCGCCCTCCCGGACCTCAGACCATCTGGTAGCGGGCCTTGGCGGCGCGCTCGATGGCACCGGCGACCAGCCGGTCGATATCCATCTCGATGCGGAAATCCTGCAGGAAGCGCAGCTCCTCCTGGGTGGCGTCGCCATCCGCGGCGGCGACCTCGCAGGCCAGGAGATAGGCCGTCTCGCGCAGGCGGGGCGGCAGGGCCTCGCGCATCAGCGAACAGGCATGGTCCAGCCCATCCCGCTCGCGCAGCAGGGTGAGGCAGGATTCGGTGACGAGCTCGATCTCTTCCGCCCGAAAGCCGGTGAAGACCGGCAGTTCCTGGACCAGCCGCGACATCATGTCCAACTCGGCATCCGACATCTGCTGATCGGCGGCGGACATCAGCACCATGGCGCAGACCAGGGCCTCCTGCGCGGTGAAGCGGATTTGCGGGTGCTGCATGGGGGGCTCCTTTAAGGCGCAGGCCTATCCTAGCGCAGGTTGCGGTTCAACACCCGGGCGATGACGCGGCTGGTGACAAGAACGCGGCTGTTTGCCGCACCGCCTCGGCCAAGCCCAGGCGCTGCGGCATCACGCCCTCCGGCAGGCCGGCCAGCAGGCGGGAAGGGGTGCGGGGGTCGAGCAGGACGAAGACGCCACGATCATCGGCGCGGCGGACCAGCCGGCCGAAGGCCTGGCGCAGCCGGTGGCGGGCGATGGCGTCGTCATAGCCGCCGGGGCGGCCGCCGGAGAGATGGATGCGGCGCTCGCGGTGCAGGATGGAGGGGCGCGGCCAGGGCACGCGATCAAAGACCAGCAGGCGCAGCGCCCGGCCGGGAACGTCCACGCCGTCCCGCAGGGCATCGGTGCCGAGCAGGCAGGAATCCTCCTCGGCACGGAAGATGTCCACCAGGGTGGCGCTGTCCATCGCGTCCACATGCTGGGCGTAGAGCGGGAGGCCGGCTTCCGCGAGGGCGGGGGCGATGCGGGCATGGACGTCGCGCAGGCGGCGGATGGCGGTGAAGAGGCCGAGCGCGCCACCGCCGGACGCCTGGAAGAGCTGCTGCATGGCCGCGGCGATCTGGCCCGGGCTGTCGCGGGTGATGTCCTCGACCACGAAGGCGCGGGTATTGGCGGCGTAGTCGAAGGGCGAGGGGACGGCGGCGCGGATGGCGGGGCTGGGCAAATGCTGCACGCCGGTGCGCGCCTCGGCTTCGCGCCAGGCGGATTCGGGGTCCTTACGGGCGGCATCGCGCAGCGTGGCGGAGGCGATCAGCACGCCATGCGCCGGGGCGGCGACCTGGGTGGCGAAGGGGACGGTGGGGTCGAGCCAGTGGCGGTGCAGGCCGGCATCCACGTCACGGCCCTCGCGCCGGGACAGGGCGAGCCAGTCCACATAGGTCGGGCGCTGGCCGGGCTCAGCGGGCGGCTCGCGCAGGCGGGCGAGCATGGCGATCCAGGCGGCGAGAGGCATCAGCGCGCGGCGCTCGACGCTGCGGGTGGCGGTCTCCAGGCGGATGCGGTCGCCGGTCTCCAGTTCCTGCTCGGGGTCCTCCAGGAGGTCGGTCAGGAGCTTCGAGAGGTGCTTCAGGGGCGCGCGCAGGCGCTCCAGCGCGTCCTCCAGCCGGGCGGCGGCGTCCGGCAGGTCCTCGTGGAGCGGGTGCAGATCGCATTCGGCGTCGTAAAGCGGATCGGCCTCGGCGGTGCGGGCCAGGATCTGCGTGCGGACGGCGCGGAGGAAGGTCTCGGCCGGTTCGCCCTGGGTGGGGGCGGTGGGGACGGGGCGCGGGTCGTCGGGGAGCTCGCCGCTGTCCTCGGCGCGCTCGGCCTCGGGGGCAGGCAGGGCGGCCCAGCGGTCCCACCAGCCCGGCGAGGGCAGGGCGCGGGCGTTGCGCTCGACCAGTTCGAGGGGCGGGAGCAAGGCGGGGTGCTCGGCCAGCAACTCCTCCAGGCGGCGGCGCAGGCCGCGCGCCCGGCCGCGGCCGCCCTCGCTGCCCAGCAGCCAGCGGCGCAGCTCGGCCATCTCGGCGCCGGAAAGCTCGGCGGAGAAGGCGCCGTCGGCGGCGTCGAAGAGGTGGTGGCCCTCGTCGAAGACGTAGCGCAAGGCCGGGCCGTCCTCGCCGCCACCGAGCGCGGCCTGGACCATGACCAGGGCGTGGTTGGCCACTACGAGATGCGCGCCCGCCGCGCGGCGGATCGAGTGCTCGACATAGCAGCGCTTCCAGTGCGGGCAGGCGGAATGGATGCACTCGCCGCGCCGGTCGGCCAGCAGGGAAATGGCACCGGCGGGGAAAAGCTCCATCAGCCAGCCCGGGAAGTCGCCGCCGAGCAGGTCGCCATCGCGCGTGGCCATCGCCCAGCGGGCGACCAGGGCGAGGGGAAGCAGGCGGCCCGGCATGGCGCCGGTGGCGGCCTCATCGTAATTCAGTAGGCAAAGGTAGTTCTCGCGGCCCTTGCGGATGACGACGCGCTGCCGGCGCTCCTCTGGCTCCGGGTAGAGGCGGGCGAGCTCCTGGTCGAGCTGGCGCTGCAGGTTGCGGGTGTAGGTGGCGATCCAGACGGGGGCGCCATTGCGCTCGGCCCAGAGGCTGGCGGGGGCGACATAGCCCAGCGTCTTGCCGGTGCCGGTGCCGGCCTCGGCCAGCACGAGCTGCGGCTCGCCGGGAGCCTCGCGGGCGGCGAAGGCGAGCGAGGCGGCGGAGGCGAAGTCCGCCTGGGACGGACGCTGCTCGGCACCCTCGCCGAGGATCTCGGCCAGGCGGGTGCGGGCCTCGGCGGGGGAGACGGGCAGGCTGGCGGGGGGCGGGGGCGGGGCGGCCTCCTCCCATTCCGGCAGGGCGCGCCAGACCTTCAGGGCGTCGCGGCTGGCGCGGGCGCCGGGCTGGCCGAGGGCGGCGAGGATGGAGTCCGCCCAGGGCCAGTCGGCGGCGTCGCGCAGGCGAGCGGCGAGGGCGGCGGCATCCCGGTTCAGCGGCGCGTTGCGGGCGCGGGCGAGGCGCCGCAGCAACTCGGTCGCGATCTCGGGCAGCAGGGCGGCGGCGGATTCAGCGTCGGCGGGGGGTGGCAGGTCGAGGGCGAGGGCCAAGCCACGCGGGGTAGGGGGCGCCGCGAGGGCGGGTTGGCAGAAGGCAAAAAGCTCCAGCAGGTCCCAGGCGCCGGGGATGGCAGGGAGGTTCAGGCGCTTCGCGGTGGCGGGGGCATGCACCAAGATGGGCGGGCCCAGCTCGCGCAGGGCGGCGGGCACGGCGGAGGCGCGCAGGCTGGAGAGCTCGCCATCGGGCGTCAGCAGGACGGCGCTGCCGGGGGCAGGCGCGACCAGGGCCGGGGCGTCGGGCAACAGGAGGCGGGGAGGGAGGGCACCGGCTGCGCCCTTCATGGTCGACACGCGCGGAAACTAGGGGCAAAAGGCGAACAAGGCCAGCTTTGGCAAGGGGTTCTCTCAAAGATGACGTCCGCGCAAGGACGCAGGGGCTGACTTGCCGCTGCGGCGCGTTGACCGGGCGCGCCGGCGCTGGCAAGGGGGCTGGCATGACCGCCGATTCATCGCTCCGCACCGTCAAGGCCTGGCCCTTCGAGGAAGCCGCCAAGGTCGCCGATCGCATCGCGCAGGCCGGGAAATCGGTGGCGCTGTTCGAGACGGGCTATGGACCCTCGGGGCTGCCGCATATCGGCACCTTCGGCGAGGTGGCGCGCACCACCTGGGTACGGCAGGCCTTCGAGCGGATGACCGGGCTGAAGGGCAAGCTAATTGCCTTCTCGGACGACATGGACGGGCTGCGGAAGGTGCCGGACAACGTCCCCAACGGGGACATGCTGCGGCAGCATCTCGGCAAGTCGCTGACTGCCATTCCCGATCCCTTCGGCACGCATGAGAGCTTCGGGCACCACAACAACGCCCGGCTGCGCGCCTTCCTGGACGCCTTCGGCTTCGAATACGAGTTCGCCTCGGCCACCGACTACTACAGGTCCGGCCGGTTCGACGCGGCGCTGCTGCGGATGCTGGCGGTGCATGAGGAGGTGCGGCAGGTGATCCTGCCGACGCTGGGGCCTGACCGGCGCGCGACCTATTCGCCCTTCCTGCCCGTGCATCCCCGGACTGGCGTGGTGATGCAGGTGCCGATGGAGGAGGTGCGGCCGCAGGACGGCACCGTTGTCTGGCGCGACCCGGAAACGGGCGAGCGCTTCGAGACGCCGGTGACGGGCGGGCACGTCAAGGCGCAGTGGAAGGCCGACTGGGCGATGCGCTGGTTCGCGCTGGGCGTCGATTACGAGATGTCGGGCAAGGACCTGATCGACAGCGTGCGGCTTTCCTCGCAGATTTGCCGGGTGCTGGGCAGCGAGCCGCCGGTGGGCTTCACCTATGAACTGTTCCTCGACCAGGGCGGGCAGAAGATCTCGAAGTCCAAGGGCAATGGGCTGACCATTGAGGAATGGCTGCGCTACGCGCCGCCGGAAAGCCTGGCCTACTTCATGTACCAGGCGCCGGGGCGGGCGAAGCGGCTCTATTTCGACGTCATTCCGCGGGCAACGGACGAGTATCTCACCTTCCGGGAGAAGCTGCGCGCCAACCCCGATCCGGCCAACCCGGACTGGCACATCCATGGCGGCGAGGTGCCCAATACGCCGGAGCCGCCGCTGACCTTCGGCATGCTGATGAACCTCGCCACCGTCTCGGCGGCGGATACGCCTGAGCGGCTGTGGAAGTTCGTCCGCAATTACGCGCCCGAGGCCACGCCGGAGACGCAGCCGCTGCTGGCGCAACTCGTCGGCTATGCGGTGGCCTATTCGCGCGACTTCATCCTGCCCGGGCTGAAGCCGCGCGCGCCGACGGCCGAGGAGCGGCCCTGCTTCGTGGCGCTGGTGGAGATGCTGCGGGAGCATCAGGCGGAGATCGAGGCGCTGCCGCACGGGTTGCCGCAGGCGGAGCGCATCCAGACGCTGGTCTATGACGCCGGGCGACGAGAGCCCTTCATCCAGATTCAGAAGGACGGTTCGCCGGGCGTGGCGCGGGGATGGTTCAACGCGCTGTATCAGGTGCTGGTAGGGGCTGATCAGGGGCCGCGCTTCGGCTCGCTGGCGGCGGCCTATGGCGTGCCGGAGACCATCCGGCTGATCGAGGAGGCGCTCGCCCGGCCGCCGGAAGCGGCCCAGGCGGAGACGAGCCCGGCGTGAAGGGCATGCTCAGCGCGCTGCGCCGGCACGGGGCCACCGTCTTCGGCCTGTTGCTGCTGGTGGGCGCGCTCTATGTGGTGCAGCGCGAGGTGCGCCACCTCTCCATGGCCGAGATCGGCGAGGCGCTGGCCGCGATGCCGGCCAGCTCACTGTGGATCGCGGGCGGGTGGACCGTGCTGGCCTATGGGGTGCTGACCATCTACGACCGGCTCGGCTCGGTCTATGCGGGACGCCCGGTGAGCTATTCGCGCACCTCGCTGGCCTCCTTCTGCGCCTATACCCTGGCGCACAATCTCGGCTTCGCCGCGGTGTCAGGCGCGGCCGTGCGCTACCGCTTCTACGCCGCCTGGGGTCTGACGCCGGCCGAGATCGCCAAGGTCATCGCCTTCACCAGCCTCACCTTCGGGCTGGGCGGCATGGCCCTGGGCGGTGCAGTGCTGATCTGGGAGCCGGAGGTGCTGCCCTGGGTCGCCGCCAACCTGCCGCACTGGGCCATGCGCGGCCTGGGCGTGGCGCTGATCGGGGTGGTGGCGAGCTATATCCTGCTCTCGCGCTTCGTGCCGCATTTCACGATCTTCGGGCACCGGATCGACCTGCCGGGCTTCCGCATGGCCTGCATGCAGACGGTGTTGGCGGGGGTAGATGTCGCGGTCACCGCGATGATCTTCTACGCCCTCCTGCCGCCGGCAGAGGGGCTGAGCTTTCCCCGCTTTGTCGGTATCTATCTCGCGGCCTATGCGGCCGGGCTGGCGGCCAATGTGCCGGGTGGGCTCGGCGTGTTTGACAGCGCGGTGCTGATCGGGCTGCAGCCCTATGTGCCGGCGCCGCAGGTGATCGGCGCGCTGCTGCTGTTCCGCTTCTTCTACTACATCATCCCGTTGTTCCTGGCGGGGGCACTGTTCGCCGGCTTCGAGCTGAACCAGCGGCGGCATCTGCTTGGCCGCTTCGGCGCCGAGTCGCAGGTGACGGATGCGCTGGAGGGGCCAGCGCTGGCCGGGCTCTCGGGGTTGGCGGGGGTGGCGCTGCTGTTCATCGGCGCGCTGCCGGCGCGCGGCTCGCCGCTGGCGGAATGGGCGGGGGAGTGGGCGGCGCTGGCCAGCCATTTCGCGGCCTCGCTGATCGGCTCGCTGCTGCTGGTTGTGGCCTATGGGATGGTGCGGCGGCTGCGCATCGCCTGGGTCTCCGGCATCATGCTGCTGATGCTGGGCGGCATCGTGACGCTGCTGCGCGGCGAGCCCTGGTTCGTGCCGGTGGGGTTCCTGGCGCTGGCGGGCGTGCTGGCCTGCATCCGCACCGCCTTCTACCGCGACGCGCGGCTGACCGGCGAGCCGCTGACCACCAGCACGCTGGTGCCCCTGGCGGCGAGCGTTGTGGCGGCGCTGATCCTGGCGCAGATCGCCTGGCGGGGGCCGGTGGCCGACAATCCCTGGTGGGCGGTGCCCTTCTCGGAGGAGACGCCGCACACGCTGCGCTTCGCCGTGGGGCTGTGCGGCGTGCTGATGCTGGTGGCGGTGCTGCGGCTGCTGCGGCCGGCGCGCATCCGCGTGCCGGCCTACGATCTCGCCACCCGGGCGCGGCTGGCGGCGCTAGGCGCGCGCACGCCGCGCCAGGCGGATGGTGCCATCTTCGCCGAAGGGGGAAGGGGGGCAGGGTTCGCCTTCGTCCGGCGCGACTCGGTGTGGATCGGCATCGGGGACCCGGCGGGCGAGCAGGATGCCCGGATCGCCGCGCTCTGGCGCTTCCGGGATCTCTGCGAGCGCAATGGCGTGGCCCATGCCTTCTGGCAGGTTGGGCCGGAGCTGCTGCGCGCCTATGAGGATACCGGCCTGGCAGCGGTGCCGCTGGGAGACGGGCGCTTCCTGGTCTGCCGGGCCGAGGGCGACCCGCAGCGCCTGCTGGAGGCGCTGAAGGCGGGCCGCTGACCGGCTACTGGCTGGCCCAGACGATCCGGTGCATCCAGGTGATCTCCGAGAGATCGAAGCTGTAGTTCGGATGCGCCGGGTTGAGGCTGGCCAACTCGATCCGCCGGGCGGACTGCCGGATCAGTTCCTTCGCCATCACCTCACCCCGGTTGGTGCGGGCCACCACGCGGTCCCCGCGCCGGACTGGCGAGCTGGGTGAGACGATGATCAAGTCTCCGTCGCGGAACACCGGCTCCATGCTCTCGCCAGAAATCTCCAGCGCATAGGCGTTGGGGTCGGTGAATTCGGGCGTGCTGATCTCGTCCCAGCCGCCGCCGACAGGATAGCCCCCATCATCGAAGAAGCCTTCGCTACCGGCCTGGGCGAGGCCGATCAAGGGGATGCGCCGGCCTGGAGGAATGCGGCCGACGCTGTTGAGCGTGGGGGCGCCGCTGACCAGTGAGGCGAAGCTCTCCATGTCGGCGCCGGTGGCGGAGAGGATTTTCGCGATGCTCTCGGTCGAGGGCCAGCGGGCGCGGCCGTCGCTGCCGACGCGCTTGGAGGGGTTGAAAGCCGTAGGGTCCAGCCCCGCCTTGCGGGCAAGACCAGAGGGCGAGAGGCCATGCTCGGCCGCCAGAGCATCCACCGCCCGCCAGATGTCGTCATGACGCATGGGCGGATTATCCTAGGAGATTGGTCGGGAAGCAATAGGAAGATTATCACAGATAGGTGTTGACGCCTATAAATCGAAACGTAATGATTGGCGCCGCTGCAACCACAAGGCGAACTTCTCCATGACTGCGCTCCGCCGTTCCTCTGCCTCCCCCGTTCTCGCCAGCATGGCCAAGATGGAGCCTTTCGGCAGCGCCGAAGAGGCTTGGCTCTGGACCATGGCGGCCCTGGTGGCGCGCCGCGACGGCGCCCGCGTCGTCGCCGGGGCCGGCCGCGTCCAGCGACCCTGTGAGCCGGACGACGTGGTGAAGTGCCTGGACCGACTCTATCGCCAGCGGCGGATCGACCTGGTGCATGCCCGCATCATGCGCATCTGGGGTGAGCGCGGCACGGCGCCTGACCCCCGCTCTGCCCGCGAGAAGGCCGATTGGCGCATCTGGAACGAGGCCATGCAGCGGCTCGACTGGCCGCTGCGGATGAAGGGAATCGTGGTGGGAGCGGCAATGCCGCTGCCGGCCAGCGAGGAGGTGGTGGTGGCGCTGCAGGGGCGGTTTCCGGAATGAGCGCGCCGCGGCGGATCTCGGGTGCAGCGCCCCGCATCGCGCCGCGTCACGCTCTCGCCGAGGGTGAGCAGCGGGTCTGGATCGGCTTTGGCGGCCGGGCGGACCGGCTATGGCTGCGGCTGCTGCGCCCGGGGTTCCGGCATTGCTTCGCGGTGCTGGGCGACGCGCGTGGATGGACGGTGGTGGAGCCGCTTTCCGGCCGGTTGCTGGTCTCGCGGCCGGAGTTGAGCCCCGAATTCGACCTGCCGGGCTTCTACCGGCGCGCGGGGCTGGAGGTACTGGGTCCGTTCCAGCCGGGCGGACCCTTCTGCGGCGTTCTGCCGGGAATTCTGCCCTATTCCTGCGTGGCCGTGTGCCGTGCGCTGCTCGGGGAAGGGGCGCCGCGCGCCCTGACGCCCCGTGGCCTGTTCCGCCGGTTGCAGAAATTTACGGTCTTAGGAAAAAAATCCTTGACGATGCCGAATGCGACCGGTAAGAAAGTCCTCGTCAACGGGTGAGTTGCGCCCGCTGATCTCCTCCCGATCCCCCTGACTGCGCGGGCCCGTCCGGAACACTCCGGACGGGCCCGCGGCTTTTTGGGGCGACTTTTCCGCCAAACCGAAAAGGAGCCGCACGCGCATGGGTGGCCTGTTCCGCGCCCCGAAGCCGGTGGTCGTGACCGCGACCGAGCCGGTCGCCTCCCCGCCCGCCGGGCCGAACCCCGATGCCGCCGAGCAGACCGCCCGGACGGAGAACCAGGAGCGCTCCCGCCGCGGCCTTGCCGGCACCATCGCCACCTCCGCGCGGGGCGTGTTGGAGCCGCTGCCGCCGGGTCTCGCCGGGGCCCGCAAGACGCTGCTCGGGGAGTGAGGCCGATGACCCTCTCGCCCGAGATCATCCTGGGGCGCCACAGCGCCGCGCGGGAACGCCGCCGGCCCTGGGAGAGCGTCTGGCAGGAATGCTACGACCACGTCCTGAACGGGACGCCCGGCAGCGGCGGCCCGGCGCTCTATGACGCGACCGCGCCGGATGCCGCCGAGCAGCTCGCCGCCAGCCTGTTGGCGGAGCTGACGCCGCCCTGGTCCCGCTGGTTCGGGCTGGTGCCGGCCGAGTCGCTGGCCAATGGCCCGGACGGCGCGGCCGCCGCCAAGGCACTGGAAGCCGCGGCGGAGACGCTGCAGGGGCATCTCGACCGCTCCAACTTCGCGCTGGAGATGCACCAGGCGCTGCTCGACCTGGTGGTCGCCGGGACCGGCGTGCTGCTGGTCGAGGAGGCGCCGGCCGGCGGGCTCTCGGCGCTGCGCTTCACCGCCGTGCCACTGCGCGACGCGGTGCTGGAAGAAGGGCCGACCGGCCGGCTTGACACCGTCTATCGCTGCGTCGCGCTCGATGCGGCGGCGATCCAGGCGCGCTACCCGGAGGCGGAGTTGCCGGCGGCGCTGCTCGCCGGTGGTGATGACGGTGAGGCGCCGCGCCGGCACCGCGTCGTCGAAGCCGTCTGGCCGGAGCGGACGGGCAGCGGCTACCTCGCCGTGCTCGACCATGACGGGCAGGCGGTGCCGCTGGCCTTCGGACGCTTCCTGGAAAGCCCCTTTATCGCCTTCCGCTGGATGAAGGTGCCAGGCGAGGTCTATGGCCGTGGCCCGGTGATGAAGGCGCTGCCGGACATCCGCACCGTCAACAAGGTGGTGGAACTGGTGCTGAAGAACGCCTCCATCGCCGCCACCGGCATCTGGCAGGCGGAGGATGACGGGGTGCTGAACCCCGCCACGGTGCGGCTGGTGCCGGGCGCCATCATTCCGAAGGCGCCGGGCTCCTCCGGGCTGACGCCGCTGGCGGCGCCGGGCGACTTCGACGTCTCGCAGCTGATGCTGGACGACCTGCGCGGACGCATCCGCAGCGCGCTGCTGGCCGACCGGCTGACCGCGCCGAAGGACGCGCGGATGACCGCCACGGAAGTGCTGGAGCGCAGCGCGGAGACGGCGCGGCTGCTCGGCGCGACCTATGGCCGGCTGCAGGCCGAGCTGCTGACGCCGCTGGTCGGCCGCTGCCTCAGCATCCTGCGGCGGCGCGGCGAGGTGCCGCCGCTGCTGCTGGACGGGCGTGAGGTGCGGCTGACCTACCAGTCCCCGCTGGCCCGCGTGCAGGGCCGCGCCGATGCGGCGAACACGCTGCTGTTCCTGCAGGCGGTGGCGGCGCTGGGCCCGCAGGCGGCGGCGCAGCTCGACCTGACCGCCGCCACCCGACACCTGGCCCGCACGCTCGCCGCGCCGGCCGGGATCCTAATCCCACCCAAGGAGTGACGCTCCGCATGTCCGAGAACTTGCTTGAGGCCGCGATGGCGGAGGGCGCCGCGCCGGCGCCGGCCGAGGAGATCCCGGAGAAGTTCCGGGACCCGGAGAGCGGCGCCCTGCGCGTGGAGGCGCTGCTGCGCTCCTATCGTGAACTGGAGAAGCGCCTCTCCCAGCGCTTCGCGCCGCCCGGCCCGGATGCGCCGGAGGAGGAGCGCGCCCGCTTCCGCCGCGCCATCGGCGTGCCCGATGCGCCGGAGGAGTACACCGTGGAGCCGAAGCACGAGATGTGCGGCTCCGACCCGGAAATCAACAAGCGTCTGCACGAGGCGGGATTCACCTGCCAGCAGGTGCAGCTCGTCTATGACCTCGCGGCCGAACGGCTGCTGCCGCTGATCGCCGAGGCGGCGGCCGACTACGAGGCGCAGAAGCAGGTGGGGCGGCTGGCGCAGGAGTTCGGCGGCGAGGAGCAGTTCCGCCGCATCGCGCCGCAGATCGCCGCCTGGGGCCGCGCCAACCTGGCGCCGGGTGTCTTCGAGGCGCTCTCCACCACCGCCGAGGGCGTGCTGGCGCTGCACCGCATGATGGCGAAGAGCGAACCGAGCCTGGCGCGCAATGCCGCGCCCGCTGAGGCGCTGGACGAGCAGGCGCTGCGCAAGATGATGCGCGACCCGCGCTACTGGCGCTCGCGCGAGCCCGAATACGTCAAGCGCGTGACCGAGGGCTTCAAGCGCCTGTTCGGCCAGGGCTGACGCGTCGCCGGAACGCCGGCGGCCTCGCCTTCCATCTGTTTTCCGCCGTGGCGCAACCCGCGTTGCCGGGTGCCGCGGCGCGCCCATCGCTCCGGCCCCATGCGGGCAACCGGGGCGCCGGGCCGAGCCCATCCCCCCATTCCGTCTCTCCTGAAGGAAATCGGCATGTCCGCTTCCATCGACCAGGTCTTCACGAAGCAGTTCCAGTCCGAAGTGCATGACGCCTACCAGCGCCAGGGCAGCAAGCTGCGCCCGACCGTGCGCAGCAAGACGGATGTGCGCGGCGCCTCCACCGTGTTCCCGATCGTTGGCCGCGGCATCGCGGCGGCGAAGGCGCGCAACGGCGCGGTGCCGGTGATGAACCTCTCGCACTCCAACGTGGAGTGCTTCCTGCAGGACTACTACGCCGGTGAGTGGATCGACCGGCTCGACGAGCTGAAGACGAACATCGACGAGCGCCAGGTGGTCGCCAGCGCCGGCGCCTATGCGCTGGGCCGCAAGACCGACGAGCTGATCATCGCCGCGCTCGACACCGCCACCCACGAGGCGGTGGGGACCGCGCCGGGCACCGGCGACACCGACGGGCTGACCAAGGCGAAGGTGCTGATGGCCTTCGAGATGCTCGGCGCCGCCGACGTGCCGGATGACGGCAATCGCTTCGCCATTGTCGGCTGGAAGCAGTGGAGCGAGCTGCTGCAGATCGAGGAGTTCGCCAACGCCCAGTATGTCGGCGACGACGACCTGCCCTGGAAGGGCACGCAGGTGAAGCGCTGGCTGGGCGCGACCTGGATGCCGCATTCCGGTCTGACCAAGAGCGGCAACATGCGTTTCTGCTACTTCTACCATAAGACCGCCATCGGCCATGCCGTGGCGCAGGAAGTGGTGACCGACATCACCTGGCACGGCGACCGTGCCGCCTACTTCGTCAACAACATGATGAGCCAGGGCGCGGTGCTGATCGACGCGGCCGGTGTCGTGCGGATGCGCGCTGCCGAGTAAGCGAACAAAGTGCGGGGGAAGGAATTCCCCCGCACCCCCTTCTTTCTTTTGTCAGTTTCGGCGTGGCCTGTGAGCGGATGCAGGAACTGACAGAAAAAAGATGGGGTTCTGGGGGAACTCATTCCCCCAACCTTCCTGCAACCTTCCGGGAGTTCCGACCGATGGCGCTGTCCGCCCTCGTCCTCTGCTCGCGCGCGCTGCTGAAGATCGGTGCGCAGCCCATCGCCTCCTTCGATGAAGGCACCGCCGAGGCAGAAGTGGCGGCGCATCTCTATCCGCTGGTCTGCGACGCGCTGCTCTCCGCCCATCCCTGGTCCTTTGCGACCGGGCAGATGGAACTGCCGCGGCTGGTGGAGACGCCGCATGCCGACTACGCCTACGCCTATCAGCTGCCGCCTGACTTCCTGCGGGTGCTCTCCGCCGGGGATGGCGGCCGTGGGCGCGGGCTGGAGTACCGGCTGAACGAGAACCGGCTGCACACCAATGCGCCGCAGGTGACGCTGACCTATTTGTTCCGGCCTGCGGAGAGTGGCTTTCCCGCCTTCTTCGCGTCGGCGCTGGTGGCGCGGCTGGCAGCCGAATTCTGCATTCCCCTGACCGAGAGCTCCTCGCGCACGGAGATGTTGCACCGGCTGGCGGAAGCGGAGTTCCGCCGCGCGCGCCTTGCCGACAGTCAGCAGAATACGGCGCGGGCGGTGGAGGACTTCCCGCTGATCGCCGCGAGGGGATGAATCATGGCAGGTGATCGCAGCACCAAGACGAGCTTCACCGCCGGCGAGCTGAGCGACCAGCTGCTTGGCCGCGGCGACCTGCGTGCCTTCGAGAACGGCGCACGGCGGCTGCGCAACGTGTTCATCCAGCCCACCGGCGGTGTGATGCGGCGGCCGGGGTTGCGGCATGTGGCCATGCTGCCTGGTGCGGCCCGGCTGATCGCCTTCGAGTTCAACACCGAGCAGACCTATCTGCTGGTGCTGACGGACCAACGGCTGCAGGTCTTCATGGGTGACATCGAGGTCGCCAGCCTCGGTGCGCCCTGGACGGCGGCGATGCTCGACCAGATCGCGCATACCCAAAGCGCCGATACCCTGCTGCTGCTGCATCCCGACATGCCGCCGCAACGGGTGACACGCAGCAGCCACACCGCCTGGAGCATGACGGCCTGGCCCTGGGTAGCGGAGCCCTTCTTCCGCTTCGCCTCGCCGGAGATGACGCTGGCCGCCAGCGGCACAAGTGGCAACGTCATGCTGACCACCAGCGCCGCCTTCTTCCAGCCCGGCCATGCCGGGGTGCGGTTGCGGCTGCGCGGCAAGCGGCTGCGGGTAACGGCGGTTCTCTCGGTCACCAGCGCCAGCGCACAGGTCGAGGATGCGCTGACGGATGCCACGGCCAGCAACGACTGGAGCGAGGCAGCCTTCAGCCCTGTGCGCGGCTGGCCGGTCTGCGCCTGTTTCCATCAGGACCGCCTGGTGCTCGGCGGCGCGCGCGATCTGCCCAACCGGCTCTGGCTCTCGCGCTCCGGCGACCTGTTCAACTTCGACCTCGGCACCGGGCTGGATGACCAGGCGATCGAGTTCGGCCTGCTCTCCGACCAGGTGAACGCCATTCGCGCCGTCTTTTCCGGGCGGCACCTGCAGGTTTTCACCTCGGGGGCCGAATGGATGGTGACGGGCGATCCGATGACCCCGGCCTCCATTCAGTTGCACCGGCAGACGCGCATCGGCTCGCCCGTCAACCGCATCATCCCACCGGTGGACGTGGACGGAAGCACCATGTTCGTCGCGCGCTCGGGGCAGGCGGTGCATGAATACGCCTATACCGATGTGCAGCAGGCCTATCAGGCGAATGACCTGGCGCTGGTCGCGCGGCATCTGGTGGATACGCCGCTGTCGATGGCCTATGACCAGACGCGCCGCCTGCTGCACGTGGCGATGGCCGGCGGCTGGCTGGCCACGCTGACGCTCTATCGTGCCGAGCAGGTGACCGCCTGGACCCGCCAGGACACCGATGGCGCATTCCGGGCGCTGGCGGAGATCGATGGCACCATCTGGTGCGTTGTCGAACGGAATGGATCGCCGCGGCTGGAGCGTTTCGATGACGGCCTTGCCGTGGATGCGGGCCTGACCGGCAGCGACGCCGCGGAGCGCACGCATTGGAGCGGCCTCAGCCACCTGGCGGGGCGCAGCGTGCAGGTGGTGGCGGATGGCGCACCCCGTGGCAGTGCTGCCGTCGCCAATGGCGCGGTGGATATTGAGCCCGGTGCTTTCGCGGTGCAGGTCGGGCTCGGCTACAGCCATGTCATCGAGCCGCTGCCGCCGCAACTGGTGAGCGCAGGAGGGACGCGCAGCGGGCCGATCCGTCTGCTCTCCATCGGCTTCCGGCTGCTGGAGACGGCCTCCCTGACCGTGGATCTGGGGCGCGGGCTGCAGACGGTGCCATTCCGACGCATGGACACACCGCTGCTGGACGCCGCGCCGCCGCGCTTCACCGGCGACGTCACGTTGCGCGCCTTCGGCTGGCGGCGTGACACCATGCTGCCACTCTGGCGGATCGAGGGCGATACGCCGCTGCCCCTCACGCTGCTTTCCGTCACCACCGAGACGAGGATGACCGACTGATGGCCCAGCTTGCCCCCATCGCCACCCTGGTCGGCACGGGCGCCTCGCTCTACGGCACCGTGCGCCAGGGCCAGGCGCAGGCCGCCCAGGCCAAGGCGCAGCAGCAGCAGCAGGCGGAGGCACTCACCGCGCGGCAGCAGCAGCTCGCCGCCCAGCAGGAAAGCGAGGCGCGCGGCCGGCAGGACCGGCTGGAGCGCACCGTCGCCTCGACCCGCGCGCGCCTCGCCGCCTCCGGCATCAGCCCCGACCAGGGCTCAGCCGGCGCCATCACGGCGGGGCTGGAGCGCGATGCCGCCGAGGCGGCGCAGGACAGCAACGACGCTTTCGCCGCGCGGATGTCGGCGGGCCGCTCCTCGCTGCTCAACAGCGACGGCTCGCTGACCACCTGGCTGCGCGCCGGCAACAGCTTTGGCGGGGCGCTGCGCTCGCTGCTGGACTAGTACGGCGCGCCGCGCCTCCCTTCAGGGCTGCAGGCATTTTCCGTGAGCGCGAGGGAACGGGAAATGCTGCGGCGCGCCCGCGGCCGCCCGGCCGTCCCGTTTCCCCTTCCGCATGAGAGACCCGCATGGCCGAGCATATCCGCATCGGCGACGTCGCGCCGCGTGTGCATTACGTGGCGGATGGCGCGCAGACCGTCTTCATCTATCCGTTCCCCGTCTTCGAGACTGCCGATCTAGAGGTCCGCCTGGATGGCGTCGTGCAGTACGACGGCTTCATCATCACCGGTGCCGGCGAGTCAGGCGGCGGCAGGGTGGTGTTTGCCGTGCCGCCCGCTGCCGGCCGGCAGCTGCTGATGCGGCGCGTGATGGTGATCGAGCGCGTCACGGACTTTCAGCCGAACGGCGTGCTGCGAGCCAAGACGCTGAATGACGAGATGGACAGGCAGGTCGCTTCGCTGCAGGAGATGCGCGAGGGCCTGGCGGGTGCCATCCGGACCGATCCGGGGGACCTGCCGGCGACGCTGGTGCTCCCCGCCCGCAACGGCCGCGCCAACCGGCTGCTCGGCTTCGACAGCGTCGGCAACGTCACCGCCCTGCCACGCGACCCCGTGCTGCTCGCGCCGTTCGGCGGGGCCATTCCGCGCACCATCGAGGACAAGCTGGCGGAGCGGCTCTCCGCACGCGACTTCGGCGCAACCGGCGATGGCGTCACCGATGACGGGCCGGCACTGCAGGCGGCGATGAATGCCGCCGCTGCCTCTGGCAAGCATCTTGTCATCGGCGAGGGGATGCACCGTACCACCATTCCGCTGATGCTGCCGGGCGCTGCTGCGGGGCTGACGATGCGCGGCAGCATCCTCTACGCGGGCCCTGGCGGCGTGACGGCGCTGACCCTGGGCGACGGTGCCGCCGCGCGGAACCAGGCCAAGATTTATCAGGGCCTGCGCGTGCTGCGCGCCACCATCACCGACTGGCTGGACGAGCGCGACATCGGCATCCTGCTGCGCAACCTCGATGCCTCCGTGGCCGAAATCCGCCAGGTGGAAGGCTTCACCATCGGCGCGCGGACCGAAGGCGTGGAACTCGGCTTCGAGGATTGCACGCTGTATCTCGGCCGCTTCGTGAACAACCGCATTGGCCTGGACGTGCACACGGCGACCGCCGCGGGCTGGAACAACTCCGTGCGTTATATCGGCGGGCATTTCGCCAACAGCGCCAGCACCAATCCGGCGCGCGACCGCTTCGGCGTGCGATTCTCCTGCGCGCCGGGGGCCTATCCGCGCCACAACGCACATTTCTTTACCGGACCAGCCTTCGAATTGCAGCGCCAGGGCAGCCCGGGCACCGTGGCTGCCATTCCCTTCCTGCTGGAAGCAGGCGACGAGCGTGGCATCATCGCCCGCGGCGTGAGGATGGAGCAGTGCAGCCCTTATGTGGCGCGGCATGCCGGTGGCGCGAATGACTGCCTCTACGAGGTGGTCTATGTCGGCACCTATGCCTTCACCGGAGCCGAGGTCGAGTACACGACCGCTGCGACGCGCGCCGGCGGCACGGTGATTCCGCTTCACCAGGCCGGCGCGGCGCAGGGTACGCCGCGACTGGTGGCGGCGGCCGAGAATGTGCGCCAGCGCGCCTTCCGCCAGACCATCGACAGCGGCGACGGCATCGGCTTCGAGCAGATGGCGGTGCTGTCGGGCAACCCGGCGGGACCGCCGGCGACGCTCGCGGGCTTCGCTTTCGCGGGCCTGTCGCAGTTCGTGCTGAACCCCGACAGCGTGGGCCTGCCGACCAGCCGTGCACTGGCCTTCGTGGTCGACTGCAGCGTCTGCAAGGAGTTCTTCATCGCGGCGGAGGGGGCGCAGCTGCGGCCCGTGGTCATGCAGTTCGATGGCAACGAGGCCGTGCTTGGCCCGGCCAGCCCGGCCCTGTTCTCCAACATGAACGCGGTCTGGGCAGGCAGCCCCTCCTTCTTCTGGGAAGGCAATGCGGACCTCGACAGCCTGACGGGAGGGCTGCCGATCAACCGCCTGCAGCGCGTCACCCTGCACAGCGGTGCCCGCTTCGCCGCGATCGGCGTGCGGGGCGGCAGTGCGAACGCCATTCTGAAGGCGCTGCGGCTCTACTGCTCGCCGCTCCATGCGCCCGCCTTGATCTATGGTGGCAACCGGAAATGGGGCACGCGCGAATACGGCGCAACCGATACTGGATGGGTGGTGCCGGGCCTGGCTGCTGGTGCCAGCGCCACGCGCGATGTCACGCTGCCCGGCGTGCGGCAAGGCGACTTTGTTCAGGCCAGCTTCGCCAAGAGCAGTGGCTTCCAGAGCGGCGGCGTGGTCTTCCATGCTTCTGTCGGCGGCACGGCCGGCGCCGACCAGGTGCGGGTGACGGCACAGAATGTCAGCGGCGGCAGCATCACGGTGGATGCCGGGACGCTCAATGTCCGCGCCGTGAAGCCGAGGCTGTGACAATGGCCCTTCCGCTGCACCAGGCCGGCGGCGCATGGGCGGTGGCACCATGAGCCGGCGGGAGGTGGTCGCGCCAGAAGACCTGCACCCCGCCATCCGACGCGTGATCGAGGACTACAACACCTTCGTCGCGCACGGGCCGGCGCCTGGCACCCATGACGACGCCAAGGCCTTCGCCGCGCATCATGCTGCGGCGAAGTCGGCGCTCGCGCATCTGGAGCATCTGCTGAAGCTCGCCCGCACCGCCGGTGCGGGGGAGGAGGAGACCGGCCTCGCCCAGGCTGCCGCGCTGCTGCGCCAGGCGCGCGGCGCACTGGCCGCGGAGCCCCCCACCGAGGAGGAGTGCGACGCCGATGACGGACCGTCCGGCTGACCTGACGGAGTTCGTCTGGATCTGGAACAACATGGCAGGGCAGGGCACGCCTTCCGTGCACCGCCGCATCCTGCGATGGCTGGAAGCGCGGCGCGAGGCCGGCGATCGCCGGCTGCTGCTGATGGCCTTCCGTGGCTGCGGCAAGTCCACGCTGGTCGGGCTCTATTGCGCCTGGCTGCTGTTCCGCTGGCCGGAGACGCGCATCCTGGTGGTGGCGGCGGACCATGCGCTCGCCACCAAGATGGTGGGCACGGTGCGGCGCATCGTGGAGCGCCATCCGCTGTGCCGGCCGCTGGTGCCGTCCTCGCCGGAGGCCTGGGCGGTGGACCGCTTCACCGTCAACCGGCAGGGCGCGCTACGCGATCCATCCATGCTGGCGGCGGGGCTCGGCGGCAACATCACGGGCCTGCGGGCCGACGTCATCATCTGCGACGACGTCGAGGTCGCCGGCAATTGCGACACACCGGGCAAGCGCGCGGAACTGCGCGAGCGGCTGGCGGAGACAGAGTTCATCCTGACGCCGGGCGGCACGATCCTCTATGTCGGTACGCCGCATTGCGCGGAAAGCCTTTACCTGCATCCGGACGAGGGTGAGGCCTATCTCGCTGGCTATAGTCGCCTGCGCATTCCGCTGCTGGATGGCGCCGGACGCAGCGTCTGGCCGGAGCGCTTCGCGACACCGCTGGTGGCGCAGATGCGCGAGCGGGTCGGGCCGATCCATTTCGGGCGGCAGATGTTGCTGCGGCCGGTGGCGAGCGGCGCGGCGCGGCTCGATCCGGCGCAGATCATCCGCTACGAGGAGGAGACCGACTACCAGGAGGCGCAGGGACGGCCGGTGCTGCGGCTGCTCGGGCGCCGCATGGTCTCGGGCGGCGGCTTCTGGGACCCGGCCTATGGGCGGCCGGGTTCGGGCGACGGCAGCGTGCTGGCCGCCACTTATGCCGATGCCGAGGGCAACCACTACTTGCACCGGCTTAGCTACCTGACGCATGAGCCGGGTGGTGCGGAGGACCCGGCGACGCAGCAATGCCAGCGGGTGGCGCGCATCGCGCGCGAGCTGCTGCTGCCGGTACTGCGCGTGGAGACCAATGGCATTGGCCGCTTCCTGCCCGCCATCCTGCGGCGGGAGCTGGCGCGCGCAGGGGTGCCCTGCGCGGTGGTCGAGCAGCACAGCCACCGGCCGAAGCAGGAGCGCATCCTCGCCGCGCTCGACCCGGTGCTGGCGGCGCGGCGGCTGCACGCGCATGCGCAGGTGTTCCGCACGCCCTTCCCGACCGAGATGGCGGAGTGGAAGCCGGACACGGCGGGCACGCGGGACGACGCGCTGGACGCGTTGGCTGGCTGCCTGCTGGCGGAGCCCGTTCGGCTGCCTGGTGCGCCGCCGGCGCCGCGCGGCATTGGCTGGCGCGGGATCACCTAACGGCACGCCTGCCGTGCAGATTCTCAAACCGGCCACAGGAAGGAGCCGCGATAGCGGGTAGCCTATCCGTCCGTGCTTTTGATCGGACACAAAACGGTAGGCCGGAGCATGTCGGTGCTTATATGCATGTTGTGCCGGATTCGACGAACGGAGGCATTGGTTTCGGCCGCTTCGGATCGGCGGGGCCGCCGCCGCCCGGCGGCGGCTCGTTCATCTTCATCGCGCGCAGGCGTGATCCCCTGGAAGGCTTCAGCCAGCGCGAGATGCCGCTGGAGGACGAGAACGGCTTCTCTGGGCCAAGGCGAAACTTCGGCAACGCCCCCTCATGGGCGCCCTCACTGCAGCGGCATCACCAACCCTGAGACGCTCCAGCGACTCACCCTTCGGGGCATCCTCAGGGCGATGCGCATGATAGGGCGGGAAGGAAGCCAGGGCTCCTCTCTCGGGATAGGCGAATTTCTGCCCCAGAATGTTCACTTTTTGTTGACTCATTCGCAGGGTGTGCCCTAGGCTCCGCTCGTCAACGGCCGAACTGCGTCCGCTGACCATCTCAGGCCGCAGGCCTGCTCCTCAGCACTTCTCGCTCATGCCGCGCCTCACCCTCCGGGGTGATGCGGAAACGGCCGTCTGCCTGCTGTGCCGCCAGCCCCATTCCAGTCAGGCGATGCAGGCAGGGGCCATCCTTCAGCCCGTCCGGGCGCCCGAGCGCGCCGCTCAGCTCCAGCCGATGCAGGGCGGAGCGGCAGCAGGTCTCTAGGTAGGGCTCGTTCCACATCATTCCATCGCAATCGTTTCCGGCCGGCGCCGGTGCCGCCCTCCACAGGGTGGCGCCGGCGCCGTCGTCGTTCAAGAAGGCCGAGGAGGGCCGGATGAACCCGCTTGATCTGGAACCCCAGACGCTGGCCACCGCCGTGCAGGCGCCGATGCTGGGCGTGCTGTTCTGGATGCTGCACGGGCTGCGGCGCGGCCTGCCCGACCGGCCCCTGGACTGCGCCGAGCCGCCGCGCGTCGAGAGCGACGCCCTGGCGCGCACCCGCGACGAACTGGCGGCCTTCAAGCTGGAGGTTGCCCGCACCTACGTGCCGCTCTCGCTGATCCGCGACGTGGACCAGCGACTGAGCCGGCAACTGCTCCGCATCGAGGAGAAGCTGGACGCCGTGTCCCGCGCCTCGGCCGCGACCGCCGCGCTGCAGGCCGCGCAGCGCGGCCGCGGCGCCGACGACCATCTCTGACCATCCCCCGCCCAAGAGAGACTGCCCCCATGAGCCATATCCCCCTGGCTGCCCCCGTCGCCGGCACCGGCCTCTCCGCTCAGGAAGTCCTGGCGATGACGCTCTGGGCCGAGGCCGGCACCCATCCCGTGCGTGCCATTGAGGCGCTGGCCGCCACCATCATGAACCGTGTGCGTCTGGCGGAGCAGGGTGTCGCCGCGCACTGGGGCCGGGGACTGGCGTCCATCTGCCGCGCGCCCTTCCAGTTCTCCTGCTGGAACCGCAACCACCTGCGGCACATGCTGATGCAGGCCATCCCTCCGGGCGATCCGACCCTGGCGATCTGCCGGCGCATCGCCGCGCGCGCCGCTGCCGGCACCCTGGCCGATCCGACTGGTGGGGCCACTCATGCGCATGATGCCGGCGAGCTGCCGCCCTGGGCGGTGGGCGAGGCGCCGGTGGCCGAGATTGGCGGGATGCTGTTCTACCGTCCCGCCATCCGGTAAACCCTATGGGCATGGAGCCCATCATCTACACCATGGTTCGTGACGCCGACTGGCACGAGGCCCGCGCTGGCGGTGCCTATCGCGGCAGCGCGGAGGATGCGCGGGATGGCTTCCTGCACTTCTCCACCGCGGCGCAACTGCGGGAGAGTGCCGCGAAGCACCGCGCCGGCCAGCGCGACATTTGGCTGGTGGCGGTGGATGCGGCGGCGCTCGGCCTCGCGCTTCGCTGGGAGCCCGCCAGCGGCGGCAAGCGCCCGGGGCTATTCCCGCATCTCTATGGGCCGCTGCCACTCTCCGCGGTGCGCTGGTCCATGCCGCTGCCGCTGCAGGCGGATGGCACGCACCGCTTCCCCGAAGAAATTCCCTGAAAGAAGAAGGTCGGGGGAAGGAATTCCTCCAAACCCCCGTCTTCCTTTTGTCAGTTTGCGGTCGCGCTTGTGGCCGGAGTGGCAAACCCGAAGAAAAAAGAAGGGGGCCTGGGGGAATTCATTCCCCCAGCCTGTTTCACTCCACCCGTAGCGCCGCCCGCAGTTCGAGCGCGCCCGCCGGATCGATCATTCCCTGCAGCCGGCCAGCGGCGAGCCGCGCATAGCGAAGCAGCAGGGACTTGCGCCGCGCCGGCGGCAACTTGTGTTCCGCCGGGTGGCGCAGCATCGCCGCATCCCCATCCTCCGCCACGATCAGCCCCACCTCCGCCGGCAGCAACTTTTGCGGGAAATCCAGGTCAACGGCGAAGTAGAGCCGGTCGCACCAGTCCCGGTACTCATGCCATTTGTTGTCCGACTGGAAGTCCCGCGCGCAGCTCTTCACCTCGATCGCGGTCAGGCCGCCATCCGGCTCCAGCGCCAGGATATCGAGCCGCCGGCCGCTCGGCAGCGGCACTTCCAGCAGAGGGGCCCAGCCCAGCCTCCCACACAGGCGGGAGGCGGCGCGGCAGACGCGTAGCGTGCGTTCAGGAGGTGAAAGCTCGGACATTGACCACCATGTTCGCTCTCCGTTCCCTCCCGCGTCAAGTCTCGACCCCTTAGGATAAGCTGATGGGCGCCGAACCTCCGTTCTGGAAGACCAAGTCGCTTGCTGCGATGAGCCGCGCTGAATGGGAGAGCCTGTGCGACGGCTGCGGCCGCTGCTGCCTGCACAAGCTGCGCGACGAGGATACCGACGAACTGGCTTGGACCGAGGTGGCCTGCCGCCTGCTCGATGGGCAGAGCTGCCGGTGCCGCGACTATGCCAACCGTCGCGCGCATGTCCCGGACTGCGTGAAGTTGACGCCGAAGCGCCTGGCCCGGATCGACTGGCTGCCGCCGAGTTGCGCATATCGTCTGGTTGCGGAGGGGCAGGATCTGCCCTGGTGGCACCCTCTGGTCTCCGGCCGCCCCGAGACGGTGCACGAGGCCGGCGCCTCGGTCAGTGGGCGGGTGGTGGCGGAGCGCGAGGCCCGCGACCTGGAGGATCATGTCGTTGATTGGCCGGGCGAGTGGCCGGCAGCAGTGAAGAAGGAGCGCGAGCCATGAGTCAGTCCGGTCCCGGTCGTCCCGAAACCATGGCGGAGCCGCTGCGCTGTCGTCCCCCCGCTGTCGCGACCGTGCAGATCGACAATGCCGAGATGCGCGCGACCCGCTGGGACTTTCCACCCGGCGCGGAGACCGGCTGGCACCGCCACGGCTACCGCTATGTCGTGGTGCCGCTCTCGGCGGGACGGATGCTGCTCGAACTGCCCGGCGGCGCCACCGCGGAGGCGGAGATCAGCCCGGGCGCGTCCTATGAGCGGCCGCCCGGCGCCGAGCACAACGTGGTCAATGCCGGCAGCACGCCCTTTAGCTTCGTCGAGATCGAACTGAAGGGCTTTCCCGGCTAGCATCCGCGCGCCACCGGGCAGTCGTGGCGCGGCCCTGTTCACCCTTCCGGTTCCTCCGGCACGGGTGTAACCACCACGGATGAAAGGCGGGATTGGTTCATTGCGGGAAACTCCAGGGCTCACAGTGGTGGATTTTGGACGGCTGCTCGATGCCGCGCCGCAGCCCTACGTTGTGATGGACCCGCGATTCGCGATCGTCTGGGCCAACCGCGCCTATCTCGCCGTGACGGGACGGCGCGCCGAGGACATCCTCGGCCGCAACATGTTCGAGGCCTTTCCCTCGGGCCCGCATGATCCGGGCAGCGAAGGCACCCGCCAGCTCCGCCAGTCCCTGGAGACGGTGCTGCAGACCCGCGCCCCGCACACCATCGCGCATATCCGCTATGCCATCCCGGTGGACGGACCGAAGGGCCCGTATTTCGAGGAGCGTTTCTGGAGCGCCACCCATACGCCCGTCTTCGACGACGCGGGCGAGGTGGCCTTCATCCTGCAGCAGACCGACGACATCACCGAGATGCAGCTTCTGCGTCGCCGCACCAAGGCGGAGGGCACGGTCGGGCTGGAGGAGAGCGTCTTCCGCCGCGCGCAGGCGGTCGAGGCGGTCAACCGCGTCCTGGATGCCGAACGCGCGCATCTGCGCCGACTGGTGGAGCAGGCGCCAGCCTTCGCCGCCTTCTTGCGCGGTCCCGAGCATATCTTCGAGATCGCCAACGAGGCTTACTGTCAGCTCGTCGGGCGCGACGACCTGCTGGGCAAGCCCGTGCGGGAGGCGCTGCCCGAACTTCAGGGGCAGCCCTTCTTCGGCATTCTCGACAAGGTCTTCGCGACCGGCGAGGTCTTCAGCGCCCGCAGCATGCCGGCCCAGCTCCGCCGCCGCACGGGCGCGCAGATGGCGCAGCTTTTCCTCGACTTCGTCTATCAGCCGATCGTCGATTCCGATGGCAGCGTCTCCGGCATCTTTGTGCTGGGCTACGACGTCACCGAGCAGAAGCGCATCGCCGACGAGCTGGAACGCTATAAGGACCAGCTTGAGGACATGGTGCGCATCCGCACCCGCGCGCTGGAGGAGAGCGAGGCCGAGCGTCGCCGCACCGAGGCCGCGTTGCGCCAGTCGCAGAAGATGGAGGCCATCGGCCAGCTCACCGGCGGCGTCGCGCACGACTTCAACAACCTGCTGCAGATCCTGAGCGGCAACCTGCAGATGTTGCAGCGGAGCATCATCGCGACGGATGACAAGCGCCGGTTGGAAGCCGCGCTGAACGCGGTGGACCGCGGCGCCAAGCTGGCTTCCCAGCTGCTCGCCTTTGCGCGGCGCCAGCCGCTGGAGCCGCGCGCCGTCAATCTCGGCCGGCTGGTGCGCGACATGGACGACCTGCTCCGCCGCGCGCTCGGCGAGGCGATCGAGCTGGAGACGGTGATCGCCGGCGGCCTCTGGAACACCCTGGCGGACCCCGACCAGGTGCAGAACGCGCTACTCAACCTCGCGGTCAACGCGCGTGACGCGATGGACGGTGCCGGCCGGCTGACCATTGAAGCAGGCAACGCCATGCTGGACGAGCTTTACGCCCTCCAGCACGAGGACGTGCAGCCCGGGCAGTACATCATGCTCGCCGTGTCGGATACCGGCTGCGGCATGCCGCCCGAAGTGCTGGAAAAGGTCTTCGAGCCTTTTTTCACCACCAAGCGCGAGGGGCGCGGCACCGGCCTTGGTCTCTCGATGGTCTATGGCTTCGTCAAGCAGAGCCACGGGCACATCAAGATCTATTCCGAGCTCGGGCAGGGCACCACGGTGCGCATCTACCTGCCGCGCACCCACAGCGCCGAGGAGACGGTGCAGCCGCTCGCCATCCTGCCCGTCGAGGGCGGGCAGGAGACCATCCTGGTGGTGGAGGACGATCCGGTGGTGCAGGCCACCGTCGTCGATCTGCTGACCGATCTCGGCTACACCGTGCTGCGCAGCTCGGACGCGCAGAGCGCGCTGGACCTGGTGAAGAGCGGCGTCTCCATCGACCTGCTGTTCACCGACGTGGTCATGCCCGGGTCGGTACGGGCGCCGGATCTGGCGCGCCAGGTGCAGGTGATGCAGCCGCATGCGGCGGTGCTCTTCACCTCGGGCTATACGGAGAACGCCATCGTGCATGGTGGCCGGCTCGATCCCGGGGTGAACCTGCTCTCCAAGCCCTACCGGCGCGAGGATCTGGCCCGCAAGGTGCGCCACACCCTGAACAATCGCCGGCAGGCCCTCGCGGCCGCGGCCGCGCCACGTGTCCCGGCCCCTGTCCGCCAGCCGGCCGCAGCTGCCACCGGCGCCCGTGTCCTGCTGGTAGAGGATGATCCGCTGATCCTGATGGACAGCGAGGACATGTTGAGCAGCCTCGGCTACACCGTGATCAGCGCGCGCGACGCTCGTGGCGCCCTGCGCGAGCTGGAGCGCAACAGCTTCGACGTGCTGTTCACCGATATCGGCCTGCCCGGCCAGTCCGGCGTCGAACTGGCGCAGCAGGCCGTACAGCGCTGGCCCGGCCTGCGGGTGGTCTTTGCCTCCGGCTATGGGGCGCCGCAGCTGGCGGAGGGGATGCCGGGGGCACTCTTCCTGACCAAGCCCTATGGCCCCCGCGCCTTGACGGACATCATGCGGCGCGCCGTGGACGGCACGGAGACCTGACCGGGCGGGCCCGCGGCATGACGCCATCGCCGGAGACCACTGAACGCGTCGCGCTCCGCCTCGCTCCGGGTTCGCCGCCGATGCGTTGCCCCTTGCGGTGGCGCGTCTCTTCCCGTGCGCGGCGGGTTTCGCTGCGCATCGACCCCGTGCGGGGCGAAGCCGTCATCACCCTGCCGCCCACCGCCGGCCGGCTTGCGGGGCTGGCCCTGCTGCGTCGCCATGCCAAATGGGTGGCGGCCCGGCTGCAGGCGCTGCCGCCGCCGCTGCCACTCGCCCCGGGCGTGGCGGTGCCGGTCGGCGACATCCCGCACCTGGTCCATCATGAAGCGGCCCGCCCGGGTCCCGCCCTGCTGCACGAGGGCCGCATCCTGGTGGGCGGCGCGGAGGAGGCGCTGCCGCGGCGCGTGCTGGCGCTGCTGCGGGCCGAGGCATCGCTGCGCATCGCGCCGCACGCCGCGCGCCATGCCGCCACGCTCGGTGTGGCACCCCGCGCCATCCGGCTGAAGGACCCGCGCAGCCGCTGGGCGAGCTGCGCCGTGGACGGTACCCTGGCCTTCTCCTGGCGGCTGGTGATGGCGCCCCCCTGGGTGCTCGATTACGTGGTGGCGCATGAGGTGGCGCATCTCAGGGAGATGAATCACTCCCCCCGCTTCTGGGCCAGCCTGGCCCGGCTCAGCCCGCACCGTGCGGCGGCGCATGGCTGGCTGCGGCAACACGGCCCGCGCCTGCTGCGCGTCGGCTGACGGAGAAAGGCTGGAGAAAGAAATCCCCCCAGGCCCCCATCTTCTTTCTTCGAGTTTGCGGCGCCCTGAAACGGACAGAAAAAGGAAGGGGGTTCGGGGGAATTCATTCCCCCGACCTTGTTCCCGGGATGGGCTTTCCTCGCCCTGGGTGCGCTGCCATACGGAAGGGCCACCGAGCCAGGAGCCACCAGCATGATCCTTCTCGTCACCGGCGCCACCGCCGGCTTCGGCGCGGCCATTGCCCGCCGCTTCGCGCAGGATGGTGCCCGCATCATCGCCACCGGCCGCCGCACCGACCGTCTGGAGGCCCTGGCGCAGGAGCTGGGCGAGGACAAGGTCCTCCCGCTCACCCTGGACGTGCGGGACAGCGCCGCCATCCAGGCGGCCATCGCCGGCCTCCCTGCCGACTGGGCGGAGATCGACCTGCTGGTCAACAATGCCGGCCTCGCTCTCGGCCTGGAACCTGCCCAGCGCGCCAGCCTGACCGACTGGGAAACGATGATCGACACCAACACCAAGGGACTGGTGGCGATGACGCATGCCGTGCTGCCGGGCATGGTGGCGCGCAACCGCGGGCATGTGGTGAACATCGGCTCCACGGCGGGCGAGTGGCCCTATCCGGGCGGCAACGTCTATGGCGCCACCAAGGCCTTCGTGCGCCAGTTCAGCCTGAACCTGCGCGCCGACCTGCACGGCACGGCGGTGCGCGTGACCGATATCGAGCCCGGCCTGGTCGGCGGCACCGAGTTCTCGACCATCCGGTTCGGCGGGGACGCCACGAAGGCGGCCGGCGTCTACGAGGGCACGGAGGCGCTGACGCCGGAGGACATTGCCGACGCGGTGCACTGGGTCGCCACCCGCCCGGCGCGGGTCAATGTGAACACGCTGCAGGTGATGCCGGTCTGCCAGGCCTTCGGGCCGCTGCGCGTGCATCGCGGCTGAGCGTGGCGGCGCCCCGCGTTCATGCGGTGGCCGCCCGCAGGGCCGGGAACTGCAAGGCGGCGAGGGGGCAGGGCGGCCCGAGCAGGTAGCCCTGCACCTCGGCGCAGCCCTCGTCGCGCAAGGTGGCGAGCTGCGCCGCCGTTTCCACTCCCTCCGCCAGCACGGGGATGCCGAGGCCGCGCCCGATGCCGAGCACCGCGCGCAGGATGGCCCGCGCCTGCGGATCGCTCTCGATCTCCGGGATGAAGGAGCGGTCGAGCTTGATCTTGTCGAAGGGGAAGGCGCGCAGGGTGGCCAGGGAGGAATAGCCGGTGCCAAAATCGTCCATCGCCACGCTGATGCCGAGCCGCTTGATCTGCCGCAGCGCGTCCACCGTCCTGTCCGGGTCCTGCATCAGCACCGATTCGGTGATCTCCAGCTCCAATCGCGCGGCCGGCAGGCCGCTTTCCGCCAGTGCGCTGGCCACCAGGTCGGGCAGGCCGGCCTCCCGGAACTGCAGCGGCGAGAGGTTCACCGCCACCTTGCCGAGCCGCGGCTCCGCCGCCGCCTCGGCGCAGGCGGTGCGCAAGGCCCACTCGCCCAGCGCCAGGATCACCCCGGTTTCCTCCGCCAGCGGAATGAAGATGCCGGGCGGGACGATCCCGCGCTCCGGATGGCGCCAGCGCATCAGCGCCTCGTGGCCGCACAGGCACCCGCCGCGGATTTTAGCCTGGGGCTGGTAGAACAGCCGGAACTCGGCCCGCTCCAGCGCCGTCCGCAGATCGTCGGCCAGCCGCAGCCGGTCGCGCGCGGAGGCATCCTGCGCCGCGTCGTAGAAGCGGGCGCGGTTGGCTTGCATCGCCTTGGCGCCGCGCATCGCCAAGGCGGCATTGGCCATCAGCGCCTCGGCATCATCGGCGTCATGGGGAAACAGCGCTACGCCGATGGCGGCGGAGACGCCGGCCGGGAGCTCGGCCGAGGGCAGGGCCAGCGCCTCCAGGCGGCGCACCAGCATCTCGACCTCATGCCGCCCGCCATAAGGCTGCAGCAGGCCGAACTCGTCACTGCCCACCCGCGCGATCATGCCGCCTTCTGGCCGGAGTCGCTTCAGCTGGCGCCCGTAGTCGCGCAGCGCCGCGTCGCCCGCGGCATGGCCGTAGAGTTCGTTGATCTGGCTGAAGCGGTTGAGGCCGAGCCAGAGCAGGGCCAGCCCACCCGTCCCACCATTCGCCTTCTCGATCTGACGGGTGATCTGGTGACTGAAGGCGCGGCGGTTGGGCAGCCCGGTGAGCCCGTCATGCAGGGCCAATTGCCGCATCTGCCGCTCCTGCGCGTTCCGCTCGCGCAGGTCGCGCAGGGCGAAGACCCGCATGCCCGGCCGTGGCGCGTTTTCGCGCACCACCAGCTCGATCTCGATCAGGCTGCCATCGCCGTGCCGGAGCCGGGCTTCCACCGTCCCTTCAATGCTCGGCGGCAGCCCCGTCAGCAGTTCGCCCGGCAGGGGAAGGCCCAGGAGCTGCGCCCGTGGAAGCCCGGTCAGGGCCTGCAGGCTGCTATTCGCCTCCACGATCCGTCCGTGCCGGACGATCGCCAACCCCTCGACGGCGGCGTCCGCCAGGCGGCGCATCCGCTGCAGCCCGGTCTCCTCGTTGCGGTGGTCGATCAGCCAGGCGGCGGCGGCGGCGGAGACGACCATCAGCGCCACCAGCCCCACGGCCAGCGCCAGCGGCTCCTGGCTGCTGCCTCCCAGAGCCAGAGGCCGGGGCATGGGAAAAATCTCGATGGCCCCCATGCCGATGAAGTGCAGGGCAATGATTCCCAGGCTGAACAGCAGCCCGCCTTCCGCCCAGCCGTGCCATCCTTGACGCCGAAGCGCCTGCTGCAGGGCGGCCATACAGAACACCACCGCCAGCAGGACGGAGGCCGTGACCAGCGTCGCGTCGTAGTCCAGGATGCCGTCGGCGCCATAGGCCGCCATGCCGATGTAGTGCATGGCGCTGCCGCTGAGACCGAGCAGCGCCCCGCCAAGCGCCGCGGCCTGCGGCACCCGTCCAACGGCAATGGCGAAGCTCAGGCCGCAACCCAGTACCGCCACCACCAGCGAGGCGAGCGTGAGCATCGGCGCGAATCCGAGGGCCGGGCTCGCGGTATAGGCCAGCATCGCGATGAAATGGATGCACCAGATGGTGGAGCCGCCACTCATCCCGGCCAGCAGCAGCCATCCGGCGCGGGAGAGGCTTTGCGCCGCCGCTGCCCGCCGCAATACGCCGAGAGCGACGAAGGTGCCGGCCAGACCAACCAGCCCGGCCAGGAGGACGAGGCGGAGATCGTGTTCCTGCGTCAGGCACGTGTAGACCCGCAGCATCGGCCCCTGCCTCTCTCTCCAGCCGGATCGCGGCCAATGTCGCCCGGGTGGGAGGCAAGGACCCGCTTGCAACCTTATAGATCACGATTTCACGCGAATCGTGAAGGCATTGCCGCTTTCAGCGGGAAGAAAGGCTGCCCGACAGCGCCCGCAATGCGTCCAGCGTGGCGCGGAGAGTTTCCTCGATCTCCCTCAGCCCCTCCCGATCAGGCGAAGGCGGAGCCGGTCCGAGCGCCTGGCGCGCCAGGCGCTCCAGGGCCTGTGCTCCGATCGAGGCGGCCGTACCCGCCAGCGCATGCGCGCTGCGCCGGCACCCGTCCAGATCCCCTTTCTCGGTCGTCTGCCTCATTTCCCCGACCAGGCGGGAGAGGTCGGCCTCGAAGCTGCGCAGAACTTCAGCGAAGACATGGGGCGGCAACTCGGTTGCGAGTTGCAGGCCGATCTGAGGGTCGAGAACATCCACCATGCGACGGTGGCAAACCGCTCATGTCCGGTCAATGTATGCGGCGTCCGATACCGTATCCGTGTTCATGCTGCCTGCCTTGCACCCCGCAGAGCCAGCTGGGCGCCGAGAGCACAGCCGGCCATGGTGGCCGCGGTGCCGATGCCAGACCCGAATTCCACCGCGCCGGCCAGCAGCGTCATCACCGCGCCGCAGCCCATCTGCGCCGCCCCCACGAGGCCGGAGGCGGTGCCCGCCAGTTGCGGCCGCACGCTCACGGCGGCAGCCACGGCATTGGGCTGCGACAGTCCATTGCCCAGTGCCACGATGGTCATCGGCAGGAAGAACAGCAGAAGGGAGGAGGGCAGCAGCGCCTGCACCGCCACGCCGAGCAGGGCTCCCACCGTGCTGCCGGCGAGTCCGAGATGCAGCATCCGCGCCAGTCCCAGCCGCACCGAGAATCGGCCGGCCAGGAAGGAACCGGCGGCGAAGGCGACCGAGATGGTCATGAAGGCCAGCGCATAGATCCGCGCCGTATGCCCCATCCCCTCCATGATCACGCGCGGCGCGCCCGACATGAAGGCGAAGAACACGCCGGAGGTGCAGGCGGTGATGGCGGCGTAGCAGCGGAAGGACCGCATGCCCGCCAGTTGCCAGTAGGCCCGTGCCATGCCGCCGAGGCCGGGCAGCGGCTGCGGCTCACCTAGCGTCTCCGGCAGCCGCAGCGTCAGCAGCGCGATGACCAGGCCGAACAGCACGCAGGCCAGCATGACCGCCCGCCAGCCGAAGGCCGCTGCCAACTCCGCCCCGATCAGCGGCGCGAGCATCGGCGCCACCGTCATGCCCATCATCACGAAGCCGATCTTGCTGGCCGCCTGATCGCGCGGGAACACGTCGCGGATGATCGCGCGGGAGAGCACCATGCCGGCGCAGCCGCCCGCCGCCTGCGCCGCCCGCGCCACCACCAGCCAGCCGATGGTCGGCGCCAGCAGCGCGGCCAGCGAGCCCAGCAGATACACGCCGAGCCCCAGCAGCAGGACCGGCCGGCGGCCGAAGCGGTCCGAGAGCGGCCCATAGATCAGCTGCCCCACCGCGATGCCGACCAGATAGACGGTCAGCGTCATCTGTGCGGTGGCGTAGGGCACGCTGAAGATCATCGCCAGCAGCGGGAGGAATGGGATGATGATCTGCATGCTGAAGGGACCAAGCCCCATCAGCAGGGTCAGCAGCCAGGTCTCGGGCACCTTTCCAGGCGGCAGTGATGCCGCCGCGGGCAAGGGAGGGTCCGATTGTACGACATCACGCGGGCTCATGCCCCACCCTATGGGCATGCCGCCCGGAAGCGCCAGCCGTGCCGGAGCGCCATCGCGCCGGAAACCCCGCATCCGGCGCGGGTTTGATCCGCAGCCGGCTGCCTTTTACCAGCGCAGGCTGCGCAGGGCCGCCATCGGCTTCACCCCCTCGCGCTCCGCCTCGCTCTGCAGCAGGGTTGGGGAGGGATCGGGACCGAGATTGTCACCCGCCAGCCCGGTCAGCGCCCAGACGGCATCGATGCCGACCGCCGCCGCACCGGCAAGATCAGTGTGCGGCGTGTCGCCAATGGCGACGATCCGCGCCGCCGGCATCGCCAGGGTGGCGAGCACCGTTTCGTAGACCATGGCGTCCGGCTTGCCGATCTCCATGACGTCTCCGCCCAGCTCCAGGTAGCGGTCGGCGAAGGCGCCGGCACAGATCAGCCGCTGGCCGCCGACCATCACCGCGCGGTCCGGGTTGGTGCAGACCATCGGCAGCTTCGCCGCCGCGCAGGCTTCCAGCATCGGCTGGTAAGGCTCCACGCTCTGCCGGCCATGCTCGAAGTCGGGACCGGTGTTGAGCACGAAGTCGGCCTCCTCCGGTCGCTCGGCCAGCGGCACGTCCAACTCCTCGATCACGGAGAGGTCGCGCTCCGGGCCGATATGGAAGGCGCGCTTCCCGAGCTTCGCGAACCAGGGATGAGTGCGGTCGCGCAGCAGCGTCCAGGCGACCTCGCCGCTGGTCACGATACGGTCGAACAGCGCCGGCTCCAGCCCCATCTCGGCCAGCGCCGCTCCCACGGTCCAGGCGCGGCGGGGTGCGTTCGAGAGCAGCACGACGCGCTTGCCCCGCGCGCGCAGTTCCCGCAGCGCCTCGGGCACGCCGGGATAGGGCTTCTCGCCGTCGTGCAGCATGCCCCAGATGTCGAGGACGAAGCCGTCATGGCTCTCGGCCAGGGGGGCAACGGATTCGAGGATCTTCATCGCGCGTCGGCTCCCACCGCGTCGTGGACATGGGCGAAGCCGTCGCGCCGCAGCAGCGCGGCCAGCTCCCGTTTCAGCTTCGGCACCAGCGCCGGCCCCGCATAGGCGAAGCCGGCATAGAGCTGCACCAGCGAGGCACCGGCGCGGATCTTGGCATAGGCCTGCTCGGCACTGGCGATGCCGCCGCAGCCGATCAGTGTGAGCCGCCCCGCCGCCAGTCCATAGACCCGCCGCAGCAGCGCGGTCGAGGGCGCGAAGAGCGGCTGCCCGGAAAGCCCGCCCGTCTCGCCCTTGTGGACGCCGCGCAGGCTGGCCGGACGGGCGATGGTGGTGTTGCTGACGATCAGCCCCGCCACCCCGTGCGCGACGCAGGTCTCCACCAGCGCCGGCACCGCATCCTCGGCCAGGTCGGGCGCGATCTTCACCAGCACCGGCGGCTGGCGCTCCGCCGCGTCCCGGGCCTCGGCGACGGCGGCCAGGATGGCGGCCAGCTTCGCCTCGCCCTGCAGGTCCCGCAGCCCCGGCGTGTTGGGGGAGGAGACGTTGATGGTGACGTAGTCGGCCTGCGGCGCCACGGCGCGAAACAGCGCGGGATAGTCGCGCTCGGGATCGGCGCCTTCCTTGTTGATGCCGATATTCGCCCCGAGCACCGCCGGCAGCGGCCGGCGCAGCGCCGCGAGCCGCGCCACGAAGGCCTGCACGCCCTCGTTGTTCATGCCCATGCGGTTGATTACCCCCGCATCCTCCGGCAGGCGGAACAGGCGCGGCTGCGGGTTGCCCGACTGCGGCCGTGGCGTGGTGGTCCCCGGCTCGACGAAGCCGAAGCCCAGCCGCATCAGCGGCGCCACCGCCACGGCATCCTTGTCGAAGCCCGCCGCCAGTCCGACCGGGTTGCGGAATTCGAGGCCAAGGGCGCGCGTGGCCAGCACCGGGTCGTCCGGCGTGCTGTCGACGCCGGCCAGGCCGAGGGCCAGCCCCTTCAGGGCGAGGCGGTGCGCGCGTTCGGGGTCCATGCCGCGCATCAGCGGCATCAGGGCGGAGGCAAGGGTGGGCGTCATGTCAGGGCCGCTTGTGCCTTGCCGCGCCGCACAAGGAAAGCGCCGAATTGACGGCCTGCGTCGCACGCCGCAGAAGCGCTGGCTCAACCATGAGGGTAGGAGGCGCGGCCTTGCGGGGTTCCGTGCTGATGCTGGCCGCGCTTGGCCTGTTCGCCGCGCTGGATGCCAACAGCAAGCTGCTGTCCGGCAGCTATCCGGTGGCGCAGGTGGTGCTGATCCGGCATGTCGTGATGCTGGCGCTGCTGGCCGCCGCGCGGTTAGCACGCCCCGGCCTGGGGGGCGATCTGGGCACCCGCCATCCCCGCCTGCACCTGCTGCGCGCGCTGGCGATGCTCGGCTCCGCCTTCGGCTTCTTCCAGGCCCTGCGCGAGATTCCGCTGGTCGAAGCCTATCTCGTCTACTTCACCGCGCCCTTCATCACCCTCGGCCTCGCCGCCACGGTGCTGGGCGAGCGGATGCCACGCACCGCCTGGCTCTGGAGCGGCGTCGGTTTCCTGGGCGTGCTGGTGGCGATGGCGCCGGGCCTGCAGGCGGGCGGCAGCCTGCTGGCCTATGGCTATTCGCTGCTCGGCGCGGTGAGCTATGCGCTGGTGCTCACCATCAACCGTGGCCTGCGGAACGAGGCCGGCGTCGCCCGGCTGATCCTGTGGTCGGCGCTGCCCGGCGGGCTGCTGCTGCTGCCTTTCGCGCTGGCGCACTGGGTGCCGCCCGCGCCGGCGGACTGGTTCTCGCTCGCGCTGAACGGCGTGATCGCCGGGGCGGGGACGATCTGCCTCGCCGTGGCCTTCCGGCATTCCAGCGCGGCACAACTGGCGCCGCTGGAATTCTCGGCGCTGCTCTGGGCTGTGCTGGCGGATGCCACCCTCTGGGGCGTGCTGCCCTCTCCGGCCGCATTGGCCGGCGCGGCGATCGTGGTGCTGGCCTGCGTCATGAGCCAGCGCGCGCAGCGCGCGGCGCGCTGAAAGGAAAAGGTCGGGGGAAAGAATTCCCCCGACCCCCGATCTTCTTTTCGTCAGTTTGGGGCGCGTCGGCCGCCCGCGCGGAAAACTCGAAGGAAGAAGAAGGCGGGGCTGGGGGAATTCTTCCTCCTGGCCTTCGGCTTCATCGCCGGCGCGGCCCGGCCTCGTTCAGCGCCAGGTTCTGCTGTGCCAGGTCGGCCGCGGCGCTGTCCGGCGCCACGCGGATGGTTTCCTGCCAATCCGCCCGCGCCCCCGCCGTGTCACCCTTCAGCTGGCGCAGGATGCCGCGCTCCAGCAGCGCCTCGGCATGACGCGGCTCCAGCTCCAGGGCGTGCTGCACATCCCGCATCGCCTCGTCCGTGCGGTCGAGATGCCGCAGGGCGGCGGCGCGGAACACCCAACTGTCGGGCCGGCTGCCGTCCTCGGCGACGGCGTGGTCGAGGTCCTGCAGCGCCTCGGCATAGCGGCCGAGATTGGCGGCGGCCACGGCGCGGTCCACCAGCAGAGAGGGATCGTCCGGCCGCAGGGTCAGCGCCAGGGTGCTGGCGCCATAGGCGCGCTCGGGCGCGCCGACCATCATCCAGGCCTGCGAGGCCTGGGCGAAGACCGAGGCGCGTGCCGCCGCGCTGGCATGGGAACCGGCCGCCAGCCGCTCCAGGCGGCTTGCGGCACCTTCCACCTCGCCGATGGCGAGCAGGCCCAGCGCCTGGCAGTGCCGCGCCCCGTCCCCGCCGCCGCGCTCCTCCCAGGCGCCGGCGCGGGCAATCGCCGCCTCCGGATCGGTGCGCAGCAGGGCGAGGCAGGCGTCATATTCCGGCCCCTCGGCCAGGCGGGGCGGCTCGGGCGGCAGGGGCAGCGCGTCGGCATCCGGCGTGGGAGGGCGTTCCGGCTCCGCGGCTTCGACGGGGGCGGGGTCGTGCAACAGGAAGCTGGCGCCCGCCAGCATCGCCATCGACGTGCCGGCGCAGGCGCCCAGCAGCGCGTTGCGGAGGTGGGCTCGCATGGCCGGCACTCTAGCGCCGCCCCGATGGGTGCGCCACATCCCGCGCATGACACAGCCGATCTCGAAGTCCATGGTGGTGCTGGGGCTGGGCTATGCCGGCGCGGCGGTGGCGCGCGCCGCCATGGCCGCCGGCTTTACGCTGGCCGCCACGCGCCGCGCACTGCAGCCGGGCGAGGCACCAGCCGGCGTCGCGCTGCTGCCCTTCGCGGAGGCAGGGCCGGCCATCGCAGCCGCCACGCATCTGCTCGTCACCGCAGGGCCCGACACGGCGGGGGAGGACCCGGTGCTCGCCACCCATCGCGAGGCCCTACGCGCCGCCACCGGCTTGCGCTGGGTCGGCTACATCTCCACCACAGGCGTCTATGGCGACCGCGGCGGCGGCTGGGTGGACGAGGCCACGCCACCCTCCCCGCGGCAGGAGCGCAGCCGCCGCCGCCTTCGTGTCGAGGAGGCCTGGGCCGCCGCGCTCGCCGGCTCCGGCGCGGCACTGGATATCTTCCGCACCGCAGGAATCTATGGCCCCGGCCGCAGCGCGCTGGATGACCTGCGGGCCGGCGCGGCGCGGCGGGTGGACAAGCGGGACCACCTCTTTTCCCGCATCCACCGTGACGACATCGCCGCCGCCGTGGTCGCGGCCGCGCTGAACCCCCCCGCGCCCGGCGGGGCGCCCCGCATTCTGCATCTGGCCGATGACGAGCCCGCCACCAGCGCCGCCGTGACCGAGGAGGCCGCCCGGCTGCTCGGCATGGCGCCACCGCCGCTGGTGCCCTTTGCCGAAGCCTTCGCCAGTATGTCCCCGATGGGGCGTTCCTTCTGGGCGGAGAATCGCCGGGTGGGCAATGCCGCGACGAAGGCGGCACTCGGCCTCGCCTGGCGCTTCCCGAGCTACCGCGAGGGGCTGCGCGCCATCCTGGCGGAGGAAACATGCCAGCACGGCACGGATCGGGCGTGAAAACGTCCGCCGCCTGATCTATGGAGCGCCGCATGGACACACGGCAGACGCTGCGGGCGCATTGCACGCAGCACCTCGAGACGATGCGTGCGGAAGGCCGCTATCGCGAGTTCGCCCGGCTGGAAAAGGTTGCCGGCCGCTTTCCGGTCTATCGCTGGCACCAGCCCGGCGCCGGCCCCGGTGCGGCGTGCGAGATCACCGTGTGGTCCTCCAACGACTATCTTGGCATGGGCACCCACCCCGTCGTGCAGCAGGCCGCCATCGAAGCCGTCCGGGCCCATGGCGCCGGCGCAGGCGGCACGCGCAACATCTCCGGCACCTCGCCGCTGCACGCCGAGCTGGAGGCCGAGCTGGCCGACTGGCACGGCAAGCCCGCCGCGCTGCTCTTCGGTAGCGGCTACATGGCCAACCAGGCGGCGCTTCTGGCCCTGCTGGCCGCACTGCCGGGCATGCAGGTCTTCTCTGACACCATGAACCATGCCTCGATGATCGACGGCATGCGCCGCAGCCCGGCCAAGCGCCATATCTGGCGCCACAACGACCTTGCCCATCTGGAGGAGCTGCTGCGCGCCGCCGATCCCGAGGCGCCAAAGATGATCGCCTTCGAGAGCGTCTACTCGATGGAAGGCGACATCGCCCCGTTGCACGCCATCTGCGACCTCGCCGAGCGCTACAACGCCATCACCTATCTCGACGAGGTGCATGCGGTCGGCCTCTACGGCCCGAGCGGCGCCGGCATCGCCGAGCGGGACGGCGCGGCGGCGCGGATCGACGTCATCGAGGGCACCCTGGCCAAGGGGATCGGCGTGGTGGGCGGCTATGTCGCCGCCGAGGCGGACCTCGTGGACTACATCCGCTCCACCGCGGGCGGGCTGATCTTCACCACGGCCCTGCCGCCGCCCAACGTGGCCGCCGCGCTGGCCAGCATCCGCCACATCCGCACCGACGACGCCCTGCGCGGCCGGATGATGCAGCGCGCCGCCGCCCTCAAGGCCGCGTTGGACGCCGCCGGCCTGCCGCGCCTGCCCAGCGTCAGCCACATCGTGCCGATTCCGGTGCCGGGCGCCGATCGTTGCCGCGCCGTGGCCCGCCGCCTGCTGGAGGAGTTCGGCCTCTACGTCACCGCCATCAACTATCCGACGGTGCCGCGCGGCACCGAGCGCCTGCGGCTCTGCGCCACGCCCTTCCATGACGACGCCATGATTGCCGAGCTGGTGCGGGCGCTGGGGGTGGTGTTGCAGGTGGCCCGGGCGGCATAAAAAAGTCTGGGGGAAGGAATTCCCCCAGACCCCCATCTTCTTTCTTCGAATTTTGCGTAGGCCGTAGTCGCCGGCGCTGCTCAGCCCCGGCGTGAGCGCGCCTCACCAGCGCGACCAAACTGACAAAAAGAAGAAGAGGGGGGCGGGGGAGAATTCATTCTCCCCCGGGCTGTTCCTACCCGCCGTACCCCGCCAGCCGCGGCAGCCACAGCGCGATCCCCGGAAAGGCGATCAGCACGGCGATACCGAAGGCGAGCATCAGCATGTAGGGGATGATCGAACGGTTCACCTCGGCCAGCGGCGCGCCGGTGATCGCCTTGATGACCACGAGGTTCATCGCGACGGGCGGCGAGATCAGCGCCATCTCCAGGCTGAGGGTCAGCAGCACGCCGTACCAGACCTTGTCGATGCCGAGCTGCCCGAGCACCGGCAGCACCGCGGGCATCGTCAGAAGGATGATGCTGAAGCTCTCCAGCACCAGGCCGAGCAGGAAGAGCAGCACCATCATCGCCAGCAGAAAGCCGGTGCGCGAGAAGCCCCAGGCCAGCACGAGATCGGTCAATTCCTGCGGCACCCGCAGCTTGGTCAGCATGTAGCCGTAGATGGCGGCGCCGGCGATGATCATCAGCAGCATGGCGCTGGTGCGCGTCGCCTCCTGCACGCCGTCCAGCAGGTCGCGCCAGGTCATGCTCCGGTAGATCAGCGCGGCGATCAGCAGGGCGTAGAGCGTGCCGGTGCCGGCCGCCTCTGTGGCGGTGAAGACGCCCATGTAGATGCCGCCCAGCACGAAGACCGGCAGCGAGAGGCTCCAGCCCGCGCGCTTCAGCGCCTGTGCCGCGTTCTGCGGTGGCGGGTCGTCGGCGGGGGCGACCGCGCGGCCTTCCGTGATGAAACAGTAGGCGGCGAACATCGCCGCCATCAGCAGGCCCGGGAGCAGCCCGGCCAGGAACAGCGCGCCGACACTGGTCTCCGTGACATAGGCGTAGAGCACCATCGGCGCCGAGGGCGGGATCAGGATGCCGAGCGTGCCGCCGCCCGCCACCACGCCGAAGGCGCCGCGCCGGCTCATGCCGTAGCGCAGCATCTGCGGGATGGCGATCTTGCCCACCGTCAGCGCCGTGGCGACGGAGGAGCCCGAGATGGCGGCAAAGATGGTGCAGGCCGCGACGGTGGCGATGCCGACGCCGCCGCGCACCCGGCGCAGCATGGCGAAGGCGGCGCCGTAGAGGTCGTCCACCACGCGCCCGCGCACCATCACATGCGCCATCAGCATGAAGAGCGGGATGGCGACGAGCAGGTAGCCGTCGAGCTGGCCGAGCACCAGTTCGCCGAGGGCGGGCAGGCCGCCCTCCACCCAGAGCAGCACGCCGAGCGGCAGCAGGAACAGGGCCACGAACATCGGCAGGCCGAGATAGAGCAGCACCAGCAGCGCCGCGAGCAGTGCGAAGAAGGTCATGGTCGTCCGATGTCGCGCGGAGTCTTCACTCGCCGCGCGCGAGGGTGTCGCGCGGCAATTCCTGGGCGCCCTGGTCGGCGTAGTCCGGCTCCTGCCCGAGCAGCAGCACGAGGGACTGCGCCAGCGAGACCACCAGCAGCACCGCCGCGCCAATCGGCAGCAGCGCCTGAATCCACCAGACCGGCACGCCCTCGATCTCGGTCATCACGCCGATCATGCGACTGAATTCCACCGTCTCCAGTCCGGACCGCAACAGGATGCCGGCCACCAGCGCGACGGAGAGGGTGCCGAGCAGCCGCGCCCCGCGCGAGGCGCGGCCGCGCAGGCGGCCGGTCAGTACGTCCACGCCGATATGTTCGAAGCGCCGCTGCGCCTCGGGCGCCGCCAGCAGCACCAGGGCGACGACCAGCCAGCCGGCGGTCTTGTCGATCCAGGGCTGCGGCAGGCCGGCGAGGTAGCGCGCCCCCACCGAGATCGCCACCAGCACCAGGCACATCACCGTGGCCAGCGCGCCGAAGATGGCCGCGACCCCGGCGACCACCCGGGCCAGGCCGGAAAGAAGGCGCGCCACCCCCCTCACAGCGCGCGGATCAGCTCAAGCGCGCGCGGCCCGCCCTCGGGGGCGAGGCGCAGGAAGGCGTCCACCACGGGCTTCTGCATGGCGGCACTCCAGGCGGCGCTCTCCGCGGCCGTCTGCTCGTGCACGGTCATGCCCTTGCTCTGCAACTCGGCCTGGGCGTCGGCCGCCACCTTCTCGGTGAGCGGGATCTGATCCTGCTCGGCCTGCTGGGCGGATTTGGTGATGATCGCCTGCTGCTCCGGCTTCAGCCCGGCCCACCAGCGCGGGTTCACATAGACATGGGTGAAGACGCAGAACCACGGCGCCACCGTGCCGTATTTCTGGAACTCATAGAAGCGGCGGGAGACGGCGGCGGAGACGTCGGTCAGGCCGGCATCCAGCACGCCGGACTGCAGCGCCTGCGGCACTTCTGGGCCGGGCATGGAGGAGGGCGCGGCGCCGACGGCGGTCAGCGCATGGTCGGTCAGCGAATTCAAGCCGCGGATCTTCAGGCCCTTGAAGTCGTCGGTCTTGATGATCGGCTTCTGGTTGCTGGTGAAGATCGCCTTCCGGGTGGTGTAGAGCCACATCAGGTTGCGCACGGCGCGCTTCTGCAGCAGCCCTTCCAGGTAGGCCGCCGCCTCGGAGCCCGGGAACTTCTTGATCCGATCGAGGTCGGAGAACAGGTAGGGCAAGGTGAGCACGTTCATTTCCGGCAGGGTATTGCCCCATTGGAAGTTCACCGCCGCCGCCGCCTCGAATGCGCCACGTGCCACGGCGGGGAAGTTCTCGCCGGCGCGGGCGAGCTGCTCTGCCGGAAAGACCTGCACGTCGATGCTGCCCTTGCTCTCCGCCTTCACCCGGTCCGCGAAGGCCTGCAGGATTCCGGCATGCTGGTGGCTCGGCGGATACTGGTGCGAGAGCCGCATGGTGACGGCCGGGCTGGACGCAGCCTGGGCGCGGGCCAGACGCGGCAGGGCAGGGGCGGCAAGGCCGACAGCGGAGGCCAGCAGCAGGCGGCGGCGATGCATGATGGGCGACTCCCGGAATGCTCTTGTCGCCGCTGTCCTTGCAGCGGCCCGGGAAGCCGGTCAACCGTTCCGGCAAGCCCCTGGCGCTTTGCGGATATGTTTATTCCAAATGCCTCCCTGCCCACGCAATTTGGGCATGGCTGCGGAACGGCTCCAGAAAGCCATGGCACAACGCAAAAAGCCCTGCGGCGAGCAGGGCATCGAAGGGCGAGGACGAGGGGACGGATGGTGGGCGCGACAGGGATTGAACCTGTGACCTTCCCCGTGTCAGGGGGACGCTCTCCCGCTGAGCTACGCGCCCATCCGGTCGGGGCGGGTCTCTATCCTGCTTACGGGACGAGGGCAAGAGCAGATCGGCGGCTGAACGAAAAAGCTTTGTCACGGCCCGAGTCGTGACATCAGGACGACACTGTGTCTTCATCTCTCCAGATCATGGATCTCCCGATGCCGCGCCTCGCCGGGCATGACGCGCCCGGCCCTTTCCAGTTGACGCGCCCCGCCGTGCAGCGCGCGCCGCTGGTCTTTGCCTCGCCGCATTCCGGCCGGCACTACCCCGAGCCCTTCCTGGCGGATTCGCGCCTGGACGCGCAGGCGGTGCGCCGCTCGGAGGATTGCTTTGTGGACGAGCTCTTCGCCGCCGCGCCCGCGCTCGGCGCGCCGCTGCTGGCCGCCAACTTCCCTCGCGCCTATTGCGACGCCAACCGGGAACCCTGGGAACTGGACCCGGCGATGTTCGACGAGCCGCTGCCGGCCTGGGTGAACAGCGCCAGCCCGCGGGTGGGTGCCGGGCTCGGCACCATCGCCCGCGTGGTGGCCAGCGGCGAGCCCATCTACCGCCGCCGCCTGTCATTCCATGAGGCGGAGGAGCGGGTGCGCTGCTGCTGGCAACCCTATCACGCCGCCCTGGCCGGGCTGATCGCCGAGACCAAGCAGACCTTCGGCTGCTGCCTGCTGCTGGACTGCCACTCCATGCCAGCGCATCCCGGGCAGCCGCAGAACGCGCCTGACATGGTGCTGGGCGACGCGCATGGCACCGCCTGTGCGCCGCGGGCGGTGCGGCGGGTGGAGGAGCAGCTCTGGTCGATGGGCTATCGGGTCCGCCGCAACGATCCCTACGCCGGCGGCTACGTCACGCGCCACTATGGCCGCCCGCGCGAAGCGGTGCACGTGCTGCAGATCGAGACCGCCCGTGCGCTCTACATGGACGAGGCGCGGATCGAGCGGCTTCCCGGCATGGCCAAGCTGCAGCGCGACTTTGCCACGCTGATCTCCGCCCTGATGGAGGTGGACTGGGACTTCCTGCGCGGCTGACAACCGGCGATCGACCGGGCCGCAGACAAAAAAAAGGCGGTGCCAGAAGCACCGCCGAGTTTAGGGAGGAAACGTCCAAGAAAGACAGTCACGCAGCGTACTGCGTGGCTGCGAGACGGAAGATATGCGGACGGTCGTTCGTATGCAAGCGGCTTTTCGCGGTGCAGCACGAATTCTGTCCCCAGCCAGAGCATGTCCTTATGCGGAAAATGCATAGCGATTCGGCTCTGCCCGCCCCGCCAACAAAAAACCCCGCGCATGGCGGGGTTTCTGCTCGCAGGCGAGACAACGCGGAGTGAGGGGGGGGCTTCACTCCGGACTGGTCTCAAGCCGCCAGGGCGTCCTCCGCCTCCAGCACACCGGCAACAGCATGGACAACCGAGGCGATTCGCACCGCCGCCTGCACCTGTTCGCTGGTGAGGCCACCATGCTTCACAACCTTTTCATGGCTCTCCATGCACATGCCGCAGCCATTGATGGCGGAGACCGCGAGGGACCACAGCTCGAAATCGACCTTCTCGACACCGGGCTTGGCCATGACGTTCATGCGCAGCTTGGCCGGCATATTGCCGTAGTCGCCGCCCACCAGATGGGTGAAGCGATAATAGATGTTGTTCATCCCCATGATCGCCGCAGCGGCCTTGGCCGCCGTCAGCGCCTCGGGGGAGAGCTTGGGGCCGAACTCGGCCACCAGCGCCTTGGTCACCTCGGCATTGCGGCTGGCGATCGCGCTGGCCACGAAGGTGCCGGCAAGCTGCTGCTGGTTCAGCACCGGCTCGGTCGCCAGACTGCCCAGGTTCAGCTTCAGATCGCGGGCATAGTCGGGCAGGCGGGCGCGCAGGGCTTCAAGCGACATGCGAAGGGAACCTCCGGTCTTGTCTGGGAGTGATTCGGGCTTGGGGGGGCGATGGGCGGAGCCGGTCCCGGCCTATCGGGAGGGCCAGCTCGGCGCAGCGCCGCCAGGGGAGGGTGGCCGGCGGGGCGAACCCCGCCGGCGCCAGATCAGGCGGCCTGGAACAGCGCGTCCGGGTTCAGGGTATCGGTGCCCTTGTTCCAGTTGCAGGGGCAGAGCTCGTCCGTCTGCAGGGCGTCGAGCACGCGCAGCACTTCCTGCGGGTTGCGGCCGACGTTCAGGCCATTCACCGAGGCCCACTGGATGGTGCCCTCCGGGTCCACGATGAAGGTGGCACGGAGCGCAACGCCCTCGTTCTTGTCGAGGATGCCGAGCGCGGTGGACAGCTCACGCTTGGTGTCCGCCAGCATCGGGATCGCCAGGTCGCGAATGTCATTGTTGTGCACGCGCCAGTTCAGGTGCACGAACTCGCTGTCCGTCGAGGCGCCGTAGAGCACCGCGTCGCGATCCGCGAACTCGCCGTTCAGCTTGCCGAAGGCGGCGATCTCGGTCGGGCAGATGAAGGTGAAGTCCTTCGGCCAGAAGAACACGACCTTCCACTTGCCGGCGTCGGACTCGTTGGTGATCTGGACGAAGGACTTGCCGGGGCCCTCCAGGCCCTCCGCGCCGCCCTTCACGGCGGTCAGGTTGAACGCCGGGAACTTGTCGCCAACAGTCAGCATGTCTGCTCAGCCCTTTCTGCGTGTTCTCTCAGCCGGGTCAGGATCGCTCCGTCCCGGCGATGGCTTGGTTATGGATGCTGCAACGCACACATGCCAATGAATAGTTTTCGATGAAACGATCGGCTTAATCGATGACCCCGCTTCCCAGCCCACAGCAGCTTCGATACCTCGTTGCCCTCGCAGATCTCGGCCATTTTGGCCGTGCCGCCACGGCCTGCGCGGTGACACAGTCCACCCTCTCGGCTGGCATCATCGCCCTGGAGCGGCAGCTCGACAGCGCCATCCTGGAGCGCGGGCCGGGCAAGCGCCCCGTCTTCACGCCGCTGGGCCTGGAGCTGGTCGGCCGCGCCCGTCGCGCGCTTGCGGCACTGGCGGCCGTCTCGGAGACGGCGGCGGCAGCGCGCGACCCGCTCTCCGGTCCTCTGCGCCTTGGCGTCATTCCGACCATCGGCCCTTTCCTGCTGCCGCGCCTGATGCCGGCCTTGCGCCGCGCCTTCCCGCGGCTGCAGCTCTGGTTGCGCGAGGACCTGACCGACCGCCTGGCCGATGATCTCGCCGCCGGCCGCCTCGACCTGCTGCTGCTGGCCCTCCCGGCCGCTCTGCCGGACGCCGAGACGCTCTGCGTGGCGCATGACCCCTTCATCGCCGCGCTGCCCGAGGGGCACCGGCTCGCCGCCGAGTCGAGCCTGCCGCTCTCCGCCCTGGGGAGTGAACGGATGCTGTTGCTGGAGGATGGCCATTGTTTGCGTGACCAGGCCCTCTCTGCCTGCGGCATGCCCGGCGCCGGCGACACCTTCGCCGCCACCAGCCTGCATACGCTGGTGCAGATGGTGGCGGGTGGGCTGGGCGTGACGCTGCTGCCACGGCTGGCGATTGAAGGAGGGGTGCTGGCAGGAGCTTCTGTGGTGCTGAAGCCGCTGAATGCACCGCAGGGGCGGGAGCTTGGCCTGGCTTGGCGAGCCCGCTCGCCGCGCGCGGAGGAGTTCCGCGACATGGCGCCCACCATTGCGCGGGCGATCAGTCCTGTTCCGGCTGATTCATCGCCTCTGACGGTAGCGCGGACAAATTGACGTGCATCGTTCATAAAAATGAAACGAATTCCGCTCTTCCGTGCTTTGCTGACCTCAACACGGCTGAGAAGAACGGAACGCAATGTCCGGTGCGAGGGAGAGCGAGCGGCTGGCCCGTGCCCTGTTGCGCGGCGCGCTGCGGCGACGTTGGCAGCAGCGCCAGGGGCTGGCGGCACCTTATGGATGGCGCATGGAGATGTTCCGCGCCCTGCAGGGCGCGGCCTTGCGGCTGCACACCAACCATCCGCTGACAGGCTTCGCGGCCGGCACGGAATGGTTGACAGCCCAGCCCCCGGCCCCTAAACGCGGGCGCTCGAAGAGGGTGCCCCATGAAGATCCGCAACAGCCTGAAGAGCGCCAAGCTGCGCGACAAGAACTGCGTGCTGGTCCGTCGCCGCGGCCGCATGTACGTCCTGAACAAGAAGAACCCCCGCCTGAAGGCCCGCCAGGGCTGACGGCGGTGGCCGCCTCTCTGGCGGCCGCACCTGGGTAGTTCGACCGAGAACAGCGCCGCGGGCCTTCCCGCGGCGCTGTTTTCGTTCGTGCCGTGCCTCCTCTGGCCGCTTGCTCCTGCCCCGCCGCCGCCCCATCCTCCGCCGCAAGAACCGGCGTGAGGAATGCGGACCATGATCGACCTGCCGAAGCCCAACCCGGCCGTGCTCGCCCGCCGCGACGAGATCCTGGCCGCGCTGCATGCCCTGGTGCCGGACGGCCCCTTCGGCCAGGGCGTGATCGGCGACCCCCACCGCCTGCGTGCCTATGAGACGGATGGGCTCTCCGCCTATCGCCAGCCGCCGCTCGCCGTGGTGCTGCCCGCCACCACCGGGGAGGTGGCCGCCGTGCTGCGCTACTGCCACCAGAACGGCATCCGCGTGATCCCGCGCGGGGCCGGCACCAGCCTCTCCGGCGGCGCCCTGCCGCTGGCCGATGCGGTGGTGGTCGGCCTGATGCGGATGAACCGCATCATCGAGGTGAACTACGCCGACCGCTACGCCGTGGTCGAGGCCGGCGTCACCAATATCGGCATCACCCAGGCGGTGAGCGCCGAGGGCTTCTTCTACGCGCCCGACCCGTCCAGCCAGCTCGCCTGCATGATCGGCGGCAACGTCATGATGAACTCGGGCGGCGCGCATTGCCTGAAATACGGCGTCACCGCCGGAAACCTGCTGGGCGTGAAGTTCGTCACCATCGAGGGCGAGGTGGTCGAGATCGGCGGCCAGCACCTGGACGCGGCGGGCTATGACTGGCTCGGCCTGATCACCGGCAGCGAGGGGCAGCTCGGCATGGTCACCGAGGTGACGGTCCGCATCCTGCGCGCCGCCGAGGGCGCGCGCGCCATGCTGGCCGCCTTCCGCGCGAACGAGGTGGCCGGCCAGGTGGTGGACGCCATCATCGGCAGCGGCATCATTCCCGTCGCCCTGGAATTCATGGACCGCCCGGCCATCCATGCCTGCGAGGCCTTCGCCCAGGCGGGCTATCCGCTCGACGCCGAGGCGATGCTGATCATTGAGGTCGAAGGCAGCGCCGAGGAGCAGGACGTGTTGCTCGCCCGGCTCAAGGAAATCTGCGCCCGCTTCGACCCGATCTCGCTGCGCGTCGCCGAGACGCCGGAGGAGAGCCTGGCCATCTGGAAGGGCCGCAAGGGGGCCTTCGGCGCGGTCGGCCGCATCAGCCCCGACTATCTCTGCATGGACGGCACCATCCCCACCGGCGAACTGCCCTATGTCCTGCGCCGCATCGGCGAGATGAGCGACAGCTACGGCCTGCTGGTGGCCAATATCTTCCATGCCGGGGACGGCAACCTGCACCCGCTGATCATGTTCGACGCCAACGACCCCGAGAGCTTCCGCAAGGCCGAGGCCTTCGGCGCCGACATCCTGAAGCTCTGCGTCGAGGTCGGCGGCTGCCTGACCGGCGAGCACGGCGTCGGCGTCGAGAAGCGCGACCTGATGCCCGTGCAGTTCACCACGGCCGAACTGGCGCAGCAGCGCCGCATCAAGTCGGCCTTCGATCCGCAATGGCTGCTGAACCCGGCCAAGGTCTTTCCGCTGGAAGGCAATCCGGCTCTGGCCTCCGCCGCATGAGCGTCGCGACCGAAGCGCTGGCGCCGGCGGATGAGGCGGGCATCGTCGAGGCGGTGCGGGATGCGGCGGCGCGCCGCACCCCGCTGGCCATCGAGGGCCATGGCAGCAAGCGGGCCATGCTGCGCCCGGTGCAGGCCGCGCGCACCCTCTCCACGGCCGGGCTGACCGGCATCACCCTCCACAAGCCGGCCGAACTGGTGCTCTCCGCCCGTGCCGGCACGACGGTGGCGGAGATCGAGGCGGAGTTGGAGCGGCACAACCAGATGCTGCCCGCCGAACTGCCGGATTTCTCCGCACTGTTCGGCCATGACCGCCCCTCGACGCTGGGCGGCATGGTGGCGGCCAACCTTTCCGGCCCGCGCCGCATCGCCGCCAGCGGGGCGCTACGCGACCAGGTGCTCGGGGTGCGCGCCGTCACCGGCCATGCGGAGGTGATCCGCTCGGGCGGGCGTGTCCACAAGAACGTCACGGGGCTGGACCTTTGCAAGCTGCTGGCCGGCAGCCACGGCACACTGGGCATCCTGACCGAAATCACCCTGAAGCTGGCGCCGCGCCCGGAGGCCAGCCTCACCCTCGCCGCCGGCGTGGCGGACCTCACCGCCGGGGTGGCGGCGCTTTCCGCCGGGCTCGGCAGCCCCTTCGGCGTCAGCGGCGCCGCGCTGCTGCCGCGCGGCGCGGCGGAGTTCGGCCTGCGCGGCCCCACCGCCCTGCTGCGACTGGAGGACATGGCGCAGTTCCTGCCTCACCGGTCGGATCGGCTGCGGCAGGTGCTGGCGGGCTTCGGCACCGTCGCGCTGATGGAAGGCGAGGCGTCGCAGTCCCTCTGGCGTGCGGTGCGGGATGCCCGGTTGCTGGCTGCGGCGCCGGAACAGGCGGTGTGGCGGCTTTCGGTGCGCCCCAGCGCCGGCGCGAACCTGGCCTGGCGACTGGAGAAGGCCTTCGACGCCCGCCTGCTGCTGGACTGGGGCGGCGGGCTGCTCTGGGTTGCCGGCCCGGCGACAGACGCCGCCCATGCGGCGGTGATGGCCGCAGCGCGGGCGGCAGGTGGCACCTTCACCCTGTTCCGCGCCCCGGATTCGCTGCGCAGCGCCGTTCCCGTTCTGCCGGAGGAGCCGGCGGCGCTGGCCGGCATTGCCGCCCGGGTGAGAGCAGCGATGGACCCCGAGGGCATCCTCAACCCGGGCCGCATGCACGGCTGAGGGATTGGCGGGGTCCGGGGTGACCCTGTCACCCCGGCGGAGGGGGTGCGGGGGAGGCGGCGCCTCCCCCGTTCCACGCTGCGTCATGCGTACCCAGCGGCATGGCGGGCGCCTCCCACCGCGCCGGCGTCTCGCTCATCTGTGCCGCGTGGCGGATGGCGCTGAGCCGCCCGAAGCCGCTCTCGCTCTCCTCCAGGAAGCCGGCCACTTCGTCCTGCGCCAGTTCGGGCGCGGCGAAGCCATCCGCCAGCCGCCCGAGCCCGCGCAGCCACCGCCCCGTGGCGGCGAGGGAGACGCGCACGCGCCAGGAGCCGCCTTCCTCGGCGCGCCGCAGCAGCGCCGCCATGGCGCCGAAGGCCAGCAGATAGCCTGAGGCGTGGTCCAGCGCCTGACAGGGAAGGGGGCGTGGCTTGTCCGGCGTGCCGGCCGCTTCCGCTTCCGCCTGGTTGAAGCCGGTTGCGGTCTGCACCAGCGAATCGAAGCCGCGCCGCCCAGCCCAGGGGCCTTCGTGCCCATAGGCGGAGAGCGAGGCGCAGATCAGGCCGGGCCGCAGCGCGGCGGCCGACTCGGCGCTGAAGCCAAGCCCCGCCAGGGCGCATGGCCGGTAGGACTGCAGGAAGATGTCGGCCCCGCGCAGCAACTCGCGCAGCCGCTCGGCTTCCGCCGGCTGGCGCAGGTCCAGCCGGGCGGTGCGCTTGCCGCGCCCCGTATCCATGTCGAGGACGGGGATGGAGGGCAGGTGCGTCGCGCTGACATGGAGCACTTCCGCCCCATGCGCGGCGAGGCAGCGCCCCGCCACCGGCCCGGCGATGATGCGTGTCATCTCCAGCACCCGCAGCCCGGCGAGCGGACGCGCCGCGCGAGGCGGGAGGGGGATGGGCGGTGCATCGCCGATGCGCTCGATCAGCAGTGGCGGCTGGACGGCAAGGGCGCGGCCCTGCGGATGCGCGTCCCAGGTGGCGAAGTCGCGCAGCATGGCGACGCAGAGCCCCGCTTCGGCGGCCGCGGCCTCGAAACGCGGCGCCGACCAGCCCTGCAGCGCCGCGGCCACAGCCTCGCGTTCCGGCGGCAGCCCGCCCAGGAGGGCCAGGATGCCGTCACGATGGTGGGGGAAGTTGGTGTGCAGCCGCACTGCTCCGCCGTCCCCACAATGGTACAGGCCCGCCAGCCTATCCCATGGGTCGGGTGGAGGAGTGTTGTTCAACCTCAGGTAGCGTTCGCTGCGGAACTCAGCCAGCGCATGGCGTAGAGGCACCGCCACGTGCTGGGCGGGTCCACCCCGCCGGTGGTGGATCTCGGCGGCGGCCAGGGCTGCGGCGGCGATGCTCGCCTGCGCCACCGCACCGACGTGAAAGGAACTGGGCAGGCCCGGCGCGTCGTCCGGCAAGGCCAGGACCTCTGCCTCTGGTGGAGGCATGGAAGTGCGGGCGAACAGGTGGCGGAGGGCGGTCAGGGCGGGGGTGGCCAGAGCAGCAAGTCCTTGTGGGTGCGGCATCTCAGCCTTCCACCACCCTCTCCGCCAGGCAAGTGGTTCCCTTAGCGATGACCTTGAGGGGCAGAAGGGTGCGGCGGGGGGGCGGTGACCTGCGAGGGCGCGGCGTGGCCCACCCGCAGCAGCGCCGCGCGGCGCGCAGCCTCCTGCGGACCGCCGGGCGCCATGGCAAGGCGTTCCACAAAGGCAGGGCCGGGCGCGGGAAGAGGGTGGGCAGAAGAGCTGGGCATGATCATCTCAAAAATAAAACTATACTCATTTTATCATGCGGATCTGCCAGGGAGCCATTAACTTTGGGCAAGCAACAACGCGCCGGCAGGCTACCCTTCCGCCATCCTTTGCCTCGCCAGCGACTTGCGCCGTCACAACTTCCCTTCCACCTTGCTCGGGAGGAACGAACCAGGCGATGCAGACCAACTTCACCCCGGACCAGCTTGCCGACCCCGATACGCGGGAATCCAACACCATCCTACGGACCTGCGTGCATTGCGGCTTCTGCACGGCCACCTGCCCGACCTTCGTGCTGCTGGGTGACGAGCTGGATTCACCGCGCGGGCGCATCTACCTGATCAAGGACATGCTGGAGAGCGGGCGCCCGGCCGGCGAGGCCGAGGTGCGGCATGTGGACCGTTGCCTCTCCTGCCTCTCCTGTATGACCACCTGCCCATCGGGCGTGCACTACATGCACTTGGTGGACCATGCCCGCCGCTACATCGAGGAGACCTATACCCGCCCCTGGCCGGAGCGGGTGCTGCGCCGCCTCCTGGGTGCCATGCTGCCTTATCCCGGCCGCTTCCGCCTCGCGCTGGCGGCGGCACGCCTCGCCCGGCCCTTGCGCGGCGTGCTGCCCGCCCGCGGCACCACCAGCCGCCGCCTGCGCGCCATGCTCGATCTCGCGCCGCGACACCTGCCGTCGGGCGGGGAGACCGCACGAGCGCAGGTCCACCCCGCCCAAGGCCCACGCCGCGGCCGTGTGGCGCTGCTGACCGGCTGCGCGCAGACCGTGCTGGCACCCTCGATCAACGAAGCCACCATCCGGCTGCTAACGCGCATGGGGGTGGAGGTGGTGGTCACCGCCGGGCAGGGCTGCTGCGGCGCGCTCAATCACCACATGGGCCAGCACGATGCCGCCATGGCGCTGGCCCGCGCCAATATCGAGGCCTGGACACGCGAGATCGACGGCGAGGGGCTGGACGCCATCGTGGTGAACGCCTCGGGCTGCGGCACCACGGTGAAGGACTACGGCTTCATGTTCCGCGCCGAGCCGGACGCCTGGCCGGCGCGTGCCACAGCGGTGGCCGAACGCGCGAAGGACATCTCGGAGGTGCTGCTGCGGTTCGGCTACGCGGCCTCCCGCGAGGCGCCGGGGCTGACCGTCGCCTATCATGCCGCCTGCAGTCTGCAGCACGGCCAGAAGATCACCGCCGCGCCCAAGCAGTTGCTGGCAAAGGCGGGCTTTACGGTGAAGGAGCCGGCGGAGCCGCATCTCTGCTGCGGCTCGGCGGGCACCTACAACCTGCTGCAGCCCGACATCGCCGCGCAGCTCAAGGCGCGCAAGCAGCACAACCTGGAGCGGACCGGCGCGGCCGTCATCGCCAGCGGCAATATCGGCTGCCTGACTCAGCTCGGCGACGGCGCGATGCCGGTCGTCCACACGGTCGAGCTGCTGGACTGGATGGCGGGCGGCCCCCGGCCGGCGGCGCTGCCGGCGGCGTGAGGCGCCTGCCGCTCAGGCGGCGCGCTTGCGGGCGGCGCTGTCGCGCAGCAGCGCCGACATGGCGGCCGCCACCAGGCTCGCCGCCTCTTCCGAGCCGGCGTCGAGGCAGCAGCGTTCGACGTGGCTCATCAGGCGGAGAACCGCCTGGATGTCGCGTTGCGCCTGATTGGTCCAGAGGACTGCAGCGATCGGGGTATCCATGGACATCGGCTCGGCTTGAGGTTGGCGCGCGGAGGCCGCTTACACCCCGTGCCGCCGCAGGGCCAGGGTGACATGCGGCGCTCTACTGGAGAGTAATCGTGGCGGCGAGCGTGCGCGGTGGCGAGTCCGACAGCGCCGCTGCCGCCAGCGCGGCATGACGCGCGGCGTCCGGCACGCCAAGCCGCCGGCATTCCGCCTCGATGTAGGACAGCATCAGCAGCAGCGCTTCCTGGTCCACCTGCTTTTCAAGGCTGGCCGCGGAGAGGCACGCAGAAGTCGCAGAGGCGGTCATCGTGTCCGGCCTGAAAGGACGATACGCGCGGGGGTGCATCGTATCACATTGCTGTGACTATGGTTTTTTCGTTCCAGGGGCAACAGTGAAATGCATCTGGCAACGATCAGGCTTTGCAGTGTTGCATTTATGCCCATAGGCTTTGCGCGCTGCTTCGGGAATCCCTTCGACCATGCACCGTGCATTGGGCCTCCTGGCTCTCCTGCCGTCTCTGCTGGCTGCCTTCCCGGCCGCGGCAGGCCCTACCCTGGAGGGGGTGCGCTCCCGCGGGCAGGTGGTGTGCGGCGTCAACACCGGAGTGGCTGGCTTCTCGGCCCCCGATAGCCGGGGCAGCTATCAGGGGCTGGATGCCGAGTTCTGCCGCGCCGTGGCCGCCGCAACCCTGGGCGATGCCGCCAAGGTCCGCTTCGTCCCCACCACCTACCAGACCCGCTTCGTGGCGCTGCAGGGCGGCGAGATCGACTTGCTGGCCCGCAACGTCACCCAGACCCTGACGCGCGACACCGCGCTCGGTTTCAACATGGCGGGCGTGAACTTCTATGACGGCCAGGGCTTCATGGTGCACAAGGCGGCCGGCCTTACCGCCGCGAAGCAGCTTGATGGCGCCGCTGTCTGCGTCCTGCCCGGCTCGACCAGCGAGCTGAACCTCGGCGACTTTGCCCGTCGCGAGAAGATCGCTGTCCAGCCTGTTGTGCTGTCCTCGATGGATGAGATGACGGCCGCCTACCAGTCCGGCCGCTGCGACGCCATGACCACGGACGCCTCCCAGCTCGCGGCGCTGCGCGTCTCGGCCCTGCGCGACCCGGCGGCGCATGTGATCCTGCCCGAGCGCATCAGCAAGGAGCCGCTCGGCCCCATGGTCCGGCATGGCGACGAGGAATGGCGTGACATCGTCGCCTGGACGCTGACGGCGATGATCGAGGCGGAGGAGCTTGGTATCAACCGCCAGAACGTCGAGGCCATGCGCGCCAGCTCCGATCCGAACGTGCAGCGCATGCTCGGCGTGACGCCGGGTTTCGGCAAGGCGCTCGGCCTGCCGGAGGACTGGGCTTTTCAGGTGATTTGCCAGGTCGGCAACTACGGCGAGGTGTTCGATCGCACCCTGGGCAAGGATTCGCCGATCGGCCTCGAACGCGGCCTCAACGACCTGTGGATACGGGGTGGTCTGATGTACGCGCTGCCGTTGCGCTGAGCCGGTGCGCGCCGCAATCTCCGACCACAAGAACTTGATTCAGCACAGGGACATGGCATCTCGGCTGGCGCTGTGATGCCATAGGTGAGCGGTGCCGTCGCGGCGCCGCCAAATCCTTTGGGAAGGGAGGCTTCTCCTATGGCACGAGTGGCACTCGTCACTGGCGGGCAACGGGGCATCGGCGCCGCCATCAGCGAGCATCTGCAGAAGGCAGGCCGCAAGGTCGTCGCCTCCTATGCGGGGAATGAGGCCGCCGCATCCGCCTTCACCGAGCGGACCGGCATCCCCTGCATCAAGTTTGACGTCTCGGACTTCGAATCCTGCAAGGCCGCCGTGGCGAAGATCGAGGCGGAGCACGGCCCGATCGAGATCCTGGTCAACAATGCCGGCATCACCCGCGACGGAACCATGAAGCGGATGGACCGCAAGATGTGGGACGAGGTGATCGACACCAATCTCGGCTCTTGCTTCAACATGGCCAAGCTGGTCTGGGACGGGATGTCGAGCCGCAAATACGGCCGCATCGTGAATATCGGCTCGATCAACGGCCAGGCCGGGCAGTACGGCCAGGTGAACTACGCCGCGGCCAAGTCCGGCATCCATGGCTTCACCAAGGCGCTGGCGCAGGAAGGCGCACGCTCCGGCATCACCGTGAACGCCATCGCCCCCGGCTATGTGGACACCGAGATGGTCCGTGCCGTGCCGGAGGACGTGCTGCAGAAGATCATCGGCCGCATCCCCGTCGGTCGGCTCGGCACCGCCGACGACATCGCGCGCGGCGTCTGCTTCCTCACCGCCGACGAGGCCGACTTCATCACCGGCTCCACCCTCTCGATCAACGGCGGCCAGCACATGTATTGAGGCGCCCCCTCTCGGGGCAGGCCGGGGAGGCGCTCCCCGGCCCGTCCGCCTCAGCGTGCCGCCGCCGCCTCGCGGTCGCCGATGGCCCGGTTGACGAGCCAGGACACCACGGCGACGATGATCGCCCCGAAGAACGCGGCCCAGAAGCCGGAGACGTGCATTCCCGGCATGACCAGCGCCGTTAATCCCAGCATGGCCGCGTTCACCACCAGGGTGAACAGCCCCAGCGTGACGATGTTCAGCGGCAGCGAGAGCAGCATCAGCACCGGCCGGATCAGCGCGTTGATGATGCCGAAGATGATGGCCGCGATGAACAACGTGAACGGCCCGGCGAAGGAAATCCCGTCGATCAGCATGTCCGCACACCAGAAGGCGAAGGCCGTGATGACGGTGCGGGCCAGGAAACCCATGACACGACTCCTTGATGATTCGCCGGCGGAACGCCGTGGCCACTCTCCAGTTGCAGGTGGCCGTCGATGAGCCCCGCCACGCTCGCCGGTTGCGGCGCCATTCTGCTCTGGGCCTTCCTGGGTGTCCTGGCGCGCTTGGCGGCCGGTGTGCCGCCACTCGAACTAACCGCCCTGAGCATGGCCGTGGGCGGGGTGCTCGGGTTGGGCGTGGTCGCCGCGCGCGGCTCGCTCGGCGCGCTGCGGCAGGAGAAGCTGGCCTGGGCGCATGGCGTCGGCGGCCTGTTCGGCTACCACGCGCTCTATTTTGCCGCGCTGGCGCTGGCCCCCGCCGTCGAGGCCAATCTGCTGAACTATCTCTGGCCGCTGCTGATCGTGCTGCTCTCGGGTCTGCTGCTCGGCATGCCGCTCGGCAGCCGGCGCCTGCTCGGCGTGGCGCTGGGCTTCGCCGGCTGCGCCCTGCTGATCGGCGGCGGCGCCCGCTTTCCCGCCGGCGCGACGCCCGGCTTCCTCTGTGCCGTGGCAGGAGCCGTGGTCTGGGCAACCTATTCCGTCACCGCCCGCCGCCTTGCCCATGTGCCGACCGAGGCCGTGGCCGGCTTCTGCCTGGTCAGCGGGATTCTCGCCGGGGTGCTGCACCTCGCCTTCGAGGTGACGGTCTGGCCCGATGCGCGGCAGGCGCTGGCCATCCTGCTCCTCGGCCTGGGGCCGGTCGGCTCCGCCTTCTTCCTTTGGGACCTCGGCATGAAGCGCGGCGACCCGCGCCTGCTCGGCACCCTGGCCTATGCGATTCCCGTGCTCTCCACCCTGCTGCTGGTGGCGGCGGGGGAAGGGCAGGCGGACGAGCGCGTGCTGATCGCCGCCCTGCTGGTTGCGGGCGGCGGGGTGCTCGCCTCCTGGCAGCGGTCGCGCCGGTCACTGGCGTAGAACAAGGCCGGGGGAATGAATTCCCCCAGACCCCCATCTTTTTTCCTCAAGTCTGCTGCATGGCTTACAGGGTGCAGCCGCCGGGCTGCTTCAGCCCGGCTTCCGCCAGAGCCCGCGCACCACTTCGGCCGGCCCCTGATGGCGTGGGCCTTCATCGAGCCGCACGGTGCCTTCCAGGCATTCCAACAGGGTCAGCTCCGGGAAGGCGGCCTCGGCGGCGGCGCGGGTCCAGAGCAGGTCCGGGTCCTTCGGCCCACCGCTGCGGCGGCCGCCCTGGGCGATGGCAAAGCCTTCCAGCAGCAACAATCCGCCCGCCGCCAGCGCCCGCTGGGCCGCCGCCGCCACCACAGCGCGGTCGGCGGGCGGCATGTGCACGAAGACCCAGGCAATCAGGTCGAATTCCGCTTCCGGCCAGTCCCAGCGGGTGAGGTCGGCCACCGCGGTGGTGAGCGCCACACCGCGCGCGGCGGCGAACCCGGCCGCGCGGGCCATGCCAGTGGCGGACCAGTCCACGGCCGTGGCAGACAATCCCTGTTCTGCCAGCCAGACGCCGTTGCGCCCCTCGCCGTCGCCCAGTGCCAGGGCCCGCATCCCCGGCCGCAGCCAGGGGGCGAGGCTGTGCAGGTAGCGGTTGGGTGCCTGGCCGAAGATCCATTCCCCGGCGGCGTAGCGGGCATCCCAGGCGGCGGCCTCGCTCATCGGTCCTGCTCCCCTTCGGGTTCCCAGCCCGGCGGCGCCAGGGTGAAGCCGGCGAAGTCGAAGGCCGGGCTGACGGTGCAGCCGACCAGCGTCCAGGCGCCCAGGCTTTCCGCCGCCTGCCAGTCGCCCGCCGGGACCACGGCAAAGGGTGCCTCGCCGCCGCCGAGATCGGGGCCGAGCCGGTGCTCGGTCCGGTTTCCCGATTCGGCGGCGAGGGAGAGACGCAGCGGGGCGCCGGCATACCAGTGCCAGGCCTCGGCGGCGTCCACCCGGTGCCAGTGGCTGCGCTCGCCGGCGGCCAGCAGGAAGTAGATCGCCGTGCCCGCTCCGCGCCCGCCTTCCACCGGCCGGTCGCGCCAGACCTCCCGGTAGTGCCCGCCCTCGGGGTGCGGGACGAGCTCCAGCGCCGCGATCACCGCGGCGGCGGGAAGGGAAGGGTCGCGCAGGTCGGGCATGGCGGTGCGCCGGCTTATGCCGGGGGCGGTGCGGTGCGGCTCAGCGCCGGATGGGCGGAGACGTCCGAATACCAGGCCGCCAGCTTCGGATGCGCCTCGCGCCAGGGCTCGTTGCCGAAGCGGAAGTCCAGGTAGCCGAGCGCACAGGCCACGGCGACGGCGCCGATATCGGCGAGGCCCTGCGGCGGCGCCTTCTCCAGCACGTCGAGCGAGCGCGCCACGGCAGCCTGCTGGCGGGACTGGAAGGCGGTGCGGCCCTCATCTTGCGCCAGGCCCATGCTCATGCGGCGGGCGACGGCGGCGTCCATGATGCCGTCGGCCAGGGCTTCCATGGTCTTCGCCGCGATCCGCGCCGGGCCGGCGGGGTAGAGGGAGGCCGAGTCGCCGAGTCCGTCGAGGTACTCGCAGATCACCGGGCTGTCGAAGATGGCCTCACCCTCGTCGGTGACGAGGCAGGGCACCTTGGAGAGCGGGTTCATCGCCAGCAGCCCCTCGGGGCTGGTGTGCGGGTTGGTGGGAAGCAGTTCGATCCGGCTGGCGAGGCCGCGCAGCAGCGCGCAGGCCATGACCTTGCGGACGAAGGGGCTGGAAGGCGAGTGGAACAGCTTCATGGCTGGTCTCCCTGGCTACGGTTCAGCGGAAATTGTCCTTGGCGGTGCGGATGCGGCCAAGCGCCTCCGCCGAGTCGGCGCGAAGGAAGGGGTTGGTCTCCAGCTCCTGGCCCAGCGTCACGGGCAGGGTGGGCTGGCCGGCGGCGCGCGCCGCCTCCACCTCGCGGGCGCGGGCCTTGAGCGCGGCATTGCCGGGCTCCACCGTCAGGGCGAAGCGGGCATTGCTGGCGGTGTATTCATGGCCGCAGCAGACCAGCGTCTCCGGCGGCAGCGCCTTCAACAGGGAGAGCGCGCGGAACATGTCCTCCGCCGTGCCCTCCAGCAGGCGCCCGCAGCCGAGCGAAAACAGGGTGTCGCCGCAGAGCAGCACATGCCCCTCGGGGAAGTGATAGGCAATGTGGCCGATGGTGTGGCCGGGGCTGTCGATCACCCGCCCCCTGGTCTCGCCCACCAGCACCGTGTCGCCCGGCGAGACTTCCAGGTCCAGCTTCGGCAGCCGGTGCGCATCGGCGGCGGCGCCGATCACCTTCGCCCCGTAGCGGGCGCGGATTTCCTCCACGCCATCGATATGGTCGCCGTGATGGTGGGTGAGGAGGATGATGTCGCAGCGCCCGCCCCCCGCCTCGATCGCCTCGATCACCGGCTTCGCCTCGCCGGGGTCGCAGATCGCCACGGTTCGACTCGCCGTGTCACGCAGCAACCAGGCATAGTTGTCGGACAGGCAGGGCACGGCCTGAACGGTGACGGCCATGGCGGTTCTCCTTCTCGCGGTCCCAAGCAAGGGCGTGTCAGGCTTCGAACAGGGACCTATATCCAGCTTATGAACCCAGAGGTCCACGGGCACCGGGATTTCTATGCCTCCCCCACCGGGCTGGTGGCGGCGCGGCTGCTGCGTGAGCGGCTGCTGAAGCTGTGGCCGGACCTGACGGGGCGGGAGATTCTCGGCCTCGGCCATGCCGCGCCCTATCTGCGGCTCTGGCGGGAGGGCGCGGCGCGCATCCTCTCCGCCGCCCTGCCGGAGTCCGACGCCGCGCCCTGGCCCCCCGGCGGCCCCGGCCTCTGCGCGCGCGTCGAGGATGACGCGCTGCCCTTCCCGGATCTCAGCTTCGACAATGTCCTGCTGGTGCACGGGCTGGAGCACACCGAGAACGCCCGGCGCATGCTGCGCGAGGTCTGGCGCGTGCTGAAGGATGACGGGCGCCTGCTGGTGGTGGCGCCGAACCGGCGCGGCATGTGGGCGCATCTGGAGAGCACTCCCTTCGGCCAGGGCCGCCCCTATTCGCCCGGCCAGCTCGGCCGGCTGCTGGAGCGCAACCTGTTCAGCGTCACCCAGCGGGACAAGGCGTTGTTCATGCCGCCCTTCCAGTCGCGCCTGATGCTGCGCGGCGCCGGCATCTGGGAGGCCACCGGCCGGGTGCTGGCGCCCCGCTTCGCCGGCGTGGTGATGGTCGAGGCGCACAAGGAACTTTATGGCCTCATGCCCAAGGCGGCGGCGCGGGTGCCGGGGCGGCGGGTGCGCGTGGTCGAGGGCGCCTGGGCCACCTGCCGCGACGAAGCCGCCAGGGCCGAAGCCTTCCAGGAGCGCGAAGGCGCGGGAGGCCGGGCCGCTAGCCGGTGACGGCGCGGACGAACCGGACCCGCTCCGCCACCGGCGCGCGGGGGAGCGGGAGCAACTCGTAGCCCAGCCCGGCATAGGCCTTCGCCATCGCCGCATGGGTGGCTTCGGCCTCCTCGGGCGACTGCTTCCGTTCGGCGTCCTGCGCGAAGATGTCCGGCCAGAACGGAGCGATGAAGACGCGGCGGCTGTAGCGGAACTGTCGGGCCGCGCGCTCCATATGCGGCGGCACCGGCAGGCCGGAGAGCCGGAGATAGCCGATCACGTCCGGGATTCCGCGGTCGAAGAGCACCGGGCCAGGCAGTTCCCTTGCGGCGCGGTGGGAGCGCATGTCCCAGCTCAGCATCAGCTCGGCGAAGGCCATGCGGTCGGACCAGGGCAGCGCCGTGCCGCCGATTGCCACCTGGTCCTGGATGATGGCCCGGCCCGCCTCGGGCATGGGGTGGAGCCCGCTCGCGGCCAAGGCGGCGATCAGCGTGCTCTTCCCGGAGCCGGGGCCGCCGGTGAGGACGAACAGGCGGTCGTGTTCGGGCAAGGGAATGGGCCTCCTTCCGGTATTGCTTGGCTTGGGCTCCTCGGGCGGCGGGCGTCGCGCCGGGTTGCCGCTCAGCCGGGCTGTGGCGGCGCCTGTCCGAATGCCTCCCGTGACGGCGGTGGCATGTGGACGGCCAGCCAGAGCGTTTCCCCCGCCGGGTCCGTCCAGGCGACGCGGTGGCGGCAGAGGGCGGGCAGGATGGCGTAGTCCCCCGCCTCCAGCCGCCGCTCGCTGCCGTCCGGGAAGGCCAGCACCGCGGCGCCGGAGAGAAGCAGCACGAACTCGTCCCAGTCCTGCTCGTACCAGGAGCCCGGCGGGCTGGCGGCGCCGCGCGAGAGGATGCGCTCGACCCGGGCACCCTCCGGCGCCGTCAGCAGCTCATGGAAGCATTCCTCGCCGGGGCCGGGCCGGGCGCCCCCCTCGGCCAGGCGCCCGAAGGATGGAACTGTGGTCCGGTCCATTCGCATCCTCTCCCGTCCGGCATCGCGCCGCTCCGTTTATCGGGCCGAATGGGTGACGGCCTCGATCTTGTTGCCGTCCGGGTCACGGACAAAGGCCGCGTAGTAGTTCGCATTGTATTCGGGGCGGAGGCCGGGGGCGCCGTCCTCGCTGCCGCCATGGGCCAGGGCGGCGCGGTGGAAGGCCTGCACCATCGCCTTGTCCTGTGCCGCGAAGGCGATGTGAACGCCGTTCCCCGGCGAGGCCGGGCGCCCGTCCACCGGGGCGACGAGGCTGAAGAGGATTTCCCCGGTGCCGTAATGCACGGCCCCCTCGTCCTGCCGGAGCAGGCGGAGACCGATCACGGCCAGGACCGGGTCATAGAAGGCGCGTGCGCGCCCGACATCGTTGGTCCCGAGCGAGATGTGGTGAATCACGGACAGCCTCCTGCCTCTGGCGGCGGATCGGATGATGGCGGGGACAGCGGGCTGGCCCGCCCCGGCCTGCAGTTTAGGACGCTGGGGCAAGAATGCGCGACGCCCCGTCATGGAAGCCGTCCCGCCGCCCGGCCTAGCCTGTGGCCATCCCTGTCCCAGCAAAAGAGGGGAGGCGGTCATGCGCACCGAAGCTTTGGCGGCGTTCCGGCAGTCGCTCCGGGGTCCGCTGATCGGCCGAGAGGACCCCGGCTATGCCGAGGCCTGCAAGCTCTACAACGCCATGGTCCACAAGCGCCCGCTGCTGATCGCCCGCTGCCTCGACGTGGCGGACGTCATGGCGGCGGTCCGCTTCGCCCGCGAGAACGAAATGCTCGTCGCCATCCGGGGCGGCGGCCACAACGGCCCCGGCCTCGGCAGTTGCGATGACGGGCTGGTCATCGACCTGTCGCTGATGAAGGGCGTGCGGGTGGACCCGGCGGCGCGAACCGTGCGCGTCGGGCCGGGCTGCACCCAGGGCGACATGGACCACGCCACCCATGCCTTCGGCCTGGCGGTACCGGCCGGCATCGTCTCGACCACCGGCATCGCCGGCCTGGCGCTGGGCGGCGGCACGGGATACCTCACCCGGAAATTCGGCCTGACCAGCGACAACCTGCTCGAAGCCGATGTGGTGCTGGCCGATGGCCGCTTCGTCACCGCCAGCGAGGCGCAGAACCAGGATCTCTATTGGGCCTTGCGCGGCGGCGGGGGCAATTTCGGCATCGTCACCAGCTTCCTGTTCCGCGCCCATCCCGTCAGCACGGTTTATGCCGGACCGATCTTCTGGGACCAGGCCCAGGCGCGCGAGATCATGCGCTGGTACCGCGACTTCCTGCCGAAGGCGCCGGCCGAGCTCTGCGCCGTGCTGGGCCTCAAGACCGTCCCCTCCACCCCGCCCTTCCCGCAGGAGATCTGGGGACGCCGGATCTGCGCCCTGATCTGCTGCTATCTTGGCCGCGCGGAGGAGGGCGAGCAGGCGCTGCGGCCGGTCCGCACGGAGCTGCCGAAGCCGATCTTCGAGCATCTGGGCGAGATGCCTTTCCCGGCGCTGCAGAGCCTCTTCGACCCGCTGCTGCCGAGCGGCCTGCAATGGTACTGGAAGGGCGACTTCGTCCGCGAGCTGAGCGATGCCGCGATCGAGGAGCACCTGCGCCACGCCGCCGAGACGCCGAGCGAGCTGTCTCTGGTGCACCTCTACCCGATCGACCGGGCCGTGCGGCAGGTGGACAGGGCCGCGACGCCCTGGGGCGCGCGGGATGCCACCTGGTCCATGGTGATCGCCGGCATCGACCCCGATCCGGCCAAGGCGGCGGCGCTGAAGTCCTGGGGGCGGAGCTACTGGCAGGCCGTGCATCCGCACAACCCCGGCGGCGGCTATGTCAACTTCATGTATGACGATGAGGCCGCGGGCCGCATCCAGGCCGCCTATGGCGACAACTACGCGCGGCTGGTGGCGGTGAAGCGCGCCTACGACCCCGGGAACTTCTTCCGGGTGAACCAGAACATCAATCCGGCGGCCTGAGCTTCCGGTGGCGTCTGTGCCCGCCCCCCCCGCGGGACGGCACGGGCGCCACACGCGCCGATGATTGGCCTTCCTCCTGCGGCCGGCGGCATGGTTCCGCGCGGCCTCGCCCAAGGCGGGGCAGGGAGGAACGAAGATGGATTTGCATTCCGTCATGCCGCCACGGCGTGGCCCGACCGGCAGCGCGGCCGGCTTGCTGGCGGCGTCGCCCTTGCTGGCGCAGCGCGACTACGGCCCGGGCGCCCCGCCGGCGCGCTACCCCGACCCCGACATCCTCGTGCTCGACCCGAAGCGCTTCAAGGCCAAGCTCGGCAACGCGGCGATCCGCCGGCTGCACACCGGCATGGGCTGGGCCGAGGGGCCAGCCTGGCACGCTAACGGGCGCTTCCTCGTCTGGTCGGACATCCCGAACAATGTCTGCCTGCGCATGACGGCCGAGGACGAGCATGTCTCGTCCCGCTTCCGCAGTCCCTCCGGCTTCACCAACGGCAATACCTTCGACCGCGAGGGCCGTCAGGTTTCCTGCCGCCACCTGCTGCGGGACGTGGCGCGCCACGAGCCGGACGGCCGCGTGACGGTGCTCGCCGCCAAAGGGCCGGACGGCGAGTTCAACGCGCCCAACGACGTGGTGGTGCATCCTGGGGACGGCAGCATCTGGTTCACCGACCCGGGCTACGGCGCCCTGGTGGACTACGAAGGCCATCGCTACGACACCGGCAGCCCGCGGCCCTTCATCAAGGAGGCCGTCTACCGCATCGACGGCCAGTCGGGCGAGGTGACCAAGGTGGCGGACCAGCCCTTCAAGCCGAACGGCCTCTGCTTCAGCCCGGACTACCGCATCCTCTACGTCGCCGACACCGGCACCACCCACTACCCGGAGGCCCGCAACATCATCTGGGCCTATGACGTGGAGGGCGGCACCCTGCGCAACCCGCGCGCCTTCGCCGACATGACGCTGGACGGAAGATCCGGCCTGGCGGACGGCATCCGCTGCGACACGGAGGGCAATGTCTGGTCCTCGGCCGGCTGGGTGGGCGAGGGGTATGACGGCGTGCACGTCTTCGCCCCGGACGGGGCGCGCATCGGGCAGATCCGCCTGCCCGAGATCTGCAGCAATGTCTGCTTCGGCGGCACGCGGCGGAACCTGCTGTTCATGACCGCCAGCCAGTCGCTCTACGTGGTGCCGGTGGAGGCCCGCGGGGCGCATTTCTGCTGAGCGGCGGCGGCCAGGGGGCGCCGCCCCCTGGCCCCCCGCTGGGGTGACAGTGTCACCCCAGACCCCGCCGTCTGCTTGAGTGCTGGCGGGTGGAGGGCCGCCGATGCCGGGAGGGCGGAGCCCTCCCCGGAAGAACGCGGCGTTACGCCGCCTCGACGCACATGGCGACGCCCATGCCGCCGCCGATGCACAGCGTGGCCAGGCCCTTCTTCGCGCCGCGCGCCTTCATGCCGTAGAGCAGGGTGGTCAGCACGCGGGCGCCGGAGGCGCCGATCGGATGGCCGAGGGCGATGGCGCCGCCGTTGACGTTCACCTTCGACGTGTCCCAGCCCAGGTCCTTGTTCACCGCGCAGGCCTGGGCGGCGAAGGCCTCGTTGGCCTCGATCAGGTCGAGATCCTGGATGTTCCAGCCGGCCTTCTGCAGCGCCTTGCGGCTGGCCGGGATGGGGCCAGTGCCCATGATCGAGGGATCGACGCCCGCGGTGGCCCAGGAGGCGATGCGTGCCAGCGGCGTCAGGCCGCGCTTGGCGGCCTCGGCGGCTGACATCACCACCAGCGCCGCGGCGCCGTCATTGATGCCGCTGGCATTGCCGGCGGTGACGCTGCCGGTCTTGGAGAAGGCCGGGCGCAGCTTGGCCAGGATCTCGCGGGTGGTGTCGGGCTTCGGGTACTCGTCGTTCTCGACCACCACGTCGCCCTTGCGGCCCTTCACCGTCACCGCGGCGATCTCGTCCTTGAAGCGCCCCTCGCGCATCGCGGCACCCGCCTTGTGCTGCGAGTTGAAGGCGAACTCGTCCTGCTCGTCGCGGCTGATCTGGTACTTCTCGGCCACGTTCTCGGCGGTATTGCCCATGTGGTAGCCGTTGAAGGCGTCCCACAGCCCGTCGCGGATCATGGTGTCGACCATCTGGAAGTCGCCCATCTTGACGCCCGAGCGGAGCTGCGCGCAGTGCGGCGCCTGGGTCATGCTCTCCTGCCCGCCGGCGACGACGATGTTGGCGTCGCCCGTCGCGATCTGCTGGGCCGCCAGCGCCACGGCGCGCAGGCCGGAGCCGCAGAGCTGGTTGATGCCGAAGGCGGTGCGCTCGACGGGGATGCCGGCATTGACCGAGGCCTGGCGGGCCGGGTTCTGCCCGGCGCCGGCGGTGAGGATCTGGCCGAGGATCACCTCGTCCACCTCGACGGCCTCAATGCCGGCACGGGTGAGGGCGGCCTTGATGGCGGCCTCGCCCAGGGCGTGGGCGGGCAGGCTGGCAAAAGCGCCGTTGAAGGCGCCGACAGGCGTGCGCGCGGCCGATGCGATGACGATGTCGGTCATGAGGCGGGTACTCCCTCGATGTTTCCGCTGCCGGCCTGGAGCCGGGCACGGCTTCTGTTCTGCTCACAGTCTGCGCCGTAGGGCGCCCGCCCTACAAGCCTGCCAGCCAGCGGCGCAGCGGCTGCCACAGCGCCGCCTCGGCACGGCTGCCGGCCGCCATGCCGATATGCCCGGCGGCCACCATCTCGATATGGCCGGCGGGCAAGCGCTCCGCCAGGGCCAGGGCGGAGGCCGGGGGCACGATGCGGTCGGCGCGCGGCACGGCGGCGAAGGCGGGCACCGCGAGCGCGGCCGGGTCCACGATGGCCCCGGCGACGCGCCAGCGTCCCTGACCCGGGTCATTGCGGCCGTACCAGGCGCCCAGCGCCTCACGCGCCACCGGGGCGGCGAGCGGGATGCCGTCGTTCAGCCAGTCCTCCAGCGCCACGAAGAGCCGGGCGCGCGGGCCTGCCCGGTCCATGGCCGCGAAGGCGCGGAACTTGGCGGCGATGCCCCAGGGATCGAGGGTCGCGAAGAGCGTCTGGATGACGTCCACCGGCAGGGCATTGCCGGCCTGCATCAGCGGCTCCAGCCCAGGCAGAAGGGCGGCCAGCGCCTGGGCGCGCCCCGCCTCCCCGGCATCGCCCCCATGGAAATCCCAGGGCGTGGCGAGCAGCGCCAGGCCGCGCAGGCGCTCCGGCCGGCGCAACGCGGCGCCGAGGGCGAGAAGCCCTCCCATGCAGTAGCCCAGAAGCGCCACCGGCCCGAGCGGCGTCAGGGCCGGAGCGGTGAGCGCCCGCTCCAGCCGCCCGGCGATATAGTCGGTGAGGGTGAAGCCGCGCTCGGCCTCCTCTGGCCACCCCCAGTCGAGCAGCAGTACGCGCTGACCCCGCGCCGCGAGCCAGCGCAGCATGGAATGCTCCGGCAGCAGGTCCAGCACATAGGCGCGGTTGATCAGGGAAGGCACCACCAGCAAGGGCGGGCCCTCGCCGCCATAGTCGATCAGGCGGGAGCCGCCCTCGCACCAGAGCACCGGCAGGTCGGGCTCCTGCCGCCGCCAGGGGTGGCGGCGATAGGCGGCGATGCCGGCGACCAGCGCCCGGTCCTGTCGCGCCAGGCGGCGCAGCACGGCGGCGCGGAAGCGCTCAGGCGGGTGGCCGGCGGCGGCGAGGATGCCGCTGATCCGGTGCAGCTCCTGCCGCCCCGCCTTCGAGATCGGCCAGCCGGCGCTCCAGCTCGGCAATGCGGTCGAGAAGGGCGCCGCCGTCCCCATCTCCGCGTTCTCCGGCAGGCCGGGCGGCGGCAGGCTGAGGGTCGCGCCCAGGCCGCGCATCAGCGCCAGCCCCAGATGCAGCGGCAGCGGCCGCGGGCCGCGGCGGGGCGGAGCGGTCACGCGGCGGCTCCGGCGGGGCGAAGGGGAAGCCGGGCCAGGCGCCGGGGCGGAAGGGAGGCGGCGCAGTCATGTCGCGCATCCAGGCGGCTGCCAGTGCCGCCCAGGCGGCCCAGCTCCCGGTCATCTCGCGACCGGCCATCAGCGCCGCGATCTCGCTCTGCCACAGTGCGATCCAGTCCTCTGCCAGCCGCTCCAATGCCTCAGGCTTGCCGCTCGGGTCGCCGCCGCTGGTCCGGGAAGCGTCCTCGGAACCTGCCATTTCGCCTCCCTGTCATGCGCGCGCAGCGGTCAAGCCACCGGCGCGGGCGGAAGATAGCGCCGCCGCCGCGCAGGGAAAGGGCAGCGGTGCCATCGGCATATTCGCGCCCATGGGGCCATGCTAGCCTTGCCCCCTTCACGCAGCGGGACGGGAGGGTGCAATGACCGAGCAGGCAGCACAGAAAAAGCCGGATGAACAGGCGAAGCCGACAGTCGTCATCAAAAAATACGCCAATCGCCGTCTCTACAACACGGAGGCGTCTTCCTATGTGACGCTTGAGGATCTCGCCGGGATGGTGCGCGAGGGGCGTGACTTCGTGGTCTACGACGCCAAGTCGGGCGATGACATCACGCGCAGTGTGCTGACGCAGATCATCGTCGAGGAGGAGTCGAAGGGACGAAACCTGCTGCCGATCCCTTTCCTGCGGCAGTTGATCGGCTTCTACGGCGACAGCCTGCAGTCCCTGGTGCCGCGCTACCTCGAATTTGCCATGGGCAGCTTTGCGCGGCAGCAGGAGCAGATGCGCCTTTCTGTTGAGCAGACCATGGGGGGCTTCAACCCTCTGGCGCGCATGGAGGAGATGAGCAAGCAGAACATGGCGATGATGGAGCGCGCCATGTCGCTGTTCAGTCCCTTCTCGCGGCGTGACGAAGCGGTGCAAACCCCCACGCAATCAGCGGAATCCGAGGAGATTGCGGCCCTGAAAGCAGAAATTCGCCTTCTGCGGGAACAGATGGCAGAAAAGCGCTCAGAACCAAATAGGTGATATAACTTTCGTGAGGACTACCGATATCGTCGTCACTCACACAGTTTTTAAGAATTTAGAAATGAAATGCGATAAACAGGACCGTGCGGCCTCGTATTTTGGGGTTCGTGCAATTTTTCATCCTGACAGGTAGAGAATGGCCGATACCGAGATGGGCGGCGTACCTCATGGCGAAGAGCCGGAGGAAGCCACTACCCAACGTGCCAGACTGGCCGACCGTCATGTCGGCGCTCGCATCCGCGAGCGCCGGCTGATGCTCGGCCTTTCGCAGCAGCAGCTCGCCAGCATGATTGGCGTGACCTATCAGCAGGCGCATAAATACGAACGGGGGCTCAACCGGATCTCCGCCGGGCGCCTGTTCGAGATCGCGCTTGTGCTTGGTGTGCCAGTCTCCTGGTTCTTCGAAGGGCTGCAGGAGACGGGAACGAGCCAGCCCCTGGGCGTGCGGCAACGCATGTGCCTCGAGCTGGCCCGCAACTTCTCGCTGATCAGCAATGAGAAGCATCAGGAGGCACTGAGCCAGATGGCGCGCGCGCTCGCGGCACAGTCGCAGGGCCGCTCGCTGGACTAGGGGCACGGCTGCCGCGAGGGCCGCACCCTGGTGCGGGCCTCCAACGACAGCCGTGCCCGCCTAAAGCCTGCTCCGGACCCGCGCAGGCGGGCGCTCCGGAGATATCTGCTGCCTGAATTCGCTTGCTGGCGGTCCTCCTACCGGTATTCCGCGCCAGCCTGTTGCTCCGGGCGTTGCGTGCGCCAGAAGGGCGCCCGCTACCCGCAGCTTGGGGTGCCGCCCGAACCCTGGTCATGCGGGAGACGGTGGGCCTCTCAGCGCCCGGACAAAGCCATTCCCTGCAGAGTCGTGAAAAAAGATCGGGTCCGGGGGAATTCCTTCCCCCGGTCATTTCCCTATGCCGGATCGCAGGCCTGGATCGCCGGCCCGGCCGCCTCGATAGCGGCGCCCGCCGCCAGCAGCAGATCCTCGCGATAGCGCCCGGCGATCAACTGCACGCCCACCGGCGCATCACCGGCCTGGCCTGTGGCGACGGTGAGCCCCGGCAGTCCCATCAGCGGCAGGCCGACCTGCACGAGTTGCGCCTCGATCACGCGCTCGAAGGCCGCCGGCGACTCGACGTCGAGCTGGTCCGGGAAGGGCAACTCGGCCGAGACCGGCAGCAGCAGCACCGGGTAGTCCTTCAGGAAAAGCTGCCATTGCCGGGTGAAGCCGGCGCGAGCCTGCAGCGCATCCTGGAAGGTGTTCAGGTCGGGCGAGGGGGCGAGGCGCTCCATCTGCGCCAGCACGAAATTGGCGTCCGGGTCATCCTCGCGGGCGAAGGCGGCATTCATGCCGCGGCGGGACTCGGCCAGCCAGAGCAGCGCCTGCAGCCGCGCCGGCTCGCGCAGCGGCGGACAGGCGGTCTCGACGATGCTCCAGCCGCTTTCCTGCAGCCGCAGCGCCGCGTCGCGCAGCGCCTTCTCCACCTCGGGCTTGGTGTCGAGCCCTTCGGGCCGGACACAGAGCGCAGCCCGCTTCGGCGCCGGAGGGCCTTCCAGCGGCGCCGGCACCCACCAGGGGTCGCGCTGGTCTTCGGCAGCCATGGCCTGCAGCGCCAGCCGCAGGTCGGCCATGGAGCGCGCCAGCGGACCGGAGACCGCCATCAACTGGGCGCCGATCGCCCGCTCCGCGCTGGAGGCGTTGAAGGCGGCGACCCGTCCCAGGGTGGGACGCAGCCCATGCACGCCGCAGGCATAGGCGGGATAGCGGATCGAGCCGCCGATATCCGTGCCATGCGCAATGGCGCCGATGCCCGCCGCCACTGCCGCCGCCGCGCCGCCGGAGGAGCCGCCCGGGGTCAGCGCCGGGTTGCGCGGGTTCTTCGTATGGCCGTGCAGGGAGTTGCGGGTGAACCAGCGCAGCGAGAAGGCCGGCGTGTTGGTGCGCCCGATCACCACCGCCCCGGCGCGCCGCAGGTTGGCCACCACCGGGTTGTCCTCGGTGGCGATCAGTTCCTGCTGGATGCGCAGCCCGTTGGTGGTGGCGAAGCCTTTCTGGTCCACGTTGACCTTGATGGTGACGGGCACGCCGGCCAGCGGCCCCACCGCCTCGCCGCGCGCGAGGGCGGAATCCACCGCCTCGGCGGCGGCCAGCGCCTGCTCCGGCATCTCCTGCACCACCGCGTTGATGGCGGGGTTGACGGCGGACAGCCGGTCCAGCGCCGCCTGCGTCACCTCCCGCGCGGAAACCTCCCGCGTTGCGACCCGCGCTGCGATCTCGCTGGCCTGCAGGCGCCAAAGCTCGGTCATGCCCTTGTTCTCCGCTCTCCCGTGACGGGGAGGAGTGTCGCGCTGTCCGGCAGCGGAGGGCAACCCGCCCGCCTGATAGGAGCGCCAGGGCAAGAAAGATTTGGGGGAGCGCACTCCCCAGATCCCCACCTTCTTTTGTTGGTTTTTCGGCGGCACCCCTGGCGAGGCGCCGCCCCGGCGTGAGCCGTGATGCCCGCACGACAAACTGATAAAAAAGAAGAAGAGGGGGTGCGGGGGAGAATTCATTCTCCTCCGCTGCTGCCCTCAGGGCAGGCCCAGCGGCGGCGCGGCGCCAGCTCCCCTTCAGGTGGCGCTGGTCTCGGCGCCCGCCAGCGCGCGCAGCGCCGCCAGCATAGCCGGCTCGTCCCATTCGGCGGCGCCCTCCAGGCGGGCGACCTCCTGGCCCTCGCGGTTCACGATGATGCTGGTGGGCAGGCCGCGTGCGCCCAGCGCCCGCGCCGCCGCGCCGCGCGGGTCGAGCCAGATCCCCAGGTTCTTCATCTCGGTGCGGGCGAAGAAGGCTTCCACCTGGGGCTTGCCCGCGCGGTCGGAGGAAAGCGCCAGCACCTTCCAGCCCGCACCTGCCAGCGCCGCCTGGGTGCGGTCGAGCGCCGGCATCTCGGCCACGCAGGGCGGGCACCAGGTGGCCCAGAGATTGATCAGCAGCGGGTGCCCCGCGAAATCCGCCACCGTCTTCTCGTTGCCCTCGGAATCCGTGAAAATGAAGTCGGGCAGCGGCTTGGGACTGGAGCGGGACAGCTTGCCGAGCCCTTCCGCGACGGGGATGGCCGGCGCCCCTTTCGCAATCCCTTGCCGTGCCGGAAGCAGCGTGGTTAGGGTCGCCCCCGCCGCGGAGAGCGAGAGCAGGAAGCGGCGTCCGAGCAACACGAGGCAGATCCTTCCTTGTCCAGTCAGCAGCGAAGCCAGGGCAACCAGCAGTGGGGCGGGCGCTACAGCGCCGGACCCTCCGCGATCATGGAGGCCATCAATGCCTCCATCGGTTTCGACCGCAAGATGTGGCGGCAGGACATCCGTGGAAGCCTCGCCCACGCCGCCATGCTGCGCCATGTGGGGATCATCTCCGCCGATGACGAGGCCGCCATCAAGGAGGGCCTAGCCGCCATCGGCGAGGAGATCGAGGCTGGCAATTTCCCCTTCAGCGAAGCGCTGGAGGACATCCACATGAACATCGAGGCGCGGCTGACCGAGCGCATCGGCGAGGCCGGCAAGCGCCTGCACACCGCCCGCAGCCGCAACGACCAGGTGGCGCTCGACGTCCGCCTCTGGGTGCGCGACGCCATCGACGGGCTGGACGGCCAGCTCGCCGACCTGATGCGCGCCCTGACCGACCGCGCCGACGAGCATGCCGCCACGGTGATGCCGGGCTTCACCCACCTGCAGCCGGCGCAGCCCACCACCCTCGGCCACCACCTGCTGGCCTATGTCGAGATGCTCGGGCGCGACCGTTCCCGCCTCGGCGACTGCCGCGCGCGGATGAACGAGAGTCCGCTGGGCTCGGCGGCGCTCTGCGGCACCGGCTTCAACATCGACCGCCACATGACCGCCGCCGCGCTCGGCTTCGACGGACCGATGCGCAACAGCCTGGATGCCGTGGCCAGCCGCGATTTCGCCCTGGAATTCCTCTCGGCCGCGGCGATCTGCGCCACGCATCTCTCCCGCTTCGCCGAGGAGATCGTGCTCTGGACGAACCCGTATTTCGGCTTCGTCGCGCTGTCCGACGCCTATACCACCGGCTCCTCGATCATGCCGCAGAAGCGCAACCCGGACGCCGCTGAGCTGGTGCGCGCCAAGGTCGGCCGCATTTCCGGCGCGCTGATCGGCCTGCTGACGGTGATGAAGGGCCTGCCCCTGACCTATGGCAAGGACATGCAGGAGGACAAGGAAGGCATCTTCGACGCCGCCGAGACCCTGGCCCTGGCGCTCGCCGCCACCGCCGGCATGGTGCGCGACATGAAGCCCGACGTCACCCGACTGCGCGAGGCCGCCGGCGCCGGCTTCTCCACCGCCACCGATCTTGCCGACTGGCTGGTGCGTGAGCTGCGCCTGCCCTTCCGGGACGCCCACCACGTCACCGGCCGCCTGGTCGCCAAGGCCGAGGCCAAGGGGGTCGATCTCGCCGGCCTCACGCTGGAGGACATGCAGGCAGAGGAGCCGCGCATCCATTCCGGCGTGTTCCAGGTGCTGAGCGTCGAGGCCTCGGTGGCCTCCCGCACCTCCTATGGCGGCACGGCGCCGGTGAATGTCCGCCGCATGGCCGCCGAATGGCGGGAGCGCCTGGCATGACACGCGGCGTCATGGCGCTGCTGGTGCTGGCCCTGGCGCTCGCCGCCTGCGGGCGGATGGGGCCGGTGCGTCCGCCGGGTCCGCCGGACCAGGTCACCTATCCCCGTACCTACCCGAGCCGCTAAGGGCGCGGAAAGGGCGCCTCAGCCCTTTCCGTTATCTGTCAGCTCGTCCCGCACCTGGCCATAGGCCAGCAGCGCGAAGAGCGCCGAACCGCCGATGATGTTGCCGGCCAGCCAGGGCAGCAGGTGCCGTCCCAGCCCTTCCAGCACCCCGAGCTGCCCTGTGAACATCAGCAGGAACAGCTCCACCGAGCCGGCGACCACATGGGATAGCTCGAACACCGCGATCAGATAGGTCAGCAAGGCGATCACCCAGAAGCGCGCCGCCTCCGCCAGCGGCAGCAGCCAGACCAGCAGGGCGATCATCCAGCCGGCGAAGATGGCGCGCATGAACCCGGCGCCCAGCTCGCGCTCGACCGCATGCGCGGAAACGGCGAGCGCCCCCTCGCGCACGAAGGGCGGCAGGATACCCTCCAGCGACAGCACGGCGGCAAAGACCAGCGCGCCGGCCATGTTCGCCAGGAACACCACCGACCAGTTGCGCGCCAGCGCCGCCAGCACCTTGCGCCCGGGATCGGCGAGCACCGGCAGCACGGCGGTCAGGGTGATCTCGGTGAAAAGCTGCTGGCGCGCGAGGATGACGATCAGGAAGCCCACGGTATAGCCGAGGCTCGCCACCAACGGGCGCCAGGGGGCGTCGGGCAGCAGGGCATGCAGCGTGCCCTGCGCGGTGAGCGAAAGTCCGATGGAAAGCCCCGCCGCCAGCCCCGACCACCACAGGCTGCGCCAGGGGCGGCCCAACTCCTCCACCCCCTCGCGCCGCACCACCTCGTAGATCGCGACCGGGCGGAGCTTCTGGTACTCCTCGATCTCCTCCTCTTCCTCGGCGCTGATCGGCCCGCCGCCGGATTCGATCTCCTCCTCGATCTTGCCATCACTGGCCGGTTCACGCTGTGGGGAGGGGCTGGAGGTCTGCATGGCTGCTGCAAGTGCACCGCCTCGGCGGCGGTTTCAGCCGCTGAAGGGGAATTGCGCCGCCGCCTCCCAGGGGCCGCCGCGATAGTGCCAGAGCAGCAGGGCCTCGCCGTACCCATCCCAGGGCGTGAAATCTTGGCGCAGCGTCTCCAGCAGGCTTTGCGCCGCCTCCGGCGCCACCTTGTTCTGCACCGTCACATGCGGCCGGAAGGGCTTCCGGTCCTGCGGCGTCAGCGCCTCTTGCCAGGCGGCGGCAAGCCGCTCGCGCAGACCGGCCAGGCCGGGGCTCTCCACGCTGAAGGCGACGCCGCGCCCCAAGCTGCGCAGCCCGTCGAAATGCAGCGCCGGCGGCGGCAAGCCGGCCGAGGCCGTGGCGAGCTGCGCGACGATCTCGGCCATCCGTGCGCCCGGCAACGCGTGGAACAGCGTCAGGTGTGCGGGAAGGTGGTTCCGCTCCGGCGGGAAATGCGCGCGGCGCAGCGTATCCAGCCGGGCGAAGCTGGCGGCGTCCAGGCCAAGGGTCAGGATCAGGGGGGCGGGGTCGGGCATGAGGGAAAGATGGGCGCAGCCGCCCTTTCCGCGCCCCCTCCATGGCCGCTCCGCTTCACCGGTGTGGCAGGTCCGCCGCCGAACCGCTTTTCTCCGGACCTCCGGCGCATCACAATAATGCCATGGCCGCTCCGCTCCCCGTCGCCCTTGAGGGCGCCGACCCCACCTTCGCTGACCTCATCGCCGCCCGCCCGGCGCTCTCCGCGCATGCCCTGGACGGGCTGCTGATGGAGGAGGTGCCGCTCGCCCGCATCGCGCGCGAGGCCGGTACGCCGACCTGGGTCTATTCCGCCAACACGCTGCGCCGCCGCTTCCGCGCGCTGCGCGCCGCGCTCGATGGCGCGGGGCTGCGAGCCAGCATCCACTATGCCGCCAAAGCGAACGACAACCAGGCGGTGCTGCGCGTCCTCGCCGCCGAGGGGGCGGGGGCCGACATCGTGAGCGCCGGCGAGCTGCGCGCCACCCTGGCCGCCGGCATCCCGGCGGGGGCCACGGTCTTCTCGGGCGTCGGCAAGCAGGTGGAGGAAATCCGCCTGGCCCTGCGCGAGGGCATCTTCCAGATCAATGCCGAGAGCGCCGAGGAGATCGAGATGCTCTCGGCCATCGCCGCGGAGATGGGCCTGCGCGCGCCCGTGGCGCTGCGCGTGAACCCGGATGTGGACGCGAAGACGCACGCCAAGATCACCACGGGGAAGGCCGAGAACAAGTTCGGCATCGCCTTCGAGGATGCCCACGCCCTCTACGCCCATATGGCGGCGTTGCCCGGCATCCGGCCAATCGGCATCGCCACCCATATTGGCAGCCAGATCACCGAAGGGGTCTCGGCCTATCGCGCCGCCTATGCCCGGCTGGCCGAGATGGTGCGCGGGCTGCGCGCGGCCGGCCTGCCGGTGGAGCGGGTGGATTGCGGCGGCGGCCTTGGCATCCCCTATCGGGACGAGGTGCCGCCGCCGCCCGAGGCGCTCGCCGGCGCCATCAAGGCGACGCTGGGCGAGCTGGGCCTGCCCGTCATGCTGGAGCCGGGCCGCTGGATCGCCGGCCCGGCCGGCGTGCTGCTGGCCTCGGTGGTGCTGCAGAAGCAGGGCCGCGCCCGCCGCTTCCTGGTGGCCGACGCCGCCATGAACGATCTCGTCCGCCCCGCCATGTACGAGGCCTGGCACGGCATCCTGCCGGTCTCCCCCACCGCCCTGGCGGCGGCGTGCTCGCCGGCCGACGTGGTCGGCCCGGTCTGCGAGACCGGCGACACCTTCGCGCGCGGGCGCGAACTGCCCTCGCTTCCCCCGGGGGAATTGATCGCATTCCTCGACGCGGGCGCGTATGGTGCGGTCATGAGCAGCACCTACAACGCCCGCCCCCTGGCGGCCGAAGTGCTGGTGGACGGCGCGCGCTTCGCCGTCGTCCGTCCCCGACAGACGCCCGAGGACCTGCTGGCGCACCAGCGCCTGCCGGACTGGCTCACTCCTGCCGCCAAGGCGGCCCCCCCGGCATGACGGAGGGGCGCGCTCCGCTGGCCCGGCGCCTTGCGCGGGGGCTGCGGCTCGCGCGCCTCGCGCTCGGTTGGGAGGCGCTGTGGCCCCGGCTCTGGCCGGCCTTCGGCGTCATCGGCCTCTTCCTGCTGGCCGCCTGGAGCGGCCTCTTCCTCCACCTGCCGCCCTGGCTGCATCTCGCTTTGCTGGCGGTCTTCGCCCTCGCGCTGGGTGCAGCCCTCTGGCGCGGCTTCCGCGGCTTCGCCTGGCCAGGGGAGGCCGCCGCCGAGCGCCGGCTGGAGACCGCCTCCGGCCTGCGGCACCGCCCGCTCTCCACCCTGCGCGACCAGGCGCTGAGCGAGGACCCCGCCACCCTGGCGCTCTGGCGCGCGCATCAGGCGCGGGCGCTGGCGGGATTGCGCCGGCTGCGCGTCGGCGCACCGAAGCCGAACCTGGCGGCCCGCGACCCCCGCGCCCTGCGCGCCGGCCTGCTGGTGGCGCTCTGCGCCGCGCTGGCCTTCGCCGGCGGCGAGGCGGGCGAGCGGCTGCGCCGTGCCCTCTGGCCCAGCCTGCACGCCGCCCCGCTCGGCCCCGCGCTGCGCCTTGAGGCCTGGGTGACGCCGCCCGCCTATACTGGCGCCGCTCCCCTTTTCCTCGACCTTGCCGGCGGCGCGCTGACCGTGCCCCAGGGCAGCACGCTGCAGGTCGCGCTCTCCGGCGGCAGCGGCGGCGTGCCTGATCTGCGGATGGACGACCGCGCCACCCCCTTCCGCACGCTCGATGCCGGCTCCTTCGCCATCGAGGCGCCGCTGACGCGCGGCGCCCGGATCGCGCTACGCCGCGGCGGGCATGACCTCGCCGCCTGGACTGTCAGCGTGCAGGCCGACGCCCCGCCGACCGCCGCCTTCACCGAGCCGCCGGGGCCTTCCCCGCGCGGGCTGGCGGTGCGGCTGCCCTGGCGGGCCGATGACGACTGGGGCGTCACCGCCGCCCAGGCCGAGATCCGCCTCGCCGCCCGCCCGCATGCCGATCCGCTGCTGCTCGACCTGCCCCTGTCCGGTGGCGAGCCACGCGCCCGCAAGGGCGTGGCGCAGCCCGACCTTTCGGCGCATCCCTGGGCCGGGTTGCCGGTGCAGGTGCGCATCCTCGCGCGTGACGGCGCCGGCCAGCAGGGCGCCTCGGAGGTGCGGGAGCTGGTGCTGCCCGAGCGGCAGTTCACCCATCCAGTGGCGCGCACGCTGGTTGAGCTGCGCAAGTCGCTCTCGCTCGACCCGCTGGGGCGCGACGGCGTACGGCGCGGCCTCGACGACCTGGCCGCCAAGCCGGAGGCCTTCGAACACGACATCGCCGCCTTCCTTGCCCTGCGTGTCGCCCGCTTCCAGCTCATGCGCGACCGCCGCCCCGAGGCCGTGGGCGAGGTGCAGAAGCTGATGTGGGACACCGCCGTGGCGCTGGAGGAAGGCAAGGCCGACCGCACCGCCCGCGCCCTCGCGGAGGCGCGCGAGGCGCTGCGCGATGCAATGGCCCAGGCCGAGCGCGCGCCCGCGGATGCCGAGAAGCGGGCCGAGCTGGAGCGCCGCGTGCAGGAATTGCGCGAGGCCGTGCAGCGCCACCTGGAGGCCCTGCTGGAGCGGATGCGCGAGCAGGGCCTGGAGCCGGCGCCGCTCGATCCCAACCAGCAGGCGATGAACCAGCAGGAGCTGGAGCGCCGCATGCGGGAGATGCAGGACGCCGCGCGCGAGGGCCGCACCGACCAGCTTCAGCAGGAGCTGGCCCAACTGGAACAGATGCTGGAGGCGCTGCAGCAGGGCCGCGTCGCCGCGCGGCCCGAGGGTGGCCGCGACAGCAGCCAGCGCCAGCAGCAGCGCCAGCGCGGCGACCAGCAGATGGGCGCGGTGCAGGACATGGTGCAGCGCCAGGGCCAGCTGCTCGACCGTGGCCAGCAGCGCGATGCGGGGCAGGAGCAGCCCTCCGAGAGGCGCCCCGGTATGCCGTCCCCCCGTCCGCAGGCGGGCCAGCAGCCTTCCCGCCAGCCGCAGGCGGGGAAGCAGCCCGGCGAGGAGGCGCAGCGCGATGCCCGCACCCAGCGCGCCCTGCGCCGCGCCCTCGGCGAGCTGATGCAGCAGTTCGGCGAGCTCACGGGCGAAGTCCCGGAGGCGCTGGGCCGCGCCGACCAGGCCATGCGGCAGGCGCAGGAGGCGCTCGGCCAGGGCCGCGACGCCAGCGGCCACCAGCAGGAGGCGATCCGCGAACTGCAGGAAGGCGGCCGCCAGATGGCGCAGTCCATGCAGCAGCAGTTCGGCCAGGGCCAGGGCGACGGGCAGGGGGATGGCCAGGGCAATCCCGGCTCCGCCGTGGGTGCGCAGGGGCAGGACCGCCTCTCCAGCCAGGGCCAGGGCCGCGACCCGCTCGGCCGCCCGACGCGCGACGCCCCTGGCGCGAGTGACCAGGGCAGCGACACGCAGGTGCCGGAGGAGGCAGAAATGCTGCGCAGCCGCCGCATCCAGGAGGAACTACGGCGCCGGGGCGCCGAGCGCGAACGCCCGCCGAGCGAGCTGGACTATATCGACCGGCTGCTCAAGGCGTACTGATCCAGCGACGGAACTGGGGGAGAATGAATTCTCCCCCAGACCCCCTCTTCTTTTTTTTGCCAGTTTTGTCCGTGCTGGCCGCATGGCCCGCGCCGGGACAGAGGCCGCCCCGGCAATGGCCGCCGGCAAGGCGGTGATGGACGGTCCTCACCACAGGCGGAGCCAGAAACTGACAGAAGAAGGAGGGGGTTTGGGGGAGTTCACTCCCCCAGCCTTGCTCAGCGCGCCCAGTCGATCGTCGGCAGCCGGAGGAGAGGAATGCGCGCCGCTGCCAGGGTTCGGTCCTCCAGGGTCAGCGGCACCTCGATCTGCGGCGGGCCGCCTGCCGGGTCAGGACGGGCCATGAGCGGCACGAGGCTGCGGCCCAGGCTGGCAGTGCGGGCGGGCAGCAGCCCCGCCTCCGAAAGCGCCTCCAGCCCCTGCGCCGCGCCGGCCACGCGCAGCGTGCCCGCGCCCGTGGGCTGCAGCGCGGCGTCAAGCGCCAGGGTGGCGGCGGCGCTGGCGGCCACTTCGCCCCAGTGCAGCGTCAGCGCCCGCAGCTCCAGCGAGCCACCGGCGTCGCGCCAGGCCGCGGCACGCCGCGTAGGGGCCTGCCCGCCGGGCAGCGCGCCCATCAGCGCCATTTCCAGCGAGGCCGCTTCCACCTGACGGCCGAGCGGCAGCGCCCAGGGCAGCGTCACGCCGTTCAGGGTCAGGGCAAGGGTCAAGCTAGCATCGCCTTCGGCCGGGCTGCCTCCGTTCAGCGTCGCCTCGGCCTCCGTCACCGTCACCGCACCGGCCGGCGGGCCGAGGCGGAGCTGGTGTGCCATGATCCGGGCGGAATCGGGCGGCGCGTTCTCGGCGAGTGGCAGTGCGGCGCTCAGGCGGTCGGCCACGAAGGGCAGTTCCCGCGAATCGGCAATCAGCCGCTGCGGACCCCGGGCCTCGACCTGCAAGGTCCGAAGGTCGGCGGGCAGGATGCGCAGCCGCACCGTCGCCGCCTGCCAGGCCAGGCCACCGAACAGGCCACCGGGCGGTGCTGCCAGGCGAAACCCGGGCAGGGTGAGGCTGGCGGAAAGTGGCCAGCCGCCGCGTTGCGGAGGGGCATGCGTGACCTGCCAGCCCTGTGCGCGGCGCAGCTCGGCCCAGCGCTGGAAACCCTGCTCCAGCCGCTCGGCCGCGAGGCGCCACAGCATGGCATGGCCGGCGCCGAGCAGCGCCAGCAACAAGGCAAGCCCGAGCAGGAGCCGCCCGGGACGATACCCGCGGCGGCGCGGGGCTTGTGGCTTTCGGGTCATCTCAGTTCGCGATATAGGGCGGATGGCCCCGGGCGGAAACGTCATGCTTTCGCCTTGGCCAACCCCGTTCCACCCGTTCCGGACCGGCCGCCTTTCCCGTCTGCCTGCCGGCAAGTGGGGCGGTGCGCGCGCCCGCCATCCCGATGACCCAGCCTGCCCCTTTCAGCCTGCTCGACCCTGGCGGAGACCTTTATGTCTTCGGCTACGGCTCCCTGATCTGGAAGCCCGGCTTCGCCTATGCGGCCAGCCACCCCGCCCTGCTGCGCGGCTTTCACCGGCGCTTCTGTCTGTGGTCGCGCGAGTATCGCGGCACGCCGGATTGCCCTGGTCTGGTGCTGGGGCTTGACCGCGGCGGCGCTTGTCGCGGCGTCGCCTTCCGGGTGCCAGCCATCGAGGCCGCCGGGGTGCTGGCCTATCTCGACGCCCGCGAGATGATCGGCGACCACTACCAGCGCCGCCGCCTGCCGGTCCGCCTGTTGGATACAGGCGAAGTGCGCCAGGCCGTCACCTTCGTGGCGAACCGCCGCGGGCAGGCCTATTGCCGCGAGATGACGCCGGAGCGGGCGGCGGCCGCCATTGCGCTGGGCTGTGGCCGGATGGGGCCGAACCGCGACTATCTGCTCAACACCGTGACGCATCTGCGAACACTCGGGGTGCGCGATGCCGCGCTGGACCGGATCGCCGCGCTGCTGCCAGAAGCACCGGGGGGCTGAAAGCGCCGAGTCGCCCTCGTCCCCACAAGGCTCCGCATCATTTTTCCGCAGAGTTATCCACAACAGCTCCTGTGGCCTCCTCGGCACAGGCCAGGGGATTATGCGCGTGGTGCTGCGCACACCGGGGATCTGTCAGGGGAAAAGGAAAGATTTCAATGCATTGGCAGAAAAGGGTCGGCTGAGCAACGGAACCCTTTTTCGGTCTGTGCGGATGAAATTCAGGCTTGCCAGAGGCTTGCGAGGCGCTACTGGACACTCTCTGAAGAACGACGCGCAACTTGTCCCACAGAATTATCCACAGGTGTTGCATCTGCACAGGGACCGCCGGCTGCCACCACGAGCCGGTCCGTCTCGGTTTCGATGGCGGCTTCGAGCTGGCGCATCAGTTGGGCGCGGGCGAGACCGGGCGGCAGGGGCGGCAGGATGGCCACGGTGATCAGGCCGGGCTGCTTGGCAAAGGCGCGCCGGCCCCAGCGCAACCCGCTGTCGGTGGCGGCGGGCACCACGGGCGCGCTGCTGGACGCCGCCAGCGCCACCACGCCGGGATGGTAGGGCACGCGGGTGCCCGGTGCCGTGCGGGTGCCCTCGGGGAAGATGACGATCTGGTCGCCCGCCGCCAGCGCCTCCCCGGCCTGCCGCACCATGGCCCTTAGCGCGGAGGCACCCCCCCGGCGGTCCACCGCCACGGCGCCATAGTGCCGCGCCAGCCAACCCCAGGCAGGGATGCGCAGCAGCTCACGCTTGAGCACATAGACCGGCTCCGGCAGCAGGGCCAGCCAGACGATGGTGTCGTAGGCTGACTGGTGCTTGGCGGCGATCACGGCCGGGCCGGCCGGCAGGTTCTCCCGCCCCGTCACGCGCAGGCCGATGCCACAGACCACCCGCAGCAGCCACAGCATCAGATGCGCCCAGCCCTGCACGTAACGGCGCAGGATGCGGCGCGGAAAGGGCAGCAGTAGCAGGCCCGCCAGGCAGCAGAGGCCGGTCAGCCCGAAGAAAAGCAGGTTGAACAGCGCCGAGCGCAGCAGGGTCAGGCCCGAGGGCTTCACGAGGGCGGCTTCTCCGGGGTTAGCGCCGACAGGCCGAACATCGCACCGATCAGCTTCAGGTATTCACGAGCCAGCAACGCGAGGCGAGGGCCTTCCGTCTGCACGGGATGCGGGATCAGGGCCACCCCCGGCAGGGTGCGGCGCAGCTCCAGCAGAGCGCGGGGCATGTGGAAGGCGGCCGTCACGACGCGCAGGGACCTGATCTGCCGCGACTGCGCCCAATGCGCAATCTCCTTTCCGTTGCCACGCGTGCTGGTGGCCACGTGGCCGAGGGTGGTGCGCGCCGCCAGCACCTCCGGCGGCAGGCCGGCGGTCCGCGCCAGGTCCTCCAGGTCCGCCACGGGCGAGACACCGGAGACGATCAGCCAGCGCGCCTTGCCTTCGGCCAGCAGGCGCATCCCGGCCTCGACGCGCTGCGGCCCCCCGGTCAGCACGGCGACGCCGTCGGTCGGCTGCAGCGGATATTCGGGCCGGGCGCGACTCTGGCCGGCGAAGAAGGCGAAGCCACCGAGCAGCATCAGCGCCAGGATGGCCAGGAGCAGCCACAGCCGGCTTTGCCGGGCGCGGCCGCCACCCTCGCGCAGGCTCATGGCAGTCGGCGCAGCCAGCGGCGGACGCTGACCTGGGCGGTGGCCCAGCCGATGGCGCCGGCGGCCGGCGGCAGCAGGATCAGGTCCAGCCAGGGCAGGGAAGACCAGGGCTGCACCATGCCGCCGGCCAGCGGCGCGGCGACCCCGGCCAGGGCCGCGAGCGTCGGCACCGCCAGCGCCGCGCCAGCCAGCGCGCCGCTCGCCGCCAGCAGTCCGATGCGGCGGGCGAAGCGGCCGGCGATGTAGTCCTGCGTGGCGCCGAGATCGTGCAGGATCTCGATCGCCTGGCGGCGAGAGGCGAGGCCGGCGCGGGTCGCCACCGCCACCACGGCCACCCCCACGCCAACGACCAGAAACAACACCGCCAGCGCCATGCCCTGCACGCTGCGCGCCAGCGCCGCCAGCCGCGCCACCCAGATGCCGTGCGACTCGACCTCCGCGCCCGGCACCGCCGCGGCGAGCTGCCGCGCGATCGGTTCGGGATCGATGTTTGGGTTCAACAGCCGCAGCTCCAGCACGGCGGGCAGCGGTAGGGGCGGCACCTCGCCCAGCCAGGGGCGCAGCAGCTCGCGCATCCGCTCGGGGCTCACCGCCTCGGCGCTGGCCACCTCCGGCATGTCGCGCAGCAGGGCGAGGGCCTGGTCCATGCGGCCGGACTGCTCGGGCGGAAGCTGCACCGTCACGGCGGCGGCGGCGCCCTGTTGCCAGCGTTCCTTCAGCGCCGCAGCGCCATGCGTGCCGGCCAGCGCCAGCGCGGCGAGCAGGGCCATGGCCGCCACCAGCCCGGGCAGCAGCCGGTCGGAGAGGGCGCGCTTCAGCCCCAGCGGGTCGCGCGCATAGCGGGTCCGGCGCTCAGCCATGATGCACCACCCGCCCTTCCTCCAGCACCAGGGCGGGGGCGGAGAACTGGGCCACGAGATCCTCGCTGTGGGTCGCCACCACCACCGTGGTGCCAAGCCGGTTCATCTGCGTCAGAAGCGCCAGCAGGCGGCGCGCCTGATGCGAATCGAGGTTGCCGGTCGGTTCGTCCGCCACCAGCAGGGCCGGGCGCGTCACCACCGCGCGCGCGATGGCGATGCGCTGCTGCTCGCCGCCCGAAAGCTGCTGCGGCAGCGCCAGTTCCCTCCCCTGCAGGCCGACCCAGCGGAGCATCTCCGTCACGTCCGGCCGCAAGCTGGCCTCCGATCGGCCAGCGAGTCGCAGCGGCAGCGCCACGTTGTCGAAGGCGGAGAGATAGGGCAGCAGCCGGAAGTCCTGGAACACCACGCCGATGCGCCGCCGCAGCGCCGGCAGGGCGGCCCGCCGGTCACGGCGCACACGCTCCCCCAACACCTCCAGCTCGCCGCGCGTCGGCAGCAGGGCAAGGTGCATCAACCGCAGCAGCGAGGACTTGCCGGCGCCCGAGGCGCCCAGCAACCAGGTGAAGCTGCCCTCGGGCAGCGTGAAGGTCAGGTCGGCCAGGGCCTCCGGGCCTATCGCCCCATCGGGGGAGGGATAGCGCAGGCCGACCGCGGTGAAGCGCACCATGCGGCAGGGGAATGCCACGCTCTGCCCTTGCCCGCCACCCGGGAGGTGTGACGAAGGCTTGCGGCGCGCCCGACACCCCGGCATAGCGGGACCATGCGCATCGAGTGCCCGGGCTGCGCCGCCGCCTATGAGGTGCGGGAGGAATTGCTTCCGCCTGGCCGGGAAGTGCGCTGCCTGCGCTGCGGGCGGACCTGGGCGCCGGTGGGGCGGGAGGCCGCGATGGCTTCCGAGCCCCGCCAGTTACCGTCGCCCGCTGCGCCTTCCTCCGAGACGCCACCGCCCCGCCGGCCCATGCCGCTGCGGATCCGGCCACGGCTGGGTGCGTCCACCGCTGAGCCGGAGCCGCCACCACCCCTGCCGCCCCCCGAGGAGCCGCCCGCAGCCCTGCGGAGCCTCGCTGCCCCGCTCCTTGCCTGGGCGGCGTCGCTGTTGCTGGTGGGCGGAGCGCTGGCCGTCCTCTGGGCCTGGCGCGCCGAGATCGTCGCCTTCTGGCCGCCGGCCGAACGCCTGGTCCAGGCGCTGGGCGGCGGTTGAAGCGCCGCGCCCTGACCGCGAGGCGTCCTCGCTAGCCGTAGAAGACCCCGTCGGAGCGGCCCTCGGCGTAGCCATGCTGGATGAAGTGCTGGGCCGCCGCGTGCGTATCCGTCCCCAGCCAGGCGGAGAGGTCAGGATAGCGGGCGAGATAGCTCAGGGCGTCGAAATGGACGGGTGAGCGTCCCTCCATGACGCCATGGTGGAAGAAGTGGTCGACTCCCGCGGCGGCATTGGTGCCGAGCCACTGGAGCAGATCCGGGTAGCCGGCGATATAGATGAGCCCGTCCACCTTCCACTGCACGTTCGCGTCGTGGAAGGCGTCGATATAGGCCTGACCAGTGTGCGGCTCGGTGCCGTCGGAGAGCAGGCCGGAATAGTTGTCGTCCGAGTCCCAGCGTGACTGCCAGGCGACGTTGTGCGTGCCGAACCAGTACTTCATTGCATCGACGTAGGGCTTGGCGTTGTCGGTCATCACCCCCCACTCGGAGTAGGAGGTGGGCTTGTTGTGCGCGGCTGCGAAGTCCTGGTGCCACTGCAGGCCGTACTGCTCGTTCAGCACCAGATCCCAGGCGTGATAGGGATCGTTGCCGAAGAATTCCGTCTTCCAATAGGCGTCCATGCCGATGACATCGACATAGTTATCGCCGGGATAGGCGCTGGCGGGGTCCATGCTGCCTGCCCAGGCCTCGTTCACATTCCATTCGAAGACGAAGCGATCCGAGACACTGCGGAAGGTGTCGACGAACTGGTGGAAGGCGTTGATGTAGTCCTGCTGATGGCCAATGGCGCTCCAGGGGAACCAGTCGCCGTTGAATTCCCAGCCAACGCGGACATTGAGGGGGTGGTCCGGCAGGCCGCTGTCCTTAATCGCCTCGGCGGCTTGACGGTAATAGTCGTTGTAGGCGCCGGTGGCCGCCTGGGCGAGGGTGGCGCCCTTGACGATCAGCGGCACCGACCAGGCGAGATCGTGCTGACCGTCACTCCAGGCACTGCTGGCACCCCAGTTCGCGCCGAAGAGGAAGTCATCCCAACTCTGGTAGCCAATGACCGTATGGACATTGTCGGCAGGGCGGCCCAGCCAGTTCTCGAAGCGTTCGAGATCACTCCAGTGGTTGCCGACATAGACTCCGACAAGCGCCATCCCAGTTCATCTCCAAGAAATTCCCCCTGGTGGGGATACTCAACCTTGCCGGAGGAAAATTTCTTAAACGAAGCGAGAGCGGAAGAGGATTTCTATTTAATAAAAGGCACGTCTTTGAGAGTTGTATTTTGAGGAAATTCTTTCCGTCTCGGTTGCGCGGTTGGAGAAAACCTGGGCCAGCGAAGGCTTGAAGTCCTCATCCCAGCCCGGGCAACAGGTCCAGCAACCAGACCGCACCGATGCCGGCCAGGATCGAGGCGCTGAGATGGCCGGTGCGCCACTGCACCAGCACGACCACGATGGTGCCGAGCAGGCCGGCCGGGCCGGTTCGCGTCAGGGCGAGCGCCACATAGGCCATGAAGATCGGGCCGGGCAGGTTGCGCAGCATCGCGTCCAGGAAGGGCGGCGGCCGCTTCGCGCGCATGATGGCGTAGCCGCCTGCGCGGCACAGATAGGTCACGGCGGCCATCCCGAGGATGGCCAGCAGCACGTCGCTTCTCATCGGGCCGCGCGGGTTTCCTGCCATGCGGCCAGCGCCGCGCCGGCCAGCGCGCCGCCGAGCAGCGGCAGCGGCTGCGGCAGGCCGAGCTTGTGCAGCGCCACCGCCAGCGCCGCGGCCAGGGCCCAGGCCAGCAGGTCCTGCCGCGCCCCGCGCCAGAGCGGCACCAGCAGGGCGGCGAAGGCGGCGATGCCGCCGAAGAACAGCGGATGGCCGGGCGGCAGCCGCACCGCGCCCCCGAGCACATGCCCCGCCGCCACCGAGACGATCCAGCCGAAATAGAGCACCAGCGAGGTGCCCAGCAGGAAGCCGGCATCGCGCCCGCCGGAGCGGATCTCGGCCATGCTCATGGCGAAGGAATGGTCCACCAGCGTTGCCAGGGTGCCCCAGAGCCGCAGGCCGCGCAGCCGGTCCAGCCAGGGCGCCAACGCCGCGCCCATCGGCGCCATGCGGATGTTCACCACCGCCGCCGCCAGCGTGGCGGCCAGGATCGGCGCGGGGTCGGACCAGAGCTCCAGTGCCAGGAGCTGCGCCGAGCCGGCATAGACCACCGCCGACATGGTCAGCGCCTCGGCCAGCGAAAGCCCGCGCCCGACCGAGACCACGCCCACAACCAGCCCGAAGGGCAGCAGACCGAGCAGCATTGGCGCCGCACGGAGGGCGCCGCGCCGGACACCGACACGGGTGAAGCGGACCGGGCCGCCCCGCGTCGCCGCCGCCTCCTTCTCCGCTCTCTGCGGCTCAGCCACGGCGGGACGCCAGCAGGCGCTCCTCCGCCTCGGCGGGGTCCATGTCCAGCGCGCGCTCGGCCAGGTCGCGCGCGAAGCCGCCGCGGGCGAGGGCGGCGAGGGCCTTCAGCCGTGCCTCGGGCGGCACCGGCTGCTCGGCCGCGAAGGGGCCGGCGCGGCGGCGGCGCAGATGGCCAAGCGCGGCGGCCAGCTCGTCCGGTGGCGCCTCGTCCAGCACGCTGGAGGTGGTTTCCGCGCCCACGCCCTTGGCTGCCAGATGCGCGGCAATCGCCCGCTGCGAGCGCCCGGCGCGGTTCAGCCGGCGGGCGCGGGAGGCCGCGAAGGCGGCATCATCCACCGCGCCCGATGCGGCGAGGCGGCGGACCACCTCGGCCGCTGCGGCCCGGGCCGCCATGACGGTGGCGGCGATGCGGTCGGTCGGCTGGTCCTCGGCCTCGGCGCGGCGTGCCCAGCGGTCGATCCGGCGGTGCAGCACGCGCAGCAGCCCAGCCTCGGTGGCGGCAAAACGCGCCAGGTGCGCCAGCGCGGCCTCGTGCAGCCGTGCCGCATCCGGTGCCTTGCCCGCGGCCGGCCGCGCACTCTCCCGCTTTCGCTCCATGCCCGTATTGTGCCATGCGGCACCTCGACTGCCCATCCCGCCCTCGACGGCGGCGGGCACGCGGCGCAAAATACGCGGCTCCATGCCTGCCGCGGAGGCCCTATGCCGGTTGAAACCTGGATCGCGTTCCTCGCCGCAGCCTCGGTGATGCTGTTGATCCCGGGGCCAACCATCCTGCTGGTCATCGGCCAATCGCTGGGCGGCGGACGGCGGGCGGCGCTGCCGTTGGTGGCCGGCGTCGCGGCGGGAGACCTGGTGGCGATGACCTTCTCCCTGGCCGGGCTCGGCGCGTTGCTCGCGGCTTCGGCGGCGCTTTTCACCGCGCTGAAGCTCATCGGCGCCGCCTATCTCTGCTATCTCGGCCTGAAGCTGTGGCGGGCGCCGGTGGAGACGATGGCGGCCGCCCCGCTGGCCGCCCGGGACGCCTGCCGGCAGGCCTTCCTCGTCACCGCGCTGAACCCGAAGTCGATCGCCTTCTTCGTCGCCTTCGTGCCGCAGTTCCTCGATGCCGGGCGGCCCTTCCTGCCGCAGGCGGCCATCCTGGTGGCGAGCTTCGTCACGCTGGCGGCGCTGAATGCGCTGCTCTACGCCCTCGCGGCCGGGCGCCTCTCCGGCACAGTGCGGCGGCCGGGCGTGCGGCGGACACTGAACCGGCTCGGTGGCGGCGTGCTGATCGGCGCCGGGCTGGCCACCGCCACGCTGCGGCGCGCGGGGTGAGCGGTATGGTCCACTCCCCGGTCTTCACCGCCACGACGAACGATATCCGCGTCTCCGTTCGCGCCTTTTACCTGGCCGACCAGTCGCAGCCGGAGCAGTCCCACTTCGTCTGGGCCTATCGCGTCACCATTGAGAACCTGGGCAGCCGCACGGTGCAATTGCTGAAGCGGAGCTGGCAGATCACCGACGGGCTGGGGCGCGAGCAGCGGGTGCACGGCCCCGGCGTGGTGGGCGAGCAGCCCGTGCTGGAAGCGGGGGAGAGCTTCGAGTACACCTCCGGCACGCCGCTCTCGACGCCCTCAGGCTTCATGCGCGGCACCTACCACATGATCGAGCGCGACAGCGGCGAGGCCTTCGACGTCGCCATCCCCGCCTTCAGCCTCGACAGCCCGCACCAGGCCGGGATGGTGCATTGACGAAACGGCGGCCGTGCCCTGCACAATCGGGCATTGCAACGCCGCACGCGCGGGCACAAGTGGTGCCGCATCATCGCGCGGACCATGGAGCGGAAGGCCCAGAGTGAACATCACCATCCCGCCGGCGAAGAAGCTGGCCGAGTCCAGCCTTTCGGAGGACCGCCCGAGCCGCGCCGAAGCCGAGGCCGCCGTCCGCACGCTGCTGCTCTGGGCCGGGGACGACCCGGAGCGCGAGGGCCTGCTCGACACGCCCGCCCGCGTCGTCCGCGCCTATGAGGAGTTCTTCTCCGGCTACCGGGAGGATCCCGTCCAGATCCTCGCCCGCTCCTTCGAGGAGACCGAGGGCTATGACGAGATGGTGGTGCTGCGCGACATCCGCCTGGAGAGCCATTGCGAGCACCACATGGTGCCGATCATCGGCCGGGCGCATGTGGCCTACCTGCCGGCCGGGCGGGTGGTCGGCATCTCCAAGCTGGCGCGCGTGGTGGAAGCCTATGCCCGCCGTCTGCAGATCCAGGAGAAGCTGACGGCGCAGATCGCCAACAGCATCGACGAGGTGCTGAAGCCGCGCGGCGTGGCGGTGGTGATCGAGGCCAGCCACCAGTGCATGACCACCCGCGGCGTGCACCAGCCGGGCGTGAGCATGATCACCAGCCGGATGCTGGGCGAGTTCCGCACCGATTCCGGGCTGCGGCGGGAGTTCCTCGCCATGACCAAGAGCAGCGCGCCCGTTCCTGAGGCGTAAAAAGCCTGGGGGAAAGAATTCCCCCAGACCCCCATCTTCTTTTTGTTAGTTTCCGGCCGCGCCTTTGGCGGCCTCAGTCGCCGGGGCTGCTCCAGCCCCGGCGCGAGCGCATTCAGCCAGTCCGCCAAAACTAATAGAAAAAAAGAAGAGGGGGTTCGGGGGAGAATTCGTTCTCCCCCGGTTCTGCCTACGTCAGGCGATCGCTTCGGCCTCGACTTCCAGCACGAAGCGCGGATCGGCCAATCCGGCCACGATCATCAGCGAGCTGCACGGGGCGTGCTCGCCGAAGACGGCGTCCCGCTCGGCGCGCCAGATCGGCAGCAGGGCGCGGTCGGTCAGCAGGACCAGCACCTTCACGACGTTGTCCGGGCGCATGTCGTGCGCCGCCAGCACGGCCGCGAGGTTGCGCAGGGCCTGCCGGACCTGCTCCTCCGGCGTCTCCAGCACCGTGCCGTCCGGCAGGACGCCGATCTGGCCGCTGATGATCAGGCGGCGCCCGCCGCCCTCCACCAGCCCGGCCTGGGAATAGCGCGCCGCCGGGCGATGCACGCCGGGCGGGTTGGAGAAGGTGACCTTTGCCATGGCTCAGCCCGCCGGCCGGCTCAGGTTTTCCTGCTGCACCGGGCCGGGCAGCGGGGCGCTCGGCGCACCGGACATGATCCAGTCCCGCAGGTTGCGGCGGAGCTGGAACTCGAACTCCACGTTCAGGTCGTCCATCGCCTGCCGCACGATCTGGTCCGCGGCGCGGGCCTGGCTGGCCTGGCCTTCGTCGATGACGGTGGCGTTGCGGCGCACCTCGGCCTCCGAGAAGCCGACGCGCCGGCCGTCGTCGCCCAGGATCTCGACCCGGACGCGGATATAGACCGCCAGCCGCTCCGAGCGCTGGGAGAACATGCCGCCGGGTTGCGCCACCTCGCGGGTGAGGCTGGCGGCGTCCACCAGGAAGCGGGCATGGCCGCTGGTGCCAACCGCTACCAGCCGGTCCCGCCCCATCTGCAGCGCCTGGGCGAGGGGGGAGAGGGGGGCCGGCGGGTCCGCCCGGAAGGCGGGACCGGCGGGCGGCTCCAGCACCTCGACGTCCAGCACGTTCAGCCGCAGGGGCGTGAGATGGTTGTAGGTCGGCGGCGGCCGCAGGGCGGGCTGGGCGTCACCCCCTGCGCAGGCCGCCGCCAGCAGCGGCAGCAGCAGGATCGCGCCGCGGCGCGTGGTCGGCATCATTCCTCGCTGTTCTCCCGTTCGAGCGGTCCCGTCGGACTGGAAACCGTCAGATGGACGAAGATGCTCGCAAAAGAAAGACCGGCCCAGCCCCCTTATCCAGGAACCGCTCAGCCCGCCGCCTGCACCTCGGAGCGTTCGAAGCGGAAGGCGACGTTGCAGAACTCGCAGGTCATGGTGATGGTGCCCTCCTCGGCCATGTGGTCGAGATCGTCCGTGCCGAAGCCGGAGAGCACCGAGGCCAGGCGGGCGCGCGAGCAACGGCAGCCATAGGAGAGGGACCGCGGCTTGCCGAGCGCCAGCCCCTCGGCATGGAAGAGGCGGTAGAGCAGGCGGTCGGGCGAGAGGCTGTCGTCCAGCAGCTCCGCCTCGGTGATGGTGGAGGCGAGGGCCAGGGCCGTCTCCCAGGCGTCCTCCTGCGCGGCGGCGTCCAGCTCGGGGCCGATGCCGCCCTCGCCGGCGATGCGCTCCAGGATCAGCGCGGTGGCGCGCCAGCCGGCGGGAGTCTGCCCGGCAGCGAGCCAGACGCGGCTGCCGAGCTGCTCGGAGGTGGCGAAGTAGTGGCCCGTCATCTCCGCCAGGGTGCCGCCTTCGATGGCGACGATGCCCTGGTAGCGGTCCATGTCGGGCCCCTGGTCGCAGGTGAAGGCCAGGTAGCCGTCGCCCAGCAATGCCTTGGCGTCGGGATTCTGTTCAGCCGGCAGCTTCTCGCCATCGGCGCGGACATAGCCGCGCAGGCCGCCGGCCTCGGTGCAATCGGCCAGCAGCATGGGCACGGCACCGTCGCCCTTGGCCTGCAGGCTGAAGCTGCCCTGGAACTTGAGCGCCGCCGCCAGCCCGGCGGTGAGCGCCAGGGCCTGCCCGAGCAGGGCGGTGACGGCGGGCGGGTTGTCGTGCCGGGTCAGCAGCGCGTCGGCCAGCGGGCCGAGCCGCACCAGCCGCCCGCGCACCGGCTTCTGGGCGAGGTGGAACGGCTGCACGCCGCGCGGCACGGTAAGGTGCGGCACGGGCGGGCGGTCATGGTTGAGGAAGTCGGGGGTGGCGGAGGGTTCGGTCGGATCGGTCACGCGACAGGCCTGAAATGCTGCAAAACGCCTAGATAGGGCGCCGTACCCCGCTCTGCGACCGCTGGAGCCCTGTGCCCAGGGAATGGCGGGGTCTGGGGAGGCGGCGCCTCCCCCGGATCAGGCGCCCTGGCTCTCCATGAGATGCCCGACGATGCGCTGCTGCACCGGCCGGAGATGGTTGCCGAGCCGCAGCGCCACATTGCGCAGCACCCGCGCCGGCAGGGTGGCCTCGGCATAGATCAGCGCCGTGGCGTTGGTCGCCAGGTAGAGCGCCCGGGTCGCCTGCCGGTGGGCATGGGCGTAGCGCCTGAGCACGGCGGGCGCCGCGAAGTCCGCCCCGCGCGCCAGGGCCGCCCGGATCTCGCGCGCCAGCACCGCCTGGCCGCGCAGGCCGAAGTTGAAGCCATGGGCGGTCACGGGATGCATTCCCACCGCCGCGTCGCCCAGCAGCACCGCGCGGGTGGTGGCGAAGCGCTCGGCATAGACGGAGACCAGCGGATAGACGTGGCGGGTGCTCACCAGCTCCATGGCGCCGAGCCGCTGGCGGTAGCGGCGGGCGATCTCCGGCCCGACCTCCGCCTCCGGCATGGCTTCCAGCGCCGCCATCGCCTCCGGCTCCAGCGTGATGACGGCGGAGGACATGTCGCCGTTCAGCGGCAGCATGGCGATGGTCTGGCCGTAGTCGAACCATTCGGTGGCGATGCTGCGGTGGGGCGCGGCGTGGCGCAGCCGGCAGACCATCATGCGCTTGCCGAAGTCGCGCACCTCCGCGCCGATGCCGAGCGCCTTGCGCAGGCCGGAGAAGCGGCTGTCGGCGGCGACCAGCAGCTTGGCCTCCACCGCTTCGCCACTTGCCAGGCGCAGGCGGACGCCATCCACGTCGGTCCAGGCCTCGTCCACGCCGGTGCCGGCCAGCAGCCGGACATCGGGAGCGGCGGTGGCGACGCGGTAGAGCGCGCGGCGGATGCAGTGGTTGGAGACCAGCCGGCCCAGCTCCGCCTCCGGCCTGCCGGTGGTGTCGAAGCGCAGGGCATAGGCGGAGCCGCCGTTCAGCACGCGGGCCTCGCGCAGCGGCGCGATGTTCTCGGGCGGCAGGTGCTCCCAGGCGCCCAGCTCGCGCAGGATGGCCTGCGAGGCATGGGTGAGGGCGATTTCCCGCCCATCGAAAGGAGCCTCGGCCAGCAGGGCTTCCGGCTGCCGCTCGACCACCACGATTTTCAGGCCGGTGCCGGCAAGGGAAGCGGCGAGGGCGAGCCCTGCCGGGCCACCCCCCACGATCGCGACGTCACACTGCATGCTGGCTGCCTGCCTCCTGCGTCTCGCAGGGTTAGGTAGGGCCGATCCCGGGTTTGGCAAAGCGGCGGGCGAGCGTCACGGGTAGACAGGAGACAAAAAAAGAAGGCCGGGGCTCCTGTCCCTGGCCTCTTGTCCTGCGCTTCGGCGGGCTCAGAGCCCGGCGAGCGCCCAGAGCAGCACGCCCTTCTGGGCATGCAGCCGGTTCTCGGCCTCGTCGAACACCACGCTCTGCGGGCCCTCCATCACCTCCTCGGTGATCTCCTCGCCGCGATGGGCGGGCAGGCAGTGCATCACCACCGCATCCGGCGCCGCGTGCTTCAGCAGCGCCGCGTTGAGCTGGTAGGGGGCGAGCAGGTTGTGCCGGGCGCTCGGCCCGCCATCCTTCTCGTCCGACATGCTGACCCAGGTGTCGGTGACGACGCAGGCCGCATCCTTCACCGCCGCGACCGGGTCGGAGGTCAGCTCGATCTTCGCCCCCTCGCGCCGCGCCCAGTCCACCAGCTGGGCCGGCGGCGCCAGCTCCGGGGGGGTGGCGAGGCGCAGCGTGAAGCCGAAGCGTGCCGCTGCCTGGATGAAGCTCTGCGCCACGTTGTTGCCGTCGCCCGTCCAGGCCACGACCTTGCCGGCGATCGGGCCACGATGCTCCTCGAAGGTGAGGATGTCGGCCATCAGCTGGCAGGGATGGGAGACGTCGGTCAGGCCGTTGATCACCGGCACGGTGGCGTGCTGCGCCAGCTCGCGCAGCTTCGCGACGCTGTCGGTGCGCAGCATGATGGCATCCACGTAGCGCGAGAGCACGCGCGCCGTATCGGCCGGCGACTCGCCGCGGCCGAGCTGCATGTCCTTGCCCGAGAGCACCACCGCATGGCCGCCGAGCTGGCGGATGCCGACCTCGAAGGAGACGCGGGTGCGCGTCGAGGGCTTCTCGAAGATCAGCGCGATGGACTTGCCGGCCAGTGGCTGGCCCTCGACCTTGCCGCCCTTGGCTCGGGCCGCGAGGTCGAGCATCCGCCGCAAGGTCGGCGCGTCGAAGTCCGACAGTTCGAGGAAGTGGCGGGGGGCGTTGGCCGCCCCGCCGCTTGTCTTGAGGGCTGCGCTCACTTCGCGGCCACCTTCGCGTTCGCCGGGGTCATGCGCGTCGCCGCGCGGTCGAGCATGGCGAGCGCCTGGTCCACCTCGGCCTCGGTGATGACGAGCGGCGGCGCCACGCGCAGCACGTTCTGCCCGGCGGCGACGGTCAGCAGCCCCTCGACCACGGCGGCGGCCTGCATCTCGGTGTTGGAGACCTCCGGCGTCAGCTGCAGGCCGAGCAGCAGCCCGGCGCCGCGCACGCCGCTGGCCACCGCCGGATGGCGGGCGGCGAGGTCGGTCATGCCCTTCCAGAGATAGCGGGCCACGCGGTCCACCTGCTCCAGGAAGCCCGGCGCCAGGATCACGTCCAGCACCGCGTTGCCGGCGGCGCAGGCCAGCGGGTTGCCGCCATAGGTGGTGCCGTGGGTGCCCGGCTTCAGGTATTGGGCGACCTTCTCCTTGGCCAGGATGGCGCCCAGCGGGAAGCCGCCGCCGATGCCCTTGGCGGAGGACATCACGTCCGGCTCGATGCCGGCCCACTGATGCGCCCAGAGCTTGCCGGAGCGGCCCATGCCGGTCTGCACCTCGTCGAGCGCCAGCAGCAGCCCGTACTCATCGCAGACGGCGCGCAGGTCCTTCAGGAAGCGCAGGTCCGCCGGGCGGACGCCGCCCTCGCCCTGGATCGGCTCGATCATGATGGCGGCGGTGTTCGGGCCGATGGCGTCGCGCACCGCGTTCATGTTGCCGAAGGGCACATGGTCGAAGCCCTCGACCACGGGGCCGAAGCCGGCGAGGTACTTCTCGTTGCCGGTGGCCGCCAGCGTGGCCAGGGTGCGGCCGTGGAAGGCGCCCTCGAAGCAGATGAAGCGGAACTTCTCGGGGTGGCCGGTCTCGGCATGGTACTTGCGGACGGCCTTGATCATGCCCTCGTTCGCCTCGGCGCCCGAGTTGCAGAAGAAGACGCTGTCGGCGAAGGAGTTCTCCACCAGCCGGGCGGCGAGGCGCTCGGCCTGCGGCACGCGGTAGAGGTTAGAGGTGTGCATCACCTTCGCCGCCTGCTCCGCGATGGTCTTCACCAGGTGCGGATGGGCGTGGCCGATGGAGGTGGTGGCGATGCCGCTGCCGAAGTCCAGGAATCGTCGTCCGTCCACCGTCCACAGCCAGGCGCCCTCGCCCCGCTCGAAAGCGAGGTCGGCACGGTTGTAGGTCGGCATCAGGGCGGGGATCACGCTGATCATTCTCCGTGGGCTCCGCGGGCCCGCGCCCTTCGCGCGGCCTTCGGCGGAAGGAGCGACAGTGCCGCAAAGGCGGCCCGCGGTCAAAGGCGCAGGGGGCAAATCAGCCGGGCAAATTCGCCGTCCCGGCACCATGGCCGCCTCTCCTGCACCGCAACCGCGGCGAGCCCGGGGGGTTCCTTCGGCAAGCGGCGCGCGACGCGTGCCCTGGATGATCCGGAGGAGAAAGCCATGTCCCGCTCACCGACCGTGCGCCTGCTGCCGCTGGCGGCCGCCGGGCTCCTGGCCTGCGCCACCGGCGCGATGGCCCAGGGCCAGCCTGCGGCCCAGCCGCCGCATGACGGTTCGCAGAGCCAGCAGACGCTGCAGAACAACTCCGCCACCCGTGCGCTGGACCGCGCGGCGGGCACCAACACCTCCGGCGCCTATCCCAGCCAGAGCGACGGCACGCCCGGCAACCCCCCCGGCACGGCGCTCGGCCGGGCGGTGGACCGGGCGGCCGGGACCAACATCTCCGGCGCCCATCCCGGCAATGAGGCGAAGAGCGGCAACGAGGGCGCCAATCCGCCAGGCACCGCCGGCAGCCGCGCGCTGGACCGCGCCGCGGGGACCAACACATCCGGGGCGCATCCCGGGCAGTCCGACGGCACCGCCGCCAATCCGCCGGGCACCGCTGGCAGCCGTGCGCTGGATCGCGCGGCGGGCACCAACACCTCCGGTGCCTATCCCAGCCAGTCCGACGGCACGGCGGCCAACCCGCCCGGCACCGCCGCCGGCCGCGCCATGGACCGCGCCACCGACGGCAAGGCCACGGAAACGCCCCGGCACGAGGGCACCACGCCGGGCGCGCGGCCCGACAAGCGCTCCGACAGCGGCCGGTTGCTGCTGGCGCAGAACGCCCTCGGAACGGAGCCGGGCGTGACCGACCGCGGCGCGACGCTCAAGGGGCCGGAGGCAAAGGGCGGCACGGGCGGCAACAGCGGCCGCATCCCGGGCCCGCGGACGGGCACCGCCGGCAACGGCGCCAGCGTGCCGGAAGGGCAGGGGCGGCATGGTGCCGGCGCGCCGGGCTCGCCCACGGGGAACACCACCGAGGCGCCTTCCCTCGGCACCCGGCAGGTGGCGCCGCCGACGGGCAGCCCCAGCCTGCAGGAGCGGCCGAGCAGCGCTAAATAAGCCAGGCGCTCCGCCCCTGGAACCCTGCCGGGGTGACAGTGTCACCCCGGACCCCACCATCAGAAAAGGTGCGCGGTTTCTAGAGCCCGCGCAGCCGGGCGGCGAGGTAGGCGGCGTAGTTGTCGGTCATGCCGGCGACGAAATCGACCGCGCAGCGGATGATCTCGCTCGGCGAATAGCCCGGCTTGGGGTGATAGTCCTGCATCAGGGAGAGCGCCTGGCGTGGCCGTAGGCCCGTCCCCGCGGCGCCGCCGGTGCGGGCATAGGCGAGGCAGGCCTCCAGGAAGACCGTGAGGGTCTTCTCCAGCACGTCCCGCGCGCCGATCTCGAACTCGATCTTGCGGCTGTGGAAGTAGAGCGCATCGTGGTTCTTGCGCTGCACGGCGGCGAAGGCGGCGCGCAGCTCCGGCGCGCAGAGCCTGATCAGCGACTGCCCGGCCGGCAGCGCCCCGGCCATGATCGCCCTGTGGTGGTCGCAGAAGGCCCTGGCGACCCCCTCGATCAGCCGGCCGATGGCGCGGGAACGCAGCAGCGCCACCTTCTGCACCTCGGTGTCCTCGCGCGCCAGCCGCTCGGCGGTGATGCCGGCCAGCGGCGCCACCAGTGCCTCATAGGTCGCGTAGGGCACCATCTCCAGCTCGACGGCGTCCTCCAGGTCGGCCAGGCCGTAGGTGATGTCGTCCGCCGCCTCCATCAGCCAGACGGCGGGGTGGCGCGGGTGCTCGCCCTCCAGCCCGCAGGCCTCCACCACCTGGGCGAAGGCCGCCGCCTCGGTGGCGAAATGGTTGAACTTGACGCCGGGCCGCCCGTCCCGGACGGCGCGCTGGTCGGCGCCGCCCCAGGGATACTTCACGAAGGCCCCAAGGCTGGCATAGGTCAGCTTGAGCCCGCCGCGCTCGCGGTAGCCGTCGGCGCGGGTCAGGATGCGGAAGCCCTGGGCATTGCCGTCGAAATGGCGCAGGTCCTCGTCCAGCTCCAGGCCGCTGGGGCGCCCCACCGTGTCCAGCCACTGGCCCATGAAGGTGGCGATCACCTCCTCCCCGGCATGGCCGAAGGGCGGGTTGCCGATGTCATGCGCCAGGCAGACCGCCTGCACGAGGTAGCCGAGGTCGTCCGGCGTATGCTCCGCCGCGCGCAATTCGTCGGCCAGCAGCGTGCCGACGCTGTAGCCGAGCGAGCGGCCGACCGAGGCCACCTCCAGCGTGTGCAGCAGGCGGTTGCGGATATGCGCGTTGAAGGGCAGGGGATGGACCTGCGTCTTCTGCTGCAGCCGGCGGAAGGGGCGGCTGAAGACGATGCGGTCCTGGTCGATCTGGTAGGCGTTGCGGTTGAGCGCCTGCTTCGGCCGGTCGTCGAGGAAACGCCGCGTCTCGAACAGCGTCTCCCAGCGCATCATCCGGCTCAGCCCCGCATCCGCGCCACGGTGGCGGTGGTGGAATTGCCCGGCAGCAGCTCGGCGAGCTTCACCACGCCGCCCCAGTCCTGCAGCAGGTCGGCGCCCACCACCTGGTCCACGGTGTAGTCGGCGCCCTTCACCAGCACGTCCGGGCGCAGCAGGCGGATCAGCTCGACCGGCGTGTCCTCCTCGAAGATCGTCACCAGATCGACGGTGGCGAGGGAGGCGAGCACGGCGGCGCGCGCCGCCTCGGGCTGGATGGGGCGCGTCGGGCCCTTCAGCCGGGCGACGGAGGAATCGGCGTTCACCCCGACCACCAGCCGGTCGCACCAGGAGCGCGCCTGCTCCAGCAGATGCACATGGCCTGGGTGCAGCAGGTCGAAGCAGCCATTGGTGAAGCCGACGCGGTAGCCGCGCTGGCGCCAGCGCTCCACCTGCTCGGCGGCGGCGGCGCGGCGCACCACCTTGCGCAGGGCGCCGCGCTCGGGGGTCAGGGCCTCCAGCAGGTCCGCCTCCCGAGCGACCGCGGTGCCCACCTTGCCGACCACGATGCCGGCGGCGATGTTGGCCAGCCGCGCGGCGAGCGGCAGGGACAGCCCGGCGGCGTAGCCGGCGGCCAGCACCGCCACCACCGTGTCCCCGGCGCCGGAGACGTCGTGCACCTCGGGCGCCTCGGCCGGGAAGTGATGCAGCTCCTCGCCTTGGAGGAGGGTCATGCCGTCCTCGCTGCGGGTGACCAGCACGGCGCCGAAGCCATGCCGCTGCTGCAGCGCGCGGGCGGCGGCGACGATCTCCGCATCCGTCTCCACCGGCATGCCGCTGGCCAGACCCAGCTCGGCGCGGTTGGGCGTGATGATGTCCGCGCCGGCATAGCGGGAGAAGTCGCGCCCCTTGGGGTCCACCAGGACGCGGCGCCCGGCCGCCTTGGCGGCGGCGATCAGCCGCTCCGGCGTGTCCGCCGCCAACACGCCCTTGCGGTAGTCGGAGAGCACCATGACGCTGGTGGCCGCCACCGTGTCGGTGGCGATGCGGACCAGCCGGTCGGCCAGGCGCTGGTGGATGGGGCGGATGATTTCGTGATCCGCCCGCAGCATCTGCTGGCCGTTGGCGATGAAGCGGGTCTTGGTGGTGGTGGCGCGGCCGCCCTGGACCAGCAGCCAGGGCTCGACGCCCGGCTGGCCGCCGATCAGCCCGGTCAGGTCGCTGCCGGCCTGGTCGTCCCCGACCACCGAGAGGAAGGCCACCGCGGTGCCGAGCGCCGTCAGGTTGCGCACCACGTTGCCGGCGCCGCCCGGCATGGCCAGTTCGCGCTCCACCGCCAGCACCGGTACCGGCGCCTCGGGGCTGATGCGGCTGACATGGCCGTAGACATAGCGGTCGAGCATGGCGTCGCCCACCACCAGGACGGTGCCGCGCTTGAGCTGCCGGACACCCTCGATCAGGTCAGGGTTGATGGCCGGCGGCGTGGCGGCATGCGGCGTGGCGCCCCCGGCCGGCGAACTGCCGGCGGAAGTGGCGTCGGAGGGGCTGGCGGGAGCCGCCGAGGGGGGCACGGGGCCTTGCATCGGCAAGGTGCCTAGCGCAGCCTTGCCGGGACGCGCAAGGCGCCCGGCTCGCCGGGCGCTACTCAGGCGTGCAGGAAGCGCAGCCGCTCCCCCTCCAGGACCAGGCAGGTGAGGAGGCCCCCGGCGACGGCGCCGGTGTCGATGCCGATGCGGTTGCTGCGCAGTTCGGGGGCGCGGCACGGGGTATGGCCGTGCACCACGACCATCGGCAGCGGGCGTGGCCAGGAGAGGAAGGGCTCGCGAATCCAGAGCAGGTCCTGGCTGCGCTGGACCTCCAAGGGGCGGCGCGGATCGATGCCCGCATGCACGAAGAAGTAGCTGCCGGCTTGCCAGGAGAGGGCCGTGCGCTCCAGCAGCGCGCGATGCGCCGGGGGAAGGGTGAAGCCGGCATCCCGCGCGCCATAGCTGGCCAGGGTGGCGTCGCCGCCATTCCACAGCCAGAGGTCCTCCGCCGCTGTGCCGGGGCCGGCGGCCAGGCCCTCCAGCATCATCGCCTCATGGTTGCCGCGCAGCAGCACCGTCTCCGCGCCGGGGATGGGGCCGGGGCCGCAGAGGCGCTCCAGCACGGCGGCGCTGTCCGCGCCGCGGTCCACATAGTCGCCGAGATGCACCACGGCGCAGCGCGCCGCCGGCTGTGCCACCCAGTCGGCCGCAATGGCGGCGTGCAGGATACCGAGTCGCGCCGCGCAGCCATGCACGTCGCCGATCGCATAGACCCTGAGGCCGTCCGGCAATTGCCCGGGTGCCGGTATCTGCATGCCACGCGGAACCTCCGGCCGGGGCCTGCCGCGCGCCTGCCGCGCAACAGGCCTGGCAGCACTCTACAACACGGCGCGAGGCCAGGCGATGCATGCCATGCCGAATCATGGCTTCGCCCAGGGGTGCCGGGCAGCCGTGACCCGCAGCAACTGTGCGCGTGGTGGAGGCGTTTTTCTTGCGGGCCTGGCAGGCCAGCCCGATCCGCAGCCGCATAGGAGATGCCGCATGAAGCGTTGGAGCAAGCCGCGTATGGTCGAGATCTGCACGGGCATGGAGATCAACTCCTACGCCAGCGCCGAGTGACCGTGGCGGGGGATGCGGTTCATCGTCCTGGGATCGGCGGCGGGCGGGGGCTTCCCGCAGTGGAACTGTGCCTGCCGAAACTGCCGCCTCGCCCGGGAGGGTGATCCGCGCCTCCGGCCGCGCACCCAGTCCTCGCTGGCGGTCGAGCTGGAAGGTGGCGCGTGGCTGCTGGTCAATGCCTCGCCGGATATCCTGCGGCAGATCGCCCTGACCCCCGCCCTGCACCCCCGCCACGGCCCGCGGGACAGCCCGATCACCGCGGTCCTGTTGACGAGCGGCGAGGTGGACCATGTGGCCGGCCTGCTCTCCCTGCGCGAGCGCCAGCCGCTGGCGCTGCGCGCCACGCCGCGCGTGCTGCATGCCCTGGACCGCAACAGCATCTTCGGCGCCTTGGATCACCAGCTGGTCCGCCGCGAGCCGCTGCACCTGGACAAGGAATGGGTGCTGCCGGGCCTGCGGCTGCGCCTCTTCGCCGTGCCGGGCAAGGCGCCGCTCTATCTGGAGCACGAGGCCGGCGTGGCGGAGGACACCGTGGCCGTCGAGTTCACCAGCCCCGAGGGGCGGCGCGCCTACTACATCCCCGGCTGCCACCAGGTGACGCCGGAACTGCGCAGCCGGATCGAGGGCGCGGCGCTGCTGCTGTTCGACGGCACCGTCTGGACCGATGACGAGCTGAGCGAGGCCGGCGTCGGCGAGAAGACGGGGCGCCGCATGGGCCACCAGCCGCTTTCCGGCACCGACGGCTCCCTGGCCGCGCTGGCCTGGCTCGGCGTGGAGCGGCGCGTGCTCGTGCACATCAACAACACCAACCCCCTGCTGATGGAAGGCTCGGAGGCACGGCAGCACGCCGAGGCCGGCGGCTGGGAAGTGGCCGAGGACGGCATGGAACTGACATGGTGAGCCGCCTGCTCTCGCCCGGCGAACTGGAGGCCGCGCTGCGGCAGATCGGCGCCGAGCGCTATCACAACCTGCACCCCTTTCACCTCCTGCTGCATGACGGCAAGCTCAACCGCGGCCAAGTACAGGCCTGGGCGCTGAACCGCTACTACTACCAGAGCCGCATCCCGCTGAAGGACGCCGCCTTCATCTCCCGCGTGGAGGACCCGGCGCTGCGCCGCGAATGGCGCCGCCGCCTGGAGGACCATGACGGCACCGGGCCGGGCACCGGCGGCATCGCCCGCTGGCTGGTGCTGACCGACGCCCTTGGCCTGAACCGGGCCGATGTCGAGGCGGGGCGCGGCATCCTGCCGGCCACGCGCTTCGCGGTGGATGCCTATGTCCGCTACGTCCGCGACATGCCGCTGCTGCAGGCCGTTGCCTCCTCGCTGACCGAGCTGTTCTCGCCGAACATCATCTCCGAGCGCGTGGAAGGCATGCTGCGGCACTACGACTTCATCAGCCCGCAGACGCTGCAATATTTCAGCCACCGGCTCGAACAGGCGCCGCGCGATTCCGACTTCGCGCTGGACTTCGTCAAGCGCGAGGCGCGCATGCCGGAGCAGCAGGAGCAGGTGCTCGACGCGCTGCGCTTCAAATGCGACGTGCTCTGGGCGCAGCTCGACGCGCTGCACCACGCCTATGTCGCGCCGGGCCTGATCCCGCCCGGCGGCTTCCGTCCGGAATGAGCACGGTGCCCAGCCTTGCCCCGCAGGTGCGCCTGCGGCACGACGCGGCACGCGGCCAGTGGGTCCTGCTGGCGCCCGAGCGCGTGGTGGTGCTGGACGAGATCGCCCATGCCATCCTCAGCCGTGTGGACGGCCGCGCCACGATCGAGGAGATCGCCGCCGCCCTGGCGCAGGACTACGAGGCACCGGTGACCGAGATCGTCGCGGATGTCCGGGAGGCGCTGGAGGACCTGCACCGCAAGGGAATGGTGCGGCTGTGAGCGCCATCCCACCGCCGATGGGCCTGCTGGCGGAACTGACGCATCGCTGCCCGCTCGGCTGCCCCTATTGCTCCAATCCCGTGGCGCTGGAGAAGCGCGGCGACGAGCTGGACACCGCCACCTGGCAGCGGGTGATGCGCGAGGCGGCGGCGCTCGGCGTGCTGCAACTCCACCTCTCCGGTGGCGAGCCGGCGGCGCGGCGCGACCTTGAGGAGATCCTCGCCACGGCGGCAGCGGAGGGGCTCTACACCAACCTGATCACCTCGGGCGTGCTGCTGGACCGCGCGCGGCTGAACGCCCTGGTGGCGGCGGGGCTCAACCATGTCCAGCTCAGCATCCAGCATGCCGAGGCGGAAGCCGCCGATCGCATCGCGCATTTCCAGGGCGCCCATGCGCGCAAGCTGGCGCTCGCGGAGCAGGTGCGCGAGGCCGGGCTGGCGCTGACGATCAACGCGGTGCTGCACCGGGGCAACCTGGGCGCGGTCGCGGAGATGATCGCGCTGGCCGAGCAACTCGGCGCCGGCCGGCTGGAGATCGCGCACACGCAGTACCACGGCTGGGCGCTGCGGAACCGCGCGGCGCTGATGCCGGAACCCGCGCAGGTCGAGGAATCCCGGCGCATCGTCACGGAGGCCCGGCAAAGGCTGGAAGGCCGCCTGGTGATCGACTTCGTGGCGCCCGACTACCACGCTACCCGCCCGAAGGCCTGCATGGGGGGGTGGGGACGGCGCTTCCTCAACGTCTCGCCCAGTGGTGCCGTGCTGCCCTGCCACGCCGCCGAGACCATCCCCGGCCTGCGCTTCGACCGGGTCACGGAGCGCAGCCTTGCCGACATCTGGTACGGCTCGGAGGCCTTCAACCGCTTCCGCGGGACGGACTGGATGCCCGAGCCCTGCCGAAGCTGCGACCGCCGCGAGGTGGACTGGGGCGGCTGCCGCTGCCAGGCCCTGGCGCTGACCGGGGACGCCGCGCGCACCGATCCGGTCTGCGCCCTTTCGCCGGATCACGCGGCGGTGGCGGGGGTGCTGGCGGAGCCGGCGGGCGAGGCGCTCGTCTGGCGGCGGTAGGAAAGGAAAAAGGCCAGGGGCGCTGCCCCTGGAACCCCGCTGGGGGGACAGTGTCCCCCCAGGCCCCGCCATTCCTCAGCGGCGGGCGGCCAGGGCCTGGATCACCACGGCCGCCAGCGCCAGCAGCGAGCCAAGCGCCGAGACGGCCGTCCAGCCGCCCAGGTTCCACGCGCCCGTCGCCGCCGCCGAACCGGCCGCGCCGCCCAGGAACATGCCACCCATGAAGATGGTGTTCAGCCGCGCCCGCGCCTCGGGGCGCAGCGCGTAGATCACATGCTGGTTCGAAACCAGCGCGCCCTGCACCGCGAAGTCGAGCAGGATGACGCCGGCGATCAGCCCGGTCAGCGAGGACCAGCCCCAGAAGACCAGCCAGGCCACCAGCGTCAGGGCGGCGCCCAGCGCGATCACCGTCCGCGGGCCGCGCCGGTCGGCGATCCGCCCGGCCAGCGGCGCCGCCAGGATGCCGACAGCCCCCACGATGCCGAACAGGCCAGCGATCTCCGCCCCCAGGCCGAAGCGTGGTTCCTGCAGGCGCAGCGCCAGGATGGTCCAGAAGGCGGTGAAGGCGGCGAACAGCAGCGCCTGCGTGATGGCGGCCAGCCGCAACGCGCCGAACTCGCGCCAGAGCCCGCCCAGGGAGCGCATCAGCGCAGCATAGCCCAGGCGGCTCTCGGGCCGGCTGTGCGGCAGGCGAAGCGCCATCAGCGCGCCGGCACCGACTGCCAGCGGCACGCCCAGCCAGAACATCGCCCGCCAGCCGCCCTGGGCCGCCACGAAGCCGGCCAGCGTCCGGCTGAGCAGGATGCCGCCCAGCACACCGGACATCACCGTGCCCACCACCGCGCCCCGCCGCGCCGGCGAAGCCAGATGCGCCGCAAAAGGCACGATCTGCTGCGCCACGGTCGCCGCCATGCCGAGGACCAGCGAGGCGAGCAGCAGGAAACCGGCCCCTGGGGCCAGGGCAGCGCCCACCAGCGCGGCGGCCAGCACCGCAAACTGCGCCACGATCAGCCGCCGGCGCTCGATCAGGTCTCCCAATGGTACCAGCAGGAACAGTCCCACGGCATAGCCAAGCTGGGTGGCGGTCGGGATCAGGGCGGTCAGCGGGCCCGGGAGCTCGGCCTCCATCATCCCGAGCATGGGCTGGTTGTAGTAGATGTTGGCGACCGCCAGCCCGGATGCCGCCGCCATGGCGAAGGTCAGCCCGAAGCCGAGGGCAGGCGCCGCGGCCGGGCGCACCGGAGGAGGCGCGCCGAAGGTGGCGAGCGGCGCGTGGGGAAGGGGGGCATCGAGCATCGTCCGTGCTCCTTTCTGCGATGCCCGCAATCTGGAATAATAGCTGAATTCGCTGTAGTGCGGCGTTCCGATAAGGCTGCATAACGCGGGGCGATATAATGAACCTGTCGGACGTCGCGGTGCTGGTGGAGGCGGTCCGGGCGGGCAGTCTGGCGGCGGCTGCGCGCCGGTTACGTATCGCGCCGATGCTGGCCTCGCGGCGGTTGGCTGCCCTGGAGGAGGCTCTGGGCGCGCGGCTGCTCCACCGCACCACGCGGGCACTGGCGCTGACGCCGGAGGGCGAGGCCTTCCTTCCCCATGCGCAGGCCATGCTGGAGGAGGAGGCCGCCGCCCGCGCGGCACTACGCCCGGTGGGCGTGGGGCTTTCGGGCACGCTGCGCGTGACGGCCTCGATCCCCTTCGGCCGCAAGGTGCTCGCACCCCTGGTTCCTGTCTTCCTGCGCGACCACCCGGACCTGCAGATCGACCTGCTGCTCACCGACGGCGTGGTGGACATCGTGGCGCAGGGCCTTGATCTGGCGATCCGCATCGCGCCGCTCCGCGACAATGCGCTGGTCGCGCGGCGGCTCGCCGACAGTCCGCGCGGGCTCTATGCCGCGCCCTCCTATCTGGCCGAGCACGGCCTGCCGGCGGTGCTGGCGGACCTCGCGCGCCATCGCTGCCTGACGGTGACGGGGACGAGCCACTGGAGCTTCCTGGTGGCGGGAAAGCCGGTGCGGCAGCGCGTGTCCGGCCCTTTCACCTCAAGCTCGGTGGAGGCGCTGCACCAGGCCTGCCTGGGCGGGCTCGGCATTGCCAATCTCTCGGCCTGGAACGTGCGGGAGGACCTTGCGGCCGGCCGCCTTGTCGCCCTCCCGCTGGAGGCGGCGGAGCCCGAGCCGCTGGCGATCTGGGCAGTCTATCCGACCGCGCGGCTGGTGCCCCCCAAGACCCGCGGCTTCATCGCGGCGCTGGAGGCGCATCTGCGGCAGGAGGCGGAGTGACGCGGCGGCCGCGAAGGCCGACAGGGGAATGTGAACCGGGTCCCTTCAGGGAGCGTGATATCACGCTGGCGGAGATCGCCGCCCGGCGCCGCGCGGTGCTCCGCAAGGGGAGGGTTCCATGGCCTCGCCGGAGCTGCCGCAGCACAGGCCGCTTTCCATTCTGGAGCGGGTGGGCGTGAGCAGGGGATGGCGGATCGTGGCGGCCGTCCTGATTGTCGTCCTGAGTCCGGTCTGGCTGCCCCTTTTCTTTGTGGGGCTCGCGCTCACGGTGGCGGGGTTCAAGGTGGTGGGGCAGCTCGCGGAGGTGGAGGCGGCGCTCCGCGCTTGGCTGCCGGGTGCCCGGCCGAAACGGCCCGACGGATCGCAGCCGCCGGTGGCGCCGGCCCCGCGCGAATGAAAGGCGGGGTCCGGGGTGACACTGTCACCCCGGCGGGAGGATCAGGGAGGGCAGCGGCCTCCCTGAAATCCTCTCAGACCCGTTCCAGCACCATGGCGATGCCCTGACCGACGCCGATGCACATGGTGACCAGGGCGTAGCGCCCCTCCCGGTGGTGCAGCTCGGCGACGGCGGTCTGCACCAGCCGCGCGCCGGACATGCCGAGCGGGTGCCCGAGCGCGATGGCGCCACCATTCGGATTCACGTGCTCGGCATCGTCGGGCAGGCCGAGGTCGCGGGTCACGGCGAGGGCCTGGGCAGCGAAGGCCTCGTTCAGCTCGATAACGTCGATGTCGTCGAGGCTGAGCCCGGCCTTGTCCAGCACCTTGCGAGTGGCCGGCGCCGGGCCGAAGCCCATGATGCGCGGCGGCACGCCGGCGGTGGCGGTGGCCAGCACGCGGGCGCGCGGCGTCAGCCCGTGGCGGGCGGCGGCTTCCTCGCTGGCCAGGATGATGGCGCAGGCGCCGTCATTGACGCCCGAGGCATTGCCGGCGGTGACGCTGCCGCCCTCCTTGCGGAAGGGCGTGGACAGGCGGGCGAGCGCCTCCAGCGTGGTCTCCGGGCGCGGGTGCTCGTCCTGCGTGACGACGATCGGGTCGCCCTTGCGGCGGCGGATCTCGACGGGGACGATCTCCTCGGCGAAGCGGCCGGTCTCCATGGCCCGCTTGGCCCGCTGCTGCGAGCGGTAGGCGAAGGCGTCCTGGTCGGCGCGCGAGACCTGGAAGTCGGCGGCGACGTTCTCCGCCGTCTCCGGCATGGAATCCACGCCGTATTGCGCCTTCATCAGCGGGTTGACGAAGCGCCAGCCGATGGTGGTGTCGAAGATCTCGGCCTGCCGGCCGAAGGCCTCGGCGCTCTTGCCCATGACGAAGGGCGCGCGGGTCATGCTCTCCACGCCGCCGGCCAGCATCAGCTCGGCCTCGCCGGACTTGATGGCGCGGGCAGCGATGCCGGTGGCGTCCATGCCGGAGCCGCAGAGGCGGTTCACCGTGGCGCCAGGGATGCCGTCCGGCAGGCCGGCCAGCAGGGAGGCCATGCGGGCGACGTTGCGGTTGTCCTCGCCGGCCTGGTTGGCGCAGCCGAGGATGACGTCGTCCAGCGCGCCCCAGTCCAGCCTCGGGTGCCGGGCCATCAGGGCGCGGATCGGCACCGCCGCGAGATCGTCCGCGCGGACGGCTGCGAGGGCACCGGCATAGCGGCCGATGGGCGTGCGGGCGGCGTCGCAGATGAAGGCGTCGCGCATCAGGCGGCTTCCCGGGCCATGTGCAGCTTGGCGCCGGTCCTTGCCTGCAGGGCCTCGAAGCCGAGGCCAGGGGCCATCTCGACCACCTCGAAGCCGCGTGGGGTGACGTCGATCACCGCGAGGTTGGTGTAGATGCGGCGTACGGCCTGCATCGCGGTCAGCGGATAGGAGCAGGATTCCACCAGGCGAGGGCCGCCGTCCTTGGTGGTATGCTCCATGACCACCCAGAGGCGCTTGGCGCCGACGGCCAGGTCCATCGCGCCGCCGACCGCGGGCGCGGTGTCATTGACCGAGGTCGCCCAGTTGGCGATGTCCCCGTTCTCCGCCACTTGGAAGGCGCCGAGCACGCAGAGATCCAGATGGCCGCCGCGGATCATGGCGAAGCTGTCGGCGTGGTGGACATAGGCGCCGCCGCGCCGCAGCGTGACCTGCTGCTTGCCGGCATTGATCAGCCAGGGATCGGCGTCGTCCGGGCCGGGGGCGGGGCCCATGCCCAGCACGCCGTTCTCGGAATGGAACACCACCTCGCGCTCCAGCGGCACGAAATCGGCCACCATGGTGGGGATGCCGATGCCGAGGTTGACGTACCAGCCCTCGGGGATGTCCTGCGCCACGCGGCGCGCCATGTCCTTGCGCGACAGCGGGGTGAAGCTCGTCTCGCTCATGCGGATCTCCTCCTTCAGCCCGCGGCCAGCGGCACGCGGATGACCCGGCCCACGAAGATGCCCGGCGTGACGACGGCCTCCGGGTCCAGCGTGCCGAGCGGCTCCACCTCGTCCACCTGGGCGATGGTCAGCTTGGAGGCCATGGCCATGACGGGGTTGAAGTTGCGGCCGCTGCGGCGATAGGTGAGGTTGCCCCAGCGGTCGGCATGGTGCGCCTGGATCAGCGCCACGTCCCCCGGCAGGGCGTGCTCCAGCACGCAGGGGGTGCCGTTGAACTCGGCGGTGGGCTTGCCCTCGGTCAGCAGGGTGCCGTAGCCGGTCGGCGTGTAGAAGGCGGGAACGCCGGCGCCGGCGGCGCGCATGCGCTCGGCCAGGGTGCCCTGCGGCACGATCTCCAGCTCCAGCTTGCCGGCCTTGTAGAGCTCCTCGAAGACGACCGAGCCGGCCGAGCGGGGAAAGGAGCAGATGATCTTGCGGACGCGGCCGAGCTCCATCAGCTTCGCCAGGCCCACCCGGCCGGTACCGGCGTTGTTGGCCACCACCGTCAGGTCCGTGGCGCCCTGCTCGATCAGCCCTTCGATCAGCGCGTCCGGCTGGCCGACCGAGCCGAAACCGCCCACCAGCACCGTGGAGCCATCGGCGATGCCCTGCATGGCCTCCGCCATATCCCGGACGATCTTGTTGATCATGCCGCCTGTCCCTGCTCGGGCATGGGTCCCTCCGTCATTGCATGCGCCCCGCGAGATGGCTCCCGGGACGAGGGCGCCACAGTAGGTCTTGCAGGGCGGGGGCCGCAATGGCGGGGGGCAACAGGGGAGGGGGTACGGCGTTACCGCAGCGGGCGCCGGAGCGGCGTGCCGCCCGGCAAATGCATGGAGAGCACCTGACATGCCATCCCCTCCCTCCCCGCCGCCGCGTGGCACGCGGGCCCTGGTGAACGCCATCCTCGCGGCCCTGGAAGCCATACCCGAGGTGAACCGTAAGGCCGCCTTCCGCCATGCCAGCCTGGCGGTGCGGGAGAGGCTGATCGCGCAGTCGGAGAAGGCGAAGGCCGCCTCCCGCCAAGCGCCGAGCGTGCCGGGCGCCAAGCGACGGGCGGCGGTGGCGGCAATCCGCGGCAGCAGCAGCCCGAAGCGTCCGCCGCGTGCGGAGGCGGCGCCCGCAGCGTCCATCGGCCGCACTCGGCGCGCGTCCGCGCCGCTGCCCCGCAACCGGTGAAAAGGTGCCAGGACAAACGCGGAGCATCGCTTCCCCGGGATGATACGATTTCGAATCTTCTTCGTATGCGCTGAAAAATTTGAAAGTCGTGATGTGGTGACAGGAAACGTTAAGGCACATTCATCTGTTTTCCTATCCGTCACACGCACCCATGCAGGAAAGGAGAAGCGCCCATGGCCGTGATCGTCGGCTCCGAAATTGCTGACCGCATGATTGCACCGGATGCCCGCGAGGATGACATCATCTACTCCCTGAGCGGAGACGATTTCATCGAAGCGCGTGGAGGAACAGACCTCATCGCTCCAGGCCCCGGCAACGACCGGATCGAGGGCGGGGATGGCCGCGACACCATCCTGCTGTCCGGCACGCTGGGCGAGTATCAGCTTTTCCGCCACGACAACGAAGGCATCATCCGCGGGCCCGAGGGGGTCGACCAGCTGCTCGACGTGGAAGCGGTGCGCACCGACATCAGCGGCACGCGCGATCTCAGCAGTGTCCCGGAGTTCTCAGGCCTGGCCTATCTCGCCTCCTACGCGGACCTCGCGCAGGCCCTGGGGACGGATGAAGGCGCGGCATGGGCCCACTTCTACCACTTCGGCGCGTATGAGGGACGCAGCATCACCTTCAACGAGACCAGCTATCTCGCCGCCAACACGGATCTGCTGGGCAGCAGCATGTACGGGCCCACGGTGGAGGATGGCCCGACGATGCACTACCTCCTGCATGGCCGGGCAGAGGGCCGTGCCACGGACTTTGACGGCGTGACCTACATCGCCAGCTATGTCGATCTGATCAACGGCTATGGCAATTCGGGCGACGCCGCCGCCGTGGATGCCGCCGGCACGCAGCACTTCGTGCAGTTCGGGTTCCAGGAAGGGCGCCAGACCGACCTTTTCAACGAGGTGGCCTATGCCGCCCAGAACCCTGATCTCCCGGCGGGCGGGTTGGTGACGGAGGAGCAACTTGCCCTCCACTGGATCCAGCATGGCATCTATGAGGGCCGGGCGGGCGCTTATGACCCCGTGATTGCCTGATCCTGCGCCTCCGGCGCCGCGATCCGGGAACGGGGAGGGCCAGGCTCTCCCCGAGACCGTCTGCGGGCAGCTTGGCGCGCCAGGCTGCCGCGCAGCCGTGAAGTTGCTGCTCCCTGTGTGGTGGGCGCCGGCAGTGCTAAGCCGGCGGAAACTCAGAAAGGGGAGACACAATGTCGACCATCGCCGCCGGATCGCAGCCACCGGACGACACCAGCCTCACGGGTTTCTTCCGCGGCATGACGCCGCCCGAGCGCAAGACCTTCTGGGCCTGCTTCCTGGGCTGGGCGCTCGATGCGATGGACTTCATGATCTACCCGCTGGTGATCGGCACGATCATCGCGCTGTGGCAGGTGGATCGCGGCGCGGCGGGCCTCGCCGTGACGGTAACGCTGCTCTTCTCTGCCGTGGGGGGCTGGATCGCCGGCTACATCTCCGACCGGCTCGGCCGCGTGCGCACGCTGCAGATCACCATCATCTGGTTCTCGGTCTTCACGCTGCTCTGCGCACTGGCGCAGGATTTCACCCAGCTCATCATCCTGCGCGCACTGCTCGGCCTTGGCTTCGGCGGCGAGTGGGCGGCGGGCGCAATCCTGATCGGCGAGACCATCCGCCCGGCCTATCGGGGCCGCGCCGTCGGCTCCGTGCAGTCCGGCTGGGCCCTGGGATGGGGCGTGGCCGTGCTGCTGCAGGCGGTCACCTTCAGCCTTGCGCCGCCGGAGACCGCCTGGCGCATCATGTTCGCGCTCGGCGCGGTGCCGGCGCTGCTGGTCTTCTTCCTGCGCCGCCACGTGAAGGAGCCGGAAGTGGCCGTGCGGGCGCGGGCGAACACGACCGGCGACCAGCCCAGCATCTGGGAGATCTTCTCACCCGGCATTCTCCGCACCACCCTCCTCGCCGCGCTGCTCGGCACCGGCGCGCAGGGCGGCTACTATGCCGTCACCACCTGGCTGCCGACCTATCTGCGCGTGGACCGTGGCCTGACCGTGCTGAACTCGACCAGCTACCTCGCGGTGCTGATCGCCGGCAGCTTCACCGGCTACATCGTCGGCGCCTGGCTGGCCGACCGCATCGGCCGCCGGATGCTGTTCATCTCCTTCGCCATCCTCGCCTCGCTGCTGGTGCTGGCTTACACGGAGATGCCGCTCTCCAACGGCGTGATGCTGGTGCTGGGCTTCCCGCTCGGCTTCTGCGCCTCGGCCTATTTTTCCGGCATGGGCGCCTTCTTCACCGAACTGTTCCCGACGCGCCTGCGCGGCTCCGGCCAGGGTTTCGCGTATAATTTTGGCCGTGGCATCGGCGCGCTGTTCCCCACGCTGGTGGGTTATCTCTCGGCGACGATGTCGCTGGCCACGGCGATCGCCATCTTCGCCATCCTGGCCTATGGCCTGATGCTCATCGCCGCCCTGCTGCTGCCGGAAACCCGTGGAAGGGTGCTCGACACCAATGACTGATCCCTCCGTCGGCCCGCGCGACGCCAACGCGCTCTGCCCGGCCCCCGACCCCAAGCCGCACGGCCCCACGCGCTTCACCATGCCGGCCGGCGCGGTGGATACGCATGCCCATGTCATCGGCCTGCCGCCGGACTGGCCACTGGTGCCAAACCGCAGCTACACCCCGCCGGCCGCGCCGCCGGAAGCCTATCTCGCCATGCTCGACGCCACCGGCATGACCTATGGCGTGCTGGTGCAGGTGAGCGTGCACGGCACCGACAACCGCCTGATGGTGCAGACGCTGCGCGCCAACCCGCAGCGGCTGCGTGGCGTTGCAGTGGTCGAGCTTGGCCGCCCCGACAGCGAATACCGCGCGCTGAAGGAGGCGGGTGTCGCCGGCCTGCGCGTGAACGTGCTGTTCGGCGGCGGCGTCAGCATGGACGACCTGGAATCCTACGGTGCCCTCTGCCGCGAATACGGCTGGCACCTGCAGTTCCTGCTCGATGCGCGGGAACTGCCGCGGCTGGCGCCCCGCTTCGCCCGCCTGCCGGTGCCCTTCGTGGTGGACCATATGGGCCATTTCCCCGCCGCCGAGGGGGTGGAACATCCCGGCTTTCAAACGCTGCTCGGCATGGTGCGGGACGGCGCCTGGGTGAAGCTCTCCGGCGCCTATCGCCTGAGCGGGGCGGCGCCCGCCTATGCCGAGACCACCCCGCTCGCGCGCGCGCTGCTGGAGGCGGCGCCGGAGCGCTGCGTCTGGGGTTCGGACTGGCCACATGTGGCGAACTGGGGCGCGATGCCGAATGTCGGCGACCTGCTCGACCTGCTGGCCGACTGGGCGCCCGATGATGCGGTGCGCCACCGCCTTCTGGTGGAGAACCCGGCGCGGCTCTACGGCTTCCCGCCCGTCGCAGAAGGATGAGAGGCAGAACCGGGGAAGAATGAATTCTCCCCCGGACCCCTCTTCTTCTTCTTTGCCAGTTTTGCCGCGCTGCCGAAGCGCGTTCACGCCAGGGCTCCAAAAGCCCCGGCGACCGCGAGCGGAACCGAAAGCCGACAGAAGAAGGAAGGGAGTTTGGGGGAGTTCATCTCCCCCAACCTTGTTTTGCCCTGACACCGCAGGTCAGCCCGTCATTCGCTGCGCCCCTATGCTGCCCCTGGGCAAACCCGCCATCGCCCTCTAATCCCGCTCCATGACCCCTGATGCCGCGATCCAGGCCGAGGGCCTGACCAAGCGTTACGGCGAGTCCACGGCGGTGGTCTCGCTGAGCTTCACCCTGCCGCGCGGCGCCACCTGGGGCCTCCTGGGCGGCAATGGCGCGGGCAAGAGCACCACCATCGCCATGCTGCTCGGCATCTTGGTCCCAACCGAAGGCCGGGTGAGGGTGCTGGGCCATGATATGGCGCGGGACCGCTTCGCCGCGCTGGCACGGATGAACTTCTCCTCGCCCTATGTCGCGCTGCCGCACCGGCTGACCGTGGCGGAGAACCTGCGGGTCTATGCGCATCTCTACGACGTGCCGCGGGCCGAGGCGCGCATCGCCGAACTGGCGGAGGCGCTGCAACTCGGGGAAATCCTGCACCGCCCCGCCGGCCAGCTCTCGGCCGGCCAGAAGACGCGCGTGGCGTTGGCCAAGGCGCTGGTGAACCGCCCCGAGCTGCTGCTGCTGGACGAGCCCACCGCCAGCCTCGACCCTGACACGGGCGACTGGGTGCGCTCTTGGCTGGAGCGCTACCGGGAGGAGAGCGGCTGCGCCATCCTGCTGGCCAGCCACAACATGGCCGAGGTGGAACGGCTCTGCGGCCATGTGCTGATGATGAAGCGCGGACAACTGGTGGCCCAGGGCAGCCCCTCGGAGCTGATCGCGCGCTTCGGGCGGGACAATCTGGAGGACGTGTTCCTCGACATCGCGCGGGACCGTCGGGCCATGGGGGAGACGACGGCATGAAGGCCTCGCTGCGCCGCATCTGGGGGCTGGTCTACCGCCACCTCGCGCTCTACCGCCGCTCCTGGCCGCGGCTGCTGGAGTTGATGTACTGGCCGATGCTGCAGATGCTGGTCTGGGGCTTCGTCACCGCCTACCTAGCCGGCGTGCAGCAGAACACGGGCTCCGTGGCGGCGGGCATGCTGCTCGGCGGTGTGCTGCTCTGGGAGGTGGCGCTGCGCAGCCAGATGGGCTTCGCCATCACCTTCCTGGAGGAGATCTGGAGCCGCAACCTCGGCCATATCTTCGTCAGCCCGCTGCGGCCGGGTGAGCTGGTCGCCGGGCTGGTGGCGATGGCGACGCTGCGGATGCTGGTCGGCGTGCTGCCGGCGATCGGGCTGGCCTGGCTACTCTACGGCTTCGGGCTCTTCGCGCTCGGACCGGTGGTGGTGCTGTTCTTCGCCGCGCTGATGATGATGGGCTGGGCGGTGGCGCTCGGCGTCACGGCGATGATCCTGCGTCATGGCGCGGGGGCCGAGCCGCTGGCCTGGTCGGTGCTGTTCGGCCTGACGCCCTTCGCTTGCGTCTTCTACCCGCTCAGCACCCTGCCGGCGCCGCTGCAATGGGTGGCGCAGGCGATCCCGGCCGCGCATGTCTTCGAAGGCATGCGGGCGGCGCTGCTGCAGGGCCGGGTGGACCTCTGGCATCTCGGCGCCGCCTTCGTGCTGGACGTGGTGTGGCTGGCGCTGCTGGGCCGCGTCTTCCTCGGGCAGTTCGAGGCGGCACGTCGCAGCGGCGCGCTGCTCACCATCGGCGAATAGGCCGCTCAGCCGTACCAGATGGCATCGGGGTCGGGCGCGCCACGCCGCAGGGCCATTGCCAGGGCGAGCGCGATCTCCGCCTGCGCGACGGGGTTCGCCTCCTGCGGCACGGACGGGACGGGCTCGAAGGGCAAGGCGCTGGTGTCGAGACCAATGCCACGCGGCTCGTGCAGGCTGAGCTGGAGCGCGACGTCGGCGGCCAGGCGCATCAGGCTTTCGTGCGCGGGGGCCTCCCGCCATTCCGGTAGGCGCGTGGAGAAGGCAAGCCGGCTGGCAAATTCCAGCAGGCTCCGGGCGTCGCCGATCCAGGGCGGAGGGGCGACGGCCTCAAGCGTCGGGGCGTAGGCAGGCGGCATGCTCAGGTTTTCCTGTGTCCCATTCCGGGGGCTGCAAAGGAGGCCGCGCGCGGCGGACCGGGAGACATCGCCGCGCAGGGGCAGCATCGGCTGACTGTCTTGAACAAAGCGTGAAAATCCGCGAGGGCGCCGCAGGATTTTCGCTCGGGGCCGAAAGGCGCTACAGCAGCCCGCGTGAACCCGACCCGTTTTTTCCTGATCCGCCACGCCATCGTCGAGCCTTCGGCGCGCGTGATGATGTACGGCGACATGGATGTCGCCGTCTGTGCCCTGGCCATGGCGCAGGAAACTGCCGCCTATGGCTGGCTGGCCCAGCGCCTGCCGCGCGAGGCGCGCTGGTTCCACACGCCGCTCTCCCGAACGCGCTCGACCGCCGCGGCGATCGTCGCGGCCGGCTATCCGGAGCCGGAGATGACGGTGGAGCCGCGCTTCGCGGAGCAACATCTCGGCGAGTGGCAGGGCATCAGCTACGACGCCCTGGCGGAGCTGCTGAATGACCCGCCGCACCCCTTCTGGCCGCATGGCGCCTTCGAGCGCCCGCCAGGGGGCGAGAGTCTGCAGGATGTGATCGAGCGCCTCGGCCCGGCGCTGGACGAGATGGCCGAGCGGCATGCGGGCGAGAACCTCGTGGTCGTGGCGCATGGCGGCTCCATCCGGGCGGCGGTGGCGCATGCGCTGAAGCTCGACCCGCACCAGGCCTTTCAGCTCTCGGTGAAGAACCTGTCGCTGACGCGGCTGGAGAACCATGGGGGACACTGGCGCGTGGCCTCGATCAACGAGGAGCCGCCCGCCGCCACCAGCGCCTGAGGCGGGGCCGGGCGGCCCCGCGAGGGCGCGTTCCCTGTAAGTTGGGCTTGCCACGGCGCGGCCATGAGGTCATTCCTTCGCAAAGGCTTGGCGGAGGACCCTCATGCGGCAATTCATCTTCGCTGCGGCGCTCTTCGCCACGGCAGCCCTGGGCGCCGTGGCCACCGCGCGCCCTGCCGTGGCCCAGGTCGAGCAGCAGGCCCTGGTGGACCGCTCCACCCTGGCCATGCAGGAAATGCTCGGCGCGGCCGGCGGCACCGACACCACCCACTACAACGACGCCGTTACCCTGCTGCGCCGCGCCCGCGCGGTGATGATCTGCCCCCGGGTGTTCCGCGCCGGCTTCATCTTCGGCGGCCAGGGCGGCTCCTGCGTTCTGCTGGCGCGGGACGGCGCCGGTTCCTGGTCCTCGCCGGCCTTCTATGGCATGGGCAGCGGGAGCGTCGGCTTCCAGATCGGCGTGCAGGATGCCATGGTCATGATGGTGATCCTGACCGACAAGGGCCTCTCCGCCCTGATGGACAGCCAGTTCAAGATCGGCGCCGATGCCTCCATCGCCGTGGCGACCATCGGCGGCGGCATCGCCGGCGCCACCACCGCCGCGGTGGGGGCGGACATCGTCACCTTCGCCAAGACGCGGGGCCTCTTCGCCGGTATCGCCCTGGACGGCTCGCTGCTCAGCGGCCGCAGCGACTGGAACCGCGCCTATTACGGCCAGAGCTACGGCGCACGGCAGATCGTGGTGGACATGGCGGCGCACAACCCAGGCGCCGACCCGCTGCGCGCGGTGCTGATGCGCTTCGGCTCGCCCGGCCCGCAGGCGGCCCAGCAGGGCTACGCACCGCAACCCGGCTATGCGCCGCAGCAGAACTATGCGCCCCAGCAAGGCTATGCGCCGCAGCAGGGCTATCAGCCGCCGCCTGGAGGCGGCGTGCAGGCCGAGCCGCTCCGCTGAAGCCAGGGGGTGCCCCCCCCTGGAACCCCCGCCGGGGTGACAGTGTCACCCCGGACCCCGCCATCAGCCGGATTTCACAGGGCGGGTGCAGCCTCGCTCAGACGCCCGCATTCAGCCCTGCACGCAGCCGCCGGCCCTCGGGACCCGCAGGATCGATCAGCCTCTCGCGCAGGAACAGGTCGATCAACACCAGGTTGACGTTGAACTTGAAGTCGTCGCCGTCGCGCACGGCCTCCAGCACCCGGGCGGCGGGCCAGAGCTCGAAATGCTCCACCTCGTCGTCATGTGGGGTTGGGGTGAAGTCCTCGGGCAACTCCAGGTCGAAGACGTGCAGCACGTCGCGCCGCAGGCCCTCGTCGTTGCGCATGATGTAGGAGACGCGCCCCGCCGGCTTCGCCTGGCCGGAAAGCTCCGGCGGCAGGCCGGCCTCCTCGCTGCCTTCCTTGATCAGTGTCTCCTGTGGCGTCAGCCCGGCGGGGGTGCCGCCGGCCACCATGTTGTCCCACTGGCCCGGCGCCACGGCCTTGTCCCTGGCCCGCTTGCCCAGCCAGATGTGCAGCCCGTCCGCCCGCCGCACCAACCCGTTGAGATGCGCGCCCTGGGAGATGATGCCGAAGGGCGGGATCGCGGCGCGGTCCAGCCGCGCCAGCACCGGCCCCTCCGGCGTGGCGCGCACGTCGAACAATTCGTCCCGCAGCTTCAGAAAGCCGGCCTTCTCCAATCCCTTGGCCGCATCGGCCAGCACCCGCTCGCGCGCCGCCGCGCCGCGCATCCCGGCGGGTAGCGAAACGCCGTTGCCATCGAAATGGAAGTCGCGCGGGCGGAAGGACAGCCAGCGGGCCAGCTCGGGGTCCAGCCAGCCCACCTGTTCCGTCCCGATGCGGAACGGCACCAGCCCGGCGGGGGAGGGGACGTTGTTGCAGGCGGCGATGTGGCGGGCGAGGTCCTTCATGCCCTGTTCTTGGCCCCGAGCCGCCCGGCCGGCAATGGGGCGCATGGCGGCGCGCCGGCTTTTGCCGCCCTCCGCGCGTTGTCAGGGCAGGCCCGCGTCGTCATGTAACCGGCCGACGCTGTGGAGAACGCCTCTTGCCCCCTGCTTCCGACCCCGCCGCGCCGCCTCGCCAGCGCGGCCATTTCCAGACCCTGCTCACCCTGGCTCCCTATCTCTGGCCGCGCGGCGAGACCGGCCTACGCATCCGCGTCGTCATCGCCCTGGTGCTGATGGTGCTGGCCAAGGGGGCCAACGTTTTGGTGCCGATCGTCTATGCCCGCGCGGTGGACGCCCTTGGCCCGAAGGATGGCGCGGCGGCGCTGGTGACGGCGCCGGTCGCGCTGGTGCTTGGCTATGGCCTGCTGCGCATCACCAGCTCCTGGTTCGCCGAGCTGCGCGACGCCGTCTTCACTCGCGTGCAGGCGCGGGCGGGGCGGGTGATCGCCCTGCAGGTGTTCCGCCACCTGCACACGCTCTCGCTGCGCTTCCACCTGGACCGGCAGACCGGCGGCATGTCCCGCGTCATCGAGCGCGGCACGCGGGGCATCAACTTCGTCCTCGACTTCATGCTGTTCAACATCATCCCCACGCTGATCGAGATCCTGCTGGTGGCAGGCATCCTGTGGGGACTGTTCGACTTCTCCTTCGCCGCAGTCACGCTGCTGACCATCGGCCTCTACATCGCCTTCACGCTGGTCTTCACGGATTGGCGGCTGCGCTTCCGCCGCGCGATGAACGCGATGGACCAGGAGGCCAACACCAAGGCCATCGACAGCCTGCTGAACTACGAGACGGTCAAGTATTTCGGCAACGAGAAGCACGAGGAGCGGCGCTACGACGCCACCCTGGCACGCTACGAGCAGGCCTATACCCGCTCCGAGGTGACGCTGAACTACCTGAACATGGGCCAGTCGGCGATCATCGCCGTCGGGCTCACGGCGGTGATGCTGATGGCGGCCTATGGGGTGGCCAACCGCAGCATGACCGTGGGCGACTTCGTGCTGGTGAACACCTACCTGATCCAGCTCTACCTGCCGCTGAACTTCCTGGGCTTCGTCTATCGCGAAATGAAGCAGGGCCTGGTGGACATGGAGGCCATGTTCACGCTGATGCGCGAGCACCAGGAGGTGGCCGACGCACCGGATGCCCGCCCGCTGGCCGCCGGCCCGGGCGCCCTGGCCTTCCAGGATGTCCGCTTCGGCTACCGGCCCAACCGGACCATTCTGAAAGGCGTCTCCTTCGAGGTGCCGGCCGGGCGGACGCTGGCCATTGTCGGCCCGACAGGGGCGGGCAAGTCCACCATCTCCCGCCTGCTGTTCCGCTTCTATGACGTGCAGTCCGGCCGTATCCTGCTGGATGGGCAGGACATCCGCGAGGTGACCCAGGCCAGCCTGCGCGCCGCCATCGGCGTCGTGCCGCAGGACACGGTGCTGTTCAACGACACCATCCGCTACAACATCGCCTATGGCCGGCCGGATGCCAGCGACGCCGAGGTGGTCGAGGCGGCGAAGCTCGCCCAGGTGCATGACTTCGTCATGCGGATGCCGGAGGGCTACGACACGCTGGTGGGCGAGCGGGGCCTGAAGCTCTCGGGCGGCGAGAAGCAGCGCGTGGCCATCGCGCGCACCATCCTGAAGGACCCGCGCGTGCTGATCCTGGATGAGGCGACCAGCGCGCTCGACACCCGCACCGAGCAGGAGATCCAGGCGGCGCTGCGCGGCGTCTCGGCCGGCCGCACCACGCTGGTCATCGCGCACCGCCTCTCGACCGTGGTGGAGGCCGACGAGATCCTGGTGCTGCAGGACGGCCAGGTGGCCGAGCGCGGCAGCCACAGCGTCTTGCTGGCGGAGGACGGGCTCTATGCCCAGATGTGGCGGCGGCAGTCCGAGGCGGTGGCCGCCGCCGAGGCCGCCGCGGCGGCGCAGCAGGCCGCCATCGCCGCCGGGGTGGCGGCGGAGGAGGGCCGGCGCCAGCCTGCGCATGACCCGCGCGGCTGATCTCCGCGGGAAGGGCCTTTCGCCAGGCCGCCGGCGTGACTATGTGACCGAACCGTATCAGGAGGGCACCAGATGCAACTCGATCCGCAGGGGGTGGCCCCGGAAGATCTCAGCCACGCGGGTTCCGTGGTGGACAAGGCCATCGAATACATGATCGAGCAGAAGATCGCGCCGATCTCGGTTGCCTCCGCCCTGCTCGGCGGCGCGCTGGGGCTGATGGCCCGCAGCATGGAGGACCGCGCCATCGCCAATGTGCTGCGGAGCGCGCTGATGTCCGTCGAGGCCGGCGAACTGCGCGAGATGCGGCACGGGCCGGCTTCGGACCGCGACGGGCTCTGAGAAAGCAGGCTGGGGGAAGGAATTCCCCCAGACCCCTATCTTCTTTCTTGAAGTTTCCCGCGCTCGCGGCACGCGAGCGCCAGACCGGACAAAAGGAAGAAGGGGGTTCGGGGGAATTCCTTCCCCCGACCTTTTCGGCCGCGGGCATCCTTGACTCTCGCGGGGTGGCGGGCCATACGCCCCGTCTGATTTTCATTCTGGGTGTGCGGTCGCTGCCGCGGCCCCGGTTCCATCTTGAAGGGTAGCACCATGGCTCGCCGTTGCGGCATCACCGGCAAGGGCGTGCTGACGGGCAACAACGTCAGCCACGCCAACAACAAGACGCGTCGCCGGTTCCTTCCGAACCTGCAGGAGACCTCGTTCTTCTCCGACGTGCTCGGCACCTCCGTGCAGATCCGCCTCTCCACCAACGGTATCCGCACCGTGGAGCACAATGGCGGGCTGGACTCCTTCCTGCTCGGCACCGCCGACCGGAAGCTGCCGGAAGAGGCGCTGGTTCTGAAGCGCCGCATCCGGAAGGCCCAGGCGAAGCGGGCCGCCGCGGCTCCCGCCGCCTGACCATTCCCAACCCCGCCACATGGGCGGGGCAGGATGGCGAAAAAATGAGACGCGCCGTGCACCGCACGGCGCGTTTTTTTACGTCTGGATAAGCTCCGTCGCGCAGCATGAGCGGCATGGCAAACCCCATGCTCCTTCTCGCGCTGACCAATGTCTGCACCGCGGTGGCGCTCATCCTTCTCCTGCTCGCCTGTCCGCGCCGGCGGCGGGCGGAACGCCGTGCCGCCGATCTGGCTGCAGAGCTCGCTGCCCGCAACCGGCAGATCGACCTCTTCGCCTCCGAACTCCAGTCCCTTGGCCTCGGCATGATGGGGCAGGCGGCCGCCATGCCCGCCAGCGGCGTGGAGGGGCACGGCCGTGCGGTGCTGTGCCTGGCCGCCGACCTGCGGGACGCCGCCGCGCTGGCGGCCGGCCCGCGTGTGCTGAAGGAGGAGGCGCTGCAACTCGGCGCCGTGCTGGAGGAGGCGCTGGAGCAGGTGAGGCTGGCATTGGTCCCCAGCCGGCGCCACTGGCGCGTGGCGCCGGACCTGCAGGGGCTCATTCTCCTGGCTGATCGCCGCGCCCTCCGCGGCGCCCTGGTGCAGGTGCTGACCCGCGCCGTCCGCCACACCCGGAACGGCGACCCGATCGAGCTGCGGCTGGTCCGCGCCGACGAGACGGTGGCGATCGTGGTGGAGGACGAGGGTGCCGGGCTGGCCGCCGAGGACCTCGCCGCTGCCGGCGGCGGCAACGGCACCCGTGGCCTGGGCCTGGGGCTGATGGTGGCGCGGCAGTTGCTGCATGCGCATGACGGCGAACTGACCGTGGAGGCGGTGAAGGGCATCGGCGCCCGCACCTGGCTGACCCTGCCGCGCCGCCGGCTGCTGGAGCCGGCTTCTGCGCTCAACGCAGCGTAAACAGCAGCAGCAGGCCGCGCTGGAAGAACATCTCGTTGTCGTCCGCCACCATGGCCACCCAGAGGCGCCCGGCGTGGCGGAAGGCGGTGACGCCCTCCCAGTTCTCATGCGGCAGGTCCAGCAGCAGGGGCTCGGGCTGCAGGATACTCTCCGGCGCCGGATCGGCGAGCTGCGCGGCCGGGATGCGCAGCAGCCGGCCGCTGAACCCGCTCTCCCAGATGCTGAATCGCCGCTCCACCACCAGCGCGCCCCCATCGGGCAGCGCGCAGACATCGGTTGGGACGAAGCCGGGAGAGGGGCTGTAGCGCAGCAGCGTCCAGGCGCCCGGCGTCCCGATCCAGGCGCGCCGCAGCCGCCCCGGCCCGACGATCAGGCCCTCGGTGATCGCCAGCCAGCGCCCGTCGGCCAGCACGGTGAGGCTCTCCAGCCCCTCGTTGATGGGGGCGCGGCTGAGGCCGGGCGGTGCCTCGGTCAGCACCGTGCCGGCGGCGTCGAGGTCGCGATAGACGCAGATATAATGCCAGCGCTCGAAGCCGACGAGCCAGGTGCCGTCCGGAAGCTGCGCCAGGGATTCCGCATCGCGACGGAGCGGCGCCGGGGGCGGGAAGACGGAATCGCTGCGCAGGCGGCCGGTGCGGATCGCCTCCAGCGTCCGGGGCTGGCCCGTGGCCTCCAGCACCAGCCGGGCCTGCAGCCAGTAGCCGAGGTCGCTGATCGCCGTCAGGTTCAGGTCATCGTCGATGTGCAGGCCGGAAAGGCCGCCAAAGCCGATGGCGTGGCGGTTGATCAGCAGCCCGCCCCGGGACTCCAGCCCGGCATCAGGCGGCAGCGGCAGGGGGGGCTGCGGCAGGGCGGGATCGCCGCCGAGGCGCACGGCGGCGCAGGCGCCCAGCCCCGCCAGCGCCAGCCCGCCGACCAGCAGGGCGCGCCGGCGGGAGCCGATCACGCCACCAGCGGCGCCCGTTCGGTGGCGGCGCGCTGGAAGGCGGTGGCGGCATCCTCGTCGAACAGCTCGGCCAGCTTCTTCATCATGGTGCCGCCCAGCTCCTCGGCATCCACGATCGTCACCGCGCGGCGGTAGTAGCGGGTGACGTCATGGCCGATGCCGATGGCAATCAGCTCCACCAGTTCGCGCTGCTCGATGTCGTGGATCACCTTGCGCAGGTGACGCTCCAGGTAGTTGCCGGGGTTCACCGAGAGCGTGCTGTCATCCACCGGCGCACCGTCGGAGATCACCATCAGGATGCGCCGCCGCTCCGGGCGACCCATCAGGCGGCGATAGGCCCATTCCAGCGCCTCGCCGTCGATGTTCTCCTTCAACAACCCTTCGCGCAGCATCAGGCCGAGATTCTTGCGGGCACGGCGCCAGGGGGCGTCGGCGGGCTTGTAGATGACGTGCCGCAAGTCGTTGAGCCGGCCGGGGTTGCGCGGCTTGCCCTCCTGCACCCAGCGCTCGCGGCTCTGCCCACCCTTCCAGGCGCGCGTGGTGAAGCCCAGGATCTCGACCTTCACCGAGCAGCGCTCCAGCGTGCGCGCCAGGATGTCGGAGCACATGGCGGCGACCGAGATCGGCCGGCCGCGCATCGAGCCCGAGTTGTCGATCAGCAGCGTCACGACGGTGTCGCGAAAATCGGCCTCGCGCTCGCGCTTGTAGGAGAGCGAGAGCAGCGGGTTGACCACGATGCGGGCCAGCCGCGCGGCATCGAGCGTGCCTTCCTCCAGGTCGAACTCCCAGGCGCGCTGCTGCTGCGCCAGCAGGCGGCGCTGCAGCCGGTTGGCGAGCTTGGAGACGACGCCCTGCAGATGGGAGAGCTGCTGGTCGAGCTGCTGGCGCAGGCGCGTCAGCTCCTCGGCGTCGCAGAGGTCCTCGGCGAGGATTTCTTCGTCGAACTGCTTGGTGAAGGCGCGGTAGAGGCTGGCATCGTCGCTCGGCTGCACCTCGCGGCGCTGCTGCGGCCCGCCTGGGCGGTCTTCGCCCTCGGCGGCGACGCCCTCCTCCTCCTCCTGGCCCTCGCCCTCGTCCTCGGCGGCCTCGCCCTGCATGCTCTCGGGCTGGGCGCCCAGCGTCTGGTCGGACTCGCGGGACTGGGACTCGCCCTCGGCGGAGTTGTCCTGCTGGCTGGTGGTCTCGGTGCCCTCGTCGCCGGACTCCTCGTCCTCCGCCTCGGCCTCCACCTCGGCCTCGGCGAGGTCAAGGGCGGAGAGCAGCTTGCGGGCGGCGCGGGCGAAGCGGTCCTGGTCCTCCTGGGACTCCGCCATCTCGGCCAGAGCGGCATCGGCCTTGTCGCCCAGCGTGTCCCGCCAAAGGTCCAGCACGCGCTGCGCGGCGGCGGGGGCGGGATGGCCGGAGAGCCGCTCGCGCGCCAGCAGGGAGAGCGCCGCAGGGAGCGGCAGCTGGTCCTTGCGGGTCATGCGGTCATAGCCCTCGGCCTCGCAGGTCTCGGCGAGGCGGGCGTCCAGGTTGGCGGCAACGCCGGGCATATGCGCGCTGCCCACCACCTCGACGCGGGCCTGCTCCAGCGCGTCGAACACCTCCTTGGCCTCGCGGCGGGCGGGGGTGCGGGCGGCGTGGGCGGCCTCGTCATGGTGGCGCAGGCGCAGCGCGATGGCGTCCGCCGCGCCGCGCAGCCGTGCCATCTCGGCGGGCGGCAGGGCGCGGGTGGGCATCGGCAGGCGGGCGCGCTTGCCGGCCAGGCCCGAGGGGCCGGGCTGGTAGGCCACCTGCACCTCCGCATTGCGCGCGATGGCGCGCAGCGTGCCGGCGGTGGCCCGCTTGAACTCTTCCTGGCGCGTCTGGTCCTTGCTGCCGCTCATCCGCTCCGGCTCCCCGCGAAAGAATGGGGGCGCTGCCCCCATGCCCCGCCGGGGAGACGGTGTCTCCCCGGACCCCGCCGTCAGTTCGTGGCGGGGTCCGGGGTGGCACGGCCGCCCCAGCGGGAGAGTCCAGGGAGGGCGGCGCCCTCCCTGGCCAAGGTTCAGGCCTTCCGGACCATCAGGCCGGTCGGCACTTCCTCGTTGAAGCAGCGCTGGTAGTACTCGGCCACCGTGGCGCGCTCCGCCTCATCGCACTTGTTGAGGAAGGAGAGCCGGAAGGCGAAGCCCACATCGCCGAAGATGCGCGCGTTCTCCGCCCAGGTGATGACGGTGCGCGGCGACATGACCGTGGAGATGTCGCCGGCGATGAAGCCTGCACGGGTCAGATCGGCCAGCGCCACCATGGCGTCGATGCGCTTCTTCGCCGCGGCGTCCTTGGGGTCGATGCCGAGCTTGGCGGCGACGATGCTGCTCTCCTGCGCGTGCGGCAGGTAGTTCAGCGTGGCCACGATGTTCCAGCGGTCCATCTGGCCCTGATTGATCTGCTGGGTGCCGTGATAGAGGCCGGTGGTGTCGCCCAGGCCCACCGTGTTCGCCGTGGCGAAGAGGCGGAAGGCAGGGTGGGGGCGGATCACGCGGTTCTGGTCGAGCAGGGTCAGCTTGCCCTCGACCTCCAGCACGCGCTGGATGACGAACATCACGTCCGGGCGCCCGGCATCGTACTCGTCGAAGACCAGCGCGCAGGGGTGCTGCAGCGCCCAGGGCAGGATGCCCTCGCGGAACTCGGTGACCTGCTTGCCTTCCTTGAGGACGATGGCGTCCTTGCCCACCAGGTCGATGCGGCTGATGTGGCTGTCCAGGTTGATGCGGATGCAGGGCCAGTTCAGCCGCGCCGCCACCTGCTCGATATGGGTGGACTTGCCGGTGCCGTGGTAGCCCTGGACCATGACCCGCCGGTTGAAGGCGAAGCCGGCCAGGATGGCGAGGGTGGTGTCGCGGTCGAACTTGTAGGTGTCGTCGACCTCGGGCACGTGCTCGGTGCGGACCGAGAAGGCGGGCACCTCCAGGTCGCTGTCGATGCCGAACACCTCGCGCGCGTTCACCGTGATGTCGGGCAGGTCAATGGCGCTGGTGCTGCGGGGTTCGGAAAGGGTAGCGACCTTGCTCATCGGGCTCTCTCTGCTGTCGGCACTCGTGTCGCGGTCAGTCTGAACGGCTACCCCTGTGGGCTCAAGCGGGGGGAGGCTCAAGCGGCCCGGCTGGAGGAGGCGGAGGGCTTCGCCGGGGCGTGCTCCGCCGTCATGACGGCCAGCCGCTTGCGCAGCAGACTGTAGGCGCGGTTGATATCCTTCAGGCGATCCTCGGCGGACTTGTCGCCGCCGTTCGAATCCGGATGGTAGCGCTTGGCCAGTTCCTTGTAACGGGCACGCAGCGCGTCCTCCTCCAGCGGCCAGCCCAGCCCCATCAGGTCAAGCGCGGCACGCAGCTCCGGCGGCGCCTCCTTGGCGCTTTTGCGCGGCGTCGGTGGCGCCTCGCCGAAAAGGCCGAGCGGATCGCGGAAGATCTCGGGGTTCAGCTTGGTGTTGCCGAGCCGGCCGAGCGGCCAGGTCGGCCGCTGCCAGCCGCTGTCTTCCCGGAGATTCTGCTCGATCTCGTCGGTGCTCATGCCTTTGTAGTAGTCCCAGGCCTGGTTGTAGGCGCGGACATGCTCAAGGCAGAAATGATAGTAGTCGCGCAGTCGCGAGCGGTCGCGAGGAGCACGAAACTCACCTGCGGCCTCGCAGCCGGGCGCATCGCACGGCTGGCTAGGGGAGGTTCTGTCGGATCTGGGACGTTCGCCGCGGCGGGCCATTTGTGGGTTTATGGGCGCGGATCGCGGGGGCCGCAAGCCGCCAGATGTCAAACCTTTCGCTTGGCAGGCCGCCAGCGGCATGGAAAACCCTCCTGCATGTCAACACGCGCGGAACGCATGCGGAATGTCCTGATTTCGGCCTTCGCCCCGGCCGAGGTCGCCGTCCTGGATGAGAGCCATCGCCATGCCGGCCATGCGGGGGCCGCGCCAGGTGGCGAGACGCACTATGCGGTGCAGGTGATCAGTCCCGCCTTCGCGGGGCAGAGCCGCTTGGCGCGCTCGCGGGCCGTGCACGCGGCACTGGCGGGCGAGTTCGGCTCCGGGCTACACGCCCTTTCGCTGCGGCTGCTCACCCCGGAAGAGGCGGCCAGCGCAGCCTGAACCGGCAGCCCGCATCACGATGAACCACGCGATCTTGTATGAGGACGAACATTTGGTGGTGGTGCATCACCGCGCCAAGGGTTCGCCCACCCTCATCACCTTCGCCGACCTGACTTTTCGCCCGCAGGGAACGCGCATCTGGGGCGAGGATCTGGCGGCCAAGCTCGGCCTCAACGCCATTGGCTTCATCGCCCGGCGGGAGAACTGGTACCCGACCGCCTCGGTCGCCGCGGCCGCGCCGGCGGTGCGCGCGGCGCTGCGCGGGCCCGCCGTCGCCTATGGCTACAGCATGGGCGGCTATGCGGCGCTGAAGCATGCGGCGCGGCTCGGTGCCGCCTTTTCCTTCGCGGTCTGCCCGCAAAGCTCCATCGCACCGGCGGACGTTCCCTGGGACACCCGCTTCCATCGCTACTACCAGCCGGAGCAGCATCCCGGCATGCCGGTGCGCGCCGGAGAGGCCGGGCAGTTCAGCGTGCTGCTGGCCGACCCCTACATGCCGGAGGACCGTGGCCATGCCGAGCGGCTGGTGGCCCAGGCGGGGGTGAACTGGCTGCGCACGCCCTTCATGGACCACGCCTCGATCTGGCTGCTGGTGGAGAGCGCCTTCCTCGCGCAGGTGCTGCAGCACATCCAGGCGCGCGACCTGCCGGGGCTGACCCAGCTGATGCGCGCCCGGCGCCACACCAGCCCGCACTGGTTCCGCCATGCCGGCAATGCTGCCTTCCGCCACGGGCATGTGGCGATGGCCAACCGGCTGTGGCAGCGCGCGCTGGAGCTGGAGTTGCCGCCCATCGTGCTGGAGCAGGATATCGGCCATCTCCTGCCGCAGCGGATGAACGCCTTGCGCGAGGCCGGCCGGCACGAGGCGGCGCGGGACCTGGCGCTGCAGCAGGCGGCGTTGCGGCCCGGCGATTTCGTCAGCCAGTCCCATGCGGGCCATGCGCTGCTCGCCATGAACGACTCCGAGGCTGCCGAGGAGCCGTTCCGCGCCGCCCTGGCGCTGCGGCAGGATGTCGGCCATGTCTATCAGGGGCTGAGCCTGGTGCTCGCCAATCTCGGTCGGCTGCCCGAGGCGGTGCAGCTCTGCCGGCGCGGCGTCACGGCGGTGCCGGGCGACCTCGGCCTCCAGATGCATTATGGCCATCTGCTGCTCAACGCCGCCAAGGTGAACGAGGCGGAAGAGCAGTTCCGTGCCGTACTGGAGAAGGAGCCCGCCAGCCGGCAGGCCCTGCTCGGCCTCAGCCACACGCTCGCCGCCCGCGGTGACCGCACCGAGGCCATCGAAGCGGCCCGTCAGGTGATCGCCGAAGGCGAGACCGATGTCGGTGCCTTCCTCTGGCTAGGCCAGTTGCTGCTCTATGTCGGTGAGCCGGCGGAGGCGGAGCCAGTGTTCCGCGACGCCCTGGCCGCGGCGCCCGAACTCGGCGCCGCGCATATCGGGCTGGCGCGCGCGCTGGAGCGGACCGGCCGGCTGGAGGAGGCGCGGCGCGTCGCCGCCGAGGCGGCCCGCCTGCTGCCGCAGGATGAGAAGGTGCAGGCCATTGCAAGCCGCCTCGGGCCGCCGCAGGAGGTGACAGCGGAGGCGGAGGCGATCCAGGCCTCGCCCGTGCGGCGCTGGCTGCACGCCTTCTTCAGCCGGGATGAGGACTGACGCCTCAAAAAGTGCCGGGAGAACGGCTCCCCCCGGCCTTCTTACTCTGCTGCCCGCACCGGCTTGGCGTATTCCGGCCAGCGCTGCGCCACCACCGGACTGTCCTCGCCATAGGCCAGGCAGGTGTTGAGCAACGCGGGCGGCTTGCGCGGCCCCTCGGCGGCCGCTTCCTGCCTCCGGCGTTCCTGGCGGGCCGAATAGGTCGTCTGGAAGGCGACGGTGGCGAGCTGTGCCAGCATTTCCCGCAGGTGCGTGCAGCCCACCGGCCCGCCGACCCGCTCCTGCACCGCCCGGTTGAAGCCCGGCCCGATGCGCAGCCCGGCCAGGCGGGCGAAGTTTGGCGCCGCCTGCGGGCAGATGCTGTAGGGGCTGAATTCGGTGGAGGCTTCGCATTCCTGGATCACCAGGTCGGCGTCCACCGTCAGGCGGATCCACATGCCGTGCAGCGCATCGCCCGGCGCGACGTGGCGGTTCTCGGTGTCGAAACCGTAGCTCTTCGTGTCAACGAGATGCCCCTCGATATCGAACAGCCCGTCCTCCCGCTGGAAGCCGTGCATGTCGATGACGCGGCGATGCAGCGGCTTACGGGGTGCGGGCGCGGAGAGGGGCATGGGCAGGTCTCCCGGCATGGTGCGGTGCGGCAGCAACCTTCCGCATATGGCATGGCCGCGCCAGGGCAAAAAGCCCGGGCATGGCTGCCATCACCTCGCCGGGAGGCCTCTCAGCCCTCGCAGCCAGCCTCGCGCAGCAGCGATTCCACCTCGGCCGCATCGACATCGCCCTTGGTCAAGGCCTGCCCGGGGCCGTTCAGCAGCACGAAGCGCAGGCGGCCGTCACGCACCTTCTTGTCCTTGCGCATGCGCCCCATCAGCGCCTCGACGGTGAAGCGGCGGGGCAAGTCGGCAAGGCGTGCCGGCAGCCCGACCGCCGCCAGATGCGCCTCCACCCGGCCGGGCAGCGCGGCGTCGCAAAGGCCGAGCCGGGCGGAGAGCCGGGCGGCGAGGCCGAGGCCGAGCGCCACCGCCTCACCATGCAGCAGCGAGCCGTCATAGCCGCACTCGGCCTCCACCGCGTGGCCGAAGGTGTGGCCGAGGTTGAGCAGGGCGCGGCCGCCCTCGGCGCTCTCCTCCCGCTCGTCGGCGGCGACCACGGCGGATTTCAGCCGGCAGCTCTCCAGCACGGCATGGCGCAATGCGGCGGCATCTCCGGCCACCGCCTTGGTGCCCTCGGCCTCGCACCAGTCCCAGAGCGGCCCCTGCAGCAGCCCATGCTTGGCCACCTCCGCATAGCCGGCGCGCAACTCGCGGGCGGGAAGGGTGGCCAGCACGCCGGTATCGGCCAGCACGATGCGCGGCTGGTGGAAGGCGCCGGCCAGGTTCTTGCCGGCTTTCAGGTTGATGCCGGTCTTGCCGCCCACGGAGGAATCGACCTGCGCCAGCAGCGTGGTCGGCACCTGCACGAAGGGCAGCCCGCGCATGGCCGAGGCGGCGACGAAGCCGGCGAGGTCGCCCACCACGCCGCCGCCGAGCGCGACGACAGCGGTGTTGCGGTCAATGCCGGCAGCCAGCAGCTCCTCCATCACGGCGCCATAGGTGGCGAGGCTCTTGCTGCCCTCGCCGGGCGGCACGGCCAGGCTGGCGCGGATCTCGATGCCCGCCTCCTCCAGCCCGGCGCGCAGCCTGGGCAGGTGCAGCGCGGCAACGCTGGCATCGCTGATCACCGCGACCCGGCGCGCCGGCAGGGCGGGGGCGATCAGCCCGCCCGCCCGGCCCAGCAGGCCCTCGCCGATCACTACGTCATAGCCGCGACCGGCCAGCGCCACCGGCAGACGGGCCGGGGCGGCGAAGGTGTTGATCGCGTCCTGCACGCGGTCGGTGGTCACTTCGGGGGCTTCGTCCATGCAGTTCACCACGAGGTCGGCTTCGGCGTAGAGGGGATGGCGGGTGGTCATCAGCCGCTGCAGCACCGCGGCCGGGTCCTGGTTCAGGAACATCGGGCGGGTGTCGCGGCCGGCGACGCGCGGCAGCAGCACGGGAATGTCGACCCGCAGCCAGACTGTCAGCGCGCCCGAGGCGCGGATGGCTGCGCGGGTCTCCGCATCGGCATAGGCGCCGCCGCCGGTGGCCAGCACCATCGGCGGACCGGCCAGCAGCCGGGCGATGACGCGCCGCTCGCCCTCACGGAAATGCGGCTCGCCATAGCGGGCGAAGATTTCGGTGATGGGCTGGCCGGCTGCCGCCTCGATCTCGGTGTCGGCGTCGCGGAAAGGCACGCCGAGGCGCTGCGCCAGCCGCCGCCCGATCGAGGACTTGCCGGCGCCGGGTAGGCCGATCAGCACGATGGAGCGCAGCCCGGGCTGCGGGGCGCCGCCGGGCTCGGATGATGTGGCGGGCGGAATGATGGCGAAGCCGAGGTTGCGTGTCACAGGGCCGGAAGGTAGCACATCAGGCTCCGCGCGCGAGGATACCCCCGGCTGTCATGTTCCGCCGTCCCCTGTTTCTCCTGATCCTGATCCTGATTGTCGCCGCCCTGGGTGGCCTGCTGGTGATGGCGGCCTTCCCGCCGAAGGTGACGCCGCAGGCCGTCGAGCGCACCTTGCCGAACGAACGCTTCGGCACCCGCTGACTCCGACTCCGGGAGGAGGGGGGATGGATCGCCATCTCGAGGCCTTCCTGGAGATGCTGGCCGCCGAGCGCGGCGCGGCGCGCAACACGCTCGCCGCCTATGACGCCGACCTGGCCGATCTGGCCGCCTTCCTGCGCGGCCGGGAGGTGCGGCTGGCGGAGGCGTCGCCCGCGCTGCTTCGCACCTATCTGGCCGGGCTGACCGATTCCGGCCTCTCGCCGCGCACCGCTGCGCGCCGGCTGGCGGCGCTGCGGCAGTTCTACCGCTTCCTGGCGCGCGAAGGGGTGCGCGCCGACGACCCGACCGAGCTGCTGGACAGCCCGCGCCTGCCGAAATCCCTGCCCAAGGCGCTGCGCCCGGCGGAGGTGACGGCGCTGCTGGAGGCCGCCGCGGGGCTGCCCGGCCGGCGCGGCCCTCTGGCTGTCGCGATGCTGGAACTGCTCTATTGCTCTGGCCTGCGGGCCAGCGAGCTGGTCGGCCTGCCCGCCACGGCCCTGGCCGAGGACAGTCCACTGATCCTGGTGCGCGGCAAGGGCGGCAAGGAGCGGCTGGTGCCCATCTCGGCCCACGCCCGCGCCGCCGCGCGCGCCCTGCAGAACCCGGCGAAGCCCTCGAAATGGCTGTTCCCCTCCTATGGCGCCTCCGGCCACCTGACGCGGCAGAGCCTGGTGACGCTGGTGAAGGAGGCGGCGGTGGCGGCTGGGCTCGACCCGGCGCGCGTCAGCCCGCACGTACTGCGGCATTCCTTCGCCAGCCATCTGCTGGAGGGCGGCGCCGACCTGCGCGCCCTGCAGATGCTGCTCGGCCATGCCGACATCGCCACCACGCAGATCTACACCCGGGTGATGGAGGAGCGGCTGCGTCAGCTCGTCGAGACGCACCATCCGCTCGCCGCGCCACCGGCGGAGGAGCGGGCTGGCTGAGGGGGTGCGTCTGCTCCTGGAAGAGGATGGAAGAAGGTTAGGGGAGAATTCTTTCTCTCCCGGTTCCGTCCTCTGCCGGAGTCGTGCGCCCCCTGGCCATGGCGCCCGGCTTGCGCTAGGCCAACGCCGCGCGCCGCCTGCTCTCTTCCTGGCGCGAGCCACGATACGGAATCGCGATGCGTCACTTCCTGGAATTCGAGAAGCCGCTTGCCGAGCTGGAAGGCAAGATCGAGGAGCTGCGCCGGACCACGGATGCGGGCGGAATCGACGTCGCCGAAGAGGTCGGGCGCCTGTCCGACAAGGCCGAGAAGCTGCTCGCCGCCACCTATGCGAAGCTGACGCCGTGGCAGAAGGCCCAGGTGGCGCGCCACCCGGACCGGCCGAAGTGCCTGGCCTATATCGAGGCGCTGATCGAGGAGTTCACGCCGCTCGCGGGCGACCGCGCCTTCGCCGATGACGCGGCGGTGGTGGGCGGGCTTGGCCGGTTCCGTGGCCATGCGGTGATGGTGCTCGGCATCGAGAAGGGCACGGACACCGACAGCCGCATCAAGCACAACTTCGGCAGCCCCCGGCCCGAGGGGTATCGCAAGGCGCGCCGGCTGATCGAGATGGCCAGCCGCTTCGGCCTGCCCATCCTCTCCTTCGTGGACACAGCCGGTGCCTTCCCGGGCATCGAGGCCGAGGCGCGTGGGCAGGCGGAGGCCATCGCCCGCTCCATCGAGGCCTGCCTGGATGCGCCGGTGCCCTTCGTGGCCACCATCATCGGCGAGGGCGGCTCGGGCGGCGCCATCGCGCTGGCAGCTGCCGACCGCGTGCTGATGCTGGAGCACTCCATCTACTCGGTGATCAGCCCCGAGGGCTGCGCCAGCATCCTCTGGCGCGACGCCGCCCAGGCCAGCACCGCCGCCGACGCGCTGAAGCTGACCGCGCAGGACCTCAGCCGCCTGGCACTGATCGACGCCGTGGTGCCGGAGCCGCTCGGCGGCGCGCACCGCGACGCCGCGGCGACGGTGCGCGCGGTGGGCGACAAGGTCTGGGAGATGCTGGAGCCGCTGCTGGCACTCGATGGCGGCACGCTGCGGACGCGCCGGCGCGAGAAGTTCCTGGAGATGGGCCGGCACGGCGTGGCCTGAAAGCATCCAGCAGAACCTGCGGATCTGGTTGAGGCAGACGGGAGCGCAGGCGAAGGTGGTGGAGGCCAGATGGCTGTCGGCCCGGCGTCCGTGGCGGAGGGCGGGCGGCGGAAGTGGTTGAGCGAGGCAACGGCGCGCTCGACCCCCCCCCACCGGTGCCTGCCCGGTCTTTGGCGGCCACGGCATTGGCGGCGGCGGCAATGATCCCAGGCTTTCGCGGCGTGCGGCAAGGTTGGCGGGAGGCCGCCAGCCTTGGACAGGTGGATACGGCATCCGTGGTGGGCACGAGCATTCGATTGTCGTGACGATCGGCGTCCGCAGGTCGGTCCTGAGGCCGCCGCCGTGACCACCCGTTCTCGCAGATCCACCGGCAGCACCTCCGATATGATGCCATCGTCACCTGCCATAGGGCACTTGCATCAGCCTCACAGGCAGCATGCGGGGAGCTCAAGCCGGCCAACCAGGCTTGAAGCCGCTCCAACCGCCTGAAGCGACATGCCCGACCGCTAACGGGCGAACTTGCACTCGACGGCGCCCTCGTCAGGCTCCCTAACGTCGGCCTGCGAAAATGGCCCGGACGAATGGACCCCCGGCGCTCCGGAGCGGCTGGCGCTACGTTCGCCGCAGGATGGCTGCTTGTCGCGCTGCCGGGGCCAGGGAAACCGCATCATACGCTTCCCCTGGCCCTTCGGCCGAGTTGGCTTCAGCCGATGAGGATCTGCGAGGAAGCCAAGGCGTAGTTCGTGACGAAGGCGGCGGAATTGTCGGCGCCCGCCGCATTGGCGTTGGCGAATGCCAGGGCGAGGGCATCGGCATCCGCAGATGTCGAGCCATGATCATTGCGCGCATAGATGGAGACACTTGCCTCCGCATAGGCTTCCGCTAGCGCGATTGCCACCGCATCACCTTTCGGCGCGAAGGCAAAGGCATCGGCATTGGCCTTGGACGCTGCGTAGGCGTATCCATCGACTGAGCCGCTATTATCCGGTGAATAAATATAAACCTCAGCATTCGCATCCGCGAGTGCATGCGCCACGGCCACGGCATCTCCCTTTTTGGCGGACGCATCCGCGTCGGCGCAGGCGGTCGCCCGGCTGGTTGCGGTCGCGGAGATGCAGCCCTCATTCCCAGGCGCATAGATGTAGACGTCCTCGCCCTGTGCCCGGATGCTTCCGTGATTGTCCGCAGCGAAAACATAGACGTCGTCTGCGGCCGTGACGTTGATCGATTTCGTGTTGTGAGCGGCGAAGACGAAGGCGTCGTCACCGATATGAAGAACAAGACTCTTCTGACCGCCAGGGAACTGGAAGAACTGGCGCGCGAAGACTTCGACCTTCTGAAGTTCACTGCTGAAGCTGACGATAAGGGAGCGTGCCATGTCGGCCAGGATGCTGTCCCGGCCTTCGCCATTGCTTTGCGTCGCGTCGTAGGCGAAGGCGTCCTGCGCTCCGAAGGCACTAGGCCGATGCAGAATGCTGTCGGCCAGGTTGCGGGCAACCACGCCGTCAGAGGGAAAACTATGGCTGTGTAGGAAGTTATCGATCTTGAGCTGATCGCCATGATCGTTGAGGTTGAAATTTCCGAGGCCAAAAAAATTAAAACCGGAAATTCCGTTCAAGGACTGGAGACTTGCCATTGGATTCCTCTTCTTGTCTCAAGAAGGAGAACCGTAGGCGGCGCAAAGACGTTTCAAAAAGTAAACTTTCTGTTCTGGGAAAGATGGCTGCGTGCGGCGTGCATGCCTCCGCACAGGCTTCCTCAACCTGCGGCTTCGCCAGCTAGGGTCTGTCGCAGCGCAAGAAGGGAGCGGGAATGGGTTCGCTTGCCCAGAAGCAGCAGGCCAGGAAGAGGTTCCCCTCTCCTGGCCTGCTGCCGTTCATGATCCACACAGCTTCGGTAATGCGCCGCGGTGCTGCGGAAGATGCAGCGCAACCGGTTCCCTTCAGAAAAACAGGCAATCGTGGTGCGCCAGCAGTGCCGCTGGCTGGATGGCCGCATGATCCATGCCTGATCCCGAGAGAAGCAGCGTGATGATCGCGCCATCCGGGAGTTGCACCGTCGCGCCTGCGGGATCGCTGCCCATGGTGAGCGAGGATGCTCCCAGGATCACCAGGCGATCGACCTGGGGGTCGAAGCCATGAATCGTGTCATTGCCGTCGCCCAGTTTGTAGATGAAGAGATCGGGACCCGGACCGCTGTGCAGGGTGTCGGCGCCGCCTCCCCCTTCGATGGTGCTGCCGCCAGGGCCCGCATAGATGACGTCGTCGCCCGGCGTTGCGCCGGGGACCCTGAGGCCGTCCAGCCCGGTGAGAGGGTCCTGGCCGCGAGCGCCCCCGAGGACGCTGATATGGCTGGAGGTCCCGTCTCCATAGGTGAAGGCGTAGGACTGCAGCGGCCAGGTGGCGGAGAGTGACACATCGCCTGAAGCCATGAAGGTTTCGGGCATGTCGCCGCCCGGGCTCGCGGCGAATGAGCTGGCTTGATTCGAGCTGCTGACAGAGATCATTGCTTTCCTCCGTGGAAAAGGATCGTCTCTCGGTCCTAGCGAGCGTCGTAGGCAGCGGTGAGGATGGCGTGCGTCTTCTTCTCTTTGTCGCGCGAAGCGGTGATGGGGGCTGCGGCGCATTCCGCATAAAGCCGCTGCACGGCTGATGATGCTGCTGCGCAATCCGTGGTGCTGGCGCTCAGGCTTCCCAGAACCGGCCGGGCTGGGGCGGATGTCTCAGTGGGTGCTGTCTGCTTGGCCGGGGCTTCACGCCGCGCGGACGGCTTGGCCTCTGGCCGCCGGGCCATGTCCGCCGGGCCGGAAGGGCTGCTGGGTTCGGCTCTGCGCCGCACGGGCGAGCGGGGCCGGTCCTCGGCTGTGCGGTCCCCTGTGCATTCCGGATAGACGCTGATGTCGAGACCTGGCGTGCGGCAGAAGGCCGGCGCGTCTGGAGCCGCCTGGGAGCGGAGCCGCGGGTCGCCATCGACCTGTGGCGCGCGCATCGGCGATCCGGGCGCGGCTGGCGGAAGGGCCGTGGGCGGTAGCTGCGTGCCTGCGGCGCCAACGCCGTCCCCCATGTAGCTCCCGGCCTGTCCAGCGCCGGCAGGGTAGTTGCTCGGCAGGACGATGGCGCGGCCGCCATCGGAGATGCAGGGTCGCCCCACCCGGATGAAGGCCTCCCGGATGGTTGGGATGGTGCACAGGACTTCCCTGGCAGCAGCCTCATCCCGCAGTCCCGAGACCAGAACCGCGGCGTTGTTCCGGGTCTGGCATTCCGAATCGATGTTGCTGAAGGCGCCCCCAATCCCGAAGAGGGGGGTCGTGGCACCGAGGGAAACGCCGGTGGCGCAGGGATTCAGGCCGTAGATGTTCCCGAGTCCAAGAGAGGGGGCTTGGTGCGGCACCTTCGGAATGCCCTCATTGATGATCCGCTGCGTCGAGTTCTCGTAATACTCCTGCCGGAGATTCTGGTTGATCGTTTGAGTATTGGCGTCCTGCGCCAATACGGGTGAGGAAGCGAGGGCGGCAAATGCCGCCCCCACCCCCATGAAGGCTCGCACCTTCATGGACAGCCTAGCCACAGGTGCAGGCCTTAACGCACCGAGGCCGAGGAGTGGCCGCTCGTCGCGCCGGAAGTTTCGAAGCCGCCGAAGCCGGCGAAGCCACCGGAGCTGGAGCCTGTCACCGTGCTCGTGCCAGCGGTATTGCCGAACCAACCGGAGCTCGCAAAGCTGCCCGTCTTGGTGCCGGCCGTGGACTGGGCGCCGACAATCAGGCCGGCGCCGGCAGCCGAAGTGGCGGCGCCCGCTCCGGAGGAGGCCGAGGCGGCCGGGCCGGAGCTATAGCCACGAGCCATGGCGTCACCGCCGAACAGCCCGAGGCCGACGAGAGCAGCGCCCGCGAGAAGAAGCTTATGCATGGTCATTTCCCCTTCTGAACTTCGCAACGGGTTTCGCCCGCTGCAGCCTCCGATCACCCCGGAAGATTCCGGAGTGGTTTAGTCAAGGGCCTGCGCCCTCCGTGCGGCGTTCATGCCTCTCGAGGCTTTGGAGCCGCCACACGTCTCATGGGTGCCCTGCGGGCGGCGCCGCAGGCACCGAACTCGTCAGGGCAGGCGGGGCCCCGTGATCTTGAAGGTGTACTGGCCGCCATTGGCGGTGGTGACTGTGGCTGTCGGGCTGGACACGACGCTGCTGCCTACATTGAAGCTGCCGCCACCGAAGGCGAGGCCGATCGTTCGGCTCGACACCATGGTCCCAGAGCCAGACAGGCTGCCGGCAGGGTTGTTGGCGTTGGTGTTCGCCGAGAAGCCGCCGGACACGGAAGTGGCGATGCCCATCTGCCCGGGGTGGCCCATGTTGACCTGAGTGGTTGACACAAACTCACCGCTTGAGGCGGTGAAGCTCTTGCTCTGCGCGAAGGCTGGGCCCGCAAATGCAAGGCCTAGGGCGCAGGTCGTGAACAGCAAGCGACGCATTTGGAGCCTCCGATCTGTCCTGTTGCGGGGATTTCGTGGAAGCAGGTGTGGCTGCGCGGTGTCACCTCGGGCGCGGAGCGGCTACGCGCTGTCCTCCCGTCCAGGGCGAATTCCATAGCGAAAATGTCAGGGAAAGCTGGTTGCGGCCGGCCGCTAGCGCGGTGGCGATTGGCTCCGAACCTTCATCGGACTGTCTCCCTCCTCCAAGGCACCGATCGTTTTTCTTTCTCCGCACCCCTCCGTGTTCACGCCGAGAGGGGAGGGCGTCCCCGGGGTCATCTCCCAGAGCTGTTTCCCGGTTTTCGTTTCTTACAAGGAACGTATTTTTTGTTGAGGAAAAGGTCAACGATAAGGCGTTGTGGCAAAAGATATATTTTGTGTTGTTTAAGAGGTAACTCCTCGATGCATTGCAGATAGGACATGAGGGGCCGATATTCTATTTACTAATGCAGTGTTCGAGGGAAGGGAGCGCCTAAGTTGCTCGGATTCGAAAAAGCAAACTTCTAGTTTACAATTCGCTACCTCAACAGGATAGGTTACATCACATAAAGAGATAGTATTCACAAAAAATACAAAAATCTACATTTCTAATAAAGATGGATTTTCTTCGCCGAGTGGCTGGAGGCGCTTCCATCATCTCCGAAGCAGGGACGCCCAGTTCTCCTCCGTCGGGGCATGTGCCCAGATGCCGAGCCGAAGTTGGAAGGCCCATCTCGGGATCGCCCCCGATGCCTTCGCCCAGCGCGGGGCCGCGCAGGGCGGCGGTGGTCTGGTTTGCCGCGCCCTGCTGCTTGGTGGCGGTCAGGCGAGCCCGCGCCGTGAGCACATGTCTCGTCTCGAGACGGTGAAAGGAGCTTCTAGGGTCGCGGCGGGGTGCGGTTTGCGAGGCCGGCCGGATGCGTGGCGGTGCGACCCGGGAGCTTGCTCCGCTGCTCCAGAGCGAGCGGCTGGCGGTCCAACACGGCTCCCGCGTTGGCGCATCCGCTGAGGTTCCCTTGCGCCGTGAGGCAACAATTGGCAGGAAGCCGCCGGAATTCCCTGTGGTTAACTTGCGGATTCCACCTGGGCTGGGGTCTGCGGCGTGACGCGCCGACCGCCGCTGCCGGCGCCCTGATGGACCCAGCTTCGCCTGACGGTCGGATGGCCTGAATAACCCAGGCCGGGCACGTCGGTGTCCCGCGGGAACAACCGAGTGATGCCCGACCTGGCGGTCCGGATGATCGCCGGAAGCCATCTACCCGCGTCTTACCCGGTAAGGTTCCGGGCTGTCTGAGGGGGCACGAGAGTGCTGGAGAACCTCCTCGGTGACTGTTCTTGCCGCTCAGCTCCGATACGACCCGTTGATGTCGATGTAGCCGTGCGTCAGGTCGCAGGTCCAGGCGGTGGCCTTGCCGCGCCCGAGGCCGATATCCACCGCGATCTCAATCTCGCGACCCTTCATGTGGGCGACCACGGGCGCCTCGTCATAGCCGGGCACCACGCCGCCCTCCTTCGCCATCCAGGTGCCGCCGACGGCCACGGAGAGCAGGTCGCGATCGGCCGGTTCGCCGGCCTTCCCCACGGCCATGACGATGCGGCCCCAGTTGGCGTCCTCACCGGCGATGGCGGTCTTGACCAGCGGCGAGTTGGCGATCGCCATGGCGATCTTCTGCGCCGAGCGGGTGGTGGTGGCGCCGGTGACGTCCACTCGGATCAGCTTCTGCGCGCCCTCGCCGTCGCGCACCACCTGCAGGGCGAGGTCGAGCAGCAGCTCGCCCAGCGCCTTGGCGAAGCTGCGCAGCATCGGGCCGCCCTCGGCCGGCACGCGCGGATGCTTCACCTGGCCGGTGGCGAAGAGCAGCACCGTATCGCTGGTGGAGGTGTCGGAATCGACCGTGGTGCGGTTGAAGCTGGCATCCACCCCCTTCTTCAGCAGCGCCTGCAGCGCGGCGGCAGGGATCTTGGCGTCGGTGGCGATGAAGCTGAGCATGGTCGCCATGTCCGGCGCGATCATGCCGCTGCCCTTGGCGATGCCGGCGATGGTCACCTCCACCCCGCCGATCTCGGCCTTGCGGACGCAGGCCTTGGGGAAGGTGTCGGTGGTCATGATGCCGCGCGCCGCCTCGGCCCAGGCATTCTCGGAGAGCTTGCCGTGCAGGGCGGGGAGGGCGGCGGTCAGCTTCTCATGCGGCAGGGTCTCGCCGATGACGCCGGTGGAGGCCAGGAAGACCTCGCGCGGCTTGCAGCCCACCAGGGCGGCGGCCGCCTCGGCGCTGGCCTGCACCGCGTCGCGCCCGGGCTTGCCGGTGAAGACGTTGGCATTGCCGGCGTTCACCACCAGCGCCCGCGCCTTGCCGCCCTTCAGCGCGGCGCGGCACCAGTCCACCGGGGCGCCTGGGCACTTGTTGCGGGTGAACACGCCGGCCACCGTGGTGCCGGGCGCGAATTCCATGAAGGTGAGGTCGTTGCGGCCCTTGTAGCGGATGCCGGCGGCGGCCACGCCCAGGCGCACGCCGGCGATCGGCGGCACCTCCGGCATGGGAACGGCGAGAGGGGAAACAGGCAGGTCCTTACCGGCCATCGGGCGACGTCCTTCCACTGAAGCGTGGAAGCGTTACCGCAAAGGCCGCGCCGGTTGAAGCGGGCCCGGGCGGACAAGGCCGCCCGGGCCCTTCAGATCAGCGCTTGGGCTGGGCGGGCGGGGGGGTGGCGCCGTCCAGCAGCGAGGGGGTGGTGGATTCGGCGGGACGCGGCGAGCCGTCCATGTTGAAGCGCTCGACCTTCGCGGCGCTCTGGTACTTCTCGACGGCGGCGTTCACCGCCTCCTCGAAAGCGGCCTGGCGCAGCGACTCCGTGCTCTCCTCGAAGCTCGGCACCGGGGCCGTGCGGCGCTCCACCACCTTGATGACGTGCCAGCCGAAGGGGGTCTTCACCGGCTCCTTGCTGATCTCGCCCGTCTTCAGGTCGAAGGCCGCCTCGGCGAATTCCGGCACCATGTCGGACTTCTTGAAGAAGCCGAGATCGCCGCCCTGCTTGGCGGAGGGGCCGGTGGAGAGGCGCTTGGCCAGCTCGGCGAAGTCGGCGCCGGGCTTGCGGGCCTCGGCCAGGGCGGTGCGGGCCTCGGCCTCGCTGCCGACCAGGATGTGCATGGCATGCACCTCCTCCTCGCCCGGCTTGCCGGCGATCTCCTTCTGGTACCGCTCGCGCAGGGCATCCTCGGTGAGGGCGGGGGCGATCTCGCGGCGTAGCAGCGCCTGCTGGAGCTGCTCCTCCTCGGCCCGCTGCACGGCCGCCTGCACCGCCGGCTCCTTGTCGATCCCCTGGGAGCGGGCGGCCGTCACCAGCGCCTTCTGGGCAACGAGCTGGTCGAGGATCAGGGGGAACAGCATGGGCAGCGGCGCGCCGCGCATGTCGGGCGGCAGTTGGTTGATGGCCGCCTGCACGTCGGAGAGGTGCAGGGGCGCGCCATCCACGCGGGCGACCACCGGGTTCTGGGCGCCCGGGGTGGCCGCCGGAGGCTGGGCCGGTGCCGGGGCGGGGGTGGGCGCGCCCGGGGCCTGGGCCATGGCGGTCGACGCCATCAGGAGGGCGGAGAGGGTCAGGACGGTAAAGCGCATACGCGGGATTTGCCTTCGCGGCTGGACGGTTCAAGATGCCCGATCGGCCTGGGGCTCACAATCATGCGGGGGTGACGGAGTGTGACCACCTGCCCAGCCCCGGAGGGGGAGGGTTTCCGGCCTGTCATGCCGGGTTTCGTTGACCCTGGCGCGGCCCCCGCCTATCTGTGCGCGTGACGCAGACTGTTGCCCGCCATCCGTCCGGCCCGCCGGATGACCTCGGCCTCCCCGGCCCCGGCGCCATCCCGGTCGGGCGGCGGTGCAAGGGCGGCCCACGGAGAATATCGCAGCCCCATGTTCGCCCGCCTCGCCCGCGCCGTATTCGGCACCTCGAACGACCGCGTGCTGAAGCAGTTCAGCGCCCGGCTGCCCGCCATCGCGGCCCTGGAGCCGAAGGTCGAGGCCCTGTCGGACGAGGAGCTGCGGGGACAGACCGCCCGCTTCCGTGAGCGGCTGGCCCAGGGCGAGAGCCTGGACGACCTGCTGCCCGAGGCCTTCGCCACGGTGCGCGAGGCCTCGAAGCGGGTGCTCGGCATGCGCCACTTCGACGTGCAGATGATCGGCGGCATGGTGCTGCATTCCGGCCGCATCGCCGAGATGAAGACCGGCGAGGGCAAGACGCTGGTCGCCACGCTGCCGGTCTACCTGAACGCGCTGGCGGGCAAGGGCGTTCATGTCATCACCGTGAACGACTACCTGGCCACCCGCGACAGCGGCCAGATGGGGCGGCTGTACAACTTCCTCGGCCTGACCTGCGGCGTCATCGTGCATGGCCTGACCGACGGCGAGCGTCGCGATGCCTATGCCTGCGACATCACCTACGGCACCAACAACGAGTTCGGCTTCGACTACCTGCGCGACAACATGAAGTACCGCCTGGACGAGATGGTCCAGCGCGACTTCAACTACGCCATCGTGGACGAGGTGGACAGCATCCTCATCGACGAGGCGCGCACGCCGCTGATCATCTCCGGCCCCGCCGAGGACAGTTCCGACCTCTACCGCAAGGTGGATGCGGTGGTCGCCGAGCTGGTGAAGGACAAGGCGACCTACGAGAAGGACGAGAAGCTGCGCACCTCGGCGCTCACCGAGGGGGGCGCCGAGACGGTGGAGCAGATGCTGCGCGACGCCGGCCTGCTGGAAGAGGGCAACCTCTACGACTTTCACAACGTCACGCTCGTCCATCACGTCAACCAGAGCCTGCGCGCCCATACCCTCTTCGCCCGCGACGTGGACTACATCGTCAATCGCGAGGGCAAGCTCGTCATCATCGACGAGTTCACCGGCCGCATGATGGAGGGCCGGCGCTACTCCGAGGGCCTGCACCAGGCGCTGGAGGCGAAGGAGCATGTCGAGATCCAGCCCGAGAACCAGACGCTGGCCTCGATCACCTTCCAGAACTACTTCCGCCTCTATCCCAAGCTCTCCGGCATGACCGGCACCGCCGCCACCGAGGCGGACGAGTTCGCCGAGATCTACAAGCTCGAAGTGGTCGAGATCCCGACCAACGTGCCCGTCATCCGCCAGGACAACGACGACGAGGTCTACCGCTCGGCGGAGGAGAAGTACGCGGCGGTGGCGACGCTGGTGAAGGAGGCGCAGGCGCGCCAGCAGCCCGTGCTGGTCGGCACCACCTCCATCGAGAAGTCCGAGCTGCTGAGCGCCCTGCTGAAGAAGGAGGGCGTGCCGCACGCGGTGCTGAACGCGCGCTACCACGAGCAGGAGGCCGGCATCATCGCCCAGGCCGGCCGGCCGGGCGGCGTCACCATCGCCACCAACATGGCCGGCCGCGGCACCGACATCAAACTCGGTGGCAATGCCGAGATGCTGGCCGAGGCAAGCTTCCAGGGCCCGCATGAGGGGCCGGAATGGGAGGCGCACCTCGCTGAGGTCCGCGAGCAGGTGAAGCGCGACGAGGCGATCGTGAAGCAGGCCGGCGGCCTCTTCGTGGTCGGCACCGAGCGGCATGAATCCCGCCGTATCGACAACCAGCTGCGCGGCCGCTCCGGCCGCCAGGGCGACCCAGGCGCCAGCCGCTTCTTCCTCAGCCTCGAAGACGACCTGATGCGCATCTTCGGCAGCGACCGCATGGGCGGGATGCTGCAGAAGCTCGGCCTGAAGGAAGGCGAGGCCATCATCCATCCCTGGATCAACCGGGCGCTGGAGAAGGCGCAGAAGAAGGTCGAGGCGCGCAACTTCGACACGCGCAAGAACCTGTTGAAATACGACGACGTCATGAACGACCAGCGCAAGGAGGTCTATGCCCAGCGGCGTGCCTTCATGCAGGCGACGGACGTCTCCGAGACCGTCGAGGAGATGCGGCGCGAGACCATCGCCGCGATGGTGGCCAAGGCCATCCCCGAGAACGCCTATCCCGAGCAGTGGGACCTCGTGGGCCTGCAGCGGCAGGTGCAGGAGAGCCTTGGCCTCGACCTGCCGATCGAGGCCTGGGGCAAGGAGGAGGGCATCGACGAGGTGGCGGTGCGCGAGCGCCTCGAAGCCGAGGCCGACCGCGCCGCGGCGGTCCGCGCCGCCGATATCGGCCCCGAATTCATGCGCGCGGTCGAGAAGTCGGTGCTGCTGCAGGTGTTTGACGCGGTGTGGAAGGAGCACCTGCTGAACCTGGACCATCTGCGCCAGGGAATCGGCCTGCGCGCCTATGGCCAGCGCGACCCGCTGAACGAGTACAAGAGCGAGGCCTTCAACCTCTTCAACACGATGCTCGACGAGCTGCGCGAGCGCGTGACCTCGCTGCTGCTGCGCATCCAGATCAGCCCCGCCGCGCCGCTGCCGGAGCCCGAGCCGGTGATGGTGACGGACATGCGCCACCCCGAGCCGGACATGGCCGGTGCCGCAGGCGACCCCTGGACCCAGGCCCCGGCGGATGCCGCCTTCGCGCCGGCTGTGGCGCGCGCGGTGGAAGGCGTGGACCCGCAGGACCCCTCGACCTGGTACCGCACGCCGCGCAACGCCGCCTGCCCCTGCGGTTCGGGCAAGAAGTACAAGCACTGCCACGGCCGGCAGGCCTGAGAGAAAAACGGTCGGGGGAAGGAATTCCCCCGAGCCCTCATCTTTTTTCCGCAAATTTTCAGTCGCGCCATGGCCGCTGGCTGCAGTCGCCGGGGCCGTCCCAGCCACGGCGTGTGCGCGCTCCGCCAAGTGCTGCAAAACTGACTGAAAGAAGAAGAGGGGGGGCTGGGAGAGAATTCATTCTCCCCCGGCTCCGCCCTCGGCCGGGTTTCCCCGGCCTTTTGCATCAGCCGGTGCTGACCAATCCCGCCTGGTGGCGCGCCAGCCAGCCATTGACGGCGAGGGCCAGGGCCTTGGCCACCTGGGCGCGGTGGGCCGGGCGCTTCAAGGCTGCTTCGTCGCGCCGGTCGCTCAGGAAGCCCATTTCCACCAGCACGCTCGGCACGTCGGGCGCCTTCAGCACGGCGAAGGCGGCCTGGCGGTGGGTGTTGGGCAGCAGCGGCACGCTTTCGCCGAGTTCATCCACGACGAACTGCGCCAGCCGGGCGGAGCCCACCTTGGTTTCCTGCCGCACGAGGGAATAGAGGATGCGCTCCACCTCGGGGGAGACTTCCGGTAGGCGCAGTCCGCCCGCCGCATCGGCGCGGTTCTGGCTCTGCGCCAGCCGGGCGGAGAGGGTGTCCGAGGCGCGGTCGGAGAGCGTGTAGACGCTGGCGCCGCGTGCGCCCGGCGCCGAATCGGCGTGCAGCGAGAGGAACAGCGTCGCCTGCCGCTTGCGGGCGAACTCCACGCGGTCGGCCAGCGGGATGAAGATGTCCCGCGCGCGGGTCAGGGCCACGCGGCAACGGCCGCCGGCCTCCAATTGCCGCTTCAGCTCCAGCGCCGCCGGCAGGGTGATGCGCTTCTCGTAGGTGCCGCTGGCGCCGATGGTGCCCGGGTCCTTCCCGCCATGCCCGGGGTCGATCACCACCAGCGGCAGGGTGCTGGAGGCGGTGGCCGTGCCGCCGGCGCGGCCCTGCGCGATGGTGCCGCGCGCCAGCCGGGCGAAGCCGGCGGCGGTACCGGGCGCGATCTCGACCAGCAGTCCATTTCCCTGCGCGGCGGCACGGGTGACGGAGACGGGGCCGGTCAGGTCCAGCAGCAGGCGGCGGTTCGGCGCGTCCCACCGGGCCTGCCGCACGGGGCCGGCGCCGGCCAGCCGCAGCGGTCCGCGCCAGGCGGTGCCGGGCAGGTGCAGGATCAGCCGGGCCGGGCGCGTCTGCGCGGTCAGACGCCAGCTCGCGGCGGCACTGAGGTCGAGCGTCAGGCGGGCGTGACGCTCCGCCCGCTGAAGCTGGACGGCGGTGACGGCGGCCTCCGCCATGGTTGGCGCAAGGCCGGACAGGCCCGCCAACAGCCCGAGCGTCATCTGCAGCAATTGCCGCCTGTGGGGTGCGTGAGACATGGTGCGACTTCCCCTGCATCGCGGTGGCCCGGTGCCGGCGGCCAGATCCCCCTGCCGTGCGACACCTCCGGCGTGACCGCCCCTGGTCGCGCCGCGCTTGCCGGGAAGCGCCGCCGATGCGGCCCGCCACGCCGTCCCCACGGCACGACCATCCCGAACAGCGGGAGCTTTATCATGGCCGGAGAGGGTGATCACGGCATTACTTCTTGTAACATCCCGGCGCGGCAATGGCTTGTGGAAGGCGTGGGGGGCGCCTATGGTGGCTTGCCCCGGCGGCGAACGCTGCCGGTGGAGGTTCCGGGCGCGGCCGCCCGGCCTTGTGCTGGCCTTTCCGCTGCGCGGCGGGCCGGAGTTCGGCGCGGCCCGAAGGACCTGGCAAGGGATTGCCCCCGTTGACCCGGAGGGCGCCATCCCGGCTTCGCCAGGGCCGTGCAGCCCGCTCCACCGGTGCGGAGATCACGGCGCGGAAGGATGGCCCTGGCCTCATCGCCGGTCATCCCAGCCCGCGCCTGCCGCTGGCCCGTTCGTGTCCGATGGAGGTCGCACCGCGATGCCAGAGGCGCGCTTCCGGGGCCTGCGCGCGGCGCGCTCAACAAGGGCCCCCCTTCGGGGCGTGGCCCGCCGAGACGAGAGGTCGGAACCAGAGCCGCATGGCACACTGCACGCCAAGCCGCCTGTGCGCGACCCCGCTGCCTCGGGCCTGCCCACTTATTGCCGCCGCCGGCAGCGCGATCGCGCCGGTGGCCCGGAGCATTCCGATACATGACCAAGCGCATGCTGATCGATGCATCCCACGCCGAAGAGACGCGGGTGGTGGTGCTGGACGGCAACCGGATCGATGAATTCGACATCGAGACCGAGAACAAGCGGCCCCTGAAGGGCAATATCTACCTGGCCAAGGTGGTCCGGGTGGAGCCCAGCCTGCAGGCGGCCTTCGTCGAATACGGCGGCAACCGCCACGGCTTCCTGGCCTTCAGCGAGATCCATCCCGACTACTACCAGATCCCCGTCGCCGATCGCGAGCGGCTGCTGGCCATGCAGGCCCAGGAAGCCGCCGAGGACGAGGATGACGAGGACGAGGTGAGCGACGCCGAGGCCGAGGCTGTCGCCGCCGCCATCGAGCAGGTCGCCGATGCCGATGCCGCCGAACGCGCCGCGGCCGCACCGCCCTCCAGCTTCAGTGAATCCTACGAGCCCGAGCACCCGCGCGAGATCGAGCCGGGCCAGGTGGCGCCGCGCTCGCAGCCGATGGCGATGCACAGCGAGAGCCGCTCCGCCACGCCGGAGGAGCTGGAGGCCAACGCCGCCGAGGCCACCGTGCCGCATGAGGGCGTGCCGGTGGAGGAGGAAGGCCCCGCGCCCGAGACGCTGGGCGGCCGCGACAAGGACGAGGCCGAGGAGGTGCGCGGCGAGCGCCGCATCCCGCCGCGCTTCCTGCGCCACTACAAGATCCAGGAGGTGATCCGCCGCCGGCAGATCATGCTGGTGCAGGTCGTCAAGGAGGAACGCGGCAACAAGGGCGCGGCGCTGACCACCTATATCAGTCTCGCCGGCCGCTTCTCCGTGCTGATGCCGAACTCGCCGCGCGCCGGCGGCATCTCCCGCAAGATCACCTCGGTGGCCGACCGCAAGCGCCTGCGCGAGGTGATCCAGGAGCTCGGCATGCCGCGCGGCATGAGCCTGATCGTGCGCACCGCCGGCGCCGGCCGGCCGAAGCCCGAGATCCTGCGCGACTGCGAGTACCTGCTGCGGCTGTGGGACGACATCCGCGAGCGCACGCTGGAATCCGTCGCGCCCGCGCTGATCTACCAGGAAGCCGACCTCATCAAGCGCTCGATCCGCGACGTCTTCGGCCGTGACATCGAGGACATCCAGATCGAGGGCGACGACGCCTACCGCCAGGCGCGCGACTTCATGCGGATGCTGATGCCGCAGAACGAGCGCAAGATCCGCCTCTATCGCGATCACACGGTGCCGCTCTTCGCCCGCCATGGCGTCGACGCGCAGCTCGACGCGATGATGTCGCCCACCGTGCAGCTCCGCTCCGGCGGCTACATCGTCATCAACCAGACCGAGGCGCTGGTCGCCATCGACGTGAACTCGGGCCGCAACACGCGCGACCGGCACATCGAGGACACCGCGCTGCGCACCAACATGGAGGCGGCGGAGGAGATCGCCCGCCAGCTCCGGCTGCGCGACCTTGCCGGCCTCATCGTCATCGACTTCATCGACATGGAGTCCTCGCGCAACGACGCGCAGGTGGAGCGCCGGCTGAAGGAGGCGCTGAAGAACGACCGCGCCCGCATCCAGGTCGGCCGCATCAGCCATTTCGGCCTGCTGGAGATGAGCCGGCAGCGGCTGCGCCCCTCCGTCACCGAGCACTCCTTCATCACCTGCAAGCACTGCCAGGGCCTGGGCATCGTCCGCAGTCCGGAAAGCTCGGCGTTGCAGGTGCTGCGGCAGATCGAGGAGGAGGGCGCCAAGCGCCGCGCCTCGGAGATCTGCGTGCACATCGCGCCGGACATTGCCATCCACCTGCTGAACCGCCGCCGCGACCGTCTCTCGGAGATCGAGGCGCGCTACGGCATGGCCGTGCTGTTCGAGCCGGACGCGCAGCTGCATGGCCCCGCCATCCAGATCGAGCGCACGCGCGCGCCGATCGCCGCAGAGCCCGTCGCCGCGCCGCCGGCCGCGCTGCGCATGGACTACGCGCCGGAGGCCGAGGTCGAGGCTGAGCCGGTGGTTGCTGTGCCCGAGGCGCCGGCCGCTGAGCCGGCCGAGGTCAGCGGCGAGGCGCCTGCGGCTCAGGCCGAGGAGGAGCGCGGCAACGGCAATGGCGAGCGGCGCCGCCGCCGCCGTCGCCGTCGGCGCGGCGGGCGCCGCGAGGAGATGACCGGCACGCCGGGCATCGAGGCCGCCGAGGCGGATGCCACCGAGTCCGAGGAGGAAGGCGAGGAGGAGGCCGAGGAAAGCGCGCCCGCCGCTGCCGAGCCGGCGCATGCCCCCGAGGCTGCGCCGGAAGCCGAGGATGAGGATCGCCGCCTGCCGCGCCGCCGGGGCCGCCGTGGCGGCCGCCGCCGGATGGGCGAGGGGGTGGTGGAGCCGCCGCGCCCGGCCTATGCCGGCCCGACGCCGGCCGACCCCTTCGCCGGCACGCTGGACGACATCTTCGACGCCATGGCGGCGGCGGAGGAAGCGGCCCAGCAGGGCGCGGCCGCCAAGCCGCCCGCGCTGCCGCCGGTGGAGGCTGATGTCGCGCCGGTGGCGTCCGTCGCGCCCGAGCCGGCGCCAGTGACGGAGCCGGGATCGGCGGTCGAGGCGCAGCCGGAAGTGGCTCCCTCCACGCCGCAGCCTGAGGCGGCACCGATGGCGGAAGCCGCGCCGGAGCCTGAAGCGGTTCCGGCGGCCGAGCCGGCTGCTCCGGAGGAGGTGGCGCCGGCCAAGCCACGCCGTACCCGCCGGACCAAGGCGGCTGCCGCCGAGGCTCCGGTGGAGGCGCCGGCGGTAGAGGCTCCCGCGACGGAGGAGCCCGCCCCGGCCAAGCCGCGCCGCACCCGCCGGACCAAGGCGGCTGCCGCCGAGGTCCCGGCGGAGGCGCCCGCGGCCGAGGCGCCCGTGACGGAGGCTCCGGCCGCCGAAACGGCGCCTCCGGCTGAAGCTCCCGCCGCCGTGGCTCCGCCGGAGGCCGCTGCCGCCGAGCCGGAGGAGCCGCAGGCCGCTCCGCCGGCGCAGCCGATGCTGGTGGACCTTGCGCCGGAAGCCCCGCGGAAGCGCGGCTGGTGGAAGCGTTGAAACCCGTGGCCCCGTGGCGCATCGCGCCGCGGGGTCCGGACCTCTCCGCATGACGGTCGATTTCGCTCCCCTCCGGACCGAGCGCCTGACGCTCCGCCTGCTGCAGCCCGAGGATGCCCCGGAGCTGCACCGGCTGATCAACGACTGGGATGTGGTGCGCTGGCTCAGCCGCGTGCCCTTCCCCTATCCGCGTGAGCTGGCGGATGAGTGGATCGCCTCCACCCACCACCAGCTCGCCGAAGGCTCGGCCTGGCATCTCGCCATCGTGGGCCAGGACGGCGATACCGAGGTGCTGGTCGGCTGCGTCGGCCTGACCCGGCAGCCGGAGACCCGGCGGGCGGAGCTGGGCTACTGGGTCGGCCGCCGCTTCTGGGGCTTCGGCGTCGCCGCCGAGGCGGCCGGTCGGCTGGCCCGCTGGGGCCTTGCCCATCTCGACCTCGACCGCATCTTCGCGCATGTGCTGGAGGAGAATGCCCGTTCCGCCGCCGTGCTGCGGCGCATCGGGCTGGTCGAGAGCGGGCGCGGCGAGGCGCAGTTCCTCGCGCGCGGCGCCAAGCTGCCGGTGCTGCTGTTCGAGGGCGGGCGCGAGGACCTGACCGCCCCCGTTCCGCTGCCCGAGCCGCCCGTCCTCGCCGAGCCGCCGCCGCCGGATGCCAAGCCGATGCTGCTGGTGGCCGCCTGCGCGCTGATCGACAGCGATGGCCGCGTGCTGCTCGCCCGCCGGCCCGAGGGCAAGCCGATGGCGGGCCTCTGGGAGTTCCCCGGCGGCAAGCTCGATTCCGGCGAGACGCCCGAGGATGCGCTGATCCGCGAGCTGAAGGAGGAGTTGGGCATTGACGTCTCGGCGGCCTGCCTGGCGCCCTTCACCTTCGCCAGCCATGACGCCGGGCGCTTCCATCTGCTGATGCCGCTCTACCTCTGCCGCCGCTGGGAGGGCACCGTCACAGCGCGGGAGGGGCAGGCGCTGGCCTGGGTGCGCCCGAACAAGCTGGCCGACTACGCCATGCCGCCGGCCGACAAGCCGCTGGTGGCGCTGCTGCGGGACTTCCTCTGACGCCGTGGGCGGGGGCTGCGCTGTCCCCGCCCGTCGTCCAGTGCCGCAGCACCCTTCCCGGATGGGCCTTGCGGAGGGATGATGCCGATGGCCGCGCGCGCCCACCGGCGCGTGTCCGGCCGGAGGAGGAGCCCGCCCGTGACGAAGAATCCCACCGCCTGCCTGCTCATCATCGGCAATGAGGTGCTCTCCGGCCGCACCCAGGATGCGAACCTGAAGTTCCTGGCGACGCGGCTCGGGGAGATCGGCGTCCCGCTGCGCGAGGTGCGCGTGATCCCCGATGTGCGGGAGACCATCATCGCCACCGTCAACGAGGTGCGGGCGAAGTTCGACTACGTCTTTACGACGGGCGGCATCGGCCCGACGCATGACGACATCACCGCCGAATGCATCGCCGCCGCCTTCGGCGTGCCCTGGGAGGTGCATCCCGAAGCCTGGGAGCGGCTGGCCGCCCACTACGCCCGCCAGACCCCGCCCGGCGATTTCAACGCCGCGCGCCAGCGCATGGCCACCATGCCGCGCGGCGCCGCGCTGATCGACAATCCCGTCTCCGTCGCGCCGGGCTTCATCATCGGCAACGTGCATGTCATGGCTGGCGTGCCGCGCATCATGCAGGCGATGTTCGAGGGGCTGGCACCGAAGCTGAAGGGCGGCGCACCGGTCGTCTCGCGCGCATTGCACGCCAACGGGCTGATGGAAGGTCAGCTTGCGGAGGGCCTCGGGCGCATCCAGGCCGACTTCCCCGAGATCGACATCGGCTCCTATCCCTATTACCGGCCCACCGGCAACGGCGTGGCGCTGGTCGCGAAGGGTGTGGACGCGGCGCGGGTGGAGCAGGCGATCGCTGCCATCGGCGAATTCATGACGTCGCTGGGCTTCCCGCCGGTCGAGGGCGAGCCGGTGTAGGAAAAAGCTTGGGGGAAAGAATTCCCCCAAACCCCCATCTTCCTTTTGTCAGCTTGGCGTAAGCGCGTGCCGCCCACGCGGTAAAACTGGCAGAAAAAGGAGGAGGTTTGGGGGAGTTCGCTCCCCCAACCTGTGCTTCAGCCAGAAATTTGAGGACGCACCCTGTTCTCCCTCGCCCTAACCTGGGCAGGGCCGTGTTTCACGTGAGTCCCGACAGTTCCGCCACCAGCTCGCCCAGCGCGGCCGAATCCTTGCCGCCGCGCCCGCTGTTGACCAGTGCCTCCAGCATCTGCGCCGCCATGGCGGTGCCAGGCGCGAAGACGCCGTGGTCCCGCACGGCGCCGAGCGCCAGGCGCATGTCCTTGCGCATCAGCTCGGCGCGGAAGCCCGGCTGGGTGGCAGCGTCGATGTAGCGCTTGGCGTGCGCCTCCAGCACCGCCGAGCGCGCGGAGCCGCCGAGCAGCGCCTGCCGCATCGCCTCCGGATCGAGGCCTGCCTTGCGGCCGAGGGCCAGTGCCTCGAACACCATCTGCATCGTGCCGCTGATGATGAGCTGGTTGGCCGACTTGCAGACCTGCCCGGCGCCGGGCGGCCCGAGATGCGTCACGCTGCGCCCGACCGCGGCGAAGACGGCCTGCGCTGCCGCGAAAGCCTCCGCCTCGCCGCCGACCATGCAGGTCAGGGTGCCGTCCCGCGCCCCGGCCGGGCCGCCGGAGACGGGGCTGTCCAGCAGGAAGGCGCCGCGCTCCTCCCGCAGCCGCCGGGCGAAGCCGGCGGTGGCGCTGGCGGCAATGCTGGAGAAGTCCACCACCACCACGCCGGGCGCGAGCCCTTCCGCGACGCCGCCGGCACCGAACAGCACCGCCTCCACATCCGGCGTGTCGGGCAGGCAGAGGGCGACGGCGGCGGTGCCGCGCGCAGCCTCGGCGGGTTTATCAGCCCAGGTGGCACCAGCCTGCTCCAGCGCCGCCGCTTTGTCGCGGCTGCGGTTGTGCAGGGTGAGTTCGAAGCCGGCGCGCTGGAGATTGGCGGCCATGGAGGCGCCCATGACGCCGAGGCCGATGAAGGCGAGACGGGCAGGGGGGGTGATCGGCTTCATCGCGTGCTTCCTCTCAGCCCGCGCGCGTGGCGGCGGCCACGTCTTCCAGCACGTATGGCGCACCGCAGCGGGCGCAGATGTCGCGCACATGCCGCACCAGGCTCTCCGGCACCGGGATGCCTTTGGCGCTGCGCGTTTCATGTTCCATCCGCTCGGGGTCGCCGGGGATCAGCACCGGCTGGTCCGCGCGAGCGGGCGGCGTCTGGCGCAGCGTGCCGAGCAGTTCGCCCAGGTCCTGGTGGAACTCCTCAGGCGGACGAAAGGCGGCGGGGTCGATGGCCAGGAAGAAATGGCCGATATTGTCCGGCGCGCCGGGCGGCGCGGTGCGGTTGCGCAGGAAGGAGAAGGCGCCGCCGGTCAGCGTGCCGGCGAGGATCTGCACCATCATGCCGAGGCCGTAGCCCTTGTGCCCGCCGGTCTCGACGGCGCCGCCGAGCGGCGTCAGCCCGCCCTCGGCGCGCTTGTGGAGATAGGCCATGGCCTCGGCGGCGTCGGTGACGGGGCGGCCCTCGCCATCCACCACCCAGCCCGGCGGCAGCGGCTTGCCGTTGAGGTCGTAGACCTTGACCTTGTTGGCGGCGACGGTGGTGCTCGACATGTCCAGCACGAAGGCCGGCTCGCCCTCGGCATCCGGCGCGGCGAGGGCAATGGGGTTGGTGCCGAGCATCGGCACCGCGCCGCGCGCCGGCACCGCCGTCACGGTGCGCGCCGTGGTCATCACCATGCCCAGCACGCCACGGCGCGCGGCGATGCGCGCATAATGTCCGGCGGCGCCGAAATGGTGCGAGTTGACCACGCCCACGGCGCCGATCCCGCCGGCCAGCGCCTTCTCCACCGCCAGCTCCATCGCCATGGCGGCGACGGGGTGGCCGAGGCCGGCGCCGCCGTCCACCAGCGCCGTGCAGGCGTTCTGCCGCATCACGCGCGGGCGGGCATGAAGGTTGAGCTGGCCGCCGTCGCGCAGTCTCTCGTACATCATCAGCATCGAGAGCCCATGCGAGTCGATGCCCATGAGGTCGGTTTCCACCATGGCCTCGGCCGTGATGGCGACAAGGTCCGGCTCCATGCCCCAGGCCAGCAGGATGCCGGTGATCTGCCGGCGGACGCTCTCGGCGGCGGCACGCATGGCGGCTCTTCCTTTCCGGGCGGTCAACGGGTGACCGCGCAGCCCTTGGCGGCCAGCGCCTCCTCGACCCAGCCGCGATCCCAGCCCGCGCCCTGGATGGCGGCGGTGATGGCCCCCTCCTTGGCGGCATGCGCCTCGGCGGCGGCGACCACGGATTCGGCGGCGGCCAGCGGCACCACCACCACGCCGTCCTCATCGGCCACGATCAGGTCGCCGGGGCCGACCACCAGCCCGCCGCAGGCGAGCGGGTAACCGATCTCGCCGGGACCCTCCTTGTAAGGACCGGCCGGAGTGGCGCCGCGCGCCCAGACGCCGAGCTGCATCGCCGCCAGTTCCTTGATGTCGCGCACCGCGCCATCGATCACCAGCGCGGCGATGCCGCGGCTGACGGCGTGGCTGCACATTAGGTCGCCGGCGACGGCGATGGAGAGGTCGCCGCCGCCGTCGCAGACCACCACGTCGCCCGGCTGGGCGAGGTCGATCGCGCGGTGCAGCATCAGGTTGTCGCCGGGGCGGACACGCACGGTCAGCGCCGGGCCGGCGACAGTGCGGCGGCCGCCATAGGCCTGGAAGCCGCCGCGCATCGCCTGCATGCGGTTCATGACGTCGCCGATATTGGCCACCGGCAGCTTCGCGGCACGTTCCGCCAGTGCCGGTGCGACGCGTTCCTGACGTTCCGCAACGCGCAGTCCGATGCTCATTCCTGTCCGCTCCCTCGATGCGCCATTCCGGCGCGATGGCGGTCAGGCTGCCCCATCGGTCAACTGTCTGCAATCGCTCCGGGGCGAAGGAGGCCGCTCAGAGTTCCTCGGGCGAGAGGAAGCGGGCCAGCCGCACGGCGGTGTGGCCGCGCATGGTGCGTGGGCTCGGCATTACCAGCAGGCAGTTGTCGTGCGGGGTGCGGATCTCGATGTCGCCATCCAGCGCCAGCAGCGTGTTGCGTTCGGGGATGACGGCGCCGCCGCGAAAGGGCTGCACGAAGGCGAAGCCGTGCGTGCGGGCCACCACGGTGCGCGTCACCTGCGCGACTCGCGGCGGCGGGGCGGGCGGCGCGGGCGGCAGGTCCAGGCAGCCGCTCTCGCGCAGCAGGGCGGTGGCGCAGCCCTCTAGCGTGGCCAGCGTCGCCGGCGCCCAGTGCTGGCCGCCTTCCACCAGCAGGGCGGTGCGCTGGCCAGCGGAGTCGGCGAAGCCGGGCCGGTCGATCAGCCGCAGCCCCGTGCTGTGCCCCTCATCCGCCACCACCAGCGGCGGGATGCCGAGCCGCGCGCCCAGGCGCAACGCGTGGCGCGCCGTGCCGGTGATGATCAGCGGGTCGGAGGGCCAGAGCATGCTGTGCAGGTCGAGCAGCAGGTCGGCACTGTCGAGCAGCGGGCAGAGCTGGCGCGCGCGGTCCAGTTCCCGGCTGCGGCGGTGGCCCTGCAGCACGCGGTCGCTCCAGACGCGGTTCATGTCCTCGTCGAGGAAGCGGCTGAGCGTGGGGTCGGCGGGATTGAAGCGGGCGAAGGCGGCAAGGTTGGCAAAGACCAGCGTGAGCCGTCCGCGCGCCGGCCGCAGTCCTTGCTCCAGCCAGCGCGAGAGCAGCAGCGCGCCGGCGAACTCGTTGCCATGCATCAGGCTGACGAGGACAACATGCGGGCCGGGCGGGGCGGCCGTGAAGCTCCAGACCCCCTCCATCAGGTTGCCGCGCAGCCAGGGCCGCAAGTCCGGCACCGGAAGCTGAACCGGGAAATGCGGCAGGAAGTCCGGCGCCGCCGTCTCGCTCACTCCTGGAGCCTCCAGCAACCGGGCCGCGGTGCGTGGCCCGCCCCCGGAAGCGCATCCCTCTGCGCCGCCACGGCCATCTCCCCGTCTGTCTCCCAGGGACACTCTATACGCGGAGGCGGGATGGGCAACCGTGGGGCGGCGCGAAGCTCAGCCGGGCTTTCCCGCCTGCCGTGCCTCCGCCACGAGTTGCCGCAGCGTCGGCAGATCCACGGCGCCTGGCACCAGCTTGCCGCCGATGATCAGCGCCGGCGTGCCCTCAATGCCGAGCGTGCGGGCCATCGCCACATTCTCCTGCAGGCGGATTTTCAGCGCCGGGTCCTGCATGTCGCGCTGCAGGCGGGGCCAGTCGAGCCCGGCGCGCTGCGCCTCGGCCTGCAGTGCCGCCTCGGTCGGTTCGCCGCGCAGCTTCATCAGCGCATCCTGCAGCGGCACGTACTTGTCCTGCCGCTGCGCCGCCAGCAGGGCGCGGCTGGCGAGCACGCTGTTCGGCCCGAGGATCGGCAGGTCCTTCAGCACCAGCCGGACTTTCGAATCCTCCCGCAGCAGCGCCTCCATGGTGGGATGCAGCGACTTGCAGTATCCGCAGCGCGCGTCGAAGAACTCGACGATGGTGACGTCGCCGCGCGGGTTGCCCTTCACCGGGTCCGCCGGGTCGCGCAGCAGCTTCTCCTCATGCGCGGCGATGGCGGCGCGCTGGCTGGTGCTGCGGTCCTCCTGCTCGGCCTGCTGCAGCGCCATCAGCGCATCGCGCAGGATGGAGGGGTCCTTGCGCAGCGCATCGCGCACCACCTCCACCACCTCCTGCCGCTGCTGCGGCGAGAGCGCCTGCGCGGCCAGCGGCGCCGCCGTGCCGAGCAGCAGCGCGGCGCCGAGGGCGAGCCTCGCCGCCTTGAACTGGGTTCGCATCACGTCGTCATCGTCTCCGTCGTTGGGCCTGTTCGGCCTCGCGCTGTTCCGGCGTCAGGTTCTCCGGCCGCGCGGCATTGCGCAGGTCCTGCGCCCGCAGCCGGGCAGGGCCAGGGGGCAGGGCTTCCGCGGCCCGGCGGGCCAGGAAGCGGGCATCGGGGAAGTTCTCCTCCAGCATGACCTCCTCCGCCAGCGCCAGGTCGGCCATCGGCAGGTTGCCGAGCCGGCCCTGGGCCACGCCGAGCTGGTGCCAGGCGAAGGCGGACTCGCGGTCGAGCGACAGGCTGGCCTCCAACTCCCGTACCGCCGCGCGCAATAGCGCGGACGTGCCCAGCTCGATCATCACATGCGCATGCGCGGTGCGGATCAGCGGCTCGCCGGGGGCGAGTCGCGCTGCCTCGGCATAGGCCGGCAGCGCCTCCTGCGGGCGATGGCCCTCGAACAGGATCTGGCCCTTCAGCTCGTGCAGCCAGGGATTGCCGGGCTGCTCCGCCAGCAGCCCATCCACCAGCGCCACGGCCTCGGCGATCCGCCCACTGCGAAACTGCGCCACGCTGCGGGCGTAGCGCGCAGGGGGCGAGCCGTCAGTCTCCGGATAGATCCGGCGCACCAGGGAAGGGCCGCCGAGAAAGCCATCCAGCTTTGCCTTCACCATGGCGAAGCGCGGCTCGAAATCCGGCGGCAGCGCCGCCCGTGCCGCCCCCGCGCGGGCGATGCGTTCCTGGATGAAGGCCACGCGGTCCTGCGAAAGCGGGTGGGTGCGGAAATACGGGTCCTGTCGCCCGACCGCGAGCAGTTCCTGGTCCAGCAGGCGCTGCAACAGCCGCTCCAGGCCCGCCGCGGGCCAGCCGCGGAGGGCAAGATAGGTCAGGGCGGCCTGGTCGGCCGCCTGCTCCTGGCCGCGGCTGAAGGCGTAGAACTCGCCCATGGCGCTCGCCTGCCCGCCCATGGCGATGGCACCCAGTGCCTCGCCATGGCCCGTCACCGCCGCGGCGGCGCCGCCGGCCAGCAGGGCCGCCACGGCGCGCAGCATGGCCAGGCGCATCTGCTCCGGCAGCTGCGCCAGATGGCCGCCGGCGATGTGCCCGGTCTCATGCGCCAGCACGCCCACCAGTTCCGCCGCCGAGTCAGCCTGCTGGATCAGGCCGGTGTGGATGAAGAGGCGGTTGCCGGTGGTGACGAAGGCGTTTATGGCCCGGTCCTGGATCAGCGTGATGCGCACCAGCGCCGGATCGACCCCGGCAGCCCGGAACAGGGGGTGCGCGAAGTCGCGGATCATGCTTTCCGTCTCGGCGTCCTGGATCACCACGACGCCGCGGCCGCCCTGGTTCCCTGCCTGGGCCTGCACGGTCCGGACGAGCAGCAACGGAGTGAAGAACGCCAGCATGAGCAGCAGCGCGCGCAACGGGGCCGACAGGCTTCGCATGGCCGGCAGCCTAGCCCGCAGCGGGCGGAAGCGGCCAGCATCCTGGCCCGCCGTGCTGGCCGCGGCCGGTGTCCTGGGCCTCTCCGGCTGCGGCACCCTGGGCGGCGCAGTGAACAGCGTGGTCGGCAGCAACACCCCGCCCGAGGGGCAGCCGGGCCATGTGCGCGGCTTCCTCGGCGGCGTGGTGGCGGACGAGCCGCGCGCCGCGCTGGTGGGGCGCGAGGTGCTTTCCGGCGGCGGCACCGCGGTCGATGCCGCGGTGGCGGCCGGCTTCGCCATGGCGGTGACGCTGCCCTCCCGCACCGGGCTGGGCGGCGGCGGCGCCTGCCTCGTCTTCAGCCAGGAGCGCGGCAGCACCGAGGCGGTGCTCTTCCCCGCCACGGCTCCCTCGCCAGGCAGCCCGGTGGGCGATCGCCCGGCGGCGGTGCCGATGCTGGCGCGCGGCCTCTTCGCCCTGCACACGCGCCTGCCGCGCCGCTCCTTCAACGAGCTGGTCGCGCCCGCCGAGCAACTGGCCCGCTTCGGCGCCACCACCTCCCGCGCCCTGGCGCAGGACCTCGCGGCGGTGGCCGGGCCGCTGCTGGCCGACCCGCAGGCGCGCGCCATCTTCACCGGCCCCAGTGGCCAGCCCTTGGCCGAGGGCGAGCAACTCATGCAGCCCGACCTCGGCGGCACGCTCGCGGCGCTGCGCGTCGCCGGCGTGGGCGACCTCTACCAGGGCGCCATGGCACGCCGCTTCGTGGAGCTCTCGGCGCGCGCCGGCGGCCCGCTGACGCTGGAGGACCTGCGCCCGGCCGTGCCGGTGGTGGCGAGGCCGCTGGAGATGCGGATCGGCTCCGACCTGCTCGCCTTCCTGCCGCCGCCGGCCGATGGTGGCCTCGCTGGCGCCGCCGCCTTCCAGACGCTGCAATCCGGTGCCGGGGTGGACGCGGCCTCGCAGCGTGGCCTCGCCGTCTCGCGCGTCTGGCGCGAGCGGGGCGGGGATGCCGCCAGCCTGCTGGCCAGCACGCCGCCACTGGAGGGGCCGGTGCCGGCACTGCCAGCCTCCGCCAGCCTCGTCACGCTGGACAAGGACGGCAACGCCGTCTCCTGCGCCTTCACGCTGAACAACCTGTTCGGCACCGGGCGCGTGGTGCCGCAGCTCGGCTTCCTGATGGCCGCCGCGCCCAATCGCGGCCGCGTGGAGCCGCCGTTGCTCGCCGCCACCCTGGCCTACAACGCCAACCTGCGCGCCTTCCGCTATGCCGGCGCGGCGACCGGGCAGGGCGCGGCACCGATCGCCCTGGCGCTGCCGGCGGCCCGGGTGCTGCTGAACGGCACGCCGGTGGCCGAGGCGGTGTCGGCCGTCCCGGCGCCGGGGAGCGCCAACGCCATCAGCTGCCCGCGCTACCTGCCGGGCAGCGCGGATCGCTGCGCCGCCGCGGCCGACCCGCGCGGCTTCGGCTTGGCGCTGATCGGCGGGCAGTAGGAGAAGTCTGGGGGAAAGAATTCCCCCAGGCCCCCATCTTTCTTCTTCGGGTCACCGCGCTGGCGGCCAGCGCACGCTAAACTGACAAAAAGAAGAAGAAGGTCGGGGGAATTCATTCCCCCGACCTTCTTTCTTCGGGAAGATCTTCCATGCTCAAGACCGGACGAGGCGCCGAGGCGCCCCCCTTCCTGGTGATGGACGTCATCGCCGCCGCCAATGCCGCCGCGCTGAGCCTGCCGCCGGGCGCGCCGGGCGTGCTGCGCATGGAGGTGGGCCAGCCCTCCACCGGGGCGCCGCGCGGCGCGGCCGAGGCGGCGATCCGCGCCCTCCAGGCCGGCGCGCCGATGGGCTACACGGAAGCCTTCGGCCTGCGCTCCCTGCGCGAGCGCATCGCGCGGCACTCCGCGGAGAAGTACGGCGCCGCCGTTCCGGCGGAGCGGGTGGCGGTGACGGTCGGAGCCTCCGGAGCTTTCCCGCTGGCCTTCCTGGCGGCCTTCGATCCGGGCGACCGCGTCGCCATGGCCGCGCCCTACTATCCGCCCTACGCGAACATCCTGACCGCGCTCGGCATGGTGCCGCAACTGCTGCCCTGCGACGCCACCACGCGCTTCCAGCCCACCATCGCCATGCTGGAGGCGCTGGACCCGCTGCCCGACGGGCTGATCGTCGCCTCGCCCTGCAACCCGGCCGGCACCATGCTGGCGCCGGAGGAGTTGGCGGCGATCGCCCGCTGGTGTCACGAGCACGGGGTGCGGCTGATCTCGGACGAGATCTATCATGGCCTCTCCTACGGCATGCCGGAGAGCACCGCCGCCGCCTTCAGCCCCAGCGCGGTGGTGGTGAACAGCTTCAGCAAGTACTTCTCCATGACGGGCTGGCGCATCGGCTGGCTGGTGCTGCCGGAGGACCTGGTCCGGCCGGTGGAGTGCCTGGCGCAGAACATGTTCATCAGCGCGCCGCATGTCTCGCAGGTGGCGGCGGAGGCGGCCTTCGACTGCACCGTGGAGCTGGAGGCCAACAAGGCCGCCTATCGTCGCAACCGCGACGTGCTGCTGGCCGGCCTGCCCGCTGCCGGCTTCGATCGGCTCGCGGAGGCCGATGGCGCCTTCTATCTCTGGGCCGATGTCAGCCATCTGACCAATGACAGCGTGGACTTCGCCGCCCGGATGCTGGCCGAGGCCGGCATCGCCGCGACACCGGGGGTGGACTTCGACCCCGCGCGTGGCCGCCGCTTCATGCGCTTCTCCTATTGCGGGGCGGAGGCGGCGATGGCCGAGGCGCCGGAGCGGCTGCGGCGCTGGCTCAGGCGCTGAACCGCCTGCGGGTGGGCGGTAGCCCGGCCCGCAACCCTTGACCTGTCCATTGGTTCATCCCGCCAAGGGCGGCCATCAGCCGCCGCAGGTCAACCGGGGAGATGCACGATGATCATGGGCAGCAGCAGCAGTTCGCAGCGCCTGCCAGGCTTCCTCACGCGCCGGCTTTTCCTGCGGCGCTCCAGCGGCGGGATGGTCGCGGCCGGGGCGATGGCCGCTGCACGGCCGCCGGCGCAGCCCGGCAGCGGACCCACCTGGCGGCCGGAGCACGCTACTGCGGTGAAAAGAAATAGCGTTGCAGGCGCTGGATCATCTCGCGCAGGTTGAAGGCGGGCGGCGGGGCCTCCGCCTGCTCGGGCGGCACCTCGGCACGAAAGGCGGCCAGCGCCTCCACCGTCTGCGACAGCGGCAACTCGCGCGGCGGGGACTCGGCGGTGGCGCTGCCGAAGCCCAGCACGCGCACCAGCACGCGGTCGGCCTTCGGCAATTCCTCGGCGGCGCGGGCGGCGTCCTCCGGGCGCGGGGCACAGACGACGGAGCGGCCTTCCAGCCCGCAGGGCATCTCGAACAGCGGGTTGGGCGGGAAGCGGAGCTGTGCCGTTCCGGTCAGTGCCAGCAGGCCCCGCAGGGCGCCTTCCAGGTTGAGGTCACGCGCCGTCACCACCGGCACCAGCCGGCCACGGCGCGGCGCCACCTCCAGCGCCAGGGCGGGCATATGCTCCGTCGCGGGCTCCACCGGCTGCGCATGGGTCATGAGGCAGGTGGACTGGTCCGTCATCGCGTCGGTGGCGCAGCTCAGGATCCAGGGGCCGAACTGGTCCGGCGCCGCCTGGGCCGGCGCGGCGGCCAGCAGCATGAGGATAGCGATCGGCGGCAGGGTGGCGGTCGGGCGCATGCGGCGCAAGATAGGAAGGGCATCGGGAGCTTGCTATGAACACTGTCACCTTTCCGGATGAAACCAGCGTTCCCGCCCTGGGCCAGGGCACCTGGAAGATGGGCGAGCGGGGCTCTGACCGTGCCGCCGAGGCCCGCACCCTGCGACTCGGCCTGGACCTGGGACTGACCCTAATCGACACCGCCGAGATGTATGGCGAAGGCGGCGCCGAGGAGGTGGTGGCCGAGGCCATCGCCGGCCGGCGGGACGAGGTCTTCCTCGTCACCAAGGCCTATCCGCAGAACGCCTCCCGCACACGGCTGCCCGAGGCCTGCGCGCGCAGCCTGAAGCGGCTGAGGACGGACGTCATCGACCTCTATCTCCTGCACTGGCGCGGCAGCGTGCCGCTGGCGGAGACGGTGGAGGCGATGGAGAAACTGGTTCGCGAGGGCAAGATCCGCCGCTGGGGCGTCTCCAACCTCGACGTCTCGGACCTGGAGGAGCTTGGCCCGGCCCTCGCCGACTGCGCCACCGACCAGGTGCTGTACAATCTCGAATCGCGCGGCGTGGAGTTCGACCTGCTGCCCTTCGCCGCCCGGCTGAAGATGCCGGTCATGGCCTATTCCCCGGTGGGTCAGGGCGGCGACCTGCTGCGGCACCCTGCGCTGAAGCGAATCGCGGCGCGGCAGGGCATCTCGCCCGCGCAGGTGGCCCTGGCCTGGACGCTGCGCGGCGGCGGGGTCATCAGCATCCCCAAGGCGGCGGACGAAGCGCATCTGCGCGAGAACGCCGAGGTGTGGAAGGTGGTGCTGACGCCGGAGGATCTCGCGGAGCTCGACTCCGCCTTCCCTCCGCCCAAGCGCAAGCAATCGCTGGAGATGCTCTGAACAGGCCGGGGGGAATGAGTTCCCCCCGAACCCCCTGTCTTTTTCCTGTCAGGTGGGCGGCGCCCCCCCGCAGCGCGGCTGACGGGATTGCGCCTTCCGGGCTGGCAGGGCTCTGCCTATCCTTGCCACCGTGACCGTGGCACTCGCCTTCCTTCTCCTCGGCCTCCTGCTGCTGGCGCCGCTGGGCGCGCTCGCGGGGAGAGGCGCGCGGGTGGTGCATGGTGGCGGCATCGCCGCCTCGGCGGGCTTCGCGCTGCTGGCGGGCGCCGGGCTGGTTCTCGGCGATGGCGGCGTGCTGCTGCTCCCCATCGGGCCACCCTGGGCGCCGCTGACCCTGGCGCTGGACGGGCTCTCCGCCTGGTTCCTGCTGCTGCTCGGCCTGGTGGGCGCCGCCTGCGGCCTCTACGCCTGGGTGCATGAGGCCGCGGCGCCGCCGCGGCGGCTGGTACCCTATCCGCTCTTCCTAGCCGGCATGGCGCTGACCCTGCTCGCCGCCGACGGCTTCACGCTGCTGCTCGGCTTCGAGATGATGTCGCTCGCCTCCTGGGTGTTGCTCGCCGCGCAGCAGGGCGAGGCGGAGCGCGCGGCGGCGCGGCTCTATCTCGGCTTCGCGCTGTTCGGCGCCGCCTGCCTGATTCCGGCCGTGGGGCTGCTGGCGGGCCTCACCGGGGACCTCTCCTTCGCCGGCATGCGCGCCGCGCCGCCGCAGGGCTGGGCGGCGGCCGTGGTGATGGCGCTGGTGCTGCTCGGCGCCGGCTCCAAGGCCGGGCTGGTGCCGCTGCATGGCTGGTTGCCCATCGCGCATCCGGTGGCGCCGAGCCATGTCTCGGCGCTGATGTCGGGCGCCATGACCAAGGTGGCGCTCTACGTGGTCGCGCGCCTCGCGCTGGACCTCGGCGGGCCGGCCCAGCCGCTCGGCTGGGGCGTGCCGCTGCTGGTGCTCGGCGCGGCCTCGGCCCTGCTCGGTGCCTTGCGGGCGACGCAGGAGACCGACAGCAAGACGCTGCTGGCCTGCTCCACCATCGAGAATATCGGCTTCGTCGCCATGGCCTTCGGCCTCTCGGCGGTGCTGCGCGCGGCCGATCTCGGCCCGCTGGCGGCGCTGGCGGCGGGGGCGGGGCTGCTGCACGCGCTGGGCCATGCGCTGTTCAAGACATTGCTCTTCCTGGCGGCCGGCGAGGTGCAGCACGGCGCCGGCTCCCGCCAACTGGACCGGCTCGGCGGGCTGATCCACGCCATGCCGGCGGTGGCGCTCTGCGCCCTGGTGGGCGCCGCCGCGGCGGCCGCCCTGCCGCCCCTGGCGGGCTTCGCCGGCGAATGGTTGCTGCTGCAGGCGCTGCTCTCCGCCTGGCGGGTGGGGGCGCTGGGGCTGCAGGTTCTGGTGGCGGCCTGCACGGCGGTGGCGGCGCTGTCCGCCGCGCTGGGAGCGGCGGCGATGCTGCGCCTCTGGGGCCTCACCTTCCTCGGCCGTCCGCGCACCCCGCGCACCCTGGGCGCCCAGGATGCCGACCCGGTCAGCAGCGTGGCGTTGCTTGGGCTGGCCGGGCTGGTGGTGGTGGTCGGCCTGCTGCCGGGCGCGCTGCTGGCGCTCGGCGCGCCCGCGGTGGCGCAGATCAGCGGGCATGGTGGCGTGGCGGAGGCCTCCATCTGGCTGGTCGGCCCCTCGGCCGCCGGCTCCGGCTACCGGCCGCTGGCGCTGGCGATCGTGCTGGTACTGTTGCTGATCGGGCTGGTGACGCTGGTGCGGCATGTCTCGCCACGCCCGGCGGCACGCGGACCGATCTGGGATGGCGGCTTCATCGCCCCGCCGGCGCACCTGCCCTTTGGCGACCCCGCCACCCAGGCCAGCGCCGCCGGCTTCGCCCAGCCGCTGCGCCGGATGCTCGGCGGGCCGCTGCTGGCTGCGCGCGAGGCCGTGCGGCGCCCGCCACCCGGCGGCCCGGAGCCGGCGCGGCTGGAAAGCGGCTTCCACGATCCCGTGCTGCCGGCGCTCCTGCGCCCGCTGCTACGCCTGCGCGACGCGCTGGCCATTGCGGCGGAGCGGCTGCGCGACCTGACCATCCGCCAGTTCCTCGGCCTCAGCTTCGGCACGCTGGTGCTGCTGCTGGCACTCCTGGCCTGGCTCGGCGCGGGGGCGGCGCGGTGACGCTGCTGCCTGCCATCCTCACCCAGCTCCTGCACCTCGCGCTGATGCTGGCCCTCGCGCCGGTTCTGGTGGGGGTGGTGCGCTGGCTGAAGGCGCGGCTGATGGGCCGGCAGGGGGCGAATCCCCTTCAGCCCTGGCGCGACCTGCGGAAGCTGCTGCGCAAGCAGCCGCTGCTGGCGGAGAACGCCTCGGTGGTCTCGCTGGCCACGCCCTATGCCGCGCTGGGCGCCACGGCGGCGGCGGCGGCGCTGGTGCCGGGCTTCGCGCATGGCATGCTGCTGGCGCCGATGGCCGATCTGATCCTGATCGCCGGCCTGCTGGCGCTGGCGCGCTTCGCCCTGGCGCTGGCGGCGATGGATGTCGGCACCGCCTTCGGCGATCTCGGCGCGGCGCGCGAGATGAGCTTCGCCGCCTTCGCCGAGCCGGCCTTCGTGCTGGCCGTGCTCGCCTTCGCCATCCTGGCCGGCACCACCAACCTGGACGCCATCGGCACCCTGCTGCAGGACGGGATGGTGGGGCTGCGCGTCACCCTCGGCCTGGCGCTGCTCGCGCTGCTGGCGGTGGCGCTGGCCGAGAACGGGCGGCTGCCGGTGGACAATCCCGCCACCCATCTGGAACTCACCATGGTGCATGAGGCGATGCTGCTGGAAGCCTCCGGCCGGCAACTCGCGCTGTGGGAGATGCAGGGCGCGCTGCGGCTGATCCTGTGGCTGAGCCTGCTGGCGGCGCTGTTCTTCCCCTTCGGCACCGCGCCGGCGGAGGCCGGGCCGCTGGCCTGGCTGCTCGGCCTGCTGGCCTGGGTGATCAAGCTGGGGGCGCTCGCGGTGGCGCTGGCCGTCTTCGAGAGCCTCATCGCCAAGATGCGCGTCTTCCGGGTGCCGGAATTCCTCGGCGCGGCGCTGCTGCTGGCGCTGCTCGGCGCGGTCTTCCTGTTCCTTTCCACCGGTCTGGCCTGAGGGAGGGCGCGGGATGGGCTTCGGGCAGCTTCCCTATGACGTGGCGCACCTGCTGGGCGGGGCGGTGCTGCTGCTCTCCTTCGTGCTGCTCTACCAGCGGCGCATCAGCGCGGTGATCAACGCCTTCGCCGCCCAGGGTGCGCTGCTGGCGCTCGCCGTGGCCTGGCAGGGCTGGGCGCAGGGCGCGCCGGGGCTCTACGTGACGGCGCTGGTTGCCGCCGCGGCCAAGGCGGTGCTGATCCCGCTGGCGCTGCGCGCGCTGGTGCGCCGCTTCGGCCTGCATCGCAGCGTGGAGCCGGCGCTCAGCATCGGCGGCGGGCTGATCGCCGGGGTGGCGCTGGTGGCGCTGGCGATCCTGGTGGTGCTGCCCGCCACCACCGGCGCCGGCGCCCTGGCGCGGGAGGACCTGGCGATGGCGCTCTCCGTCGTGCTGCTGGGCATGCTGATGATGATCACCCGGCGGCAGGCGATCAGCCAGGTGATCGGCCTGCTCAGCCTGGAGAACGGGCTGGTGCTGGCCGCTGCCGGGGTGCGTGGCCTGCCGCTGGTGGTGGAGCTTTCCACCGCCGCGCTGGTGCTGGTGCTGGCGGGGGTGGCGGGCTTCTTCGCCTTCCACCTGCGGGCCAGCTTCGAGAGCCTGGACCTCTCCCTGCTGCACCGCCACCGTGGCGAGCGCGCCGAGGCGGAGCATCCATGACCGCCTGGATGTCGCCGGATCTCGCCTTGCCTCTGCTGCTGGTGGCACTGCCCTTCCTGGGGGCGCTCGCGCTGGCAGCCATCCCTTCGCTGCGCGTCGCGGCGCTGCTGAACATCGGGCTGGCACTGGTGGGCCTGCTGCTGGCGCTCGGCCTGCTGGCGCTGCCCCAGCCGACGGGCGGCGAGGCCGTCTGGCTGCTGCATCTCGACGCGCTGAACCTGCCGCTGCTGCTGCTCGGCGCCTTCGTCGGGCTCACCACCGCATGCTTCTCCGCCGCCACGGTGGGCGGGGAGGGCTTCAGCCCGAGTGCGGGGCGCGCCTATCACGCCGCCTTCCAGGTCTTCCTGGGTGCCAACCACCTGGCGCTGCTGGCCGACAATCTCGGCCTGATGTGGGTGGCGATCGAGCTGGCCACCTTCGCGACCGTGCTGATGGTGGCGCTGCACCGCACCCCCGCGGCGCTGGAGGCGGCCTGGAAGTTCCTGATCCTCTGCGGCGTCGGCATCGCGCTGGCGCTGTTCGGCACCATCGTGCTGGCTATGGCGGCACTGCCCTTCGCCGGGGATGGCGGGATGGCGCTCTCCTTCTCCGTGCTGATGCGGGTGGGGCGCGAGGCCGATCCCGGTCTGCTGACCCTGGCCTTCATCTTCCTGCTGGTCGGCTACGGCACCAAGGCCGGGCTGGTGCCGCTGCATTCCTGGCTGCCGGATGCCCATGCCGAGGGACCGCCGGCCATTTCGGCCGTGCTCTCCGGCCTTCTGCTGAACGCGGCGCTGCATGCCGTGCTGCGCGCCAAGGCGGTGGTCGCGCTGAACCCGGGAACGCTGCCGCCGGGCGCGCTGATGATGGCCATGGGCCTCGCCTCGCTGCTGCTCGCCGCCGTCTCGCTCTGGCGCCGGCGGGATGCGCGCCGCTTCTTCGCCTGGAGCAGCATCGAGCATATGGGCATCGCCGCCTTTGCCTTCGGGCTGGGCGGGCCGGCGGCGCTGGCGGGCGTGCTGCACCTGCTCGGCCATTCGCTGGTGAAGAGCGCCATCTTCTTCGGCCTCGGCCGCGCGACGATGCTGCGCGGCAGCCAGAGCCTCGCCGCGCTGGGCGGGCTGGTGGCGGCGCATCCGCGCCTCGGCTGGTCGCTGATGCTGGCCATGCTGGCGATCGCCGGGCTGCCGCCCTTCTCGCTCTTCGCCAGCGAGTTCCTGCTGGTGCAGCAGACCGTGGCGCGGCTGCCCTGGCTGGCCCTGCCGCTCGGCATCGGGCTGCTGGTCGCAGCGCTGGCGATGGTGCAGGTGATGCAGGCGATTGGCCTCGGGCCACCGCCAGCCGCGATGACGCTCCGCGCAGTGCCCTCGCTGCTCGGCCCGCGGCTGGATGCCTGGGCGGCGCTGGTGCCGCTGCATCTGCACCTGCTGCTGGCCCTGCTGCTCGGGCTGGCGCTGCCCGCGCCGCTGCTGGCGGTGCTGCTGGACGCCGCGAGGATCGCCGGATGAGCGGCCCCGCCACCCGCCTGATCCTTGCCGGCACGGAGCGCACACCCTTCCGGCGCGAGCTGGCTCCCGCCGCCTGGGCGGAGCTGCCCGGCGCGCTTCGCCAGGAGCCGGAACTGGAGCTGCTGGCGCTCTGGGCGGAGATCGGGGCCGTGCATGCCGCCTTCCGCCCGGCCGGAGGCGGCCCGCTTCTGCTCGCCAGCGTGGCGGCGGAAGGCAGCTATCCCGCCCTCTCGCCCGCACGCCCGGTGGCGGCCTGGTTCGAACGCGCCGTCGCCGATCTCTGGGGCCTGCGCGCCGAGGGCGGGGTGGATGGGCGGCCCTGGCTGGACCATGGGCGCTGGGGCTTCGTTGCGCCGCTCTCCGGCCGGCCGGTCGCGCAGTCCGCCGAGCCGCCACAGCCGGACTTCCTGCCCGCCGAAGGGGAGGGGGTGCACCAGATCCCGGTCGGGCCGATCCATGCCGGGGTAATCGAGCCCGGGCACTTCCGCTTCCATGTGCAGGGCGAGACCATCGTCCGGCTGGAGGCGCGGCTGGGCTATGCGCACAAGGGCACGCTGGGGCTGATGCGTGGCAAGTCGCCGCGGTCTGCGGCGCGGCTGGCGGCGCGGCTTTCGGGCGATTCCACGGTGGCGCATGCCTGGGCCTTCGCCCGGGCGGCGGAGATGGCGGCGGGCGTGGCGGTGCCGCCGCGCGCCATCCTGCTGCGCGGGCTGATGGCCGAGCTGGAGCGGATCGCCAACCATCTGAACGACTGGGGCTTCCTCTGCAACGATGCCGCCTTCGCCTGGCCGCATGCGCGCTGTGGCGCGCTGCGCGAGGTGATGCTGCGGGCCAATGACGCCGCCTTCGGCCACCGGCTGCTGATGGACCGCGTGGTGCCGGGCGGGGTCTCGATCGACATCGCGCCCTCGGGCGTGGCGGCGATCCGCGAGGCGCTGGCGCTGGTCGCGGCGGAGATGCCGGCGCTGCGGCGCGTGACGGAGGACCATGCCAGCCTGCAGGACCGGCTGGCCGGCACCGGCGTGCTGCGGCCGGACTGGGCGGCGCTCTTCGCAGCGGGTGGCTTCGTCGGCCGCGCCTCAGGGCGCGACTTCGACGCCCGGCGGGACCTGCCCTATGCGCCCTATGACACGCTGCCCTTCACCGTGCCCGTACTGCAGGCAGGGGATGTGGAGGCGCGGCTGACCATCCGCGTGGAGGAGCTGGCGCAGAGCCTGGCGCTGGCCGCCGCGCTGCTGGAGCGGCTGGAGCCGGGCGACACGCTGGCCCCGCTGCCCGTGCAGGGCGGGGAGGGGTTGGGCGTGGTGGAGGGCTTCCGCGGCGAGGTGCTGTGCTGGATGGCGCTGGGGGAGGACGGGCTGATCCGTGACGCCTTCGTCCGTGACCCGTCCTGGCTGCAATGGCCGCTGCTGGAGGTGGCGGTGGAGGGCAACATCGTGGCCGACTTCCCCCTCTGCAACAAGTCGTTCAACTGCTCCTACAGCGGGGTGGACCTGTGACGATGCCGCGGCGCTCTAAACTGACGAGAGAAAGATGGGGGTTCGGGGGAATTCTTTCCCCCGACCTTTTCCCTTGTTCCGAAGGGATGCGCCGATGCTCTGGCCGAGCCTGACCCGAAACCTTTTCCGGCGCCCGTTGACGGAGCCGGCGGCGCCCCCCTTGCCGGCGACGGTGGCCGCCCTGGCTGAGCGCCTGGAAGCGGCCGCACAGACGCGGCTGGGCCGCAGCCTGGCGATCCGGCACGTCGATTCCGGCTCCTGCAACGGCTGCGAGCTGGAGGTGAACGCGCTTTCCGGCGTGGTCTATGACCTGGAGCGGTTCGGGCTGCGCTTCGTTGCCTCGCCCCGCCATGCCGATCTGCTGCTGGTCACCGGTCCGGCCTGCCACAACATGACGGAGGCGGTGCAGCGGGCCTTCCTCTGCACGCCGGACCCGAAATGGGTGGTGGCGGTGGGCGATTGCGCGCTGGATGGCGGGGTGTTCCGCGACAGCTATGCCGTGGCGGGCGGCGTGGACCGCGTGCTGCCGGTGGATCTGGTGATTCCGGGCTGCCCGCCGAGTCCTGCCATGCTGCTGGAGGGGCTGCTCTCGCTGCTGGAGGTGCAGGAGGAGGCGCGCGAGGACAAGGCGCCCGGCGACTGAAAAGGAATCGGGCCGGCAGGATCATCCTGCCGGCCCGAGACGCCGGGCTCCTCTGGAGCCGGCGGACCGGACGACGTCCTGCCGGGAAAAGGCCGCCGCCCGGGATCTCCTGGTGCCGCGGTTAGCCGACCGGGCGATGGGCGCGGCGGGCGCGGGCGGCGTGCTGCGAGTGCGTGTGGCGCTTCACATGCGCATGGTGGCGGTGATGCGGATGGTGAACCGCCGCATGGGCCGACCGGGCGCTCCGGTGCGGAGTGGCGGCCTCGGCGCTGCCGGAAAGCCCGGCAATAGCGAGCGGCGCGGCCAGCGCGAAGGCGGCGAGCAGAAGGCGGAACGACCGGAGCATGTGCGTGGATTTCCTGATGCGGGGAGCCGCGGTTCTGGGCTCCTCGTCACCAGCATGGCCGTTGGCGGCTCTCGCTTTCATGGGCCAAAGCTGAAATCGCCGTTAGCTTTGCCCTGGCTGGTGAGAAGGCTAGAGCAGCGCCAGCAACTGCAGCTCCCGCCGCAGCTCGGGCGGCAGGGCGGCGATGCCAGAGGCATCCTGGGAGGGGGCGGCGAGGTCAGGCGGGGCGGCCTCCACCTCCAGGTAGCGCCAGCCCTGGAAGGGCCTCACCGCACGGGCGGCGACGGCCACGAGCTCCGGGTCCAGCACCAGCGCGGTGTGGGAGGAGCCGTCTGGGGCCGGCTCGGCGCGGATGTCGAGGATGCGCTGGCGGACGCAGACGAAGCCCGCCACCACCCAGTAGAGCGAGCCGCCCTCCAGGATTTCCTCGGCCCGCTTGGGTGCCATGCGGGTGAGGTGGCGGAGCGGCGGGTCGAGCCGGGCGCGGCGCTCCTGGCCGGTGCGGAGGGTGGCCACGTCGCGGGGGCCGACGCAGAGCTTGATGAGGTGCAGCACGGCCGGAGATGTACGCCGCCCCGGCCGCGCCACAAGAGGGCCAGGCGGCCATGGCCGGCAGGCGGGGGAGGGAGGCGCGTAAAACAGTTGCGCGCGCCGCCGGGCGGGGGGTAAGGCAGCGCACTTTTGGCGCCCGCCGGCGCGGGCGCCAGGCACCTTCAGGGTAAGGAAGAAGAGCGATGAGCTATCGCGTCGCGGTCGTCGGCGCCACCGGCAATGTGGGGCGCGAGATGCTGAAAACCCTCGCGGAACGGCAGTTTCCGGTCAGCGAGGTTATCGCGCTCGCCTCCGGTCGCTCGACGGGGCAGGAGATCTCCTTCGGCGAGAAGACCGTGCTGAAGGTGCAGAACCTGGAGAAGTTCGACTTCAAGGGCACCGATATCGGCCTGTTCTCCCCGGGCGCCTCGGTCTCGGCGGTGCATGCCCCGCGCGCCGCGGCGGCGGGCTGCGTGGTGATCGACAACACCAGCCAGTTCCGCATGGACCCGGACGTGCCGCTGGTGGTGCCGGAGGTGAACCCGCAGGCGCTGAAGGGCTTCCGCAAGCGCAACATCATCGCCAACCCGAACTGCTCCACCATCCAGATGGTGGTGGCGCTGAAGCCGCTGCACGAGATCGCGCGGATCAAGCGGGTGGTGGTCTCCACCTACCAGTCGGTCTCCGGTGCGGGGAAGGAGGCGATGGACGAGCTGTTCACCCAGACCCGCGGCGTCTATGTCAACGACGCGGCGGCGCCCGAGGTGTTCACCAAGCCGATCGCCTTCAACTGCATCCCGCATATCGACAAGTTCCTCGACGACGGCTTCACCAAGGAAGAGTGGAAGATGGCCGTCGAGACGCGGAAGATCCTGGACCCCGATATCCAGGTGGTGGCGACCTGCGTGCGCGTGCCGGCCTTCATCGGCCATGGCGAGGCGGTGCATGTGGAGTTCGAGAACCCCATCACCGAGCAGCAGGCCTGGGCGGCGCTGCGCGAGGCGCCGGGCATCACCGTGCTCGACCGGCGCGAGGACGGCGGCTACGCGACCCAGGTGGACATCGCGGGCGAGGACCCGGTCTTCGTCTCCCGCCTGCGCAAGGACCCGACGGTGCCGAACGGCCTGGCCTTCTGGTGCGCGGCGGACAACCTGCGCAAGGGTGCGGCGCTGAACGCGGTGCAGATCGCCGAGGAACTGGTGCGCTCCGGCCTGCTGGAGCGGGCTACCGCCGGCTGAAGCGCGGCTTTTCACGCAACCGTGTTGGATTGTGGTGGCGGCGTCATGCCGTCGCCACACGGCCGACCTGCATCTCGCCCATGCCTCCTGGCGTTCCCTGTGAACAAGGAAGGAGGTTCAACTTATGCGAAAGACCTTCATGCGGCTGGGCTTGGCGGGCGGTCTCATCCTCGGGCTCGCGGCTTGCAGCGATCCCTACAGCCCTGGCCAGCGCGCGGTCGGCGGCGGCCTGCTGGGCGCGGGCGTGGGCGCGGGCGTGGGTTCGCTCTCGGGGAATGCTGGCACGGGGGCGCTGCTCGGCGGCGCGGTCGGCGCGGCCGGCGGTGCGCTGACCACTCCCGAGCGCCCGCGCGACCCCTATTACGGCGCCCCCTATGGCGCACCGCCGCCCGGCGCCTATCGTGGCGGCTATGGCGGCGGGTACTGATTCCGATAGGGCAGATACGCGGCGGCGGCATGTTCCGCCGCCGCGGCAAGGGCCTTCGCAACCCTCCACGCCCCTGGGCGCGTTGACGCTACAGGGCACCGCACCATAAAAGATGCCGCACTGCCTCGCCCGCCGCTGCCCCGGCGGAAGGCGAGGCGTTTGGAAATTGCGGAGCGGGATCGGTCCATGTCGATTGAGAACAACGCGCGCGACGCGACCATGGTGGGCCGCCGCACGGACGGGACGGCCTTCCGCCGCCCCCTGTCGCCCCACCTGCAAGTCTACGACATGTTCCAGATCACCAGCGGCATGTCGATCGCGCATCGCATCACCGGCTCGGCCTGGGCGGTCGGGCTGCTGTTCCTGGTGTGGTGGCTGGTTGCGGCGGCCTCTGGGCCGAACGCCTTCGCCACTGCGCAGTGGTTCTTCAGCTCCTTCATCGGCATCCTGGTGCTGTTTGGGCTTTCCGCGGTGGCCTGGTACCACACGCTAGCCGGCGTTCGGCACCTGATGTGGGACGCCGGCTACGGCTACGACATCCCCACGGTCCAGAAGACCGGCCGCATCGTGCTGATCGCCACCGGTGTGATGACGGTGCTGACCTGGTTCATCGCCATCATTGCCTGGGCCTGAGGAGCGGATCATGAGTGACGTCTCGAAGGTAACGGTCCGCCAGCGCTCCCCGCTGGGGCGTGTGCGCGGCATGGGCTCGGCCAAGCAGGGCTCGCATCACTGGTGGGTGCAGCGCATCTCCTCCATGGCGCTGCTGCCGCTGATGCTGTGGTTCGTGATCTCGGTGGCCAGCCTGGCCGGGCACAGCTATGCCGACACGATCCTGTGGATCGGCCACCCGTTCAACGCCACCCTGCTGCTGCTGACCATCGCCATCGCGTTCCAGCACACCGCCTCCGGCCTCCAGGTTGTGATCGAGGACTACGTCGCCGACGAGATGTCCCGCATGGCCTATGTGCTGGTGGTGAAGGCGGCCTGCGTGCTGTTCGGCGTGCTGGCGGCCCTGGCCGTGCTCAAGATCGCGGTCTGAGGCGCGCGGCGCACATGGCTGGGCGGGGGCTGGCAGGCTACAACCCCGCCCTACCTTCAGGCTGACAGCTTTCTGCAAAGGCGGCGCCCTCCTCTGCGCGCCGCGCAAGTGACGGACGGATCGGGACGATGAACGCGATCACCATGCCTTCCTCGGGCGCCTACCGCGTCGTGGACCACACCTATGACGTGGTCGTCGTCGGTGCCGGCGGCGCCGGGCTGCGCGCCACCTTCGGCATGGGCGCCGCGGGATTGAAAACCGCCTGCATCACCAAGGTCTTCCCGACCCGCAGCCACACCGTGGCGGCGCAGGGCGGCGTCGGCGCGGCGCTCGGCAACATGGGCGAGGACGACTGGCGCTGGCACATGTACGACACCGTCAAGGGGTCGGACTGGCTGGGTGACCAGGACGCCATCGAGTACATGTGCCGCGAGGCGGTGCCCTCGATCATCGAGCTGGAGCACTTCGGCGTGCCCTTCAGCCGGACCGAGGACGGCAAGATCTACCAGCGGCCCTTCGGCGGCCACATGCAGAACTACGGCAAGACCCCGGCGATGCGCGCCTGCGCCGCCGCCGACCGCACGGGCCATGCCATCCTGCACACGCTCTACCAGCAGTCGCTGAAGCACCAGTGCGAGTTCTTCGTCGAGTACTTCGCGCTCGACCTGATCATGGAGGAGGGCGCCTGCCGCGGCGTCGTCGCCTGGTGCCTGGAGGACGGCTCCATCCACCGCTTCCGGGCGCAGACGGTGGTGCTCGCCACCGGCGGCTATGGCCGCGCCTACTTCTCCTGCACCTCCGCCCATACCTGCACCGGCGATGGCGGCGGCATGGTGCTGCGCGCCGGCCTGCCGCTGCAGGACAACGAGTTCGTGCAGTTCCACCCGACCGGCATCTACGGCTCGGGCTGCCTCGTCACCGAGGGTGCGCGCGGCGAGGGTGGCTACCTCACCAACTCCGAGGGCGAGCGCTTCATGGAGCGCTACGCGCCGACCGCCAAGGACCTGGCGAGCCGCGACGTCGTCTCCCGTGCCATGTCCATGGAGATCCGCGAAGGGCGGGGCGTCGGCCCGCACAAGGACCACATCCACCTGCACCTGGAGCATCTGGGCGCCGAGCTGCTGCATGAGCGGCTGCCCGGCATCTCCGAGACGGCCAAGATCTTCGCCGGCGTGGACGTGACCAAGGAGCCCATCCCGATGCTCCCGACCGTCCACTACAACATGGGCGGCATTCCCACGAACATCCACTGCGAGGTGCTGGCCGCGACCGGCACCGACCAGGACCGGGTGGTGCCCGGCCTGATGGCGGTGGGCGAGGCGGCCAGCGTTTCCGTCCATGGCGCCAACCGCCTGGGCACCAACTCGCTGCTCGACCTCGTGGTGTTCGGCCGCGCGGCCGCGCTGCGCGCCGCCGAGACCATCAAGCCGGGCGCCAGCCAGGCGCCGCTGCCGCCGAAGGCCGGCGAGATGGCGCTGGACCGGCTGGACCGCGTCCGCCATGCCAAGGGCGGCACCGCGGTGGCCGAGCTGCGCGGGCAGATGCAGCGCACCATGCAGACCCATGCCGCCGTGTTCCGCACCTCCGAGCTGCTGAAGGAAGGCTGCGAGAAGATGGCGAAGGTGGCGCAGGGCTACAGCGATATCCGCATCGCCGACCGGGGCCTGATCTGGAACAGCGACCTGATGGAGGCGCTGGAGCTGGACAACCTGATCGGCAACGCGCTGACCACCGTGGTCGGGGCCGAGGCGCGGCACGAGAGCCGCGGCGCCCATGCCCATGAGGACTACCCCGAGCGCGACGACCAGAACTGGATGAAGCACACCCTCGCCCGGGTGAACGAGAAGTACGAAGTCTCGCTCGACTACCGCGACGTGAAGATGCGGACCCTCACCAACGAGGTTCAGGTCTTCCCGCCCAAGCCGCGCGTGTACTGAGCAAGGAGCGGGGACACCATGGCCACTTTCACGCTTCCGAAGAACTCGACGATCGGCGCCGGCAAGACCTACAAGGCCGAGCCGGGCGCGAAGAACGTCAAGAGCTTCAAGATCTACCGGTTCGACCCGGATACCGGCGAGAACCCGCGCTACGACACCTACGAGATCGATCTCGACAAGTGCGGCCCGATGGTCCTGGACGCGCTGATCAAGATCAAGAACGAGGTGGATACCACGCTGACCTTCCGGCGCTCCTGCCGCGAGGGCATCTGCGGCTCCTGCTCGATGAACATCGACGGGATGAACACCCTCGCCTGCCTGAAGCCGATCGAGGATGTGAAGAAGGACGTCCGCATCACCCCGCTGCCGCATATGCCGGTGGTGAAGGACCTGGTGCCCGACCTGACGCATATCTACGCCCAGCTTCGCTCCATCGAGCCCTGGCTGAAGTCCGACACCCCGCCTCCGCCGGATGAGGAGCGCCGCCAGTCCAAGGAGGAGCGCGCCAAGCTGGACGGGTTGTGGGAATGCATCCTGTGCTTCTGCTGCTCGACGGCCTGCCCCTCCTACTGGTGGAACGGCGACCGCTACCTCGGCCCTGCCGTGCTGCTGCAGGCCTATCGCTGGATCGCTGACTCGCGCGACGAGTACACCGGCGAGCGCCTCGACAACCTTGAGGACCCGTTCCGGCTGTATCGCTGCCACACCATCATGAACTGCGCCGCCACCTGCCCGAAGGGGCTGAACCCGGCGCAGGCGATCGGCGAGATCAAGAAGCTGATGGTCGAGCGGCAGGGCTGAACCGCCCTTCGCTTCATGAGGAAAGGCCCGCCGGGGGAAGCTCGGCGGGCCTTTTTCTTTCTCGGCGCCGGGAAAGAATTCGGGCGGGTCCTCAAATTCCTCCTGGGACGGGACCGGGGGAGAATGAATTCTCCCCCGGAACCCCCTCTTCTTCTTTCCCTATCAGTTTGATGGCCTTGCCTGCACATCTGCGCGCTGGAAACCCGAAGAAAAAAAGGCTGGGGGAAATTCATTCCCCAGCCTTTCTCAGGAGCCGGTGACGAAATTGCCGCCGGCTTCTCCCGGCTCGGCGCTGTCCTGCAAGAGGGACTGCACTGCGCTGTGGTTCATCAGGGTGGTCAACTTGCCTCCATCCTGATCGGCGATGGCGCTGGCCGGAAGGTAATGGTGCCGGCCGTCGGCGGAGTCGGACTTCGTCAGCTTGATGAAGTCTCCCTCAACACCATCCACGGTGCCGATATGGATTCCATCGGAGCCGACATCGGGGTGTGCGGCGCAATCTGCGACTTGTCGATCATGGCGGTGATCCTCACTGCTCCGGAGCTTAACGGTTGGCAGTTCGTGCGGATGCACAGGCAAGTGGCGGAAGTGTTTGGCGCCTAAGGCTACGCTGCGGTGCGAAAAGGCCGCTGATGCCCGGTTGTCGGGTCGCGCATTAACCTTTAATCCGCATGGCGATGGATGGCCCCATGAAGCCCGGGCAGGCCGTGGGCCTGCCCTGTTCCGCCGACGGTCCGCTGCCCGCCTACCGTGCGAAGGTGGTGGCGGGCGAACTGCGTTCCGACCCTGCCCAGGCCCAGGCTGCCGAGATCCTGCAGGATCTCTGGCGCCGGCTGCGCGGCTACGAGCCGAAGCAGGAGCCCCCGACCCCGGAAGGCGGTGGCTTCATGAGCCGCTTCTTCCGCCGCAAGCCGGTGGATGAGGCGCCCGGCAACGCGCCGCAGGGGCTTTATCTTGTGGGCGAGGTGGGGCGCGGCAAGTCCATGCTGATGGACCTGTTCTTCGCCTGCGCCGACGTGCCGCGGAAGAAGCGCATCCACTTCCACCAGTTCATGCAGCAGTCGCATCAGCGCATCCATGCCTGGAAGAAGCAGCATGGCGACAGCGCCGACCCCATCCCGCCGCTGGCCGACCAAGTGACGGCCGAGGCCTCGCTGCTCTGCTTCGACGAGTTCCAGGTGCACGACATCGCGGATGCGATGATCCTGGGGCGGCTGTTCGAGGCGCTCTTCGCCCGTGGCACGGTGGTGGTGGCCACCAGCAACACGGCGCCGGATGACCTGTTCAAGGGCCGGCCGGGGCGGGACGCCTTCCTGCCCTTCATCGCGCTGATCAAGCAGCATGTCGCGGTGCTGCACCTGAACTCCTCGCAGGATTACCGGCGTGGCCGCATCCAGGGCCTGCCGACCTGGCATTCGCCGGTGGACGGACGTTCCGAGCGGGCGCTGGACGCCGCCTTCAAGGAGCTGACCGGCAAGGCGCATGGCGAGAAGCAGGTGCTGACCGTGCTGGGCCGCCGCGTCGAGGTGCCGCAGGCGCTGGGCGGGGTGGCGCGGGCGGATTTCGAGCAGCTCTGCGGCCTGCCGCTTGGCCCGGCCGACTACCTGGCGCTCTCCACCCATTTCCACACGCTCATCCTGGATGGCGTGCCGCGGCTGGGGCCTGACAATTTCGACAAGGCCCGACGCTTCATCACCCTCGTGGACACGCTCTACGAGCACCGCTGCAAGCTGGTCGCCTCCGCCGCCGCGGAGCCGGACCGGCTCTACGAGCAGGGCGAGAACGCGGCGATGTTCCAGCGCACCGCCTCCCGCCTGACAGAAATGCAGAGCCACGACTACCTCGGGCTGCCGCACCTCACCTGAGGGGCGGGCGCCACAACCGGAAGAAGGAGCTGCCATGCGACGACTGATCCCGCTTTGCCTGCTCGGCCTCCTGGGCATCGCCCTGGTGCCCACGGCGGAGGCCGCGAGCGGCCGCCGCGAGAGCCATGCCGCCAGCAGCAAGTCGGCCAAGGCCAGTTCGCATGCCTCCACGGCCGCAGCCCGGCCGGTCGCGCAGCCGCAGCGCAGCGCGTCCCGCCAGTCTGCCGCCAGCCTCCGCAACGCCAAGGCCAAGCCCACGCAGATCATGCGCAAGGGCCAGGCGCAGCGCACCGCCAGCCGGGTGACGAAGCCCGCCGCCGCCGGTCCGCGCCTGACCTCCTGGCAGGCCGGCCTGCCTGCCGCCGCGGGGGAGCAGCGCGAGTGCCCGGTCGGCACCATGTCCACGCTGGCGCGCGGCCATGACGATGTGGTGCGCTGCTTGCCACTCTGACGCAGCCCTGACCCGCCCCGCCGGCCGCCGGATTTGGCCCCCGCCCGCCTTGCCCGGGCGGTTGGGCAAGAGTAGGTAGCCGGTGCAAGACCTCCCAATTCCGCCTTCGTTCGCAAGCTCGGAAGGAGCCTCCTCATGGCCCGCAAGAAGATCGCGCTGGTTGGCGCAGGTAACATCGGTGGTACGCTCGCCCACCTGATTGGCCTCAAGGAGCTGGGCGACGTCGTCCTGTTCGACGTCTTCGCCGGCGTCGCCTCCGGCAAGGCGCTGGACATCATGCAGTCCGGCCCGGTGGACGGGTTCGACAGCAAGATGGTCGGCACCAGCGAGTACTCGGCCATCGAGGGCGCCGACGTGGTGATCGTCACCGCCGGCTTCCCCCGCATGCCCGGCATGAGCCGTGACGACCTGCTGACCAAGAACGCCGGCGTCATCGGCCAGGTGGCCGAGGGCATCAAGACCTATGCCCCGAACGCCTTCGTCATCTGCATCACCAACCCGCTCGACGTGATGGTGTGGGTGCTGCAGCAGAAGTCCGGCCTGCCGCCGGAGAAGGTCGTCGGCATGGCCGGCGTGCTGGACAGCTCGCGCTTCCGCCTGTTCCTGGCCGAGGAGTTCGGCGTCTCTGTCGAGGACGTGACCGCCTTCGTGCTGGGCGGCCATGGCGACACCATGGTGCCGCTGACCCGCTACTCCACGGTCGCCGGCATCCCGGTGCCCGACCTGATCAAGATGGGCTGGACCACCCAGGAGAAGATCGACGCCATCGTGGCGCGCACCGCCAATGGCGGCGGCGAGATCGTGAAGCTGCTGGAGAAGGGCTCGGCCTTCTACGCTCCGGCGGCCTCGGCCATCGCCATGGCCGAGAGCTACCTGAAGGACAAGAAGCGCGTCCTGCCCTGCGCCGTGCTGCTGAACGGCGAATACGGCATGAGCGACTTCTATGTCGGCGTCCCCGTCGTGATTGGCGACAAGGGCGTGGAGAAGATCGTCGAGGTCCAGTTCACCCCTGAGGAGAAGGCCGCCTTCGACAAGTCCTGCGACGCGGTGAAGAAGCTGATCGCGGACTTCAAGAAGCTCGGCGTCTGATAATCCCGGGCCGGGGCGGGCGCCCCGGCCCCCGTCCCGGCCGCGTTCTGGCCGCCCAGCCCAGTCAAAGGGTGAACGGATGAACATCCACGAGTATCAAGGTAAGGAGCTGCTGCGGCGCTATGGCGTCGCGGTGCTCGACGGGCATGTGGCCTGGACGGCCGATGAGGCGGCCGAGGCGGCGAAGAAGCTGCCTGGCCCCGTCTATGTCGTCAAGTCGCAGATCCACGCCGGTGGCCGTGGCGCAGGCCGCTTCAAGGAAGACCCGAACGGCAAGGGCGGCGTGCGCGTCGTCAAGTCGGTCGAGGACGTGAAGGCGGCCGCCGAGGCGATGATCGGCAAGACGCTGGTGACCAAGCAGACCGGCCCGGCCGGCAAGGTGGTCAGCCGCGTCTATGTCGAGGACGGCTGCGACATCAAGCGCGAGCTGTACCTCTCGCTGCTGGTGGACCGCGAGACCTCCCGCATCACCATCATGGCCTCGACCGAGGGCGGGATGGAGATCGAGGAGGTGGCCGAGAACCACCCCGAGAAGATCCTGAAGGTTGCCGTGGATCCGGCTTCCGGCATCTCCGGCTGGCACGCCCGCAAGCTGGCCTTCGGGCTGGGCCTGGAGGGCAAGCAGGTCGGCGCCTTCGGCAAGTTCGTGGCCGCCATGTACCAGGCCTTCACCGAGCTCGACTGCGCCATCGTCGAGATCAACCCGCTGGTGGTGACCGGCGCGGGCGATGTCGTGGCGCTCGATGCCAAGGTCTCCTTCGACGACAACGCGCTGTTCCGCCACAAGGATCTTGAGGCGCTTCGCGACGAGTCCGAGATGGACCCGAAGGAGCTGGACGCCACCAAGCACGACCTGAACTACGTCGCGCTGGACGGCGAGATCGGCTGCATGGTGAACGGCGCCGGCCTGGCGATGGCCACCATGGACATCATCAAGCTCTACGGCTCCAGCCCGGCGAACTTCCTCGATGTCGGCGGCACCGCGACGGCCGAGCGCGTCACCGAGGCGTTCCGGATCATCACCTCCGACAAGAACGTCAAGGCGATCCTGGTCAACATCTTCGGTGGCATCGCCAAGTGCGACATGATCGCCAACGGTGTTGTCGCCGCCGCCAAGAACCTGACGCTCTCGGTGCCCCTGGTGGTGCGCCTGGAGGGCACCAACGTTGAACTCGGCAAGAAGATCCTGGCCGAATCCGGCCTGAAGATCATCCCCGCCGACAATCTGGCCGACGCCGCCGAGAAGGTGGTCCGCGCCGTGAAGGAGGCCGCGTAACCATGGCGATCCTGGTTGACGCGAACACCAAGGTGATGACCCAGGGCTTCACCGGCTCGCAGGGCACCTTCCATGCGGAGCAGGGCATCGCCTACGGCTCCAAGTATGTGGGCGGCGTGACGCCGGGGAAGGGCGGGCAGACCCATCTCGGCCTGCCGGTCTTCAACACCGTGGCCGACTGCGTTCAGCAGACCGGCGCGACCGCCTCGGTCATCTACGTGCCGCCGCCCTTCGCCGCCGACTCCATCCTGGAGGCGATCGACGCCGAGGTGCCGCTGATCGTCTGCATCACCGAGGGTATCCCGGTGATGGACATGATCAAGGTGAAGCGGGCGCTCTCCGGCTCGAAGTCCCGCCTGGTCGGGCCGAACTGCCCGGGCGTGATCACCCCGGACGCCTGCAAGATCGGCATCATGCCCGGCCACATCCACAAGCGTGGCACGGTCGGCATCGTCTCCCGCTCCGGCACCCTGACCTATGAGGCGGTGGCGCAGACCACGGCGGCCGGCCTTGGCCAGTCCACCTGCGTCGGCATCGGCGGCGACCCGGTGAAGGGCATGGACTTCATCGACGTCCTGGAGCTGTTCCTCAAGGACGACGAGACCAAGCAACTCATCATGATCGGTGAGATCGGCGGCCAGTCCGAGATCATCGCGGCCGAGTTCCTGGCACGCGAGAACAAGCCGGGCTCGGCCAACTACAAGCCGGTCGTAGGCTTCATCGCCGGTGCGACGGCCCCTCCGGGCCGCCGTATGGGCCATGCCGGTGCCGTCATCTCCGGCGGCAAGGACACCGCCGAAGCCAAGATGGACGCCATGCGCAAGGCTGGCATCCATGTGGCGGAAAGCCCGGCGGCGCTCGGCTCGACCATGGTGAAGGCCCTCAAGGGCTAATGCATGCTGCGGCGCAGCAGCGCGGGATGAGGCAAGCGCGCGGGTCTGTCATGCAGGCCCGCGGCGATTCGCCGCAATGTTGCGCAAATACTTCATGTGTTAATCAGCGCCGTCCCTATATCGGGGGCGGCGCTGCATTTTGTGACGCCCGGATCGTGAGATGACGCCGCCGCGCGGGAACATGGCGCGGGCGAGGAGGAGATGATGGCCGGTATTGACATCCTGGCAAGCGCGATGACGGGGGCGAACGCCACCTTCCTCGCCGATCTGTATGCGCGCTGGGTGGAAAATCCGGGCAGCGTGGACGCCTCGTTCCAGGAGCTGTTCGCCGCGCTCAACGATGACGCGCGCGCCGTCCTGCAGGACGCCACCGGCGCCTCCTGGGCCCCCCGCCCCCGCGGCGGCTTCGCGCCCGAGGATGCGCCCGCGCCCGAGAAGAAGGGCAAGGCCGCCGCTGCCGAGCCGGGCATGGGCCGCCAGCAGGTGATCGACGCGCTGCGCGCCCTGATGCTGATCCGGGCCTATCGCGTGCGCGGCCATCTCGAAGCCAAGCTCGACCCGCTGCACCTGCAGCAGCCGAAGCCGCACCCGGAGCTGGACCCGAAGACCTACGGCTTCACCGAGGCCGACCTGGACCGGCCCATCTTCATCGATGGCGTGCTCGGCAAGGAGACGGCGACGGTTCGCGAGATCCTGCAGATCCTGCGCGCCACCTATTGCGGGCCGATCGGCGTCGAGTTCATGCACATCCAGGATCCCGGCCAGAAGGCCTGGATCCAGCAGCGGATCGAAGGCGCGCCCTGGACCCGCGCCTTCGACGCCACTGCGCGCCGCGGCATCCTGCAGCAGCTGACCGAGGCCGAGGGCTTCGAGGCCTTCTGCGCCCGCAAGTATGTCGGCACCAAGCGCTTCGGGCTTGAGGGCGGCGAGGTCACGATCCCCGCCCTGCAGACGATCATCGCCTCCGCCGCCGATGCGGGCGTGAAGGAGATCGCGATCGGCATGCCGCATCGCGGCCGCCTGAACACGCTGGTCAACGTGGTGAAGAAGCCCTTCACCCAGGTCTTCTCCGAGTTCAAGGGCACCCCGGCGCACCCGGACGACGTGCAGGGCTCGGGCGACGTGAAGTACCACCTGGGCACCTCGACCGATGTCGAGATCAACGGCCGCCAGGTGCACCTCTCGCTGCAGCCCAACCCCTCCCACCTGGAGGCGGTGGACCCCGTCGTGGTCGGCAAGGTGCGCGCGCGGCAGGACATGGCCGGCGACACCAAGGGCCGCCGCAGCGTCATGGGCATCCTGCTGCATGGCGATGCCGCCTTCGCTGGCCAGGGCGTGGTCTATGAGACCCTGGCGATGAGCCAACTCATCGGCTACCGCACCGGCGGCACCGTGCATGTCGTGGTGAACAACCAGATCGGCTTCACCACCGTGCCGGCGCATGCCTATTCCGGCCTCTACTGCACGGACGTGGCCAAGAGCGTGCAGGCGCCGATCCTGCACGTGAACGGTGACGACCCGGAGGCGGTGGTCTTCTGCGCCAAGCTCTGCGCCGACTACCGCATGGAGTTCGGCGCGGACATCGTGCTCGACATCGTCTGCTATCGCCGCCACGGCCATAACGAGACGGACGAGCCGGCCTTCACGCAGCCGATCATGTACGGCCGCATCAAGGAGACCAAGACCACCCGCACGCTCTATGCGGAGCGGCTGGCGCAGTCCGGCGCCGTCTCGGCCGAGGACGGCAAGGCGATGCTGGATGCCTTCAACGCCCGGCTGGAGGAGGCCTACCAGGCCGCGCAGACCTTCAAGCCGAACAAGGCCGACTGGCTGGAGGGCCACTGGGCCGGCATGAAGGCCGCGGGCTCCGACTGCGAGGAGAAGGAGGAGGGCACCGCCGTCTCGCTCGACACGCTGCGCGAGGTCGGCGCGGCGCTGGCGCGCGTGCCGGAGGGCTTCGGCGTCAATTCCAAGATTGCCCGCCAGCTTGAGGCCAAGAAGAACGCCATCGAAACCGGCGAGGGCATCGACTGGGCGACCGGCGAGGCGCTGGCCTTCGGCTCCCTGCTGGTGGAGGGCCATCGCGTCCGCCTCTCCGGCGAGGACGTGCAGCGCGGCACCTTCAGCCACCGCCACGCCGTGCTGGTGGACCAGCAGAACCAGGCCGAGTACGTGCCGCTGAACAACATCCGCGAGGGGCAGGCCCGCATCGAGGCCTTCAACTCGCTGCTCTCCGAGTTCGGCGTGCTGGGCTTCGACTATGGCTACTCCCTGGCCGACCCGCACTCGCTGGTGCTGTGGGAGGCGCAGTTCGGCGACTTCGCCAATGGCGCGCAGGTCATCATCGACCAGTTCATCGCCAGCGCGGAGACCAAGTGGCTGCGCATGTCCGGCCTCGTGATGCTGCTGCCGCATGGCTATGAGGGCCAGGGGCCGGAGCACTCCTCCGCCCGGCTGGAGCGCTACCTGCAGCTCTGCTCCGAGAACAACATGCAGGTCTGCAACTTCACCACCCCGGCCAGCTACTTCCATGCCCTGCGCCGGCAGCTGAAGCGCAACCATCGCAAGCCGCTGGTGGTGATGACGCCGAAGTCGCTGCTGCGCCACAAGCTGGCGGTCAGCTCGCTGGCCGACTTCGCGCCCGGCAGCACCTTCCGCACGGTGATCCCGGAGATCGACGCCATCGCGCCGGCCGAGCAGGTCAAGCGCGTGGTGCTCTGCACCGGCAAGGTCTACTACGACCTGCTGCAGGAGCGGCGGGACAAGGGCGTGCAGGACGTGGCGATCCTCCGCCTGGAGCAGCTCTATCCCTTCCCGGCGGTCAGCCTGGCCAAGGCGCTGGCCGAGTACAAGCAGGCCGAGGTGGTGTGGTGCCAGGAGGAGCCCGAGAACATGGGCGCCTGGAACTTCGTCGACCGGCGGATCGAGAAGGTGCTGAAGGAGCTGGACATCAAGGCGAAGCGCCCTGAGTACGTCGGCCGCGCCGATGCGGCGAGCCCGGCCACCGGCCTCGCCAAGGTCCACCAGCAGCAGCAGGAGGCCCTGGTGCGCGACGCCCTGGGGCTCTCCTGAGCCTTCCCTGAATTCCTCAGCATCGCACCGGTAAAGAGGCGACGGCAGAATGACTGAAATCGTGGTGCCCACCCTGGGCGAGAGTGTGTCCACCGCCACGGTGGCCAAGTGGATGAAGAAGGCCGGTGACGCCGTTGCCGCCGACGAGCCGCTGGTGGAGCTGGAGACCGACAAGGTGACGGTGGAGGTGAACGCCCCCGCCGCCGGCGTGCTGGAGGCGATCGCGGCCGACGAGGGCGCCGAGGTGGAGCCGGGCGCGGTGCTCGGCGTCATCTCCGCCGGCGAGGGCAAGGTCTCCCCCAAGGCGACCGAGAAGCCGGGCACCGAGAAGCCGCCGGCGCCGAAGGCTTCCGGCGCCACCGCCGGCACCCCGGCCGCGCCCAAGGTCGAGGAGCCGCGCCGCGAGACCGGCCCGGTCGCGCGTCCGGGCGGCGCCCCGGCGCCGCTGCCGGCCGCCACCAAGATGATGGCCGAGAACAACCTCTCCGCCGAGCAGCTCGGCCAAGGGACGGCGAAGGACGGCCGCATCAGCAAGGGCGACGTGCTGGCCTATCTCTCCCGCCCGGCGCCCGAGCCGGCCAAGCCCGCCGCGGCCAAGGCCCCGCGCACGCTGGAAGGCGGCGAGGAGCGGGTGAAGATGACCCGCCTGCGCAAGACCATCGCCAACCGGCTGAAGGAGGCGCAGAACACCGCCGCCATGCTGACCACCTTCAACGAGGTGGACATGGGCGCGGTGATGGCGCTGCGCGGCGAGTACAAGGACGTCTTCGAGAAGAAGCAGGGCGTGAAGCTCGGCTTCATGTCCTTCTTCGTGAAGGCCTGCATTGCCGCGCTGAAGGAGTTCCCGGCCGTCAACGCCGAGATCGACGGCGACGACATCGTCTACAAGAACTTCGTGCACATGGGCATCGCGGTGGGCGGCCCGTCCGGCCTCGTCGTGCCGGTGGTGAAGAACGCCGACCAGATGTCCTTCGCCCAGATCGAGAAGGCCATCAACGGCTTCGGCAAGAAGGCGCGCGACGGTCAGCTCAAGCTCGATGAGCTGTCGGGCGGCTCCTTCACCATCACCAATGGCGGCATCTACGGCTCGATGATGTCGACCCCGATCCTGAACCCGCCGCAGTCCGGCATCCTCGGGATGCACGCGATCAAGGAGCGGGCCATGGTCGTCGGCGGCAAGATCGAGATCCGCCCGATGATGTACCTGGCGCTCTCCTACGACCACCGCATCGTGGATGGGAAGGAGGCGGTCTCCTTCCTGGTGCGCGTGAAGGAGAGCATCGAGGACCCGCGCCGGCTGATGCTGGACATCTGATCCTCCTGCTTGGGCGTTAGAGAAGGGTGGGGCTGTAGCCCCACCCTTTTTTGTTGATCGATCAAACTGGACAGGTTTGCTGCCCAATCAGGGCTGCCATGAGAGCGCGGCACTCCTGTGCCGGGCCGCCGCGGCTGACAACGACGCATCAAGGCAGGAGAAATCCGGATGAGCGTCTCAGAGCAGGACATCGGGGCGGACCCGCACGACACGCGAAAGCGGGTGATGGCGATCGTCGCCAGCTCGTCAGGCAATCTGGTCGAGTGGTACGATTTCTACGCCTATTCCTTCTTCTCGCTGTACTTCGCGCATCACTTCTTTCCGGCCGACAACCGCACCGTCGAGCTGATGAGCGCCGCCGGGGTCTTCGCCGCCGGCTTCCTGATGCGGCCGATCGGCGGCTGGCTCTTCGGCCGCCTGGCCGACCGCCGGGGCCGGCGCTTCTCCATGCTGCTCTCGGTGCTGATGATGTGCGGCGGCTCGCTGCTGATCGCCATCCTGCCCACCTATGAGACGGCCGGGGTCGCGGCGCCGGCCCTGCTGCTGGCCGCCCGCCTGCTGCAGGGCCTCTCGGTCGGCGGCGAGTACGGCACCAGCGCCACCTATATGAGCGAGGTCGCGACTTCCCGGCACCGCGGCTTCTTCGCCTCCTTCCAGTATGTCACGCTGATCGGCGGCCAGTTGCTGGCGGTGCTGGTGGTCGTGGTGCTGGAGCAGTCGCTGAGCACCGCCGCGCTGCGGGAATGGGCCTGGCGCATTCCCTTCGTGATCGGCGGCTTCGCGGCCCTGGTCGCGCTGTTCCTGCGCCGGACGCTGCACGAGACGACCAAGGCCAGCGAGCGCGGCGCCAAGGAGGCGGGTTCGCTCGCCGGCATGCTGCGCCATCCGCGCTCGGTGCTGGTCACGCTGGGCCTCACCGCCGGCGGCAGCCTGATCTTCTACACCTTCACCACCTACATGCAGAAGTTCCTGGTCAACACCGTCGGCTATGCGCCGAAGCAGGCGAGCCTGCTGATGATGACCGCCCTGTTCCTCTACATGGTGGCCCAGCCGGCCTTCGGCGCCCTGTCGGACCGGATCGGGCGGCGCAACCAGCTGCTGCTCTTCGGCGCGGCGGGCGTCCTCTTCACCCTGCCGCTGATGCGCGCCATCAGCGCCAGCGGCGGCGAGACCTGGCTGACGCTGGTGCTGATCCTCGCCGCGCTCGCCATCGCCAGCCTCTACACCTCGATTTCCGGCGTGGTGAAGGCGGAGCTCTTCCCCGTCGAGGTGCGCGCGCTGGGCGTTGGCCTCTGCTACGCCATCGCCAATGCGCTGTTCGGCGGCACCGCCGAGTATGTCGGCCTTTCCTTCAAGAATGCCGGCAACGAGGCGGGCTTCTACTGGTACGTGGCCGGGCTGATGGCCGTCGCGCTGGTGGCGGTGATCTGCATGCCCGACCCGCGCCGGCTCGGGCATATGGAGCACGCGCCCCAGACGGGCGGCCGCCGCGCCTGAAGCCGCCAGGGCGGGGCGGCGAGGCCGGGCGGTTGCCCCGGCCCCTCCGCCCGGCCACCGCATGCCTGTCCCGCGAACCCGGTTCGAATGCCCCGCGCCCTCTTGTCCGTCAGGCGCTGGCGGGCCAGTTTGCCCCAACATCCCTTTAGCCAAGCAGGTGCTTCGCTCATGTCCGACAGCTTCGACGTCATCGTCATCGGCGCTGGTCCCGGTGGTTATGTCTGCGCCATCCGCGCTGCCCAGCTCGGCATGAAGGTGGCCTGCGTGGAGAAGCGCGCGACGCTCGGCGGCACCTGCCTGAACGTCGGCTGCATCCCCTCCAAGGCGCTGCTGCAGTCCTCCGAGAACTTCGAGGAGACGCGCCACAAGTTCGCCGAGCACGGCATCATGGTCGAGGGCGTGAAGCTCGACCTGGCGCGCATGCAGGCCCGCAAGGGCGAGGTGGTCGGCGCCAACGTCAAGGGTGTCGAGTTCCTCTTCAAGAAGAACAAGGTCACCTGGCTGAAGGGCGAGGGGAAGATCGCCGCTCCCGGCAAGGTCGAGGTCGCCGGCCAGACTTATGAGGCCAAGAACATCGTCATCGCCACCGGCTCCGACAGCACCCCGCTCCGCGGCGTCGAGGTGGACGAGAAGCAGGTCGTCACCTCCACCGGCGCGCTGGAGCTGGAGAAGGTGCCGGGCCACATGGTGGTCATCGGCGGCGGCGTCATCGGGCTGGAGCTGGGCAGCGTCTGGCGCCGCCTCGGTGCCGAGGTGACGGTCATCGAGTATCTCGACCGCATCGTGCCGGGCATGGATGCCGAGATCGCCAAGCAGTTCGAGCGCGTGCTGGCCAAGCAGGGCATCAAGTTCAAGCTGAAGTCCAAGGTCACCGCGGCGAAGAAGGATGCCTCCGGCGTCACCCTCACCGTCGAGCCCGCCGCCGGCGGCGCGGCCGAGGAGGTGAAGGCCGATGTGGTGCTGCTCTCCATCGGCCGCCGCCCCTATACCGAGGGGCTGGGCCTCGCCGAGGCGGGCGTCGAACTCGATGAGCGCGGCCGGGTGAAGACCAACGGGCACTTCGCCACCAATGTCCCGGGCATCTACGCCATCGGCGACGTCATCGCCGGCGCCATGCTGGCCCACAAGGCCGAGGATGAGGGCGTGGCGCTCGCCGAGATCCTGGCCGGGCAGGCCGGGCACGTGAATTACGGCGTCATCCCCAGCATCGTCTACACCTGGCCTGAGGTGGCCAGCGTCGGCGAGAGCGAGGAGGAGCTGAAGGCGCGCGGGCAGGCCTACAAGGTCGGTAAGTTCCCCTTCATGGCCAATGGCCGCGCCCGCGCCATGGGCGACACCGACGGCTTCGTGAAGATCCTCGCCGACAAGGAGACCGACCGCGTGCTCGGCTGCCACATCCTGGGGCCGGATGCGGGCGGGCTGATCGCCGAGGTCGCCATCGCCATGGAGTTCGGCGCCAGCGCCGAGGACGTGGCCCGGACCTGCCATGCCCACCCGACCCTCAGCGAGTCCGTCAAGGAAGCGGCGCTCGCGGTGGATGGGCGCGCGCTGCACATCTGAGGTACCGGCCAGGAGGGGCGCCGCCCCTCCTGGACCACCCCGCCGGGGTGACAGTGTCACCCTGGACCCCGCCGTCGGTGTGAGTGCCATGTCCAAGGCGACACGGGCGACGCAGGCACTGCAACAGGCCGGCATCGCCTTCACCCTGCACAGCTATGACTACGACCCGAACGCCGAGCGCATCGGGTTGCAGGCGGCCGAGGCCATCGGCGAGCCACCCCACCGCGTGCTCAAGACCCTCATGGCCGAGGTGGACGGCAAGCCGGTCTGCGTCGTCATCCCTTCGGACCGCGAGGTCAGCATGAAGCGGCTGGCCGCGGCCTTTGGCGGCAAGTCGGCCCAGATGATGCGGCCGGCCGATGCGGAGCGGCTGACCGGCTATCACGTTGGCGGCATCAGCCCCTTCGGCCAGAAGCGGAAAGTGCCCACCGCCATCGAGGAAGCGGCGCTCGCCGAGCCCTATGTCTTCGTCAATGGCGGGCAGCGCGGGCTGCAGATCCGCCTGGCGCCGGAGGCGGCGCGCGCCGCGCTTGGCGGCAAGGCGGCGCCGCTGGTGGCCTGAGGCCACTGGCCTTGAGGGGTGCGCCCTGGCACGCCATCTGAGCATCATGCAGCCGCAGCGCTCCTCCTGGAAACGCAAGGTGGCGGGATGGTCGCTGCTCACGCTCGGTGTGGCCGGTCTTATCCTGCCCCTCCTGAATGGCACGATCTTCCTGCTGTTGGGCCTCTTCGTCCTGCGGGACCAGCACGACTGGTCGCGCCGGTGCCTGGACTGGTGCGATCGGCGCTGGCCCGGTCAGATGGGCCGCCTGGAGAAGCTGGAGGCCAAGGCGGCCGACCGCTTCCACAACAGCTCCCGCTGGGTGCGCCGCAAGCTGGGCAGGGCATAGTCCCGAGTTTCCGTGAGGCGCACTGACAGAAAAACGATGAGGGCGCCGAACGCGCTGCCCGTGATGGGCGTTTCTTCTCCCGCCGCGGCGGCTTCAACCTGCGCGCGGATGCGCCTTCTGCCAGGTTTCCAGCAGCTTCGCCGCGTCCACGGAGGTGTAGCGCTGGGTGGTGGAGAGGCTGGCATGCCCCAGCAGTTCCTGGATCGCCCGCAGGTCGCCGCCGGCACCCAGCAGATGCGTGGCGAAGGAGTGCCGCAGGGCATGCGGCGTGGCGCTTTCCGGCAGCCCGGCAAGCCGGCGGTAGTTGCGCAGCGCCCGCTGCGCCACCGCCGGGTCCAGCCGGTCGCCGCGCGCTCCCAGGAACAGGGGCTGGCCGTCCGGCGGGCCGCCCCGCGCGCGCAGATAGGCGGCGACAGCCGCCTCCACGGCTGGCAGCACCGGCACGATGCGTTCCTTGTCACCCTTTCCGCGTACCTTCAGCCCGCTGCCGGCGCGCGGCGCGTCCCCGACATCGAGTGCCAGCGCCTCCGATATCCGCAGCCCGCAGCCATAGAGCAGGGTGAAGAGCGCCGTGTCCCGCGCCGCCAGCAGGGAGGAGTTCTCCACGCTGCCGGCCTCGGCGGCCACGTCGCGCGCCTGCTCGGGGGTGAGGGGGCGCGGCGCGGGAGGGCGGACGCGCGGCCCGCGCAGCCCGGCCAGGGCGAGCGGGGTGAGGCCATGGTGCTTCGCCAGGAAGCGAAGGAAGCCACGGATCGCCGCCAGTTGCCGGGCGCGGGTGGCATTGCCGACGCCGTCCTTCACCGCCCGCTCGGCCAGGAAGGCGCGCAGGTCGGCCGGGCGCAGCGTGCCCAGCGCGGCGAGGTCCGGCTCGGCGCCCAGGTGGCGGCTGAGGAATCCCAGGAAGTCGGCCAGGTCGGCGCCATAGGCGGCGAGGGTATGCGGGCTGGCCCGGCGCTCCCGCGCCAGCCAGTCCAGCCATTCCCCCCGCGCCTCGTGGCCGGTCATCGCTGCAGCGCCATGGCCAGGGCACGGGCGAGGAAGAGCAGGTGCGGCGCCGCGCCCCGGCTGGGCAGGGCGGCGGCGTGACGCGCGCCGAGCACCAGCAGCGCCGGCCCCTCCGCGAGCGGCACGCGCGCAAGGGCGTCGCGGCAGACCAGCCCGGCCGCCTCGGCATGCAGCAGGGGAAGGTCGGTCGGGGTGGCGCGCACCAGGGTGTCGCGCCCGGCGGGCAGCAGGCGGGCCACGCTGCCTGGCGGCAGGGTCATGCGGTGCGCCGCCGGTATCGCTTCGGCCGCCAGGGCGCAGTGCTCCAGCCCGAGCAGGGCGGGCCATTCCTGGCTGATCGTCTCCAGCGGGTCGTGGCTGGCGATCAGCGCCAGCACGGCGGCATGGGTGCGGGCAGCGAAGCCGTCGCCCTCCCGCGCCGCCTCGGCGAGGTGGCGCGTGGCCGCCCGTTCGGCGGAGAGCATGGCCGCCATATGGTCGGCCAGCTCTTCGCCATGCACGCGCCGTGGCGGCGCAAGCGTGCGGTAGAGGTCCGGGCGCGAGGCCAGGAAGCCGGGGTGCGCCCGCAGCCAGGCGGCGATGTCCTCCTCGGTCATCGGCCGCCCGCGCCCTGCCGCGTCATGCCGCGTCCGGTCCTGCCGGCCTCAGAGGATGCTCTGGCCCGTCTTCTTCCAGTCGGCCAGGAAGGCTTCGAGGCCCCGATCGGTCAGCGGGTGCTTGATCAGCTGGCGGATCACCGCCGGCGGCAGGGTGGCGACATGGGCGCCGAGCTTCGCCGCCTGCAGCATGTGCAGCGGATGGCGGACGGAGGCCACCAGCACCTCGGTCTTGAGGTGGGGGTAGTTGCGGTAGATCTGCACCACATCGGCGATGAGCTGCATGCCGTCCTGCGCCAGGTCGTCCAGCCGGCCGACGAAGGGCGAGATGTAGGTGGCCCCCGCCTTGGCGGCGAGCAGCGCCTGGGTGGCGGAGAAGCACAGCGTCACGTTGACCGGGGTGCCCTCGTTGCTGAGCGTCCGGCAGGTGCGCAGCCCGGCCTCGGTCAGCGGCACCTTGACGGCGACGTTCTTCGCGATGTCCCGGAGATAGCGGCCCTCGGCCAGCATGCCCTCGTGGTCGGTGGCCGTGACCTCGGCGGAGACGTGGCCTGGGGTGATGTCGCAGATCTCGGCAATCACCTCGGACATCTTGCGGCCGGACTTGGCGATCAGCGAGGGATTGGTGGTGACACCATCGACCATGCCGATTTCGGTGAGCGCCCGGATCTCGGACACCTCGGCGGTGTCGACGAAGAACTTCATAATGGGATTCCTGTGATGCGGCGCGAAGATGGAGCGCCAATGCGGTTTCCGGTCAGGGGGCAGTTGTAGCGGATGGCGGTTGTCCAACGAAAGGCTGCAGCACGTGGGGAGGTGGGCATGGCTCGTCTGCGCGTGCTGCTGCCCCTGCCGCTGGCCGGCGCCTATGACTACCGGGTGCCGGCGGAGATGCCGGTGCCGCCGGTGGGCAGCTTCGTCGCGGTGCCGCTCGGCAATCGCGGCAGCATCGGCGTGGTCTGGGACGGCGAGGCGGACCCCGCCCTGCCGGAGAAGAAGCTGCGGGACATCGAGGGCGTCTTCGACGTGCCGCCGATGACCGAGAGCCTGCGCCGTTTCGTCGAATGGGTGGCGGCCTATACGCTGAGCCCGCCCGGCGCCGTGCTGCGCATGGCGATGAGCGCCCCTGCCGCGCTGGAGCCGCCCGCCGCCAAGGCCGGCTGGCGCCTCTCGGCGGCCGGGCAGCGGGCGCAGCGCGGGGAGGGCGGGCGGCTGACGGAAAGCCGTCGCCGCGTGCTCGACGTGATGGAGCCGGGCGCCGTCTATGCCCCCGCGCCTCTGGCCGCCGAGGCGGGGGTCTCCCCTGGCGTGGTGCGCGGCATGGCGGATGCCGGGCTGCTGGAATCCGCCCTGATGCCGCCTGGCGAGACCTTCCCGCTGCCCGACCTGGCGCGGCCCGGCCCGGACCTTGGGCCGGAGCAGGCGGAAGCCGCGGCGGCGCTGCGCGAGGCGGCTGCGGCGCAGCGCTTCGGTGTCACGCTGCTGACCGGCGTGACCGGCTCGGGCAAGACGGAGGTCTATCTGGAGGCGGTGGCCGAGTGCCTGCAGCAGGGGCGGCAGGCGCTGGTGCTGCTGCCGGAGATCGCGCTCTCCACGCAGTGGCTGGAGCGCTTCGAGCGCCGCTTCGGCGTGCCCCCGGCGCTCTGGCACTCCGAACTGGGCAGCCGCCGCCGGCGTGACACCTGGAGGGCGGTGGCGGAGGGCAGGGCGCCGGTGCTGGTCGGCGCCCGCTCGGCGCTGTTCCTGCCCTTCCCGGATCTTGGCCTGATCGTGGTGGACGAGGAGCACGAGACCGCCTTCAAGCAGGAGGAGGGCGTCGTCTACAACGCGCGGGACATGGCGGTGGTGCGCGCCCGGCTGGCGGGGGCCTCCTGCGTGCTGGTCTCCGCCACGCCGAGCCTGGAGACCATCACCAACGCCGAGACCGGCCGCTACGCCGCGCTGCACCTGCCGGTGCGGCATGGCGGGGCGGCGCTGCCGGAGGTGGAGATCATCGACCAGCGCCGCACCCCGCCGGAGCGCGGCCGCTTCCTCAGCCCGCCGCTGGTGCAGGCGGTGCGGGACACGCTCGCGGAGGGGCAGCAGGCCATGCTGTTCCTCAACCGGCGCGGCTATGCGCCGCTGACGCTCTGCCGTGCCTGCGGCCACCGCATGCGCTGCCCGAACTGCACGGCCTGGCTGGTGGAGCACCGGGTGCAGCGCCGGCTGCAATGCCACCATTGCGGCCATGCCGAGCCGATTCCCGAGACCTGCCCGGAATGCGGCGCCGAGGCCAGCCTGACCCCGCTCGGCCCCGGCGTGGAGCGGGTGCAGGACGAAGCGGCGGACCTCTTCCCGGAGGCCCGCATGCTGGTGATGGCCAGCGACACCATCCCCGGCCCGGCCGCCGCCGCCGAGGCGGCCCGCGCCATTGCAGCGCGCGAGGTGGACCTGATCATCGGCACGCAGATCGTCGCCAAGGGCTGGCATTTCCCGCATCTGACGCTGGTGGGGGTGGTGGATGCCGATCTTGGCCTCGCCGGCGGCGACCTGCGCGCCGCCGAGCGCACCGTGCAGTTGCTGCACCAGGTCGCCGGGCGGGCGGGACGCGCGGAGGCGCCGGGACGGGTGTTGCTGCAGTCCTGGAATCCTGAGCATCCCGTCATGCAGGCGCTGGTCTCCGGCGACCTGGAGGGCTTCATGGCCGCCGAGGCGGAGCAGCGCCGACCTGGCCATTGGCCGCCCTTCGGCCGGCTCGCCGCGCTGATCGTCAGCGCCGAGGACGAGCGCGAAGCGGACCGCACGGCGCGCGATCTCGGCCTCGCCGCGCCGCGGGGGGAAGGGGTGGAGGTGCTCGGCCCGGCCCCGGCGCCGCTGGCCCTGCTGCGCGGCCGGCACCGCCGCCGCCTGCTGCTGAAGACGCGGCGGGACGTCGCCGTGCAGCCGATTCTGCGCGAATGGCTGGGCCGTGTTGCGGTGCCGGCCAGCGTGAAGGTGCAGGTGGATGTCGACCCAGTCGGATTCCTCTGAACTTTGCGACGAATTGTGCCCAGACGGTGAAACCACGGTAACGAATCCCGGCCGCCCCCCGTTGCCGCCTCGTGAGACACTGTGTTAATGCCCGGGCACCGCGGCGGGCTCTGTTCGCCGCATTCATATGATGTCCAGCCGCGCAGCCCGGTCAGCGACGACCGGGCTGCGCGGCGGGGCGCCGGGATAGCAGAGAACGGGATCCTCCGTGGCCTCCGAAGCGACCAACGTCTCGACCACCGCGACCCATCCCTCCGGCCTCGCCCAGCGCTATGCGCTGGCCCTGCTGGAACTGGCGAAGGAAAAGAAGGCGGTTGACGCCATCGCCGGCGATCTGGACCGTCTGCAGGACCTCGTGGCGGAGGATGCGGGCTTCCGCGCCTTCATCCACGACCCGCGCCTGGATGCCGCCTCGCAGCAGCGCGGCGCCTTCGCCATCCTCGACCGCGTCAAGGTCGGCGGCGACGTGCGCAAGCTGGTGGGCGTGCTGATCGCCAACCGCCGCCTCGCGGCCCTGCCGGACGTCATCGCCGCCTTCGGCGGGCTGCTCGCGGAGCAGCGCGGCCAGCAAACCGCCGAGGTCGCCACCGCCCATCCGCTGACCGACGTGCAGCGCACGCAGCTCACTGCGCGCCTCACCGAGGCCGGTTATTCGAACGTGAAGCTGGTCGAGCGTGTCGACCCCACCCTGCTGGGTGGGCTGGTCGTCCGTCTCGGATCCCGCCTCTACGACAGCTCGATCAAGTCCAAGCTGCAGCGCCTGCAGTACGCCATGAAGGGGGCCGCCTGATATGGAGATCCGTCCCGCCGAGATCTCGGAGATCCTGAAGCAGCAGATCGCCGGCTTTGATGCCGAGGCGAATGTTGCCGAGGTCGGCACCGTGCTGACCGTGGGCGACGGCATTGCCCGCGTCTACGGTCTGCAGAACGTCATGGCCGGCGAGCTGGTGGAGTTTCCCTCCGCCGGCCTCAAGGGCATGGCGCTGAACCTCGAGACCGACAATGTCGGCGTCGTCATCTTCGGTGACGATAGCGCGATCCGCGAGGGCGACACCGTCTCCCGCACCGGCGACATCGTGCAGGTTCCCGTCGGCAAGGGCCTGCTCGGCCGCGTGGTCGATGGCCTCGGCAACCCGATCGACGGCAAGGGTCCGCTGGTCGACGTCAAGCCGGCGCTCGTCGAGGTGAAGGCCCCGGGCATCATCCCGCGCAAGTCCGTGCACGAGCCGATGCAGACCGGCATCAAGGCGATCGACGCCCTGATCCCGATCGGCCGCGGCCAGCGCGAGCTGGTGATCGGTGACCGTCAGACCGGCAAGACCGCCGTGCTGGTGGACACCATCATCAACCAGAAGCCGATCAACGCCGGCAACGACGAGGCGAAGAAGCTCTACTGCATCTACGTCGCCGTCGGCCAGAAGCGCTCCTCGGTCGCCCAGCTTGTCAAGACGCTGGAGGAGAACGGCGCGATGGAATACTCCATCGTCGTCGCCGCCACCGCCTCCGACCCGGCGCCGATGCAGTTCCTGGCGCCCTATGCCGGCTGCGCCATGGGCGAGTTCTTCCGCGACAACGGCATGCACGCGCTGATCATCTATGATGATCTGTCCAAGCAGGCCGTCGCCTATCGCCAGATGTCGCTGCTGCTGCGCCGTCCGCCGGGCCGCGAGGCCTATCCGGGCGACGTGTTCTACCTGCACTCCCGCCTGCTTGAGCGCGCGGCGAAGATGAACGACGAGCACGGCGCCGGTTCGCTGACCGCGCTCCCGGTCATCGAGACGCAGGCCGGTGACGTCTCCGCCTACATCCCGACCAACGTGATCTCGATCACGGACGGGCAGATCTTCCTGGAGACGGAGCTCTTCTTCAAGGGCATCCGCCCCGCCGTGAACGTCGGCCTCTCGGTCTCCCGTGTCGGTTCCGCCGCGCAGATCAAGGCGATGAAGCAGGTGGCCGGCAAGATCAAGCTGGAGCTGGCGCAGTATCGCGAGATGGCGTCCTTCGCCCAGTTCGCCTCCGACCTCGACGCCTCCACCCAGGCCCTGCTGGCCCGTGGCGCGCGGCTGACCGAGCTGCTGAAGCAGCCGCAGTTCCAGCCGGTGCCGGTCGAGGAGCAGGTGGTCTCCCTGTTCGCCGGCGTGCGCGGCTACCTCGACAAGATCGAGGTGAGCAAGGTCGGCGCCTTCGAGCGGCAGCTCCTTTCCTCGGTCAAGGCGAACGCGCCGGAGATCCTGGAGAGCATCCGCGAGAAGCGGGAGATCACCAAGGAGAACGAGGCGAAGCTGGTGTCCTTCATGGACGACTTCGCCAAGTCCTTCGCGGCCTGAGGCCGGGCCAGGGCAGCCAGCATGGCCAACCTCAAGGAACTCCGGGGGCGCATCAACAGCGTCAAGTCCACCCGGAAGATCACCCAGGCGATGAAGATGGTCGCGGCGGCGAAGCTCCGCCGCGCCCAGTCCCAGGCCGAGGCCGCGCGCCCCTATGCCGAGCGCATGGCGCGGATGCTGGCTTCGCTCGGCGCCGCCGTCGCCGGCAGCCCGGACGCGCCGAAGCTGCTGGTCGGCACCGGCCGCAACCAGACGCATCTGCTGGTCGTCGTCACTGGCGACCGTGGCTTGGCGGGTCCGTTCAACACCAATGTGGGGCGCTTCGCGCGCAACCGCATCCGCGAGCTGGAAGCCGAGGGCAAGACCGTCAAGGTCATGACCATCGGCCGCAAGGGTGCCTCCTACCTGAAGCGTGAATTCGCCTCGCGCTTCGTGGGCGAGATCACCTTCCAGGGCAAGCGGCGCGTCGGCTTCGAGGAGGCGGACGAGATCGCGCAGCGGATCACCGCTATGCTCGAGCACGGCGAGTTCGATGTCTGCACGCTGATCTACAACCAGTTCCGCAGCGTGATCAGCCAAGTCCCCGTGGGCCAGCAGCTGATCCCCGCCGAACTTCCCGAGGCAACGCCGTCGAACGCGGCGTCGGCCCAGGCGCAGGCGCTCTACGAGTATGAGCCGGACGAGGCCACCATCCTGGCGCAGTTGCTGCCCAAGAACCTGGCCATCCAGATTTACCGTGCGGTGCTGGAAAACGCGGCCGGTTTCTTCGGGTCGCAGATGAACGCGATGGACAACGCGACCCGTAACGCCGGCGAAATGATCAATAAGCTGACCCTGACTTACAACCGCACGCGTCAGGCGAACATCACCCGCGAGCTGATCGAGATCATCTCGGGGGCCGAGGCGCTCTGAGGGGAATGAGCACAGCCATGAAGAACAATGTTGGCAAGGTCACGCAGGTGCTGGGCGCCGTCGTGGACGTGCAGTTCCCCGCCGAACTGCCCTCCATGCAGAACGCCCTGCAGGTGAAGATCGGTGACCGCACCCTGGTGCTGGAAGTCGCGCAGCACCTCGGTGAGCGCACCGTCCGCACCATCGCCATGGACACGACCGACGGCCTGGTCCGCGGCGCCGAGGTGGTGGACACCGGCAAGGGCATCGCCGTGCCGGTGGGCGAGGGCACGCTGGGCCGCATCCTGAACGTCATCGGCGAGCCGATCGACGAGCGCGGCCCGGTGAAGGCCGACAAGACCTACACCATCCACCGCCAGGCCCCGCTCTTCGAGGATCAGGCCACCTCGGCCGAGATCCTGGTCACGGGCATCAAGGTCATCGACCTGCTGGCGCCTTACCTGAAGGGCGGCAAGATCGGCCTGTTCGGTGGCGCCGGCGTCGGCAAGACCGTGACCATTCAGGAGCTGATCAACAACATCGCCAAGGGCCATGGTGGCGTGTCGGTCTTCGCGGGCGTCGGTGAGCGCACCCGCGAGGGCAACGACCTCTACCACGAGATGATCGACGCCGGCGTCATCAAGCTGAACGACGACGGCTCGACCGACGGCTCCAAGGTGGCGCTGGTCTATGGCCAGATGAACGAGCCGCCGGGCGCCCGCGCCCGCGTCGCGCTCTCCGGCTTGTCCATGGCGGAGTACTTCCGCGATGAGCAGGGCCAGGACGTGCTCTTCTTCATCGACAACATCTTCCGCTTCACCCAGGCGGGCGCCGAGGTGTCGGCGCTGCTGGGCCGCATCCCCTCCGCGGTGGGCTATCAGCCGACGCTGGCCACCGACATGGGCGCGCTGCAGGAGCGGATCACCTCGACGAAGAAGGGCTCCATCACCTCGGTGCAGGCCATCTACGTCCCTGCGGACGACCTGACCGACCCGGCGCCGGCCACCTCCTTCGCCCACCTCGACGCGACGACCGTGCTCTCCCGCTCCATCGCGGAGCAGGCGATCTTCCCGGCCGTCGATCCGCTGGACTCCACCAGCCGCGCGCTCGACCCGCGCATCGTTGGCGAGGAGCACTACACCACCGCCCGCGAGGTGCAGCGCATCCTGCAGACCTACAAGTCGCTGCAGGACATCATCGCCATTCTCGGCATGGACGAGCTCTCGGAAGAGGACAAGCTGATCGTGGCGCGCGCGCGCAAGATCCAGCGCTTCCTCTCCCAGCCCTTCCACGTGGCCGAGGTCTTCACCGGCACCCCCGGCGTCTTCGTGAAGCTGGAGGACACGGTCCGTTCCTTCGCCGCCATCTGCAAGGGCGAGTACGACCACCTGCCGGAGGCCGCCTTCTACATGGTCGGTACCATCGAGGACGCGGTGAAGAAGGGTGAGTCGCTGAAGGCCGCGGCCTAAGGCCCAGGGGAGGAAACCGATCCATGGCGACCTTCGACCTGGAACTGGTCAGCCCGGAGAAGCTGATTCTCTCCCGGCCCGTCGAGATGGTCATCATCCCGGCGGCCGAGGGTGAGATGGGCGTGCTGCCCGGCCAGGCGCCGATGATCGTCGCCCTCAAGGGCGGCGTCATCCGCGTGCAGGAGAACGGCTCGATCACCGAGCGGCTGTTCGTCATGGGCGGCTTCGCGGAGATCACCCCGAGCCGCGTCACGGTGCTGGCGGACGAGGCGACCCCGGTCGCCCAGCTCTCCCGCGCTGCGGCGGCGAGCCGCGTGCAGGAGGCCGAGGCGGCCTATGCGGCGACCACGGCCGAGACCGTGCCCGAGGAGCGGGAGGCCATCATGGCCCGCCTGCTCGCCGCGCGCGAGATGTCGGTGGCCGCCGAGGCCGCCTGACCCGCTCCCCCGCATTTGCGGGGGGCATGGCTTGATTTCCGGCGCCATTCGCGGATCATCCCGCGAATGGCGCTTTGTTTTTCGCGCCCTTTTGGATTGATGGGAGCGGCATGAAGCACTGGCACATCGAGCAGGTGGCGTGGAACCGGTTCGATCCCGCGCGGCTCGACCCGGGCATCGTCCCGCTGGTGAAGGCCGCCGCCATGGTCGAGAAGAACGGTCTGGACTATGCCGTCTATCTCAACCGCGTCTTCGTGGATGACCCGGATTTCCGCCAGGCCGCCGACAACTGGGCGGTCGAGGAAGTGCAGCACGGCGACGCGCTCGGCCGCTGGGCCATGCTGGCCGATCCGACCTGGGACTTCGACACCGCCTTCAAGCGCTACCGCGAAGGCTACAAGATCGACGTCAACGCCGATGCCTCCGTCCGTGGCAGCCGCACCGGCGAGCTGATCGCCCGCTGCATGGTCGAGACCGGCACCTCCTCCTATTACACCGCGCTCGGCGAATCGACCGAGGAGCCGGTGCTGAAGGAGGTCTGCAAGCTGATCGCGGCGGACGAGTACCGCCACTTCAAGCTCTTCTACGACCACATGAAGCGCTATCTGGCGCGGGAGAAGCTCTCCTTCCCGCAGCGCCTGCGCGTCGCCGCCGGCCGCATCGGCGAGTCGGAGGATGACGAGCTGGCCTTCGCCTTCCATTGCGGCAACGAGGCGGAGGGCGTGCCCTTCGACCACAAGCGCTGCACTGCGGCCTATATGGGCCGCGCCATGGGCTATTACCGCTTCCGCCACATCGAGCGCGGCATGGGCATGATCTTCAAGTCGATCGGGCTGACGCCGCGCGGGCGGATGGCCGACATGGCCGCCAAGGGGGCCTGGCGCCTGCTGCAATGGCGGCATGGCCGCTACCAGCGCGAGCTCGCCGCCGCCCCGCCCTCCGGCGCCCAGCAGGTGGCCGCCTGAGCCCGCACCTGACGCGCCGCGCGGCGGGAGGAATGGCCGCCGCGCTGGCGATGCTGGGGCCGGCTGCCCTCCAGGCGCAGCCGCAGCAGGGGCTCGGCGCCATCGCGCGGCAGAAGGGCATCACCTTCGGGGCGGCCGTGCAGGATGCACTCCTGCAGAAGGACGCCGACTATGCGCGCGCCTTCGCTGCCGAGCCGGCCATGCTGGTGCCGGAATGGGCGGCCAAATGGGATGCCTTGCAGCCGGCCGAGGGCCGCTTCGAGACGGCGCCGCTGGACACCATCCTGCGCTGGGGGCAGGCGCATGCGCAGCCCGTGCGTGGCCATGCCCTGGTCTGGCACAATTCCCTGCCGGACTGGACGGCCGCGGCGCTGAAGCAGGGGCGGGAGCGCGCCCTGGCCGTCCTGGGCGCGCATATGGACTTCGTGCTGGCCCATACCCGCGCCCAGATCCGCGACTGGGACGTGGTGAACGAGATGATCGCCAACCCGCCCGGCAGCGACCAGCCGCAGACCACGCCCGGTGAGCTGCGCGACACGCCTTGGCTGCGCGCCCTCGGTCCTGGCTACATCGAGACGGCGCTGCGCATGGCGCGCGAGCGCGATCCCACGCTCCGCCTGACCATCAACGAGTACGGCATCTCGGAGGACAACCCCGCCGCGGCCGAGAAGCGGCGCCGGCTTCTGGCCCTGGTGCGTGGCCTGCTTTCCCGCAATACGCCGCTGGACGCGGTGGGCATCCAGGCGCACCTGCAACTGACCAATCCCTTCCGGCCGGAGCCTTTCGCCGCCTTCGTCGGCGAGCTGCGCCAGATGGGGCTGGCGGTGCTGATCACCGAACTCGACATCCGCGAAACCTGGCAGGCGCCGCAGGACCTCGCCGCGCGCGATGCCCTGGTCGCCGAGCGGGCCTATGCCTTCCTCGCCTGTGCCCTCGGCGCGGGGGTGCGCACCGTGCTGAGCTGGGGCCTGACGGACAAGTATTCCTGGCTGACCACGGACCCGGGCGTTGCCCTGCCGGGTGGGCGCACCCATCGCGGCCTGCCGCTGGATGCGGAGTTCCGCCGCAAGCCGATGTGGGAGGCCATGGCGCGCGCCTTCCGGGGCGCCTGAAGCGGAGGGGAGCAAGTCCGGGGGGCGACAAAGCACGTCATCCGGTGTTTGCTGGCGGGCAAACGGCAAGCCGGAGTTCCCATGGATCTCGCCAGTCTCGAAACCCCCGTTCCCGTCGTGGATCTCGACATCGTCGAGGCCAACCTGAAGCGGATGCAGGATTATTGCGACGCCCACGGCCTCGCCCTGCGCCCGCATATCAAGACCCACAAGATTCCGGCCCTGGCCAAGCGCCAGGTGGCGCTGGGCGCCAAGGGCATCACCTGCCAGAAGCTCGGCGAGGCCGAGGTGATGGTGGATGCCGGGCTGGACGACATCCTGATCTCCTATCCGCTGGTCGGCGAGCCGAAGGCGGAGCGGCTCGCCGCCCTGGCGCGCCGGGCGCAGATGCGCGTCTCCATCGACAACCCGCTGGCGCTGGAGACCGTCGCCCGCGCGGCGCGGCACGGCCATGAGATCGGCGTGCTGGTCGAGTTCGACAGCGGCAATGGCCGCACCGGTGTCACCAGCATCGACGGCGTGGTGGAGCTGGCCCGTGCCATCCGCGCCACCGAGGGGGTGCGCTTCGACGGGCTGATGAACTATCCCGTCAGCGCCCGCACCGGCGAGATCCTGCGCGACCTGCTGCCCAAGCTGAAGGCCGAGGGGCTGGAGCCCCCGGTGATCTCCGGCGGCGGCACGCCCAACGCCTTCCGCACGCATGAGATGGCGCCGGTGACGGAGCTGCGCGTCGGCACCTACATCTACAACGACCGCATGACGGTCGGCGCCGGCCATGCCCGCTGGGAGGACTGTGCGCTGACGCTGCATGTCACCGTCATCAGCCGGCCACGGCCGGACCTGGCGATCATCGATGCCGGCTCGAAGGTCTTCGCCGCCGACATCATGCCGGGCGGCCTGGGCGAGGGGCATGGCTACTTCCCCGCCTATCCCGGCGCGAAGCTGCACAAGATGAGCGAGGAGCACGGCATGGTCGATCTCTCCGGCTGCGAGCGGAAGCCCGAACTGGGCGAGCGGCTGCGCGTGGTGCCGAACCACGTCTGCCCCGTCAGCAACCTGGCGGACCGCGTGGCCTTCACGCGTGGCGAGGCCTTCCAGGGCTTCACCGACGTCGCCGCCCGGGGGCGCAGCCAGTGAGCGCGGCGGAGGAGCGCCTGAAGGCGCTGGGCCACACCCTGCCCACCGTCGGCAAGCCGCTGTTCAGCTACGTGCCCTTCCGCCGCGCCGGCGATGTCGCCTACATCTCCGGCCAGGTGCCGCGCCATGCCGATGGCTCGCTGACCACCGGCAAGGTGGGCGATGCGCTGGGCCTGGAGGAGGCGCGCTCGGCGGCGGTGCTCTGCGGGCTGCACATCCTCGCCGTGGCGAAGGAGGCCGCCGGCTCGCTGGAGAAGGTCGAGGTGCTGAAGGTCTTCGGCATGGTCAACGCCGTGCCGGACTACGGCGACCAGCCCAAGGTGATCGACGCCTGCTCCAACCTGTTCGTGGACGTGCTGGGCGAGCGCGGGCGGCATGCCCGCTCGGCGATCGGCATGGGCTCGCTGCCCTCCAACGTGCCGGTCGAGATTGAGGCGGTGATCCGCATCCTCGACTGAGGCGGAAAAGTTCGGGGGAAGGAATTCCCCCGAACCCCCATCTTCTTTTTGTCAGTTGGGCAGTGGCCCGGTCTGGAACAGGGAGACGCGCAGCCCACCATGTGGGACCGGCGCGCCCGGTGGCAGGAAGGGCAGTCCGGTCGCATGGGCCAGCCGGGGCTCGTTCGTGACGATCCCGACGCGCCACCCCCCGAAGCGGCCCAGGAGCGTCTGCCCGAGCGCGCGGTACAGCGGGGAAAGCTGCTTGCTGTCGCCGATGCGGGTGCCATAGGGCGGATTGAGGATGACGAGGCCGGGCGGCCCCTCGGGTGGCGTGGCCTCGCTGATCGTGGCCTGCCGGAATTCGGTGAACTCGGTGACGCCGGCGCGCTCGGCATTCGCCCGGCTCATGGCCACCGCACCGGCATCCCGGTCGCTGCCGTAGAATCGGGCGGCCGGCACGCGCGCGCTCTTCACCGCCCGCATGCGCTCCCAGGCCTCGGCATCGAAGGTGGCAAGCCGCTCGAAGGCGAAATGGCGGGCGCGGCCGGGGTTGAGCCGCGCCGCGATCTCCGCCGCCTCGATGACGAAGGTGCCCGAGCCGCACATGGGATCGAGCACGGGTTCGCTGCCGTCGAAGCCGCATTGCCGCAGGAAGAGCGCGGCCATGGTCTCGCGCATCGGCGCGCGGTTGACAGCCTCCTTGTAGCCGCGCTTGTGCAGCGGCTCGCCCGAGGTATCGACGCTGATCGTGCAGAGGTCGTGCTCGATGCGCGCCCGGACGAGAATGCCGTCCTCCGGCGAATGCGGCACGCCGAGCGTCTCCCGGATGGCGTTCTCGATCCGCTCCGCCGCGGCGCCGGAGTGATAGATGCGGGATTCCGAACAGGACACCTCGACGCGGAAGGGCACATCCGGCCGCAGGACGCTGCCCCAGGGGACGCGGCGCGCACGGGCATCCAGTTGCGCGAGGTGGACGACGCGGAAGGAATCGAGCCGTGCGAGCACGCGCCCGGCGCCGCGGATCCACAGGTTGGCGCGCCAGACCTCCGGCCAGCCGCCCCTGATGACGACGCCCCCGGGAACCGGCTTCGCCTGCTTGAAGCCCTTGGTGCGCACCTCGTCATGCAGCACGGCCTCCAGCCCTGGCAGCGTCGCCAGAAAGATCTCGAAATCCTGGTTGCTCGTCGTCGTACCGGCCTGGCGGGAAGTGTGGTTCACAGCGGCGGTCTTGCCTATCGGGTCTGAGGAGGGCTGGCGCCTTCTACCACCATCCGCCGGAACTGCCTCAGTCCCGACGCGGGCGCGTTCCGCCCATGCTGAAAACTGACAGAAAAGAAGAAGAGGGGGTTTGGGGGAGAATTCATTCTCCCCCGCCCCTGGCTTTCAGTCTTCCAGGACTTTTGCCAGCACCTTCAGCCCGGCTTCCAGCCGCGCCGGATCGGCCTCGCCTCCCAGCGAGAGGCGGAACAGCGGCGCCTCGCGATCGGCGTGGTGGAAGTGCTTCGCCGGCGCGATGGAGATGCCGGCCTCGCGCGCGCGGGCCAGGAAATCCGCCTCGGCCTCGCCTTGCGGCCGGTGCATCCAGATATGCCAGCTCGCGCCGGGGTCGGCGGCGAAGCGGCGGGTGCCCAGGATGTCGCGTGCCATGGCGCGGCGGCGCTCGCCCTCCGCGCGCTTCTCCGCGACGATCCGCGCCCCGCCCCCCTCCGAGGCCAGCACGGCGGCGGCCGCGGCCACCACGGGGTTGGCGGTCAGGCCGCGGATGCGGATCTGCTCCGTCACGGCCCCGGCCAGTCCGGGCGGGTGGCTCAGCGCCCCCAGCCGCAGCGAGAGCGAGAGGATCTTGGAGAGGCTCCACATCACCAGCGTCCGCTCCGGGATCAGGCTGGCGAGGGTGGGCGGCCGCTGCTCCGGGGAGGCCAGGAAGGCATAGGCCTCATCCTCCACCACCCAAAGGCCGTGGCAGCGGGCGATGGCGGCGATGCGCCGCAGCCGGGCGGCGCTATAGGTCAGGCCGAGCGGGTTGTGCAGCACCGGCATCAGGTAGAGCACGCCGGGTGGGTCGGCTGAGGCGAGGGCACGCTCCAGCGCGTCCGTTCGCAGCCCCTCCTCGTCCAGCGGCAGCCCGAGGGTGGGAATGCCCTCCATGCGGAAGAAGTTCCGCGCCATCGGGAAGGTATAGCCCTCCACCGCGACGCGCCGCCGCGCCGGGCCGGCGGCGCCGAGCGCCGCCAGCAGCGCCACTGAGAGGGCGGACTGGCCACCGCAGGTTAGCGCCAGCTCCTGGCCGGCGGCCAGGCCGAGGAACAGGCCCAGCGCCGCGCGGGCGGAAGGATCGCCCGGCGGCGGGCCGAACTGCGCGGGCAGCGCCTCCGGGTCAGCCGCCAGGCGGCCCAGCGCCTCGGCCACCGCCGCCTGCTGCATGGACACGGCCGGATAGTTGACCCAGAGGTCGTACATGCCCCCTCAGCCCTGCAGGTGTTGCCGCAGGAAGGCGATCAACGCGCCGAAGACCCGGCGCCGGTTGTCGCGCTTGGTGAAGCCGTGGCCTTCATCGGGGAAGGTCAGGTACTCCACCGGCACGCCGCGGCTGCGCAGCAGTTCCGTCATCTGCTCGCTCTCATAGGGCGGCACGCGCGGGTCGGTCAGGCCCTGGGCGATCAACATGGGGCAGCGGATGCGGTCGGCGTAGTTGAGCGGGGAAAGGCGCTCCAGCAGCTCGGCATCCTGCACGGGATCGCCGTATTCGGCGGCGCGGTGGCCGACGCGCCAGGGGCCGGTGCGCTCGAAGAAGGTCTTCCAGCGGGCGATGCCGTAGAAGTCCACGCCCGCCGCCCAGAGCTCCGGGTATTCGGTGACGGCGGCCAGCACCATCCAGCCGCCATAGCTCTGGCCCATGATGCCGATGCGGCTGCCGTTCACGTCCGGCCGGGCGGAGAGCCAGGCATGGGCGGAGGCGAGGTCGGCCACACTGTCCAGCCGCTTCTCGCGGTCGTCCAGCTCGGCATAGGCGCGGCCATAGCCGGTGCTGCCGCGCACGTTCGGCACCAGCACGCCGAGGCCCATGGCCAGGAAGGTCTGCAGGTCGGCGCGCCAGTTCGGCAGGGCCTGCATGGCCGGGCCGCCATGCACCCAGACCAGGATCGGCCAGCCACCCGCCGGCGCCTCGCCCTTGGGCAGGGCGAAGAAGGCGGGGAGCTGCCGCCCGTCATGGCTGGGGAAGGCGACGGTCTCCCAGCTATGGAGGCCGGGCTGCGCGGGCACGGCGTGCACGGGCCGCGTTTCCGCCGAGTCGGGGCGGGCGAGATGGACGCCGGAGGGGAAGGGGAAGCCAGCAAGGTCGAAGGCCAGGCTCCGCCCGTCCGCCGCCCAGGTGACCTTGGTGATGACGCCGGCCGGATGCGCCGGCTCGCTCCGCACCGCGCCGGTGGCGGCGTCGAGGAAGCGCAGGCGGGAGTAGCCGCCCTCATTCACCGCCACGGCCAGCAGCGACTGGTCGGGCGAGACCTCCAGCTTCTCGACATCGGCCTCGGGCGTGTAGAGCCACTCGGGCTCGCCGCCGGGCTTCAGGAAGGCGAGGCCGAGATAGTCCTGCCCGCGATCGGTCAGCAGCCAGAAGCCGCTGCCATCCTTGCACCAGCGCGGGTTCATGTGGCGGGCGTCGGCGTCGTGCGGCGTCAGCTCGGTGCGGGCGCCGCCGTCCAGCGGCACGAGGTGGAGCTTGCTCTCGAAGGTGCGGGGAGCGGTGGCCAGCACCACGGCCTTGCCATCGGGGTGCCAGGCCGGCAGCTCGTGCGGCCCTTCCACCTCGGCCACGCAGCGGGCCTTGCCGGTGGCGATCTCCATCACCCAGGCATCGGTATGGGCGGGGTCGCGGGCATTGGCGGTGTAGGCGATGTGCTTGCCGTCCGGGGAGATGGCGCCCCAGCCATGGATGACCTTGGGCGCTTCGGTGAGCGGGCGGGCCTCGCCCTCCGCCGGCAGGTGGTAGAGCTGCACGCGCTCGTCGCCCGCCGCGTCGCGGCCGAAGATGGCGCCGCCTTCCGGCAGGCCGGCGACGAAGGCGACCGCATCGCGGTGCGAGGTGCGGGCGCGGGGTGCGCCGCCCCCGGCGGGCACTTCCCAGACCTGCAAGGAGCCTTCGGCGTCATGCAGGAAGAAGAGGGAGCCATTCCCGGCGAAGGCGGGGAGGGTGGCGGCGTGGGTGGAGAGCAGGCGCTCCAGCAGCGCGGCGGCGTCGGTCATATCGCAATTCGTGGACCCGTTCGGCGCGCTCGCCAAGGGGGCGTGACAGGGGGGCGTGGCACATGGGCACGGCCGGCATGGCTTCGCGCCGCGCGGCGGCCTATTCTGCGGTCCCATGCGCTATGTCTCGACCCGGGGCGAAGCCCCCGCACGCGATTTCGAAGGCGTCCTGCTGGCCGGGCTGGCCGAGGATGGCGGATTGTTCCTGCCCGAGTCCTGGCCGCTGCTCTCGGCGGCCGAGTGGCGCGCGCTGCGCGGGCGCCCCTATCCGGAGGTGGCGGCGCGGCTGATGGCGCCCTTCGCCGAGGGCTCGCTGCGGGAAGAGACGCTGCTGGAACTGGCCCAGGCCGCCTATGCCGGCTTCGGCCATGCCGCCACCGCGCCGCTGGTGCAGGTGGCGCCGCGGCTGTTCTCGCTGGAGCTGTTCCACGGCCCGACGCTCGCCTTCAAGGACATGGCGATGCAGATGCTGGGCCGGCTCTTCGACCATGTGCTGGCGAAGCGCGGCGAACGCGTGACCATCGTTGGCGCCACCTCGGGCGACACCGGCTCCGCCGCCATCGAGGCCTTCCGCGACCGCGCCGCCATTGATGTCGCCATCCTTCATCCGGAGGGCCGCACCTCCGAGGTGCAGCGGCGGCAGATGACGACGGTGCTCTCGCCCAATATCCGCAACATCGCCATCCAGGGCAGCTTCGACGACTGCCAGGACCTGGTGAAGGCGATGTTCAACGACGCGCCCTTCCGCCGGGAGATGCAGCTCTCCGCGGTGAACTCGATCAACTGGGCGCGCATCGCCGCGCAGGTGCCCTACTACGCCTATGCCGCGCTGGCGCTTGGCGCGCCGGACCGCCCGGTGGCGGTTTCCGTGCCCACCGGCAATTTCGGCAATGTGCTGGCGGCCTGGGTGGCGCGCCGGATGGGCCTGCCGATCGAGCGGCTGATCATCGGAGCGAACCGCAACGACATCCTGGCGCGCTTCCTCGCCACCAATGACATGCGCGTGCAGGGGGTGGAGCCTTCGCTCTCGCCGAGCATGGATATCCAGGTCTCCTCGAACTTCGAGCGGCTGCTGTTCGAGCTGCTGGGCCGTGACCCGGTGGCGACGGTGGACATCATGCGCCGCTTCCGCGCCGAGGGGCACATGCCGGTGCCAGACGCCGCCTGGAAGAAGGCGACGGCGCTGTTCCACGGCTCCACCCTCAGCGACGAGGGCACGCTGGAAGAAATCCGCCGGCTCTGGAAGGAAAGCGCCTATCTCGCCGACCCGCACACCGCCATTGGCGTGGCGGCGGCGCGGCAGCATCTGCCGGAGGATGCGGGCATCCCGGTGATCGTCGCCGCCACCGCGCATCCGGCCAAGTTCCCGGATGCGGTGGAGCGTGCGACCGGCTTCCGCCCGCCGCTGCCGGAACGCCTTGCGGACCTCTACACCCGTGAGGAGCGCTACAGCGTGCTGCCGGCCGAGCTGGCCGCGGTGGAGGCTGCCGTCCGCCAGCACGCGCGGCGCAACGCGGCCTGAGGCGCCAACGGGCAGAAGAAAGAAGGGGGTTCGGGGGAATTCCTTCCCCCGACCTTGTCTTCAGCCCGGATTGCTCGGGATGCTCAGCGGCACGACTTCCACCATGGCCACGCCGTCATGGGTCATGCCGAGCTGGCGTGCGGTGCTCGGGCTGAGATCGATGATGCGGCCGCGCTTGAACGGCCCCCGGTCCTGGATGGTGACCGTGGCGGTGCGGCCGTTCTCCAGGTTCTTCACCTGCGCGCGGGTGCCGAGTGGCAGGGTGCGGCTGGCGGCGGCGTTGGAGTTGCGGTTGAAGCGCTTGCCATTGGCCATGCGCTTGCCGTGGAAATGGTTGGCGTAATAGGAGGCGCGGCCTCGCCGCACCTGGCGCGGCTGCGCATGCGTCGTGTGGTTCCGCACGGTCGTCTCGCGTCGGTGCTCGCGCGCATCCACTGGGGTGAGCGCGCTGCTCAGGCCGAGGGCAACGACGATCGCGGCGAGTTTGAGACCTCGCATGATGAACGACCTTTCTCTCTATCTTCCTTCTGCGGCGCCGCGCTGATGAAGCGGGGGCGCACCGGGGAGGAGCAGGTGGTCCCGCATGATCCGGTGGCGGGGCTCACCCCCGTCCTGTCATGGCCAACGCTTCGGCGTGGCGCGGGATGCGCTGACAGCCTGTCTCAAGATTTGGCTGGAAGGCGCTGATCCTTATGTGGAGAGGCGGCCGGAGGGATCAAGCTCCGGCCGCCGTGCCATCAGCGGCTGGCGGTGCTCGTCAGCGGCTTCACCTCGACCGGCGCGGTTCCGTCATCCACCATGTCGAGCCGCTTCGCGACCTTCTTGCTGAGGTCGATCACCCGCCCTGGGACATGCGGGCCGCGATCCTCGATAGTGACGACGGCGGTGCGGCCGTTCTCCAGGTTCTTCACCTGCGCCTTCGTGCCCAGTGGCAGGGTCTTGCTGGCGGCCGAGTCGGAGCTCTGCGTGAAGGTCTCGCCATTGGCCATGGGCCTGCCCTCGAAGTGGTCGGCGTAGAACGACGCCTCGCCCTTTTGCGTGCGGGCGCTCCGGTTCTCGGAGGGCGCCGAGCCGGGACCCGTGTCGGAGACGACCGGCCGCTGCGATGCCTCCGGTTGAGGCGGAGCGCCAGGGGCGCAGGCCGTTGCCGCCAGCAGCAGCAGGCCCGAGGCGGCGGCTGCAAGGCCAGGGCGGGGGGGCGCCTTGGGGGAGAGGGGGGGCGAGCTTCGCAAGGGGATGACCTCCGGTTGTTCCAAGGATTTGTTTTGTCACCAAATTTTTGCCGCGCTCACGGCTTGGCGGCGGTCAAACGTGGCGGCCCTGTTCCGGTTTCGATTCGGCGCCGCGTGCCGCCGGGGTCGTATCCCCGCGCCTCCCGCATTACATTCGTTGGGAACCACGACAGTGCGCCCGCCGGGAGCAGCCCTTCCGCCGGGCCGACCACAGGAAATGTAACCCTATGTCTGATGCGGTGCGGCTGACGCGCCTTCCGAACGGCCTGACGATCGTTTCCGAGACCATGCCCCGGGTGGAGACCGTCTCCATCGGCGCCTATGTCCATGCCGGCACGCGGGACGAGACGGTGGCGGAGAACGGCGCCTCGCACTTCCTGGAACACATGGCCTTCAAGGGGACGGAGAAGCGCGACGCCGCGGCCATCGCCCGCGAGATCGAGAATGTCGGCGGTCATCTCAACGCCTACACGGCGCGGGAGCAGACCGCCTACTACGCCAAGGTGCTGAAGGAGGATATGCCGCTCGCCGCCGACATCCTCGGCGACATCCTGACCCACTCCACCTTCGTCCCCGACGAGATGGAGCGTGAGCGCGGCGTCATCCTGCAGGAGATCGGCCAGGCGAACGACACGCCGGACGACATCATCTTCGACCACTTCCAGGGCACCGCCTTCCCGGACCAGCCGATGGGCCGGCCGACGCTCGGCACCGAGACGAGCATCGGCGGCATGGGGCGCGAGGTGCTGACCACCTACATGCGCCGCCACTACGGCCCGAGCCGCATGGTGGTGGCCGCCGCCGGCGCGCTGGAGCACGACAACCTCGTCGAGCTGGTGAAGCGCCACTTCGCCGACCTGCCGACGGTCAGCCAGACCCCTGCCGAGCCCGCCCGCTACGGCGGCGGCGAGTTCCGCGAGGAGCGCGACCTCGACCAGGTGCATGTCGTGCTGGGCTTCGAAGGCCCGGCGGTGGCGACGCCGCTGCACTACCCGACGATGCTGCTCTCCACCCTGCTCGGCGGCGGCATGTCCTCCCGCCTGTTCCAGGAGATTCGCGAGCGGCGCGGGCTGGTCTACTCGATCTACTCCTTCGCCCAGCCCTTCCGCGACGGCGGCCTCTTCGCCCTCTATGCCGGCACCGGCGAGCAGCAGGCGGCCGAGCTGGTGCCGGTGGCGCTGGAGGAACTGCGCCGCGTACAGCATGACGTGACGGAGGACGAGCTGAACCGCGCCAAGGCGCAGCTCCGCGCCTCGGTGCTGATGTCGCTCGAATCCACCGGCAGCCGCTGCGAGCAGCTCGCCCGGCAGATCCAGGTGCATGGCCGCGTCATCCCCGTCGAGGAGACCAAGGCGAAGATCGCCGCCGTGACGGTGGAGCAGGTGCAGCAGGCGGCGGCGCGGATCTTCCGCTCGCGCCCGACGCTGGCCGCGCTCGGCCCGGCCGGCAAGGTGCCCTCCCTCCCCAGCATCGCGGAGAAGCTCGCGGCATGAACCGTCTGGAGCGTCTGGAATCCCTCGTTGCCGCCGCCCGCGCGGCGGGTGCCGATGCGGCCGATGCGCTGCTGGTCACCGGCACGGCCCTCTCCGTGCAGCGGCGGCTGGGCAAGGTGGAGCATCTGGAACGCTCCGAGGGGATGGACCTCGGCCTGCGCGTCTTCATCGGCCAGCGGCAGGCCATCGTCTCCTCCACCGATCCGGACCCGAAGGGCTTCGCCGAGTTGGCGGAACGCGCCGTGGCCATGGCGCGCGCCGTGCCGGAGGACCGCTTCGGCGGCCTGGGTGAGTTCCGCCCCCTCCAGCCGCAGGCGCTCGACCTGGAGGACGGCGCCGAACCCGACGCCGAGGCGCTGATCGCCCGCGCCGCCGCGGCCGAGGAGGCGGCGCTCGCCGTTTCCGGCGTGACCAACAGCGAGGGTGCCGAGGCCGGCTTCTCCCGCACCGCCATCGCGCTGGTCACTTCCAACGGCTTCGGCGGGGAGTATGCCCGCAGCGGGCACTCGATCTCCGTCACGGCGCTGGCCGGCAGCGGTACCGGCATGGAGCGGGACTACGACTACAGCAGCGCCGTCCACCTGGAGGACCTGGAGGATGCGGCGGCGCTCGGCCGCAGCGCCGGCGAGCGCGCCGTGGCGCGGCTGAACCCCACCCGGCCCAAGACCGCGAAGCGCGTCGTGGTCTATGACCCGCGCGTGGCCGGCTCGCTGGCCAGCCACCTGGCCGGGGCGCTGAACGGTGCCTCCGTCGCGCGCGGCACCTCCTTCCTGCGCGACAGGATGGGCCAGCAGGTGCTCGCCACGGGCCTCAGCCTGCGCGACGACCCGCTGCGCCGCCGCGGCCTGCGCTCCCGCCCCTTCGACGGGGAGGGCATGCCCGGCGAACCGCTCGCCCTGGTGGACAATGGCATCCTCCGCCACTGGGTGCTGGATTGGCGCAGTGCCCGGCAGCTTGGCCTGGCCTCCAACGGGCATGGCAGCCGCGGCATCTCCTCGCCGCCTTCGCCCTCCACCACCAATCTCTGGCTGGATGGCGGCACCCTGCCGCCTGCCAGCTTGATGGCGGATATCGACGAGGGCATCTACGTCACGGAGATGATCGGCTCCGGCGTCAATGGCGTCACCGGCGACTACAGCCGCGGCGCCGCCGGCTTCATGATCCGCAACGGTGCGCTGGCCGAGGCGGTGAGCGGCATCACCATCGCCGGCAACCTGAAGGACATGTTCCTCAACATGGCCGCCGCCAACGACCTGCGCTTCCGTCGCGGCACCGACGCGCCGACGCTGCGGGTCGAAGGGATGACGGTCGCGGGAGCGTAAGGAGGGCCGGTGAAGGCTTGGGGAGCTGTCCAAGGCAGTGCCTCCGACCCCCCAACCCCCTCCTTTTTCTTCGAGTTTCTCCGTCCCGCTCGTGGCGAGGATCGTTCCTGACGCCTTGTCGGTGGCAGCCGCCGGGGCTCCCTCAGCCCCGGCGTGAGCGCGCCTCGCCAGCCCAGAAGAAACTGACAGAAAGAAGAAGAGGGGGTCTGGGGGAGAATTCATTCTCCCCCGGCACTTCCTTCTCGGATGCGCGGTGTTGACCGTCAGGCGGCCCGCACCTGCGCGATGAAGCTGCGCACCTCGCTGCTGAGCTGCTCCGACTGGCGCGACAGCTCGCCCGAGGCGGTCAGCACCTCGCCCGCCGCCGCGCCCGTGCTGCCGGCACCTTCGCTCACCGCCGCGATATTCTCCGTCACCGCCCCGGTGGCCTGCGCCGTCTCGGCCACAGTGCGGGCGATCTCGGCCGTTGCCGCGCCCTGCTGCTCCACCGCCGAGGCGATGGTGACGGTGATGCTGCTCACCGCGTCGATCGTGCCGGTGATCGCCTGGATATCGTTCACCGCCTGCTGCGTCGCCGCCTGGATCTGGGTGATCTGGCTGCGGATCTCCTCCGTCGCCTTGGCGGTCTGCGCCGCCAGCGACTTCACCTCGGAGGCCACCACGGCGAAGCCCTTGCCGGCCTCGCCGGCGCGCGCGGCCTCGATGGTGGCGTTCAGCGCCAGAAGATTGGTCTGCCCGGCGATGTCGTTGATCAGCCCGACCACCTCGCCGATGCGGGTCGCGCTCTCGGCCAGGGCGCGCACGGTGGCGTCGGTGCGCTGGGCGTCCTGCACGGCGCGCGCCGTGACACCCGTGGCCTGCGCCACCTGGCGGCTGATCTCGCCGATCGAGGCGGTCAGCTCCTCCGCCGCGGTGGCCACGGTCTGCACCCCGCCGCCGGCCTGACGCGCCGCCGAGAGCACCGCATCCGACTGCTTGCCCGTCTGGCTGGCGATGCCGGACATCGAGCGGGCGGTGGATTCCAGCTCGGTGGAGGCAGCGGCGAGCATGCCGACCATGTCCCCCACCTTCTGCTCGAACTGCCCGACTAGGTCGCCGAGACGGCCGGCGCGGCGCTCCTTCGCGGCGCGCTCCTCCTCCTGTGCGGCGGCCAGGGCATCGGCCTGCTGCAGCCCACTGCGGCACTCGTCCAGCGCCTGGGCCATGCCGCCGATTTCGTCCTGGCGCCCCTGGCCTGGCAGCTCGAAGGCATAGTCGCGGCGCGCAACCCGGCGCAGCGCCTCCGAGAGCCGGACCACGTCGCGGGTGATGTTGCGGTCCAGCCACAGCGCGGCGCCGAGCCCGGCCAGCAGCGCCAGCAGCACGGAGGCGGCGGTGCCGACCACGGCCTGGTCATAGGCGGCATCGGCCTGGCTGCCCGCGGCGGCGACGCCGCGCTCGTTCAGCTTGATCAGTTCGTCCAGCGTGGCCAGCACCTTGCGCTGCGCCAGGGCGGAGGTGGTGTTGAAGGCATGCAGCGCCGCCGCGTCGGCGGTTGCCACCAGCGGCCCGGTCAGATCGCTATAGGCGCGGTATTCGGTCTGGAACCGCTCGAAGAGCTGGCGCTCCTCCGGCGAGGAGACGAGCACGGCATAATTGGCCGTCTCCCGGGCGAGTTCCTGGCTCATCACCGCGACTTCGCCCTCGATCTTGCGCCGCTCCTGCGGGTCGGTCGTGGCGATCAGCCGGGCAGACCGGACGCGCTCGCGGGAGGTCAGGAGCTGGATGGTGCCCAGCTTCTTGACGGAGGGCAGCCAATTCTCGCGGATGTTGAGCATGCTCGCGTTGAGCTGCCGGAGCTGCGATGCCCCATAGATGCCGTTGCCGATTGCGATCACCAGCAGGAGGCCGAAGGCGGCCAGCATCTTGCTGCGAATGTTCAGGCGGTTGAGGAAGCCTCCCATGGCCCCGCGCTCCCTGTGTGGAAAGCGGCATCAGGGCGCAGGCGCCTTTCCAGGTGGTTGAAGGCGGCACATTGGTGCCATCGAATCACGAAATTGTGATTATTGCTTTGCCGGTCCGGCTGGCTGGCATTCCAGTCCTAGACGGTGGCGAAGGGTGCGAAGGCTTCGGCCAGCCGCGTATAGATCGGGCGGCGGAAGGCCACCACGATGCGGGGCACCTCCTCCAGCCGCTCCCAGCGCCAGGCGTTGAATTCCGGATGCGGGTCCAGGTCCAGCCGGATCGCGGCATCCTCCCCATGGAAGCGCAGGGCGAACCATTTCTGGATCTGTCCACGATACCGGCCGCCCAGCGCCTTTCCCACCAGCTCCGGCGGCAGGTCATAGTGCAGCCATTCCGGCACCTCGCCGATGATCTCGGCCTGGTCGGTGCCGATCTCCTCCCGTAGTTCGCGCAACACGGCCTGGCGCGGGTCCTCACCCTCATCCAGGCCACCCTGCGGAAGCTGCCAGGCGTCATGCGCCACATCGGCGCGGCGGGCGATCAGCACCTGCCCCCGCTGGTTGAACAGCACGGCGCCAACATTGCGGCGATAGGGAAGCTCAGTCATCGTTCATCTCGTGGCAGCGGAGGTGGCGTCATCCTGTGGTGGCCGGACCACGGCACTCAAGGGAGCGAGGACCAGCCCCTCCGCCGCCAACCCCTCGGCCCAGGCGGCAATGCGGTCCACCAGCATCGGCGCTGGCGCGCCGGCCAGCCCGATGGCGCTGCCGTGCTCGCGGGCGAGGCGCTCCAACAGGACTAGCCGGTGCTCCAGCTCACCCCGGGTCAGCGGCTCGTCCAGCACCAGATCAGCGCTGGCGCCCCAGGCCGCGACAGGGGCAGGGGCCTGTGGCCGCGGGTCCAGGTAGAACAGGCCACGCCGGCGCAGCTCGGCCTGCAAGGCCTCCAACTGCGGCGTCTCGGCGGCGAAGCGCTCGCCGCGCTCCCCGGCTTGCGCCCCCACCGTGCCGGCATAGCCGGCGAAGCGGCCGAGGGCGCGGAACAGCCGGTCGCGGTTCTGCTCCCAAGCCAGGCCGGCGCTCAGCAGGGTCTCGCCAGGTTCGGCCGCCGCGGATTCCAGTGGCAGGGCCAACAAAACCTCCATGCCGCGTTGCCGCGCCTGCTCCAGCAACAGGTCCGACCGCGCCGCCTGTGGCTCGAAGGCGAGGGTGACGGCGGCCGGCAGGCGGCGGATCGCCTCCGCCGAGCGGGTGGCCGCGCTGCCCAGGCCACCGATCACCAGCGCGATGCGCGGGCGCGCATCCCTGGCGTCGAAGGGCCGGGCATAGACCTGGCGTGGCTCGCGCCGGTCCGGGCCGATGCGGGGAAGCAGGCCGAAGGGGGAAGGCTCCAGCAAGGCCGGGTCCGGAGGCGCGACCGGGGTGGCGCCATCCTGCGTGGCGGTGACGACAGGCAGGGGCGGGGGCGGCGGTGCCTCAGGGGGTGCCAAGGAAGGCGCTGGCTCCGGCAGCGGCGCCAACGGCGCCGTGGTCAGCCCTGCCTCCGGGGGCGCCTCACTCTCCGCCCGCCTCGAAGGCGGGGCGGCAGGTTCCGCCGGCATGGCGCTTTCTGCCGGTGGCGGAGGCATGGCCGGCTCCAGCGCCACTGGCGCGGCCGGCGCGAGGTCCGGCGGCCCGAGATGGTCCAGCATCACCACGGTGCTGGCCGTCCCGACAGCCACCAGGGTCCAGAAGGCTCCCAGGGCGCGCCAGACATGACGCGCAAGGCGCTGCCGTGTCATTGGCTCGGCCCCTGGGGTCCTTTGCTCAGCGGGCGGCCCGGCGCTGCGGCTCGGCCGCCGCCCAGTTCCGCAGCAGCGTCGCAGCCTGCTGCAACTGGAAGTCGGTCTCCGGCTTGGTCGGGTCGAAGGCCGGGGCGCCCTCGGGCGGCAGGCGGTTGACCTTCTCGGCCACGCCGGGTGGCAGCTTCAGCGGCGGCAACTGGGCTACCTCGTGGGTGCCGTTGTCGTTGCTCAGCGCGCCGCGCAAGTCGGCCTCGCGGTCGCGCAGCGGGGCCTTGTCATCCTGCCGCTGCGCCAGCACCTCGATGTCCGGCGTGATGCCGAGGCCCTGGATCGAACGGCCCGAGGGCGTGTAGTAGCGCGCCGTGGTCAGCCGGATCGCGCCGTTGCCGGGGATCGGGATGACGGTCTGCACGCTGCCCTTGCCGAAGGACTTGGTGCCGAGCACCACGGCGCGGCGATGGTCCTGCAGCGCACCGGCCACGATCTCGCTGGCCGAGGCGCTGCCACCATTCACCAGCACCACGACCCGCTCGCCATTGGTGATGTCGCCGGGCTTGGCGTTCCAGCGCTGCGAGTCATCCGCGCGGCGGGCGCGGGTGGAGACGATCTCGCCCTGCTCCAGGAAATCGTCCGAGACCTGCACGGCCTGGTCGAGCAGCCCGCCCGGGTTGTTGCGCAGGTCGAGCACGATGCCCTTCAGCGTGCCGCCAGCCTGCTTGCGCATGGTGCTCACGGCGTTGCGCAGGGCGCTCTCGGTCTGCTCGTTGAAGGAGGCGAGGCGGACATAGGCGACATCGTTCCCCTCCAGGCGGAAGCGCGCCACCTGCGGCCGGATCACGTCGCGCGTCAGGCTCAGCTCGAGCGGCGCCTCGGCGCCGGGGCGGCGGATGGTCAGCTTGATGCTGCTGCCCCGCTCGCCGCGCATCTGCTCGACCGCTTCCTGCAGGGTGAGGCCCTGCACCGACTTGCCGTTGAGATGGGTGATGAGGTCGCCCGGCTTGACGCCCGCCCGCGCCGCGGGGGTGTCGTCGATCGGGCTGATCACCTTCACATAGCCGCCTTCTTGGCTGACCTCGATGCCGAGGCCGCCGAACTCGCCGCGGGTCTGCACCTGCATGTCGCGGAAGGAGCGGGCGTTCATATAGCTGCTGTGCGGGTCGAGCCCCTGCAGCATGCCGTTGATCGCGTTCTCGATCGCATCCCGGTCATTGACCGGCTCGACATACTCGGCCCGCACGCGCTCGAAGATGTCGCCGAACAGGTTGAGCAGGCGATAGGTCTCGGCGCGGTTTCCACTTTCCTGGGCGACGGCGGAAACCACCGGCGGCATGACCACCGGCCCAAGCACCGTGCCGGCAAGGAACGCGGCCCCGACCACGCCCGCCATGCGCATTCCAGACTTCATGCGGCGACCTCTCATTCGGTCAGCTATCCTTTCGCAGCGGCAAGGCCCGCCGCTTCCCATGGCACCCTAGAGCGTTTTCGAGCGGAAGGGGCAAGCTGAAACCTTTTTCGACAATTCACCGTGGTCAGCCGCCGCACTCAGCTCCGGGCCCGGAACCAGGCCTTCGGATCGACCGGCTTTCCGTCGCGGCGCAACTCCACATAGAGTGCGGCCCGACCATCTTCTCCTCCATCGCCCAGCTGCCCGACGGCCTCGCCAGCCACCACCCGCGCGCCCAGCTCGGCATCCAGCCGGTCCAGGCCGGCCAGGACGAAATGGTACCCTCGGCCGCAATCCACAATCAACAGCTGGCCATAGGAGCGGAAGGGGCCGGCGAAGGCGATGCTGCCACCGCAGGGGCTGACCACCCGTGCGCCAGGGGGCGCCGCATAGGTCAGGCCACGCGCCGGGCCGCCGGCGCCATTGTCGCCGAAGTCGCGGGCGATGCGGCCAGCCACCGGCACCACCCGGCCGCCCTGCGGCACCGGCACCGCCGGGGCCAGGCTGGCCTGCCGCCGCCGCTCCGCCTCCGCCTGCTCCCGCGCTGCCTGTTCCCGTGCCGCCTGGGCACGGTTCCCGGCGGCTTCCGCCTCGCGCTCGGCGCGTAGCCGCGCGGCCCGCTCGCTGGCCTCCCGCTCGGCACGCGCCTTGGCCTCGGCCTCCGCCTTGGCGCGCGCCTGCTCCAGCCGCTCCAGCATGTCACGCAGGGTGGAGGCGTGGGCGGCGGTGGCGGCCGCCTGCTTCGCCGCCTCCATCCGCTCCTGCTCCAGCGCGGTGTGGCGGCTGCGGGCCTCGGCCAGGGAGGCCTCGACAGCGGCAGCGGCGGCGCGCACCTCGGCCCGTGCCCTGGCCAACTCCGCCGCCTCGGCCTCGGCGCGGCGGGTGGCCTCGGCGGCCACCGCCTGGGCCTGGCGCAGCGCCTCCGCCTCGGCCGAGAGGTGGCGCATCAGGCTGCGCAGGACCAGCACGCCGCGCAAGGTCGTCTCGGGCTTGCCGGGGATCGCCAGCAGCGTCTCGGCGGGCCATTGCTGCAGCCGGCGCATCAGCGGCAGCAAGGGAGCCATGGCCTCGGCACGGCGGCCGAGATCCACCAGCGCGGCATCGCGGATGGCCGCGGCCTCCTGCGCCTCTTTGGCGGCGGCATCGGCGGCGGCATCGGCGGCCACCGCGCGGCGGCCGACAGAGGCGCGCTGCTCGGCCAGTTGCCGTTCGGTCTCGGCCGCCTCGCGCGCGGCGCGCTCCGCCTCCGCGGCGGCTTCCTGCGCGGCACGGGCGGCCGCCTCCGCCTCCCGCACCGAGCGGCGGGTGGGCGGAGGGGCCTCGCCCATGGCTGGTGCCTGGGCCAGCGGCAGCAGCAGGGCCAGCAGCGCCCAGGGCCGCAGGCCCTGGGGCAAGGGCGAGCGCAGGGCGGCGCGCGCGACGCAGCCGCGCGGCCGCCGGGATGGCATCAGTCGCCCTTCCGCAGCAGGCTCCGCCCGGTCATCGCGGCGGGCTGCTCCAGCCCCATCAGCGCCAGCAGGGTGGGCGCCACATCCGCGAGCCGGCCTTCCGCCAGCGCAACCCCCCGCGGGGCGCCCATCAGCAGGACGGGCACCGGGTTGGTGGTGTGGGCGGTGTGCGGGCCGCCGGTCTCCGGGTCCTTCATCATCTCGGCATTGCCATGGTCGGCGGTGACGAGCAGCGCGCCGCCCTGCGCCCGCACCGCCTCGGCGATGCGGCCGAGCCCGGTGTCCACCGCCTCGACGGCCTTGGTCGCCGCCGCCAGGCTGCCGGTATGGCCGACCATGTCGGCATTGGCGAAGTTCAGCACGACGAGGTCGAACTTGCCGGTGCCGATCGCCGTCACCGCCTTCTCGGTCAGCTCGGGGGCGGACATCTCCGGCTGCAGGTCGTAGGTGGCGACCTTGGGCGAGGGCACCATGATGCGCTCCTCGCCGGGGAAGGGGGTCTCCTCGCCGCCGTTCAGGAAGTAGGTGACGTGCGGGTACTTCTCCGTCTCGGCCATGCGGAGCTGCTTCAGCCCGGCAGCCGAGACCACGGAGCCCAGGATGTCCTTCATCGTCTCCGCGCCGAACAGCGTGGCGAGGTGCTTGTTCAGTTCCTCGGAGTATTCCGTCATGCCGGCGGCGCCGGCGAGGCGCGGGCGGCGCGGCGGGGCGAAGCCGTCGAAAGCCGGATCGAGCAGGGCGGTCAGGATCTGCCGCACGCGGTCGGCGCGGAAGTTGAAGCAGAGCAGGCCGTCGCCGTCGCGCATGCCGGCATAGTCGCCGATGACGGTGGCGGGGATGAACTCATCCGTCTTGCCCGCCGCGTGGGCGGCCTGGATGGCGGCGGCGGCGCTGCCGGCATGGCCGCCCTTGGCCTCCACCATGGCGTCATAGGCCTGGCGCACGCGCTCCCAGCGCCTGTCGCGGTCCATGGCGAAGTAGCGGCCGGTGACCGTCGCGATGCGGGCGCCCTGCGGCAGCTTCGGCTCGAAGGCGGCGAGGTAGTCGGGGCTGGCCTCGGGCGGGGTGTCGCGCCCGTCGGTCCAGACATGCACGGCGACGGGGATGCCCGCCTCCGCGAAGATCTTTGCCAGGGCGAGGCCGTGGTCCTGGTGGCTGTGCACGCCGCCGGGCGAGAGCAGGCCCATCAGGTGCAGCGTGCCGCCGCTTTGCTTCAGCTGAGCGATCAGGTTGGTCACCGCTGGCAGGTGGGCGATGGAGCCGTCGGCCACCGCCTTGCCGATGCGCGGCAGGTCCTGCATCACCACGCGGCCGGCGCCGAGATTGAGATGGCCGACCTCGGAATTGCCCATCTGGCCAGGCGGCAGGCCGACATCCTCGCCGCAGGTGTGCAGGAAGCTGTGCGGGCATTCCGCCCAGAGCCGGTTGAAGTTCGGGGTGCGGGCCTGGCGGACGGCATTGTCCGCCTGCTCCTCGCGCCAGCCCCAGCCATCGAGGATGACGAGCATCACGGGCTTCGGATGGGGCATTGGGCATTCTCCGGCACTGGCTTGGGGAGGCAAGGGATAGCGCCGGAGGGGGCGCCTTGCCCAGGGGGGCAGCCGGAGGCGGATGGGAACACTCCCGCAGCCGGAGCAGTCCGCCAGATCGACCCCGGTCCCATGCCTCAGCCTGGAGTACGGGGCAGGCGCCCCCCGGATGTCGGGGTCTGGGGAGGTTCAACCACCCCGGCGGGGGTCCCGGGGGCGGCGCCCCCGGGCGTCGGCGTCAGGCCGGGAGCTTCAATGCCGCCGCGTCCGGCAGGTATTGCGGCGTGTAGATCGCGTCCGCCTTCAGTTCGGGGGTCAGGCTGAAGGCCGCGCGGATGGTCTCGATCGCCGCCTGCACCTGGCTTTCCGGCAGGTTGCCGAAGCCGCCTTCGAGCACCTGCGGCGTGCGGATGAAGGCGAAGTTGGCGAGCATGCGCGCCTTTTCGAGGTCCCTCGGCGCGGTGGCGTCGCGCTTCGCCAGGGATGCGATGGCGGCGTCCGGGTCCTTCCACGCCTCGGCATGGCCGCGGGCGATGGCGCGGATCATGCCAGTGACGACCTGGGGATGCGCCTCGGCATAGGGCCGCTTCACCAGCAGGGCGATGGAGAGCAGCGCCACCCCGGCATCGGCGTAGCGCATGGAGACGATGTTCTCCGCCGGCACGTTCAGCGCCCGCAGGCTGAACACGCCGGAGACCTCGAAGCCGGTGATGGCGTCGGCCTCGCCGCGCGCCAGCATGGGCTCACGAAGCTGCGGCGTGACGGTGAGCCAGTTGATCTTGCCGAGGTCGATCCCGGCGGCCCTGGCGAAGGCGGGGAAGAGCTGGCGGCCGGCATCGGTCTCGGGCGCGGCCAGCTTCCGGCCTTCCAGATCCTTGGGCTTGCCAATGCCGGTCTTCTTCAGCGTCACCACCGCGAGCGGGCTGCCCTGCTGGACAACGAAGGGCGCGATGATGTCGGCGCCGGGCGTCGCCAGCCGCAGGCGGATGGCGGGGGAGAGATCGGCGATGCCGAAATCATAAGCACCGCCCGCGACCTTCACCGGCGTGTCGCCGGAGCCAAAGCCGCGGTCCACCGTGACGTCGAGTCCTTCCTCGCGGAAGAAGCCGCGGTCGGCAGCGAGGAGGTAGGGCGCCTGCGGACCCTGGAAGGCCCAATCCAGGCAGAACTTCACCGGCATCAGGGCCACCTGCCCGCGCGCCAGGCGGGGCGCGGCAAGCAGGGCGGCGGAGCCGAGCATGAGGCTGCGGCGGGTGGTGGGCATGCGGATCTCCCGGTTCCGTGCCGGGCGCCTGTCGCGCGCCGGCGCCGGAAGGGTCTCAAGCAACCCGCATGCCGGGCGATCAGGCCTTCTTGACGCCCCAGAACAGCGGGAAGGGCGCCTTCACCACGCCGGAGAGCTTCGCCCGCCAGGCCGTGTGGCTGAGGAAGAAGCCGGTCGGCAGGTAGGTGACGTGGTCCATCGAGACGCGGTTGAGGTCCTCGATGATCTTCTTCTCGGCGGCGAGGTCGGGCGCCTCGTACCAGTCGGCGATGAGCTTCTCCGCCTCGTCGTTGCTCGGCCAGCCGAACCAGGCCTTGTCGCCGCTGGCGGAGATGCCCTTGTAGGGTGCCGGGTTGATGCAATCGACCCCGCTGTGCCAGCTGAAGAAGATGTTCCAGCCGCCCTCGGAAACCGGCTTCTTGCTGGTGCGGCGGGAGCCGACGGTGCCCCAGTCGAGGGACTGGTAGTCCACGTTCACGCCGATCCGCTTCAGCATGTCGGCGGTGACGTCGCCCTGGGTCTTGGTGGTCGGCACGTCGGCGGCGACCAGCATCACCACCTTCTCGCCGTTGTAGCCGGCCTGCTTCAGCATCTCGCGCGCCTTGTCGTATTGGCGCGGGCCCTTCAGCCGGTCGCCGCCGGCCTCGGTGTAGAGCGGCGTGCCCGGCGTGAAGAAGCTGGGCAGGTTCTTCCAAAGGGACTCGTCGTCGCCCACCAGGGCGCGCATGTAGTCCTCCTGGCTCGCCGCGAGCTGCAGCGCCTGGCGGGCGAGGACGTTGTTGAAGGGCGGCAGCAGGTGGTTGATCCGCATGGCGCCGATATTGCCGAGCGGGTCAGCGATGCCGAGCTGGACCTGCCGGTTCGTCTTGAGCACCGGCACGAGGTCGGCGATCGGGTTCTCCCACCAGTCCACCTCGCCGTTCTGCAGCGCGCCCAGGGCGGTGGCGGGGTCGGGCATGGTGATCCACTCGATGCGGTCCAGCAGCATGCGCTTGCCGCCGGCGAGCCAATCCGGCGCCTCGTCGCGCGGCTGGTAGTCGGCGAACTTCTCGAAGACGGCACGCGAGCCGGCCATCCACTCGTCGCGCTTGAAGCGCATCGGGCCGGAGCCGACGTATTCCTTGATCTGCGTGTAGGGATCGGTGCTGGCGATGCGCTCGGGCATGATGACCAGCAGCGGCGTATTGCTCTTGCCCAGCGCGTAGAGCAGCTTCGGGAAGGGCTGCTTCAGGCGGAAGCGGAAGTTGCGGTCGTCCACCGCCTCCAGCCCCTCCAGCCGGGCCTGGATCATCTGGCCCATGCCGTCGCGCGGCATCCAGCGCTTGATGCTGGCCACCACATCGGCGCTGCGCACGGGCTCGCCGTCATGGAATTTCAGGCCGGGGCGCAGGCGGAAGCTCCAGGTGAGGCCGTCGGCGCTGGTCTCGTGGCCCTCGCACATCTGCGGCTTCGGCTGCAGGTCGGCGCCGAGGCCATAGAGCATGTCGAAGACCAGCAGGCTGGCATTGCGCACCACGAGCTGGGTGCCGGCCACCGCGTCGAGGTTGGGCAGGTCGGCCTGGGGCACGAAGCGCAGCACGCCGGCATCCTGGGCGCGGGCGAGGCGCGGCGCGGCCAGGAGGCCGCCAGCCAGGGCGGCCCCGGTGGAGAGCAGGAAATCGCGGCGTTGCATGCAGGCCTCCTTCAAGGCGGGGAGCGTGGCGGCTCCTCAGCGGGGAAGAGGCGGCATACTCCTTTCCCCATAAAGTGCACAGGCTTTCGGCTCATTTCTGCGGATTCTTCGCGAAAATGGTTCATTTTGCTGCAGATGCACAAAATTCATGCTGCCGTGGGTGCGTTCTTGGCCGAGGTGCCACTATAGGCGCTGCGCCACGGGGCAAAACCTGACTGTCTTCAAGGATTTGCGCCGAAAGCCAGGCATGAAAAAAGCGCGGCTTGCGCCGCGCTTTCCCCGTCCATTCCGGCCGCTTCGGTCAGCCGGTCTGCTGGATGGCCGAGAGCTTCCAGGCCTCGCCCGGGGCATTGCGCCGGAAGGTCCAGATCTCGGTCGTCGTATCGCGGCGCTGCGGGTCGCCCTCCACCACACGGCCCTGAGCGTCGTAGGTGACGTCGATCAGGCTGAAGCGCATGGCCACGGTGGCAAATTCCGTGCTGCCCTCGCGCCAGGCTTCGGCCAGGTCGCCTTGCTCCAGCCGCACATCCTGCGTCTCGTTGCGCCAGCCGCGGGCGGCAAGGTCGCGCAGGTCCTGAGCGAAGAAGTTCATCATCTCCGGCGTCGTCAACCGGGCGAGACCGGCCTCATCGCGCCGGGACCAGGCGGCGTTCACCTCCCGCAGCAGCGATTCGAAGGCGCGGAAGTCGCTGTCGCCAACCGCCACAGGAGCGGAGGCGCCGCCGCCCGCCATGGGCTGGCCGCCCATCGGCTGCGCCGTGCGCTGCATTCCCTGCGGCCGTCCCTGGGGCTGCCCCTGGGGCTGCCCTTGGGGCCGCGGGCCACCGGCCATGGCGTGCTGCCGGCTGCGGAAGAAGTTGAGGGCGAAGCGCACCAGCAGCACGATCAGCCCGATCTGCAGCAGCAGGCCCAGGAAGCTGCCGAAGCCGCTGAAGCCGCCGAACAGCCCGTGCCCGAAGAGCAGCCCGCCCAGGCCCATGCCAATCATGCCGCCCAGCAGCGCGCCGCCGAAGCCGCCGCCGAACAGGCCGCCACGGCCCGGAACCGTGCTCGGCGTGCCGGGCATGGCGTTCCCGGGACGGCTGGGCTGCTGCACGGTGCGATCCATCGGCCGCGCCATGTCCGGCGCGGTGCGGGTGACGGGGGGCGGCGAAAAGGTGCGGCTGCCCCGGCTGCCGAAGCTGCTGCGGCCACCACCCGGGCGGGCTTCGGCCAGAGCGGGGCCCAGCACCAGGGCAAAGGCGGCGAAGGCTGCCAGCAACCTGGCCTTACCACGCATAGGGAGAATCCTCCGGTTTTGGTTCATCGGCCCATCATATGGGGATTACAGGGTCGTAATCCATGCTGTTTGAGGCGGTTGCGTACGCCACCGGAAGTGGTGGTCAAAGCCGCACAAATGCCGCAGAAGACCCGCCTTCGCGGATGCAGGGGGACATGGTTTGGGGCTGCGGGAATGGCAATGGCGGCTGGAGGCGCTTCTTGTGCGCGGCCTGCTGGGCTTTTCGCGCCGGCTCGGGCCACGCCGTGCCTCGGCGCTGGGCGGTGCGGGGGCACGCACGATCGGACCCTGGCTGCCGGTCTCGCGCATTGGCCGGCGCAACCTGGAACTGGCTTTTCCCGAGCAGGACGCCGCCTGGCGGGAGCGGGTGCTGCGCGGCACCTGGGACAATCTCGGCCGCACCATGATGGAACTGCCGCATCTGCCGCGCCTGCCCGAATCGGCGGAAGGGCCGGGCTGGGAACTGGTCGGGGGGGAGAACCTGCCACCGGGCGAGAGGCGGGTGATCTTCATCTCCGCCCATCTGGCCAACTGGGAGATGCTGCCGGCGGCGGCGGCGCGGGTGGGGCTGCGCATGGCGAGCCTCTACCGCGCGCCGGACAATCCGCTGGTGGACGCGGTGTTGCGGCAGATGCGCGAGGGCGGCGCGGAGATGCCGCTCTTCCCCAAGGGCGCACGCGGCGCCCGGCTGGCACTGCGCCACTTGGCGTCGGGCGAGGCGCTGGGCCTGCTAATGGACCAGAAGCTGAACGAGGGGCTGGAACTGCCCTTCTTCGGCCAGCCGGCGATGACCACCTCAGCCCCGGCCGAGTTCGCCCTGCGCTTCCGCTGTCCGGTGATCCCGACCCATGTCGAGCGCATCGGCCCCTGCCGCTTCCGCGTGGTGGCGGAGCCGCCTCTATCCCTGCCTAACAGCGGGGACCATGCGGCGGATGTGCGGGCGCTGACCCTGGCGATGAATGCGCGCATCGAGGCCTGGGTACGGGCCCGGCCACAGGAATGGCTCTGGCTGCACCGCCGTTTCACGCCCGCCGCCTATCGGCGCGACGCGGCGGGCTGAGGCGAGGCGGCCTACTCCACCACCAGCAGCGCGCCGGCGGCATAGAGCTGCTCGCGCAGGCCAGGTAGCGGCGCCAGCACCACCACACCGGGCGAGGATTGGCGCCAGCGGGTCAGGCCTGCCCGCCGCAGAGCCGCACTGGCAGCACCGGCATCCTCGAACAGGGCGACCATGGGCGTCTCGATGCTGTCCCGGGTGGGCAGCGTCTCGGCGGAGAGGGAGGGGCGGGGGAGCGGCGTCATGCGCGCCCTATGCCGCCGGGACCTTTACCGGATCATGAACGCCATGCGGCGTTTTCATAATGTTTGCCCCGCGCCCCGCGCACCGCTCAGGCCGGCAACAGCGGCCGGGGGTCCAGCGCCGTGGTGAACCAGTAGAGGCCGAGATGCAGGTGCGGGCCGGTGACGCGGCCGGTCGCGCCGGTCTCGCCGAGATGCTGGCCGCGGGCGAGGGTCGCGCCTTCCGCCACGTCCATGCGGGAAAGGTGGGCGTAGAGGCTGACCAGGCCGTGGCCATGGTCCAGCAGCACGGTGTTGCCGGTGAAGTAGAGGTTGTCGGCCAGCAGCACGCGGCCGCCGCCCATCGCGGCGCAGGGCGTGCCGGTGGGCACGGCGACGTCGAGCCCGAGATGCGGCGCGCGCGGCTCGCCGTTCAGGATGCGCTGACTGCCATAGACGCCGCTGATCCGCCCGCGCGCCGGCCAGTCGAAGCCCTCGGCGAAATGAGGCAGGGGGCTGTCGGTCCTGCGCAGCGCGTTCAGCCGCGCCTGCTCTGCCTTGATGCGGGCGAGCTGCTTCGCATCGGGCGTGACCATCTTCGGCGGCAGGCCGGTGAGGCGCTGGATGTCCCATTCGCGCCGGGCGATGGCGAGGCGGCGCGTCTCGGCCCGCCCGTCCGGCGCATGGACGGCGAGCTGCGCCTCGGGCGCCGCATCCCGCCCGAAGCCAAGGGCGAAGCGCCCCGCGGGGCCGACGCTGATCGCCCGCCCGTCCAGCGTGACGCGGCTGCCCGGCGGCACCTGCCCGACCGCGAAGCCGCCCTGCGTCAGGCCCTGGGGCGGCAGCTCCAGCAGCGGCGCGGCAATGGCGGCGGTGGCCGACTCCCGCCCGGCGGCGCAGGCGCCGAGCAGCAAAGCGGGCGCACCCAGGATCAGGCGGCGGCCAATCATCATGCGATCCTTCATGGTCTAGAGCAGCGAGCCCTGGGCGGGGGGCGTGCGCCGGCCCTTGAGCGAGCCGCCGCCGGGCGCCTTGCCGTCGGCGGTCACGTCCAGGCTGCCGTCCTGCAAGGTCACGCTCAGCCGGGCGCCGGGGGCGATATCGGCGGCGTGCGTCACCGGCTCGCCGGCCTCGTCGCGCAGCAGGGCGAAGCCGCGTGCCAGCACGCCCTGGTAGGAGGCGCCCTCCAGCCGGGCGCCGAGCCCTTGCAGCCGCAGCCGCGCCTCGCGCAGCCGTCCCGCGACGCGCGTGCCGGGATCGGGGATGCGGTGCAGCGCGCCCTGCCGCCGGTCGAGCAGCCGCTGCAGCGCGGCGCCGGCGCGCGCCTGCAACAGGCCCAGCGTGTGGCGGTGCCCGGCCAGGGTCTCGCGCGGGTGCGGCAGGCGATGGGCGATGGCGTCCAGCATGCCGCGCTTGCGGGTGAGCAGGGCGCGCGGGGCGAGGGCGAGGCGCTCGGCGCGGTCGTCCAGCCGCTGCCGCGCGGCGCCGACCAGCCCCGGCAGGTCCGGCATCCGCCCCTCGACGCGGGAGAGCCGCAACCGGGCGCGGTCCAGCGCGCCCTGGCCGCTGGCGAGCAGCCGCGCCGCGGTCTGCGCCAGCCCGGCCAGCAGGTCGGCCCGCGCCGGCACCGCCAGCTCGGCGGCGGCGGTGGGCGTGGGAGCGCGGCGGTCGGAGGCGAAGTCGATCAGCGTGGTGTCCGTCTCGTGCCCGACCGCCGAGATCAGCGGGATCGGGCAGGCGGCGGCGGCACGGACCACGGCCTCGTCGTTGAAGGCCATCAGGTCCTCCAGGCTGCCGCCGCCGCGCGCGACGATCAGCACGTCCGGGCGGGGGATGCCACGCGGCAGGCGGGAGAAGCCCTCGATGGCGGCGGCGATCTGCTCCGCCGCGCCCTGGCCCTGCACCGGCACCGGCCAGAGCAGCACCTGGCGCGGGAAGCGCCGGGCGATGGTGGTGCGGATGTCCTGGATCACCGCGCCCTTCTCGGAGGAGACCACGCCGATCACGCGCGGCAGCAGCGGCAGGGGCCGCTTGCGCGCCTCGTCGAACAGCCCCTCGGCGCCCAGCTTCTTGCGCAGCGCCTCGACGCGGGCCAGCAGCGCGCCCTCGCCGGCATATTCCATCCGGTCGACGATGAGCTGGTAGTCCGAGCGCTCGCCGTAGGTGGAGACCTTGCCGGTGGCGATCACCTCCACCCCGTTCTCCGGCCGCAGCGACAGCTTGGGCACCGCGTAGCGCCAGATGATGGCGCGGATCTTCGCGCCCTCGTCCTTCAGGGCGAAGTAGATGTGGCCGGAGGGATAGGCCTTCAGCTCGGTGATCTCGCCGCGCACCCGCACACGGCCGAACTCGGATTCCAGCGTGCGCTTGATGGCGCCGCTAATCTCGGAGACGGTGAATTCCGGCGTATTGCTGGGGCGGGCTTCGGGCAGCGTATCCATCGGGCGCCATTATGCGGTGCGGCGCGGCCGCTGGCGAGGGCGGCCGCGCCGCCGGGCCTTACGGCTCGGTGACCGGCTTGTAGCCGGAGGGGAGGCGGAAGCGGGCCGGGTCCTGCGCGCCGTAGCGCACCTCGGTCGCGACATAGATCGTCATGGCGTCCGCGCCCTCGCCCTCCCGCAGGCGCAGCGGCACGCCATCGGCAGTGATGCAGGCATGGCGCGCCTCCTCGTCGGTGCTCTCGCCGACCGGTGTGATCCGCCAGACCGTGCAGGGCTGGCCGGCGACGCGATCGCTGCCCTCGCGCGCCACCTTGGTCCCGGCATGGATGGGCAGGATGTCCTGGGTCATGACCTCGGCCACCTTCCCGAGATCTTGATAGGTGCGGTCCTCGTCGATCACCGCCGTGACGTCGCCGCCACGGGTGTCGATCAGATGGGCCACGCGGCTGACCAAGCCCTGCCCCTCGGTGCGGATGCGCCCCTCGGAAACCAGGAAGGCCACGCTCTCCACCGTCGGCGGGCTGGGGTCCACCTCGTAGCTGACGACGACGTCGCGGGTCGGCATGGGGGGCGGGGTGTCCTTCGCCAGGGCGGTGCCGGCGGGGGCGGCAGCCAGCAGGAGGGCGGCGAGGAGCCTGGGCAGGGGGACGCGCATGGGGCGGCTTCCGGTCGGGGGCCGCGCTTGTCGCGCGGCGGCGAGGCCGGGTCAATCGCCGCAGGTGGTGTACTTCGGGCGCGTTGTCCGGCGGAATGGGCGGCATGACCGGAAGCATGGGGAGGGTGGCGATGCGTCGATGGGCCTGGCTCGCATTGGGGTTGCCGCTGGGACTGGCGGCCTGCGCGGCTCCGCCATCGGAGGAAGCCTCCCAGCCGATCGGGCCGGACCGGGCGGCGGAACTGGCCTGCATCCGGCGTGGCCGGGCGGCGGAGGTGAGCCAGCCCTGGCTGGGCGCCAACAATCCCCGCGCGGCGATGATCGGCGCGCAGGTCCGCAACGACTGCCTGGATGCCTACCGGCGCAGCGGCATACCGCCCGCCCCCTGAGATCGGGGCGGGGAGGCCGGGGGTGGCGCTCCTTGGCCCTCCCTCCGCCTCCCGCGCCCGCGTTGTCGCCGCGGCCGCCCCGTGCTAGCGCGCGCCGGACTTCGCGCGAGGAGGGTGCACAGGTCATGAAAGTGCTTCTGGTTGGCGGCGGCGGCCGTGAGCATGCGCTGGCCTGGGCGCTCTCTGGTTCCGGCCTGCTGAGCAAGCTGTGGTGCGCGCCCGGCAATGCCGGCATCGCCGAACTGGCGGAATGCGTGCCGATCGGCGCCGAGGACGTTCCGGCGCTGGTGGCCTTCGCGCAGGAGAAGGCGGTGGACCTCGTGGTCGTCGGCCCGGAGGCGCCGCTGACGCTGGGCCTGGCCGATGCCTGCGCCGCGGCGGGCCTCCGCTGCTTCGGCCCGAGCGCGGCGGCGGCGCGGCTGGAGGGCAGCAAGGCCTTCACCCGCGAGGTGACCAGCGCCGCCGGCGTTCCCGGCGCCGAATGGGCACAGTTCACCGACCCCGCCGCGGCGCGCGACTACGTGCGGCGGAAGGGCGCGCCGATCGTGGTGAAGGCGGACGGCCTTGCCGCCGGAAAGGGCGTGGTTGTGGCCGGGACCGTGGCGGAGGCCGAGGCCGCCATCACCGAGATCATGGAGGACCGCGTGCACGGCGCGGCCGGCGCCACGGTGCTGATCGAGGAGTGCCTGGTCGGCCAGGAGGTCTCCTTCTTCGCGCTCTGCGACGGCACCACGGCGCTGCCGATGGCGGCGGCGCAGGACCACAAGCGCGTCGGCGAGGGCGACCTTGGCCCCAACACCGGCGGCATGGGCGCCTATTCCCCGCCGCCCGCCTTCACGCCGGAGATCGAGGCCGAGGTGATGGAGCGCATCATCCGCCCGACGCTCGCCGAAATGGCGCGGCGCGGCACGCCCTTCCGCGGCGTGCTCTTCGCCGGGCTGATGCTGACCGGCACCGGCCCGCGCCTGATCGAGTTCAACGTCCGCTTCGGCGACCCGGAGTGCCAGGTGCTGATGCTGCGGATGCAGTCGGACCTGCTGGCGGCGCTGCTCGCCGCCTGCGACGGCGAGCTGGAACGCTTCACGCTGCGCTGGTCACCCGAGGCGGCGCTGGTGGTGGTGATGGCGGCGCGCGGCTACCCAGGCGCCTATGCCAAGGGCACCCGCATCGAAGGGGTGGAGGCGGCGGCGGCCGTGCCGGGCGCGCATGTCTTCCACGCCGGTACCACGCGCGGGCCCAATGCTGCACTGCTCGCCGCCGGCGGCCGGGTGCTGGGCATCGCCGCGACCGGTTCCACCCTGCGCGCGGCGCATGACGCCGCCTACGAGGCGGTGGACCAGGTGAACTGGCCCGACGGCTTCTGCCGCCGCGACATCGGCTGGCGGGCCCTGTGACACCCCCTTAACGCTCCGTTCAACCTCCGCCGCGAAAGTGGGGCTGGGTAGCGCCACGGGGCGCCGGCTGTGATGCCTGATGGCAACGTGGCCGGCCCCTGGCACCGCCCGGACCTGTGGCGGAGGCATGAAGATGGGGTACTTGCGCCACCGCGCGGTCACGGACGCTTTCGTCCTGCTGGTGCTGGTCGCGCTGATCTCCCTGGCGGCGAGCCGGTTCGGCGCCTTTGCCGGCCTCTTCGCCTTCCTGGCGCGTCATGATCGCCCGCAGGTCGGCGATCTGCTCGTCCCCATGGTGCTAACGGGCTGGGGCGGCCTCATCTATGCCCTGCGCCGCCTGCTCGACCTGCGGCGGGAAAGCCGACGGCGGCGCCAGGCCGAAGGCGACGCCGAATGGATGGCGAGCCATGACCCGCTGACGCGCCTGCCGAACCGCCATTTCCTGACCAGGCTGCTGGAGCAGCGCGAGGTTCAGCACCCCGCCACCGAGCCCCCTGCCGCTGTGCTGCGGATCGACCTTGCCGGCTTCAAGCAAGTGAATGACGTGCTCGGTTCTCCGGCCGGCGACGGGCTTCTGGTCGAGACGGCCGAGCGGCTGTGCGCTGCCTTCCCGGAGGCCACCATCCTGCGCGTCGGCGGCAATGAGTTCGTGGTGATCATGGGCGCGACGCTGCCATGGACGCTGGCGTGGTGCGCGCATCGCGCCCTCCAGGCCGCTCGCGGCGCCGTGGCGGAGGTGGGGGAGGAACTCGGGGTGGGCGCGCGGGTCGGGTTGGCGGCGGTGCCCGAGCACGCCGCCAGCCTGCGCGAGGCGCTGCGCTGCGCCGATGCGGCGCTGCAGGCGGCCCGGCAGGGGGAGCGCAACGGGTTCCGCATCTTCAATCCGGCGATGCGCGCGCAGATCCAGGCCCGCGCCTGGTTCGACCGCGCGCTGCCGGCCGCCGTGCAAGAGGGGATCATCCGGCCCTATTACCAACCCGTCGTCGATCTCGCCGCCGGCCAGGTCGCAGGCTTCGAGGCGCTGGCCCGCTGGCCCAGGCCCGATGGCAGCTTCGTCCCGCCCGACCGGTTCATCGCCGCCGCCGAGCGCAACGGGCTGATCGGGGCGCTGAGCGAGCGCCTGCTGAGGCGGGTCTGCGCGGATGCGGCGGGCTGGCCGGCGCCAGTCTGGGTGGCTTTCAACCTCTCCCCGCTTCAACTGGGCGACCGGCTGCTCGCACGCCGCATCATCGCCGCCGCGCGGGAGGCGGCGCTGCCGCCGCAGCGCCTGGAGGTCGAGATCACCGAAAGCGCCCTGATCCGCGAGCCCGAGGTGGCGCAGCAGGTGATCGAGGAACTGCGGGCCGCCGGCATCCGCGTGGCGCTGGATGATTTCGGCACCGGCTATTCCAGCCTGGCGCTGCTCTCCCGCTTCTCCTTCGATAAGATCAAGATCGACCGCGCCTTCATCCGCTCCTTCCGGGGCGACGAGAAGCAGATGAAGATCGTCCGCTCGATCCTGGGCCTGGGGCTTGGCCTCGGCATTGCCGCCACGGCGGAGGGGATCGAGGAGGCGGAACAACAGCAAATCCTGCGGGAATTGGGCTGCCAGTATGGCCAGGGCTATCTGTTCGGCGCTGCCATGCCCTGCGAGGAGGCGGCCCGCCTGCTGGCCCGCAGCCGCTCGGAATGGTCGCGGCCTGCCGCCTAGGCTGGCCTGATCGGCCGTGCTCATGAGGTCCTGGAGGCAGGTCATGATGTCCCTGGCGGTGCTTCCCCCACCCCCCGCCAGCCGCAGCGGCGCATGATGACGGCCGAAAGCCGCCAAGCGCTGGACAGGGCATTCTAGAACGCATAATCTATTTGCATGGTCAGGACCGCCCGCTTCTCGTCCGAGCACTTCATCGACGCCGCCATCGCCCTCGTTGCCGAGGGTGGCCCGGGCGCTGCCACAATGCAGGCGATCGCCCGGCGTGTCGGCGCGCCGACCGGCTCGATCTATCATCGCTTCGAATCCCGCTCGGCCATTCTCGCCGCCGCCTGGAATGCCAGCTACGGCTCCCTCGTCAGGGTGCTGGCGCCGCTCCTGCAGGCCGGGCGACCGCGCGAGGCCGCCCTGGCGCTGCTGCCATGGGCGGGCGAGGACCGGCACCGTGCCCGCTTCCTGTTGCTGCACGAGCCTGTGTCCCTGTTCGAGGATGCGCCGCCTCCGGAGCCGCTCCGGCAGGAGATGGAACGGCTGGAGAGCGAGATGGATCAGGCGTTCCGCGCCTGCATCGCCCGGCTTGGTGACGGCAGCATCCGGGAGGAAGACCTCGCGCGGGCCAAGTTCCTGATCTTTGATGCGCCGATCGCCATCCTCCGGCCGCACCTGCTGGCAGAAAGCGCCTTCCCGGCCTTCGCCGGGCAGATGATCGCCGATCTCCATGCGGGAGTGCCCTTCGCCAGCGCGGGCCGGCGCGCCGGAGGCACGCAGGCGGCCTAAGGCTTTCTTCCACCCCTCGCTTCAGAACGAACATGAACGACATTGTCGACGACCGGCGCATCACGCTGCATGCGCCCGAGGATTTTGCCGGTATGCGCGCGGCGGGGAAGCTCGCGGCGGAAACCCTCGACATGATCACGGCGCATGTCCGCGAGGGCATCACCACCGCGGAACTCGACCGGCTGTGCCATGCCTTCATCCTGGACCATGGCGCCATCCCGGCTTCGCTCGGCTACCAGGGCTACACCCATGCCACCTGCATCTCGCTGAACCATGTCGTCTGCCATGGCTTCCCGGGCGACCGGGTGCTGGTGGAGGGGGACATCCTCAACATCGACCTCGCCGTCATCCTCGATGGATGGCACGGGGACAGCAGCCGCATGTACACGGTCGGCAGGATCGGCACCCGCGCGGCACGGCTGATCGAGGTTGCCTACGAGGCGATGATGTGCGGCATCGCGGCGGTGCGCCCCGGTGCAACACTGGGCGACATCGGCTTCGCGATGCAGAGCCATGCCGAGGCCAACAGGTTCAGCGTGGTGCGGGATTTCTGCGGCCATGGCCTCGGGCGGACCTACCATGACGCGCCCAACGTCCTGAACTACGGCCAGAAGGGCAAAGGCCTTCAGCTCCGCCCCGGCATGTTCCTGACGGTGGAGCCGATGGTCAATGCCGGCCGGCCCGAGGTGAAGGTGCTGAGCGACGGCTGGACCGCGGTGAGCCGTGACCGCAGCCTGTCCGCGCAGTTCGAGCACAGCATCGGCGTCACCGAGAGTGGCTGCGAGATCTTCACCCTCTCTCCCGCCGGCTTCACCAAACCCCCATACACGAGGGCCTAGCGGGCGGCGGCTCCTAGTGGTCAGGTTCTCCGCCTAACCACCGCGGCCCGAGAGGCGGCGCTGCAAGGCCTGCCGCATCTCCGTCACGGTATAGGGCTTGCCGACCACCTCGGTGTTGCGGAAGCGGTCCGGGAAGGCATTGGCCTCGCCATAGCCGGTGGCGAAGACGAAGGGGATGCCGCGCGCCACCAGCGCATCCGCCACCGGGAAGCTGCTCTCGCGGCCGAGGTTGACGTCGAGCAGCGCGATCTGCGGTGGGGCGTGCTCCAGCAGCCGCAGCGCGGCCTGCACGCTGCTCGCCACGTCCACCTCCTTCGCGCCCATGCGGCGGAGCTGGTCCTCGGCATCCATCGCGATCAGCAGGTTGTCCTCGACCAGCAGCACCCGGCCCGAGAGCGTCGGACCATCCTCCTGCGGCGCTGCCGGGGCGGCGGAGATCTGCGGCGCCCGGCCGTCCTCGACGCCGCGGCGCGCGCAGCCGGAAGGCAGCAGGAAGCGGGCCTCCATGCCGGAGAGCTTGTAGTGCAGCTCGGCCTCGCCCTTCAGGTCATGCGGCACGGAGCGCTCGACGATGGTGGTGCCGAAGCCCTGGCGCATCGGCGGCTTCACCGGGGGGCCGCCCTCCTCGGTCCAGCGGATCTCCAGATCGTCGTTGCCGGTGAAGCCCCACTGCACCGTCACGCGCCCGGCCCGGTCGCAGAGCGCGCCGTACTTGGCGGCATTGGTCATCATCTCGTGGATGACCAGCGCCATGGTGGTGTAGGCCGGCGGCTCCAGCAGCACCGGCGGACCGGAAAGGCGCACCCGGTCGGCCTTGCCGCTCAGATAGGCCTCGGCCTCGGCGCGGATCAGCTCATCCAGCGGCGCCGGGTGCCAGCGGTCGGTGGTGATCTGGTCATGCGCGCGCGCGAGCGCCTGGATGCGGCCGCCCACCATCGCGGCGAACTCGTCCACCGTGGCGGCATTGCCGCGGCTCTGGGTGACCAAGCCACGGATCAGGCCGAGGATGTTGCGGACGCGGTGGTTCAGCTCGGCGATCAGGATCTCCTGCCGCTCCTGCGCCGCCTGCCGCTCGCGCTCGGCGAGGTCGGTGAGCTGCAGCACCACCTCCAGCAGCGTCACCCGCAGGCGCTCCGCCATCAGCAGGTCGCTCTCGGTCCAGGGGCGGCTCTGGCCCTCCACGGTCTCCCGCCAGGCGGCGAAGCTCTTGCGCGGGGTCAGCCGCGCGCCGTTGGGGCCGAGCGCCACCGGCTTGTGCGGGTCGCCCGCCCAGGTGACGGAGTGCGTCACGGCGCGGCGGAAGAAGACGAGATAGTCGCGCGGGGTGCGGGAGAGGGGGATGGCCAGCAGCCCCGCCGTGCGCTCGGCGAACTCGCGTCCCGGCGCGTAGGTCTCGCCCAGCCGGTGGGTGGCGTAGATCGTCCCCGAGGCGCTCCGGTTGAGGAAGCGGACCAGGCCGGAGAATTCCTCGATGGTCGGCGCATGGCCGCGCATTGCCGTGCCGCGCTTGCTCCACAGCCCGATGCCGTCGCAGGGGATCACCTCCGACAGCAGCTCCAGGAACTCGGTCAGCGACTGGCTGCCGGGGCGCATGGCGCCGAGCGCGGCCATCAGCTGCTGGTGCACCCGGTTGGCCTCGGCCTCGCGCGCCTGGTCGGCCTCGCGCTCGCGGCTTTCCAGCACCAGCGAGAAGACCTGGCCAAACAGCTCGGCGGCCGTGCGGCGCTCGAAGGAGACGCGCAGCGCCTCGTTGTGATGGCAGGCGATCAGCCCCCAGAGCCGCCCCTTGCGCAGCACCGAGACCGACATGGAGGCCTGCACGCCCATGTTGCGCAGGTACTCGATATGGATGGGCGAGACGCTGCGCAGCACGCTGAGCGAGAGGTCAAGCGGCTGGTTGCGGCTGTCGAGCAATGGCAGCACCGGTGCCGGCGGCGTCTCGGTGTCGCTGATCAGGCGCAGCCAGTTGCGCTCGTAGAGCTTGCGGGCCTGCCGCGGGATGTCGGAGGCCGGGAAATGCAGCCCCATGAAGGAGGGCAGGAAGCTCGCCGCCGATTCGGCGATCACCTCGCCCGCGCCGTCATGGCCGAAGCGGTAGAGCATGACGCGGTTGAAGCCGGTGAGGCCGCGGATCTGCCGCACCGCCTCGCGGCAGATGCCCTCGAAGCCTTCCGCCTGGTGCAGGCGGGAGAGCATGCCGCGCACGGTGTTGCCGGCCTCCAGCGCGTCCTCCAGGTCGGAGGGCTCGCCTTCCAGCACGATCAGCTCGCCCGAGAGATGGATGGCGAGGTCGTAGGGAGCGCCGCCCTCGCGCAGCGTGACGCCGAACAGCCGCTCCACCGCGTTGGCGCCGCGCAGCAGGTGCAGCCGGCCGCCGATCTGGTGCATCGCCTCGCGGGTCAGCAGCGTGGTGAGGGACTCCCCGAGCAGGGCCTCCGCATCCTGGCCCAGATGCTCGCCGGCATTGGCCGAGACGCGCCGCAGCACCCAGTTCGCCGAGACCGCCACCAGGAAGCCGATCGGCTGGATGGTGCCCAGGAGATGGATGGGCTCGCGGTCGCAGTTGGTCAGGTCGACGCCATTGGGCAGCGCCAGTTCGCCGAGGTCGTCATGCATGGAGGGGAGTCATCCTTTCACGACCCAGGGCCGCCAGGAAATATTCGAAGGCGAGGCGTGCGCCCGTGGTGGCGTCGGCCCATCGGCTCGGCTCCGGCAGGGCCTGTTCCAGGTGGGCGAGGAATCCGGGCCAGCCATCCGGCCCTGATTTGTGCGAGAGATAGGCGATCGGACCGCCCTCCGCGAGCGCAAATTCGCCTCGTACAACGCGGAGGAGCATGGCATTCCCCAGCCGGGAACCTTCCAGGACATAGGCCACTCCGAGCGCGGCGGCGCTGGAGGGAAGCGTCACCTGCTCCGCTGGCGGGGGCGTGGCGCCGAGCTGCGCCAGGTCGGCCGCCAGCGCCGCGCGGCGCCGGCGCTGTGGCCAGTCGGGCACCCACCGCTCCACCCCGGCGGCCTCGCAGGCGGCCTCCAGGCCGGGCAGGGCACGCGCATGGGCGCACAGGAAGTTGCGGTAGCCAACTGGGCTGCCCAGGTCGAAAGCCTGACCGAGGCGGTCCGCCTCCGCATGCAGGTCCTGGGTCGCCGCGCGCAGGTGCCAGCGCAGGCCCGCCTTGCGGGCGGTCGAGGAAGTTGCCGTCATGTCCGCTGCATTCTCACCCAGTGGGACGGCCGGCATAGCGCCTGGCCCGGGGGTGGCGATCAATCTTCCGGTATGGCCCTGCCGGTCAAGGGCACGTTGCGCCCGGCGACGGGAATGGTTGCGTCGGTGTGGCCGGATGCGCCACATCTGGCATCGGTCGCGGGCCAGCAGAAGCCCGTGCACAGAGAGGATAACGGACGATGACCTTCATGACCCGTCGCGGCGCTCTGGCCCTGGCGGCCGGCGCCCTGGCGAGCCCCGTTCTGGCGCGGCCCGCCCTGGCGCAGAGCGGCTTCCCCAGCCGGCCCATCCGGATGCTGGTGCCCTGGGCCGCCGGCGGCACCACCGACGTGCAGATGCGCGCCTTCTGCGAGGCGGCCGCGCGGCAGCTTGGCCAGCCCGTGGTGGTGGAAAACCGCTCCGGCGCCGGCGGCATTCTGGGGCCGCAGGCGCTGCTGAGCGAGAAGCCGGACGGCTACACCCTCTCCCAGATGCCGATCAGCGTGTTCCGCTATCCGCAGATGGTGGACAAGCCGCCCTTCAACACGATCAAGGACTTTACCTGGGTCAGCCACCTGACCGGCTACCTGTTCGGCGTGGTGGTGCGCGCCGATGCGCCGTGGAAGACCTTCGACGAGTTCCTGGCCGCCGCCAAGCAGAAGCCGGGCAGCATCAACTACGGCACGCCCGGGGTTGGCACCTCGCTGCACCTGACCATGGAGCAGATCGCCGGGCAGCGCGGCATCGAGTGGACGCATGTGCCCTTCCGCGGCTTCTCCGAGAACGTGACGGCACTTCTGGGCGGGCAGATCCATGCCCTTGCCGACAGTTCTGGCTGGGCCGAGATGGTGAAGGAGGGCCGGCTGCGCCTGCTCGTCACCTGGGGGCCGGAGCGGGCGAAGCGCTTCCCCGAGACGCCCACCCTGAAGGAACTCGGCATCGACATCGTCTCCACCTCGCCCTACGGCGTCGCCGGGCCGAAGGGCATGGACCCGGCCGTGGTGCGGGTGCTGGACGAAGCCTTCAGGAAGGCGGTGAACGATCCGCAGCACGTCGCCATCCTCGACCGCTACGACATGCCGGTGATCTACATGGGGCCGGAGGATTACACGGCCTTCGCCGAGCGGACCTGGCGCGAGGAGAAGGTGATGATCGACCGGCTCAACCTGCGCATCTGAGGCGCGTCGCGCGAGGCTTGGCAGCGCGGCGGAACGGGCGCATCTGGGCCTTGCCGCCCGCTGCTCAGGAGACTTGCCGATGGATCTGCCATCCTCCGCCTCGCGCAGTGCCCGCCCGCAGGAAACCTGGCGCCCGGAAGGGTGCCGCAGCAATGCGCTGATCCTGCAGGGGGGCGGGGCGCTTGGCGCCTATCAGGCCGGGGTCTACGAAGCGCTGGCCGAGGCCGGGGTGGCGCTGGACTGGGTGGCCGGCGTCTCCATCGGCGCCGTCAACGGCGCGCTGATCGCCGGCAACGCGCCGGAGCACCGGGTGGCGGCACTGCGGACCTTCTGGGAGCGCATCACCAACGACCGCATCTGGAACATCCTGCCCGATGGCGACCTGTTCCGGCAGTGGCGGCACGAGGCCTCGGCGCTGCTGACCATGGCGCAGGGCCAGCCCGGCTTCTTCGCGCCGAACATGCCGAACCCCTGGTTCTCGCTGCCTGGCGCGCGCACCGCCACAGCCTTCTACGACAGCGGGCCGTTGCGCCAGACCCTGCGCGAGCTGGTGGATTTCGACCGGCTGAACGATGGCGGCATCCGCTTCTCGGTTGGCGCGGTCAACGTCGCCAGCGGCAACTTCGCCTATTTCGACAATGCCCATATGCGCATCACGGAGGAGCACATCATGGCCTCCGGCGCGCTGCCGCCCTCGCTGCCCATGGTTCGGGTCGGCACCGACTACTTCTGGGATGGCGGCCTCGTCTCCAACACGCCGCTGCACCACCTGCTGGAGAATCTCCAGGGCAATACCCTGGCCTTCCAGGTGGACCTGTTCAGCGCGCGCGGGCAGGTGCCGCGCTCGATGCCCGCGGTGCTCTCGCGCGAGAAGGACATCCGCTACAGCAGCCGCACCCGCTTCGTCACCGACCAGTATCGCCGTATCCGGGAGCTTGAGTTGGAGCTCAAGCGCGCGCTGGAGCAGATCCCCGAGCAGCAGCTCGATGCCGAGCAACGCAAGATGAAGCGGCGGCTGGAGAGCCTGCCGGAGGTGGTCATCCTCCACCTGATCTATCAGCAGCAGGCCCATGAAGGGCAGGCGAAGGACTACGAGTTCTCCACCACCGCCATGCAGGAGCACTGGCGCAGCGGATTGGAGGACACCCGTGCCACCCTACTGCATGGCAACTGGCTGGCCATGCCGCCGCCGGGCAGCGGTATCCAGGTGCATGACGTGCACCGGGGATGAAGCAAGGCCGGGGGAATTCCTTCCCCCAGGCTTTCTTTTATCCCTCCGCCGGCGGGTCCCAGGCACGGATCGGCGGCAGGTTGCCGGTGAATTTCTCCACCTCCAGCGTGGTGAGCTGCCCCGTGCAGCCCTGCGCCAGCCGCGAGGTGCCGACGTCGCGCGTCAGCACGTTCGGGTTGCCATGCACGCAGAGCGGGTTGTCCTCTGCCGGGTCGGCCGGGTCGTACCAGGCGCCGGTGGAGAGCTGCACCACGCCAGGGCTGATTGCCTCGCTCAGTGAGGCCGAGGCCAGGCAGGCGCCGCGCGCGTTGAACAGGCGCACGATGTCGCCCTCGGCGATGCCGCGCGCTTCCGCGTCGCGCGGGTGCATGCGCATCACCTCGCGGCCGCGCCGCTTGGAGTCGGCGCTGGTGCCGCCGAAGTCGAGCTGGCTGTGCAGCCGCGTCCAGGGCTGGTTGGCCACCAGCCAGAGCGGGCGCCCGGCGGCCGGCACATCCTGCGGCGCCAGCCAGGCCGGATGGCCGGGGCAGTCGTCATAGCCGAAGCCGGCGATGGTCTCGGAGAAGATCTCGACCTTCCCGGAGGGGGTGGAAAGCGGCTCGCCCTCGGGGTCCTTGTGGAAGGCGCGCAACGGGCCGCCATCGTCCGGGTTCTGCGGCAGGGCCAGCTCGCCCATGGCCCAGAATTCCTCGAAGGAGGGGGCGGGGTCGCCGCGCTCGGCCAGGGCGGCGCGGGTGCGCTCGTAGAGGTGGCGCAGCCAGCCGCGCGCGTCGCGTCCCTCGGTGAAGGCCTCGCCTTTGCCCAGGCGTTCGGCGAGGTCCGCGAAGATGCTGTAGTCGTCGCGCGCCTCGCCATAGGGCTCGGCCAGGCGGTGCATGGCGATCAGCAGCGGGTCGGTGGTCTGGCCGCCGATATCCTCGCGTTCCAGCGTCATGGTGCAGGGGAGGACGATGTCCGCGTGCTTGGCCGTCGCGGTCCAGGAGGTCTCGTGCACGACGAGCGTGTCCACCTTCGAGAAGGCGCGGCGCAGTCGGGCGAGGTCCTGATGGTGGTGGAAGGGATTGCCGCCGGCCCAATAGACGAGCCGGATGTCGGGATAGGTCAGCGTCTGCCCGTTGTAGTCGAAGGGCTGGCCGGGGTTCAGCAACAGGTCGCTGATGCGCGCCACGGGAATGAAGTCCGGCACGCCGTTGCGGCCCTGCGGCAGCGAGGCGACCGGCACCGCGTTGAAGCGCTTGCCATAATGCGCGATGGAGCCCAGCGCGTAGTTGTAGCCGCCGCCGGGCAGGCCGAGCTGGCCCAGCATCGCCGCCAGCACGATCGCCATCCAGACGGGCTGCTCGCCATGCTCGGCGCGCTGCAGGGAATGCGCCATGCTGATCAGCGTGCGCGTCTTCGCCGCGTCGCGCGCGAGCTGGGCGATGGTCTCCGCGGGAATGCCGCAGATGGCGCTGGCCCAGGCGGCGTCCTTCGGCTGGCCGTCGGTCCGGCCCATCAGGTAGGGCTCGAACTTCTCCCAGCCCGTGCAATGGCTGGCCAGGAAGGCGCGGTCATGCAGCCCTTCGGCCACCAGCGTGTGGGCCATGCCCAGCATCATCGCGGTATCGGTGCCGGGGGTGATGGTGATCCACTCGGCGCGCGCCTCCTCCGGGAGGTCGTCGCGCAGCGGGCCGATCAGCACGAAGCGGCAGCCGCGCTCGGCGGCGGCCTTCATCGAGCCGCGCTCGACATGGCGGCTAACGCCGCCCGACGCCACCGCGCTGTTCTTCACCGCCATGCCGCCGAAGGAGAGGCAGAGGCCGGTATGCTCGACGATCTGCTCCCAGGTGACGTTGTGCTTCGTCATCTCCTCGTAGTTGCCGAGGATGTGCGGGATGATCACCGCCGAGGCGCCGGCGCTATAGCTGTTGACCGAGCGGACATAGCCGCCGAGCGCGACGTTCAGGAAGCGGTGCACCTGGCTCTGCGCGTGGTGGAAGCGCCCGGCGGAGGACCAGCCATAGGAGCCGCCGAAGATCGCG